>Ga0208059_1000001_pt1 | contig 495609 bp, 466 predicted proteins | sample DeeseametaMP0959_FD_184199 | JGI IMG/M metagenome (GOLD analysis project Ga0208059, IMG submission 184199) | Marine microbial communities from the Deep Indian Ocean - MP0959 (SPAdes) | ecosystem: Environmental > Aquatic > Marine > Oceanic | place: East of Madagascar, South Indian Ocean...
ATGGACGACCAGGGCTACGACGCCGACCTCTACTTCACCGACCCGGACGAAAACACATTCAAAATTACCCTCAAAAAACTCGCAAAATCATGAGCCGAGCACGAGGGACCCCAACGACACGGAGATGAGACATGACAGTAAAGAACTACTTCCCGGGGAGCGAAAACCAGCTCTTCGACGCCGGTGGCGGGCTGACCCGGAAGGTCGGCGCCTATAATGACAATGCGATGGTGGTCGAGGTGCATTTCGACACCGGCACGGTGGCAGCGCGCCACCACCATCCACACGAGCAGATCACCTATGTGATCTCGGGCAAATTCGAATTCACGGTGGGCGACGAGACCTACATCGTTGCCGCCGGCGACTCGCTCTACAAGCAGCCCAATATCGAACACGGCGCCACCTGTCTCGAGGCCGGTACGCTGCTGGATATCTTCACGCCGCATCGGGAAGATTTCCTATGAAAGACAATCCTCAAGACCAACTTAACGGAGTACATGGCATGACCAAACCTGTCATCGGGTTCATCGGCCTCGGCCTCATGGGCGGCAATATGGTGGAGAACCTTCAGAAGCGGGGCTACGAGCTCATCGTGATGGATCTCAATACCGAGGCCGTGGCAAAATGCCTCGCGCGTGGCAAGGCGCGCGAGGCGGCCTCGGCCAGGGAACTGGCGGAGGCCAGCGACATCGTGATGCTCTGTCTGACCAAGTCGGACGTGGTCGAAAAGATCGTCTATGCCGAGGACGGCATCCTTGCCGGCATTCGCGAAGGCGCGGTGCTGATCGATTTCGGCACTTCGATCCCGGCCTCGACCCGCAAGATCGGCGCCGACCTGGCCAAAAAGGGCGCCGGCATGATCGACGCGCCGCTGGGCCGCACCCCGGCCCATGCCACCGACGGGCTGCTCAATATCATGGCCGCCGGCGAGAAGGCGACCTTTGACAAGGTCAAGCCGGTGCTGGAAGAGCAGGGCGAGAATGTCTTCTACCTCGGCGCGCTCGGGGCCGGTCACACCACCAAGCTGATCAACAATTTCATGGGCATGACCACGGTCTGCACCATGAGCCAGGCCTTTGCCGTGGCCGACAGGGCCGGTGTCGATCGCCAGCAGCTCTACCACATCATGTCGACCGGCCCGTCGAATTCGCCGTTCATGGGCTTCTGCAAGAACTATGCCGTGGATGGCGTCAGCGACCTGGGCTTTTCGATCAACAATGCCAACAAGGATCTGGGCTATTTCCTCGAGATGGCCAAGGATCTGGGCACGCGGGCCGAGATTGCCGAGGGCACCTCGCACAATCTTCAGGCTGCGGTCGACGCCGGCCTGGGCGAGGGCAATGTTCCGGAGATCTTCGATTATTTCATGACCCTCGAGCGATGAGGCCTCCGGCGGGAAGGCTTGCCTTTCCGCCGCTCGCCGGCGCGCGCAGGCCGGCGGCAACGGCGGCGCCCGCTGGCGCGGGCCAACCGCCACGTTTGAATTGATTCCGCCGCACAAGTCATTATTTAACGGCATGACAAGGTGAGACTGGTCTATAATGGCAGAATTCCGCGCGTTTCCGACGTGAAACGCGACATTCCGAGGCGCCGGCTTAGCAGCAGCGCTTTCGTAAGGGAATTTGACATATAGACGACGGGGAGCGACGGCATGCTGAAAACTCTGGATACGCCGGTGGCACGGACATCGACCGACATGGTCTTCAATGCGCTCTACGAAGAGATCTCGACGTTGAAGCTCCTGCCGGGGACCAAAATGTCCGAGGCCGAGGTGGCGAACCGCATGGGCGTGTCGCGGCAGCCGGTGCGCGATGCCTTCAACCGGCTGGGCAACATGGGGCTGCTGCTGATCCGGCCGCAGCGCGCCACGGTGGTACGCGGTTTCTCGATGGACGAGATCCAGAATTCGCGGTTCATCCGGCTGGCGGTCGAGCTCGAGGTCATCCGGGAGGCCTGCGCGGTCTGGGACGCCGAAAAGGCCGGGCTGCTCGAGGCCAGCCTGGCCGAGCAGCGGGCGGTGATCGACGCTGGCCAGAATGACCGATTTCACGCGATGGACTATGATTTCCACCGACTGATCTGCGAACTCGGCGGCCGGCCGCTGGCCTTCGAGACGATCGAACGCTGCAAGCAGACGGTCGATCGGCTCTGCGTGCTGAGCTTTGGCCAGGAACGGGCCCTGAGCGATGTTTTTGGCGATCATTGCGATATCGCGCAGGCGCTGGCGGCGCGCGACGAACAGGCGGTGCGCGATGTCATGCGGCGCCATCTGCGACGGTTGGACGAGACCGTCACCCAGATCCATTCGGCGCATGCGGATTACTTTGAATAACCGGCCCCGAAAGCAGGCGGGCAGGGGCCGCGCCGCCCCGGCTCACGCAATCGTGGGCGCAATGTGTTTGGTGCAGGCGGCTCCGGTTCTTGGGGGCTGCGCCCAAAGACGGTAAACTCGGTCAGGTAATTGTAACGGTTGCCGACAGCGCCCGGCTGCGGGCCTGTCCGACAGGAGAGTTTCCATGCCTCAACTTCCAATCCGACGCCGACACCTGATTGCCGCCGGTGGCGCGGCTCTGGCTCTGGGACTGATATCACCCCTGGCCGCGCAGTCGGTCACGCCGACGCGCACGATGCGGGGTGGTGCCAACAATTACCGCCCCGGCGCGCCGATCGTCGACCGCATCGGCGGCGGCGGCTTCTGGATGAGCGGCACCGTGCGCCGCGCCGGCGACGGCGCGCCGCTTGCCGGCCAGCGCATCCAGATCTGGGCGCATACTACCGAAGGCCACGAACGCGACCCGCAGAGCCACGGTGCGACGCTGACCGACGAGAACGGCATGTTCCGGCTGGAGATGCCGCAGATCGTGCCGGCCTTTGGCCAGCCGCATGGCCATTTGGCCTATGACAGCGGCGATTATGAGACGGTGTTTCTGCGCCCGGTGATGGGCAGCGCGCGCGACACCAGCCTGGAGGCGCATTTCGTCCTGCAACCGGCGTGAGGGGGCCGGGCCAGCTGCCTGCGGCGCTGATCTGGGCGGGGCTCGGGCTGGCGCTGGGCCTTCCCTTGGTCGCGGCGGCGGACAGCCCGTTGCTGGCCTATCGCCGACCGGTCTATATCGCGGCCGGCTTTGCCGGGGTGGTCGGGCTGATGCTGCTGGCGGTGCAGCCCCTGCTGGCGGCAGGCCTGCTGCCGGGGCTGTCGCCGAGGCAGAGCCGGCGGCTGCACCGGTTTGCGGGTGCGGCGCTGGTGCTGGCGGTGATCGGACATGTGGTGGGGCTCTGGATCACCAGCCCGCCGGATGTGCTCGACGTGCTGCTCCTGCGGTCGCCGACGCCGTTTTCGATCTGGGGCGTGCTGGCGATGTGGGCGCTGTTTGCCAGCGCCACGCTGGCCGTGCTGCGCCGCCGCCTGGCCTCTCGGCTCTGGCGCCGGGCGCATCGCGGGCTGGCGCTGGTGATCGTTGCCGGGACGGTGGCCCATGCGCTTCTGATTCAAGGCACGATGGAGCCGGTGAGCAAGGCCGGTCTCAGCATTCTGGCCGGGCTTGCGGTGCTCTGGGCCGTGGCGGGGCGAAACTCTGCCCGGTAGCCGCCCGGACGTGCAGATCCGCCTTGCACGCTTGGGCGGGGGCGCTTAGAAGACCCCAGATTTGAAATAGGCGGGCTGGGACTCGCCCTCGAACTTATGGGGAATGGGATGCAGGTCACCGAGACTCTGAACGAAGGTCTGAAGCGCGAATACGCGATCACCGTCAGCGCCGCCGAGCTGGAAGAAAAGGTCAACGAAAAGCTGGCCGAAGCCCAGCCCGAGATCGAGATGAAGGGCTTTCGCAAGGGCAAGGTGCCGATGCCGCTGCTGAAGAAGCAGTTCGGCCAGCGTCTGCTGGGCGAAGCGATGCAGGAAACCATCGACGGCGCGATGAACCAGCATTTCGAAGCCAGCGGCGACAAGCCGGCGCTTCAGCCCGAGGTCAAGATGACCAACGAGGACTGGAAAGAGGGCGACGACGTCAATGTCGAGATGTCCTATGAAAAGCTGCCCGAAATCCCCGAGGTCGATCTGAAATCGATCTCGCTCGAGAAGATGACCGCCAAGGCCGGTGACGACGAGGTGGACGAGGCGCTGAAGAACCTCGCCGAGACCGCGCAGGACTTCAAGGCCCGCGACGAAGGTGCGGCCGCCGCAGACGGTGATCAGGTGGTCTTTGATTTCGTCGGCAAGGTCGACGGCGAAGCCTTCGAAGGTGGCTCGGCCGAGGATTACCCGCTGGTGCTGGGCTCCGGTTCGTTCATCCCGGGTTTCGAGGAGCAGCTGGTCGGCGCCAAGGCCGGCGAGGAAAAGGACGTTACCGTCACTTTCCCCGAGGAATACCAGGCCGAGCATCTGGCCGGCAAGGAAGCGGTTTTCTCCTGCACCATCAAAGAGGTGAAGGAGCCGGTTGCGGCAGAGCTCGATGACGAACTGGCCAAGAAATTCGGCGCCGAGTCGCTGGATGCGCTGAAAGAGCAGATCCGGGAGCGTCTGGAAGCCGAATACGCCGGTGCCGCCCGCCAGGTGACCAAGCGGGCGCTGCTCGACAAGCTGGACGAGATGGTGAAATTCGACCTGCCGCCGACGCTGGTGGAGGCCGAGGCCAAACAGATCGCGCACCAGCTGTGGCACGAGGAAAACCCGGACGTGGAAGGCCACGATCACCCCGAGATCGAGCCCACGGACGAGCACAACAAGCTGGCCGAGCGCCGCGTGCGCCTGGGGCTTCTGCTGGCCGAACTGGGCCAGAAGGCCGAAGTGCAGGTGTCGGACGCCGAGATGACCCAGGCGATCATGAACCAGGCGCGCCAGTACCCCGGTCAGGAACGTCAGTTCTTTGAGTTCGTGCAGCAGAACCAGCAGATGCAGCAGCAGATGCGCGCGCCGATCTTTGAAGACAAGGTCGTCGACTACATTCTCGAGCTGGCCGAGGTGACCGAGAAAGAGGTCTCCAAGGAAGAGCTTCAGAAGGCTGTCGAAGAGCTCGACGAAGAATAATCAGCACACCTCATGTGCTGAATTCGGGCCGTTCCCCCTCGGGGGGCGGCCTTTTTTCTTGGGTACTATCAGATCTTTTGCGCGATGGCGGTGGCAATGGCCTGATATCCGTAGAGCCGGCCATCGGCGGCGCGCTGAGCATGTTCGGCGATCAGCGCATCGGCCAGCCCCTGACCGATCAGCCCCCGGGTCACCATGTCGCGGGTGGTGATCTCTACCCAGGGCAGCATCTGGGCTTCAGTGATGATGACGCGGCTTTGCACATCGAAATGGTCGAGTCTCAGGCCGGCGTCGGCAATCAGCCCGCGCAGCCGGCCGACGAGGTGCGGGTCGGTCACATAGGTGCGGACGAATTCCTTGGCACAGCAATCAAGCGGATCATTGGCGGCGCTGGCAAGCGCGGCCTTGGAAAAATCGACATCTGCCACGACCAGCCAGCCGCCGGTGCGGAGCGCGCGCGCGGCTTCGGCCAAGAGGGTCTCCGGCGCAACGACGTGGGTCAGCACGGTGTGCAGGATGGCATTGTCGACGCTGTTGTCGGCGACAGGCAGGGTGGCGCCGTCGGCCTGTTCAAATCTCAGATTGTCGAAGTTGGGCGCGCGGGCCCTTGCCTCTTTGACAAAGCCTGCCGAGGGTTCGTAGCCGATCACCTGCGCCGGCGCGGCATGTTTGGCGATACGGCGGGTCACCGCGCCGGCCCCGGCGCCGATTTCGACGGTCAGGCTGTCCTTGGCGAAATCCAGCCGCGAGAGATAGCCGGCAACGAGCGCCTCCATTGTCGGGTCGCTTTGACGGATTTCCATGGTATCGGCAAAGATCTTGATGAATTCGGGCCCCGCGGCATCGACGTTCTGAAACGGATCGGTCATGTCAGTCGCTCCCTGTCACACGCAAGGGCAGTCTACACCGTTTCGGGATTTCTCGCGCCGCCGTGTCAGACTTGAAAAGGCCGCCTCGGGAGGGAGAGGCGACCTTTCCATAGGCCGGAGGCATCCGGGGACAAGGAATTTACCGGCCGTCGTTTCCGAACCGCGTTTTCATGCGCGCGATCGCTTCCGCCACGCGGCGGGTGGTGCTGGCCTCCGCCAGCGCGGCGTTGCGGGCAGCCAGAATGTCTGCGTGGCTGCGCTCTGCCGCGGAGAGCGGGGCGTCGATCAATCGAAGGACACGGGCCGATGCAAGCGAATAGAAGACCGCGCCGGGTGCCGGGGCGACGTTCTGAACCAGTCCTTTCTGTGCCATGGCTGCAATCTTCCGTAATCGTTACTGTATACTTTTACCGGTACTCTTTATGTCGAAGCATCGGCCCGTTTGCCTTCCTTGGTGTTGTACCGCGTCTGGGCGATACACGGCAAAGCTGCTGGCGGATACGCGGGCCATCCTTTCAGGTATGCCAAATGACAAAAGGCCGTGCGTCGGGGACGCACGGCCTTCGAAAGTATAGGGATGGACCGGGAAATCAGCCGCGGTCTTCTTCCGGTTGTTCTTCGCCGGAGTCGTCCTGGACCACTTCGGCCAGGTCGTCGTCGTCCGAAGCGGCCGAGCCGATATCGTCGAACAGTTCCGCGATCTCGAATTCGGCGGCGGCTTCTTCTTCCGCAGCCAGTTCCTGGATCGACTTGCCCGAGGCTTGCAGTTCGGCCTCTTCAGGCGAACGTGCGACGTTGAGGTTAACGGTGGCCATCACCTCGGGGTGCAGGTGCACCTCGATCTCGTGCAGGCCCAGTTCCTTGATCGGCTGACGGATCAGGATCTGCTTGCGGTCGATCGAGAAGCCCTCTTCGGTGGCCACGTTGGCCGCGTCACGGGTGGTGACCGAGCCATAGAGCGAACCGCCGTCGGAGGCCTGGCGAATCACGACGAACTGCTGGCCGTCGAGACGCGATGCCAGAGCTTCGGCTTCTTTCTTGGTTTCCAGGTTGCGCGCTTCGAGCTGGGCTTTCTGCGCCTCGAATGCCTCGATGTTGGCTTTCGACGCGGTCAGCGCCTTGCCTTGCAGCAGCAGGTAGTTGCGGGCGAAGCCGGGCTTGACGTCGACGACGTCGCCCATCTGGCCGAGCTTGGCCACGCGTTCGAGAAGGATGACTTGCATGTGCTTAACTCCTTACTTCACAGCGTAGGGCAGCAGCGCGAGGAAGCGGGCGCGTTTGATGGCGCGGGCCAGTTCACGTTGCTTCTTGGCCGAGACGGCGGTGATCCGGGACGGCACGATCTTGCCGCGCTCGGAAATGTAGCGCTGAAGAAGGCGGGTGTCCTTGTAGTCGATCTTGGGTGCATTGTCGCCCGAGAAGGGGCAGACCTTGCGGCGGCGGAAAAACGGTTTTGCGGCCATGGGTTAGCTCTCCTTCGACTTAGCGGCGTTCACGACGGCGGTCTTCGCGCTCGTCACGTTTCTGCATCTGGATCGACGGACCTTCCTGGTGCTCGTCGACCTTGATGGTCAGCACGCGCATCACGTCGTCATGCAGGCGCATCAGGCGTTCCATTTCCTGCACGGCGTCCGACGGGGCGTCGGTGCGCATGTAGGCATAGTGGCCCTTGCGGTTCTTGTTGATCTTGTAGGCCATGGTCTTGACACCCCAGTACTCGGTGTCGACGACCTTGCCGCCGTTGTCGGACAGGACAGTGCCGAAATGCTCGACGAGGCTTTCGGCCTGCGCGCCGGAGAGATCCTGGCGCGAGATAAAGACATGCTCATAAAGGGGCATGTGCACTCCATTTATATCAAGGCGCATTTCAAAGGGCGGGGCCATGTCCTTTCGCCCCCAACCCACGAGAGACTGCGCGGTTCATACGTCTTGCGAAAGGATGGCCCGATATACAGCCTCGGGCACAAATGGCAAGGGGGCTGGGGGCGGCTGCGGCCCGTTGACGGCCCGTTGACGCCCCGGGGGCGGATCGTTCCGCCTCTTTTCCCTGTTTGTGCCGCATTCCTGCCGGAATTCGCGCGGAACCTCTCCAATATGCCAATGGGAGAAGCCAGATGACCGTAGCCAGCCTCTTGATGCGCGCCGACCCCGAGAGAGAGACCGAAATGAACGCGGACATGATTGCACGGTGGTTTGTCCGACTGGTTGGCCTGTCGCTGGTGGTCGCAAGCCTGGGCATGTGGGTCGCGCCCAATGCCGCGACGCTGCCGGAACTGATGATGATAAAGCTCTGCGCCTCCTTCTTCTTTGCGTTGACTGGTGGCTATCTGCTGTATTTCGCCCGAACGCCAAAGTCTTCGCGCGGCTGAGCGGGGCGGCTGGGTCGCACCGCCGAACCGATTCGACCGGCTGTCCGCCTGACTGGCGCGGCCGGTTTTTCTTTTGAATTTCTCCGCACTGCGGCGTGGCATAGACATTGCAGTCGGGTTTCGTGGCGCGTATCCATGGCAAAACGACGCTGCAACAGAGGGATGGTATGGGCCGCGCATTTGTTTTTCCGGGACAGGGGGCACAGGCGATCGGTATGGGCAAGGCCCTCGCTGATGCCTATCCGGCGGCGAAAGCCGTTTTTGAAGAGGTCGACGAGGCGCTCGGCGAAAAGCTCTCTGACCTGATCTGGGAAGGCGATGCGGCCGATCTGACCCTGACGCAGAATGCCCAGCCGGCGCTTATGGCGACCTCGCTGGCGGCGATGCGCGCGCTCGAGGCCGAGGGCATCGATGTGACGGCGGCCAACTATGTCGCAGGGCATTCGCTGGGGGAATATTCGGCGCTGGCCGCCGCGGGTTCTTTGAGCATCGGCGATTGTGCACGTCTTCTGCGCACCCGGGGCAAGGCAATGCAGGCGGCGGTGCCGGTCGGCGAGGGCGCGATGGCGGCGCTGCTGGGGCTTGACCTCGAACGCGCGCGCAAGGTCGCGGCCGAGGCAGCACAGGGCGAGATCTGTGCGGCGGCAAATGACAATGACCCCGGTCAGGTGGTCGTCTCAGGCCACAAGGCGGCGGTGGAACGCGCGGTCGAGCTGGCCAAGGCGGCCGGCGCGCGGCGCGCGGTGCTGCTGCCGGTGAGCGCGCCGTTCCATTGCAAGCTGATGGAGCCGGCCTCGCATGTGATGGCCGACGCGTTGGACGATGTGCAGATCCACCGGCCCAAGGTGCCGCTGGTGGCCAATGTGGTGGCCGAGGCGGTGAGCGATCCGGCGACAATCCGCTCGCTTCTGGTCAATCAGATCACCGGTGCCGTGCGCTGGCGCGAGAGCGTGCAGTGGATGGCCCGTCACGGCGTCACCGATCTTTGGGAAATCGGCGCCGGCAAGGCGCTGATCGGCATGGTGCGGCGGATCGATCGGGATATCGCCACCCGCAACATCGGCACGCCCGAAGACGTGGCGGCGGCAAAGGATGCGCTGGCCTGAGCGCCGGCGCCACAAGCAAGACAAGAGGAAGAGCGGATGTTTGATCTGAGCGGGAAATCTGCGCTGGTGACCGGGGCATCGGGCGGCATCGGCGGCGCGATCGCCAAGGCGCTGCACGGGGCGGGGGCGACCGTCGGCCTGAGCGGCACGCGCGAGGCGCCTTTGCAGGAACTGGCGGCGGAACTGGGCGAGCGGGCGCATGTGCTGCCCTGCAACCTGAGCGATCTGGAAGCCGTCGAAGCGCTGCCGAAACAGGCCGCCGAGGCGATGGGCGCGGTCGATATCCTGGTGAACAATGCCGGCATCACCCGGGACAACCTGTTCATGCGGATGTCGGATGACGAATGGAATTCGGTGCTTTCCGTCAATCTCACCTCGTCAATGAAGCTCTGCAAGGGGGTGATGCGCGGAATGATGAAGGCGCGTTGGGGGCGGATCGTGAATATCTCGTCGATTGTTGGCGCCACCGGCAACCCCGGGCAGGCGAACTATGCCGCGTCGAAGGCCGGGATGATCGGCATGGGCAAATCGCTGGCCTATGAGGTGGCGAGCCGCGGCATCACGGTGAACGCCATTGCGCCCGGTTTCATTGCCACCGCGATGACCGACAAGCTGACCGACGACCAGAAGGAAAAGATCAACGTGCAGATTCCCGCCGCGCGCATGGGAACGCCCGAGGAAATCGCCGCCGCAGTCCTCTATCTGTCGAGCCCGGAAGCCGGGTATGTGACGGGTGCGACGCTGCATGTGAACGGCGGAATGGCCATGATCTGACGCCATGACCGGTTCTCCCGGAAAGCGTTTGCCAATCGCTGCTCTTATGCTATAGGCGCGTGGAAATCCGGGGGGGCTCGTGCTGGCCTGGATCGACCTGCTTATGCGGGGAACAGGCCAAAGGCCAACCGCCGCCTCGGGAGGGGCAAGTAAAGTTCGAACCCCTCGGGGCACGGGCAAAACAGGGCCAAAGGCCCAAGACGATGAGGATTAAAGATATGAGCGACGTCGCAGATCGCGTGAAGAAAATCGTTGTGGAACACCTCGGTGTCGAAGAAGGCAAAGTTGTCGAAGGCGCGTCGTTCATCGACGACCTCGGCGCAGACAGCCTTGACACCGTGGAACTGGTGATGGCGTTCGAAGAAGAATTCGGCATCGAGATCCCCGATGACGCCGCCGAGAACATCCAGACCTTCGGCGATGCGGTCAAATTCATCAACGACGCGAAAGAAGCGTAAGAACGCTTTGATCCGTCAGGATTTTGTGGGAACGGCGTGCCTTTTCGGGTGCGCCGTTTTCCGTCGTGAGGCACGGCGCGGCAAGCGGCCGTGACAGGGCTTGTCAGTTGCCGCAGAGCCGGCTTCCGGCATAGGGTTTCGATACGCGGGGGCTTGCCCATCCGGCATCGCTTTCCCTTGCCCCTCTTCCCCCTGTCGGGGTAAGAGCGTGCAACTTGTTTCAAAGGGGCAACACCATGCGCAGAGTAGTTGTGACAGGGCTTGGTCTGGTGACACCGCTGGCTTGCGGCGTCGAGGAGAGCTGGAAGGCGATTCTGGAAGGCAAATCGGGCGCAGGCACGATCACCCGGTTCGATGCCAGCCAACTGGCCACCACCTATGCGTGCGAAGTGCCGCATGGCGACGGCACCGACGGCACCTTCAACGCCGATGACTGGATGGCGCCGAAAGAACGCCGCAAGGTCGACGATTTCATCCTGTACGGCGTTGCCGCCGCCGAGCAGGCGGTGAAGGATGCCGGCTGGACGCCGGAGGACAAGGAAAGCCTCGAGACCACCGGTGTGCTGATCGGGTCGGGCATTGGCGGGCTGAACTCGATCGCCGAGACCGCCGTGCTGATCAAGGAACGCGGGCCGCGCAGGGTGTCGCCGTTCTTTATTCCAGGCGCGCTGATCAACCTGATTTCGGGCCAGGTGTCGATCCGCTATGGCTTCAAGGGGCCGAACCATTCGGTGGTGACCGCCTGTTCGACCGGCGCCCATGCGATCGGCGATGCGGCCCGGATCATCAAGGACGGCGATGCCGAGGTGATGATCGCCGGTGGTGCCGAGGCGGCGATTTCCGAGATCGGCATTGCCGGCTTCAACGCCTGCAAGGCGCTGAGCACCAAGCGCGGCGACGCGCCGGAAACCGCCAGCCGGCCGTATGATGCCGACCGCGACGGTTTTGTCATGGGCGAGGGCGCCGGTGTTGTCGTGCTGGAGGAATACGAGCACGCCAAGGCACGTGGCGCGAAAATCTACGCCGAGGTCGTGGGATACGGCATGTCGGGCGACGCCTATCACATCACCGCCCCGTCGGAGGATGGCGAAGGCGCCGAGCGTTGCATGAAGATGGCGCTGAAAAAGGCCGGCGTTGGCCCGTCGATGATCGATTACATCAATGCGCATGGCACCTCGACCATGGCCGACACCATCGAGCTTGGCGCGGTTGAGCGGCTGATGGGTGAGGCGGCGTCGAAGGTGACCATGTCCTCGACCAAATCGGCCACCGGGCACCTTCTGGGCGCCGCCGGCGCGATCGAGGCGATTTTCTCGATACTGGCGATCCGCGACCAGGTGGCGCCGCCCACCATCAACCTCGACAATCCGGCGGTAGAGACCAAGGTTGACCTGGCGCCGAATGCAAAACGCGAGCGCGAAATCAATTACGCGCTGTCGAACTCCTTTGGCTTTGGCGGCACCAACGCTTCGGTCATCTTCAAGAAGGTCTGAAATACATGTGGCGCAGTATCGCCTCGAATGCCCTGAGCTTCTTTGTCGTCGCCATCTTTCTGGCTGGCGGCGCCTTGCTCTGGGCGCAGGGGGAATATTCGGCGGAAGGGCCGCTGGAGGCGCCGATCTGCCTCGAGGTGGCGCGGGGGTCGAACTTTTCGCGTGTCTCTCGCGATCTGGCCGGGCAGGGTGCGATTTCCAGCGGCTTTCTGTTTCGCGTCGGTGCCGACTATGCCGACAAGACCGACGCGCTGAAGGCGGGGTCTTTCCTTGTGCCCGAGGGTGCGAGCATGGCCGAGATCGTCGATACCGTGACCCGGGGCGGGGCCAGCACCTGCGGCACCGAGGTTGTTTATCGGATCGGCGTCAACCGGGTTACCGCCGAAGTGCGCGAGCTTGACCCCGAGACCCAGCGCTTTGTCGAGCTGGCGAAGTTCGTGCCGGGTGAAGACGAGGTGCCGGAAGACTACAGCCGCGTCCGCGGAGCTGCCGATACCCGCTACCGGATCGCGCTGGCCGAGGGGGTGACCAGCTGGCAGGTTGTCGAGGAACTCAAGGCGCTCGACGTGCTGGAAGGTGCGGTGGCGGAGCTGCCGCCGGAAGGCACTCTGGCGCCGGACAGCTACGAGCTTCGGGTCGGCCAGACGCGGGCCTCGATTGTCGAAGAAATGCAGCGGCGGCAGACGGCCATCGTGGCCGAGGCCTGGGCCAACCGGAGCGAGGGACTTCCCTTCGACACGCCGGAAGAGATGCTGACCCTGGCCTCGATCATCGAAAAGGAAACCGGGGTGGCCGGCGAGCGCGGGATGGTGGCGAGCGTCTTTGTCAACCGTCTGAACGAGGGCATGCGGCTTCAGACCGACCCGACGGTGATCTATGGCATCACCGAGGGCAAGGGCGTGCTGGGCCGCGGGCTGCGGCAGAGCGAGCTGCGTGGCGCGACGCCTTATAACACCTATGTCATCAATGGCTTGCCGCCGACGCCAATCGCCAACCCCGGGGCGGCTGCGATTCGGGCGGCGGTGGCGCCGGAAGACACCGATTTCCTGTTCTTTGTGGCCGATGGCACCGGCGGGCACGCCTTTGCCGAGACCCTGGCAGAACACAACGCCAATGTCGCCAAGTGGCGGCAGATCGAGGCCGAGCGCAGCGGCAACTGAGTGGCGTGACGCTGGACCGGAAGGCAGGCCCTTGTGGCCTGCCTTTTGCGTTTCAGGCGGCGAAGATTCCGGCCACCATTGAGCCGAAGGCGATGACGTGGATCAGGATCACGGCACGATCTTTCCATAGCAATCCGACAACGAACCAGCCGATCAGACCGAGCAGGAACAGGTAGATGTTCCACGGCACGAGGCCGAAGCCGGTGGCGGCATACCCCATGATCTGAAAGATCGAGGCGAGCCATTTGATCACGGTGACAGGCGCGGCCCGGGTGATGCCGTGCCGGGCGGAATGGGTGAGGTCCTGGGCGGTAAGGGATCGGCTCATTGTAGAATTCCTGTTTCCTGCGGTTTGGATGTGGTAGATATGCGGCAGGCAAGGCGTGTCGTGAAGCCAGATGATGGCCTGCGTGACTGTAGGAAAACTATTGGCATGAGAAATCTACCGCCATTGAATGCATTGCGGGCCTTTGAAGCGGCGGGCCGGGCCATGACCTTTCGCGCCGCGGCGGAGGAACTGGGCGTGACCCAGGGCGCGGTGGCGCAGCATGTGCGGGCATTGGAAGCGCGGTTGCAGGTGCAATTGTTCGAGCGCCGCCACCGCGATCTGGCCTTTACCGCCGCCGGCCGCGCCTATCACGAGGCGGTGGAACGCGCGTTTTCCAGCATCGAGACCGCAACGGCGCGGTTGCAGCCGGCGACCGCCGAGGTGACGATCAGCGTTACTCCGAGTTTTGCCGCCTGTTGGCTGATCCCCAACATGCGGTCGCTGACCGAGGCGCATCCGGATGTGGAGCTTCAGATCCGTGCGACCGAGCGGCTCGCGAGTTTTTACTCAGATCCTGTGGATCTGTCGGTCCGGCAGGGGCGCGCGCCTTTTGGCGCCGCGTTGCGGGCGGAGCTGTTGTTCGAAAACCGGCAGATCGCGGTGGCGGCGCCGCAGGTGGCCGGGCTGGCGCGTGCGGCGCCGGAGCGTGCCACTTTGCTGCATGAGCCGCATGGCCGCTGGCCGGAGTTTTTCGACCAGGTGCTCGGACTGTCGGGAGAGCGCGCGCAGCGCGGCGCAAAGTTCAGTCAGACCGCGCTTGCCATCGATGCAGCGGCCATGGGCCAGGGCGTTGTGCTGGCGCCGGAGGTGCTGGTGGAACGGCACATTGCCGAGCGACGGCTGGTTCAGGTCTGGCCGGGTGACTACCTGGGCGCGCGGCATTTCTATCTGCTGGCCCGCAACGATGTGGCGCTGCGGCCGGAGGTGGAAGCGGTCTGGGATTGGTGCCTGTCGATGCGGAAAACGGTGCGGTAACAAAGCGTTAACTCACTTTGCCTTGACTTGGCGAACGGTTTCTCCTATAAGTTGTGACATGCTGGAAGACATGGGCAAACGGCCCCCGGGGAAACCCGGGCGGCCGTTTTTTTGTGTCGCTCGTGCGGGGGCAATCCCAGCATGGAAGGTGACGTATCAATGACACTCATCACCGCGAAACAGGAAGTCGACCGCCTGGAAGGCAAACTTCTGGTCGTTCGGGAAAGTCTCGAAGACTTCGAGGCGGCGCTCAGAGACCTGAAGCAACAGGTGCGGAGCGGGGAGGTCACAGCACTCAAGGATGTCAGCAAGACGCTCGCGGAAATTCGCGGCTGGATGAAGCTGGCGATGGAAACGGAGGCGCAACTTGCTGAATATGCACGAAGAGAAGCCGCTATCGAAGGCGCATATGGGATCGACCTTGAAAGGGCACGATCTGAGATCGGGTGCCGTCTTGCTAAGCTGCGCAAGTGCTGCGGTGCAGGACGAGTTCCTCGATAGCCTCAGCGAGGGAGAGCTTCTGGCTCTCCCTTTCCTGTTCGAGTTCTGGGCCCATCCGCACCAATTGCCCCCCGAGGGCGATTGGCGGTCCTGGGTGGTCCTTGGCGGGCGCGGTGCGGGCAAGACCCGGGCCGGTGCGGAATGGGTGCGCGACATGGTGGAAGGGGCGCGACCGAGGGATGCGGGGCGCGCCGCGCGGGTGGCTCTGGTGGGCGAGACCTATGACCAGGTGCGCGACGTGATGATCTTTGGCGACAGCGGCATTCTTGCCTGTTCGCCGCCCGACCGGGTGCCGAAATGGGAGGCCAGCAAGCGCCGCCTGGTCTGGCCCAATGGAGCGGAGGCCAAGGCGTTTTCGGCCAATGACCCCGAGGCGCTGCGGGGCCCGCAGTTTGATGCGGCCTGGGTGGACGAACTGGCGAAATGGCCCAATGGCGAGAGCACCTGGGACATGTTGCAGTTTGCCCTGCGGCTGGGCGACGATCCGCGGGTCTGCGTGACCACGACGCCGCGCAATGCGGAGGTGTTGAAGACGCTGCTGGATTCGCCGTCGACGGTGGTGACGCGGGCGCCGACCGAGGCGAACCGGGCGCATCTGGCGGAATCCTTCCTGCGCGAAGTCCGCGACCGCTATCGCGACACACGGCTGGCGCGGCAGGAGCTCGATGGCGAGATGCTGACAGATCTCGAGGGCGCGCTCTGGACGCATGAGATGCTGGATGGCTGTCGCGGGCGCAAGGTGCCGGAGCTTGATCGCATCGTGGTGGCCGTCGATCCGCCGGTGAGCGGGCATTCCGGCTCTGACGCCTGCGGCATCGTCGTGGCGGGGGTGAGGATGTGCGGCCCGGTGCAGGAGTGGGAGGTGCATGTGCTGGAGGATGCCAGCGTCGCGGCGGCGAGCCCGAAGACCTGGGCCGAGCGCGCGGTGCGGGCCTATCGCGAGCATCGGGCCGATCGCATCGTCGCCGAGGTCAACCAGGGCGGCGCGCTGGTCGAGAGCGTGATCCGGCAGGAGGATGGCGCGGTGGCCTATACCGCAGTGCATGCCAGTCGCGGCAAGGTGGCGCGGGCGGAACCGGTGGCGGCGCTTTATGAGCAGGGCCGGGTGTTTCACGGCGCGGGGCTGGCGGCGCTGGAAGAGCAGATGTGCCTGATGGCGCTGCGCGGCTTCGAGGGCAAGGGCAGCCCGGACCGGGTGGACGCGCTTGTCTGGGCGCTGACGGAGCTGGTTGTCGCGGCGCAGGAAAGACAGCGGCCGCAGGTGCGTACGCTGTGATCAAGCGGGTTTAACCTTTTCGTAGCAGAGTGGTCTCGTCAGGCCGGGGAGCCTCCGGCGGGCGTTTGCGGGGCAAGATGAAATGGCGCGGCTGCGCTGAATTCCGAAGACGACACGGCGATGCCAGCCGGGCCGGATGCGGCCCCGGAGCAGGCCGCGCCATGCCCGAAGGGCGATGAAGGAGCACGGGACGCGATGTTTGATTTTCTGCGGCGGGACAACAAGGCGGAGAGCGCGGGCGAGACCAAGGCCAGCGCCACGGGGCGGGTTGTGGCCTGGCAGGGCGCGGGCCGGGTGGCCTGGAGCCCGCGCGATACGGTGTCGCTGACCAAGGCGGGTTTTGCCGGCAATCCGGTAGGCTTTCGCGCGGTGAAGCTGATTTCCGAGGCGGCGGCGGCCCTGCCGCTGGTATTGCAGGACGCCGACCGGCGTTATGAGGTGCATCCGCTGCTGGACCTGATCACCCGGCCCAACCCGGCGCAGGGGCGGGCGGAGTTGCTCGAGACGCTTTACGGCCATCTCTTGCTGTCGGGAAATGGCTATGTCGAGGCCGTGGCCGGTGATGACGGGCTGCCGCTGGAGCTGCATGTGCTGCGCTCTGACCGGATGTCGCTGGTGCCGGGGCGGGATGGCTGGCCGGTGGCCTATGATTATGCCGTGGGCGGGCGCAAGCATCGGTTCGACGTGAGCGGGCCGGTTTCGCCGATCTGTCATATCAAGAGCTTTCATCCGCAGGACGACCACTACGGCATGGCGCCGATGCAGGCCGCAGCGCAGGCGCTGGATGTGCATAATTCGGCCTCGCGGTGGTCGAAGGCGTTGCTGGACAACGCCGCGCGGCCCTCGGGGGCGATTGTCTATCGCGGTGCCGATGGCTCCGGCACGATGAGCGCCGAGCAGTTCGACCGGCTCAGCCATGAGATCGAGACAAACCATCAGGGCGCGCGCAATGCCGGGCGGCCGATGCTGCTGGAAGGCGGGCTGGACTGGAAGCCGATGGGGTTTTCGCCCGCAGACATGGAGTTTCACAAGACCAAGGATGCGGCGGCGCGCGAGATTGCGCTGGCTTATGGTGTCCCGCCGATGCTGCTCGGCATTCCGGGGGAGGCGACCTATGCCAATTACCAGGAGGCGCACCGGGCGTTTTATCGCCTGACGGTGCTGCCGCTGGCGGCGCGGGTGACGGCGGCGATTTCGGCCTGGCTGGTGCAATTTGGCGGCGAGGCGGTGGCGCTGAAGCCCGATCTCGACCAGGTGCCGGCCCTGGCGGCGGAGCGCGAGGCGCAATGGGCGCGGGTGAGCACCGCGGAGTTCCTGAGCAATGCGGAAAAGCGGCGGCTGCTTGGGCTGCCGGCGGAGCCCGAGGATGGGTGAGCGTCCAGGGTTCGAGGCTTTCGATTGCGCGCCGGCGCTGCGCCTGGAGGCACATGAGCGGGTGGCGGAGTTGCAGTTTGCGGCGATGACCAAACGGCTCGACCGGATGGAGGCGCTGCTGGAGCGGTTGGAACGGCGGCTGTGGCTGGCGGTCTACGGGGTGGCGGCGGCGATTGTCGGGCAGGCGTTTCAGAGCCTGTTGGTGGTGCAGTGAGGTAGGCGGGGCGCCGGACGAAAGCCCGGCCACCGGAGCGCGGCTTGCGACGGCGGCACATGTGGAGACGGATATGGATCTAGAGACGAAATTTGCGCGGTTCGACACCGGGTTGAGCGTGACCGACGGGCAGGTGATCGAGGGCTATGCGAGCCTGTTCGGAGCCTGCGATCAGGGCGGAGATGTGGTGGCCGAAGGGGCCTATGCGGCCTCTTTGAAGCGGCTGACGGCGGAGCGGCGGCAGGTGCGGATGCTCTGGCAGCATGACCCGGCGCAGCCGATCGGCGTTTGGGACGAGGTGCGCGAGGATGGGCGCGGGCTTTTCGTCAAGGGGCGCATTCTGGAGACGGTTGCGAAGGGACGCGAGGCGGCAGCGCTTTTGGCGGCAGGGGCGATCGACGGGCTGTCGATCGGCTATCGCACCCGGAAAGCGGTGACATCGGACAGGGGCCCCAACAAGGGCAAGAGGCTCTTGCAGGAACTGGAGCTTTGGGAGGTGTCGCTGGTGACCTTTCCGATGCTGCCCAGTGCGCGGGTGGCGGCCAAGGGCGAGCGCCCGGACGACACCTTGCGGGAATTGGCCGCGGTTTTCGAGGCGGCGCGCCAGGAGATCGCGCGCAACAGCTAGCGCGGGACAACAGGAGAAGCGGATGGAAATGACCGATGCAGAGGCAGCGGGCGGGGATCCTTTGTCCCCGGCGCAGGAGATGAAGACCGCGGTTGGCGGCTTTGTCACCGAGTTGAAGGCCTTTCGGGCCGAGATCGAAACCAGAGTTCAGAAGCAGGAAGAGAAAATGACCATGTTTGAACGCAAGACCCTTGCTGCGGCCCGCCCGGCGCTTGCCGCGACCGATTACGACGCACCGCATCAGAAGGCTTTTGACGCCTATCTGCGCTCGGGTGATGACGACGGGCTGCGCGGGCTGGAGCTGGACCAGAAGAGCATGTCGACCGCGGTGAATTCTGATGGCGGCTATCTGGTCGGTCCGCAAATGTCGGAGACCATCAAGTCGGTGCTGCATTCCGGCGCGTCGATCCGGGCGGTGGCCAGCGTGGTGAATGTCGAAGCGACCTCTTATGACGTGCTGGTCGATACCACCGATCTGGGCGCCGGCTGGGCCAGCGAGACCGCGGCGAGCGCCGAGACCGGTACGCCGACCATCGACCGGATCACCATTCCGCTGCATGAGCTCTCGGCACTGCCCAAGGCGTCTCAGCGGCTGTTGGACGATGCGGCCTTTGACATCGAGAGCTGGCTGGCCGGGCGCATCGCCGAGAAATTTGCCCGCGCCGAGGCGGCGGCCTTTGTCAGCGGTGACGGCATCGACAAGCCGACCGGCTTTCTGACCCATCCGGTGGTGGACAATGACATCTGGGCCTGGGGCAATATCGGCTATGTGCCGACCGGTCTCGACAGCGCGCTGGGCAATGGCGATGCGATCATCGACCTGGTTTATGCGCTGGGGGCGGAGTACCGCGCCAATGGCACCTTCGTGATGAACTCGAAAACCGCCGGCGAGGTGCGCAAGCTCAAGGATGGTGACGGGCGCTTCCTGTGGTCGGACGGTCTTGCGGCGGGCGAGCCGGCGCGGCTGCTGGGCTATCCGGTGCTGATCGCCGAGGACATGCCGGACATTGCCAGCGGCTCCGATTCCATCGCCTTTGGTGATTTTGCGGCGGGCTATACCGTGGCCGAGCGTCCCGATCTGCGGGTGCTGCGCGACCCCTTCAGCGCCAAGCCGAACGTGCTGTTCTACGCCACCAAACGCGTGGGTGGGGACGTGAGCGACTTTGCCGCGATCAAGGTGCTGCGCTTCGCCGTCTCGTAATCCGGGGCGGTGAGGCCGGGGGGCGAGGCCCTTCGGCGGGCGCGCGTCGGTTGACCTGCGTTGTCTGGCTGCTCCCCTCCGTTCGAGCAACGTGGGTGGCGCGCGCCTGAAACCGGACGGCGGGAAAGCATGGGGCCGTGGGGGCCGAAGACGGAGTTACCGAAATGATGTTGGTAGAAGAGACCAATGTGCCCCTGGCGGCGCTTCCGGTCGAGGAATTCAAGGCGCATCTGCGGCTGGGCAGCGGCTTTGCCGGGGCAGGCGTGAAGGATGCGGTGCTGGCAAGCTTTCTGCGCGCGGCAATCGCGGCGATCGAGGCGCGCACCGGCAAGGCGCTGATCCTGCGGCCGTTCACCTATACGGTGGAGCGTTGGCGAGAAACGGCGGCCCAGCGCCTTCCGGTGGCGCCGGTGACGGCGGTGAGTTCGGTCACGATCACCGATGCAGCGGGCACGGCGGAGGTGGTGGACCCGGGCGATTACCGGCTGCGCCCCGATGCCCAGGCGCCGCAGCTGCGCGCCACCGGGAACTGTCTGCCGGTGATCCCGGCAGGGGGCAGCGCGGCCGTGGCCTTCAGTGCGGGATATGCGCCGGACTGGGCCGGGCTTCCGGCCGATCTGGGGCAGGCGGTGATGCTGCTGGCGGCGCATTACTACGAATACCGCGACGAGACGGCGCTGGGGCAGGGCTGCATGCCGTTTGGCGTGACCACGCTGATCGAACGCTACCGGATGATGCGGGCAGGTTTCGTCGCAGGGGGCCTGGGATGAGCGCGCCGCGGATCAATCGGGCGCTGGTGCTCGAGGCGCCGCAGGATGTGCCGGACGGCGCCGGCGGGTTTGACCGACTGTGGCTGCCGCAGGGCACGCTCTGGGCGGAAATCACCGCCCGCAGCGGACGATTTGCCCGGGGTGAGGCGGGGCCCAGCTCTCTGACCGGCTATCGCATCGTGGTGCGGGCCGCGCCGGTGGGCGATCCGCAACGGCCGGTGGCAGGCCAGCGGTTTCGCGAGGGAACACGGAGTTGGCGGATCGAGGCGGTGGCAGAGAAGGGCGCCGATGCCCGGTATCTCACGTGTTTTGCCGAAGAGGAGGTGGCGGCATGAGCTATGCGGTGGCGGCCGCCTTGCAGGCGGCGGTGTACAGCCAGCTCTCTGGCGATACGGCGCTGGGCGCGATCGTCGGGACGGCGGTCTATGATGCGGTGCCGGCGGGGACGCTGCCCGCGATCTATGTGACGCTGGGCGCCGAAACGGCGCGCGACCGGTCGGACATGACGGGCCGGGGGGCGGCGCATGATCTGCGGATTTCGGTGATCTCTGACGCCCAGGGCTTTCAGCAGGCCAAGGAGGCGGCGGCGGCGGTGAGCGATGCGCTGGACGCTGTGCCGCCGGCGTTGAGCCGCGGGCGTCTTGTCGGTCTCTGGTTCCGACAGGCCAAGGCGACGCTGGACCGAAGCGACGGCACGCGGCGGATTGACATGATCTTTCGCGCCCGAGTGGAAGACAACTGACATTCTTTATCGGAGGACGCGATATGGCGGCTCAAAACGGCAAGGACCTTTTGATCAAGGTCGATCTCAGCGGCGCTGGGCAATTCGAAACCATGGTGGGCCTGCGTGCCTCGCGGATCAGCTTCAATGCGGAACCGGTCGATGTGACCTCGCTGGAAAGCGCCGGGGGCTGGCGCGAGCTGCTGGGAGGTGCCGGGGTGAAAAGCGCGGCGATCTCGGGCGCCGGCATCTTCAAGGACGACAGCACCGACGAACGCGCGCGGCAGATCTTCTTTGACGGCGAGGTGCCGAATTTTCAGGTCATAATCCCGGATTTCGGCACCGTCGAAGGGCCCTTTCAGGTGACCAGCCTGGAATATGCCGGCAGCCATGACGGCGAGGCCACATATGAACTTTCGCTTGCCTCGGCTGGCGCGCTGACCTTCGTGGCGCTCTGAGCCATGGGCAATCCGTGGCGGGGCGAGGTCACGCTGGTGATCGATGGCGAGGCGCAGGTGCTCAAGCTGACACTGGGCGCCTTGGCCGAGCTGGAAGAGGCGCTGGAGGAAGGAGCGCTGGTCGATCTGGTGGCGCGGTTCGAGGCGGGGCGGTTTTCAAGCCGCGACGTGCTGGCGCTGATCGTGGCCGGGCTGCGGGGCGGCGGCTGGCAGGGCGGGCCGCGCGATCTGGTGCGGGCCGAGATTGCCGGCGGGCCGATGGGCGCGGCGCGCGCGGCGGCCGAGCTTCTGGCGCGGGCCTTCATGCTGCCGGAGGCACAGGAGAGGTGAGCCGGATCAACTGGCCCAAACTGATGGCCGCGGGCCTGCGCGGGCTGGGGCTGACACCGGCGGCATTCTGGGCGCTGACCCCGGTCGAGTTGATGCTGATGCTGGGTGTGGGCGGCGGCGGTGGCGCGCTGACCCGGGACCGGCTGGATCAGCTGATCGCGGCCTTCCCGGACGATGAGAAAGGAACGGAGTGATGGCGGAACTGGACGGATTGGACGATCTCGATATGCAGGTCGACGCACTGGCGCAATCGCTGGGCTCGGCGGGCGCGTTGGCGGCCGGGTTCGACAGCGAACTCAAGCGGATACACCAGACGTTTGCCGCGACAGGCGATCAGGCACGTTCGCTGGGCACGACACTTTCGGGCGGTCTGCGCAAGGCGATCGACGGCGTGATCCTCGATGGGATGAACCTGTCGGATGCGCTGGGGGTCGTCGGAAAGTCGATGATCAACGCCGCCTTTAACGCGGCAGTGAAACCGGTGACCGATCACTTCGGCGCGCTTCTGGGCGGTGCGCTGACGCCTCTTGTGCCGTTCGAGAAAGGCGGTGCCTTCAGTCAGGGGCGGGTGACGCCCTTTGCCAATGGCGGGATCGTCAGCGGCCCGGTGGTCTTTCCGATACGCGGCGGCATGGGGCTGATGGGCGAGGCCGGGCCGGAAGCGATCATGCCGCTGGCCCGGGGGGCGAACGGCAAGCTCGGGGTGCAGGCCCAGGGCGGCGCCGGCCCGATCAACGTGGTGATGAACATCCAGACGCCGGATGCGCAGGGCTTCCAGCGCAGCCAGAGCCAGATCGCGGCGCAGATGAGCCGGGTGCTCGCACGCGGCACGCGCAACAGGTAACCGGGGAGGGGAGACGATGGCATTTCACGAGGTACGGTTTCCCGCCAACCTGAGCTTTGGCTCGGTCGGCGGGCCGGAGCGGCGGACCGATATCGTCACGCTGGCGAATGGCTTCGAAGAGCGCAACACGCCCTGGGCGCAATCGCGCCGGCGGTATGACGCAGGGGTCGGGCTGCGCTCGCTTGACGATATCGAGCGGCTGATCGGGTTTTTCGAGGCGCGTCAGGGCCAGATGTACGGCTTTCGCTGGAAGGACTGGTCGGATTACAAATCGGCGCTGCCGAGCAAGGAGGTCGCCTATCGCGACCAGGTGATTGCCCTGGGCGATGGCGCCTCGGTCACCTATCCGCTGATCAAGACCTATCGATCCGGCGCTGCCGCATACGCCCGGCGGATCACCAAGCCGGTGCAGGGCACGGTGCGGATGGGGGTGCAGGGCGACGAATTGCAGGAAGGCGTGCACTACGAGGTGGACGTGTCCAGCGGCTTGGTTACCTTTGCCACGCCGCCCTTGCAGGACGTGGAGATCACCGCGGGCTTCGAATTTGACGTGCCGGTGCGCTTTGACACCGACCGGATTGCCACCTCTGTGGCCTCGTTCCAGGCGGGCGAGGTGCCCTCGGTGCCGGTGGTGGAGGTGCGGCTGTGAGGGCGCTTTCCGAGGCGCTGGCAGCGCATCTGGAAAGCGGTCTGACGACGCTGTGCCGGGCCTGGGCGATCGACCGCACCGATGGCGTGGCGTTCGGCTTTACCGATCATGACCGCACGCTGGATTTCGAGGGGCTGAGCTTTCGCGCCGATACCGGGCTGTCGGCCATGGCGTTTCAGCAGGGCACCGGGCTTTCGGTCGACAATTCCGAGGCGGTGGGGGCGCTGTCAGATGCGGCGATCACCGAGGCGGATATCCTCGCCGGGCGCTATGATGGGGCAACGGTGCGAGCCTGGCTGGTGAACTGGAAGAACGTGGCCCAGCGGCACATGCTGTTTCGCGGTACCATCGGCGAGATGCGGCGGGTGGACGGTGCCTTCGAGGCCGAGCTGCGTGGGCTGGCGGAGGCGCTGAACCGGCCGTTCGGGCGGGTCTACCAGTCGCCCTGCACCGCCGTGCTGGGGGATCGGGCCTGCGGCTTTGACCTGACGACGCCCGGCTATCACTGGCAAGGCGCGGTTCAGGAGGTCGACGAGACCTCGAGCGTGGCGGTGTTTACCGACAATGGTTTTGAACCGGAGTGGTTTCAGCGCGGGCGGATGGAGGTGCTTTCCGGCACGGCCAAGGGGCTCTCGGGGCCGATCAAGCGCGACAGTACGGAGGGGGCCGGGCGCAGGATCGAGCTTTGGGCACCGCTTCGGGCGCAGATGGCTGCGGGCGATCTGGTGCGGCTGACGGCGGGCTGCGACAAGCGGCTCGAAACCTGTCGATTCAAGTTCAACAATCTGCTGAATTTCCGGGGGTTCCCGGATGTGCCCGAGGACGACTGGCTGATCGTCAACCCGGCGCGGGCCGGGGCGAAATCCGGCGGGAGCCGGAGATGAGCGGCGGCGAGAGGGCGGTGGCCGCGGCGCGGCGTTGGATCGGCACGCCCTATCTGCACCAGGCGTCGGTCCGGGGGGCAGGCTGCGACTGTCTCGGGCTGTTGCGCGGGGTGTGGCGCGAGGTAATCGGAGCCGAGCCCGAAGCGGCCCCGGCCTATTCGCGCGACTGGTCCGAGCCGCAGGGCGAAGAGCGGCTGTGGCAGGCCGCCCGCCGGCATCTGCGCGCCAAGTCGCGCACCGCCGAGGCGCCGGGCGACGTTCTGTTGTTTCGTATGCGTGAGGGAGCGGTGGCCAAACATCTAGGCCTTCAGGCGCGCACCGGTGCGGCGGCCAGTTTCATCCATTCCTACAGCGGTCACGGGGTGATCGAGAGCCCGTTGAGCGGCCCCTGGGCGCGGCGCATCGCGGCCCGATTTGCCTTTCCAGAGGAGACGACCTGATGGCGACAATCGTTCTTTCCGCCGCCGGTGCCGCGCTTGGCAGCGCCGTCGGCGGCACGTTCCTGGGCTTGTCGATGACCGCTGTCGGCCGGTTCGTCGGCGCCTCGATCGGGCGCGCCATCGACCAGCGGCTGATGGGGCAGGGATCGGAGGTGGTGGTCGAGGGCAACCGCATCGACCGGTTTCGGGTCAATCGCGCCGGTGAGGGCGCGCCGGTGGCGCGCAGCTATGGCCGCACGCGGATGTCGGGGCATGTGATCTGGGCCAGCGCCTTTACCGAACATGTGGATACCGAGACCAGTGGCGGCGGCGGTGGCAAGGGCGCGCCCGCGCAGCCCGAGGTGACAACAACCACCTATTCCTATTCGGTCAGCCTGGCGATTGCGATCTGCGAGGGCGAGATCACCGGGATTGGCCGGATCTGGGCCGATGGCGAGGAAATCTCGCCCGAGGATCTGAACCTCAAGGTCTATCCCGGCAGCGCCGATCAATTGCCCGATCCCAAGATCGAGGCGATCGAAGGCAGCGGCGCGGTGCCGGCCTATCGCGGCACCGCCTATGTGGTGCTGGAAGAGCTTGACCTCTCGCCCTTTGGCAACCGGGTGCCGCAGTTCAGCTTCGAGGTGACCAAGCCGGTGCAGACCGACACGCCCGAGGGGCCGGCAGAGGTGCCGCACAACCTGCGCGGCGTGGCGCTGATTCCCGGCACCGGCGAATATGCCCTGGCCACCACGCCGGTGGCCTATCGCTATGGCGCGGGCCAGTCTCGGATGGCCAATGTCAACACGCCCTCGGGGCGCAGCGATCTCGACACCTCGCTCGACCAGCTGGTCGCGGAATGCCCCGACATGGGCGCAACCTCGCTGGTGGTGAGCTGGTTCGGCGATGACCTGCGCTGCGGAGCGTGCAGCCTGCGGCCCAAGGTCGAGCAGACCGAGTTTGACGGGCGCGGCGCCAAATGGCGGGTCAGCGGACTGGCGCGGAGCGCGGCCGAAACCGTGGTGCAGGAGAGCGATGCCACGCCGGTCTATGGTGGCACCCCGTCCGACGGCGCGGTGCTCGAGGGGATCAGGGCGCTTCAGGCGCGCGGGCAGGCGGTGATGTTCTATCCGTTCATCCTAATGGAGCAGATGTCGGCCAACGGCCTGCCCGACCCCTACGGCGCAGCGATGGATCAGCCGGTGTTGCCGTGGCGCGGGCGGATCACCACTTCGGCCGCGCCGGGGCTGCCCGGCAGCCCGGATGGCACAGCGGCGGCTGAGGCCGAGGTTGCGACCTTCTTTGGTACGGCGCAGGTCGGGGATTTTGCCATCGACGGACAAAGTGCGACCTCGGGCGGGGTGATCGCTGCGCTGGGCGGCACGGATGAGGTGATCGGCAAGACGGTCACCTATAACGGGCCCGAGGAATGGAGTTATCGCCGTTTCATCCTGCACTATGCCGCGCTTTGTGCGGCGGCTGGCGGGGTGGATGCCTTCTGCATCGGATCCGAGATGCGCGGGCTGACGCAGATCCGGGGCGCGGGTGGCAGTTTTCCGGCGGTGGCGGCGATGGTGCAGCTTGCGGCGGATGTGCGCGAGATCCTCGGGCCGGGGGTGAAGATCGGCTATGCCGCCGATTGGTCGGAGTATTTCGGCTATCACCCGCAGGACGGATCGGGCGACGCCTATTTCCATCTCGATCCGCTGTGGAGCGATGCCAATATCGATTTCGTGGGGATCGACAATTACATGCCGCTGTCGGACTGGCGCGCCGGCGATGACCACGCCGATGCCGCTTTCGGTGCGATCTACAACCTCGACTATCTGCGCGGCAATGTCGCGGGCGGCGAAGGCTATGACTGGTATTACGACACGCCCGAGGCGCGTGCGGCGCAGCGCCGCGAACCGATCAGCGATGGCGCCCATGACGAGCCTTGGGTGTTTCGCTACAAGGACATCCGCAATTGGTGGGAGCACAAGCACCATGACCGCATCGGCGGCGTGCGCCAGGCGGGTTCAACCGCCTGGGTGCCACAGAGCAAGCCGGTGTGGTTCACCGAATTCGGCTGCGCCGCCGTCGACAAGGGCAGCAACCAGCCCAACAAGTTCCTCGACCCGAAGTCCAGCGAAAGCAGCCTGCCGCGGTTTTCCAATGGCCGGCGGGACGAACTGATCCAGCGGCAATACCTGAGGGCGGTCACCGAATTCTGGGGCGATCCGGCCAACAACCCGATTTCCGAAGAATATGGCGGCACCATGATCGACATGGCCCGCGCCTTTGCCTGGGCCTGGGACGCGCGGCCCTTTCCGGCCTTTCCCGGCAATGAGACGCTCTGGAGCGACAGCGGCAATTACATGCGGGGGCATTGGCTCAACGGGCGGGTCTCGGGGCTGTCGCTGGCCCGGCTGGTGGCGGAGATCTGCGAAGAGGCCGGGGTGCTGGCGTATGACGTCTCGCACCTTCATGGCTTCGTGCGGGGCTATACCGCGGCCGACAGTGGCGACATGCGGCGGCTGTTGCAGCCGCTGATGCTGCGCTTTGGCTTTGATGCAGTGGAACGCGACGGGGTGCTGCATTTCCGGATGCGTGACGGCCAGACCGCCAAGGTGATCGATGCCGAGCGGCTCGCCGAAAGCCCCGATCTCGACGGCATACTGATGCAGAGCCGCGCCTCGGAGGCCGAGATGGCGGGGCGGGTGCGGCTCGAGTTCATCCGCTCGGACGGCGATTACGAGACCATTGCAGAAGAGGCGGTGCTGCCGGACGACGCGACCCATGCGGTCTCGCGCAGCGAGATGCCGCTGGTAATGACCCGCGCCGAGGGGCGGCAGACGGTCGAGCGTTGGCTGGCCGAGGCGCGGGTGGCGCGCGAACAGGCGCGTTTTGCGCTACCGCCCTCGCGGCTCGATATCGGGCCGGGCGATATTGTCTCGTTGCCCGAGGAGGCGGGCCGTGCGCTCTATCGCGTCGACCGGATGGAGACCGGGCGCGAACAGATCATCGAGGCGGTGCGGATCGAGCCCGAGGTTTACGACCCGGTGGATGTGCCGGAGGATCCGGGAACGGTCACGCCCTTTGTGGCCCCGGTGCCGGTGCTGCCGCTGTTCATGGACCTGCCGCTGATGTCCGGCGACGAGGTGCCGCATGCGCCGCATCTGGCGCTGGTGGCCAAGCCCTGGCCGGGCACCGTGGCGCTCTATGCTTCGGCGCAGGATGCCGATTACGCGCTGTCCGACACCTTTGCCGCCCGGGCCACCTTTGGCGTGACCGAGAGCGCGATGACCGCGGCGGCGGCGGGGCTGATCGACCGCGGGGCGGGGCTTCAGGTGCGACTGACCAGCGGGATGTTCTCTTCCGTCACCGAGGCGCAGCTTCTCTCCGGCGCCAATCTCTGCGCCATTGGCGATGGCACGCCCGACGGCTGGGAACTGTTCCAGTTTCGCGATGCCCAGCTCATCGACACCGACACCTGGGTGCTGAGCCACCGGCTGCGCGGGCAGCTCGGCACCGATGCGCTGATGCCGCAGACCTGGCCCACGGGGTCATATGTGGTGCTGCTTGACGGCGCGCCGCAACAGATCAGCCTGGCCTCGTCGCAACGCCGGGTGGCGCGGCACTACCGGGTCGGGCCGGCGCGTCGCCCGGTGGGCGATCCGTCTTACACCCATGAGGAACACGCTTTTGACGGCAATGGCCTTCGGCCCTACAGCCCGGCACATCTGCGGGGACGCTGGGCCGGCGGCGATCTTGAACTGAGCTGGATCCGCCGCACGCGGGTGGATGGCGACAGCTGGGACCTGGCCGATGTGCCCCTGGCCGAAGCGCGCGAGAGCTATCTGGTGCGGGTGCTGGACCAGAGCGGTGTGTTGCGCGAGGCGATGGTGGACACGCCGGGCTTTACTTATGGTGCGGCGATGCAGGCGCAGGACGGGGCCGGCACGGGGCTGGCGGTCGAGGTGGCGCAGGTGTCGGATATCTACGGCCCGGGCCTTTTCGCGCGCTGGGCGGGCTGAGGCGATGCGGCCGGTTCTGCATGGCGATGTGACGGCGGCGGCCCGGGCGCTGCTGATGGTGCCGGCAGAGGCGCGCGACGGGCTCTGCCGCCGGATGATCGAAGAGGCGGATTTCGCCGACCGCTATGCCAAGCGCCTCGGGCGGCCGCATCGGCTCTGGGGCAACGGCACGTTGATGGCCGCCGCCCGGGCGCGGCCGTTGGCGGCCGAGCCTGCGCTGGGCGAAGAGCGCTATTGCCGCTGCCTCGAGACGGTGTTTCGCATGCTGCTGGAGTGGCGGGCGGTACGGCGTCCCGCTGCGCGGACATAACGCAGGTCGCGCAGCGCGATCGGGGTATCGCCTTGGCGGCGCTGGCTTTCTTGCCGGCGTTCACCGGCTGGAATACACCTTATCACAGGTTTGCGTTTGGCCTCGGCCGCAGGCGTGTTATATCACAGGGCACGGACACCGGAGACGAGGATGCCATGGCCCGGACACAGACGCATATTGCAGAGGTCGACCCGATCTGGGCGCGGATCCTCGACGAGGCAGAGGCCGCGGTGGGCGATGAGCCGCTGCTCGGCGGGTTGATCCACCAAAGCGTGCTGCACCATCCTTCGCTCGAACGGGCTCTGAGCTATCGGATTTCGCTCAAACTGGCCTCCGGCGAGATGTCAGAGCAAATCCTGCGCGAGATCTGCGACGAGGCCTATGCCGCCGATCCTGCGATCGGGCAGTCGGCGCGGGCCGATATCTCCGCCGTTTATGACCGCGATCCCGCCTGCCACAGGTTCTTGCAGCCTCTGCTGTTCTTCAAGGGATTTCAGGCGATCCAATCCTACCGCATCGGTCACTGGCTCTGGCATCAGGGCCGCCGCGACATGTCTTATTTCATCCAGATGCGGGTGTCGGAGGTCTTTGGCATCGACATCCATCCGGCCGCGCGCATCGGCAAGGGCATCATGATCGACCACGCCCATTCGATTGTCATCGGCGAGACGGCGGTGGTGGGCGACAATGTCTCGATGCTGCATTCGGTGACCCTTGGCGGTACCGGCAAGGAAGAGCAGGACCGCCATCCCAAGATCGGCGATGGCGTGCTGATTGGCGCCGGGGCCAAGGTGCTGGGCAATATCCGCATCGGCAATTGCTCGCGCATCGCCGCCGGGTCGGTGGTGCTCTCGGAAGTGCCGCCCTGCAAGACCGTTGCCGGCGTGCCGGCCCGGATCGTGGGTGAGGCGGGCTGTGATCAGCCGTCGATGTCGATGGATCAGATCCTCAAATCCGGGGCGTGAAGACCGCCCCGGAAACTCTTGATTACACACGTGTTACCGAGATCGGCGGCAGAGTCTGCCCGGCCACTTCTGCGGCGCTTTCGCTGTAGTTGAACCAGAAGCATTCCGCTCCGGTCTCACGCCGGCGCACGCCTTCGGGCATTTCGCAGGTCTCTAGCCCGGCTTTGTCGCAGGCCCAGTTCAGCACCCGGGCCAGCGCCGCCGCGTCCAGCCAGCCGCTGACGTAGGCCAGCGGGCCCTGGGCGATCAGCACCGGCGCGCCATCGACGCTTTCCTCGATGACCTCGGCCGAGCCTTCGACAAATTCGCGATACAGTGTCACCGCGCCGGCGGTCTTCAGCGCCACCGGCATGTCGGGCCGCAGGCTTTCGACCCGTGACACCAGCGCATCGAGCCCCGGCATCGCCGGCGGCAGCGGCACCGGGATGGCCATATTCTCGGTGCGGGCGCCGCTGCGCGGGCCGAGCAGCACCACGGCGCCGCTCTCGGCCAGGGCGGTCTTCACCGTCTCGGGCAGGTACATTGCCCCCGGCGCCACGATCAGGCGATAGCCCGAGAGATCGCCACCGGGTCGCAGGATGTCGACCGACAGGCCGAGCTTGCGCAGCCCGCGATAGGTCTCGAACATCAGATCGAAATAGCTCAGCCCCCGGCCATGCGGCTGGATCTGCCAGGTCCAATCGGCCTCGTAGTCAAACAGCAGCGCCAAGGGCGCCTGCGCCCTGGCAACATCGGGCGCATCGGCCAGCTCTGCCGCCACTTCGCGCGCCTCGACGATCGCCGGAGCGTCGGCGCTGTCGGGCCGCAACATGCCGGCGTGCATCAGTTCCTGCGCCATAGGCGCCTGCCGCCAGCGGAAATAACAGACCGCCTCGGCGCCATGGGCAAAGGCCTCCCAGGTCCAGATCCGGACCATGCCGGGCAGGGGGGCGGGGTTGTAGGGCGCCCAGTTCACCGGGCCGGGCTGTTGCTCCATCACCCACATCCGGCCACGTCCCACGGCGCGGTAGAGATCGTGGTGAAAGGCCTGGAAATCCGGGTCGCCCTGGCGCGCATATGTCCGGCGGTGGGCCTCGGTGGCGGTCAGCCGATCTTCGAGAAAGCCCAGAGGATAGCTGTCCCAGGCAGCGATATCGAGATCGTCGCCGACCTTGTAGTGATCGAAATCCGTAATCTTTCCCATGTAGTTATGGGAAATCGGCGCGTCGGAATGGCGGCGGATGATTTCGACCTGGAGGCGGTTGAAGCTGACCACCTCATCCGAGGCGAAGCGGCGGAAATCGAGCACATGGCTCGGGTTCGGCTCGGTCACCGTGAGGTTGGGCAGGTCGATCTGATCGAAGCTGTCATATTCCATCGACCAGAAGACATTGCCCCAAGCCCGGTTCAGCGCGTCGATATCGCCGTCGTTGCCCTTTCCGGGATATTGCGCCCGGAGCCAGCCGCGAAAGCCCTGCCGCGCGGCTTCGGAATAGGAGAGCACGGTATCGTGGCAGGCGTATTCGTTGTCGGTCTGCCAGGCGGCGACATGGGGATTGCGGCCATAACGTTCGGCCAGCTTGCCGGTGATCACCGCGCATTCCTCGCGGTAACCCCGGTGGGAAAAGCAATAATGCCGCCGCGAGCCGAACTTGCGGGGCCGGCCCTCGGCATCCACGGCCAGCATGTCGGGGTGACGGTCGACCATCCAGCGCGGCGGGGTGGCGGTGGGGGTGCCCAGCACGACCTTCAGCCCGGCGGTTCCCAGCACGTCGATGGCGTCATCGAGCCAGCCAAAGTCATACTGCCCCGGTTGCGGCTCGAGCCGCGACCAGGCAAATTCGCCGATCCGGACCCAGGTCAGCCCGGCCTCGGCCATGCGCCGCGCGTCCTCTTCCCAGGTCGCGCGCGGCCAATGCTCGGGGTAATAGCAGGTGCCGAGGGTGCGTTTCATGCCGGTTGGCCGGCGTCATAAGCGGCGACGATGGCCCGTGCCTTTTCACCGACCTCACCCGCCGTCATGCCGGGCTTGTAAAGCGCCGAGCCGATGCCGAAACCGGTCACCCCGGCGTCGAACCATTCTCCGAAATTCTCGGGCCCGGCACCGCCGACGGCATAGGTTTTGGTGCCTTTCGGCAGCACTGCCGAGATCGCGGCGAGGCCCTTGGCGCCCACCAGGAAGCCAGGGAAGAACTTCAGCCCGTCGGCGCCGTGGCGCAGGGCGGTGAAACATTCGGTCGGGCTGGCCACGCCGGGAAAGGACAGCATGCCCAGCTCCTTCGAGCGGTCGATGACGGCCGGGTTGCAGTCGGGCGAGACCACCAGCGTGCCGCCGACGGATTTGAGCTCGTCCACCTGCTCGGGGGTCAGCACGGTGCCGGCGCCGATGGTGGCGCGGCCTTTCAACCCCTCGGCGAGGATGCCGATTGACTTGAACGGCTCGGGCGAATTCAGCGGCACCTCGATCCGGTCGATACCGGCGTCAACCAGCGTCTCGCCGATCTCCAGAACCTCATCCGGCGTCACGCCTCGCAGAATGGCAATGATTTCGCGGCTCATGTCATGCTCTCCTCATAGGCGGCCCTGAGGCCCGCCAATACGATTTCGGCCCCGTCTGTTTCACTGACGGAGGCCCCCTGCGGCGCCAGCGCCGCCTTGTACAATGCGTTGAGTTTCGGCGCGCCGATCAGCACGATCTCGCGGCCGAGCCAGTATTCCTTTGCCCCGGCAATCTCGAGCCCCATCAACAACCCTGAGAGCCGCGCCCGCGAGGTCGCAGCCTCGGTGCCGTCAAGCAGCGATCCGGCACGCAGCGAAAACAGCCGCGCGGTGAATTTCTGTGGCGCGCTCATGGCGTCGGTGACCGCTTCGTCGAAAGCCGCCTGATCCCAGCCGTCGCCTGCTACGGAATGGCGCAGCACCGATTGGCCCGAAAGCAGGGCGAAAATCTCGCCGGTCATGAAAGTGCGGAAGCTGACGATCTCGCGCGCGCTGATATGCACCCATTTGGTATGGGTGCCGGGCAGGCAGAGCACGCCGTCGAACTCCGGGTGCGCGGCCAGAAAGCCGGCGATCTGGGTTTCCTCGCCGCGCATCACGTCCGCCGGGCTGGCCTGCGACACGCCGGGCAGGATACGGACCTTGAGCCGCGGGTCGCGGACCTCCGGCGTCACGGCCTGACCCACGCCGGGCGCGGCACAGGGGGTGGTGACATAAGGCGCCTCGTGCCAGCCCTGACGCGCGCCCACCATGCCGCAGGCGATCACCGGCACCGTGCCGCTTTCGGGCAGGTAATCGCCCACCAGCCGCAGCAGTTCCGGCTCGAAACCGTCCCGTTCCAGAGCGCCCATGCCCTTGTCAGAGGTGACCATGCCGATCACCCCGTCCTTGCTCATCAGCCAAGCCCTCAGGTTCGACGTGCCCCAGTCGACCGCGATCCAATCCGCAATTTCAGTCATAATATCAGCCTGTTACAACAACTCCGCCATCCACGACCATGGCCTGGCCGGTCATCATCCGGCTGGTCTCCGACGCCAGGAAAAGCACCGCATCGACGATGTCCTGGGGCGCCAGATAATCCTTGAGGCACTGCCGCGAGAGATGTTCGGCCAGCGCCTCCGGCGTGGCCCACATGTCGAGCTGTTTTTCGGTCAGAACCCAGCCGGGGGCAAGGGCGTTTACCCGAATTTTATCCGGCCCGAACTCGCGCGCGAGCGACCGGGTCATGCCGTTGATGCCGGAATTGGCGGTGGTGTAGCTGACGTAACCGGCATTGCCCATCATGTAGCTGATCGAGGTGAAATTGATGATCGAGCCGCCGCCAGCCGCGCGCATTCCCGCCATCACTGCCTGACAGGCAAAGAAATAGGCCTTGAGGTTGATCGCCTGCGACCAGTCCCAGAATTCCTCGTCCACCTCTTCCGCGCTGTGGCGCTTGTCATTGGCGGCATTGTTGATCAGCGCGGTAATCGGGCCATGTGCTTCGGCCGCCTCGGCGATACAGGATTTCAGCCGGTCGATATCGGTGATGTCGCATTGCAGGAACAGCGGCCGGCGGCCGTGCTTGGCCGCCATCTCGTCGCAAAAGCCGCTGGCGTCGGAGCGCTGGACAAAGGCCACCTGCGCGCCCTGCGTCATGAAGCCATCGGTGATCGAGGCACCGATGCCGGCGCCGCCGCCGGTGATGAAAACGCTTTTGCCTTCAAGGTCGTGAAATGTTGCAGTCTTGGTCATTCAATGGCTCTCTCGTGTCACGGGGCGGGTGTCCTTGCCCACCAGAAAATCAAGATCGGCGCCCTGATCGGCCTGAAGCACATGGTCGACGTACATCTTGGCATAGCCGCGGGTGTAGCGCGGCGCGTCGGGCTGCCAGGTGGCGCGGCGCTCGGCCAGTTCGGCGTCAGAGACCAGCAACTCGAGCGCGCCGGAGCTCGCCGAGACGCGGATGCGGTCGCCGGTTTTCACCAGGGCAAGGGTGCCGCCCTCGTTGGCCTCGGGCGAGACATGCAGGATGACGGTGCCAAAGGCGGTGCCGGACATGCGCGCATCGGAAATCCGCACCATGTCGCGCACCCCCTGTTTCACCAGCTTGGACGGGATCGGCATGTTGCCGACCTCGGCCATGCCCGGATAGCCCTTGGGGCCGCAGCCCTTGAGTACCAGAATGCTGTCCTTGGTCACCGGCAGGTCGTCGGAGTTGATCGTGGCCTTCAGCTCTTCGATGTTCTCGAAGACATAGGCCTCGCCCTCGTGTTCCAGCAGCGCATCGGTCGCGGCAGAGGGCTTCACGATGGCGCCGCGCGGCGCAAGGTTGCCCTTGAGCACCCGCAGGCCGGCGGCGGGTTTCAGCGGCTCGTCGAAGCTGCGGATTACGTCGCGGTTCCAGCATTCGGCGCCTTCGGCATAGGTGCTGATATCGCAGTCGAGCACGGTCTTGGCGGGCCGCAGCAGGTGCTGCAATTCCTTCAGGATCACCGGCATGCCGCCGGCGTAACAGAAATCCTCCATCAGGTACTTGCCCGAGGGCATGCAGTTGACGAGCAGGGGGATTTCGCTGCCGATCTCGAAATCGTCCAGCGTCAGGTCGACGCCGACACGGCCGGCCATGGCCAGCAGATGCACCACCGCATTCGTCGAGCCGCCGACAGCAGCATTGGCGAGGATCGCGTTTTCAAAGGCCTCGCGGGTCATGATGTCAGACAGTTTCAAGCCTTCTTCCACCATGCCGACAATGCGTTTGCCGGTCATATGCGCCAGCGCCATGCGGCGGGCGTCGACGGCGGGCAGGGCGGCGTTGGTGGGCAGGCTCATGCCCATCGCCTCGACCACGCTGGCCATGGTCGAGGCGGTGCCCATGGTCATGCAGACGCCTTTGGACCGGCTCATGCCCGACTCGGCGGCCATGAAATCGGCCAGCGTCATGTCGCCGGCCCGCACCGCCTCGGAGAACTTCCAGACGTCGGTGCCGGAGCCGATGTCCTTGCCCTGCCACTTGCCGTTCAGCATCGGGCCGGAGCTGACCACGATGGTCGGCAGATCGACCGAGGCCGCCCCCATGAGCTGGCCCGGCGTGGTCTTGTCACAGCCGCCGAGCAACACGACACCGTCGATGCCATAGGCGCGGATCGATTCCTCGACATCCATCGCCAGCAGGTTGCGAAACAGCATGGCGGTGGGTTTCATCTGGGTCTCGCCCAGCGACATCACCGGGAATTCCACCGGAAAGCCGCCGGCCTCCCAGACGCCGCGCTTGACCCCTTCGGCCAGCTCGCGCAGGCCCGAGTTGCAGGGCGTGAGTTCCGACCAGGTGTTGCAGATGCCGATCACCGGCCGGCCGTCGAAGGCGTGATCCGGGAACCCCTGGTTCTTCATCCAGGAGCGGTGAATGAACCCGTCCTTGTCCAATTTGCCATACCAGGCGCGGTTGCGGCGTTCGTCGCTCATACCAGCGTTCCTTTCACGACCCACATGGTTTCGGGAAAGCTCCAGGGCAGGGTCAGCCCGTGGCTCATCAGATAGGCGCCGCTCAGGGTGAGCGGCTCGGACTTGATCGCCTGATCGCCGCGCGACAGGGCGGGCGCATCACCCCGGTTGAGGAGCTCGATCCGGTAATACCGGTCCGGCGACAGCCGGGTCAGGCGCAGCGGCCGGGGGGCGATCTGCGCCGAGGTCTCGGCCTTGCCGGCAAAGACCACGAATTGCCTGCCGCCCTGTTCCAGCTGCTGCTCGGCGATCACCGCCGGGTCGGAGCTGTCGAGCCGCAGGATATCGGCGCCGGCCATCCAGTGGCGGTTGTCCTTCCACCAGGCGGTGACCTCGGTCAGCACCTTCACCTCGTCCTCGGTCAGCTCGCGCGGGTCCATCTCGAAGCCCATGTGCCGCTGTGCCGCGACCCAGGCCCGCATCCGGATGTCGATGGTGCGCCCCGAGGTGTGGCAGGTGCGCGGCCCGACATGGCTGCCGGTCACCACCATCGGCAGGAAAAGCGCGGCGTTGTGCTGCATCCTCAGCCGCTCGATGGCGTCGTTGCTGTCGGACAGCCAGACCCGGTGGGTGCGCTTGAGGATGCCGAAATCGATCCGCCCGCCGCCAGAGGCGCAGCTCTCGATCTCGACCTTGGGAAAGGCCGCGCGCAGCTGATCGATCAGCGCATAGGATCCGCGTGTCTGGGCCGCATCGGGCATCGGCAGGACGCGGTTGTGATCCCACTTGATGTAGTCGATGTCATTGTCGCCCAGCACCTTGCCGATGCGGTCGAACAGAAAATCGCGCACCTCGGGCAGCGCCATGTTCAGCGCCATCTGCTGGCGGCCGAGGATCTGGTCTTCGCCGCCAAGCGCCCAGTCCGGGTGGGCGCGGAAGACGTTGGAATCCTCGTTGATCATCTCGGGCTCGAACCAGATACCGAAGGACATGCCCAGCCCGTGCACATGGTCGATCAGCGGCGTCAGCCCCTCGGGGTACTTGCGCGGATCGACCTCCCAGTCCGAGAGCGAGGTGGTGTCGTCATCGCGGTCGCCGAACCAGCCGTCATCGAGCACGAAGCGCTCGGCGCCGAGGTCTGCGGCGCGGTCGGCGATCTCTTTCAGCTCGGGCAGGTTGTGATCGAAATAGACCGCTTCCCAGCAATTGTAATGCACCGGACGGGCGCGCGCGGGATCGGGGAAGGTGACGATCCGGTCGCGCAGATGCCGCTGAAAGGCCACGGCGCAACCGTTCAGGCCATCATCGGAGAACATCGCGTAAAGCGGCGCGGTGGCAAAGCGGGTGGCCGCCTCGGTCTCGATCCGGGAGGCGTGGCCAAACTGCACCTGACGGCGGCCGTCGGGCAGCTCTTCGGCAATCATCCGGTGGCCGCCGGACCAGCCGTAGTGAAACCCGTAGGCATGGCCGGTGGCATTAGTGGCGCCTCGGCAGGGCACGATCAGCCCGGGGAAATGTTCGTGGCCGGTGCGGCCGGTGCGGTTCTCGCGGTAGCGGATGCCGGCAGACCAGGCGGTACGGTTCATCTGGAACTCGCCGCACCAGCGGCCGGCGAAATCGATCATCTCGTCGCTGGCCTGGGGCGCCGGAAAGACCGGGGCCGAGAGCCAGTGCAGGTGCATCGGCGCGGTCGCCTCGATCTCGGCCCTTGCCTCGATCACATGGGTCTGCGGATCGATCGAGAACAGCGCGCGATAGCCCAGCACACCGGATTGATCGCGAAAGCTCAGGGTCAGCCGGGTGTCGTCTTCCTCGGCGCTGTCGAAGCAGAACTTGGGCAGGAAGGGCTGGCCGGAGGCATCGCGGATCACCAGCCCGGGTTGGCCGGGAAAGCTGCGCGTCGCCTCGGGGCAGAGCGACAGCTCCGGGTTGGCATCGAGCATGCCGCCGGTCACGTCGATGGCATGGGCCCGGGCCAGGGTCTCCAGGTCTTCGTCGTCGGGCAGGCGCGGCCCCCAGTAGACCACCTCGGCGAGGTGGTCTTTCCGGGAAGCCAGCACCAGCGTTTGACGGGAGTCATCCAAACGCCAGCTTTGGATCATTTTACGGCTCCGAGGGTGAGACCAGCAATGAAGTGGCGCTGCATCAGGAAGAACATCAGCACCGGCGGCAGGGCAGCCACGATCGACCCGGCCGAGACCAGGTGCCAGGCGGCGACCCATTGGCCGTTGAGCGAATAGAGCCCGGCGGTGATCGGTTGTTGATCGGCGCCCTGGGTCAGCACGGTGGCCCAGAAATAGTCGTTCCAGATGAAGGTGAAGATCAGCACCGAGAGCGCCGCCAGCGCCGGTTTCATCAGCGGCATGACCACATACCAGAAGATGCGGATTTCGCTGATGCCCTCGACGCGCGCGGCCTCGATCAGCTCGTAGGGCAGGGCCTTGATGAAGTTGCGCATGAAAAGCGTGCAGAACCCGGCCTGAAAGGCGATGTGGAAAAGCGCAAGGCCATACCAGGTGTTGTACATGCCGAGATCGAGCGTCAGATCGCGCACCGGCACCATCAGAATCTGGAACGGCACGAAGTTGCCGGCGACGAACATGAAGAACAACAGCAGGTTGCCCTTGAACTTGTAGACCGCCAGCGCAAAGCCGGTCATGCAGGAGATCGCCACCGCGCCGATCACCGTCGGGATCGTCACCTTGAACGAGTTCAGGATGTATTTGCCGATCGGCGTCTGCTCGAAGATCGCGGTGTAGTTCTCGATCAGGTTGAAGCTGGTGGGCCAGCCCCAATAGTTGCCGGCGGTGATGTCGCCGGCCGAGCGCACCGAGGTCAGCGCCACGGCGATCAGCGGCAGCAGCCAGACGATGAGCGCGACGGGCAGGGCGATCTTGTAGGCGATCTGCGCGCCGGATGAGGTCTTTTCGATAGGGGTCGGAAACATCTTAGCGCCCTCTCTCGTCGCGGTACATTTTGTAAAGGAAGCCGGTGATATAGATCATCATGATCAGAAAGAGCACGACGGCGATGGCCGCGCCGTAGCCCATGCGGAAGCCGTATTCGCTGAACGCCTGTTCATACATGTAGAAGGCCAGCACCCGCGAGCTGCCCCAGGGCCCGCCATCGGTCATGATCGAGATCAGGTCGAAGGAGCGCAGCGCGCCGATCACGGTGACCACCACGGCGATGAAGGTGGCCGGGCGCAGCTGCGGCAGGATCACGTACCAGAGCATCTTGACGCCCTTGGCATTGTCCAGCCGTGCGGCCTCGATCTGCTCGGGGTCGACGGCGTTCAACCCGGTGAGATAGAGGATCATGCAATAGGCGGTCTGTGGCCAGAGGCCGGCGGCGATGATGCCGTAGGTGACGTAATCCTCGTTGGCCAGCACCGCGATGGGCTCGATCCCGAACCAGCCCAGGGCGATGTTCATCAACCCGAAGTTGGGATCGTAGAACCAGGCAAAGACCAGGCCGACCACGACCTGCGAGATCACGAAGGGGAAGAAGAACAGCGATTTGTAGATGCGGATGCCGCGCACCGTCTGGTTGAGGAACAGCGCCACCAGCAGCCCGCCGGGAATGGCCAGCATGTAGAGCACCAGCCAGATCACGTTGTTCTTGAGCGAGGTATAGAAGGCCTCGTCGTCCATCAGTTCGATGTAGTTGTCGGCCCCGACCCAGGTGGCCTCGCCCAGACCATCCCATTCGTAGAAGGAAATGTTCACCGATTGGAAAATCGGGATGATCACGTACATCATGAACATGAAAATCCCCGGTGCCAGGAACAGCCATGGCGCAAGCCGCTGCTGGTTCTGCTGCCACCACGTCTTTTGTGCGGGTGGGTGGGTATCGGGAAGGGCGGGGGCGGTCATGGCAATACCTCCGGACAACAGGAAGCCTGTCCCGGGCCGGACCCGGGACCTCATGGTCGGATTCGGGGGTGGATGAAGGGCGAGGCCCCGGGGCAGGCCCGGGGCGCCGCGGTGTCACCCGGCGGGGGTGTTACTTGTAGACCCGGGCGCGGACCTTTTCGAGCCGCTCGAGGATCGCGTCCATGCGCTCGGGCTTGACCATGAACTCCTGGAAGCCTTCCATGCCCGCCTTGGCCATCTCGGCCGGGTAGTCACGGTCAAAGAACTGCGCGATGCCGCCGTCGGTGGTCGAGAGCATCTCGTAGCCGGCTTGCAGGAACTTGTCCTCGCCCACTTCCGAGTTCTTGTTGATCGGAAGCTGTCCGAGCGTCTTGTTGATCTCGGTCTGCACCTCGGGCCGGGCCAGGTAGGCCAGGAATTTCTTGGCGTCTTCCTTGTTCTTGGCATTGGCCGGGATGTGGATCGTGTCGGTCGGCGCCTCTTCGGCCAGCGGCACATCGGGGTTGATCACCGGGAACTGGAAAAAGCCCAGCTGATCGTCCGACAGGCCGGCCTCGCGCAGCGGCGCCACCGCGAAGTTGCCCATCACATACATTGCCGCATCGCCCTGGACCATCGGCGCCAGCGCCTCCTGCCAGGAATAGGCGGCGTGGTTTTCCAGGAAGAAGCCGGCGTCGATCAGCTCTTTCCAGTTGTTCATCGTGGCTTTCACCCGGTCGTCGGTCCAGGACACCTCGCCCTTGCCCAGCGCCATGTGGAAATCATAGCCGTTGGTGCGCAGGTTGATGTAGTCAAAGACCCCGCCGGCGGTCCAGAGGTACTTGGTGCCGATGGTGATCGGGGTGATGCCGGCTTCGCTCAGCTTGGCGCCGGCCGCCTTGAACTCGTCCCAGTTGGTGGGAACGGCGATGCCCTGCTCTTCGAAGATGTCTTTCCGGTAGTACACGCCCCATTGGTAATAGGTGTAGGGCACGCCCCAGATCTTGCCGTCGATGGTCATCGATCCGACCGAGGAGGCGAGCGAGTCCTTCAGGCCGTTTTCTTCCCAGACATCATCGACCGGCTCGAACAGCCCGGCGTTGACATAGGGCAGCATGCGGTTGCCGGCGTACCAATTGGCCAGATCCGGCGAATCTGCGGTCAGAAAGTTGCGGATCGAGGTCTTGTAACCTTCGTGGTCGAACAGGTTCCAGGTGACGGTGACATCGGGGTTTTCCGCCTCGAAGCCTTTGATCAACGCCTCGAAGGCGGCTTTCGGCGCCGGGTCGGACGTATCTGTGTTGATCACCAGTTCGCCAGCCAAGGCCGCCGAAGAAATCAACGTGGACGCGGCCAGTGCCGCCGTCAGTTTCAACGATGTGTAGAGCATCTCTCTCCCTTTCTCCTCCACAGCTGCAAAGTCCCGAATAGTGGAACAAATGTTTTGCATGTTGATCTTTTAGTCCCATACTGCTAGAAGAGTCAAGAATTACTTCCCCGGGCTCTTCCGGGGCTCAGGAGAGCAGGCATTGGGATGAACAAGCAAGTCACATCGGACGGAACTGTCGGCAAGGCCTTGGAACTGCTGGATATGGTTGTGGCGTTCGGCCGGTCGGTGCGGTTTTCCGAGGTGCTGGAGGTCAGCCCTTACCCCAAGGCGACCACCCATCGCCTGTTACAGACCCTGACGAATCAAGGCATGCTGGCTTTCGACGACGAACGGCATGTCTATGTGCCGGGCATGCGTCTGGTGCGGATCGCGCGGCACGCCTGGAACCAGTCGTCGCTGGGGCCGCTGGCCTTGCCGTTCCTTCAGACCCTGGCCGCCGACGTGAAAGAGACGGTGCATCTGGCGCAGATGGAACATGGCCGGGTGGTCTTTGTCGAAAAGACCACACCCGACGAGGGGTTCAAGACCATGGCCACCCCCGGCCGCCGCTCGCCGGCGCATTGCACCGGGGTGGGCAAGGTCATGCTGGCCTTCATGGACGACACCCGCCGCGCCGCGGCGCTGGAATGCCAGACCTACGAGGCCTTCACGCCCAACACCCACAAGAGCGAGAAGACGCTGCTGCCGGAACTGGCGCAGATCCGGGCCGAGGGCGTGGCCTTTGACCGCGAAGAACACGAAGAGGGCATCATCTCGATTGCCGCCCCGATCCTCGGCGGATCGAACCGGGTGATCGGGTCGCTCTCCGTGGTTACGTCGACCTTTCGCATGTCACTCAAGGATATCGAGAAATTCCGGCCCGCCTTGCAGCGGACGGCGGCGCAGATCGGGGGAGAGGCGGCCGTCTGGCCGTATCCGATCGCGCAATGATCACCACCTAATTCCCGAGGGAGAGGAAAGAGAATGTCAGGTGTCGCACTCAACAGTGCCGTGAAACGTTATGGCGATGTTCAGGTCATCCACGGAGTGGATCTTCAGATCGAGGACGGCGAGTTCTGCGTCTTTGTCGGCCCCTCGGGCTGCGGCAAGTCCACGCTCCTGCGGATGATCGCCGGGCTGGAAGAGACTTCGGACGGCAATATCTCGATTGGCGGTCGCGATGTGACCCGCGCCGATCCGGCCGAACGCGGGGTGGCGATGGTGTTTCAGACCTATGCGCTCTATCCCCATATGACGGTCGAGGAAAACATGGGCTTCGGGCTCAAGATGAACGGCCATCCGAAACAGGAGATCAAGTCCAAGGTCGCCGAGGCCAGCCGCATCCTGAAACTCGACGATTACCTCGCCCGCAAGCCCAAGGCATTGTCCGGTGGTCAGCGCCAGCGCGTGGCCATCGGCCGCGCCATCGTGCGCGGTCCCGAGGTCTTTCTGTTTGATGAACCGCTGTCGAACCTCGACGCCGAGCTGCGCGTCGACATGCGGGTCGAGATCGCGCGCCTGCACAAGGAGATCGGCGCGACGATGATCTATGTCACCCACGATCAGGTCGAGGCGATGACCCTGGCCGACAAGATCGTGGTGCTGCGCGCCGGTCATATCGAGCAGGTGGGCAGCCCGATGGAGCTGTATCAGAACCCCGACAACAAATTCGTGGCGGGCTTTATCGGGTCGCCCAGCATGAACTTTCTCGCCGCGCGGGTGAACGGGCAGGGCGTGATTGTGCCGGGGCTCGACAACATGCAGGTGCCCACCGATGTCGCCCTGCCGGCCGAGGGCAGCGAGGTGATCATCGGCATCCGGCCGCAAAACCTCACCGTGCGCGAGGCCGAGAGCCCGGTGCGCATCGACATCCGCGAACGGCTGGGCGGGGTGGCCTATGACTATCTGATCTCGGCCAATGGCGAGCGCATCATCGTCGAGACCCGCGGCGACGAGGCGATTCCCGAAGGCACCGGGGTGGCGGTCGAATTCGATCCGGCCACCGCCATGTTCTTTGACGCCAAGACCGAGGCGCGCCTGCGCTGATCACAGCATGGGCCCGGGCTGGAAAAAAACGGCGCGCCCCGCGAGGGGCGCGCCGAATTGCGCTGGCCTGACGCGCCGGAATGTGCTGAAACGAAAGCGGGGGCTGGCGAAAGCGAAGGCCGAACGTCGGCAATACGAAAGAAACCGCGCGCAAGAACCCAGGGAAACGAACGTACGACGCGCGGGAACGCGCCGAAAAGGGAGGCCACCGAATGACCCATATCCTTGCCATCGATCAGGGCACCACCTCGACCCGCGCCATGGTGTTTGATGACGCCCTGGCGCTCGTGGCCTCGGCGCAGGAGGAGTTCACCCAGCATTTTCCGCAGAGCGGCTGGGTTGAACACGATCCGAAGGACCTCTGGGACACCACGCTGGCGACCTGCCGCAAGGCGATCGAGACCGCCGGCGAGATCGCCGCCATCGGCATCACCAACCAGCGCGAGACCACCGTCGTCTGGGACCGTGAGACCGGCGAACCGGTCTATAACGCCATCGTCTGGCAGGACCGGCGCACCGCCGAAGTCTGTGCCGATCTCAGAGCGGAAGGTTTCGAGGAGGTGGTGACCGCGCGCACCGGGCTGTTGCTCGATCCCTATTTCTCCGGCACCAAGCTGGCCTGGGTTCTCGACAATGTCGAAGGCGCGCGGGCGCGGGCCGAGGAGGGCGAACTGATCTTTGGCACCGTCGACAGCTGGCTGGTGTGGAACCTGACCGGCGGGCGCGCGCATGTGACTGATGCCACCAATGCGGCGCGCACCATGCTTTATGACATCCACAAGGGCCGCTGGTCGCAGACCATCTGCGACAAGCTGGACATCCCGCGCGAGATGCTGCCCGAGGTCAAGGATTGCGCCGCCGATTTCGGCGAAACCGATCTTCTGGGCGGCACGATCCCGATCCTCGGCATCGCCGGCGACCAGCAGGCGGCCACCGTCGGGCAGGCCTGTTTCCAGCCGGGCATGATGAAATCCACCTATGGCACCGGCTGTTTTGCGCTGTTGAACACCGGCGACACCCCGGTGACCTCGCAGAACCGTCTGCTGACCACCATTGCCTATCAGCTGGACGGCAAGCCCACCTATGCGCTCGAAGGCTCGATCTTCATTGCCGGCGCGGTGGTGCAATGGCTGCGCGACGGGCTGAAGGTGATCGAGAGCGCCGGCGAGACGCAAGCGCTGGCCGAGGCCGCCGATGCCGGTCAGGAACTGATCCTGGTGCCGGCCTTCACCGGGCTGGGCGCACCTTACTGGAAACCGGAGTGCCGGGGCGCGATCTTTGGTCTGACGCGCGGGTCGGGCCCGGCGGAATTTGCCCGGGCGGCGCTTGAAAGCGTGGGCTTTCAGACCCGCGACCTGCTCGAGGCGATGTGCGCCGACTGGGACGGCGCCGGCGACACCGCGCTGCGCGTCGATGGCGGGATGAGCGCCTCGGGGTTTGCGATGCAGTTCCTTGCCGACATCATCGGCGCGCCGGTGGAACGGCCCCGGGTGCTGGAAACCACCGCCATGGGTGCGGCCTGGCTGGCCGGGCACAGGGCGGGCCTCCTGCCGGACATGGCGGAATTTGCCGCGAGCTGGGAATGCGAGGCGCGGTTCGACCCGGCGATGGCCGAAGACATCCGCGACAAACGGTATGCGGGCTGGCGCAAGGCGGTCAGCGCCACCATCGACGTGGCCAGCTGACCGCTGCGACGTCGGCTCAGGCCAGCAGCGCGAGCGGGTTTTCCAGCCCGTCCTTGATCGCCGCCAGCAGCTGCGCCCCGAGGGCGCCGTCGATCACCCGGTGATCGACCGAGAGGGTGACCGACATGACGGTGGCCACGCCCAGTGTGCCATCCGCCTGAACCACCGGTTTCTGCACCCCGGCGCCAACCGCGAGAATGGCGCCATGCGGCGGGTTGATGACGGCGTCGAAGTTCTCGATGCCGAACATGCCGAGATTGGAGATCGCGAAACTGCCGCCCTGATATTCCTGCGGGCTGAGCTTGCGGTCGCGGGCGCGGGCGGCGAGATCCTTCATTTCGGTGGAGAGCGCCGAAAGCGATTTCTGATGCGCGTCGCGCAGCACCGGAGTGAACAGCCCGCCCTCGATCGCCACCGCGACCGCCACGTCAGAGGGCGTGAGCCTGAGAATCCGGTCGCCGGCCCAGACCGCATTGGCCTCGGGCACCTGTTGCAGCGCGGCCGCGCAGGCCTTGATGATGAAATCATTGACCGAGAGCTTGATTTCGCGCGGGGCGAGCTGGCGGTTGATCTCGGCGCGCAGCGACAGCAGCGCATCAAGGTGGATGTCGCGGCGCAGGTAGAAATGCGGGATCTGCTGCTTGGCCTCGGTGAGCCGGGCGGCGATGGTCTTGCGCATGCCGTCGAGGGTGACCTCCTGATAGTCGCGGTCGGCATAGAGCGCGGCGATCTGGCCTGCGTCGGGGCCCGGGGCCGGCGCGGGGGGCGCGGCCTGCGCCGGGGCTTCGGCTGCGGCGGGTTTCGGGGCGCCGGCGGCTTCGACATCGGCCTTGACGATGCGGCCGCGCGGGCCCGAGCCGGTGATCTGGGCAAGATCGATGCCCCTGTCGGCGGCGATGCGCCGGGCCAGCGGCGAGGCGAAGATGCGGGCGCCGTCGCCACGCTTTCCGGCCGGGGGGGCGGCTGTCTCGGAGCGCCCTGCGGGCGCCGCCTCGGCATCCGCGTCGGACGGCCGGGCCGCCTCCGGCGCAGGGCGCGCGGCGGGCTCGGCAATGTCGTCTTCGCTTTCGTCCTCACCCAAAAGCACCGCGATCGGGGTGTTGACCTTGACCCCGGCGCTGCCCTCGGCGACCAGCAGCTTGCCGATCACGCCCTCGTCGACCGCTTCGAATTCCATCGTCGCCTTGTCGGTCTCGATCTCGGCCAGCAGGTCGCCGGAGGCCACGCTGTCGCCTTCCTTGACCAGCCATTTCGCCAGCGTGCCTTCTTCCATCGTCGGGCTGAGGGCGGGCATCAGGATTTCGGTGGGCATGGTGTCGTCTCCGGACATGGCACTGGGGGCGCTGGGGGCCAGGGGCGGAGCGAGGGGCCAGCCCCCTCACGCTCCCCACGGTATTTTCAAACAGAAGAAGGGATCAGGGTGATGGTGTCAAAGGGCGGTTTCGGTCGTTGGCCGCGGGCGAGCCTGGTGATGGCGGTCTCGATCTCTTGTTTGTGGCCGGCCATCCAGACATAGGCGTCCTGATGCGAGGGCCGCCCGGCCAGCCGCAGATCGGCGGCGAGCCGCTCGGGCACCAGGGCCATGACCTTCTGCCCGTCCACCTCATGGGTGACACGGTAACATTCGGTCTCGATATCGCGGCCGTGCACCTCCATCAGCGATAGGTGACCTTCCTCACCGCCTCGATCACCTCGGCGGTCGAGGTCAGCGCGTGTTTTTCCAGATTGGCGGCATAGGGCATGGGCACGTCCTTGCCGGTGCAGTTGATCACCGGTGCGTCGAGCCAGTCGAAGGCCTGTTCCATCAGGAGGGCGGTGATCTGATTGCCGATCGAGCCGCGCGGGAAACCCTCTTCGACCGTGACGCAGCGGTTGGTCTTTTTCACGCTTTCGAGGATCGCCGCGCTGTCCATCGGCCGCAGGGTGCGCAGGTCGATCACCTCGGCGTCGATGCCGTCCTCTGCCAGCTTCTCGGCCGCTTCGAGGGCATAGGTCATGCCGATGCCGAAGCTGACGAGGGTGACGTCGGCGCCGGTCCGCCAGATCCGGGCCTTGCCGAAGGGCAGGGTGAAATCCTCGAGCACCGGCACGTCGAAGCTCTTGCCGTAGAGGATCTCGTTTTCGAGGAAGATCACCGGGTTGGGATCGCGGATCGCGGTCTTCAGCAGCCCCTTGGCGTCCGAGGCGGAATAGGGCATCGCCACCTTGAGCCCCGGGATATGGCTGAACCAGGCGGCAAAATCCTGGCTGTGCTGCGCGGCGACCCGGGCGGCGGCGCCATTGGGACCGCGAAACACCATGGGCGCGCCCATCTGGCCACCGGACATGTAAAGCGTCTTGGCGGCGGAATTGACGATCTGGTCCATCGCCTGCATGGCGAAGTTGAAGGTCATGAATTCGACGATGGGTTTCAGCCCGCCAAAGGCCGCGCCGACGGCGAGACCGGTAAAGCCGTGTTCGGTGATCGGGGTGTCGATGACACGCTTGGGGCCGAACTCGTCGAGCAGGCCCTGGGAGATCTTGTAGGCGCCCTGGTATTCGCCGACCTCCTCGCCCATCAGAAAGACGTCGTCGTCACCGCGCATTTCCTCGGCCATGGCGTCGCGCAGCGCGTCGCGCACGGTTTGCTGCCGCATTTCGGTGCCTTCGGGCCAGTCGGGTTCGGCCTGGGATGGTCCCGAACCTGATCCTGCCTGCCCCGGACCTGATCCGGGGGGGGCGGCTTCCTGGTCTTTGTCCGCGTCTGCGTCGCGCGGCTGGGCCGGAGGCCCCGGCTCGGGGGCCGGGGCGGTGGTCGTTGCGGCCTCGGTCTTGATATCCTCGGCGCTTTCACCCTCTTCCACCAGCACGGCGATGGGGGTGTTGACCTTGACGCCCTGGGTGCCTTCGGAGATCAGAATCCGACCCAGCGTGCCTTCGTCGACCGCTTCGAACTCCATCGTCGCCTTGTCGGTCTCGATCTCGGCGATGATGTCGCCCGAGCTGACGCTGTCGCCTTCCTTGACCAGCCATTTGGCCAGCGTGCCTTCTTCCATCGTCGGCGAGAGGGCGGGCATGAGAATTTCGGTGGCCATGGCTCACGGCTCTCCTTTTTCGGGCGCGAGGAAGCCCACGATGTTGCCTTCGCCGTCCTCGACATAGGCGGCACGGCCGATGCCGGGGTAATCGGCGGGCGGCAGCGCCTCGGCGCCGCCATTGGCCAGCGCCCATGCGTAGCGGTCGTCGCAATCAGCAACCTCGAAGGTCAGCGTGCAGCCGCGCACCGGGGTGCCGGAGGCCGGGGCCTCGCCCATGCGCTGCATCATGCCGCCGGTGAGGCCGGCGTCGAGGCCGGGGCCGGAAATCAGGTGATAGGCAATTTCTTCAGCGCCGGGCATCGGTTCGAAGGACCAGCCAAAGAGGCCGCTGTAGAAGGTCCGGGCGCGCACCGGATCGGCGACGTGAATTTCGAAATGTGCGGGCATCAGCGGGCCTCCGCGTAGATGTCTGTCCAGAGTTCGTCGAGCGCCGGTTCCGGGCTCTCGCGGGCAAATTCGGCGGAGTCGTTGACCACCTTCTTGATCTCCTTGTCGATCGCCTTGAGATCCTCTTCGCTGGCATGTTTGCCCTCGAGCAGCATGGCGCGGACATGTTCGATCGGGTCGCGTTCCTCGCGCATCTTCTGCACCTCTTCGCGGGTGCGGTATTTCGCCGGGTCCGACATCGAATGGCCGCGGTAGCGGTAGGTTTTCACCTCGAGGATATAGGGGCCCTTGCCGGCACGGCAGTGGCCCACCGCCTTTTCGCCCGCCGTCTTGACCGCCAGCACATCCATGCCGTCGACCACCTCGCCGGGGATGCCGAAGGCCTCGCCGCGGGTGTGCAGATCGGGGGTCGAGGTCGAGCGCTGTTGGGCGGTGCCCATGGCGTATTGGTTATTTTCAATGACAAAAACCACCGGCAGGGCCCAGAGCGCGGCCATGTTGAATGTCTCGTAGACCTGGCCCTGGTTGGCGGCGCCATCGCCGAAATAGGTGAAGGTGACGCGGCCGTTTTCCTTGTAGCGGTCGGCAAAGGCCAGGCCTGCGCCAATCGGAACCTGGGCGCCGACGATGCCATGGCCGCCGTAGAAATGCTTCTCTTTCGAGAACATGTGCATCGAGCCGCCCTTGCCCTTGGAATAGCCGCCCTCGCGGCCGGTCAGCTCGGCCATCACGCCGCCCGGGTCCATGCCGCAGGCCAGCATATGGCCATGGTCGCGATACGAGGTGACGCGCTTGTCGCCCTCTTCGGCGGCGGCCTCGAGGCCGACGACAACCGCCTCCTGACCGATGTAGAGGTGGCAGAAGCCGCCGATCAGCCCCATGCCGTAAAGCTGGCCGGCCTTTTCCTCGAACCGCCGGATCAACAGCATGTCGCGGTAATATTGCGTCAGCTCGTCCTTGGAAATGTTGGGTTTTTTCGTCGCTCTGCGCGCGGCCATTGCGGCGCCCTCCCGGAGGCGAATTGTTTAGTGTTAAACTATAGCCTAGCCCAAGCGGCCCCCGGGTGGAAAGGGGGCTTTCCCGCTGCACCTGCGAAGGGCGGGTCAGCGAATGACGATCTCGTCGCTGCGGATCAGGCCCAGCACCTCGCGCGCCTGCTGATCGAGCAGGTCGAGGTCGAGATATTCGTCGGACAGCCGTCGGGTGAGATTTTCCATTTCCGCCAGCTCGGCGCGCAACACGTCGCGCTCGGCCTCGAGGCGGGCGGCATTGTCGAGGATTTCCGCCCGCCGGAACAAGCCGTAATCCCCCTGCACGGCGGCAAAGGTGAAATAGGCCCCCAGAGTGAACGCGATGGCGAACACGCTTAACGGGACGATGTTCCGGCGGGTCGGATGTGTGCTCATGGTCTGCCTCAATGCATCTCTGACGGATGCTGTACGGCCACTATGACACAGGTGATTCGCCATGTGAATCCCTATTGCGAATCCTTGCGTGAATTATGTGCGATTCTCGCCCGTTGCCGTCAGAAATCTTGGCCAGCCGCCGGCATCGGGGTATCACTTGGGCATGAGGGTTCTGGTGCTTCTTTTCGTGGCGATGCTTGCGCTTGCCGCCTGTGCGCCGCGCGGCGTGCTGCATCTGGTGCGGGGCGCCGACGAAGGCGATGTGCGGCAGATTTTCGTCGCCTCGAACCGGGTGCTGAAACATGACAACGGGGTGCAGTTTTCCGGGCGGCGTGGCACGCGGCTGTATTTCTCGCGGCTCGACGTTTCGGTGCCGCCGGTGCATCGCGATGGCCGGATCGAGCGCCCGGCGCCGGAGGCCGCACCTGATCCGGCCCGGCATTTCGTGCTGTCGGGGGCCTATGCCTTTCCCACGCTGGCGGATTTCCTGGCCGGGATGGCCAAGGCGCCGGGCGGGGCCGAGGAGGTCTTTGTCTATGTGCACGGCTACAACACCAACAATGCCGAGGCGACCTATCGGCTGGCCCAGATGGCGCATGACTTCGATGCCGAGGTGCCGGTGGTGTCGTTTTCCTGGCCGTCCGGCGGCGATCCGCGCGGCTATGTCTATGACCGCGACAGCGTGATCCACTCCCGCGACGCGCTGGAAGAGCTGCTCGTGGCGCTGACGCGGCACCGCAAGATCTATCTGGTGGCGCATTCCATGGGGTCGCAACTGGTGATGGAGACGCTGCGGCAGATCTCGATCGCCCGGAACACCGCCGTTCTGCGCAAGATCAGCGGCGTGACGCTGATCTCGCCCGATATCGACCCGGAAGTCTTTGTCGTGCAGGCAGGCCGGATCACGCCGTTTCCGCAGCCCTTCATCCTGATGACATCGACCCGCGATTCGATCCTCGATCTGGCGGCCTGGATCGCCGGCCGACCGCGGCGGCTGGGCGAGATCACGACAGCGGACGAGCTGGGCGGGCTGCCGGTGACCGTGATCGACCTGAGCGAATTTGCCGATCCCGGCCAGAACGGACATGACACGGCCTTTGCGGCGCCCCGGGCCATCGAATATTTCCGGAACTTCCATGGCCTGAAATGAGCCGCGACGCGGCGGCTCAGGCGGCCCTGTTCTGCGCCGCGTCGCGGGTCAGCGCGGCCATGCGATAGAAGCCATGCGCCATCTTGGAATAGGGCGTAAGCAGAAAGAAGGTCAGCACCGCGCCGAGATGCAACGGCAGCAGCCAGGCCACGGCGGAGGTGCCGGTCGCGGCGTAAAGCGCGAGGCCCGAGACCGCGACGGCAAAGAGCAGCAGGACAAAGGCCATCTCGCCGCCCCAGGCGGCGGGGGCCCCCAGCTCGGGATCGGCCTTGAGCTTGAGCCAGGCGAGCCCGGCACACCCCACGCTGAGCAGCAGGCCGCCGGGAACCCCGAGCAGCTTGGGCAGGCTGAAGAATCCATAAGGCGCCTCTATTCCGAAGGCGTAGTGCAGCACGGTGCCGCTCGCGGTCGAGGCAAAGCTCAGCAGGAAGCCGTAAAGCACAGCCTGATGAAAATGCCGCCGCGCCTGGCTGAAACGGTCCTCGTCCTCGAAGTTGCAGCCGTCGCCATGGCCGCCGTCGAGGTTCTTCATCCGGCCGGCCGAACGCAGCGCGCCCCAGATATCGCCGGGCCGGACCGGGCCGCCGCCGACGGTGCGCCAATAGCCGCGCAGCGACACCGCGATGGCGAGCAGGGGCAGCAGGAACGCCGGGGTAAAGATCGTCACCATCAGCCCGTGGGACATATAGGCGTAGAAACCGGCGCCGCTGTCGGGGCGCAGCGCCTGCGCCAGGGCGAAGATCAGCGCAAAGCCCAGCACCAGCCCGCCGGCCATCAGCACGCCCGACCGGTCGAACAGATGCGCAAAGCCGCGCGGCCAGGCGTGATCCTTCCAGCTTGCCTGCCGCACCTCGGCCAGCGCCCGGGGCAGGTTGAGGTCGAACTCGTGCGGTGCGGTGTATTGGCAGGCGTAGTAGCAGCCGCGGCAGTTGTGGCAGAGATTGGCGAGCTGGGTGATGTCGCCGTCGCTGAAAGCACGTTCGCGGTGCAGGGCAGGGAAAACCGAGCAATAGCCTTCGCAATAGCGGCAGGCGTTGCAGATCTCGGCCTGGCGGCGGGCTTCCTGGATCAGGTCAGTTTGCATGGGCTGCGGCCTCCTTGCCTGCGATACGTCCAAAGACGGTGCCGATGGTCATGCCGAACCCGGCGAGATAACCTTGGCCGAGGATCGACCCGGCCATCGTCTCGCCTGCGGCCCAGAGATTGGTGACGGGGCGGTCGCCGATGCGGCATTGCGCGTTTTCGTCCACTTTGAGCCCCAGATAGGTGAAGGTGACACCGGTTCTCAGCGAATAGCCGTAAAACGGTGGCTCGGTGATCGGGCGGGCCCAGTTGGTCTTGGGCGGGGTGAGGCCGTTGGTGGAGACGCCGTCAAGCTCGGTCGGGTGAAATCCCGAAAGATCGCCGCAGGCGGCGTTGAACTCGTCGACCGTGGCGCAGAGCTTGTCTGGCGGCAGGCCCATCTTTTCCGCCAGCTCCGGGAGCGTCGCGGCCTCGATCGGTGGAAACACCGAGGGCATGAAGAGCTTGAGCGATTTCGCGTCGATGATGACATAGCCCACCTGATCGGGCTGCGCCGCCACCAGCCGGCCCCAGATGGCATAGCGCTTGGGCCAGACATCCTCGCCCTCGTCGTAAAAGCGCTGCGCCTCCTTGTTGACCACGATGGAAAACGGCACGCAATCCAGCCGGGTGACGATGCCGCCATCGAATTTCGGCGCACGGCCGTCGATGGCGACGGCGTGGCACTGCGTCGGGTCGCCCACCTGTTCGACGCCCTGGTCCAGCAGGTCGGACAGCACGACGCCACGATTGTAGGGGGTGCCGCGGATCAGGAAATTCCGGGCCGCCGGTCCCCAGGCGCGGGCGAGCCAATCGGTATCGGCCTGAAACCCGCCCGAGGCGACGACGACAGATTTGGGTGTCACGGTCTTCTCTTCGCCGGCGTGGGTAAAGGTCATCTGGGCGATCCGGTCATCCGCGAGGTCCAGATGTGTCACCGCCGCCTCGTAGAGCACCTCGACCCCCAACGCCTCGGCGGTGCGGTAATAGGCGTTCACCAGGCCCTTGCCGCCGCCGAGGAAAAAGGCATTCGTCCGCGCCAGTGACAGTGTGCCCGACAGCGAGGGTTGAAACCGCACGCCATGCGCTTCCATCCAGGGCAGGCAGTCCTCGGAGGTGCGGATGGCGAGGCGCGCCAGGTGTTCGTCGGTCTTGCCGCCGGTCACCTTCATCAGATCGGAAAAATATTCCTCTTCGGAATAGCTCTCGACCAGCGGGCCCAGGGGGCCGCTGTGCATGCAGCGAAAATTGCGGGTGTGGCGCGAATTGCCGCCGCGATAGGGCTTGGGCGCGGTCTCCAGGATGAGAACCCGTGCGCCCGCTTCGGCGGCGGTGATCGCGGCGCAAAGCGCGGCATTGCCACCGCCGATCACGGCGATGTCGTAGCTGTCGGGAATGGCTGTCATGGCTGTCCTCTAGGTGTCGTCGTGGCCCCGGTCGCGCTCGCGCAGGGCGCGGATGCGCATGCGCTGCGCGGCTTCGATATGGGCGCGCATCTGCGCCTCGGCAGCGGCGCCGTCGCGGGCCTGAAGTGCCGCCATGATGTCGCGATGCTCGCTCACCGCCTCGTCGGCGCGCTGGCCGTCCAGGAGCTGCGACGGCCCGAGGATCAGCAGCGCCTTTTGCAGCGACAGCATCGACCGGGCAAGAAAGCGGTTCTTGGCCGCATCGAGAAGCGTGGCGTGGAAAATGCGGTTGATCCGCGTCGCCTCGGGGCCGGTGCCGGCTTCGGCCAGCTGGTCGTTCAGCGCGCAGAGTTCGTCCAGTTCCACATCCGAGGCGGCCCGCGCCGCCAGCCGCGCGGCGGTGCCCTCAAGCACGGCGCGCATCTCGTAAAGCTCCATCACCTCGGCATAATCGAGGCTGCGCACGGTCGCGCCCTGGCGCGGCACATGGGCGACCAGCCCGTCGGCCTCGAGCTGTCGGATCGCTTCGCGCACCGGCGTGCGCGAGACGTTCAGACGCTCGGCCAGCTCGGTCTCGCGCAGGCGATCACCGGGGAGCAATTGCCCCTCGCGGATCTCGTCCAGCAGGCGGGTGTAGGTCGAACTGCCTTGCGGTCCGGGCTGTGACGCGTCGTCCTGGTCGCTCATCTCATTTCCTCGGCATTGGTATCCATATGTATACAACTGGATACATAAGCGGTCAACCCTTGTTTCCGTCGCCCAGACGGCAAAAGCGCGGCTGCACAAAGAAAAAGACGGCGCGCAGGACTGCGGCCGTCTTTGGCAAGGCTCCGGGGCGGGGGGGAGGGTCAGATTCGGACCTCGGGGTTGATCATGTGGATCGGCCGGCCTTCGGCAAAGGCGTTCACCTGCGCGAAGATATCGCTGAACTGAAGATCGAATTCGTCCTCGGTGACAAAGCCGATATGCGGCGTGCAGATCAGCCTGGGGTGCGACAACAGCGGATCGTCGGGATCGGTCAGCGGCTCGGTCTCGAATACATCGACCGCCGCCATGCCGGGGCGCCCGGCGTTCAGCGCGTCAAGCAGCGCGCCCGGTGCCACCAACCCCGCGCGTGAGGTGTTCACAAAGAGCGCCCCGTCCTGCATTTCGGCGAAATCCGCTGCGGTGACGATACCGCGGGTGTCGGGCTTCAGCCGGATATGGATCGAGACCACGTCGCTTTCGGCGAAAAACGCCGCGCGGCTTTCGGCCACGGTTTCGCCCGCTGCCCGGGCGCGGGCCCGGCCGGCCTCGGAGCTCCACCAGACCACCTTCATTCCGAAGGCGCGGGCGTAGTCCGCCACGGCGCCGGCGATCCGGCCATAGCCGTAAAGACCCAGCGTGCGGCCGCGCAGGGTCTTGCCGACGCCCATCTGCCAATGCCCGGCCCGGGCCGAGGCCATCTGTTGCGGGATCTGCCGCATCGCCGCGAGGATCAGGCCAAAGGTCAGCTCCGCCGCGGCATAAGACGGCGTGCCGGAATGCATGTTGGAACACAGCAGCACGCCGGTGTCGGTGCAGGCCGGAACATCCACATGCGGATAGACGCTGCGCTGCGAGATCAGCCGCAGGTTCGGCAGGCGTTGCAACAGCCCGCGGGTCACCTTGGTCCGTTCGCGAAAGAGCACCAGCGCCTCGGCGTCGTGCAGGCGGTCTGCCAGGGCGGCCTCGTCAGGCGCGTGATCGGTCCAGACCGTCACCTCGTGCCCGTCGAGCAGGCGAAAACAGGGCAGGCCGCGCAGCGTGTCGAACCAATCGTCGAGGATGTGGACCTTCATCGGCTTTCCACCCCCGCGCCGGGGTGCAGGCTGCGCGGCGTGGCGACGAACACCTCGCCATCGAGGGCTGTCAGGGCGTTGCGGATGCGGGTCCGCGTGGCCAGAAGGTGGGTGTATTGCGCGTCGCAGCCGGCAATCGGGCCGGGGTACTCCGCAAGGTCGCGGGTCACCTCTTGCAGCGCCGCATGCAGATGCGCCCGAGCCTTGGCAATCTCCGACATGGTGCCTCCGTCATTTGTGTATACCGAGGTATACAAAATTTCCCGGCCGGATCAATCCCGCCAGTCAGCCTTGCCCCGAGAGCGCCGTGAGTGCCTTGCTCACCCGCTGGTGCAGCTCGGTCATGGTGCGGGTATCGCCTTCGCGTGCCTCGATCTTCTTGACCAGGTCGAAGCGAAGCCTTTCCAGATTGGCGACAGCGGAGCGGAGTTGATCGTATTCTGACATGGGTCCTTTTCCCTCGATGCGACAGAAGAACGGATATGCGGATGGGCAGACGGCCGGCTCAGGGGCCTTGCCAGATGTGCGCCGGCACGTAGACCCGGCCATCCGCCAGCTTGCGCGCGGTGCGCAAAAGCCCGGCCGAATTCAGTGCGAAGCCCTCGCTTGCGTCAAAGTTCACCAGCACCTCGATGGTGCCGGATGGATGCTCCAGCACCACATTGGCCGGGCTTGCCGTCGGCCGGTCGAGCAGGCCGTCGGCAATGGTGCCCGGGGTCAGGGCGCAGGAGGCCATGCATTGTCCGCCGGTGACCGCCATGCTGGGGTGAGTGTCCCAGGGCATGAAATAGCGCGCCGCAATGGTGCCGCCGTCGCGGGCCGGGGCGAACAGCCCGAACTTGGGGGTGACCGATTGCGCCACGTCGCCCATGCCCATCCGGGCCCCGGCCTCGATGCGCACCGCCTCCATGCGGGCAAAGAACGCCTTGTTTTCGTTCAGCTCCGCCAGGGTTTCATGGCCGCTCAGGCCAAAATCGGCGGCGCGGGCAAGGACCATCGGCATCGCGACATCCATGCAGGTGATCTCGATCCCGTCGATCTCGTCGCGCAGCTGCCCGGTGGGCAGGAACTTTCCGGTCGACGAGCCGACAACCCCCATGAAGTTGAGCGCGATCGGCGCGGCGCTGCCCGGAACGCCGGCAATCTCGGCCGCGCCGTCATAGGTCAGCACGCCGCCCGGGGTCTGGAGTTTCGTCACAACCTTGGCGCCGGTGTTGACCGCGCGGATCCGGATCTCGGTCTCGTCGGTCGTCGGTGTCACCAGCCCCAGTTCGATGGCGGCCGGCCCGACCCCCGAGAGGATATTGCCGCAGGTCGGTTTGAAATCGACCAGCCGGTCGCTGACGGACACCTGGGCAAAGAAGTAATCGACATCGGCCCAGGGATCCTCGGAGGGCGAGAGCATGGCGACCTTGGTGGTCACCGCAACGCCGCCGCCGATGCCGTCGATATTGATCGGATGGCCAGAGCCCAGCGCGGCGATCAGCACCTCGGCCAGCCTGTCGAGTTCTTCGGGCAGGTCGGCGCGGTTGAAATAGGGGCCGCGTGACGTGCCGCCGCGCATGAAGACAAAGGGAATGCCGGTCTGTGTCATCTCGATCCCTCTCAGTTCAGCGGCCAGGGCAGGTCGACGGCGTCCTGCAACAGGCCCGGCGGAAAGTCGCGATTGAGCGCCCCGGCCATGACGCACATCAGCGCGACGCCGGCGGCGGTAAGGATCGCAGTCTTCTGCCAGGAGGCGCCGGCGCGGACCCGCAGGAAGGCGGTCATGAAGCCGACGAGCGCAAGGATGAAGCCGACGACAAAGGTCAGCCCGATCAGCGCGGCAAACCAGGCCAGCGTCGACCAGAGACCATAAGGCGCATCGGCGTCCTCGCCCGAGACTTCCTTGTCGGCAAAGATCACGTCGGTCTCCGGCCGCAGCATCATCTGCACCAGCATGATCAGGCAGCAGGTCAGGGCGATGCCTCCGACCACCAGCGGCACGATCTTGTCGGTCAGGTTGAAGTTCGGGATCAGCGAGGCATTGATCAGCGCGGTCACGAGATAGGCCGAGATCACCAGCAGGAAGACCAGCGGCGCGCGTTTCGAGCCGGACTGGACGTCACCTTCGGCCATGATCGACTTGGCCTGCCGCAGACCGAGCACGACCGACACCACGGTGACGATGATCAGCACGATCACGATCGGCGAAAACACGTAATCCATGCCCTCCTCGAAGGACTTGCGGAAGCGGAACGAGGCGATCTGGAACGCCTGGTTCGAGAATTTCTCGACCGGGTTGGACAGCACGAAGCCGATCAGGAAGGCCGGGCGCGACCAGTCGAAGCGGCGCAGGAAGATGCCGATCAGCCCGATCACGAAGAGCGCCAGAAGGTCTTCGAAGTTCTGCCCCGACTGGAAGGCCGCAAAGGAGATCAGCATGAAGAGGAACGGCGCGAGATAGGTGAAGCGGATCGTGGTCAGCCGGGCGATGCCGCCGGACGCCGCGATGCAGAGCAGCGTGCCCACCACATTGGCCAGCGCCAGCAGCCAGACGATGGAATAGGTGATGTCGAGGTTGTCGCGCAGCATCGAGGGGCCGACCTCGATATCGCCCGAGCCCAGCAGCGCGATGGCACCGATGAAGATCGCCATCGAGCCCGAGCCGGGAATGCCGAACAGCAGGGTGGGGACCAGCCCACCGCCTTCCTTGGCGTTGTTCGAGCTTTCCGGGCCGATGACGCCGCGGATCTCGCCCTTGCCGAAGTTCGACTTGTCCTTGGTGGTCTGCACCGAATGGCCATAGGCGATCCAGTCGACGACCGAGCCGCCAAGGCCCGGAATGATGCCCACCAGCACGCCGATCAGCGAGCAGCGGACCGAGAGCCACTTGTTGGCGAACCAATCACGTACGCCCGCGCCCCAGCCGGCGCCCAGCTTGGCGTCCTTGGCGATCGAGCGGTCCTGGCGCAGCAGCGAGACGATTTCCGGCACCGCGAAGATGCCGAGACCGACGATCACCAGCTTCAGCCCGTCGGTGAGATAGGGAATGTCATAGGTCGCCATGCGCAGCGAGCCGCCGGCGTCGGCCTCGCCGATGGTGCCGATCATCAGGCCCAGTCCGGCGGCGGCCAGCCCCTTGAGCGCGACGCGGCCGGCCAGAACCGCCACCATCGACAGGCCGAGGATGGTGATCATCAGCATTTCCGGCAGGCCAAAGGCCAGCACGATGGGCCGGGCCACCAGAATGAAGATCGTCAGGAACAGCGCGCCCACCAGCCCGCCGAAGAGCGACGAGGAAAAGGCAGCGGCCAGCGCCCGCGCGGCCTGGCCTCGTTTGGCCAGCGGAAAGCCGTCCAGCACCGTCGCCTGTGACGCCGAGGAGCCGGGGATGCCCATGAGCACGCTGGCAAAGGTGTCCGAGGTCGGCACCACGGCGACCATGCCGATCATCAGCGCAAGGCCCAGCACCGGTTCCATGCCGAACATGAAAGGCAGCAGCAGCGACAGCCCGGCGATGCCGCCCAGGCCGGGAAAGACCCCCACGGCGAGGCCCATGACCACACCCAGAACAAGATAACCGAGAACAACAGGTTGCAGAATCAGGGCCCATGCATCGCCGAGGGCGGGCAGGGCTGTTGCGAGAATATCCATCGCACCGGCCTTTTGAATTGTGAAGGGGGAGTCGGAGGTGCGGCCCGGGGCAATCGTGCCCCGGACCGCGCTTCTGCTCGATTATCAGTTCAGCGAGACGCCGTAGGCCTCTTGCAGCCAGTTGGTGACAAAGGCCTTGGCATCGGCCGACACGGTGGTGCCTTCCTTGGTGGCCCGGGCCGCGCCTTCGCCCACGAAGACCGGATATTTACCGACCCGCTTGGCGGCGATTTCGGCAAAGTCGTCGCGGTTGCGCACCGCGTCGAAAGCCGCTTCATAGGTCTCGCGCACGTCATCCGGCGTGCCGGCGGGCAGGAAGGCGATTTTCTGCACCGGGAAGCCGGCAATGAAGAAGGCTTTCCAGGCGTCCCAGGCCTCGCCGGAGGTTTCGCAGCCCTCGGTGGCTTCGCAGACTTCCTTGAAGGTCGGGATGTCCGGGAAGGTCGGGTCGCGGACGATGTTGCCATCGTCATCCAGCGCGCCCCAGGTCATCATCGGCACGGCGGTGCCGGCATCGACGAGATCCTTGGCGGCGCCGAGGTAGGCCGAGGAGGTCTGATAGTCGATGGTGGCTTCGCCGCGCTCGAACATCAGCCGGCCATCGCCGCGGCCCTTGATGCCGAACACCGGCTCGACGTTCATGCCCAGCATCTGCCAGGCGAGCAGCGGCACCAGATCGAGGCGGGTGGCGCCCTGCGAGCCGTAGATGAAATCGATGTCTTTCAGGTTGTTGGCCGAGCCGTCGAATTTCTTGCCGTCTTCGGCGTTGAGATAGGCCACGCCGCCGGTGCCCGAGGCCATGACCGGCACCCAGTCGCTGTATTCATAGCGCACGCGGGGATCGCCGAGCAGATAGGGGAACTGGGTCGAGCCGGAGGTGCCGAACATCAGCGTGCCGTCTTCGTGTTCCTGTTCCTGGAACCAGTTGGCGCCCTTGGTCGAGCCTGCGCCCGGCATGAACTTGACGACGACGGTGGGGTTGCCGGGCAGCTCTTCCGAGAGCAGCGGGGCAAAGAAATTGGCCCATTTGGCCGAACCGCCGGTTTCCGAGAACGGGATAACCCATTCGATGGTCTCACCGGAAAAATCGACCTCGGCCGAGGCGGCGGTGGCGGCGACAAGCGCGGCCGCAGCCACGGTGGATGCGAGTGTACGTATGGTCATTGGTGTCCTCCCTGGACGGTTTCGATTGCCTCACGGTCTCCCGTCCGGCGCAATCGGTCTTCCATTAAGGGAACGAATCCCCTCTCCAATGGAGACACAATGACGTTCCAACCTTGCGCGAAACTTGCGCAACATGACAAAGTTCACGCCATGCGAATTGCCATCATCGAAGACAACGTGGAGCTGGCCCACGGCATTGCCTATCGGCTGCGCGACCGTGGCCATGCCGTGGACGCGCTGCATGACGGCGAAGAGGCCGACCGGTTTCTCGCCCAGGAAGGCGCCGACCTGGTGGTGCTCGACATCAACCTGCCGGGCATGTCCGGGCTGGATATCCTGCGTGCGCTGCGGCGGCGCGGGGACGGCACGCCGGTGATCCTCCTGACCGCGCGCAGCGAAACCGAAGAGCGGGTGGCCGGGCTGGATGCCGGGGCCGACGATTACCTGACCAAACCCTTCGAAATGGACGAACTCGAGGCGCGGCTCCGGGCGCTGGCACGGCGCAAGGATCTTGTGTTCTCGGCCCGTGACAGGCTTGGCGGGCTGGTCTTCGACCGCAGCGCGCGGCAGCTTCTGGATGGCGACCGGCCGCTCGAAATCCCGCGCAAGGAGATCGCGACGCTGGAGTGCCTGTTCGAACGGCGCGGGCGGATCGTGTCGAAACCGCAGCTCATGGCGCATGTCTACGGCACCGGCGCCGATGTCGAGGACAGCGCCATCGAGCCGCATGTCTCGCGGCTGCGAAAGCGCCTGGAAACCTACGGCGTGCGGATCAAGACGGCGCGCGGGCTCGGCTATATGCTGGATGTCGACGGCGCATGACCCGCACCGCTCTGTCGCTGCGCGCGCGGCTCTTTCTGATGATCCTGGCGCCGTTGATCCTGGTGGCGATCCTGCTGGGATTCTGGCGGATCGAGACGGCGCGGGCCACCGCCGAGGACCTGTTCGACCGTGGGCTGCTGGCCGCCGCGCTGGCGATCTCACGCGATGTGGCGATTTCCGAGGGTGACGCGCTGTCGCCGCGCACCCGCGGGCTGATCTCGGACGCGGGCGGCGGCGAATTATTCTATCACGTGACCGGTCCCGGCGGCATCTATGTCACCGGCTACGCCTATCCGCCGCGCCAGAGCGAGCCGCGCGCGGGCGACGGCCCGCATTATTTTCGCGCCCTCTATCGCGGCGAGGCGGTGCGCGTGCTGCGGATGTCGGAAACCACCACCATCGGCAATCTGACCGGCGAGACCGTGGTGACCGCCTGGCAGCGGATCAGCGACCGCAACGCCTTTGCCGCCGCGCTGGCCCGCCGCGCGGTGGCCCTGATGGCCGCGCTGATCGCGACGCTGGCCATCGTCGTCTGGTTCGGCGTGCAATTCGGCCTGCGCCCGCTGCGCGATCTTCAGGACGCCATCGAACAGCGGTCACCGGACGACCTGAGCCGCATCCGGCGGCCGGTGCCGGCCGAGGTCACGGGGATCGTCGCGACGCTGAATCGTCTGCTCGGCCAGGTCGATCATTCGATCCAGACCCACCAGGCCTTTATCTCCGATGCCGCGCACCAGCTGCGCAATCCGGCGGCGGCGATCCTGTCGCTGGCAGAGACCCTGCCGGATGTGACCGACCCCGAGGCCCGGCGCCAGCGCGAGCAGGAGCTGATTTCCGCCTCGCGCAAATCGGCGCGGCTGGCCGGGCAGCTGCTGCATCTGGAACGGCTGCACTATGGCAACACCGCCACGCCGGAACCCTTTGACCTGAATGCCGTGGTCGAGGAAGTCTCCGCCGATCTGGCGCCGGCGGTGCTCGGTCAGGATATCGCCTTTTCCTTCGACCGCAGCCCCGAGCCCTTGCCGGTCTGCGGCGATGCCACGCTGATCGGCGAGGCCGTCCGCAATCTGATCGACAATGCGCTGCGCCATGGCGGGCCGGGGCTCGGCCGGATCGCGATCCGAACCCTGCGGCAGGAGGATCGGGCATTGGTCGAGGTCACTGACGACGGGCGCGGGCTGTCCCCCGACAACTCCGAGATCGCCTTTCGGCGGTTCGGTCAGGTCGAGCCCGGCGAAGGCAGCGGCCTCGGCCTCTCCATCGTGCAATCGGTCGCCACGCTTCACGATGGCGAGGTCGAAGTCGGCGATGTGCCCAATGGCGCGCTCTTGCGGTTGCGGTTGCCGCTCACTGCCGGGGCGCCGGCGACAGGAGGCGGCAGCGCGTGAAAAGGGCGGCCTCGCAGGGCCGCCCGGTGTCGTTCCGGAAATGCGCCGGGGCTCAGCCCGCTTTCGACGCCTGATAGATCGAGTCGATCGCGTCGCCCAGCTTGGCGTTGAAATCCTCGTCGCTCTGCTGTGCCGAGAGGCCTTCGGTCAGCCCGCGCGAGAAGCTGGCGATCAGCCCTTCGTTTCTGGCCAGAAGCGTGTTGGCCTCGTCGCGGGAATAGCCGCCCGAGAGCGCCACGACGCGCATCACCTTGGGGTGATCGATCAGCGGCTTGTAGAAATTGTCCTCGCTGGGCAGCGACAGCTTGAGCATGATCTGCTCGCCTTCGGGCAGTTTGTCGAGGTGCTTGAGGATCTCGTCGCGCAGGATCGCCTCGGCTTCGGCCTTGTCGTCGATGGTGATCGTCACCTCCGGTTCGAGGATCGGCATCAGCCCGTTGGCCTTGATCTCGCGGCCGAACTCGAACTGTTGCGAGACGATGGCGGTGATGCCGGCCGGGTTGGCCGCATCGATCACCGAACGCATCTTGGTGCCGTAGATGCCCTTGCCCACGGCGCGGGCGCAGAGCGCGTCGAGACCGGGAATGGCCTTCATCAGCTTGACGCCATCGGTCGGTTCGCAAAGCCCCTTGTCGACCTTGAGAAAGGGCACGACGCCGCATGTGTCCCAGAGGTATTCGGCGGTGGGCGTGCCGTCGATGTCGCCGTCCATGGTGCGTTCGAACAGGATCGCGCCGATCACCTTGTCGCCGGAAAAGGCCGGGGATTTGATGATCCGGGCCCGCATCTCGTGGATCAGGCCGTACATCTCTTCGTCACCGGAATAGGCGTCTTCCTCGATGCCGTAAAGACGCAGCGCCTTGGGGGTCGAGCCGCCCGACTGGTCGAGTGCCGCGATAAAGCCGTCCTTGTTGGCCATCTGCTTGGCCATTGCGTCGTTGCTCATGGAAATGTCCGTCCCGAAAGTTGATCACCGGGGCGTGACCGCCCCCTGTCTGGCAGTGGTAAGCGAGGGGGCCGGCGCTTGCAATGTGCAGCGCGGCGTGATGGCGCTAACTTGGCCGCTCTGTTGCCCACGGGGCGACAGGGCAGGCGCGGCGCACCGCGCGCGGCCTCGGACAAGGACCGGCGGGCCCGGGCGCCTTGCGCGAGGGGAGCCTGGGCGGGCGACGGCGCGCGCGATCCATCCAGGGGGAAGGGGGGCTTGGAGACCAGACTATTTGAAGCCGCGCTACGCGCGAACGGTTGCTATGCGCAGGGGAACAGCCAGTGCATAGTTGCAATCTGTAGTTGCCGTTTGGGGCCTGACAGACCGAGGCTATCGCGCGGAGGCGTCTCTTATCTGCAATTCAACCACCTTCGTTTCAATGCCAGTGTAGGCGTAAAGGGACCGCGCCAACCGCGCTGCATTTCCGTCACAAGTCATAAACACAGCACAGCGTGCTGCATTCTCGATGTGGACACCGTCACGGAATTGTCCTCGAAAATGCTTCATCCGCCTTTCGGTGCTACCCGTCCTAACCTTCCGCTCCCGGATCAGCCCACACATGAATAGCATGAATGCCAATCCGGCGATCTGGCCAGTTTCGCGGGCCTCTGAATTGTTCCAGAAACCTTGCGGGAACTGTTTCTGGACGGCTTCCCTATCTTGCTCCTCAAGACAGGAGAACACGAAAGAAACAGCCTTCTCGTCCGGTATCTCATCCAATTGGGCATAATTGGCTGGAAGGCGTTTCTTCAAATTCATCAAGCCAACTTCCCATTCTTTTCGGATTTCGTCGAATGACATGCTCTCTAGGAGTATGTCCATCTCGCCCTGAGCTGCGCACAGTGCCTGCTTCGCTTGCCCACCGAGTTCCACCCCAAGCACATCCCAATCGACATCACGTCGATTATTTCCCCAAAACTCCGCCATCTCCACCGCCATTTCGGTCTTCAACTTTTGCGCCTCAACCTCACCCAACCACCCGCTGGCGAAATGGAAGACGTGGAGCAAATCCTCTATCAACCGTTGGGCGTGATGGCTCGCGTCAGCTGGTTCCAACAGCAACTCCCGCGCCCTACCTAACGACAGGGTGGTTTGTTGCTCTGAAGCTTTCTGGAATTCCATCAAATACGCTGGCAACTCCTCCATGACCTTAACAAATTGCTCTGGCTGGGAAGAGGCACGGCATTCATCGACGTGTGTCATGGAATATACAAAGACGGCGTTCTTCTCTCGCAGCGTCCTCAACAATCCGACCAATTCTTCTCTCGCGTTCTTACCCTCGCGTAGGTGGCTAAGTATGTTTTGGTCTATGTAAACGGGGACAACGTTGCCGAGGGCATGCATATTAGGAACCAACTTCGGATCATTAATATTCGGTTGATCTTGCATACCAGAATGAACGGCGTTTTGCGAAAAGGAAAACCCTAATTCGTGTGTCCGCTTCGGGCTGGGTGCCGTCATTCGCCGCCGCGGCGTGAACGACCGCAATGTCCGCCAGCAGGCACCCAAAGTCAAACGCCCTCGCAACGTCCTGCGAGGGCACCTGTGTTCAACGCGTGCTCCGGGCCTCCGGCCCTGGTCGGAGGTGTCAGCCGAGGGCGGCGACGCCGGGCAGGGTCTTGCCTTCCATCCATTCGAGAAAGGCGCCGCCGGCGGTGGAGATATAGGTGAAATCCTCGGCCGCCCCGGCCTTGTTGAGCGCCGCCACGGTGTCGCCGCCGCCGGCGACCGAGATCAGCCTGCCGGCCTTGGACAGTTCGGCGGCCTGTTTCGCGGCGGCATTGGTGGCGCGGTCGAAAGGCTCGATCTCGAAGGCGCCCATCGGGCCGTTCCAGATCAGCGTCTTGGCATCTTCCAGCACCTCGGCCACCTTCTTCACCGTCTCCGGCCCGGCGTCGAGGATCATCGCGTCGGCGGGGCAGGCATCGGCGGCGACGGTCTCGTTTTCGGCCCCGGCCTTGAATTCGCGGGCGACCACCACGTCGAAGGGCAGCAGGATGTTGCAGCCGGCGGCCTGGGCCTTGGCCATGATCTCGCGGGCGGTGTCGGTCATGTCATGTTCGGCCAGCGATTTGCCGACGTCGATTCCCTGCGCGGCGAGGAAGGTATTGGCCATGCCGCCACCGATCACCAGATGATCGACCTTGCTGACCAGATTGCCCAGCAGGTCGAGCTTGGTCGAGACCTTGGCGCCGCCAACCACGGCCACCACCGGGCGCTCCGGTTGGCCGAGCGCCTTTTCCAGCGCCGAAAGTTCGGCCTGCATCAGCCGGCCGGCGCAGGCCGGCAGCAGCCGCGCCACGCCCTCGGTCGAGGCATGGGCGCGGTGCGCGGCGGAAAACGCGTCGTTGCAGTAGACGTCGCCCAGCGAGGCGAGGAATTGCGCCATCCTGGGATCGTTCTTCTCTTCCATCTCGGAGAACCGGGTGTTTTCCACCAGCACGATGGTCCCCGGGGCCAGATCGTCCAGCGCCTCGCGCGAGGGGCGTTCGACAAAGGTGACCGCCTGGCCGAGCGCGGCTTCGAGCGCGGGCACCACCTGTCGCAGGCTCATCTCGGGCACCGGCTTGCCCTTGGGGCGGCCGAAGTGGGCCAGCATCACCGGGGTGCCGCCCTTGGCGAGGATATCCCGGATCGTCGGAACGATGCGCTGAATGCGGGTGTCATCGGTCACTTTGCCGTTATCCATCGGCACGTTGATGTCGACACGCGTCAGCACGATCTTGCCGTCGAGGTCCATGTCGTCGAGAGTTTTCCAGCCCATCTCGGTGTTCCTTCCCTAGGGTTCAGGTTGCGCCTTGTTTGGCCGCTAACGGCCGGAGGGTCAATCGCGTGCTTGCCGCGGGCGCGCTGGCAAATTAGGTATCAGGCCAATTGCATGCAGAGGAGGGCCCTATGGCCGAGATCAAGGATCCCGAAAACACCATCCTGATGGAACTCAAGGGCGGCACTGTCACCATCGAGCTGTTGCCCGACGTGGCCCCCAAACATGCCGAGCGCATGAAAGAGCTGGCGCGCTCCGGCGAATATGACAACGTCGCCTTTCACCGGGTGATCGACGGTTTCATGGCGCAGACCGGCGACGTGCAGCACGGCGACATGGAAGACGGGTTCAACATCCGCATGGCCGGCACCGGCGGCTCCGACAAGCCCGATCTGCCGGCCGAATTCTCCAAGCTGCCGCATGACCGCGGCACCCTGGGCGCGGCCCGCTCGCAGAACCCGAATTCCGCCAATTCGCAGTTCTTCATCAACTTCAAGGACAACCATTTCCTCAACGGTCAATACACCGTCTATGGCCGCGTGGTCGCGGGCATGGAACATGTCGATGCCATCACCCGCGGCGAGCCGCCTGCGGAGCCGGACCGGATTATCTCGGTCAAGGTCGCCGCCGATGCGTAAACTGACCCTTGCCCTCGGCGTGATGGCCGGCCCGGTGCTGGCAGGTCTGGCGGGTGCGCCGGCAGGCGCCACCGGTCTCGAAATCGAGATCGAAGGCGCGGCCAATGGCACCGTCAGCATCGATCTCTTCGAGGATGTCGCCCCGAAACACGTGGCGCAGATCACCGAGCTGGCGGCGGCCGGCGCCTATGACGGCGTGGTGTTTCACCGAGTAATAGACGGCTTCATGGCACAGACCGGCGACGTGCAGTTCGGCAATTCCCAGGCTGACGGGTTCTCGATGCAGATGGCGGGCCGCGGCGGTTCGGACAAGCCCGACCTGCCGGCGGAGTTCTCCGATCTCGCTTTCGAGCGCGGCGTGGTCGGTATGGCCCGCTCGCAATCGCCCAACAGCGCCAATTCGCAGTTCTTCATCATGTTCGAGCCGGGGTATTTCCTGAACGGGCAATACACCGTCGTCGGCGAAGTGACCGAAGGTATGGAGGTGGTCGACGCCATCCATCGCGGCACCGGGCCGAATGGTGCGGTCGTGGGCGCGCCGGACCTGATGAAAACGGTGACTGTCACCGAGTGACCTCCTTCGCGGGCGCCTGAAGGGGCCCGCCTGACCTGATCCGGGAGCCCGCTCCGGACTTGAACCGGGAGCCTGCCCCGGACGTGATCCGGGAGCCTGCCTTGGACGTGATCCGGGGTTTCCTGGTCATCGACCGCGAGGTCCCGGATCGGGGTCCGGGACGCGGGGGGCGGGTGTGCACGGATGATCAAACCCGCGTGCGGGGGGCTAGGCAAGGGCCCCCCGCGCGGCGCATCCTGAAGAAAAGGGGATGCGCCATGACTTTCAGAACCACCATTCTTGCCGCGGTCTGTGCGGCGCTGGCCACGCTGGCCACGGCCGAACCGAGGGCCTGGCAGGGCGAATGGCCCGATACCAATTTCAACAAGACCACCGTCGACGCCTGGTCCGAGATCCTCTCGGGCGGCCCGCCCAAGGACGGCATACCGGCGCTCGACAATCCCGGTTTCATTCCGGCGGCGCGCGAAACCCGGATCGGGGCGCGCGAACCGGTCATCACCGTCGAGATCAGGGGCGCCGAGCCGCGTGCCTATCCGATCCGCTATCTGACCTGGCACGAAATCGTCAATGACACCGTGGCCGGGGTGCCGATCGCCGTCACCTTCTGCCCACTGTGCAACTCCGGCATCACCTTCGACCGGCGCACGCGCCACGGTGTGCTGAGTTTCGGGGTTTCGGGCAAGCTGCGCAATTCCGACATGGTGATGTATGACCGCCAGACCGAGAGCTGGTGGCAGCAGGCCCTGGGCGAGGCGATTGTCGGCGATCTGACCGGCACCGTGCTCGATACCCTGCCGACCTGGATGGAAAGCTGGGCGCAGTTCAAGGAGCGCAACCCCCAGGGGCTGGTGATGAAAGAGCCGTCATGGTCCCGCGACTACGGCCGCAACCCCTATCGCAACTACGACAGCTCGAAGCAGCCCTTCCTCTATAACGGCGAGATGCCGCCGCATGGCATTCCGCCGCTGATGCGGGTGGTGCGGGTCGGCGACCGGGCCTGGCCGATGTCGCGCTTCGACACCCAGCAGAAGATTAGCGAAGCCGGCGTCACGCTGACCTGGAGCAAAGGTCAGGCCTCGGCGCTGGACGCCAGCCGGATCGATCAGGGCCGGGAGGTCGGCACCATCCGGGTGCGCGACGCGTCGGGCCGCGACCTGCCACATGACATGTTGTTCGCCTTTGCCTTCCATGCCTTCTGGCCCGATGGCCGCTGGATGCTGGGACAGTAAGGCCGCACGCGAGACCGGGCTTTGGCCCTGCGGCCCTGCTCAGGCGGGGCCGCGCGGCTCAGCCCGAGCAGCTCGCCCCGCCCAGCACGCAGAACTTGGCACAATGGGGATGGTTGAGCGCGACCGGGCGCTCGGCCTCTTCCAGCGTCTGGCCGAGGTCGAACTCGGGCTCATACGGCAGGAGCGTGCAGGCCAGCACCGAAAGATGCCCGGCGCCCTTGCGCTTGACCACCATCCGGGAGGAGGAGCACATCACATCCTTGGGCGATTTGCCCAGGATGCCCCAGCAGGCGGTGGTGATCTCGGGCACTTCGACCCGGGTGTCCATTTCGGGAAACAGCACCGTCTCTGCCGGGCTGTCGGCGTCGATGGCAAAGCCTTCGTCGGCAAAGAGCCGGCCAAAGCCCTGTCGCGCCGCCGCTTCGCTCTCGGCCCAGATGATCCGCCCGGCAACCGCCATGCGCACGCCCTGATCGCGCAGCCAGCGCATGCCGACAAGCGTGGACTCGTAGCTGCCCTCGCCGCGCTCGGCGTCGTGATGCACCCGGCTCCAGTGATCGAGTGAGACGCGCAGCGTGAGCTTGTCGCCGTATTCCGCCTGAAGCTCGGCAATCCCCGCCTGCACGCGTTTGCGCATCATCGGTGGCATGGCATTGGTCAGGATCAGAACCTCGTAGCCGCGCGCCAGCGCAGCGCGTGCCATGGCGACCATCTCGGGATTCATGAAGGGCTCGCCGCCGGTAAAGCCGATCTCGCGCACGCCCCAGCGCCGCGCCTCGAGTTCATCGAGATAGCGCGCCACTTCGGCCTCGGTGATATAGACCAGCGCATCGTTGCTGGGCGAGCTTTCGATATAACAATTCGCGCATTCGATGTTGCACAGGGTGCCGGTGTTGAACCACAGGGTCTGCGGATCGCTGAGCGCGACCTTGGCGCGCGGCTCGCCCTTGGCGGTCAGGTCGGGGTCGATGAATTTGCCGACATTGGCGTCGGAAAGCGTTTGATCTTTCATGAACTTGTCGCATATCTCCCGTTTCTTCCGGGGTAACTTGCGGGCGAAACGTTGCCAATGCTCAACACTGAGCCTGACGCCATTGTGATGCGCAAAATGCGTGTTAGACTTTTCGCGACCAACCGGGTAGTGAGGCACCGAAGCCGGAAGTTAGCGCTAACAGCGTTGCGGCGGAAACTGATGCCGGTCTTAAAAAAGACCAATGACAGCAAAAGGATAGCTCATGGTTTCACGTGTCATCCCTGTGAACCCGTTTGATCTGGTTGTGTTTGGCGGCACGGGCGATCTGGCCCGCCGCAAGATTCTTCCCGGCCTGTTTCGCCGGTTCTGCGCCGGTCAGATGCCGCAGGACGCCCAGGTGATCGGCGCCGCGCGTTCCGAGATGGATGCCGAGGGCTATCGCCAGATGGTGCGCGACGCGATCCATGAATTCGACGGTCGGCGGCCCGAGGAATGCCCCGAGCTCGAGGGGTTTCTCAGTCGTCTCAGCTATGTGCAGGTCGACGCCCAGGGCGAGGGCGGCTGGCAGGAGCTCAAGGACCTGCTGCGCAAGGACACCGTCAAGGCCTTCTACTTTTCGGTGGCGCCTTCGCTCTTCGGCGATATCGCGGAGCGGCTCAAGAACAACGGGCTGGCCAAGCGCGACGCGCGCATCGTGGTGGAAAAACCCTTTGGCCGCGATCTGGCGTCGGCGCAGGCGCTGAACAAATCGCTGGCGGCCTATTTCCACGAGGATCAGATCTACCGGATCGACCATTACCTCGGCAAGGAAACCGTGCAGAACCTGATGGCGGTCCGTTTCGGCAACATGCTGTTCGAGCCGCTGTGGAACAGCCAGTACATCGACCACATCCAGATCACCGTGGCCGAGACCGTCAGCGTCGGCGGCCGTGGCGGCTATTACGACAAATCCGGCGCGATGCGCGATATGGTGCAGAACCACCTGATGCAGCTGCTCTGCCTGATTGCCATGGAGCCGCCCTCGAAATTCGAACCGGGCGCGGTGCGCGACGAAAAGCTCAAGGTGATCCGCGCGCTCGAACCGGTCGAGCCGCATCACATCGTGCGCGGCCAGTATGACGCCCAGGGCGACGAAGGCAGCTATCGCGACCATGCCGAGAATCCGCGCTCGCGCACCGAAAGCTTCGTGGCGCTGAAGTGCCATATCTCGAACTGGCGCTGGGCCGGCACGCCGATCTATCTGCGCACCGGCAAGCGGCTTCGGGCGCGCACCAGCGAGATTGCCGTGGTCTTCAAGGAAACCCCGCATTCGATCTTTGACGATGACGCCGGGCGCCATCGCAATATCCTGACCATCCGGCTTCAGCCGAACGAGGGCATGGAGCTCGGGGTGACGATCAAGGAACCGGGGCCGGGGGGCATGCGTCTTGTTGATGTGCCGCTCGACATGTCGTTCTCTGACGCGCTGGGGCCCGATGCCGAAGAGGTGCCGGATGCCTACGAGCGCCTGATCATGGATGTGATCCGCGGCAACCAGACGCTCTTCATGCGTGGCGACGAGGTCGAGGCCGCCTGGGCCTGGACCGATCCGATCATCGAGGGCTGGGAAGCGCGCAACGACGTGCCCAAACTCTATGACCCGATGTCGTCGGGGCCAGAGGATTCGCTGATGCTGATGCACCGCGACGGCCGCAAATGGCGGGAAATCAGGCCCTGATCTCCCGGCACCGCAACTGAGACAAGAAAGGACATGTCATGGACTTCGTCGACTATCCTGACCGTGAAATGCTGGCGATCGACGTCGCCAACAAACTGGCCGGCGAGCTGCGTGCGGCACTGGAACACGAGGACCGGGTGCTGATGGCGGTGCCGGGCGGCACCACGCCGGGGCCGATCTTCGACGATCTCTGCGCCGCCGATCTCGATTGGAGCCGGGTCGACGTCATGCTCTCTGACGAGCGCTGGGTGCCCGAGGACAGCGAGCGTTCCAACACCCGCCTGCTGCGGCAGCGGCTTCTGGTCGAACGGGCGGCGGCGGCGCGGTATCTGCCGCTCTATCTGCCGGGCGATGCGCCCGAAGAACGGTTGGAAGAGCTCGAGGCCAATATCACCCCGCGGCTGCCCATTCAGGTGCTGGTGCTGGGCATGGGGGCCGACATGCACACCGCCTCGCTCTTTCCCGGCGCCGACAAGCTGGCCGAGGCGCTCGATCCCAAGGCGCCGGCGCTTATGGCAATGCGTGCCCCCGGCGCGCCCGAGCCGCGGATTACCCTGACCGCGCCGGTGCTCGATGGGGCCATGTCCAAGCACATCATCATCTTTGGCGCGGAAAAGCGCGAGGCGCTGGAACGTGCCCGCCACCTCAAGCCCAGCGAAGCGCCGGTGGCGGCCGTGCTGTCGCAGGCCCAGGTGCATTGGGCGCCCTGAACAGATCAACCGGCCTTACGAAGGACATGGAATTCATGTGGACCAAGCTGAAGTCTCTGGCGCAGGACGCCGAGACCCGTAAAATCACCGAGCTGTTCGAAGACCCCGGGCGCGCGGAGGCCTTCTCTACCAGTTTCGACCAGACCCTGTTTGATTTTTCCAAGACCAACATTGACGCCGCCACGCTTGCGGCGCTGCTCGAACTGGCCGAAAACGCCGGCGTCGCAACCAAGCGCGATGCGATGTTCTCGGGCGCGAAGATCAATGAAACCGAAGGCCGCGCCGTGCTTCATACCGCGCTGCGCAACCTCGACGGCGCGCCGGTGGCGGTCGACGGCGAGGATGTCATGCCCGGCGTCCTGAAGACGCTGGACCGGATGAGCGACTTTGCCGGCCAGGTGCGCGACGGCAGCTTCCGGGGGCAGGGCGGCGCGATCACCGATGTGGTCAACATCGGCATCGGCGGATCGGATCTGGGGCCGGTGATGGCCTACAAGGCGCTTGCGCCATATGCGGACGGCCCGCGGGTGCACTATGTGTCGAACGTCGACGGCGCCGACATTGCCGATACGCTGCGCGGGCTGAACCCGGAAACCACGCTGGTGATCGTGGCGTCCAAGACCTTTACCACCATCGAGACGATGACCAATGCCCGCACCGCGCGAGCCTGGATGTCGGAAAAGGTCTCGGATCCGGCGGCGCAATTCGCGGCGCTGAGCACGGATCAGGAAAAGACCGGCGCTTTCGGCATCGACCCGGCCCGCGTCTTCGGCTTCGAGGATTGGGTTGGCGGGCGTTATTCCGTCTGGGGTCCGATTGGCCTGTCGCTGATGATCGGCATCGGCTCCGATGCCTTCCGCGCCTTCCTGCGTGGCGGCCAGGCGATGGATCGGCACTTCAAGGAGGCGGAGTTTGCCGAGAACATGCCGGTGCTGCTGGCGCTGGTGGGGATCTGGCACAACCAGGTGCTGGGCCACGCCACCCGCGCGGTCCTGCCTTATGACAACCGGCTTGTGCGCCTGCCGGCCTACCTGCAACAGCTCGAGATGGAGAGCAACGGCAAGAGCGTCGCCATCGACGGATCGGACCTTGGCCACAATTCCGGGCCGGTGGTCTGGGGCGAGCCGGGGACCAACGGTCAGCACGCTTTCTATCAGCTCATTCACCAGGGCACGCGGGTCATTCCCTGCGAGTTTCTGGTCGCCGCCGAAGGCCATGAGCCCGAACTGGCGCATCACCATCAGCTTCTGGTCGCCAATTGCCTGGCGCAATCCGAGGCGCTGATGCGCGGCCGCACGCTCGACGAGGCGCGCGAGAAGGTGGCCGGCAAGTTCGAGGGCGACGAGATGGAACGGCAGGCACGGCACCGGGTCTTTCCCGGCAACCGGCCCTCGACCACGCTGATCTATCCGCAGCTGACGCCCGAGATACTCGGCCAAATCGTGGCGCTTTACGAGCATCGGGTCTTTGTCGAAGGCGTCATTCTCGACATCAACTCCTACGACCAATGGGGCGTCGAACTGGGCAAGGAGCTGGCCACCGCGCTGGGCCCGATCGTCGCCGGCGAGGAAAGCGCCGAGAGCAAGGACGGCTCGACCCGCCAGTTGGTGGAATACGTCCTGAAACACCGCGGCTGAGCGCCGCCAGACCCGGCCGGTCCCGCACCGGCCGGGCCACGCCTCGGCAGGACCGGGGTGGCCCCGATCTGGCCCATGCGGCGCGGCCGCACATGATCATTTCCTAAATTTCAGGTCCCCAGTCGCCCGGCGCCGCGGTCTTGGCGTCGTTGTGGCGGGGCGCGGTCCTTGGGCGCCGGCAGGGCACCGGCGCCTGTGGCCGTCTCCGGCCTGGCCCGAAGGGGCCGGAGCAAGCGCAGGCCCAAACGAAAAATGGACGGGAATATATCCCGTCCAAGTTAGTAGAGCTGGTGGTAAAAAAAGGTTCCGGCCGGGGAAGGCTAGAACAGGCCTTGCCAACCACCACGGACAAGGGCCGTCTCGCCACCGCCCTGGATTGTCAGGATCAGCAGCGCGAAGAGGAAGCCTGTGGCATGCAGGAATTCCCAGACGGCCGCCGGACCGTAGACAGCATAGGGGGCGGTAAAATCAAACAGGATCAACACCGTGATCAGGACCATCGACGAAAAGGCGATGATGCGGGTGCGGATGCCCAGCATCAGCCACAGTGCGAAGATCAGGATCAGCAGGACGAGGGGGACGGTCATGAAGCGAAACTGCGACACGTAGTCGAAGTTCATCCATGAATGGGAAAGCGGTCCCCGGTAAACGCCGATTGTCGTGAGGGCACACAGCAGGAGCGTGTACCCACAGAACAGACGCAACAGAAGTGTCATGTAGCGTTCGTATTTCATCACTGCCTCGGTAGGATCTTGTTATCTTTTAGTTGAGTTCATCATATTTAACAAAATTAGCAATTCAACCAAAAAGGTGCATGTCAGATGCTGTTTAATATGTGAAGTAACGGCGGATTTGAGTTAATTCATTGATTTTACACGATTATTGGCATTGATGTTACATTGATTACCGTGGCGTTCGCGTCACGCAATATGTAAATCAGGCTGATTTAGCGACCGCAGAGGTTGTATCGATTGTGTCGAGGCGCTTTGGCTAATTTGTAAGTTGCACTGAATTACCAATGATAGTCTCTGCCTATAGATGTTGACGTGGGTATTCGGCACGTCATCTGATTGACTATTTCGCTTTGGCCAAAGCGGTTTCGGCGGGGTTTCGCCGACCATAAAATTTTTTACGCAAAAACGCGCTTGGCGGCATAATCCGGCTGGCCCCGACGTGCTGCGGCACTAGGTTCGGGGTCATCAACACTGGAACCAGGAGACACAGATGAAACTCCCAAGTATTGCGGCTGCGGCCTTTGCGCTCACTGGCCTCGCGGCCTGCGAGTCCCTGACACCTGAGCAACGTTCTGTCGTTGGTGTGACCGGCGGCGCGGCAGCGGGCCTTATCGCGGCCTCCGCTCTCGAGGCTGATGACAACTGGCGCCTGATCTCGGCTCTGGCCGGCGCGGCGGCAGGGACGGTCGTGGCGCAGAACACCGCCACCGGCAGCTGCGCCTACGCGCGTGGCGACGGGACCTACTACAAGGCGCCCTGCTAAAGCGTCATTTCAAAGTACAGCAGGTGCCCCTCGGCTTCGGGGGGCACCGGTTGATAGGGGCCGCGCAGGCGAAAGCCGAGCGACAGATAGAGCCTCTGCGCCGCAACAAGCGGTTTGGACGTATCCATAAGGATACGTTCAAAGTGCAATCTCCGACATTCTGCGATCAAGGACTGCATGAGTGCATAGCCTGCGCCTATGCCTCTGGTGGTGTCTGTGACATAGACTCGCTTGATTTCGGCCGACCCTGGGGAGAGCGAATGCACCATTCCGCACCCTACGGATGATTCGCCCAGCATTGCCAATCTGATGAAGCCGTGCGGCGGCGCATGGCTCTCGGCGATCTGCTCCATCAGCGCGGCATATTTGGCCTCGGGGTAGAACAGGGTGACCAGTTCGGCGTCAAAGGCCGAGAGCGACATCAGATAGGCCCGGTACTCCCAGCACAGCTGTCGGACCGCCTCGAGCTCGGCGGGGGTGCGGGGCGATATGATCCGTAGGTCCGGCAACAAAAAGGGCCTCTCCAAGCGAATGGAGAGACCCTAGACCCATGCCACCCGAGGCGGCAAAAGGTTATTTCTTCAGAATCGACCGCCCGGCATATTCCGCCGTCTCGCCCAGCATCTCTTCGATGCGGATCAGCTGGTTGTATTTGGCCAGCCGGTCCGAGCGCGCCAGCGAGCCGGTCTTGATCTGGCCGCAGTTGGTGGCCACGGCGAGGTCGGCAATGGTGGCGTCCTCGGTTTCGCCCGAACGGTGCGACATCACGTTGGTATAGCGCGCGCGGTGGGCCATATCGACCGCCTTCAGCGTCTCGGTGAGCGAGCCGATCTGGTTGACCTTGACCAGCATCGAGTTCGCCACGCCGCGTTCGATGCCGTCGGCTAGGCGGGTGGGGTTGGTGACGAACAGGTCATCGCCCACAAGCTGGATCTTGTCGCCCAGCTTGTCGGTGAGGATTTTCCAGCCGTCCCAGTCGTCCTCGGACATGCCGTCCTCGATCGAGATGATCGGGTAGTCGTTGCAGAGCGCGGCAAGATAGTCGGCATTTTCCTCGGACGTCAGCGATTTGCCTTCGCCCTTCATCTCGTATTTGCCGTCCTTGAAGTATTCGGTCGCGGCGCAATCCATGGCGAGATAGATGTCTTCGCCGGGCTTGTAGCCGGCCTTCTCGATCGACTTGAGGATGAAGTCGAGCGCCTCGCGGGTCGAGCCCAGCTCGGGCGCGAAACCGCCTTCGTCGCCGAGGCCGGTCGACATGCCGGCGGCCGAGAGCTCTTTCTTCAGGGTGTGGAACACTTCGGACCCCATGCGCACCGCGTCGCGGATGTTCTCCGCCGCGACCGGCATGATCATGAATTCCTGGATGTCGATCGGATTGTCGGCATGTTCGCCACCGTTGATGATGTTCATCATCGGCACCGGCAGGACACGAGCCGAGGTGCCGCCGACATAACGGAAGAGCGGCTGCGCGGTGTAATCTGCGGCCGCCTTGGCCACTGCCAGCGACACGCCAAGGATGGCATTGGCGCCGAGCCGGCCCTTGTTGTCGGTGCCGTCGAGCTCGCACATCGCCAGGTCGATCGAGACCTGTTCGGTCGCATCCATGCCGACGATCTCGTCGGCGATCTCGCCATTGACCGCGGCCACGGCTTCGAGAACGCCCTTGCCCATGTAGCGGGCCTTGTCGCCGTCACGTTTTTCGACGGCCTCATAGGCGCCGGTCGAGGCGCCCGAGGGCACGGCGGCGCGGCCGATGGTGCCGTCTTCCAGGGTGACGTCGACTTCGACGGTCGGGTTGCCGCGGCTGTCGAGAATTTCGCGTGCATGGATATCAATGATAGTGCTCATGGGCATGTCCCTCATGACGATAAAGTTGGTGCCTCCTTAACAGAGGCCTCGGGCTTTGGGAACCAGTTTGGTTAGCGCTAACAAGTGCGCCGTTGCAGCGCACCGCCGCGCTGCTGCCCTTGCGGCAGGCCCTGCGTATCGTGCGGGCAGGGCGGCCTGTCGCGAATCTCGCTCAGGCCGGGGCCTGGACCTGCGCCCTGGCCAGCTGTCGTTCGCGGAAAAAGGTGTAGAGGCCGGAGATCAGGATGATCGTCGCGCCCAGCAGCGTCAGCGTATCGGGTCGGTCGCCCAGGACGATCACGCCAAGCCCCATGGTAAAGACCAGCCGGCTGTAGCGGAACGGCGAGACGATGGCCGCCGGCGCAAGCCGCATCGCGGCGGTGACGAGGTAATAGCCCGAGGTGGTGACCACCACGGCCACGCCGATATAGGCAAATCCGCCGCCGCCGGTGCTCCAGTCCGGCCCCATGATCAGCATCAGCACCAGCCCTGCCGGCACCGTCGCGCCAAATCCCCAGGTCGAGAGGGTCAGCGAATTGATCGCCGCCGGCACCCGTCGCGTCAGAAGATCGCGTGCCGCCAGCCCACAGGCGCCAAGCGCCACCAGAAGCGCCGCCGGCTCGAACCCCGCCATGCCCGGCCGGATCACCAGCAGCATGCCGACCAGCCCGGCCAGGATCGCGGCCCAGCGGCGCCAGCCCACGGCCTCGCCCAGAAACAGCGCCGCGCCCAGGGTGACAAGCAGGGGTGTGGTCTGCATGATCGCCGCCACCATCGGCAGCGGTGTCCAGGCGATGCCGGTCACCATCCCCAGGGCCGCGAGCACCTCGGCCAGGTTGCGGGACATCACAGTCGGATGCCAGAACGCCGGGCTGACAAGCGGGATGCCGCGCAGTGCCGCGATCAGCATGAACAGAAGCGTGCCGCCAAGGCTGAGAAAGAACATCACCTGCCCGGGCGGCAGGCTTTGCGCCGAAAGCTTGATGAACAGATCGCTCAGCGCGAGGCAGGCCATCGACGCCGTCATGAAAAGGATCGCGCGCAGCACCTGCATCAGCTTACTTTCAATGTTAAGTATCCCGCCCTGACTATCCTCTGCACAGCGGGAAGCCAAGGCGCTTACTTCTTGAGCGGCACCCCATAGAGCTCGAGCCGGTGCCCCTTGAGCCGATAACCCAGCTTTTCGGCGATCTTTTCCTGCAAGGCCTCGATCTCGGGATCGACGAATTCGATCACCGCGCCCGAGTTCATGTCGATCAGATGGTCGTGGTGGTCGCGCTCGGCATCTTCATAGCGCGCCCGGCCGTCGCCGAATTCGTGCTTTTCCAGAATGCCGGCCTCTTCGAACAGTTTCACCGTGCGATAGACCGTGGCAATGGAAATCGCCGCGTCGCGGGCCGAGGCGCGGGCATAAAGCTCTTCGACGTCCGGGTGATCGTCGCTGTCTTCCAGCACTGCCGCAATGACCCGTCGCTGGCCGGTCATGCGCAGGCCCTTGGCCTCGCAGCGTTCCAGAATGGTGTAGCTCATGATCTCGCCCGGTTGTCGTCCCGCGCGGCGACGTCTAGGCGATTTGCCCCGACGGGAAAAGCCCCGGCTGGCGATTTGTTCGCGTCGCCGCAGCGTCGCTGAAGGCATCGCGAGAGCATTGGACAAAAATGTCTAGACGGAATCAGAGACCCGTCCTACCGTCGCCCTGACAGCCAGGGAGAGCGCCATGAAATCGCAATACCGCGTGGTCGTGATCGGGGGAGGCGTCGTGGGCGCCTCGGTGCTCTATCATCTGGCCCGGTATGGCTGGACCGATGTCTGCCTGATCGAGCGCGACGTGCTGACCGCAGGGTCGAGCTGGCATGCGGCTGGGGGCTTTCATGCCTTGAACGCCGATCCAAATATCGCGGCGCTGCAAGGCTATACCATCGACCTGCTGTCAGAGGTCGAGGCCGAAAGCGGCCAGTCCATCGGCATGCATATGACCGGTGGCATGCATCTGGCCGGCACCCCCGACCGTTGGGAATGGTTGCAGGCCAATTACCGCACCTTTCAATCCATCGGCATCGACGACGTGCACCTTATTACCCCCGACGAGGCGGCGCAGCTCTCGCCGGTGCTCAACACCGAGGGCATCCTCGGCGGCATGTGGGCCGACCGCGAAGGGTATGTCGATACCACCGGCACGGTGCATGCCTATGCCATCGCCGCGAAAAAGCGCGGCGCCGAGGTGATCGAGAAGAACCGCGTGCTCGAACTGCATCAGGTGCCCGGCGGCTGGCAGGTGGTGACCGAGCAGGGCACCGTGAGCTGCGAACATGTGGTCAACGCCGGCGGGCTCTGGGCCAAGCAGGTCGGGCGGATGGCCGGGGTCGAGCTGCCGGTCTCGCCGCTGGCGCATCATTACCTGATCACCGACACCATCCCGCAATTGCAGGGGCTGGAGCGGGAACTGCCGATGTGCGTCGATCTCGAAGGCTTTACCTATTCGCGGCAGGATCAGCAGGGGATGCTGGTGGGGATCTATGAGCTGACCCCCAAGCACTGGATGATGGACGGCGCACCCTGGAATTACGGGGTCGAGCTGTTGCAGGAGGAACCCGACCGGATCGAAAGCGAGCTGTGCCACGTCTTCAAACGTTTCCCGGTGCTGGAAAGCGTCGGCGTCAAGACCTGGGTGCATGGCGCCTTTACCTTTTCGCCGGATGGCAACCCGTTGGTCGGGCCGGTGCGCGGCAAGCCCGGCTATTGGTGCGCCTGCGCGGTCATGGCCGGGTTCCTGCAAGGCGGCGGTGTCGGCAAATCGCTGGCGGAATGGATGATCCACGGCGAGACCGAGGCCGATGTCTTTGGCATGGATGTCGCGCGCTACGGCGACTACGCGGCGAACAAGACCTATATCCGCGAAACCACCGGCCAGTTCTATTCCCGCCGCTTCGTGATGACCTATCCCAACGAGCAACTGCCGGCCGGCCGGCCGCTCAAGATGGCCCCGGCGCATGACGCCATGCGTGCCGCCGGCGCCCGCTGGGGCGAGAGCTGGGGGCTGGAGGTGCCGCTCTACTTTGCGCCCGAGGGGTTCGAGGAACATCCGAGCCTGCGCCGTTCCAATGCCTTCGATCTGGTGGCCCAAGAGGTGCGCGCCACGCGCGAGGCCGTGGGGCTGCTGGATATTTCGGGCTTTTCGCGTTTCGAGGTGACGGGGCCGGAGGCCGCCGCCTGGCTCGATCACCTGCTGGCCGGTCGGCTGCCGGGGCCGGGCCGCACCCGGCTGGCGCCGATGCTCTCGCCCAGCGGACGGCTCAAGGGCGATCTGACGGTGTTCAACTGGGGCGATGGCATCTGGTGGATCATGGGCAGCTACTACCTGCGTGAATGGCACATGCGCTGGTTTGCCGATCATGCGCGCCCCGGGGTGGCGCTGCGCGACATTTCGGATGCGGTGGTGGGGTTTTCGCTTTCCGGCCCGAACAGCCGCCGGGTGCTGGAACAGCTCACCGAAGGTCCGATTTCCGAGCTGCCCTTCATGGGCTGCGGGCGCTTCGACATCGGGCTGATCCGCGCCCATGTCGGCCGGCTCTCGGTCAGTGGCGCGCTGGGCTACGAGATCAATTGCACCGCCGCCGAACATGTCGCGCTGCGCCGCATGCTGCTGGCGGCGGGGGCGGACCTCGGGATACGCGAAATCGGCTATGAGGCGCTCGGCAGCCTGAGGCTGGAAAAGAGCTTTGGTATCTGGTCGCGCGAATTTACCCAGATCTACACCCCGGCACAGACCGGCATGGACCGCTGGATCGACTGGTCGAAAGAGTTCTTCGGAAGTGATGCGGCCCGCGCCGAACGCGATGGCAACGGCCCGGCCCGGGTGATCGCCACGCTGGCGATCGATGCCGAAGACGCCGACGCCAGCGGCTACGAGCCGGTGTGGCAGGGCGACCGGCTGGCGGGCTACGTCACCTCGGGCGGCTATGGCCATTCCGTCGGCCGGTCGCTGGCGATGGCGATGCTGGACCGCGAGGCGGCGAATGTGGGCACCGACCTGACGGTGCATGTGGTGGGCAAGGCGCGGGCGGCGCGGGTGATCGCGCCTTCGCCCTATGACCCGCAAGGCAAGGCAATGAGGGCATGATGAGCGATCAGACCAAATCTCGCCGCCGCAAGCGCGCCCCTCGCGGCGCAGAAGCGCATCACCGCCAGATCGATTACACCGAGCTGCGCAGCCCGTTCCCGATCATGAAGGCCTTTTCCGACGACCGGATCGCGGCGATCCACACGGCGGCGCTGAACCTTCTGGAAACCGCCGGCATCAAGGTGCTGCTGCCTGAGGCGCGACAGATTTTGAAGTCCGCCGGTGCAAGCGTCGATGACGAAAGCCAGATGGTGCGCATCGGCCGCGAGATCGTGCGCGCCGCGCTGGCCACGGCGCCGCGCCGTGTGGTGATGAAGGGCGGCCGACCCGAGCGCGATGTGACGCTGGAGCTTGGCCGGCTGGTGTTTCAGCCCGGCGGCGGCACGCCGCATGCCTCCGACCGGTTGCGCGGCCGCCGCCCCGGCACCGGCCGCGATTTCCGCGAGCTGGTGCAGCTCACCCATCATTTCGACGCGCTGCAAATGGTCTCGGCGCTGCTCGAGCCGCAGGACATTGCCCCCAGTTTGCGCCATTACTTCATGATCGAGGCGCAACTCACATTGATGGACAAATCGCCTTTCGTCTATGGCCGCGGCAGCCCGCAGGTCCGCGAGAGCTTCGAGATGATCCGCGATTTCAGGGGGCTGTCGGACGCGGCTTTTGCCGCCGAGCCCTGGAGCTACACCGTCATCAATACCAATTCGCCGCGCCAGATCGATATTCCCATGGCCCAGGGACTGATCGATTTTGCCCGCCATGGCCAGATGGTGATTGTCACGCCGTTTACCCTGATGGGGGCGATGGCGCCGATCACCGTGGCCGGTGCCATGACGCTGAGCCATGCCGAGGCGCTGGCCGCGATTACCCTCAACCAGCTGGCGCTGCCCGGCGCGCCGGTGCTCTATGGCACCTTCACCTCGAACGTCGACATGAAATCCGGCGCGCCGGCCTTTGGCACGCCCGAGCATTTCACCGCCTCGCTGGTCGCCGGCCAGTTGGCGCGACACATCGGCCTGCCATGGCGCTGCGCCAGCGGCGCGGCCGGGGCGGCGGCGGATGCGCAGGCGGCGAATGAAACGCAATTCGGCCTCTGGGGCTGCCTGCTGTCCGGCGCGACGGTGGTGATCCATGCGGCGGGCTGGCTGGAAGGCGGGCTGACGCTGGGCTATGAAAAGCTGATCACCGATATGGAGGTTCTGCAAATGGTGGCCGAACTCTGCACGCCCACATCCGCCGCCGATGCGGAGCTGGCGCTCGATGCCCTGGCCGAGGTGCAGCCGGGCGGCCATTTCTTTGGCTGCGCCCATACCATGGAACGCTATCAGACCCAGTTCTATCAGCCGCTGGTCGCCGATTGGTCGAATTACGGCCGCTGGCAGGAAACCGGCAGCCAGAACGCCACCGAACGCGCCACCGGCATCTGGCAGGGCATTCTCGCGGCCGGCAAACGCCCCGGGTCCGACCCCGCCCGCGTCGCCGCCTTGCACGCCTATATCACCAGACGCAGCGCCGAAGGCGGCGCGCCGCCGGAAAGCTGAGGCAAGCGCATGGCAAACGGCCCGGTGCTGCACCGCGACGATCCCGACAAGGAGCCGCTGGTCGGCCATATAAAGGTCACCCGCGAGGATTGGCTCAACGTGGCGCGCGATATTCTGGTGACCGATGGTGTGGCCGAGGTCAAGGTGCTGGCCATCGGCACCCGGCTCGAGGTCTCGCGCTCGAGCTTTTACTGGTATTTCAAGAGCCGCAAGGATCTTCTGTCGCAATTGCTCGACGATTGGGAGGCGCGCAACACCGCCCGGATCGAGGACCATTGTGCCGCGCCGGCGGCGACGATCACCGGTGCGGTCTGCAATTTCTTCCGCTGTTTCATGGATCCGGCGCATTTCGATCAGGGGCTGGATTTCGCCATCCGCGAATGGTCGCGCCGCGACGGCCAGGTGCGCCGCCGCATCGATCTGGCCGACAAGGCCCGGATCAAGGCGGTCACCGCGATGTTCGCACGGTACGGATATGACAGCTACGAGGCCGATGTCCGCGCCCGCATCCTCTATTTCATGCAGCTCGGCTATCACGCGCTCGACCAGACCGAGCCGATGGCCGACCGGGTGGCGCGCACCCGGGGCTATCTGCTGGGCTTCACCGGGCAAGAAGCCGATCCGGCGGCGCTGGCAGACTTCACCGAATTTGCCGAAAGCCTTGGCTGAGATCTTGCGCATTGCCGCGCCGCCGCAGGCCCGATAGGCAGCGGTAAAGGCATTCTGGCGGGGCAGCGGCATGACACGGGGCAGCGGCATGACACGGGGCGGACGGATGATGGGCATCGCGGCGGTGATCGCCGCGGCGGCGCTCTGGGGCACCACCGGCACGGTTCAGGCGCTGTTGCCGGAGGGCAAGCAGCCGCTGGTGGTCGCGGCGCTGCGGCTCTCCTTCGGCGCCGCCGCGCTGATCTTTCTGGCGGCGCTGCGCCCCGAGAGCCGGCGGGCCTTTCGCGCTTTGCCGCCGGCGGTGGTGATCTTTGCCGGGCTGGCGATCGGGCTTTATAACCTGTTGTTTTTCTGGGCGGTTCTCGAAACCGGCGTGGGGGTCGGCACGGCCATCGCCATCGGCTCGGCGCCGCTCTGGGTCACCGCCTATGAGATCGGTATCAAACGCCAGTTGCCCGACAGGCTGCGTGCTTTCGGCCAGGCGATCTCGATCTGCGGCGCGGCGTTGCTGGTGCTGTCGGGCGCGGACGCCGGCGCCTCGGGGTTCGGCATCGCCCTCGCGGCGATGAGCGGCGCGGCTTATGCCGCCTATTCGCTGGCCACCAGCCGCATCAGCCAGCGCGCGCCCTCGGCCACCGTGGCCGCCGCCACCTTCACCGTTGCCGCCGTCGCGGTGCTGCCGGTCTTCCTGATCGTGCCGCTGGGGTGGCTGGCGGCGCCGGGCATCTGGCCTGCGATGCTGTTTCTCGGCATCTGTGCCACCGGCGTCTCTTATGCGCTCTACACCTGGGGGCTGGGACGGGTCGCGGCCTCGACCGCCGTCACCCTCGCGCTGATCGAGCCGCTGACCGCCTGGGCGCTGGCGACCGTGGTGGTGGGCGAGGTGCTGACGCCCGCCAAGCTGGCGGGCGCGGTGCTGCTGATCGCCGGCCTGGCGATTGTCACGGTGTTTCCGAAGCGCTGAGCTTCAGACGAAATCGACGAATTTCGCAAACGGCATTTCGCGCAGCCGTGTGCCGGTGGCGGCAAAGATCGCGCTGGCCAGGGCAGGGGCGGCGGGCGGCACCGGCGGTTCGCCAATGCCACGGACCCTGTCGCCGTTCTCCAGCCCGCGCACCGCGATCTCGGGGGTCTGATAAAGCCGCATGGCCGGATAGCCGTCATAGTTCGCCTGCTCCGCTCGGCCGTCCCGATAGGTGATCTCGCTGTGGATCGCATGGCCCAGCGCAAAGATCACGCCGCCCTGCACCAGGTTTTCGAAGTTCACCGGGTCGAGCACCCGGCCCACCTCGGCCGCGACCCAGACCTTTTCGAGCCTGATGCCGTCATCGGTGGCCCGTACCTCGACCACTTCGGCGCAGCGCACGCCGAAGCTGGTGGTCAGCGCCACGCCGCGCCCCCGGCCATCGCCCAGCACGCCCTCCCACGACGACATCTCGCCCACCGCCTCGAGCACGTGCCGCGCCAGCGGGTCGTTACAGAGCCGCAGGCGTTCCGCCAGCGGATCGGCCCCGGCGGCATGGATCAGCTCGTCCAGCGCGGCATTGTGGAAAAAGCCGGCGTGCGAAGCGCCCACCGAGCGCCAGGACGAGATCGGCGCCAGCGGCGCGGCGCGGTAGCCAGTGACCCGATGATGCGGAATGGCAAAGGGCGCGTTCCAGGCGCCGGCGACAATCTGGCTGTCGGGGCCGGGGACGGAAATGCCCTGGCGGCCCATCTGCGAGACCATGACCGACGGGCTGGCGATCGACAGATCCATCGCCGCGACCTGGCCGGCGTCGACCGTGCCGCGCAGCCGCGCCATGGCGATCTGGCGGGGAAAGTCGTGGGTCATGTCCTCTTCGCGCGAATAGGTGAGCTTGATCGGCACGCCGGGCATCTGCACCGCGATTTCGGCAGCGCGTTTGACCACCTCGTCCTCGAGCCGGTGCCCGAAGGAACCGCCCATCATCTGCACATGCAGCGTGACATCCTCGGTCGCGATCCCGGCAATGGCGGCGACATTTTTCTGAACGAAGCGAGGAACTTGCGTGCCGGTCCAGACCTCGGCCTTGCCGTCCCTCACGCGCACGACGGCGCAGATCGGTTCCAGTGGCGCATGGGCGAGATAGGGCGCGCGGTACTCGGCCTCGATCACCTCGGCGGCCTCGAGCGCCGTGTCGACATCGCCGTCGTCGCGCTGGCGGCTGTCGCGGGCGTCTTCGGTGAAGGCGCCCGCCAAGGCCTGCCAATGATCCGCCATCGTGGCGGGCATCTCGGCCGGGCCCCATTGCACCTCGATCGCCTGTGCCGCCTGAAAGGCGCGCCAGGTGTTGTCAGCCACCACGGCGACGCCGCCGGCAACCGGCAGCACCGCCTGAACGCCGCGCATCTTCTCCGCCACGCTGGCGTCAAACCCCCGCATTTCGCCGCCCTGCGCCGGGTTCAGCTTGACGGCGGCATGCACCATGCCGTCGACCTCGACGTCGATGCCATAGACCTGGGTGCCGGTGCTCTTGGCCAGAATGTCGATCCTCTGCATCGGCTGACCGAGCTGGCGCCATTGCGCGGGATCGCGTGGCGGCACGTCCTGCACCACCTCGACCTCGGCCAGCGCCGGGATCAGCCCGGCATAGGGCAGGGCGCTGCCGTCGGGCAGGAGAACCTGGCCGTTTTCGGTGCGCAGCTTGTCTGCCGCCACGCCGGTCTGGTGAGCCGCAGCCGCCTTCAGCGTTTCGCGGGCCGAAGCTGCGGCGGCGCGCAGCTTGTCGAACTGGTCGGGCACCGTGGTCGAGCCGCCGGTGATCTGCATGCCCATCATCTTCATCACAGCGCCGACGGCGGTTTCGGCGACAGTGCGCATCAGCCCTTCGGAGGGCACCGAGAACTCTGCCGCCTCTTCGGCCAGCGCGGTATTCCAATAGGCCGCCCCCGGCGGGCCGGGATCGGTGCGCACCTCTGCCAGATCGAGGTCGAGCTCTTCCGCCAGAAGCGCCGCCTGCACGTGATAGGCGCCCTGGCCCATGTCGGCGCGCGGAGTGATCAGCGTCACCCCCCGGGCGTCGAGCCGCAGATAGGGCGTGAGCGCGGCCTCGCCCGGGGCCAGGCTGTCGGTCAGCGGGTTTTCATGTGGCTTGCGCACCGAATAGATGCCAAAGGCGACGCCGCCGGCGACAGTGGCAGAGCCGACAAGGAAGGCGCGGCGGGTGAAGGTCTTCAACCGGCCCATGTCACGCCTCCCGCAGCCTGGCGGCGGCGCTGTGGATCGCCGCGCGAATCCGCGGATGGGTGCCGCAGCGGCAGAGATTGCCCGACATCACCTCATCGATCACCGCGTCGCTGGGGGCCGGGTCTTCAGCCAGAAGCGCGGCGGCCTGCATGATCTGGCCGGACTGGCAGTAGCCGCATTGCGCCACCTGATGTTCGATCCAGGCGGCCTGCACCACGTGCAAGGCCTCGGGTTGGCCAAGTCCTTGAATGGTGGTGATTTCCGCGCCCTCGGCATCCTCGGCCCAGACCTGGCAAGAGCGGACGGCGGCACCATCGAGATGCACGGTACAGGCGCCGCATTGGGCAATGCCGCAGCCGTATTTCACACCCTTGATCTTCAGCTCGTCGCGCAAAACCCACAACAGCGGCATGTCGGCCTCGACATCCACCTCATGCGCCACGCCGTCCACGGTCAGTCTCATCGCCCCTCCGGTGGGATTGCCCTGTTGGTCAGAGGATAGGGACGGCGGGGCGAGAGCGCTAATCTTACGTGGCGTTAGGCCGGCCGGGCCGGGCGCGCATGATCGTCGGCAATTCGTCCTGACGCGGGACGTCAGCCGGCGCGGCGCACCGGGGGCGCGCCGCATCCGGGATTACAGCCGGTTCAACAGATCGCGGGTCGGCCAGGCGTCGGCGGGCAGGCCCAGCTCCTGCTGCACCTGTTGCACCGCGTTGCGGGTGCCGGCACCAAGGATGCCGTCGATCTCGCCGACATCATGGCCGCGTGCCTGGAGCTTGCGCTGAAGCTGCTTCATCTCTTCGTCGCCCAGGCCCGGTTCCGGGGTGCCGGCGTCGAACACCGCGGCGCCTTCCAGCCGGTTGGCGAAATAGGCGGCGGTCAGCACATAGACAAAACTCTTGTTCCACTCGAAGTAGACGTTGAAATTGGGATAGGCGAAAAACGCCGGGCCCTTGCGCCCCTGCGGCAGGATCAGCGCCGCCGGCAGATCCGCCGCCTGACCATCGCGCACCCGCACGCCCATCGCCTGCCAGTCCGAGGGGGGGCGCGGCTGGTCGAGCCCGGTGAGCGACCAGTCGAGATCGGCGGGCACGGTCACCTCCTGCAACCACGGCTCGCCGGCCCGCCAACCCAGATCGCGCAGCATGTTGGCGCCCGAGAGCAGCGCATCGGGGGGCGAGGTCTTGAGGCTGACCTGGCCGTCGCCATCACCGTCGACGCCATTGGTCAGGATGTCTTCGGGCAGCATCTGGACCATGCCGATCTCGCCGGCCCAGGCGCCGGTGGTGGTGCGGGGATCGAAATTGCCGCGCTCGAAGAGGTCCAGCGCCGCAAAGACCTGCGGCCGGAAGAGCTCGGGCCGGCGGCAATCATGGCTCAGCGTCACCAGCGCATTCAGCGTGTTGAAATCGCCCTGCACCTGGCCATAGTCGGTCTCGAAGGCCCAGAACGCCAGCAGCACGCCGGGCGAGACGCCGTATTCCCGCTCCATCCGTGCGAAGACGTCGGCATGGCGCTGCCGGTTGGCCTTGCCGTTGTCGATCCGGTTCTGGCTGATCAGGCGGCGGGCGAAATCGACAAAGGGCATCTGAAACACCCCCTGACGCCGATCGGCGCGCAGCACCGCCGGATCCTGCTGGACGCCGGCAAAAAAGCGATCGACGGCGGCGGCGGAATGGCCCTTGGAGACAGCCTCGGATTTCAGCCCGGCCACGAATTGCGAAAACGAGCCGCCGCAGTCCTGCGCCAGGGCGGGTGACGTCAGGACGGGCGAAGACAGGGCAAGCACGCAAGCCAAAACGGACGCACGGCGGAAAAATCTCATGAAGGACCCTCTGGATATGCCAATTTCACGGCAACCTAGCAGCCATCGGCCCGGGGACAAGCGCCAAGCCCGAAGCCGGGCCGCCGCCCGCCGGGCTGGGGCCGCGGCGGGCGAATTATCGCCTGCGCTCCGGATTTTAATCACTTGTTAAGGAATTTGGCCGAGGCTGCACCTCAGGGCACGGTGACATTCACGAGTTCAGGTCATGAGGTCATTGAGGTCAGGGACATGCACGTATTGATCGTCGAATCCAATCCGTCGCTGGGTCTCATATGGGCGCGTCATCTCGAGCGTTTCGGCGCTCGGGTGGTGCTCGTAGATGCGCCTCCGCCGGCGATTCAGGCGCTGACCGACACCGAATTCGAAGTGATCGTTCTCAACCTCGTGCTGGGTGACGGGGCGGCGCTGACCGTGGCCGATTTTGCCTCCTATCGCCAGCCCGAAGCACGGATCATCTTTGTCACCAACGCCGGCTTTTTCTCCGACGGGTCGATCTTTCAGTTCTTCGGCAATGCCGCCGCCATCGTGCCGTGCACGACGCCGCCAGAGGATCTGGCGGCGCTGGTCGAGCATCACGCCGCTTTCGGAACCGACAATTCGCGGCCATGAGGCGCGTTGAAATCGATGTCGGGCCCGATCGGCACGATCCGGTGCGGATTGATGGTCTCGTGGCTATAGTGGTAATGGCGTCGGATGTGATCGAAATTCACCGTCTCGGCCACGCCCGGCACCTGATAGATTTCTCGGGTATAGGCCCAGAGATTGGGGTAATCGACGATCCGCGCGCGGTTGCATTTGAAATGGCCGTGATAGACGTGATCGAAACGCACCAGCGTGGTGAACAGCCGCCAGTCGGCCTCGGTCAGCCGGTCACCCAGCAGATAGCGTTTGCCGCTCAGCCGGTCTTCCAGCCAGTCGAGCGTGTCGAACAGCGGCCGGACGGCCGCGTCATAAGCCTTTTGCTTGGTAGCGAAACCGGCCTTGTAGACGCCGTTGTTGACCGTGTCATAGACCCGGGCGTTGACCTCTTCGATCTCGTCGCGCAGCGCTTCGGGCCAGTAGTCGTCATGGTTGCCGGTGATTTCGTCGAAGGCGCTGTTGAACATACGGATGATCTCGGCGCTTTCGTTGCTGACGATCGTCTTGCGCACCTTGTCCCAGAGAACAGGCACCGTCACCCGGCCCGAGACCTTGGGATCGGCCTTGAGATAGATGTCGCGCAGGTAGGGCAGCCCATAGAGCCGGTCGCCGGTGGCACCGGGATAGCCGGCGTCGAGCTCCCAGCCGTCTGACAGCATGTCGGGATGCACCACCGAAACGCTGATGAAATCCTCGAGCCCCTTGAGCTTGCGAAAGATCAGCGTGCGATGCGCCCAGGGGCAGGCAAGACTGACATAGAGGTGATACCGACCGCATTCGGCCGGAAAACCGCCATCGCCACTGGGGCCGGGCGCACCGTCTGCGGTGATCCAGTTGCGGAATTTCGCGGTCGAGCGTTCAAAGGCGCCGCCGGTTTTCTTGGTGTCATACCATTGGTCGTGCCATGTGCCGTCGATCAGAAGTCCCATGTCATCCTCCTTTGAGTTGACACAAGACATAGCTTGCATCGGCGCACAGAACACCGGAATTAACGCGCAAGACCTGCGCATTTCTGCACAGCTCTGGTGGGAACCCGGCGGTGGGCCGGGTAACCCCCGCGCCGCCACTTATTGAAGGTCGCCAAAGGCCTTTTGCAGCCGCTCCACCGCTTCGGCCACCCGGGCGCGGGGGGTGGCGAAATTGAACCGCAGGAAGGTCTCGCCGCCGGCGCCGAAGGTCGGCCCGTGGTTCACCGCGATGCGGGCGTGTTTCTCGACTCGGCGCAGCAGCTCTTCATGCTCCATGCCGGTGCCCTTGAAATCGGCCCAGGCCAGATAGGTCGCCTCGAGCGGCATGGAGGTGACGCCCGGCAACCCGTTCAGCCCCTCGTCCAGCAGCTTGCGGTTGCCGTCGAGATAGGCGACCAGCGCATCGACCCAGGCAGCGCCCTCGGGGCTGTAGGCCGCCTCGACCATGTGCATGCCAAAGGCATTGGTGGAAATCCCAAGGCCCCCCATGACGGCGGAATATCTCGCGCGCAGCCTGGCGTCGGGGATGATCGCATGGCCGGTGTGATGGCCGGCAAGGTTGAAGGTCTTGCTGGTGGCGCCCAGCACGATCAGCCTGTCGCGGGCCTCGGGCACCGCCACATCGGTGGGCAGGAAGTTGGCCCCGGGAAAGACGATGTCCTGGTGGATTTCGTCCGACACCAGGATCAGGTCATGGCGGCGGCAGAATTCGGCCACGCCGCGCAGCTCCTCCGCGCTCCAGACCCGGCCGCCGGGATTGTGCGGCGAACACAGCAGCAGCACTTTTTCGCGCCCGGTCATCTGCGCATCCCAGGCGTCGAAATCCATTTCGTAGCGGCCATCGCGGTTGGCCAGCTCACATTGCACCGCCGTGCGGCCGGCGGCGCGGATGATCCGGCCAAAGGCGTGGTAGACCGGCGACATGACGACAATGCCGTCGCCCGGCTCGGAAAAGGCATGGATGCAGAGCGCCGCCCCGGTCACCACCCCCGGCGTATAGCGGATCCAGCTGTCCTCGATCTCCCAGTCGTGGCGGTTCTTCATCCACCAGACGACGGCGGCATTGGTGGCCGAGGCATCGCCGAAATAGCCATAGACACCATGGGCGGCGATTTCTTCCAGCTTGGCCTGCACCGCATGCGGCGGGCGGAAATCCATGTCAGCCACCCACATCGGAATGCCGTCGTCGGGCGAGACGCCGTAGTGGCCCTCCATCGCATCCCATTTCGAGGAATGGGTTCCGCGGCGGTCGATGATCTCGTCGAAGTCGGGGGACATGGGCAAACTCCTGATATTTGCCGGGACGCTAGCAATTTGCTGCGGGGATGCAAGACCCGCCGATTGCCCCCGCAGGGAGGCTCGGCTAGAGGAAGCGCATGCAACTCTCCGATTTCGATTTCGACCTGCCGCAAGACCGCATCGCAACGCGCCCCGCGCGGCCCCGTTCCTCGGCCCGCCTGCTGGTGGCCGAGGGCGACGCCGTGACCGATGCCCATGTCTTCGACCTGCCGGATTGGTTGCGCCCCGGCGACCGGCTGGTGCTCAACGACACGCGGGTGATTCCGGCGCGGCTCTCGGGCAGCCGGCGGCGCGAGGGCGCCCAGGGGCCGACCGAGGCGCGCATCGGCGTGACCCTGCTCGAGCCGCAGGCAGACGGCACCTGGTCGGCGTTGATCAAGCCGCTCAAGAAGGTGGCCGATGGCGAGGTGATCCGCTTTTCCGACGCCCTGTCTGCGGTGATGGAGGCCCGGGCCGAAGGCCAGGGCCTGTTGCGCTTCAACCTCGAAGGCGAGGATTTCGATGCCGCGCTGGCCGAGGCCGGCGCCATGCCGCTGCCGCCTTACATCGAGGCGCTGCGCCCGGCCGACGCGCAGGACCGCGAGGATTACCAGACCGTCTGGGCGGCGCGCAAAGGGGCGGTGGCCGCGCCCACCGCCTCATTGCATTTCGACGCCGCGCTTCTGGCAGCGCTCGAGGCCCGAGGCATCGGCTTTACCAAGGTCACGCTGCATGTCGGTGCCGGCACCTTTCTGCCGGTCAAGGTCGAGGACGTGACCACCCACAAGATGCATGCCGAATGGGGCGAGGTCAGCAAAGAGGCCGCGGCCGAGATCGCGGGCACCAAGGCGGCGGGCGGCCGGGTGATCCCGGTCGGCACCACCGCCCTGCGGCTGATCGAGACGGCGGCCCGCGACACCGGCGCCATCCGGCCCTGGCAGGGAGAAACCGACATCTTCATCTATCCCGGTTTCGCCTTTCGTGTCACCGATGCGCTGATGACCAACTTCCACCTGCCGCGCTCGACCCTGATGATGCTGGTCGCCGCCCTGATGGGCCGCGACCGCATATTGCGCGTCTACGATCACGCCATCGCCAGCGGCTACCGATTTTTCTCCTATGGCGACGCCTCGCTCTTGATCCCGCAGAGGTAATCTGAGAGGCGTCAGGCCAAGCCCGCATCGAGTCGCTTTTGGGCCAGCGTTGACACCGAACTGGCGCTAGAGTGCCGGAAGTGAAAGGGATAAGCCCATGATGGCCGTGGTTTCAAACGCCTGGGCGTTGCTCCTTGGTATTATGCTCCTGATGGTTGGCAACGGCCTGCAAGGTACGCTGCTCGGTGTCCGGGGCGAGATCGAGGGCTTTACGACGCTCGAGATGTCGATCGTGATGTCGGCCTATTTCGTCGGCTTCCTAGGCGGGTCGCGCATGGCGCCCGAAATGATCCGCCGCGTCGGGCATGTGCGGGTCTTTGCCGCGCTGGGCTCGTTCATCTCGGCGGTGCTGATCCTCTATCCGGCACTGACCCATCCCATCGCCTGGACGCTGGGGCGGGTGATCATCGGCTTTTGCTTTTCCGGCGTCTATGTCACCGCCGAAAGCTGGCTCAACAATGCTGCCACCAATGAAACCCGGGGCCAGACGCTTTCGGCCTACATGATTGTCCAGATGGTGGGCATCGTCGCGGCGCAGGGGCTTCTGCTGGTGGCCGATCCTTCGGGCTATGCGCTCTTTGTCATCATCTCGGTGCTGGTTTCGGTGTCCTTTGCGCCGATCCTGTTGTCGATTTCGCCAACGCCGGCCTTCGACACCACCAAGCCGCTGAGCCTGCGCGAGCTTTACAGCATCTCGCCGCTGGGCTGTGTCGGCATGTTCCTGCTGGGTGGCGTGTTCTCGGCCCAGTTCGGCATGGCGGCGGTCTATGGCGCCGAGGCGGGGCTGACGCTGAGCCAGATTTCGATGTTCGTCGCGGCCTTCTACATCGGCGCGCTGGTGGTGCAATATCCGCTGGGCTGGCTGTCGGACCGGATGGACCGGCGGATGCTGATCCTTGCTGCGGCGCTGGTTTGCGGCCTGGGGGCCTTTCTCGGCGCGCTGACCGGCGGCTATTTCCCGGTGCTGCTGGTGGCCGCCTTCATGATCGGCGGCATGTCGAACCCGCTGTATTCGCTGCTCATGGCCTATACCAACGATTACCTTCAGGTCGAGGACATGGCCGCAGCCTCGGGCGGGATGATCTTCATCAATGGCGTCGGCGCCATTTCGGGCCCGCTGATCACCGGCTGGGCGATGGGGTTCTTTGGCCCGACCGGATATTTCCTCTATATCGGCTCGCTGATGATCCTGATGTCGGCCTATGCCGCCTATCGCGCCATGGTGCGGCCCTCGGTGCAGGTGGAAGAGACCACCTCTTACGCGCCGGTCGGCCCGTCGGCCACGATGGTCGCCGTCGAATTCGCGCAGGAATATGCCGTTGCCGAGGCCGAAGAGGATGAAAAGTCGGGATAAAGTGTTAACTCTGTCGCAAATTGTGATCACCATTTTAGCCAAACATTATGTAACGTGAATATAAGGGGGGTGAACGTGAGGAGACCAGAGATGGTAGCACCCGAGGATATTCTGGCCTTTTGGCTGGACGATATTGGACCCGAAGGCTGGTACGTGGCCGATGCCGCGCTTGACGCCAAGATCCGCGACAGATTTCTCGACGCCTGGACCGGCGCGATGGAGGGGCGATACGCGCTTTGGCTGACCTATCCCAGCGGCACCCTGGCCTATCTGATCCTGCTGGATCAATTCTCGCGCAACATGTTCCGGGGCGAGGCCAGGGCCTTCAGCTCGGACCGGGTGGCAATCGCCGCCGCCAAGAGCGCGATCGCCAAGGGCTATGACCTCAAGATCGACCCGCCGGCGCGGCAGTTCTTTTACCTGCCGCTGATGCATTCGGAAAACCTCTGCGATCAGGAGCGTTGCGTGCGGCTGATGGCCGAGCGGATGCCCGAGGCCGAGGGCAACCTGCTGCATGCCCGCGCTCACCGCGAGATCATCCGCAAATTCGGCCGTTTTCCCTATCGCAACGAGGCGCTGTCGCGGCGGGCCACCGCGCCCGAGCAGGCCTATCTTGCCGAAGGCGGCTATGGCGAGACCTTGCAGGAGCTGCAACAGGCGGTCTGAGCCATAGCGATTGAAGCTCCCCCGGCCATCGGCTAGCGTTTGCCGACATGAACGGGAGGGCGCAGAATGGCAGGCCAGAGCTTTGACATGATCGTAATCGGGGCAGGGCCGGGCGGCTATGTGGCCGCCATCCGGGGCGCCCAGCTTGGCCTCAGCGTGGCGATTGTCGAACGCGAGCACATGGGCGGCATCTGCCTGAACTGGGGCTGCATCCCGACCAAGGCGCTGCTGCGCTCTTCGGAGGTCTTCCATCTGATGCAGAACGCCGGCGCCTACGGGCTCAGGGCCGATGCGGTGGATTACGACCTCGACGCCGTTGTCAAACGCTCGCGCGGGGTGGCGAAACAGCTCAACGCCGGCGTCAGCCACCTGATGAAGAAGAACAAGGTCACCACCTTCATGGGGGCGGCGACACTGCCCGGCGCCGGCAAGGTCCGGGTCAAGACTGACAGCGGCACCGAAGAGCTGTCATCGAAGAACATCGTGCTCGCCACCGGTGCCCGCGCCCGCGAATTGCCCGGGCTCGAGGCCGACGGCGATCTGGTCTGGACCTACAAGCACGCGCTGGTGCCACCGCGCATGCCGAAAAAGCTTCTGGTCATCGGATCGGGCGCCATCGGCATAGAATTCGCCAGTTTCTACAATACCCTGGGCGCCGAGACGACGGTGGTCGAAGTACTCGACCGCATCCTGCCGGTGGAAGATTCCGAGATCTCGGCCTTCGCGAAGAAGGCCTTTGAGAAACAGGGCATGGTGATCCGTGAGGCATGCATGGTCAAACAGCTGGACCGCGGCAAGGGCAAGGTCACGGCGCATCTGGAGCAGGGCGGCAAGGTCACCAGGGAAGACTTCGACACGGTGATCTCGGCGGTGGGCATTGTAGGCAATACCGAAGGCCTGGGGCTCGAGGCGCTTGGCGTGAAGGTCGAGCGGGCCCATGTGGTGACCGACCGGCACTGCCGCACCGGCGTCGAGGGGCTTTATGCCATTGGCGATGTCGCCGGCGCGCCCTGGCTGGCGCACAAGGCCTCGCACGAGGGGGTCATGGTGGCCGAGCTTATCGCCGGCGGCGCCCCGCATGCGGTCGATCCCGATGCGATTGCCGGCTGCACCTATTGCCAGCCGCAGATCGCCTCGGTCGGGCTCACCGAGGCGCAGGCGAAAGAGGCCGGCCACGAGATCCGGATCGGCCGCTTTCCGTTTATCGGCAATGGCAAGGCCATCGCCCTGGGCGAGCCGGAAGGGCTGATCAAGACGGTGTTCGACGCCAAAACCGGCGCGCTGCTCGGCGCGCATATGGTGGGGGCCGAAGTGACCGAGCTGATCCAGGGCTATATCGTCGCCCGCCAGCTCGAGACCACGGAGGAAGATTTGATGCACACCGTCTTCCCGCATCCGACGCTGAGCGAGATGATGCACGAAAGCGTGCTGGATGCCTTTGACCGGGCGATCCACATGTAAGCGCCGCGCCCGCCGCCGCCGTGGAGCCGCGTACTTTGGAAAGAGAAGAAGCGGCAGGGTCTTCTTCTCTTTGGCAAATACGCAAGCCCGACCGCCAAGAGGTGCGCCGGTCACGAAAAAGGCGCCCCCGGTGACGGAGGCGCCCTTGAGCTGTCAGGACACTGCGGCTCAGCGCTTTTCGATATCCACGTAGTCGCGCGCGGTCTCGCCGAGGTAGAGCTGGCGCGGGCGGCCGATCTTGTTCTGCGGATCGGTCAGCATTTCCTTCCACTGGCTCACCCAGCCGACGGTGCGCGACAGCGCGAAGATCGGGGTGAACATCGAGGTCGGAAAGCCCATCGCCTCGAGGATGATGCCGGAGTAGAAATCGACATTCGGGAAGAGCTTTTTCTCGGCGAAGTAAGGATCGCTCAGCGCCGCTTCCTCGAGCGCCTTGGCGGTGGCCAGCACCGGGTTGTTCTCGACCCCCAGCAGATCGAGCACCTCGTCGGCGCTCTGCTTCATCACCGTCGCGCGCGGGTCGAAGTTTTTGTAGACCCGGTGGCCGAAGCCCATCAGGCGGAACGGATCGTTCTTGTCCTTGGCGCGGGCGATATACTCGGGGATGTTCTCGGGCGAACCGATTTCCTTGAGCATTTCCAGACAGGCCTGGTTGGCGCCGCCATGCGCGGGCCCCCAGAGGCAGGCGATGCCGGCCGCGATACAGGCAAAGGGGTTGGCGCCGGAGGAGGAGGCCAGCCGCACCGTCGAGGTCGAGGCATTCTGCTCGTGATCGGCGTGCAGGGTGAAGATCCGGTCCATCGCGCGGCTCAGGATCGGGTTGACCTCGTAATCCTCGGCCGGAACGCTGAAACACATGCGCAGGAAGTTCGACGCATAGTCCAGATCGTTGCGCGGATACACGAAGGGCTGGCCGGTGTGGTATTTGTAGGCCCAGGCCGCAATGGTCGGCATCTTGGCGATCAGCCGGATCGAGGCGACCTCGCGCTGCCAGGGATCGGAGATGTCGGTGCTGTCATGGTAGAAGGCCGACATTGCGCCGACCACACCCACCATGATCGCCATCGGATGGGCGTCACGGCGGAAACCGCGGAAGAAATACTGCATCTGTTCGTGCAGCATGGTGTGGTTGGTCACCCGGCTTTCGAAATCCTCGAGCTCGGTGGCGGTGGGCAGGTTGCCGTAGAGCAGCAGGAAGCAGACCTCGAGGTAATGCGATTTGCTGGCCAGCTGGTCGATCGGGTAGCCGCGGTGCAGCAGCACGCCCTCTTCGCCGTCGATATAGGTGATGGTCGAGTCGCAGGCCGCCGTCGAGGTGAAGCCCGGATCATAGGTGAAAACACCCGCCTGGCCGTAAAGCTTGCGGATGTCGAGCACGTCCGGCCCCACGGTCGGGCTGTGGATCGGGAGCTCATAGCTCTGATCGCCAATCGTGAGGTTCGCGGTCTTGTTGCTGTCTGCCATGGTCATCCCTTCGTCCTTGAGCCGCGCAATCCTGCCTCGGCAATCCATAAATCACGTGACGGTCAATCGGTTTGCAAAACCTCAACCGGCCTCAGTCGCGGCGTGGGTCAGTCGCAGAATAGTCTCGTCCTTGCCCAGTACCAGCATCATGTCAAAGACGCTGGGGGTCACCGCGCGCCCGGCCAGAGCGGCCCTGAGCGGGCCTGCCATCTTTCCGAATTTGATCCCGAGGGTCTCGCCAACCCGGGCTGTGACCGCCTCCAGCTCTTCCCGGGTCCAGCTAGCATTTTGCAACTGCGGCGTCAATCTGTCCAGTATACCACGGGATACATCGTCTAGGTTCTTGGCCGCCTTGGCATCCGGCTCGATCGGGGTGCTCGTCAGGGCAAAGTGTGCCTTTTCAAGCAGTTCCGGGAATGTCTTCGCGCGCTCCTTGAGGCAGTACATGGCGCTCAGCATTTTTGCCCGCTGCGCTTCGGTCAGGGGCGGCTGGCCGCTCACGGCGAGATAGGCCTGCACTTCTTGCAGCAGCGCAGCATCGTCGGCGACGGCGATATGCTGGCCGCAGAGATTTTCCAGCTTCTTGAAATCGAACCGGGCGGGGGATTTGCCGATCCCGTCGAGGCCGAACCACTCGATGGCCTGGCCGTCGGTAAAGAACTCGTCGTCGCCATGGCTCCAGCCCAGCCGCGCCAGATAGTTGCGCATGCCGGCCGCCGGGTAGCCCATCGCCTGATATTCCTCGACCCCGAGCGCGCCGTGGCGTTTCGAGAGCTTCTTGCCGTCGGGCCCGTGGATCAGCGGAATATGCGCCCAGACCGGCACATCCCAGCCCATCGCCTGATAGATCATCATCTGCCGGGCGGCATTGTTGAGGTGGTCGTCGCCGCGGATCGCATGGGTCACCCCCATGTCGTGATCGTCGACCACCACCGCCAGCATGTAGACCGGCGTGCCGTCAGAGCGCAGCAGCACCATGTCGTCGAGCTGGTCGTTGCGGATCGTCACATCGCCCTGCACCGCGTCGCGGATCACCGTCGCGCCGTCGAGCGGCGCCTTGATGCGCACCACGAAAGGCGCCTCGGGATGGGATGCCGGGTCGGCGTCGCGCCAGGGCGAGCGGAACAGGGTGGAGGTGCCCCGGGCCTTGGCAGCCTCGCGGAAGGCGGCGATCTCTTCCTGGCTCGAGAAGCACTTGTAGGCCTTGCCGTCGGCGAGCAACTGATGCGCCACCTCGGCATGGCGGTCGGCGCGGGCGTGCTGGCTGATCACCTCGCCATCGTGATCGAGGCCCAGCCAGTCGAGACCGCGCAGGATCGCATCGGTGGCTTCCGGGGTCGAACGCGCGCGGTCGGTGTCTTCGATGCGCAGCAGAAACTTGCCGCCACGGCCGCGGGCGAACAGCCAGTTGAACAGCGCGGTGCGCGCGCCGCCGATGTGAAGGAAACCTGTGGGCGAGGGGGCGAAACGGGTCACCACCTGAGAGACGTCGGACATGGGGGCCGTTAACCTTTCGATAACCATGGCGGGATAGCTTGAGGCCTGATTACCCTCCGCAGCGGGCGGGAACAAGCATGTGGATGTGGCAGGCAATCGGTCAGGGGATCCTCGGTCAGCGGGGCGCGCTGATGCCATGGTCGCCGGTGATGCTTGCTCTGGGCGTCGGGGGGTACTTTGCGCTTCGCCAGGAGCCGCCGGTCTGGGCGCTGATCGCGCTTGCCGGCTGCGCCGTGGCGGCGTTCCTGGCTGCGTGGAAGGCCGGGCCACTGCTCGGGCCCGGCCTTCTTGCTGCCGGTCTGGTTGCGGCCGGGGTGGCGCTTGCCGGCGCCCGGGCACAGGCGGTGGCCGCACCGGTTCTGGATTTTCGCTACTATGGCCCGATCGAGGGCCGTGTTGTCGGCATGGACCGGTCGGCCTCGGGCGCTTTGCGGCTGACGCTGGACCGGGTGCGGCTGCATCGGGTGCGCGAGGTGCCGGCCCGGGTGCGAATCTCCTTGCACGGGCCGCCGGGGGCGGTGCCGCGCCCCGGCCTGCGGATGATGACCACCGGCCATCTGTCGCCGCCCCAGGGCCCGGTCGAGCCCGGCGGTTTCGACTTTCGCCGCCACGCCTGGTTTCTCGGGATCGGTGCGGTGGGCTATGCCCGGGTGCCGCTGGTGGTGAGCGCACAGTCCGATGGCGGGCAACCGGTCTTTGCCCTGCGCATGCGCCTGTCGCGGGCGGTTCAGGCGGCGTTGCCCGGAGAGGTCGGGGCCTTTGCCGCCGCCATCACCACCGGCGACCGGTCCGGCATGGGCGAAGCGACCAAGCAGGCGCTGCGTGACACCAACCTTGCGCATCTGCTGGCGATCTCGGGGCTGCACATGGGGTTGTTGGCCAGTTTCGTCTTTGGCGCCGTGCGGCTGGCGCTGGCGGCGGTGCCGGTGGTGGCGTTGCGGGTGCCGGGGCGCAAGATCGCGGCCCTTGCCGCGCTTGTTGCGGCGGCGGGCTATCTGGCGCTGTCGGGTGGCAACGTGGCGACGGAACGCGCCTTTGTCATGGTTGCCGTGGCCCTGACGGCCGTGCTGTTCGACCGGCGCGCGATCAGCCTGCGCGCGGTGGCGGTTGCGGCGATGATCGTGCTGATCCTGCGGCCCGAGGCCCTGCTGGGCCCGGGATTCCAGATGTCCTTTGCCGCGACAACGGCTCTGGTGGCGGTGTTTTCGCGGCTGCGCGGCGCGCCGCAGATGATGCCGCGCTGGCTCTGGCCGGTGGTGGCGGTCATGCTGTCCTCGGCGGTGGCGGGGCTGGCCACCGCGCCGGTCGCGGCGGCGCATTTCAACCGGATCGCGCAATGGGGGCTGTTGGCCAATCTCACGACCGTGCCGCTGATGGGCCTTGTCGTGATGCCGGCCGCGGTGGTGGCGGCCTGCCTGGCGCCGTTCGGTCTCGAGGCGCCGGCGCTCTGGGTTCTGGGGCGCGGCCTGGCCTGGGTTCTGACCGTGGCGCATGAGATCGCCGGATGGGACGGCGCGCTGCGGCATGTGGTGGCGCCGGGCGCTCTGGTCTTGCCGCTGATGGCCTTGGGCGGGCTGTTTGCCATGCTCTGGCGCGGCCGGGTCGCCATGCTGGGCGCGGGGCCGGTTCTCGCGGCTCTGGCGCTCTGGTCCACCGCGGAAAGGCCGGCGATCTTGATCGCCGAATCCGGCGGTCTGGTCGGCCTCACCGGCGAGAGCGGCCGGGCGTTGAGCCGCGCGCGCGGCTCCGGCTTCGTCGCCCGGGTCTGGCTCGAGAACGATGGCGACGGTGCCGATCAGGCCGGCGCTGCCCTGCGCTGGCCAGAGGTCGACGGCGGCCTGGCCTCTGCGCCGATGCCGGGCGGCGGCACGCTCTGGCATGTCGCGGGCCAGCGAGGGCGGGCATCCTTTCCCGGCTGTCGCTCCTCCGACCTGGCGGTCTTCAACACCCCCGGGCTGCATCCGGGCGCTTGCCTTGCCTTCACTCCCGAAACCCTCCGCCAAAGCGGCGCACTGGCTGTCACCTTCTCGGAGGGCGCGCCGCAGGTTCGCACCGTCGCGGATCAGAGCGGGCGACGGCTCTGGACGCCGTAAGGCTCAGTAAGTGCGGATCAGCCCGACCAGCCGGCCCTGCACCTGAACCATGTCCTCGCGCACGATGCGGGTCTCGTAAGCGGGATTCGCGGCCTCCAGTGCAATGGCCCCGCCACCGGCGCGGCGAAACCGTTTCAATGTGGCCTCCTGACCTTCGATCAGGGCCACCACGATATCGCCATTGTCGGCCACGTCGGTTTCGCGGATCACCACGACATCGCCATCGTTGATCCCGGCGTCGATCATCGAATCGCCTTTGACTTCAAGCGCATAATGATCCGAACCATGGCGCAGCATCTGCCCGGGAACGGCCACGGCATGCGAGGCATGGCTGATCGCCTCGATCGGGACACCGGCGGCGATCTGCCCCATGACCGGCAATTCCGCCACATGCATCGGCGCGCCCTGCGGATCGCGTGGGCCGGTGCCGCCGCCATCGATGACCCGCGGCTGAAAGGCCTGCGTCGCCGCAGTCGGCGCGCCGCCGAGGGATTCCGGCAGTTTCACGATCTCGAGCGCGCGCGCCTTGTGGGCGAGGCGACGGATGAATCCGCGTTCTTCCAGCGCTGTGATCAGCCGATGGATGCCCGATTTCGATCGCAGGTCGAGCGCCTCTTTCATCTCGTCAAACGAGGGCGGAACACCGTCAGTCTGGATGCGCTTGTTAATGAAATCGAGCAAATCGAGTTGCTTTTTCGTTAACATGGTATTCGCCCTTCGGAATTTATTGATTTGGGTTTTGTTCTACGCATGTTCCCGTTTTGTGTCAATGGGCCCTGTGGATAACATGTTTAGAATGCGCCCGAGAATGCCGGTGGGCGATTAAGAATTCTTTAACTTTGCAGTGAAATATACTCGGCCATCTCGCCGGCCTTGCGAGCGCCGTCGCGGGGCGGGCGGACAAGCAGGGCATCGGCCCGCGACAGCACGTGCAGCAGGGCGGAATCCTGTGCGGCGAAGGGCAGAATGCCCTGCGGGGTCAGGGTTGCGCGCATGTAATGCTCGCGGGGGCCGTTGGTGGCGATACCGGCGGCCAGCGGCGCCGTGATGCGCGGTGCGGGCGCCGCCGCGAGGCCGATCATTGCGCGGATGACCGGCGCCAGAAAGACATGGCCACAGACCATGGCAGACACCGGATTTCCGGGCAGGCCCAGCATCATGGCGTCGCCCAGGCGACCGGCCATCAGCGGCTTGCCCGGGCGCATGGCGACCTTGTAGAACGCGCGCTCCATGCCGCGTTCGGAGGTGACATCCGCGACCAGATCATGATCGCCGACGCTGGCGCCGCCGATGGTGACGACAAGATCGGCCCCGGCCGCCAGATCGAAGGCGGTGGCCAGAGAGGCTCTGGTGTCGCGGGCGATTGGCAACAGGCGCGGCGCGGCACCGAGATTGCGCAGCAGCGCATGCAGACCGAAGGTGTTCGAGGCGATTATCTGGTCCGGGCCGGGGTTTTCGCCCGGCATGACAAGCTCGTCGCCGGTCGAGATGAGGGCGACGGACGGCCGTCGGGCCACAGTGACGCTTGCGACGTTCATCGACGCCAGGAGCGCGATGTCTTCCGGGCTCAGGCGCCGGGGCGCCGAGAGCCGGTTACCGGCACGAAAATCTCCGGCGGCGGGGCGGATGTTGGTTGCCTCGCCGAGCCCTTGCCCGAGCGTGATGACATCGCCGTCGCGGTGCACATCCTCCTGGATCACCACGCGATCGGCCCCGGATGGCACCGGAGCGCCGGTGAAGATGCGCACGGCCTGACCGGCGCGGACCTCACCGTCGTAGCGGTGGCCCGCGGCGGCTTCGCCGACCACCTCGAACCGGGCCCCGGGCGTCGCTTCGGCTCCGATCACCGCGTAGCCGTCCATGGCAGACGCCGCGAAAGGCGGCTGATCTCGGGTCGAGATGGCATTGCGGGCAAGCACCCGGCCGGCGGCCTCGCGCAGCGGCACCTCTTCGCCGGGCAGGCGCCGGGTCAGCGCGAAGAGGTGATCAAGCGCCTGCGAAACCGATATCATGTCGCCTCGTAACGCCCTGATTTACCGCCGTCTTTCAGTTTCACCCGAATGCCGCCGATCTCCATGGCCCGGTCCACGGCCTTGGCCATGTCATACACCGTCAGCGCGGTGACCGAGACGGCGGTCAGCGCCTCCATCTCGACGCCGGTCTGCCCGGTTGTCTTGACCGTGGCGCTGAGCCGCAATCCGGGCAAATCGGCATCGGGCATCAGATCGACAGAGACTTTGGTAATCGGCAGCGGGTGGCACAGCGGAACGAGGCTCGATGTCTGCTTGGCCCCCATGATCCCCGCGAGCCGCGCGACGGAGATGACATCCCCCTTCTTGGCACGACCTTCCGTAATGATATCAAAAGTTTCCCGCGCCATCTTGATGTAGCCCTCGGCGGTGGCAATGCGCGCGGTCACCGCCTTGTCCGAGACATCCACCATATGGGCGTCGCCCTTGGCATCGAAATGCGTGAGATCAGCCATTGGCGGGCACCGGGTCGGCCAGAAGGCTGCGGGTGGCGGCGGCGACATCGGCCTGACGCATCAGGCTCTCGCCGATGAGGAAAGTGCGCGCGCCGTGGCGGGCCATGTCGGCCAGATCGGCGGGGCCGGTCAATCCGCTTTCCGAAATCAGCAGCTTGCCCTCGGGCACCCGTCTGGAAAGTTCACGCGTCGTCTCAAGAGTGGTTTCGAAGGTTTTGAGATTGCGATTGTTTACGCCCAGAAGGGGCGACTTCAAGGCCAGCGCGCGGTCAAGTTCTTCGCCATCATGCACCTCGACCAGAACATCCATGTGCCAGGAAAAGGCCGCGTCCTCGAGCTCTTGCGCCTGGGCGTCGGAGACGCTGGCCATGATGATCAGGATGCAATCGGCCCCCAGGGCGCGCGCCTCGGCAACCTGATAGGTGTCGTACATGAAATCTTTACGAAGTGCCGGCAGGCTGGTGGCATTGCGGGCTTCGGTGAGGAAGCTTTTGGCGCCTTGAAAGGAGGGGGTATCGGTTAATACGGAAAGACAGGTGGCGCCGCCGGTCTCATAGGCCTGAGCCAGCTGCGCGGGGTCGAAATCGGCGCGGATGAGACCTTTGGAGGGCGAGGCCTTCTTGACCTCGGCGATCAGCCCATAGCCGTCACGTGAGGCGTGCCTCAGCGCTTCGGCAAAGCCGCGGGTGGGGCCCGCGGCGCGGGCGGCCTCTTCGACGGCAGAGCGCGGGGTCGCGGCCTTGTCGGCGGCAATCTCTTCGAGCTTGTAGGCCTTGATCTTGTCGAGAACGGTCTGGGTCATCTGCCTGTCCAGTCTATCGCGGGGTCACCTTGCTTCTTAAGCCAGTCGTTGACGCGACTAAAGGGTCGCGAACCGAAAAATCCGCGCCGCGCCGAAAGCGGTGAAGGATGGGCGGTTTCGATCCGCAGGTGATCGGGATGGGTGAGTCGCGTCCCCAGCTTCTGCGCCGGTTTGCCCCAGAGCAGCAGCGCGCGGGGCGCGAGGTCGAGCTCGGCGAGGATATCGGCGGTCAGACCGGACCAGCCGAGCTTGAGATGGCCGCCGGCCTCGCCGGAGGGCACGGTGAGCGCGGTGTTGAGCAGCAGGACACCCTGGTCGGCCCAGAACCGCAGGTCGCCGGTGGTGGGGCTTTGGCCGAGGTCTTCGGTCATCTCGGCGTAGATGTTGCGCAGCGAGCGGGGCAGCGGCGCCACCTCGGGCGCGACCGAAAAGGCGAGGCCATGGGCGTGGCCGGGGGTCGGATAGGGATCCTGCCCGAGGATCAGCACGCGGACATCCGCGGGCGCGCAGGCCTCGAGCGCGGCAAAGGTCTGCGGTGCCGGCGGCAGGATCTCGCGCGTTTCGGCCGTCAGGGCGGCGTCGAGCGCCGGCCAGGTCTCGGCAAAGAACGGCAGATGCGCCCAGGCGGCCGGGACGGTGCGGGCGCTCATGCGGCGCGGGTGGCCTGGGCCAGGGCGATGATGCGCGCCTTGGCCGCGCCGCTGTCGATCGATTGTGCCGCCAGTTCGACGCCGGCCTTCAGATCGGCGGCCTTGTCGGCCACCACAAGCGCCGCGGCGGCATTGAGCAGAACCGCGTCGCGATAGGCCGAGGTCTCGCCGTCGAGCAAGGCGGCGAAGGCGCGGCCGTTTTCCGCCGGCGTGCCGCCGAGGATCGCCTCGAAGGGATGTTCCGGCAGGCCGGCCTCCTCGGGGTGGATTTCGCGGTCGGTCACGCGGCCGTTCTCCAGCGCGGCAACCCAGCTGACGCCGGCGATCGACAGCTCGTCGGTGCCGTCGGAGCCATGCACCAGCCAGGCGCGCTCGGACCCCAGTGTCAGCAGGGTTTCCGCCATCGGCCGGATCAGATCGCGGGAAAAGGCGCCGGTGAGCTGGCGTTTGACGCCGGCCGGGTTGGTCAGCGGGCCGAGGATGTTGAAGATCGTGCGGGTGCCCAGCTCTTGCCGCGTCGGCATGACATGGGCGATCGCCGGGTGGTGCAGCGGCGCCATCATGAAGCAGATGCCGGTTTCGGCCAGCGCCCGTTCGGCCACCTCGGGCCCGACCATGACGTTCACGCCCATCTGGGTCAGCGCATCGGCGGCGCCGGATTTGGACGAGAGGTTGCGGTTGCCATGCTTGGCCACCGGCACCCCGGCACCGGCCACCACAAAGGCGGTGGCAGTGGAGATATTGAGCGTGCCCTTGCCATCGCCGCCGGTTCCGACGATGTCCATCGCGCCCTCGGGCGCCTTCACCGGATTGCATTTGCCGCGCATCACCGCCGCGGCGGCGGCATATTCCTCGACCGTTTCGCCGCGCGTGCGCAGCGCCATCAGCAGCCCGCCGATCTGGCTCGGCGTGGCCTCGCCTTCGAACAGGATGTCAAAGGCGGTCTCGGCCTCCTGGCGGCTCAGCGGCCGGTCGGCGGCGGCACCGATCAGCGGCTTCAGTTTCTCGCTCATGCCGGCACCTTCAGCAGATCGGTGAAATTCCTGAGCAGCGCATGGCCATGCTCCGAGCGGATCGATTCCGGGTGGAACTGGACGCCGTGGATCGGCAGATCGCGGTGTTGCAGCCCCATGATGGTGCCATCCTCGAGCTCGGCGGTGATCTCGAGACAGTCGGGCAGGCTTTCGCGCGCGACTACCAGAGAATGATAGCGGGTGGCGTCGAACGGCGAAGGCAGGCCAGCAAAGACCCCCTTGGCGGTGTGATGCATCCGCCCCATCTTGCCATGCACGATCTCGTGGCAGCGCACCACCTTGCCGCCAAAGGCCTGGCCGATCGCCTGGTGGCCGAGGCAGACGCCCATCAGCGGAATGCCGGTCTCGGCCGCGGCCTCGACCAGCGCCAGGCAGATGCCGGCCTGATCGGGATCGCAGGGCCCCGGCGACAGCAGGATGCCGGCGGGGTTGAGCGCCATCGCCTCCTGCACATCGAGCGCGTCGTTGCGATGCACCTGAACGTCGGTGCCCAGCTCGCCGAGGTAATGGACCAGGTTATAGGTGAAACTGTCGTAGTTATCGATGAGCAGCAGCATGGGATGAACTTTGCCGTTAGGGGCTGGGAAGGGGGGCCTTCACCGCAGTATAAGGATCGGGGTATACATGTTCAGGCTTGGCCGCCAGCGTCAAGGGCGGTCGGGGCTTGCAGAGGGCGGCACCCGTTGAAAAAGAGGCGCGGTCCGGGATCGAGGAGTAGGCAGTCATGGCACAGAATTTCGTGGCAGGGGCGCTCGCGGGCCTTGTGGTGGCGGGCATCGGCGCGGGGACCGTTTCGGTCCTGATGGGGCCGGTGCTGTCGCCAAGTCCGGATGTGGCCGTGGTGCCCGCCGCCGGCACGCCGCCGCCCGCCGCCGCGCCAGATGCCCTGCCGCGGGCGGGCACCGGCGATGGCAGCTCGCCGCAGGCCGCCTCGCCGGGCATTCCAGAGCCCGACTCCGGAGCCGAAGAGGCGCGCGGGCTGGCCGACACCGCCTCGACCGGCCGGCCGGAAACCGGCGATGTGGCCGATCTCGGTCCCGGACCCGACGGCGAGGGCGCCGGCGAGGTGGTCGCGCGCGGCGTCTCGCCGGTGCAGCCCGGCACGCCGGGCGCCCCGCCGGCGCGCCCCGAGGCGGATGAGCTGTCGATTTCCAACAACCCGGCACAGCCGGCGGCGCCGGCGGTGACCGAAGCCGCGCCACGGCTGGGCTCGGCCGAGCCCGAGGCAGGGGCGGGGCCGGTGGCCCCCGAGGCCGAAGCGCCGGTCGGCGCCAGCGAGGCCGATCCGGCCCGCGCCCGGGCCGAGGCCGAGGCCGACGGCAGCATCGCCCCCGGTGCCCCGGCCGCCGCGCCCGAGGCCGCCGATGACACACCGGTGACCGCCGCCGCCCCGGACAGCACCGATCTGCCAGCGCCACCGGCAGCCGAACCGGAGGCGCCGCAGACCGCCGCCGCGCCGCAGGCGCCCGGCGGCGAACAGGCGCGGCCCAGCCCCGTGGTGGTGCCCGAAGAGCCGCCGGCGGTCATCGCCCTGGCGCCCGAACCCGCGGTGACCGAGGATTTGGCCCCCGAAGCACCAGCCGCCGAAGAGGCGGTGCGAGACAGCCGGCCCGCCCGGCCGCAGGTCTCGTCGCTGATCGAGCGCGACGCGGGCGAGGATGGCCGCCCCGACATCGGCACCCCGGCCACCACGCTGACCGACCGCGCGACCGGGGTGATCGTCGGCCGCCTGCCGACGCTCGACACCCCGCCCGAGACCGGGGCAGCGGCTGCGCCGCGCCGCCCGGTCGAGGCCTTCGCGGTGCCGGCGGAGGTCGACAGCGACAAGCCGCTGATGTCGATCGTGTTGATCGACGACGGCAGCACGCCGATGGGTCTCGAGGCGCTCGAGGCCTTTCCCTATCCGATCACTTTTGCCGTCGACACCGCGTGGCAGGGCGCGGCCGAGGCGATGCGCCGCTATCGCGATGCCGGGTTCGAGGTGATGGCGCTGGCCAATCTGCCCGCCGGAGCGCGGCCGCAGGATGCCGAGATCTCGCTCGGATCGGCGCTGTCGGCCGTGCCCGAGGCGGTGGCGGTGCTCGAAGGTGATGCCGGCGGATTGCAGGAAAGTCGCGAGGTCTCGGATCAGGTGGCGCGCATCCTGGCCGACAGCGGCCATGGTCTGGTGCTCTATCCGCAGGGGCTCAACACCGGCCAGGCGATCGCGGCGCGCGCCGGGGTGCCGGCGGCGACGCTGTTCCGCGACTTCGACAGCAAGGGCCAGACCGCCACGGTGATCCGCCGCTTTCTCGATCAGGCCGCCTTCAAGGCGGGGCAGGAGGGGTCGGTGATCATGCTGGGCCGGCTGCGCCCCGAGACGATCTCGGCATTGCTGATCTGGGGCTTGCAGGACCGGGCCAGCCGCGTCGCCTTTGTGCCGGTGACGCGGGTGCTGCTGCCCGAGGGGGCCGACAGCTAGGTCTCAGGCAAAGGGCTTGTCGGGGCGCAGCAGCGCCTGATCGCTTTCGCTCAGCTGGCTGAAGGTGCGGAAACCGGCGCTGCGCCCGACCTTGAGCGCCCCCGACATGCCGCGCCCGAGATGTTCCCAGACGATGCGCGCCATGCGGTGGCTGTTCTCGCTCTCATGGGTGATGCGCGCGGTAAAGCCGGTCCAGGTCCGGTTCTCGAGCGAGGGAACCCGGTGCAGGAAGGTGAAGGAGCCGCTGGTCGCCCCGCGCCGCGCCACGATCGCCGCCACACCGCGATCCTGACGAAAGAAGAAGCCGCCGAATTCGCGCCCTCGCGGGCTTTCCGGCAGGCCGACACGCGACATCGCCTCTCGGGCCTCATGGCCGCGCACGAAACAGAAATCGCCCAGCCGATAGACATAGACCAGCGCCTCGACGAATTTCTGCTGATCCATGAAGGACCGGCGGATGAACCGATAGAAGCCGTCCGGCAGAAGTTCCTGGCCGATCTGGGTGACTTCCGGCCCGAGAAACCCGGCCAGTTCCGGGTGCTGCATCACAAAGCCCGAAGTTGTCGCTATTTGTTCCACCGGCTCGAGCAGTATGCGCGCATCAACGTCAAAGAAGGTGCAGATACGATGCAACACGTCGGGGCGAGGGAAACTCTCGCCGCTCAGGTAGCGGTTGAACTGCGTGCGATTGATGCCAAGATCGCGGCACAGGGCCGAAATCGAAGGCGCGTCGCGGCAGAGATGTTTGAGATTTGCGCCGAACATGGCACGCAATTCGGCCGGGGAGGCAGAAGATCGGGACAGGGTTGTAGCAGTATTCGACAAGTTTTGCGTCTCGCAGCGTATGGTCAGGACTATTCAGTTACAAATCGCCGGGACAACTCACGAAACCGGACGATCTGAACTCCAAATGATGCTATGCCGCGTCAGCCGACGCGAATTAGCTTCAAACCTGTACCAAGCTGGCACAAATTACAAGAGCAGGTGACCCTCTACGTACCTTCGCAAGAACGAAAATTGTGCCACATTTGTCGCCAACGAGACGCAATAAAGGTGAAGGCAATGTCACTTGGACGCATGTGCGGATTGGTGCTCTGGGCCAACTCAGACGACCAGAAAGCGGTAGTCTGGTGTGAAGATCAGGGCGATCTGGCCTTTTACGTCGAGCCGAAAGACACGGCGATGTCGGGCGTGGCGCTGGATGCCGGCGATCTGATCGAATTCGAACTGAGAGAAGACCGCCAGTTCCGCCGGGTGACCAACCCGACGCTGCTGGTGCAGGACCACGCGCCGGAGCTGGTGGCCAAGCTGGGCCGCTGCGCCAATTCCGGCGGTGTCGCGCCCTCCGGGGCGGATACAAACAGCAATGTCGTGCCATTCCGCCGGGCGCGTGACTGGGCCAATTCGATAGCTACCACTCACGTCACGGCCTGAGAGAGGTCTCGCCGCTCTGTGGGGGCGCGGCAGACCTGAAAACGCCGCCGACGGCTCTGGGCCGCGGCGGCGTTTTTTATTGCGAGAGGCGCAACGCCAGGCGCCGGGCGGGGATCAGTGTGATCCCCGGCTGATCGCCGCGACGCCGGTGCGCGCCACTTCGACAAGGCCCAGCGGTCGCATCAGATCGGCAAAGGCGTCGATCTTGTCGGGCGCGCCGGTGATCTGAAAGACAAAGCTTTCCAGCGTCGAATCAACCACATGCGCGCGGAACACATCCGCCAGCCGCAGCGCCTCGACCCGGTCGTCGCCCTTGCCGGCGACCTTGATCAACGCCAGCTCGCGTTCGACGGAGGGGCCTTCGACGGTCAGGTCATGCACTTCGTGCACCGGCACGATGCGGCCGAGCTGCGCCTTGATCTGTTCGATCACCTGCGGCGTGCCGGTGGTGACCACGGTGATGCGGCTGAGGTGGCCGGTATGGTCGACCTCGGCCACGGTGAGGCTCTCGATATTGTAGCCCCGGCCCGAGAACAGCCCGATCACCCGCGCCAGAACCCCGGGTTCGTTGTCGACGATGACCGCCAGGGTATGGCTTTCCTGCACGTCCGAGAAATTCGGCCGCAGGTTATAGGCGGAGTGTTTGGACGAGCCTTTTTTGATCTTTAGCGCAGACATGATCTCTTCTTCTGTTTGAAAATACCGCGTGGGGTCGACTTTGACCCGCCATTGGTCCGAGGGTCAATGTCGACAGACAGAGCCCCCGGACAGCGCATCGTCACACCATCACCGCGCCCTTGGCGCCGATGGCATCCTTGGTCGAGGCCGCGCCCAGCAGCATCTTGTTGTGCGGCTCGCCCGACGGGATCATCGGGAAGCAGTTCTCGTGCTTCTCGACCAGACAGTCGAAGATCACCGGCCCGTCATATTCGATCATTTCCATGATCGCATCGTCGAGTTCGCCGGGGTCCTTGGCCAGGATGCCCTTGGCGCCGAAGGCTTCGGCCAGCTTGACGAAATCGGGCAGCGCCTCGCTCCAGGAATGCGAATAGCGTTCGCCGTGCAGCAGCTCCTGCCACTGGCGGACCATGCCGAGACGCTCGTTGTTGAGGATGAACTGCTTGACCGGCAGGTTGAACTGCACCGCGGTGCCCATCTCCTGCATGTTCATCAGCCACGAGGCCTCGCCGGCGACATTGATCACCAGCGATTTCGGATGCGCCACCTGCACCCCGACCGAGGCCGGGAAGCCATAGCCCATGGTGCCGAGCCCGCCGGAGGTCATCCAGCGGTTGGGATCCTCGAAGCCCAGGTATTGTGCCGCCCACATCTGGTGCTGGCCGACCTCGGTACAGATATAGCGGTCGTGCCCCTTGGTCAGCGCCTCGAGCCGTTCGAGCGCGTATTGCGGTTTGATGCCGGGGCCGTCGTTCTTGTAGCTCAGGCAGTTGACGCGCTTCCAGTCGTCGATCTGAGCCCACCACTTTTGCAGCCCCTCGCGGTTGACCTTGCGGCCGCGCGCCTTCCAGACCTTGAGCACATCCTCGAGCACATGGCCGACATCGCCGATGATCGGCATGTCGACGCGGATCACCTTGTTGATCGAGCTGGGATCGATGTCGATATGCGCCTTGCGGCTGTGCGGGCTGAAAGCATCGAGCCGGCCGGTGATCCGGTCGTCGAAGCGGGCGCCGATGTTGATCATCAGGTCGCAGCCGTGCATCGCCAGGTTGGCCTCGTAAAGCCCATGCATCCCCAGCATGCCCAGCCAGTGCTTGCCCGAGGCGGGATAGGCGCCAAGGCCCATCAGCGTCGAGGTGATCGGAATGCCGGTGGCCTCGACCAGTTCGCGCAGAAGCTGGCTGGCCGCCGCGCCCGAGTTGATCACGCCGCCGCCGGTGTAGAACACCGGGCGTTCGGCGTTCTCGATCGCCTCGACCAGCTCGGTGATCGTCTCCATGTCGCCCTTCACCCGCGGCTGGTAATGGCCAAGATCGGCCTTGGCCGGCGGGGTGTACTGGGCCGAGGCAAACTGCACGTCCTTGGGAATGTCGATCAGCACCGGGCCGGGGCGGCCCTGGCAGGCGACGTGGAACCCTTCGTGGATCAGCGACGCGAGGTCCTTGGTGTCCTTTACCAGCCAGTTCATCTTGGTGCAGGGGCGGGTGATGCCGACGGTATCGGCCTCCTGAAAGGCGTCCGAACCGATCATGAATGTCGGCACCTGGCCCGACAGCACGACGATCGGGATCGAATCCATCAACGCATCGGTCAGCCCGGTCACCGCGTTGGTGGCGCCGGGGCCGGAGGTCACCAGCGCCACGCCTGGCTTTCCGGTCGAGCGGGCATAGCCCTCGGCGGCATGCACCGCCGCCTGTTCGTGGCGCACCAGGATGTGGCGGATCTCGTTCTGCTGGAACAGCTCGTCATAGATCGGTAGCACAGCACCGCCCGGATAGCCGAATACCGTGTCCACACCCTGATCCTTCAGGGCCTGAACCACCATCTTTGCTCCGGTCATCTGACGTGTCATCTTGTTGCTCCGTTCATGACGTCATCATTTTTTCTTCAGCGCACAAAAAAGCCCCCGAAATTTCGGGGGCGCATGGGGTACCGTTCAGGGTGTCCGTTACCGGCCCATGCGCCACTTGCCTACTACGACGACTAGACGTGTCATTGAATGCGTCCTTCCTTGTGCGTGGGCGCGACACTAGGTGAGGGCGGCAGGAGGGTCAACCGCTGTTTGACGGGTTTTCTTTGCAAATATTGCCCGGCGAGCTGATCTGGCGACAGGAATGCAAAGTTTCCCGGAGTGGCGGCCCGGTCTTGAAAACGGTGCGCCGGTCGCGCCGCCGCTCGGGAATTTCCGCCGGCCGAACCTGTGAGCGTTACCGGTCATTTAACACGATAAATATGTCTGAAATACAGGCACTTGCCTGCCGCAACGGCAGCTTTCCGGGGGTGGGGCGCGCTGCCTTCAAACCCCTTCGGATGCAAGTCGAAAAAATGTCCAATCCGGAAATTGTGGGTATTTCCACATGGCGACACAGCCGCTAACCTCCGCCTCGTTACCAACGATCCGCCATGCTGCGACCGGCGCAGGCCGCTGGCAGGAGCGTGGCAATCAAAAAACCATGGGAGGTATGAATGGATCGTCGTTCATTTCTGAAGAATTCCGCACTTGGCGGCACCGCGGCCGCGGCCACCACGCTGGCCGCCCCGGCTTATGCCCAAGGCAAGCGCACCCTGCGTCTGGTCACCTCGGTGCCCGAGGGCTTTGCCGTGTTTGACGACGCCGCGCAGTATTTCACCGACGCGGTCAACGCGATGTCGGAAAACATCACCATCCAGAAGAACCCGGCCGGCACCCTCGTGGGCGCCTTCGAGGTGTTCGACGCGGTGACCGCCGGTCAGGCCGATCTGTATCACTCGGCCGACTACTACTTCGGCGGCCAGCACCCGGGCTACTATTTCTTCACGGCCGTGCCGTTCGGCGGCACCGGCCAGGAGCTGATGAACTGGTATCTGCACGACGGCGGCGCCGAGCTGCATGACGAGCTGGGCGAGATCTTCGGCCTGAAGTCCTTCCTCGCGGGCAACACCGGGCTTCAGCCGGGCGGTTGGTTCAACAAGGAAATCAACTCGGCCGAAGACCTTCAGGGCCTCAAGTTCCGCATGCCGGGCCTCGGCGGCCGCGCGCTGGGCCTCACCGGCGCCTCGGTACAGAACGTGCCGGGCGGCGAGATCTATCAGGCCCTGTCTTCGGGCTCGATCGACGGTGCCGAGTGGATCGGTCCCTTCGCCGACGAACGCCTCGGCCTGCAAGAGGTCTGCGAATTCTACTACACCGCCGGTTTCCACGAGCCGGGCTCGGCGCTGTCCTGTGCCTTCAACCGCGACGTCTTCAACGAGCTGGACGCCGCCGATCAGAAGATCGTCGAGATCGCGGCGCAGGCCACCCACCACTGGTCGCTCGCCCAGAGCTATGCCAACAACGCGGCGGCGCTCGAGCGTCTGCAATCGGGCGGCACCAAGCTGATGACCTTCCCCGACGACGTCTGGGAAGCTTTCGGCAAGGGCTCGCAAGAGGCGCTCGACGAGCATATGGGCGACGAGCTCTATGCCCGCATCCGCGAAAGCTTCAACGCCTCGCTGAAGAAATCGTCGAAATGGACCTCGGTTTCCGACGACGCCTATCGCCAGCAGCGCGACCGCGTCCTGGGCTGATCGTTCCGACACTTCACTGAAAAAGGTCCCCGGCATCCGTGCCGGGGGCTTTGCTGTACCGACGGCACGGGCCAGAGGCCCGGCCGGACACGGGGATATCGAAAGGGGGCACGATGCTGGACGGTCTTGTTTGGGCGCTGCAAAACCTTGTGCTGGCGTTTTTCAATTTCGCCAACGCGCTGATAAACTGGGACCAGTGGATGAGCTGGACCGGCGGGATGGAAACACCCGAGGACAAGCAGGCGCTGATGCGCTTCATCTACTACGGCGGGTCGACAGAATTTTTCTTTGTCGTCTTCACCCTGTTCCTCGTGATCTTCCTGGTCGGCCTCTGGAGCCGGAAGTTCCTCTGGGGCGTGGTGATCGCGCTCGAAGGATTTGCCAATGGCATCGGACGGTTCTTTGCCTGGGCCGGGATCCTGATGGTGATCCAGCAGATCCTGATCGTCTTCAACCAGCGGATTTTCGCGACGCCGGAAATTTCGCTGGGCTTCGGTTCTGTGCTGACCCGCGACATCAGCTGGTGGGCCGAGGAGCTCAAGCTCTATAACGCGATGATCGTGGCGCTCTGTGTCACCTACACCTTTGTCCAGGGCGGGCATGTGCGCGTCGACTTGATCTATTCCGCGATCTCGTTCCGCGCCAAACGACTGGTCGACATGGTGGGCTGCATGATCTTCATGATCCCGGCGGCGGTGCTGACCTGGATGTACGGCTGGTACTTCCTGTGGCGGCATCTGGTGGTGCCCAAACCCTCGGCCTCGGACACGCTCGACCGGCTGATCGCCAAGGCGCGCGCGCTGCGCTGGAACGTCGAGACCATCGGCTTTTCGCCGAACGGCTTCGACGCCTATTTCCTCTTTAAAGTCCTGCTCGTGGCCTATGCCGGGCTGGTCTTCATCCACGGCTGGGCGTTCTTCTACCGATCCTACCTGGAATGGCGCGAAGGACCTGAGAGCGAACACAAATACCTCGACCGGGACGTGCTTGGCAGCGACGAAGCCGAACTCGTTCACGCGATCGAAGAACATCACTAAGGGGCAGGGTACATGCTATTCGGACTTGATGGCGTCGAGATCGGCCTGATCATCGTCTTCCTCTGCCTCTTCGGGGGCATTCTTTCCGGCTTTCCGGTGGCCTTTGCCATCGGCGGCGCCGGCATCATCTCATTCGGCATCATTGCCGCGCTCGACAGCGCCGGGCTGCTGCTGCACCAGGCGATCGACACCGGATCGGCGATGTATGCCGATCTGGTGGCGCAGGGGGTGCGGCCGGAGTCGATATCGACCTTCCGATACCCGGATCTGCCCAGATACAGCGAACCGGTATTCCCGCGCGGCTGGGAAGTGGCGCTCGACCGCAACATCTCTTTCGTGGTCAACCGGATGAACGAACGCGTTCTGGCCGGCCAATCGATCGAGACGCTGCTGGCGGTGGCGATGTTCGTGCTGATGGGCATCACGCTGGAGCGGTCGCGGATCGCCAATGACCTGTTGACCACCATGGCGCGGGTCTTCGGCCCGCTGCCCGGCGGCCTCGCCGTCTCGGTGGTTGTGGTGGGGGCCTTCCTGGCCGCCTCGACCGGGATCGTCGGTGCCACCGTGGTGACCATGGGTCTGCTGTCCCTGCCCACCATGCTGCGCGCCGGCTATTCGCCACAGCTCGCCACCGGCGTGATTGCCGCCTCGGGCACGCTGGGGCAGATCATTCCGCCGTCGATCGTCATCGTCCTTCTGGGCACGCTGGCGGGCGATCTCTATTCCGCCGCGCAGGAAGAGCGCGCGACGCTGGCCGGCTGTACCGATGCCCTGACCTTCCTGGGCGAACCGGCGGTGGTCTCGGTCGGTACGCTGTTCCAGGCGGCGCTGCTGCCGGGCATCCTTCTGGCCGGGCTCTACGGGCTTTATGCCTTCGGCTACGCGCTGGTGAACCCCTCCAAGGCCCCGGCGGTTGAACTGGGCGACGGCGGCTCCGAGCCGGTGACCCGGGGCGAGGCGATGACCTGGTTCCTCGGTGTGCCGACTCTGCTGATCGTCGGCATGCTCGCGCTGGGGCAGGTCGGCGTGATCGGTTCGCAGGATGTGACCGTCGACACCTATTCCGACGCGGGTGAAACCGCCAGCCTGCGCACCAACGTAGGCGAGCAGTGCCGCGCGTCGATGATCGATCTGCACGGCCAGGCTGCCTGGGACCGGGCGGTCGCCGAACAGCAGGCGATCAACGAGGCGGGCGGTGTCAAACAGGCGCGCGCGCTGAGCGAAGAGGAACGCGACGCCCTGCGTGACGCCAAGATCGCCAACAGCCCGGTGATCGGCACCGGCGTGGCGGTGGGCTTCTTGCTGCTGGCGCTGGCGCTCAGCGTGGCGCGGGGGGTGTCGCCCACCGCCGAGCCGCTGCCGCTGATTGTCGGCGCGGCAGGGGTGGCGTTGGCACTGCTGTTCGACGCGCTCTTCATCTCGCCGCTGGCCAGCGCGGGCGTGACCTTCCTGATCCTGTTGGTGCCCCTGGCGCTGACGCTCTGGGGCGTGCGCTACGCAACCGGCATCCTGTCGCAGAACGAGCTTCTGCGCGTGGTCTTCCCGCCGCTGGTGCTGATCGTCGCCGTGCTCGGCTCGATCCTCGGCGGCATCACCAACCCGACGCCGGCGGCCGCGCTTGGTGCGGGCGGGGCGATCATGCTGGCGGCCTATCGCAAGCTGGCGGACGAGAACCGGTCGGGCAAGCTGATCATCTGGACCACCTTCGCGGTGGTGATCATGATCCTCGTCGGCATCAACTTCGATCTGCGGGTCGGGCTGGCCGACGTGGCGCTGGAAAGCTGGATCGCCTATGTCGTGGCGCAGGCGGCCTATCTGTTTGCCATCTTCGGGCTGTTCTATGCGCTCTGGGTGCTCTTTGCCGGCGGGGTGCTGACCCCGGTGGTGCGCGAGACGGCCAAGGTGACCTCGATGGTCTTTACCATCCTGATCGGCTCGCAGCTCTTGAACCTCGTGGTGATCAGCTTCGGCGGCGAGCATTACATCCAGACCTTCCTTCAGAGCTTCGACAACGAGTTCAAGGTCTTCCTGATCGTGATGCTGGTGCTCTTCGTGCTGGGCTTCGTGCTCGACTTCCTCGAGATCATTTACATCGTGATCCCGATCGTCGGGCCGGTGATCTATGGCGGCACCTTCGATCCGAAATGGGTGACGATCATGATCGCGGTCAACCTTCAGACCTCCTTCCTGACACCGCCCTTCGGCTTTGCGCTCTTCTACCTGCGCGGCGTGGCGCCCAAGGAGGTGACCACAGGGCACATCTATCAGGGCGTGTTGCCCTTCGTGCTGATCCAGGTGGTGGGGATCGCGATCCTGTGGTTCTTCCCGGCGATCGTGACCATCGTGCCGGATCTGATCCCGAACTAGGGTCGTTTCAAGGAAATCGGAAAGGCCGGGCTCAGCGCCCGGCCTTTTTTGTTGCGGGTGGGGCAGGGTGATGGGTTGGAAACCCGTCCCAAGGGGGGCGATTTGCCCTCCGGCCGCGCGGTGTTCCGAAAGGGAGGTGCGCCGCACCGTGGCCCGGCGATGGAACCGAGGCCGGTCTCGCGCATTGTTTCGGCGAGGCTGGAAACCACGGACAGTGACCGCAAATGCGCGCATGTATCATTCTCAATCCCGCGTCGGGGCGCGGCGACCACAGGGGTGACGCAATCCGCGCCGCCGCGGCGAAATTCCCCGGGGTCGAAATTCGTGAGGTGCCGTCCCCGTCGAAGCTGGGCGACACCGTCGACACCGCCTTGGCCGAAGGCTGCGATCCGATCATCGCCGCCGGCGGCGATGGCACCATCGGCGCCCTGGCCGCCGCCCTGGCCGGCACCGACGTCGCGCTGGGAATCCTGCCGATGGGCACCTTCAACTATTTCGCGCGCAGCCTGGGCCTGCCGGAAGACCCGGAACAGGCGCTGACCGCGGCGCTCGAGGGCGACACCCGCGCGGTCTCTGTCGGCGAGGTGAACGGCCGGGTCTTTCTCAACAACGCCAGCCTCGGCGCCTATGCCTCGGTGCTCAGCGTGCGCGAAAGCATCTACAAGAACTGGGGCCGCAGCCGGTTGGCGGCCTATTGGTCGGTGATCGTGGCGATGACGACGATCTACAAGTCGCTCAAAATGACGATCACCGTCGACGGCAAGACCCACCGGGTGAAATCGCCAATGGCCTTTGTCGCGATCAGCGCCTATCAGCTTGAGCAGTTCGATCTCGACGGCGCCGATGCGGTCTCTGACGGCAAGCTGGCGTTGTTGGTGGCGCGCGACGTCGGCCGGCTGCATCTGTTGTGGCGGGCGGTGCGCATCTTCTTTCGCGGCGCCCGCTCGGGCACCGATTACGTACTGCTGACCGGCGAGGACATCACCATCGAAACCAAGCGCAGCAAACGCCTGATCGCCCATGACGGCGAAAAGGAGCGCATGCCGGGCCCCTATCGCTTTCACCTGAGGAAAGACGCCCTGACCGTCCGTGTGCCGCGCCCGACCGACGGGGTGCGGTGATGCGACTGGCCCTGCTCTCGGATCTGCATTTCGGCCGGGCCAGCCCCGAGCTGGTGCCGCCGCTGCTTGCCGCGCTGGAACGGGCCGCGCCCGATCACATCGTCATCGCCGGCGATTTCGTGCAGCGCGCCCGGGCCAGCCAATACGACATGGCGCGCAGCTTCGTCGATCGGCTGCCAGCGCCCTGGCTCGCGGTGCCCGGCAACCACGACATTCCGCTGTTCAACCTGCTGGCCCGGCTCGCCTGGCCGCGCCGCGCCTATCGCCGCTGGATCGCCGACGACACAGAGCCGATGCTGGTGACCGACAGCTGCGCCATCCTCGGTCTCGACACCACCCACCGCTGGAGCCGGCAGGGCGGGCGGGTCGATCCGGCCCAGATCGAGCGTGTCGCCGGCTTCATCCGCGAGCATGCGGCCGACCGGGTGGTGCTCATCGCCGCCCACCATCCGTTTCACCAGGGTGCCGAGATCGCCAAGAAGCTGATGCGCGGTGCGCCACGGGCGCTCGAGGCCTGGGCCGAAGCGGGGCCGCATGTGATCCTCACCGGCCATCTGCACCGCTGGCTGGTCGAGCCCTTCGTCTCGCGCAAGAACCGGTCGGCCACCTTGCAGGTGCACTGCGGCACCGGGCTCTCGACCCGCCTGCGCGGCGAGCCGAACGAATTCGCCCTGATCGAGATCCATGATCACGCGGTGGAAATCCGCCGCATGGTGGCCGAGGGCGCCGAAACCGGCTTTGACGCGGCCGGACGCTGGTGTTTTGTGATCGAAGCGGGCGACTGGGCGCTGTCCGAGGACTAGCGGCCTCTGGGGCTCAGGTCGGGCAGTGAGATATTGGCGACCTGTTCGGCAATCGGATCGGTCGACAGCGGATGGTGATCGGCGTCATAATCCTGCGGGTTCCGCATCCGGGTCCAACGCCCGCCGCGATAGACCTCGAGACCGGCGAATTTTGCCTTGTAGCCCATCTTGGGGCTGCCCGGCACCCAATACCCGAGGTAGACATAAGGCAGGCCGGCCTCGCGCGCGATTTCGATGTGATCGAGGATCATGTAGGTGCCGAGGCTCTGGCGCGGCAGTTCGGGCTTGTAGAAGGAATAGACCATGCTCAGCCCGTCATCGAGCACATCGGTCAGGCAGACCGCCGTCAGGTCGTCGTCGGCCTCGCGGTCGGTGTATTCGACGACCCGGCTGCGAATCGGCGTCTCTTCGATCATCGCGGCGAATTCAAACACATCCATGTCGGCCATGCCGCCTTCGGCATGACGGCTCTCGAGATAGCTGCGGAACAGGTCGTATTGCTCGTCGGTGGCCCAGGGCGAGGTCGCCCGGCGGTCGAGGTGGGCATTGCGGCGCAGGGTGCGCTTCTGGCTTCTGGAAGGGGCGAAATCCGCCACCGAGATCCGCGCCGACATGCAGGCGGCGCAATCGGTGCAGGACGGCCGGTAGAGCACGTTCTGCGACCGCCGAAAGCCCTGTTTCGACAGGCTGTCATTGAGCTTTTCCGCGCTTTCGCCCTGCAAGGCGGTGAACAGCTTCCGTTCCAGCCGCCCGTCGAGATAGGGGCAGGGCTGCGGAGCCGTCACGTAGAATTGTGGCGCGAGTGGAAGCGTATGGCGCATGTGGACATCCCTGAGCTTCCCAGAAGATAACAACGAATATCGCCGCCGCCAAGCGCAAGACTGGGGCGGCGGCGGTCCTTTGCGTGGCAGGCCTCGGGCGGCACCGGCGGCGGGCTCAGATCCGGCGGTTCACCATCACCGAGCCAAGCACCATGTCGGTCAGGCCCTGGCCGCGCTCCGAGGTCAGCATCAGCACCACGGACCCCAGCTGCACCAGCGCCATCAGGCAGCTCAGATAATAGCCCAGCGTGTGCAGAAAGGCGCCGCCCAGGTCGAGCCTTTCGCCCCGCGCATTGCGCAATTCGACCGACATCACCCGCATGCCCAGCGTCGCCGAGCCGCCGGCAAGGGTCATCACGCGATAGGCAAAGCCCAGAGCCGCATAAAGAAAGGGCAGGAAAAACAAGCCGATAAAGGCGGTGAACGGCAGCGCGATCAGCGTCAGGCCCAGGATCAGGCCGACATCGATCATCCAGGCCATCAGCCGCTTGGGGGCGATATCGGCGTAGAACTCGGGCTGATACTGCGGATCGGGCAGGGCGGCGGTATGCATCATGTCCTCCGTTGGCAAGGGTGGCCCCCTTCGGGGGACCACCCGGTCATGCTCTGGCTCAGGCGTCGCGACGGTCGTCGTCGTCGGCGCTGTCTTCGGCGCGGGCCTTGCGGGCGTCGCGGGCGCGCTCGTCCATGAACTGGTCGAATTCGGCCTTGTCCTTGGCGGCGCGCAGCCGTTCGAGGAAGGCCTCGAAACTCTCCTGTTCCTCCTGGAGCCGGCGCAGGGTCTCTTCCTTGTAGGCGTCAAAGGCGCTGTTGCCCGAGGGTTTCATCGCGTTCCAGCGCGCCGCGTGGCGGCTGTGACGGCGGGAAGACATGCTGCATTTTCCAAACATGCGTTTGCTCCAGATCATATAGGCAAGAAGGGCGAGGCCGACGGGCCAGAAAAAGATGAAGCCCAGGACCATCGCAGCAATCCAGGCACCTCTGCCCTTGCTGTCGAGCCAGGCCTCGCTGCGCGAGAACCAGCCCTGGGTGGACCGGATCGGGTGGACTTCGGTGGCGACGGTTGTCATCGGGGCTCTCCGTTGTTGGGTTCAATGTGAATGCTCTTCACATCACAACAGATGGGAAGCCGGTCCCCGGGGCGCAAGCCTCCATGTGAATGTTTTTTACATTTATTTTGACTCTACAACGAAATCAGACACTTGAGCCCCGGTCAGCGGCTGCAATTTCGCCGAAGGCATGGCAAAGACATGCCGAGGCGTGCCGCCTGCGGCCCAGACCTCGGCAAAGGCCTGCAAGCGTGGATCGAGAAAGGCGCGGATCGGAGCGAGATGGCCGATCGGCGCCACGCCGCCGATGGCAAAGCCGGTCTGCGCCCGGATCAGCGCCGCATCCGCCTTGCCCAGCGGCTCGCCGGCCAGGGCGCTGGCCTTGGCGCCATCCACCCGGTTGCCGCCGGCGGTGAGAAACAGGATCGCCGCGCCGCTCGCCTCGCCGCGAAAGATGATCGACTTGGCGATCTGGTCGATATGGCAGCCGACGGCATCGGCCGCCTCCTGCGCGGTGCGCGACTGGCCCACTTCGACGATCTCGGTCTCGATCCCGGCCTCTGCCAGGGCGCGCGCCACCCGTTTCAGCGATTTGCTCATGTCAGCCTCCTGTCTCACCGTCACAAACGCAAAACGCCGGCCGGGGTCAAGCGGGCTCCGGTCTTCCTCTTGCCGGAAATACCTCGGGGGAGGCCGCAGGCCGGGGGCAGCGCCCCCTGTGATCCCGCCGGTTCCAAGCGCCACTTGACGGGGTCCCGCCCCCATGCACAACGTGGCGGCATGAATTTCGCCAGCCGCATCACCCGCTTGCCCCATCCCTTCGAGCCCGACCGCGGCGCCGAGACCCGCGCGCTCTTTCCCGGGGTCGAGCAGGGGGTCGGTGATCTTCTGGCCGGCACCGGCGGATGCAGCCCCTATCTCAAAGGACTCTGCGAAAAGGAGCAGGCCTGGCTGGCGCCCGCCCTCGACGATGCCGAAGCGGAAATCGAGGCGCTCTTCGACACGCTTCGCGCCACCGCCCCTGATCAGCTCGCCTCGGCGCTGCGGCGGGGCAAGCGCCGGGTGGCGCTCTTGGCAGGGCTTGCCGATCTCGGCGGTGTCTGGTCGCTGGAAGAGGTCACCGGCACGCTGACCCGCTTTGCCGATCTCGCCACCCACCTGGCGATCCGCGCCTGCGTCGGCCACGAACTGCGCCGCGGCAAGATCCCCGGCAAGACCGAGGAGGATGCCGAAACCGGCGCCGGCATGGTGGCGCTGGCGATGGGCAAGATGGGCGCGCATGAGCTGAATTATTCCTCCGACGTCGACCTGATCTGCCTGTTCGACGAGAGCCAGTTCGAACGCGACGATTATCACGAGGCCCGCGCCGCGCTGATCCGGGCCACCCGCAAGATGGCGGCGATGCTCAACGACCAGACCGGCGAGGGCTATGTCTTCCGCACCGACCTGCGGCTGCGCCCGGATGCCTCGGTCACCCCGGTCTGCATGACGATGGAGGCCGCCGAACGCTATTACGAAAGCCTCGGCCGCACCTGGGAGCGCGCCGCCTATATCAAGGCCCGCGCCTGTGCCGGCGATATCGCGGCGGGCGAGCGGTTCCTGCATACCCTGCGGCCCTTCGTCTGGCGCCGGCACCTGGATTTCGCCGCCATTCAGGACGCCCATGACATGCGGCTGCGGATTCGCGAGCACAAGGGGCTGGGCGGGCCGATCACCCTGCCAGGGCACAACATGAAGCTCGGCCGCGGCGGCATCCGCGAGATCGAGTTCTTCACCCAGACCCAGCAGATCATCGCCGGCGGCCGCGATCCCGATCTGCGGGTGCGCGGCACCGTCGAGGGGCTGGCGGTGCTGGCGGACAAGGCGTGGATCCCCGACGATCTGGCGCAGCTGCTGACCGACCATTACCGCTGTCACCGCGAGGTCGAGCACCGGCTCCAGATGGTGGCCGATGCCCAGACCCAGACCCTGCCCACCAGCCAGGAGGGCTTCGACCGCATCGCCGCGATGATGGGCACCGAACGCGCCGCGCTCGAGGCCGATCTGATGGCCCGGCTGACCGAGGTTCACGAAAGCACCGAGGGTTTCTTCGCACCCGATCCCGAAACCGAGCCCGGCGCCCCCGAGACCGAGTTCGACAGCGGTGTCACCAGCCGCTGGCGCAGCTATGCGGCGCTGCGCAGCCCGCGCGCGGTCGAGATCTTCACCCGCATCCGCCCCGAGATCCTGCGCCGCCTGGCCGAGACCGCGCGGCCCGACGATGCGCTCAATGCCTTTGACGGGTTCCTGTCGGGGCTGCCCGCCGGGGTGCAGCTGTTTTCGCTCTTCGAGGCCAATCCGCAGCTCATCGACCTGCTGGTCGACATCGCCGGCACTTCGCCGGCGCTGGCGAAATACCTGTCACGCAATTCCTCGGTCTTCGACGCGGTGATCGGCGGCGATTTCTTTGCCGACTGGCCCGGCACCGAGGCGCTGACCGAGGAGCTGGCCGAAGTGCTGGCGCGCGAGGGCGATTACGAGCGCAAGCTCGACGCGGCGCGACGCTGGGCCAAGGAATGGCATTTCCGTATCGGCGTGCATCACCTGCGCGGGCTGATCGATGCCCGTCGGGCCGGGGCGCAATATGCCGACCTGGCCAGTGCCAACCTCGCCGCGCTCTGGCCCGAGGTGGTGGCGCAGTTCAGCCTCAAGCACGGAGACCCGCCGGGCCGCGGCGCGGTGGTGCTGGGCATGGGCAGCCTCGGCGCCGGGCGGCTGACCTCGGCGTCGGATCTCGACCTGATCGTGATCTATGACGCCGAGGGGGTGGAACAGTCGCAGGGCCGCCGCCCGCTGGCGGCGCGCACCTACTACGCCCGGCTGACCCAGGCGCTGGTGACCGCGATGACCGCGCCGATGGCCGAGGGACGGCTCTACGAGGTCGACATGCGGCTGCGGCCCTCGGGGACGCAGGGCCCGGTGGCCACCTCCTGGCAGAGTTTCGAGAACTACCAGCGCAACGAGGCCTGGGTCTGGGAGCATCTGGCGCTGACCCGGGCGCGGGCGGTGGCCGGCACCGCGGCGCTGGGGGCCGATGTCGAGGCGCTGCGCCGCGATCTGCTGGGGCAACGCCCGCGCGCCGAGGTGCTGCGCGAGGTGGCGAAGATGCGGGCGCGGATCGCCGCCGCGAAATCGCCCGATGGCCCGCTCGACGCCAAGATCGGCCCCGGCCGGATGCAGGACATCGAACTTCTGGCTCAGGCCGGCGCGCTGATCGACGGCTGCGCCGTACGCAGCACCTCCGAGGGGCTGGCGGCGGCGGCCCGGGCCGGGGTGATTTCGGCGGCGTCGGCGGGGTATCTGACCGAGGCTTATGCCTTGCAGGGGGCCTTGCAGATGGCCTCGCGGCTGTTGAGCGAGCGGGCTTTGGACCCCGAAACGCTTGCCGGCGGCGGCGCGGGCTTCGTGCTGCGCGAATGCGGTGCCGAGACGCTGAGCGATCTCGGCGGGATGTTGGCGGATTTCCGGGATCAGGCGGATCAGGCGATCAGCGCCGCGCTGCCCGGGTTGGAGGAGGTGTCATGAGCAAGGGCGATGCATTGGATCCGCGCGGGCTGATCCACGAAAGCTATCGGATGGAGGGGATCACCGAAGGCGAATGCCGGTCGATCTTTCTCGACTGGGCCTTGGCGGTGGAGGGCGATGTCACCACCACCATCGATGCGCTGCTGGAGCGTCACGGCCAAGCCCACCCGGACCACCCGATGACAGGCGTTCTGCGCGAAGGCCGCGCCCCGGCCGCAAAACCGCGCCGCCGGGGCGGCTGGCGGTCGCGCGACCGGTAAGGCCCGGCGGGCGGCTCAGCCGCGGGCCAGGGCGGCCGCTTCGCGGGCCAGTTCCTTGATGGCTTTCCAGTCGCCGGCCTGCACCAGGTTTTTCGGCGCGACCCAGCTGCCGCCGCAGCAGAGCACGTTCGACAGGCCCAGGTAATCCGGCGCGTTCTTCAGCGAGATGCCGCCGGTCGGGCAGAACTTGATCTGCGGCAGCGGCGCGCCGATCGAGCCCAGCGCCTTGGCGCCGCCGTTGGCCTCGGCGGGAAAGAACTTCTGCACGGTATAGCCGCGTTCCAGCAGGCGCAGCGCCTCGGTGGTGGTGGCCGCGCCGGGCAGGGTGGGCAAATCGGCCGCTTCGACGGCGTCGAGCAGCCGGTCGGTGCAGCCCGGTGTCACGCCAAAGCGCGCGCCGGCCGTCTTGGCGTTCTGCACGTCTTCCGGCGTCAGCAGGGTGCCGGCGCCGACCACGCCGCCCTCGACCTTGGCCATCTCGCGGATCACGTCGAGCGCGGCCGGCGTCCGCAGGGTGACCTCGAGCGCCGGCAGTCCGCCCGCGACCAGCGCCTCGGCCAGCGGCCGGGCATGGGCCACGTCCTCGACCACGAGCACCGGCACCACAGGTGCGCGGCGGCAGAGGGCTTCGGTTTCCTTGGAGGCGTCTTGCGGGGTCATGTCACTGGGACCTTTCTGCTTGGGGCCGGAGCTGCGGCCGGCGGCGGGGCTGCGTATTTGACAAGAGAAGAAGCACGGGAGCGACGATTAGACAACCACCGCCGCGCCATTGGAGGCAAGACCGACGTTCTGGCGGAAGGCCTCGAAGAGCTCGCGTCCGACGCCATGGCCATTGCCGGTGAGATCGGCCACCACCGCCTCGCGGCTGTCGAAATTCTCGACCAGCGCCTCGATCCTGCCATTGGTGGCATCGACCCGGACGATATCGCCGTCGCGCAGCTTGGCCAGCGGGCCGCCGGCGGCGGCCTCGGGCGAGATGTGGATCGCCGAGGGCACCTTGCCGGAGGCGCCCGACATCCGGCCATCGGTGACCAGCGCCACCTTGAGCCCGCGGTCTTGCAGCACCGCAAGTGTCGGGGTCAGCCCGTGCAGTTCCGGCATGCCGTTGGATTTCGGCCCCTGAAAGCGGACGACAATCACGGTGTCGGAGGTGAATTCGCCGTTCTTGAAGGCCTGTTTCACCGAGGCCTGATCGTGGAACACGCGGGCCGGCGCCTCGATGATGTGACGTTCGGGAGCCACGGCCGAGACCTTCATCATGCCATGGCCGAGGTTGCCGTACATCTGCTTGAGCCCGCCGGTCGGCTGAAAGGCCTCGCCCACCGGGCGCAGGATCTTGTCGTTCTGGGTCACCTTGGCACCGTCTTCCCAGACCAGCGTGCCGTCCTTGATCTTGGGTTCCTGGGCATAGGCTGCGAGCCCGCTGCCCATCACCGTGGTGGTATCGTCATGCAGCAGCCCGGCGTCGAGCAGCTCGCCGATCATGAAGCCGAGCCCGCCGGCGGCGTGGAAATGGTTCACATCGGCCAGCCCGTTGGGATAGACCTTGGCCATCAGCGGCACGACGCTCGAGATCGCGTCGAAATCCTCGAGCTCGAGTTCGACGCCCGCCGCCCGCGCCATCGCCGGCAGGTGCAGCACCAGATTGGTCGAGCCGCCGGTCGCCATCAGCCCGACGATGCCGTTGACAAAGGCCTTTTCGTCCAGCACGTCGCAGACCGGGGTATATTGGTTGCCCAGCGCGGTGATCGCCAGGGCGCGTTCGGTCGCCGCCTCGGTCAGCGCCTCGCGCAGCGCGGTGCCGGGGTTGACAAAGCTGGTGCCGGGCAGGTGCAGCCCCATGAACTCCATCAGCATCTGGTTGGTATTGGCGGTGCCGTAGAATGTGCAGGTGCCCGGCCCGTGATACGAGGCCATCTCGGCCTTCATCAGCTCGTCCCGGCCGACCTCGCCGGTGGCGAATTTCTGCCGCACCTTGGATTTCTCGTCATTCGGCAGCCCCGAGGTCATCGGCCCGGCCGGGATGAACAGCCCGGGAATATAGCCGAAGGTGGCGGCGGCGATGATCAGACCGGGCACGATCTTGTCGCAGACCCCGAGGTAAACGGCGGCGTCATAGGTGTTGTGCGACAGCGAGACGCCGGTGGCCAGCGCGATCACGTCCCGCGAGAACAGTGACAATTCCATGCCCACCTGGCCCTGGGTCACCCCGTCGCACATCGCCGGCACGCCGCCCGAGACCTGCGCGGTGCCGCCGGCGCGCCGGGCGGCCGCCTTGATCAGCTGCGGATAGGTCTCGAAGGGCTGGTGCGCCGAGAGCATGTCGTTATAGGCGGTGATGATTCCCAGGTTGGGCTTTTGCGAGGCCGCGAGGGCGTCCTTGTCCTCCTCCAGCGCGGCATAGGCATGGGCCTGGTTGCCACAGCTCAGATGGCCGCGGCGCGGGCCCTCCTCGGCGGCGCGGCGCATCTTGTCGAGATAGCCGGCGCGGCGCGCCTCGGAGCGTTTGCGGATCTTGTCGGTGACATCGGCAATGGTGGCGTTCAGGGTCATGCTGGCTCCTATCGCGGCGGCAGGTCTGTCGCGGCTGTTAGCGCTAACTTCCTGGGTCTTCTAGCTGGCCGGCCTGGGGATTGCAACCCTCGTCCCGCGCGCAGGATAACACAGTGGCGCGGAATGGCGACGGGTCTTTCCTCGGCGCGGTTTTGGCCCTATCAGCGCGCTATGACAGATTTACCCGTGATCCGCCTGAAACCCCAAGCCAACGCCCGCGCCATTCGCCATGGCGCGCCCTGGGTCTTTGCCAACGAGGTGGTCACCGACCGCCGCACCCGTTCGATCGCGCCGGGCGCGCTGGCCGTGCTCGAGGATGCCGACCGCACGCCACTGGCGCTGGTGGCGGCCAATCCGACCTCGAAGATCATCGGCCGGGTGCTGTCGCGCGATCCGGGCGAGACCGTGGATCAGGCCTGGTTCGCGGCGCGGCTGAGCAAGGCGCTGGCGCTGCGGGCGCAGCTTTATGATGCGCCCTTCTATCGACTGGTGCATGCCGAGGCCGACGGGCTGCCGGGGCTGGTGATCGACCGGTTCGGCGACACTGCGGTGGTGCAGCCCAACGCGGCCTGGCTCGAGGTCCGGCTCGAGGCGCTGACCGCGGCCCTGCAACAGGTGACGGGGGTCCAGCATGTGCTCAAGAACGCCGGTGGCCGCACAAGGGCGCTCGAAGGGCTCGACGACCAATCCGGCGTGCTGGCGGGGCAGGCGCCCGACACGCCGCTGCCGGTCACGATGAACGGCGCCACCTACATGGCCGATCTGACCGGCGGCCAGAAGACCGGCCTGTTCTTCGACCAACGGGCCTCGCATGCCTTTGCCCGCCGGCTGGTGACGCCGGGGGCCGAGGTGCTCGACGTCTTTTCCCATGTCGGCGGCTTCGGCCTGGCCATGCTGGCGGCCGGCGCAAGGACGGCGCTCTGCGTCGATGGCTCCGCCCCGGCGCTGGCGCTGGCCGAGGCGGGGGCCGAGGCCTCGGGCTTCGGCGACAGGCTCTCGGTTCGTCAGGGCGATGCCTTCGACACGCTGACCGCGCTGGCCGAGGCGGGCGCGCAATTCGACGTGGTGGTCTGCGACCCGCCGGCCTTCGCGCCCTCGAAACAGGCGCTGGAGGCGGGGCTGCGAGCCTATGAGCGCATCGCGCGGCTGGCGGCGCCGCTGGTCCGTGATGGCGGTTATCTGGGCCTCTGTTCCTGCTCGCATGCCGCCGATCTCGGCGCCTTCCGCACCGCCTGCACCCGCGGCATCGGCCGCGCCGGGCGGCAGGGCGCGCTGATCCACACCGGATTTGCCGGGCCGGACCATCCGCTGATGCCGCAGCTGGCGGAATCGGGCTACCTCAAGGCGTTGTTCTACCGCCTCTGATCCCGTCGTCTGTTTGCCGATACTCTTGGGGTGAGGCCGCAGGCCGAGGGGCACGGCCGCGCTCTCCCCGTTACGGAGCCTGTATCATGAAAGTCCTGCTCGACGCCTGCGTGATCTATCCGACGGTGATGCGCGAGATGCTGCTCGGCGTGGCGGCGCAAGGCGCCTTCACACCGCTCTGGTCGGCCCGTATCCTCGAGGAATGGGCGCGGGCGGCGCGCAAGATCGGACCGGGCGGCGAGGCCCAGGCGCGCGGCGAGATCGCGCTGCTGGCGATCGACTGGCCGGAGGCGGAGGTGAGCTGGTCACCATCGCTGGAGGCGCGGCTGTGGCTGCCCGATCCGGCCGACATACATGTGCTGGCGGCGGCGATCGCCGGTTCGGCCGACATGATCTGCACCATGAACGCCAAGGATTTCCCCCGTCAGATCCTGGCCGAAGAGGGGCTGTCGCGGCTCGATCCCGACGGTTTCCTGCATGGCATCTGGCAGGCCCGGCCGGAACTGGTGGAGCCGGTGGCGACAAGCGTGCTCGCCAAGGCCCGCAGCCTTTCAGAACACGACTGGCAGATGCGGCCGCTGTTGAAAAAGGCGCGTCTCCCCCGGCTGGCCAAGGCTCTCGCCTAGGGAGCATCGAACCCAACCGGGCAGGCCGGCCGTCGCGCCACGTTGGGGTGCACACCCACCCTACGACTGCCAGCGACCTTCCAGCTTCTCCAGCTCCGCCACCCGCTCGGCGGTCTTCGGGTGGCTCATCAGCCAGGCCGGTGCGGCACCGGCGCGTTTCGCGGTCAGCGCGTCCAGCTTGTGGAACAGGCTGATCTGCGGCGCCACGCCGATCCCGGCCTTGGTCAGCAGCGCCGCCGCATAGGCATCGGCCTCGTATTCATCCGACCGGGACAGCCGCGCCGCCAGCAACGAGGTCAGCGCCCCGGCAATCCAGACACCGATCCCCGGCAGGAAGCGGCTCAGCACCATACCGAGCGCGGTGCGCAGCGCGTTCTGGCCGGAAAAATCGATCATCCGCCGCCGCGAATGGCCCAGCGCCACATGGCCCAGCTCATGGGCGATCACGCTGGCCATCTCCTCGGCGGTGACCTCGCCGTTGCGATACTTGCGATAGAAGCCGCGGGTGATGAAGATCCGCCCGTCCGGCGCCGCCAGCCCGTTGACCGGATCGATCTCGTAGATATGCACCCGAATGCGCGCCAGATCGAGCGCCGCGGCCATCCGGTCGGTCAGCCGCTTCAGCGCCGGATCGGCCAGTTCGGTCGACCGCGCGTCAAGCTCCTTGCGGGTGCGCCAGGCCGAGAAGTGATACATCGCCAGGCCATAGAGAAGGGCGAGCAGGATCGGGGTGAATTTCAACATGGCTCAGATATGGGGCCGGCGCGGGCTCATGTCGAGCCCGTCCGCGCCCGGGCCCGGCGCACCCGCGCCCGCAGGAGCAGCCCCAGGCCCAGTGCCACCGCCGCCGCCGCCAGGAAACCCGAGGCATTTGCGGCAATATCCGCCACCTGCGCCAGTTGATCGGCAAAGACATAGCCCAGGGTGATGTAGCCGCCGACCCAGATCGCCTCGCCGGCGGCATCCCAGAGTAAAAAGCGCAGCCAGCCCAGCCCGCTGGCCCCGGCGATGAAGTTGACGTAAGGCCCCAGCGGCGCCACCAGCCAGGTGGAAAAGAACACCCCGAGCCCGCCGCGCCGCGCCACCAGCGCCCGGGCGCGGGCAATCAGCGCAGCCTGTTTGGCATGGCGCGCGGACAGCCGGTCGAGCAAAGGCGCGCCGCTGCGGCCGATCAGATAGCCGGTCTGATCGCCCGCCACCGCCGCCAGCCAGGTGGCGAGGAACATTGCCGTGAATTCCAGATCGCCCGCCGCGACAAAGGCGCCGCCGGCCAGCATCAGCAGCGACGAGGGGATCGGCACCAGCAGGCACGACAGGAAACAGGCTCCGGCCAGCAGCCAGATGCCATTGCTGGCGACAAGCTCGAACAGCGCCTCGCTCATCCGCGCGGTCCCGGCGTCGGCCCGCCGCGCGCCGCGCGGTCGGCTTCGATGGCGGCGATCACCCGGGCGGCGATTTCCGGCAGGCTCACGCCTTCGCGCGCCGCGATCTCGGCCATGGTGATGCGTCCGCCGCCGGGGGTGAGCCCCAGCGCCTCGGCCACCACCTTTGGCGGCACATGCCAGGAATGCGCCACATAACGCGGTGTCATCCAGGGCTCGATCGCCTGATTGCGATGCGCCGGATCGGCCCAGTAAATCCAGAACCCCACCGCCCGCACCGCAAAGAATCCGGCCAGCACCAGCGCCAGCACGAAACCGCTCAGCAGCAGCTTGTTGTCGCGCCACAACAGGGCCAGCGTGCCCATCACGACAGGCCGGTCACGGGCAGGGCAGAGCTTCGCAGGACCATGGCGCGCCTCCTTGGAAACATCGCCGCCAGCCTAGCGGCCCGTGGCCGGAGGACCAAGCCCCGATCCGCCCCGGCTGTGGTGTTTGCGCCGCGCACCGCGGGCAAGGGCGCGGGCCGGATTGACGCCGGCCTCCGGCATGCCGCATTCTCGGCGCCGAGCAGAATGAATAACAGTCAGAAAAAAGGGTAAAAAATGCCCAGCTATACGATCTATTCCCTGGGAGAGTCGCAGATTTCGATCTCCGGGGGGGCCGAGCTTTCGGGGTACGACCAGGGCGACGGCTCGCATCTGGTCGGCGAGACCATCACGCTGAACTCCACCGCCTGGGAAACGATTGACGTCGACGACAGCGAGAACAATTTCGAGGACACCGACAGCAGCCAGACGCTGGACGGCGCGCAGAGCTTTGACGGCGTGTCATATGACAGCGGCCTGCGGGTCGAGGCCGAATATCAGCTTGTGGTGCAGGATCCCGACGGCAACAGCTACACGCTGATCGGCTTCAACATCAACGAACCGGGCGGCGGGGCCTCTTATGGCACGGTCGAAGGGCTGGCCTTCATGGGCGGCCCCGGGGGCTTTCCGCCGCCGGGTGTGCCGCTGACGGTGGTGTCGGCCTCCGAGGGCGGATCGCGCCCCTATGAAGAACTGGCCACACCGGTCTGTTTCCGCGCCGGCAGCCGCATCGCCACCGAAACCGGCCCGGTCCGGGTCGAGGCGCTGGCGCCGGGCATGCGGGTCAAGCTGCATGGCGGCGGCACGGCCGAGGTGCGGCAGGTGCTGATGAAGCGTTATCCCTTGGCCGCGGTGCGCGAGGACCGGCGGTTCTGGCCGGTGCGCATCGGCGCCGAGGCACTGGGCCCGGGACGGCCGCGCCGCGCGGTCGAGCTGTCGCCGCAGCACCGGGTTCTGGTGCGCGACTGGCGGGCCCAGATCTATTTCGGCGAAGAGGCCGTGCTCGTCCCCGCCATCAAGCTGACCAATGGCGACAGCATTCGCCAGGTCGCGCCCGAGGGCGATCTTGTCTATGTGCATGTGGCGCTCGAGGGGCATGAGGTGCTGATCTGCGAGGGGCTGGGCTGCGAATCCTTCCTCGGTGACGTGGCGCAGGGCCTGGCCGCCTATTTCGAGATCGAAGCCGAGGTTGCGCCGCCCACCGCATTGCCCGCGATCCGGGACCGTCGGCTGGTCTGTTTGCGCTGAGGCGGCGGCTCAGGGGGCGCCGCCGCGAGGCTGCGCCGCCTTGCGCCGCGTCATCGCGTCCACACGATGCCGCAGATCCCGCAAGAGATCGGTCTGCGCCGTGCGGCTGACGCCATAGCCGAGGTTCCATAGGTAGTCGAAATCGGGCTGCTGCGTGCCGGTGACGTGCTGCACCATGGTCTCGATCTTGTCCAACCCCTTGGCCAGCGCCGCTTCCGGCGTCTCGCCCCGGTCGTATTCCTCCCAGAGCGCGAGCAGCCGCGTGGTGACATCCTCGGGCAACCCGTCGCAGAGCGTCAGAAGATCGGCACGCTCACGGGCGGATTTGTCGTCCTCCGGGGTCTGGTGGATCGCCGGCACGTCGCCCGAGATCGCCTCGCCCAGATCATGCACAAGGCAAAGCCGCAGGAGCTGCAAAAGGTCGGCGCCGGCAATCTCGTCCTCGAGCAGCAGCACCAGCAGGCAGAGCGACCAGCTGTGCGCCGCCACGCTCTCGGGCCGCCCTTCGGCGGTCCGGCCTGAGCGCAGGGTATCCTTCAGCCGTTCGGCCCGTTGCAGAAAGGCAAGCAGCCGGTCGAGCCGGTCGGGCGGGATGTCTTCGGGCTGCGTCATGCGGAGCAGGGTGACTGCCCCGCGGGAGATTCGCCAGCCCCGCCGACCTGTGCGGATTTTCGCACTGTTTGCCGCTAACCTTGTGCGGAATTTCGCACAGGTGACATGTGGTGCCCGGACTTGAAATTCGAAATTTAAATAAAATCAGTTAGTTAAAGGATTATTTTCACCTGCGATCACAGCCTCTTGAGCGGATTCCCGCCGCGCTGTCTAGTACCGTCATCGGTCCGGAGCGCACTCCGGGCGCGTCAATTCTCGGGAGGAGAGACCATGAAAACATTCCTGACAACCGCCGCAACTGCCGTGGCCCTGACCGTCACCACCGCATCCGGTGCGCTGGCGGCCTGCGAAGAGGGCGAGATCGTCATCAAGTTCGCCCATGTCACCAACACCGACAAACACCCCAAGGGCATTGCCGCCTCGCTGCTGGAGAAGCGCGTCAACGAGGAAATGAACGGCAAAGCCTGCATGGAGGTCTTTCCGAACTCGACCCTCTACAACGATGACCAGGTGCTCGAGGCGATGCTGAATGGCGACGTCCAGTTCGCGGCGCCCTCGCTGTCGAAGTTCGAGCGCTTCACCAAGCAGTTCCGGATTTTCGATCTGCCGTTCATGTTCAACGACATCAACGCCGTCGACGCCTTCCAGAACTCGGAAACCGGCCAGGCGATGAAGGAATCGATGACCCGCCGCGGCCTGCTGGGCCTGGCGTTCTGGCACAATGGCATGAAGCAGATGTCAGCCAACAAGCCGCTTCTGGTGCCGTCCGACGCCGAAGGCCTGAAGTTCCGGGTGCAATCGTCGGACGTGCTCAAGGCGCAGATGTCGGCAATGGGCGCCTCGCCGCAGCCGATGGCCTTCTCGGAAGTCTACGGCGCGCTTCAGACCGGCGTTGTCGACGGTCAGGAAAACACCTGGTCCAACATCTACGGCCAGAAGTTCTTTGAGGTGCAGGACGGCATCACCGAGACCAACCACGGCATTCTCGACTACCTGCTCGTGACCTCGGTGGATTTCTGGGACAACCTGCCCGATGATGTGCGCGAGCAGCTCCGCACCATCGTCGACGAGGTGACCGAAACCCGGAACTCGGAATCGGCCAAGGTGAACGGCGAGGCCAAGCAGGCGATCATCGATGCCGGCGGCACCGTGCGCCAGCTCGACGCCGATCAGCGCCAGGCCTGGGTGGACGCAATGAAGCCGGTCTGGGCGGAATTCACCGAGGACGTCGGCCAGGAGAACATCGACGCCGCGCAGGCGATCAATAACATGAACTGATCCGGCACTGCCGACCCGGCCCGCTTGCGGGCCGGGACCGCCAGACCGCGGGGACAGGGGCCGGGATCCGCAACGATCCCGGCCCGTTTCACTTCCGGGGCACGGCCGGCAACGCGCCGGGTGTCCGGCAACTTCCAGACGAAAAGGGGACGGGCGATGTCAGCCCATTACGAACCCAAGGGGATTCTGGGCCGCATGGTCCATGAGCTCGAGGAAACCTTCATCGCGCTGATCCTCGGCGCCATGACCATCATCACCTTCATCAACGTCGTTTTGCGCTATGGCTTCAACACCGGGCTGATCTGGGGGCTGGAGATGACCGCCTTTCTCTTCGCCTGGCTGGTGCTCTTCGGGGTGAGCTATGCGGTCAAGGTTACCGCCCATCTCGGCGTCGACGCGGTGATCAACCTGTTCGACCGGCCGGTGCGCAAGGCGCTGGCGCTGATCGCCGGGGTGATCTGCATCGTCTATGCCTTCCTGCTGCTCAAGGGGTCCTGGGACTACTGGGCCAATTTCGCCAATCTGCCGCAGACCACCGGCCGCTGGTTCCCCACCGGCTTGGAAGAGATGGGGCGTTCGTCGTTCCGCGCCTGGTACGAGGTCAACGACATCCCGATGCCGGCCTTTCTGGCCTGGCTCGGCGATGCGATGAACGAAGGCGAGGCCTACGAGAAGATCCCGCGCTTCATCCCCTATGCCATGCTGCCTTTCGGCGCGGCGCTGCTGCTCTTTCGCTTCATCCAGGCCTTCCTGCGTCTGGTGACTGACAAGGCCGAAGGGCTGATTGTCAGCCATGAGGCCGAAGACGCCGTCGATGATGTCCGCCACATGAACTACGAGGAATAACCCAATGGAAGTCGTCTTCCTCTTTGTCATGGTGATCGGCCTGATGCTGATCGGCGTGCCCATCGCCGTTTCGCTCGGCATGTCGTCCATCCTGTTCCTGCTGCTGCTGTCGGACACCTCGCTGGCCTCGATTGCCCAGACCTTCTTTCAGGCGATGGCAGGCCATTACACGCTGCTGGCGATCCCGTTCTTCATCCTGGCGTCCAGCTTCATGTCGACCGGCGGCGTGGCGAAACGGATCATCCGCTTCTCGATCGCGCTGGTCGGCCATTTCCACGGCGGCCTGGCGATCGCCGGCGTCTTTGCCTGCATGCTCTTTGCCGCGCTCTCCGGCTCGTCGCCGGCAACCGTGGTGGCCATCGGTTCGATCGTCATCGCCGGCATGCGCCAGGTCGGCTATTCCAAGGATTTCGCCGCCGGCGTGATCGCCAACGCCGGCACCCTGGGCATCCTGATCCCGCCCTCCATCGTCATGGTGGTCTATGCCTCCGCCACGGATGTGTCGGTCGGGCGGATGTTCCTGGCCGGTGTCATTCCGGGGCTGATGGCCGGCACCATGCTGATGGTGACGATCTACATCATCGCCCGCATCCGCGCGCTGCCCAAGGGCGAATGGAAGGGCTGGGGCGAGGTCTTCGAGTCCGGCGCAGAGGCCGGCTGGGGCCTGTTCCTCATCGTCATCATCCTGGGCGGCATCTACGGCGGCATCTTCACCCCGACCGAGGCGGCGGCGGTGGCGGCGGTTTATGCCTTCTTCATCGCCACCTTCGTCTATCGTGACATGGGGCCGCTGTCGCGTCCCGAGGGCGAGCGCAACCTGTCGCTGATGCAGAAACCCATCGCGCTGGTCACCGCCTTCGTGCACCGCGACACCCGCGACACGCTGTTCGAGGCCGGCAAGCTGACGGTCACGCTGATGTTCATCATCGCCAATGCGCTGATCCTGAAACACGTGCTGACCGACGAGCAGATCCCGCAACAGATCGCCGCCTCGATGCTGGCGGCGGGCTTCGGCGCGGTGATGTTCCTGGTGATCGTGAACGTGATCCTGCTGATCGGCGGTCAGTTCATGGAGCCCTCGGGGCTGATCGTGATCGTGGCGCCGCTGGTGTTTCCGATTGCCATCGAACTCGGCATCGATCCGATCCACCTCGGGATCATCATGGTCGTCAACATGGAGATCGGCATGATCACCCCGCCGGTCGGCCTCAACCTCTTTGTCACCTCCGGGGTGGCGGGGATGCCGATGATGCGGGTGGTCAAGGCGGCGCTGCCCTTCCTCGCGGTGCTCTTCGTCTTCCTGATCATGGTGACCTACATCCCCTGGCTCTCGACCTGGCTTCCCACCACCTTCATGGGGCCGGAGATCGTGGTTCAATAGACCTGCGCCCGCGCCGCCGCGCGCCTGTTCCCGACAAACCAAAAAGGCGACGCTCCATCCGGGCGTCGCCTTTGCAGTCTGCTTTCCTCTTGCCGGAAATACCGCGGGGAGCGCGAGGGGCTGGCCCCTCGCTGCCGCAGTCTCAGCCCGCGCTGGCCTCGAGGGTGTCGATGATCGGGCCGAAATCCTCAGGCTTCAGGCTGGCGCCCCCCACCAGCGCACCGTCGACATTCGAGACCGCAAAGATCTCGGCCGCATTGCCCGGCTTGACCGAACCGCCGTAGAGAATGCGGATGGCATCGCCGGCCTCGGCGCCGAACCGGCGGGTGAGGCCCGCGCGGATGAAATCATGCACCTCGCCGATCTGATCGGTGGTGGGCACCTTGCCGGTGCCGATCGCCCAGACCGGCTCATAGGCGATGACCACGCGCGCGCCGCTGGCGCCATCGGGGGTGGAACCTTCGAGCTGGGTGCCGATCACGTCGAGCGTCTGCCCGGCCTCGCGCTCTGAGAGGCTTTCGCCGAGGCAGATCACCGCGGTCAGCCCGGCGGCAATGGCGGCCTCGGATTTGGTGCGCACCAGGGCATCGCCTTCGCCATGGTCGGCCCGGCGCTCGGAATGGCCGAGGATCACGTGGCTGGCGCCAGCGTCCTTCAGCATCCCGGCCGAGATGTCGCCGGTATGGGCGCCGCTGGTGGCGCCGTGGCAATCCTGTCCGCCAACCGCGATGGCGCTGCCCGAGAGCGCCTCGGCGGCGCGGCTGAGCAGGGTGGCGGGCGGGCAGATCAGCACGTCGCAGCCGGCGGAGCCGTGGCTTTCGGCCAGGGTTGTCAGCCGGGCGAGCTCGGCCGAGGTTCCGTTCATCTTCCAATTGCCGGCGGCAAGTTTTCTGCGCATGACCACTCCTCTGGTTTGATTGGCGCGCATCATTGCCGCTGCCGGCCAAAGGTCAACCCCGGTTGCAGGACCGCGGGGGTTCTGAAACACAGGGGGCCGAGGCACAGGGGCCCGACGCACAGCGGCCGGCCGGCAAGGGAGGCGCCAGCATGATACCGAGGATCGACGCCTGTTCGCTGCGCGCGGGCGATCCGCTGACGCTCGATGCCCTGCGGGTGGCGGCGCAGGAGATCGGCTTTCTCGTCCTGACCGGTACCGCGCTCGATGCGGCCCGGGTGACGGCGGTGATCGCCGCCTACCGCGATTTCTTTCGCCGGCCCGAGGCCGAGAAACGCGCGGTCGACATGGCGCGCACCGGGTCGAACCGGGGCTGGGGCGCGGCGCAGAGCGAACAGGTCGATCCCGGCGCCAATCCCGATTACAAGCAGGTCTTCGATTGCGGCTTTGAACTGGCGGCGGGCGATCCGCTGCGCGGCCTTGATCTGCCGGTCTATGCCGACAACCTCTGGCCGGCGCGGCCCGCGCGGTTCCGGCGCATCGTGCAGGCCTATTACAGCGATGCGCTGGTCGTGGCGCGCGACATGCTGCGCGGCATCGCGCGGGCCATCGACGCGCCCGAGGATTATTTCGACGACAAGTTCACCCGGCCGATGGCGCTCTTGCGGGGCAATTACTATCCAGAACGCCCGACCTGGGCCGGCGAAAAGGATTTCGGCATCGCCCCGCATACTGATTACGGCTGTCTGACGCTGCTGGCCACCGACGGGGTGCCCGGGCTCGAGGTGCAGACCCGCGACGGGCGCTGGCTGCCGGTCGCGGCACAGCCCGGCAGCTTCATCATCAATTTCGGCGAAATGCTCGAGATGTGGACCGAGGGGCAGGTGGTGGCGACGCTGCATCGGGTGAAGGGCTCCGAGCAGGAGCGAATCTCGGTGCCGATGTTCTTCAACCCCAATCATGACGCCAATGTCGCGCCGCCGGGCTCGGGTGTGGTGATCCGCGCCGGCGATCACCTCGCCAAGCGGTTCAACGAGACGTACCTGCATCTGAAGGGCTGAGGCGGACGGCAGGTCGTTTCCGCCGCCCCGACAGGTCGCAATCCGGCGCATCGGGGCGTCTGGCATCGGGTCATACTCGGTGCGAGCGATCCCGGAGGCCCCATGAGCAAGGACAGGTTCGAACCCTACAGCACCCGGCGCAAGATCGATCCGGGCCGGGGGCGGCGGCTGGCCGACAACACGCCCAACGATGCTGATCGGGTCGAGATCGGGCCGACGCGGCTGGCCTATGACGAATGGGCGGCGGCGGGGCTGGCGCTGCCCGATCTTCAGGCGATGCGGCGCTGGCGCTGGCAGCGTCTGGTGCAGGCGGTGCAGGCGCGCGGCTGGGGCGGGCTTCTGATCTTCGATCCGCTCAACATCCGCTATGCCACCGACAGCACCAACATGCAGCTCTGGAACACCCACAACCCGTTCCGCGCCGTGCTGGTCTGTGCCGACGGCTACATGGTGATCTGGGATTACCGGGTGGCGCCGTTTCTTTCCGGCTTCAACCCGCTGGTGCGCGAACAGCGCTCGGGCGCCGATCTGTTCTACTTCAGCCGCGGCGACGGGCTGGAGGCGGCAGCGACGGTCTTTGCAGGCGAGGTGCGCGATCTGCTGGCTGACCATGGCGGCGGCGAGATGCGGCTGGGGGTGGACAAGATCATGCAGCACGGGCTGCGGGCGCTGGAGGGGCTGGGCATACGCCTCTTCCCCGGCGAAGAGGCCACGGAAAAGGCCCGCAGCATCAAGGGGGCGGACGAGATCCGCGCAATGCGCTGCGCGATCCATGCCTGCGAGGCGGCCATGGCCGAAATGGAGCGCTTTGCCCGGGCAGAGGTGCCGCGCGGCGATGTGAGCGAAGATGACATCTGGGCGGTGCTGCATGCCGAGAACATCCGCCGGGGCGGCGAATGGATCGAGACGCGGCTGCTGACTTCGGGGCCGCGCACCAACCCCTGGTTTCAGGAATGCGGCGGCCGGATCGTGCAGGAAAACGAGATCCTCGCCTTCGACACCGATCTGGTGGGCGCCTATGGCTTCTGCACCGACATCAGCCGGACCTGGTGGATCGACCCGGGGCCGCCACGGCCCGACATGGTCGACGCGATGCGCCACGGGCTCGACCACATCCGAAGCAACATGGACATGTTGGGGCCGGGCGTGCGGATCGAGGATCTGAGCCGCAATTGCCACCGCCTGCGGCCGGAATTCGAGATGCAGAAATACAGCTGTCTGGCCCATGGGGTCGGGCTCTGCGATGAATGGCCGCTGGTGGCCTATCCCGATCACATGATGCCCGGCGCCTTCGATTATGCGCTGGAACCGGGCATGACGCTCTGTGTCGAGGCGCTGATCAGCCCCGAGGGGGGCGATTTCTCGATCAAGCTGGAGGATCAGGTGCTGATCACCGAGACCGGTTATGAACTGTTGTCACGTTATCCCTATGACCCACGGCTGACCGGGCAATGAGCGGCCGGCGGAGCGGCCCGGCTCAGCTCAGCTTCGGAATGCCGTCGGGGAATTCCTCGGCCAGCTCCTCGACATCCTTGAACTTGATCGATTCGCCGCAGCCGCAGGCGTCTTCGACATTGGGATTGTTGAATTTGAAGCCGCTTTCCAGAAGCGAGGTCTGGTAGTCGATCTCGGTGCCGAAGAGGAACATCTGCGCCATCGGCGCAATCATCACGCGGGCGCCATCCTGATCGACCACCTCGTCGTTTTCGCCGATCTCGTCGGCGAAATCCATGGTGTATTCCATGCCCGCGCAGCCGCCTTTCTTGACGCCGATGCGTAGGCCGGCATGGCCTTTCTGCTGCATCAGTTTCACGATCTGGCGGATCGCGGCGGGGGTCATGGTCACGGCTTGCTTGCCGGGGATGCCAAACATGAGCGGGTCTCCTTTGCGCCTTACCTAAGCCTGCACCCGGCGCGAAACAAGCGGGCGGGCCGGATTTCCGCCAACCGTGATGCCGGCGGCCACGTCGCGGGTGACAACGGCGCCGGCGCCGATCACCGCGTCATCGCCGATGTTGACGCCGGGCAGAAGGATCGCGCCGCCGCCGATCCAGACATTGCGGCCAATGGTCACCGGCCGGCCGAATTCCAGCCCCCGATCACGGGTTTCCGGGTCGCGCGGGTGATCGGCGGTGAGGATCTGCACATAGGGGCCGATCTGGGTCATGTCGCCGATGGTGATCGGACAGACATCAAGCAGCACGCAGCCATAGTTGAGAAACACCTTGTCGCCCAGAAACACGTTCCAGCCGTAATCGACAAAAAGCGGCGCGCGCAGGGCGCAGCCGTCGCCCCGGCGGCCCAGAAGTTCGTCCAGAATGGCGGCGCGGGCCGCGCCTTCGCCGTAGATCGTGGCGTTGTAGTCGCGCATCAGGCTCTGGGCGCGCTGCCGCGCCGCCACCAGCTCGGGATCGCCGGCATCATAAAGCTCGCCGGCCTGCATGCGCGCCTTCTGCGACGTCATCGGCGCCTACATGAACCCCAGCTCGAGCCGGGCCTCGTCGCTCATCATGTCCATGCCCCAGGGCGGATCCCAGGTGATCTCGACATCGACCTCCTGCACGCCATCGACGGGCGAGACCGCATCCACCAGCCAGCCGGGCATTTCCCCGGCCACCGGACAGCCCGGCGCGGTGAGGGTCATGATGATCATGACCTTGTTTTCGGGGCTGATCTCGATCGTGTAGACCAGACCGAGATCGTAGATATTCACCGGGATCTCGGGATCATAGACCGTCCGGCAGGCTTCGACGATATTGTCGTAGAGCGGGTGTTCGGTGCTCGAAGGCTTGATCAGCGGCGCGCCTTCCATTGGCGCGGTGGCGTCATTCATCACGGGGCCTCGTTTGATTTCTTACCAAACATATAGGGAATGGGGGCGGCAGGGTCCAGAGGGGCCGATGCCCCGGCAGCACGCGCGCCCCGGGCCTGACCCGGGGCCTCTCGGCCCGAGCCGGGGAAGACCGAGGCCTCGGCAGCGGCGCCGGGGCGGGCCGGGGACCGAGACGTCAGTCGTTGATGTCGCGGTCGAAATGTTTGACCTGGCCCTTGGGCAGCGAAAACAGCCGTCGCAGCACCAGCCAGGCCAGCAGTGACAGGGCCGCAAAGACCAGCAGGATCATCGCTGGTGACAGCCAGGCCAGCGGTCCCAGCATCGCCAGCCCGACCAGCGCCGCGCCAATCGCGAAGCCGAGAAAGACGAAGCCGGGCACCAACACCTCGAGGCTGCCCAGCACCAGCGACGCCGCCAGCCAGACCCACCATGTGTTGACCAGTTCCGTCATCACGCCCGGCCCTTGAGCAGCTTGAAGGCATCGCCGAAGGCCTCGAGCGCCTGCGCCGGGATCACCACCGTCTGGTTGCCGGCGCTGGCGCCTAGGCCGGCCATCGCCTCGACCTGTTTCAGCGCCACCTGGTATTGCGCCGCCTCGATGCCGTGGTCGGAGATCGCCTGGGCCACTACCGCGGTGGCATAGGCCTCGGCATCGGCCTGGATGCGGCGTGCCTTGGCGGTCTGTTCGGCGGCATAGAGTTCGGCATCGGCGTTCAGTTCGACGGCGCGTTTGGCACCCTCGGCCTTGGTCACCTGTGCCCGGCGCTCGCGTTCGGCATTGAGCTGTTGCAGCATCGCTTCACGGGTCGCCTGATCGAGATTGACGTCGAGGATCTCGGCCCGTGTCACCTCGATCCCCCAGTTGTCCACCGCGTCCTCGACGCTGTGCTTGATGGTGTCGATCAGCGCCGACCGGTTGGATTGCACATGATCGAGCTCCATCTTGCCGATCTCGGCGCGGACGATGCCGGCCACCGTGGTCTCGATCGCGGCGTCGATGTCGCGGATGCGATAGACGGTCTTTTCCGGCTCGATGATGCGGTAGAACACCGAGGTGTCGACCTGCACCAGCACGTTGTCCGAGGTGATGGCGTCCTGCGAATGGGTGGGAAGCTGCCGTTCGAGGATCGAGATCCGGTGCGCGACCCGGTCGAGGAAGGGCACGATGAAGTTGATGCCGGGGCCAAGCACCGCATGCAGCCGGCCGAAGCGTTCGACGACGAATTTCTCGGATTGCGGCACGATCTTGACCCCGCGCACGACAACGAGGATCAGGAACAGCGCCGCCAGCAGGATCACCAGATTGTCCTGCAACAGGGGGAGGATCACGTCTTCCATGGGTTCTCTGCGAGCTCCGGGTCTGAGGCCCGAAATCGCGGGCGGATCGTTTTGTAAAGCTGTGGTCAGTATAACGTTCGAAGGGAGGCGGGGAAGGGCGCTTTCATGAGAACTGTCTGATTTCTCAAGACGTCCCGAAGCCGCACATCCCCGGGTCGCGGCGCGGCGATCCTCGGCGTGTGCCGAAACGGTTTATGCCCGCCGGGCCCATCCGACCGCTGAACAATGCGCCTGCGGGCAGGCAGCCCGCCGGCAAGGCGCGTGGCGTGATTTCAATCCGTCTTCCGCCGCCGCACCGGCTGCGGCCGCACATGGGTCTCGATGTGATCGTAAAGCAGACCGGCGATGTTCTTGCCGCTGGCCTTCTCGATCCCCTCAAGCCCGGGCGAGGAATTGACCTCGAGCACCTTCGGCCCGCCTTCCGAGCGCAGCAGATCGACCCCGGCCAGTTTCAGCCCGAAAACCCGCGCCGCCTTGACCGCCGCCTCGCGCTCGGCCTTGGAGATGCGCACCACCTGCGCCGATCCGCCACGGTGCAGGTTGGAGCGGAAATCGCCCTCGGCGCCGGTGCGTTTCATCGCCGCCACCACCTTGCCGCCGACCACCAGGCAGCGGATGTCCTCGCCGGCCGCCTCCTTGACGAAATCCTGCACCAGGAAATTGGCCTTGAGCCCGCGGAAGGCATCGATCACCGATTGCGCCGCCTTCTTGGTCTCGGCCAGCACCACGCCCTTGCCCTGCGTCGATTCCAGCAGCTTGACGATCAGCGGCGCCGTGCCCACCAGCCCGATCAGCCCGTCGGTGTCCTTGGGCGAGGCGGCAAAGGCGGTGTTCGGCATGCCGATCTTGTGCCGCGCCATGAGCTGATGGGCACAGAGCTTGTCGCGGCTCTGGGTGATACCGGCCGAGCCGTTGATGCAATAGGTGCCGATGGTCTCGAACTGGCGCACCACGGCGGTACCATAGCTGGTGATCGAGGCGCCGATGCGCGGGATCACCGCGTCATAACGCGGCAGCCGCTTGCCATCGTAATAGACATCCGGCGCCAGGGCGTTGATCGCCATGTAACAACGGGTGGTGTCGATGGTCTCGACCACATGGCCGCGTTCCTCGCCCTCGGCCACCAGCCGCGCGGTGGAATAATTCGCCTCGCGCGACAGCACCGCCACCCGAAGCGCCCGGTTCGGCGCCATCTTGCGCACGCGGGTCGAATGATAGACGTCGAAGCTCAGCTCGGGCTGCTGGAATTTCTCGGCTGGCACCACGGTGACCGCTTCGGTCAGCGCCTGACGGCCCAGCAGCATGTGGTTCGACATGCCGCGCCGGTCGGTGAGCGTCACTTCGATCGGCCAGGATTTGGTGCCGACCTTGATGTTGGTGCGGATCACGTAGCGGCTCTCGGCCTCGCCATTGGACGAGATCACCTCGCGCCGGTCGATGATCTCGGCCGAGCAGGGAATCGAGAGATCGTCCCGGCCGGGGATCGGGTGGACGGCAAAGCGGACCTTGGGCTTGGACGCCGGGCCGAAGCGTTCGATCTCATAGGCGTGCAGCGCCGAGGTGCGCGCGCCGGTGTCGACCTTGGCGCGCAGCGCCGGCAGGCCCAGGTCGGGCAGCGATACCCATTCTTCCCATCCCAGCTTGATCTCTTCGCTCATGTTTCATGCCCCCGGTTGCCGTGCGGGGCAGCGGTAGCGATTACGGGGCGATGTAGCAAGGAAAGAACGGGCAGGGGGCTGGGATCATCATGCATGGGCTGCAAGCTAAGGCAGAGCCGGCGCGGGTCAAATCCGCGCTCTCGACAAATGCCGTCAAACCGGGCAAATCCGGGCGCATGACACAGACCTCCTTCACGCTTCACGCCAGTGATGGCCGCGCCCGCACCGGGGTGATCTCGACCCCGCGGGGCGATATTCGCACCCCCGCCTTCATGCCCGTCGGCACCGCCGCCACCGTCAAGGCGATGCTGCCGGAAAGCGTGCGCGAGACCGGGGCCGATATCCTGCTGGGCAACACCTATCACCTGATGCTGCGGCCTACGGCAGAGCGCATCGACCGGCTGGGGGGGCTGCATGTCTTCATGAACTGGCAGCGGCCGATCCTGACCGACAGCGGCGGCTTTCAGGTGATGAGCCTGGCGAGCCTGCGCAAGCTGACCGAGCAGGGCGTGTCGTTCAAATCGCATATCGACGGCTCGAAACACATGCTCAGCCCGGAACGTTCGATGGAGATCCAGCGGCTTTTGGGCTCTGACATCGTGATGTGTTTCGATGAATGCCCGGCCCTGCCTGCCGACCGCGACCGGATCGCCGAGAGCATGGAGCTTTCGATGCGCTGGGCCGCGCGTTCGAAAGCGGTCTTTGGCGACCGCCCCGGGCACATGCTGTTCGGGATTCAGCAGGGCGGGCTGGAGCAGGACCTGCGCCAGCACTCCGCCGAGGCCTTGCGGGAGATCGGCTTTGACGGCTACGCCATCGGCGGGCTGGCGGTGGGCGAAGGCCAGGAGGCGATGTTCGGCTGTCTCGATTTCGCGCCCGGACAATTGCCCGAGGACCGGCCACGCTATCTCATGGGGGTGGGCAAGCCCGACGATATCGTCGGCGCGGTAGCGCGGGGCGTCGACATGATGGATTGCGTGCTGCCGTCGCGATCGGGGCGCACCGGGCAGGTCTTTACCCGGCTGGGCCAGCTCAACATCAAGAACGCGCGCCATCAGGACGATCCCAGGCCGCTGGACGAAAGCTGCGGCTGTCCGACCTGCCGCAACTATTCGCGGGCCTATCTGCATCATGTGTTCCGCAGCCAGGAGATCATCTCGTCGATGCTGCTGACCTGGCACAACCTGCATTATTACCAGGAACTCATGGACGGAATGCGCACCGCCATCGCCAAGGGCGGCTTTGCCCAATGGGCGTCCGAGTTCCATGCCCAGCGGGCCCAGGGCGACATCGATCCGCTGTAGAGCCGCGCCGCAGAGCCGGATGACGTTAAGCTAACGTTTGCATGCTTGGGTTATTGCTCTATGAAGCCGGCCAACCAACGAGCAAGCAGGCGCATGACCGAGACACCGCAATCGCCCCGGCGATCCCCCGAACCGCGCGCCGCGCGCGACTGGGTCAAACTCCTTTCGGAATACCGTGATCCCGATACCACGCGCAGCTGGTTCGAGCTGGCGGTGACCATCGGGCCCTTCGTGCTGCTCTGGGCGCTGGCCTGGTGGTCGCTCGGGGTGAGCTACTGGCTGACGCTGGCGCTGTCGTCGCTCAACGCGGCCTTTCTGCTGCGGCTCTTTGCCATCCAGCACGATTGCGGCCATGGCGCGTTTTTCCGCAACCGCACGCTCAGCGACTGGCTGGGCCGGGTGCTCGGCGTGCTGACGCTGACACCTTATGACGTCTGGCGGCGGTCGCATTCGATTCACCACAGCTCTGCCGGCAATCTCGGCCGGCGCGGCATGGGCGATATCCACACCCTGACCGTGGCGGAATATCGCGACCTGACGCCTTACAACCGGCTGATGTACCGGCTTTATCGTCATCCGCTGGTACTGTTCGGCCTGGGGCCGGGCTATCTGTTCTTTCTGCAAAACCGCCTGCCGCTCGGCTTGATGGAGACCGCGCGCTACTGGATCAGCGCGATGTGCACCAATGCGGCGATCCTCGCCCTGCTGGGGCTGATCTTCTGGTTTGGCGGGCTGATGCCGATCCTGCTGATCTTCTTGCCCTCGACGCTGCTGGCCGCCACCGCCGGGGTCTGGCTGTTCTATGTGCAGCACCAGTTCGAGACCACCCATTGGGAGGCCGAGGAAGACTGGCAGTTGCACGATGCCGCGCTGCATGGCAGCTCGCATTACGTGATGCCGGCGGTGCTGCAATGGCTGAGCGCAAATATCGGCATTCACCACGTGCATCACCTGCACAGCCGCATCCCGTTCTATCGCCTGCCGCGTGTGCTGCGCGATCACGCAGATCTGGCCACCGGCAACCGGATGACGATCCGCGAAAGCTTTCAGAACGCGCGCCTTCATCTTTGGGACGAAGACAGCCGCCGGCTGCTGTCGTTCCGCGAGGCGCGGACGTTGATCGGCTAGGGCGGCTTCGGCAGGTCGTCGCCACCGGCCGGCCTGGACGGGAACCCGAGGCGAAACCCGGCGTTGACCGGCCATGATACGCCGAATCCGCCACACCGCTTATGTGAGTTCGCCGCCGGCCCGGCCAGCGCCGCGCGGGGACGCGCGGCCGCGACACATGCCGCCGGCGGCGGCGGCTGGCGACCGGGTGTTACAATCTGGCGGGATGTGGGGCGCGGTTCTGGTCGCGGCGCTGGTCGCCTTTCCCGTCGTGGCGCAGGAGGCGGACGCGCCCGCCCGGCCCGAGGTGCCGCCCGAGACTTCCCTGAAACCGCAGGCCCGGCCTGCTGACCGCGCCGGCACGCCCGATGCCGATGAACCGGGCCGCGACGCGCCGCTCGCCGCCGGGCAAGCTCTGGCGCCAGAGACGCCGCCGAAACCCGACCGCATCGCCATGGGGACGGCTGAGCTGGCGGCCTGTCTTGCCGCGCTCGATCTCCTTGGCGTGCAATATCAGACGATTGCCCCGATCAGTGAACCGGAGGATGCCGCCTGCGGCATCCGCCAGCCGGTCGAGGTCAGCGCCCTGCCGGGCGGGGTGGCGCTGGAGCCGGCGGGCCAGATGCGCTGCGAAACCGCGCTGGCGCTGGGGCAATGGGTGCAGGATTTTGTCATTCCGGCGGCAGAGAGGCTGCCCGAGCGCGGGGCGCTGGCGGCGATCGACCAGGGCAGCAGCTACATCTGCCGCCGCCGCAATTCGCAGCCCGATGGCAAGCTGTCGGAACATGCGGTCGGCAATGGCATCGATATCACAGGTTTCCGCTTCGCGTCCGGCGCGCCGATCCCGATCCAGCCACGCGAACGTGACGGCGGCATGGCCGAGGCGTTCCAGGACACGGTGCGCGCCACGGCCTGCCTGCATTTCACCACGGTGCTGGGGCCGGGGACGGATGCCACCCATTCCGATCACCTGCACCTGGACGTGATCGCCCGGAGCAGCGGCTTCCGGCTCTGTCAGTGAGTGCCGCTCACGCCCGGAGCTTCAGCAGACCTTCAATCGCGTCCTGACGGCCTTCGCCGATGTAGCGGTTGTAATCGGGGTGCTCGAACAGGTGGCCATAATAGATCTGGTGGCGGTACGGCAGGTAATCCTGATGGATCAGGTTCTGGTTGCGGTGGATGCGGATCGCCTCCTGCCCGGCGTTCAATTCGGCAATGGCGCGCAGCTGGCCATTGTGTTCGCCGTACATTTCGAGCTCGGAGCCGAGAACATCGTCGAAATACATGAAGATCCGCGGCAGGAAATGTTCGGGCTTCTCTGCCACTTCGTCAAAGATGCGAAAGCTTTCGCGGGTCGAGGAATGGTAATCGGTGTCATTGAACATCACGCCGATCGGGGCGGGCTTGTGGGCATCGAGAAAGCCGGCGATGGTTTCGCGGATGTCGCCGATCACCAGCTTGGCCTGTGGCACCCGGGCTTGCAGCGCGGCCTGGTCCATCCGGTATTGCTTGGCGGCGAACCAATAGGGCAGGTCATAGGCGCCTTCCGGCTCTGGCATGCCGGCGCCGGTGTCAAAGCCGTAGCATTCGACGGCGACCCCGGTTACCGCCTTCACATGTTCGGCAAAGTCGCACATGTAGGCCAGCCCGTTGCCGCCGGCGACGCCGAACTCGATGGCCGAGATCCGGTCATGGCCCAGTGCCTTGCCCAGCCGCGCGGCATTGAGCATGCACCAGGCGTAATGCGGGCGCTCGACGGCCAGCATGTCGACCTGGAAATCGACCGAATACTTCATCCGCGACGCGGTGGCGCGGATCAGCTTGCGGGTCAGCGCCCCGGCCATGGAATTGCGAAACTCGCGCGAATAAAGCAGGTCGGAAATCATCGCCTTCATGCGGTACCCCATATATGACAGCCGGCGCGGCGTGCTGCCGGCCGGGATAAAATACGTCGGGCCGGACGATGGCCCAAGGATTGCGCGCGGTATGGCCAACAATTGTGGCGATTTTGCGAGCGATGGCCGGGTGGATTGCGGCCCGAATCCCGGGGCTGACCCAAGATACCCGCTTGCCCCGCCGCCGCCGCGCGGGCATTCTGAACCGGACAAGACCAACCGCCCATCCTTGAATGGGACAGGGCACCGCCCTACTTGATTAGCCTGACAGGAACTGGTGAGTGCTGCCGCAAAGCGGGGCCGTGCCAGTTTGCCAAGAATAAGGAAAGAGCATGCAAGACCCCCTCAACTCAAGCTATCCCGTGCTTCCGCTGCGCGATATCGTGGTCTTCCCGCATATGATCGTGCCGCTTTTCGTGGGCCGTGAGAAATCGGTTCGCGCGCTGGAAGAGGTGATGGCCGACGACAAGCAGATTCTGCTGTCGAGCCAGATCGACCCCGCCGTCGATGACCCCGAAGCCTCGGGCATCTACAAGGCGGGCGTGCTGGCCAACGTTCTGCAACTGCTCAAGCTGCCCGATGGCACCGTCAAGGTGCTGGTCGAAGGCGTGGCGCGGGTGCGTATCGTCGAATACCTGGAAAACGAAGAGTTTTTCGAGGCGCGTTGCGATTACCTGACGGAAATGCCGGGTGACCAGGCGTCGATCGAGGCGCTGCTGCGCACCGTCGCGGCCGAGTTCGAGCGCTATGCCAAGGTCAAGAAGAACATCCCCGAAGAGGCGCTTGTCGCCGTGTCCGAGACCGAGGAGCCGGCCAAGCTGGCCGACTTGGTGGCCGGGCACCTGGGCATCGAGGTCGATCAGAAGCAGGATCTGCTGGAAACGTTGTCGGTTTCGGAACGACTGGAAAAGGTCTATGGCCTGATGCAGGGCGAAATGTCCGTCCTTCAGGTCGAGAAAAAGATCAAGACCCGGGTCAAGAGCCAGATGGAGCGCACCCAGCGCGAATATTATCTGAATGAGCAGATGAAGGCCATTCAGAAGGAGCTGGGCGACGGCGAGGACGGCGCCAACGAGATCGCCGAGCTGGAAGAGAAGATCGCCGGCACCAAGCTCTCGAAAGAGGCCAAGGAAAAGGCCGAGGCCGAGCTGAAAAAGCTCAAGAACATGAGCCCGATGTCGGCCGAGGCCACGGTTGTGCGCAATTACCTCGACTGGATGCTGTCGATCCCCTGGGGTGTGAAAAGCCGCGTCAAGAAGGATCTGAACAAGGCGCAGGGCGTGCTTGATGACGATCACTACGGTCTGGAAAAGGTCAAGGAACGCATCGTCGAATACCTTGCGGTGCAGCAGCGCTCGAAGAAGCTGAAGGGCCCGATCATGTGCCTTGTCGGCCCTCCGGGCGTGGGCAAGACCTCGCTGGGCAAATCCGTCGCCAAGGCCACGGGACGCGAGTTCATCCGCATCAGCCTCGGCGGCGTGCGGGACGAGAGCGAGATCCGCGGCCACCGTCGGACCTACATCGGCTCGATGCCGGGCAAGATCATCCAGGCGCTGAAAAAGGCCAAGACCACCAATCCGCTCATCCTGCTCGACGAGATCGACAAGATGGGGCAGGACTTTCGTGGCGATCCGGCCTCGGCCATGCTCGAAGTGCTCGACCCGGAACAGAACGGCACCTTCGTCGACCACTATCTCGAAGTGGAATACGACCTGTCGAACGTGATGTTCCTGACCACCTCGAACAGCTACAACATGCCCGGGCCGCTGCTTGACCGGATGGAGATCATCCCGCTGGCCGGCTACACCGAGGACGAGAAGACCGAGATCGCCAAACGGCACCTGATCGGCAAGCAGATCAAGAACCACGGTCTGAAAAAGACCGAGTTCGAGCTGACCGACGAAGCGCTGTCGGACATGGTGCGCTATTACACCCGCGAGGCCGGGGTGCGGAACCTCGAGCGCGAGATCGCCAAGACCGCGCGCAAAGCGGTGACGCAGATCGTCAAGGGCGAGAGCGACAAGGTGGTCGTGAACTCCGGGAACCTCTCGGATTTCCTCGGCGTGCGCAAACACCGCTTTGGCCTGGCCGAGGATGAGCATCAGGTCGGGGTCGTGACCGGGCTGGCCTATACCTCTGTCGGCGGCGACCTGTTGCAGATCGAGGCGTTGCGCCTGCCGGGCAAGGGCCGGATGAAGACCACCGGCAAGCTCGGCGACGTGATGAAGGAATCGATCGACGCGGCCTCGAGCTACGTGCGCTCGATCTCGCCGCAGATCGGGGTCAAGCCGCCGAAGTTCGAGAAGTGGGACATCCACGTCCACGTGCCCGATGGCGCCACTCCCAAGGACGGCCCCTCGGCCGGTCTGGCGATGGTGACCTCGATCGTCTCGGTGCTGACCGGCATTCCGGTGCGCAAGGACATCGCCATGACCGGCGAGGTCTCGCTGCGCGGCAATGCGATGCCGATCGGCGGGCTGAAGGAGAAGCTTCTGGCGGCGCTGCGCGGCGGGATCAAGACGGTCTTCATTCCGGAAGAGAATGAAAAGGACCTGGCGGATATCCCCGACAACGTCACCTCGGGGCTCAAGATCATTCCCGTCACCCATGTTTCGGATGTGCTGGAACAGGCGCTGATCCGCAAGCCCGAACCGGTGGAATGGGATGAGGCTGCCGAAGAAGAGGCCGCAGCCCGGCGCGCGCTCTCGAAGGGAGACGACACGACGAGCGCCGTGGCGCACTGAGCCTGTCGCGAGAGAAATGACCGAGGCCGTCCGATCCGCTCGGGCGGCCTTTTTCGTGCGGGGACAACCCGAGGCCGTTGCACGACTGCGCCGCGCCAAAGACCACAAGGAGCATCGGCAGAAGCGCCGTTGCCGGCCAAGGATGCGCGGACCGCCTCGGGCCTGACCGCGACGACCACGGGCCGGACAGCGGGCTGCCGGCCCGCGCCGCGTTGGCAACGCGCGCCGCGCAAGTGACTGCGATCAATGATGCCTTCATCTTTGCAGACCGCCTTTCCCTACGCCGCCCGAGGTGGGCGCCGCCGGTGCAACCGGTCACGCCTTCGCCGGTCCGGCGGGGATCTCACGCACCGGCGATCGGGCCGGGCAGACAGGGGCAGGGGCGCGGGATTGGCGGTGCGGAATTTTCTCCCGATCCCCCCTTGCACGGCCCGAAAAGGGGCGTTAATAGACGCGCTACCGGGTGATTAGCTCAGTGGTAGAGCGCTTCGTTCACATCGAAGATGTCAGGAGTTCAAATCTCTTATCACCCACCATCTTCCCCCCTTTGCGACCAAGAACACCTTTTCCCCAATCGCACTGCCTCCGTTCCCGCCGAACAGACTGGGTTGCGCGGATAGCCGGCAGAGGGACGAAACCGGAAAAAGAGCTTTGATCAATCCGGGCATCAGGGCGCGCGGGCGATCTTGCCACCGGTTCGGTTACAAAAGACCGCCTTTCAGGGCCCGGGCAACAGCCTCGAGCATTGTCCGCGCCCCGAGCTTGCGCCGAACGTTGCTGCTGTGCAGGTCGACGGTGGCAACAGAGATATCGAGGTCGAAAGCGAGCTGATCACGCCGCTGACCTTTCATCAGGCCGCGCAGGACTTCCGCTTCGCGGGCGGTCAAGACGGCCTTTTCCTCGGGAGCGTAGGCCGCGGCTTTCAGGGCTGGCAGTTCCTCGGTTGTCGCGATGACAAGGACATGTCGCCCGCCGTTGGTTTGAGGCAAGAAATTCACCCGCATCCCGGGCAAAATTCGTCCGTCGGCACCGCGAACCTGGGGCAGGTCCAATGTGTTCGCCCGGCCGTATGTGGCATCCGTGGCAAGTCCGACACCGGCCTGGAACTGCGCGGCCATCGGACCGCTCAGCGTCACGACCTGATCGTTGCGAAAGATGAAATTCGGGTGTTGCCGCAGCAGGAAATCCGCCAGTCCGTTCAGGCGAAGCAAGCGGCCCTCATGGTCCAGCTCGAACATCGGAACTTCGCCGTTCAGGGAACCGTCCGCGGCCGCGATGTCGCGAACCCGGTTTCTGATCAGCTCCCGCCTGATTGCGTGCATCCGACCGAGGTCGGACTGGCGCCGATTGAGCAGCGCCATCTCATCGTCGGAAAAATCGCCGGCGTGCTTGCCCTTGTGAAAGGCCGTGACCACCCGCCCGTCCCGGGTGTCTTGCACCAGCCCGAGACACCAGAAGCGCTCGAGGCGATTCTTCACGATGAACTCGTTGTACATCAGGCTTTTCTGAAACGTCTCGGGGCTTACGAACTGGGTCAGCCGAAAGGCGCCCGTGCCGATCCTTTCATCATTGACCTGGGCCATCCACGGATCGCGGCGCATGAACTCGGCGTAGTCGTCATTGGTTTCGGGCTGCGTCCCGGCGCTTACTTCCTGAAGGTCACCGGGATGCAGCCAGAAGAACATCGCCGACGGCACATCCATGTCGCGGGCCAATTGCCGGGGCAGTGTCTCGAAGAGTTCGTTGTCAAGGGCCGCATCATAAATCTCGTGATGGGTAAGTTTTTCGTTCATTTGGGCATACTTACGACGCTGGACTGCCTTCGCCCGAAAGGTGGCAGAACTTTCGGGCGTGAGCAACATCTTGTGAACCGGGGCCCGTTCGGCGATCCCGCCTGGCCGGGCGCACGTCTCACGCGCGATCATCCGCCTCCGCGCTGGCATCGGGCCGCCGGGGCGGGTAAAGCTGTTTCCAGTCTGACTGCCCGGCGTGCCGGAGGGGTCGGAAGGTGCCGGCGCGCAGGGCTGACAGGGAGTGGAACACATGAAATTTTCGGCAAATCTCGGGTTTCTCTGGGCCGACAGGCCTTTGCCAGAGGCGATCCGGGCGGCCAAATCGGCGGGGTTCGATGCCGTCGAATGCCACTGGCCCTATGACACGCCGGCCCAGGAGGTGCGCGCCGCGCTGCGCGAGACCGGGCTGGAGATGTTGGGCCTCAACACCGCGCGGGGCGACCTGGCGGCGGGCGACAACGGGCTGTCGGCGCTGCCCGGGCGCGAACCCGAGGCGCGTGCCGCGATTGACGAGGCGCTGGCCTATGCCAGCGAAATCGGCGCGCGGAACCTGCATGTGATGGCCGGTTTTGCCGCCGGCCCGGCGGCGCAGCGCGCCTTTGTCGACAACCTGGCCTATGCCTGCCAGGAGGCGGCCGACGCCGAGATCACGATCCTGATCGAGCCGCTCAACCGCTATGACGCGCCGGGCTATTTCCTGACCACAACGGCGCAGGCGGATGAGGTGATCCGCGCCGTCGGGGCGCCGAATCTGAAACTGATGTTCGATTGTTATCATGTGCAGTTGATGGAGGGCGATTTGAGCCGCAGGCTCGAGGCGCTGCAAGCGCAGATCGGTCATATCCAGTTTGCCTCGGTGCCCGATCGCGGCGCGCCCGATCATGGTGAGGTCAATTACGCCCATGTCTTTCAGGTGATCGAGAGGCTTGGCTTTCCCATGCCGCTTGGCGCCGAATACAAGCCCGCCGGCGCGACCGAGGACAGCCTCGGCTGGCTGACGGCGCTGCGCTGATCCCGGCGCCGGGGCGCGCTTTTCCGGGCCATCGCGGCGCATGCGCCGGGGGCCGGATCGGGGCAGGTGACCACTAAAGGAACCGCCAAGCTGCTATTGGAAAAGCCTGCCGCCTCTCTGCGGTCATTTCCGTCTGACCGGGCGGCAATTCGGGCTGGCGTCCGCGCTCCGGGCGTGGTCGTGATCCACCTCAGGGCCGTTTGCGCAGGAACGCCGCGGCCAGAGCGAGTGCAGGAGAGCGGATATGACGGCCCGGATCATCGATGGCAAGGCCTTTGCGGCCAAAGTGCGGGGACAGGTAGCAGGGCAGGTGACCCGGCTCAGCGAGGACCACGGGCTCACGCCAGGGCTGGCGGTGGTGCTGGTGGGCGAAGATCCGGCCAGCGAGGTCTATGTACGCAACAAGGGCAAGCAGACCGTCGAATGCGGCATGGCCTCCTTCGAGCACAAGCTTGACGCCCGCACCTCCGAGGCAGAGCTTCTGGCGCTGATCGCGCAGTTGAACGCCGATCCGGCGGTGCATGGCATCCTGGTGCAACTGCCGCTGCCCGATCATCTGAACGAGGATCTGGTGATCAACGCCATCGCGCCGGAAAAGGACGTCGACGGCTTTCACATCTCGAATGTCGGCCTGCTGGCCACCGGGCAGAAGGCGATGGTGCCCTGCACGCCGCTGGGCTGCCTGATGATGCTGCGCGAGGCGCATGGCAGCCTGTCGGGGCTGAATGCCGTGGTGGTCGGCCGGTCGAACATCGTCGGCAAACCGATGGCACAGCTTCTGCTGCGCGACAGTTGCACCGTGACGCTCGCCCATTCCCGCACCCGCGATATCGAGGCGCTCTGCCGCCAGGCCGATATCCTGGTGGCCGCCGTGGGCCGGCCGCAGATGGTGACCGGTGATTGGGTCAAGCCCGGCGCCACGGTGATCGACGTCGGCATCAACCGCATCGACGCGCCGGAAAAGGGCGAAGGCAAGACCCGGCTCGTGGGCGACGTGGATTTCGCCTCGGCCGCCGCCGTGGCCGGCGCCATCACCCCGGTGCCCGGCGGAGTGGGGCCGATGACCATCGCCTGCCTGCTGGCCAATACGCTGACCGCCTGTTGCCGCAGCCACGGTCTGCCCGAACCCGACGGCCTGACCGCCTGATCCCCTGACAGACAAATTCGCCCGGAGCCCCCAATGAGCAAATATGCCCTCACCGTTGCCTGCCGTTCGACCCGCGGCATCGTCGCCGCCATCGCCGGATACATGGTCGGGAACGGCTGCAACATCACCGACAGCGCCCAGTTCGACGACATGGAGACCGGCAATTTCTTCATGCGTATCAGCTTCACCAGCGAAGACGGCGTCGACCTGGCGACCCTGCGCGCCGGCTTTGTCGACACCGCGGCCGAGTTCGACATGACCTGGGATTTCCATGACGAGGCCGAGAAGATGAAGGTCATCATCATGGTCTCGCGCTTCGGCCATTGCCTGAACGATCTGCTTTATCGCTGGCGCATCGGTGCGCTGCCGATCGACATCGTTGCGGTGATCTCGAACCACATGGACTATCAGAAGGTGGTGGTGAACCACGACATCCCGTTCCACTGCATCCGGGTGACCAAGGAAAACAAGCCGCAGGCCGAGGCGGCGATCATGCAGGTGGTGGAAGAGACCGGCGCCGAACTGGTGGTGCTGGCGCGCTACATGCAGATCCTGTCGGACGAGATGTGCCAGAAGATGTCGGGCCGGATCATCAACATCCACCACTCGTTCCTGCCGTCGTTCAAGGGTGCGAACCCCTACAAGCAGGCGTTTCAGCGCGGCGTCAAGCTGATCGGCGCGACCTCGCATTACGTCACCGCCGATCTCGACGAGGGGCCGATCATCGAACAGGACATCGTGCGCGTCACCCACGCCCAATCGCCCGAGGATTACGTCTCGCTCGGGCGCGACGTCGAAAGCCAGGTGCTGGCCCGGGCGATCCACGCGCATATTCACCGCCGGGTCTTTCTCAACGGCAACAAGACGGTGGTCTTTCCGGCCTCGCCGGGCTCCTACGCCTCCGAGCGCATGGGATGAGCGCCGGACCGGATCAGCGCATCACGAAGGGATTGGCCATCGGCCGGTCCGAGGTGCTGATCCAGGTGGTCTTGGTACGGGTGTAGTCCTGGATCGCCTCGATCCCGGCCTCGCGCCCGTAGCCGGACTGGCCATAGCCGCCAAACGGCGCGATCGGCGACACCGCGCGGTAGGTGTTCACCCAGCATATCCCCGCCTTGAGCCGCGCCGAGACCCGGTGCGCGCGGGCGAGGTTTTCGGTAAAGACGCCCGAGCCGAGGCCGAACGGCGTGTCATTGGCCAGGGCGATTGCCTCTTCCTCGCTGTCGAACGGCAGCAGCGACATCACCGGGCCGAACATCTCGACATGCAATGTCGCGGTGTCGGGGCCGGCGCATTCCACCAGCGTCGGGGGCATGTAGTTGCCGGGACGCGCGAGCGGCGCGCCGCCAAAGCGGATCGTCGCGCCCTGGGCCGTGGCGGCGGCCAGCGTGGCCTCGATCTTCGCGATCTGCGCCGCGGTGCAGAGCGGGCCGATCTGCGTCTGCGCCTCCAGCGGGTCGCCAATGGTGACCCCGGCCATCTTTTCCTCGATCCGGGCGACAAGCGCGTCGAAGACCGGGCGATGCACCAGCCCGCGCGAACCGGCGACACAGCTCTGCCCGGAGGCGCCGAAATTGCCCGCAATCAGCCCGTTGGCCGCACCTTCGAGATCGGCATCCTCGAACACCAGGATCGGGGATTTTCCGCCGAGTTCCAGCGTCGTCACCGCGAAGCTTTCGGCCGAATTGCGCACCACATGGCGCGCCGTCTCGGGCCCGCCGGTAAAGGCGATCCGGTCGACCCCGGGGTGACGGGTGAGCGGAATGGCACAGGCCTCGGCGTCACCGGTCAGCACCGAGACGACGCCGGGCGGAAAGCCCGCCTCCTCGATCAGCCGGGCAAACTCGAGCATCGGGGCGGGGGCCACCTCGGAGGCTTTCAGAACCACCGCACAGCCCGCCGCCAGGGCCGGGCCGAGCTTGGTGGCAGTCAGGAACATCTGCGCATTCCAGGGTACGATCGCCACCACCACACCAATCGGCTCGCGGCGGGTAAAGACATGCATGTCGGGTTTGTCGATCGGCAGCACCGCGCCTTCGATCTTGTCGGCGAGGCCGGCATAATAGCGATAGTAATCGCCTACATAAGCGGTCTGGCTGGCGGTTTCGGCAAGGAGCTTGCCACTGTCCGTGGTCTCGATCCGACCGATCCCGGCGGCGTTTTGTTCGATCAGATCGGCGAGGCGAAGGAGCAGCTTGCCGCGCGCGGTCTGGCTGAGGTCACGCCAGGCCGGATCGGACAGCGCGCGGCGGGCGGCGGTCACGGCGCGGTCGATGTCCGCGGGCGCGGCGCAGGCGAAGGTCGCCCATTCCTCACCGGTCGCGGGGTTTGGCGTGCTCATGGTCTGGCCATCCGCGCCCTCGGTCCATTGGCCGTCGATGAAAAGCTGGTAATGCGGTGTGTCGGTCATCTGATCCCTCATTGAAAGGCCGGCATGACTTCGTCGATGAACCGCGCGAGCGAGGCGCGCTTGCGCTCGAAGCTCATGCCGCTGTCGATCCAGAAGGCGAATTCATCGTAGCCCAGGGCCTCGTAGGCCTTGATCCGCCGCGTCACCTCCGGCGCGGTGCCGATGGTCAGATCGCGCGCAAGGTTTTCCGGCGCCATCATCGCATTGCCGGCGATTTCCGCCGCCGAAAGCGGCGCGATCAGCCCTTGTTCCACCGGTCGCTTGTTCTGGAACCAGGCCCCGAAATAACAGTAGAAGCGCGACAGATCCCGCGCGGCCTGCGCCACGTCGTCGCCGTCGGCTCCGACATAGGTGTGGTGCAGCAGCATGATTTTCGGCCGCGCGCCATCGTGGCTGGCGCAGGCGGCGTCAAACCGGGACATCAGGGTTTCGATCTCGCTCATTCCCTGCCAGAGCGGGGTGACCTGGATGTTGAACCCGTTGTGCACGCCGAATTCATGGCTGTTGGGGTCACGTGCGGCAATCCAGATCGGCGGGCCGCCGGGCTGTGCCGGTTTCGGCGCCGAGGTGGTGGCGGGAAAGGCGAAATACTGGCCGTCATGGGCGCAGTCCCCGGCCCAGAGCCGGGGCAGAAGCGGCGTCATCTCGCGCATTCGCTGGCCGGCTTCCCAGGCGTCCATGCCGGGCATCAGACGCTCGTATTCATAGGCATAGGCCCCGCGCGCCACGCCAAGCTCGATCCGTCCACCGGTCATCAGATCGGCGGCGGCGGCTTCTCCGGCGAGCTTGATCGGATGCCAGAACGGCGCGATCACCGTGCCGGTGCCAAGCCGGACCCGTTTCGTATGATGGGCGAGGTTGACCAGCGTCGTCAGAGGGTTGGGCGCAATGGTGAATTCCATGCCGTGATGCTCGCCGGTCCAGATGGCACGCATGCCGGCGGCATCGGCCATCTTGCAAAGTTCGATGAATTCATCGTTCAGCCGGGCCTGCGGCTGGTCGGGCGTGAGCCGTTCCATATGCACGAAGAGCGAGAACTCCATGGGTCAGGTCCTTTCAGACGGGGTGTGAACATCGCCGCGCTGGCCATCGCCGAGGTAGAAGCCAAAGCTGCGGCTGCCGGCCTCGCGGGCAAAACGCGCCATCATGTCGGCGATGGGCGGGGCGGTGTAAGTCAGATGCGGCAGCGCAGCGGTGGCGATGGCCTCGATGTCGCCGGCGGGCGTGGCCTCGGTGGTGGCGCGCAGATAGGTGAAACGGGTGTCCGCCACGTCAAAGACGGAATAGGCGGCGTGCAACCGTGCCGGCAGCCCCCGTCCGGCCAGGTCCTGCGACAGGTCGTGCCGCAGCCGGCCCCGGTCGGGCAGCGCGACCTGTGGCGGGCGGTGGCCGTGCGGCGTGCGCTCCAGCAGGACCCGGTCGCCCTGTTCGAGGATCGCACCGCAGATCGTGGCGCCGGGGCGGCGATCCAGCGCCGCGCGTTCCAGCCCGAGGCTGAAATACTGGCCGCCAGCATAGCCCAGCCCGCGCCCTTCGGCACAGGCGAAATCCTGCACCTGGCCAATCAGGATGCTGTGGTCGCCGGCGTCGAGCACCCGTTCCGTGGAGCAGGAAAACTGCGCCAGCGCGCCCTCGATCAGCGGATTGCCACGGGCGTCGCTGCGGTGCGGCACACGGGCAAAACGGTCGCCCTTGAAGCTGGCAAAGGTATTGGAAACCTCCTGCTGGCCTTCGGCGAGGATATTGACGGCAAACCCCGTGCAGCCGGCAAAACGGTCATGGGTCGAAAGGAACTTGCCCGGACAGACCAGAAGAAGCGGCGGATCGAGCGAGACGGAGGTGAAGGAATTGGCGGTAAAGCCCAGCGGCCGGCCGTCGTCCGTGCGGCTGGTGACGACGGTGACGCCGGTCATGAAACTACCGAAGGCGCGGCGCAGCGCACGCGGGTCGAGGGCGGTCATGGCAGAACCTCCGTGGCCAAGTCGATGAGCGCGGCATTGACGTCTCCGGCATGGGTCATCGGCATCATGTGAGCGGCGCCCGCGGCGATCCGCACGCGGCCCCGTGGCGCCAGGCGGGCCATGGTGTCCGACATCTGCGGGGTGGAGTTGGGCTCCAGCGCGCCGGTCATGAAGAGCACCGGGCAGGGCAGGCGGGCCAGGGCTTCGCGGGCCGGGCCCTGGGCGCGGGCAAAGGCAGCATAGGCCATCCTGTAACCTGCCGGATCGACGGCGCGCAGCCAGTCGCCGCAGGCGTGGCGCTCTGGCGTCTCGTCCGGACCGAACCAGCGCGCCAGCGTCGGCCCGGGATCGGCCGCGCGTTCGCCGTCGAGGCTGGCGGCGCGGGCCTCGACCGCTGCGGCGGCCGCGGCATCACGTTCGAACACTGCGTTCAGCGCCGCCACGCCGGGGACCATTTCAGGATGACGCACGGCCATGTCGAGCGCGATCATCGCCCCCATCGAATGACCGACGATCAGCGCCGGTTCGGCCAGAACGGCCAAGGCCGCCTCGGCGTAGTCGGCCAGCGCCATCGGCACGGCCGGCCGGGGGCTTTCGCCATGGCCCGGCAGGTCGGGCGCGGTCACCCGGTAGCGGCGGGACAAGGCGTCGATCTGCCGGTTCCAGGCCTCGGCGCGCAGGCCGACACCATGCAGGAGTAAAACCGGCGGGCCCTCGCCGCAGCGGATCGCGGCCAGCCCGCCGATCTCAGACCGCGGCCGGGTTGTCCAGGTCATGGCCCAGGTCCTTCAGGTCTTGGTAGCGGTCGCCAATGCGGTGATGCGGCCGGCCGCCGGTGGCGGCGCCCAGCACGACGACGATCTCATCGGCGCGCGGCGCGTCGGGAATGGCGAACTGGAGCGTCAGATAATGCGAGCGGCGGCCGGCATCGTCCTTGTCCATCAGCGGCACCATGATCGGCGCATTGGCCGGGCCACGGGTGTTGGTGAATGCGAGGTAGGATTTCGCGGCCACCGCCTCGCGGTAGTGATTGCCGAACCGCAGCGTGTGGATCAGCCCGGAGGCATGTTCGATCTCGCCGTCAAGGCCCACCACCGCCGCCTTGCCATAGGCCTCGATCGCCGCGCCGCTTCCGGCAAGGCGGATCATCCGCTCGGTCAGCAGAGCGCCCAGAACCGGGCCATAGGCCTGGATCTCGGGCTTCAGGTTCTCGACGAAACGGCCCGCCCAGGGGTTGCTGACCACGGCGGCCACGGCGAACATGCGCCAAGGTGGGTCGGCCGGGCGAAACCCCTCGATCAGAACGTCTTCGGCATAGGTTACGATTTTGCGGATTTCGGGGCGCATGGTCACTCCTGTTCGTGTGACCAAACGCTAGAAACCCGTTGCTTTTTTCACAAACGAAGGATTTCCCCCCTTAGCCATTAGCAAGACTTATGGCTAAGTTGACCTCATGGCCAAATCACTTCCTCCCCTGACCTGGTTCCGCTCGTTCGAGGCGGCGGCGCGGCATCTGAGCTTTACCGCCGCGGCGGAAGAGATCGGCATGACCCAATCGGCGGTCAGCCAGCAGGTCAAATCGCTCGAGATGCGTCTTCGGGTGCCGTTGTTCGTGCGGCAGCCGCGCGGGCTGGCGCTGACAGATCACGGAAGGCGGCTTCTGCCCGAGGTCGGCGCGCCGCTCGAGGCGCTGGCCGCGGCCACCGCCCGGTTCGAAGCCGGGCCGGGGACCGATCTGCTGACCGTCGCCACCTCGGTCAGCGTGGCGCAATGGGTGATCGCGCCGCATCTGCCGGATTTCACCGCCCGTCACCCCGAGATCCGGGCGCGGTTCCTGAGCGCGATCTGGCCCGATGATTTCCAATCCGCCCGCGCCGATGTGGAAATCCGTTTCGGGTCTCTCAAACAGGTGGGCAGCGATGCCGAACTGTTGCTGCCAAACCGGCTTGTGGCGCTGAAATCGCCAGGTCTGTCCGGGGCGCTCGCCGATCTGCCGCTGATCGAGGCGGTGGGCACGTCGAGCGGCTGGCGCGCCTGGGCCGAGATACAGGGCGGCGGCGCGCTGCATCCGACGCTCTATGCCGATACCTATGGAATGGCCCTGCAACTCGCCGCACATGGCAACGGTGTGGCGCTGGTGAGCGAGCTTCTGGCGCAGCATGCGGTCATGACCGGGCTGGTGCAGCGCGCGCATCCGGGCTCGATCCCATGTCAGGAGGGGTATTTCCTCTCGGTCAAAGAACATCGTGCCGCCGCCACGGCCTTTCGAAGCTGGCTGCTGGAACAGCTCGGCAGGTGATCTGCCACGGTTGAATCGACAGGCGCGGTCTACCTCGAAAGGATAGGGGCGCACACCGGATGCGCGGCCCGGCTACCCGGGCGATCAATGGCGCCTGTCCGGTCTTTCGTGCGACATATGCCTTGTCCATGTGTCTCTTCGGGCTGCGGTGAAATTAATGAATGTATGTTTGGCGATACCGTATGCACGGGCGGTAAAAAGTGTCCTTGTTTCCTTCTTGCTCCTGCTGACCACCGCGCTTGTCGCGGCGGCGCAGGAGCTCATCCTTCAGCCGGTGGGGGCGCCGCAGGTGACCGGCGCCGGAGCCGGCAAGCGCGCCGTGTGGCGCAATGCCGGCACGGTCGGCGGCGCGACGGTGGACATCGTCGGCGTGATGACCGACGCGGCGCTCGATCACAGTCTGACCACCGGCAATGGCCAGATCCAGATCACCTCGGCCGCGCAGGACGTGCATTACCTCGACATGTACATCTACAGCGCCGGCACCTATGATCTTGCCAGCGACAGCGGCGGCGTTCCGGTCATCGCCGACGTGCATATCCAGATCAACGATATCGACGGGCCGTCCAACGAACAGGTCTATGTCGAATTGTGTTCGGGCCAAGTGGAATACGTCCGCATCGACCGCAACGCCACCACCCGCCGCTCCTTCGTGGCCGGGCCGGCGCCGGTGGGCACCGAAATCTTCGTGCTGTCGGGCGACCGGAATTACAGCAATCAGCCGGTCTCGGGCCTCGAGATCTATTACCCCCAGACCTCGGTGTTCCGTTTCGGCCGCACCGCCAACAGCCGGTTTCTGGTGCGCCTGGCCAACCCGACCTATGACGAGGCCGATACCTTCGATCTGAAATGCGGCGATTTCCGCACCATCACGCTGGTCGATGACCTCAAGGAACAGGTGTTGGGCCAGCCGGTGACGCTCAACATCCTCTACAACGACACCGTGTCGACCGAAAACAACAATGGCCCGGCCAACGCGTCCGGCTTGCCGAGCACCTACGGCACCCAGGCGGTGGATCTGATCGCGCCGGCCGGGGCGATCAATCAGGTGACCGACAGTTCCGGCCATCTGGTCGGTTTCGACGTCGTCGGAGAAGGCACCTGGAGCTACGACGACGACACCGGCGAGCTGACCTTCACCCCCTTTGCCGCCTTCTTCGGTGTGCCGACGCCGATCGACTATCGCTTTCAGCGCCCCGAGAACACCACCGGCGTGGCCTATTCGGCCCCGGCCCGGGTGTCCATCGACATCGGCGCGCTCGGTCTGCTCAAGACCGCGACGCTGGTCGACACCAACGTCAATGGCTATGCCGATCCGGGCGAGACCATCGCCTATGTCTTCACCGCCGAGAATTTCGGCAATGTCACTCTGACCAATGTCACCCTGGCCGAGACCCAGTTCAGCGGCAAGGGCGCCACGCCGGTGATGCAGTTCCAGGCGGCGACCGGATTGTCGCCGGAAGGCACGCTCGAACCCGGCGAGCGTGCGGTCTATACGGCGACCTACACCCTGGTGCCCGAAGACCTCGACACCACGATCAGCAATCAGGCCCGCGCCACCGCCACCACGCCGGGCGGCACCGAGGTCTCGGACCTGTCGGACTCCGAGAACCCGTCGGATGGCGATGGCGAGGCCCGGAACGGCCCCGGGGCGGGCCGGGACGATCCGACGACAATCTATGCCGGCTCTGGCCCGGACCGGGGCGATGCGCCGCTGAGTTACGGCGATCCGCAGCATGCCGACACCGCGCAATACCGCATCGGCGCGGTCAACGGCGACGGCGACAGCAGCGCCCAGCACAGCGCCGATGCCAGCGGCGACGATCTCGACGGCAATGACGACGAAGACGAAACCATGCTGCCGCAGCTCTATGGCGGCCTGACGCGGACCGTCACCATCCCGGTGAGCGAGCCCGCGCCGGGCACCGGCCGCTTACAGGTCTTTGTCGATTTCGGCGCCGACGGCAGCTTTCTGACGCCCGGCGATCAGGTTGGCACCGATCTGCGCGATGGCGGACCGCAGGATCTTGACGGGGCGGTCAATGGCCAGATCAGCTTTGCCGTCGCAGTGCCGCCCACGGCGCCGCTGGTCCCGACCTTCGCGCGGCTGCGCTTGTCGAGCGTGGCCGGCCTGAATGCCATTGCCGCAGCCGCCGATGGCGAGGTCGAGGATCATGCGATCACGCTCAAGACCCCGCCCGATGCCGACCGGGGCGATGCGCCGGCCAGCTATGGCGATCCGCAGCATGTCGTCGAAGGGCCGGGTGCGCCGACCATCTACCTGGGCAGCGTGCCGCCGGATGTCGACCTGGTGTCGCAGGCGGGCGCAGGCGCCACCGGTGACGATCTTGACGGCAGTGACGACGAGGACGGCGTGACCCTGCCGCAGCTCTACGCCGGCGGTCTGACTGAAGTGACGGTGAATGTGGCCGAGCCCGCCGCCGGCACCGCCTACCTTCAGGCCTTCGTGGATTTCGACGGTGACGGCACATTTGCCGGCGAACAGGTGGCCAGCGATCTTCAGGACGGTGGCACGCTCGACAAGGACGGGGCGGTCAATGGCGCCATCACCTTTGAATTCATCGTGCCCGCCGGGGCCACCACGCTGCCCACCCATGCCCGGTTCCGCTGGTCCACCGATCTGACCGGCGCCGAGACCGCCTTTGACGGCGAGGTCGAGGATTACGGGCTGACGATCTCGTCCGATCCGCCGCCCTTCATCTGCGACGCGTCGCTCTATGCCTTCTCGACCAGGCGGACGACCCTGTCGCGGCTGGCCTTCTCGGATGCCGGCGGCAGCTATGCGGTCACGGCGACGACGGTCGGCTCGACCGGGTCGAACCGGGACGGGCCCTGGGGGTTCAACGAGCTCGACGGCTATTTCTATGGCGTCGATCAGGGCCGGCGCAGGCTCTACCGCGTCGACGGCGGCGGCACGTTCACCGATCTCGGCAATATCTCGGGCGCCAGGACCGCGGCGGACGCGGGCGATATCCTGCCCAACGGCCGGATGATCTATGAGGTCGACGAGGCCAGGTGGCATATCGTCGACCTGAGCGGTGCGGGCGCAGCCACTGCGGTTGGCGATATCGATCTCAGCTTCGATGTCTTTCCGGATGATCTTGCCTACAACCCGATCGATGGACTGGTCTACGGCATCGACCGCTCCAGCCGCCGGCTGTTCAGTGTCGCGGTCAACGGCGGGGTGCCCGGCACCCGCACGCCGCAGCTGATCGGCCCCGCGATCTATTCCGGTGTTTTCGATTCCCTCTGGTTCGATCGGGACGGCCGGCTGTACGGCTATTCCAACTCGACCAACAATCTTTATCTGATCTCCACCGTCACCGGCGAGGCGCAGTTGATCATGACGCTGCCCTTCGACGAAGGCGACAGAAGCGATGGCGCCTCCTGTCGCGGTCCGGCGCCGATCCCCTTTGGCGCGGTGTCGGGCAATGTCTTCGAGGATCGCGACGCCTCGGACATCAAGGAGGCGGGCGAGCCGAATTACGGCGCCGGCATCGGCCTGACGATCTTTGCCGACAATGGCACGCCGGCGAATTTCGGCGACGATCTGCAAGTCGCGGTGACCGAGACACTGCCCGATGGCACCTACGGGTTCGGCGACCTGCTGATCAACACCACCTACCGTATCCTGCTGGACGAGACCGACCCCGATCTCGGCCCCGGCGCCACCATCGGCACCTCGAACCCGCTGACTTCGGTCGCGGTGGACGGCAACGCCGTGACCGAAGATCAGGACTTCGGATTTGACGCCGCCGAGGCCGACCTCTCGATCACCAAGTTCGCCGCCGCCTCCGGCACGGCCACGCCGCGCAGTTCGGCCACACCGGGCGACCTGATCGACTGGGTGATCACCGTCGAGAACATCGGGCCGGGCTCGCCCTCGGGCGTCAAGGTGATCGACCGGATCCCCGACGGCTATGAATACGTCTCCGACAGCGCGCCCAACACCGGCGACACCTACGACCCGGCCACCGGGCTGTGGTTTGTCGACGAGATCCTCGCCGGGACCTCCGAGACGCTGACCGTGACCGTGCGGATGCGCGACACCGGCGAGACCACCAACCGCACGGAAATCGTCTACAGTTCGCTGCCCGATCCCGACAGCGATCCGGATGTCGGCCATCTGGTCGATGACCTCGGCGACGGCAGCGTCGACGACGACGAAGCCGCCTATGCGCTGGCCCGCATCGTCGATACGCGGCGCCTGGCGGGCCGGGTCTTCCTCGACACCGGCGCCGGCGGCGGGAGCGCCCATGACGCGCTGGTCAACGGCGCCGAAGCCGGCGTCGGCGGCGGAACCCTGCGCCTGATCGACAGCGCCGGAACCGAGATCGCCGCGCCGGTGATCGGCTCCGATGGCAGCTGGAGCGCCAGCCTGCCCAGCAGCGTCACCGGGGCGGTCACGCTGGAGCTGATCGCCGCCGAAGGCCGGATCGCGATTTCCGAACGCACCGCCGGGCTGCCCGCGCTGAGCAATGCCGATCCGAACGACGGGCGCTTTACCTTCACCCCCGATCCAGGCAGCGACTACACCGATCTCGATTTCGGCGTGATCGAAACGCCGCGGCTCACCCAGGATCAGGTTGCCGCGATCATGGCCGGCCAGGTGATCGCGCTGCCGCACCGCTACACCGCCAGCTCGGAAGCCACGGTTGCCTTTTCGACCAATGTGACCACCGAGACCCCGGCCGGCGCCTATTCGATCGCGGTCTTCCGCGACACCGATTGCGACGGCGCCGCTGACAGCCCGCTGTCCGCGCCGGTGGGCGTCTCGCCCGGGGCCGAGCTGTGCCTCGTGGTGCGGGTCTCGGCCGGGGCCGGGGTCGGCGCCGGATCGGCGCTGACCTATGATCTGATCGCCACCACCGGCTTTGCCCGCACCAGCGCCAGCCATGTCACCCGCAACACCGACCGGATCGCTGCTTCGAGCGAGGCCGCCGTGGTGCTACGCAAGACCGTGCGCAACCTGACGCTCGGCTCGGCCGAGGGCACTACGAATGCGGGCGCGCCGGGCGATGTTCTGGCCTATCGCATCTACCTCGACAACACCTCGAGCGAGACGGTCTCGAACCTGACGATCCACGACCGGACGCCGCCATATACCGTGCTCGGCGCGGCGCCGACCTCGCCCTCGGCCGTGGCGTCGCAGCTCAATTGCCTGCTGGTCGTTCCGGCCAGCGCGGCGCCGGGCTATGCCGGGGTGCTGCAATGGGATTGCAGCGGCATGCTGCCTCCGGGCGACAGCGGCTTTGTCAACTTCGAGGTGCGCATCCTCGACTAGCCGCCGGGCCGCGCCAAAAAATGGGGCTGTCACCCGGCGGCCTGTCGTAGCACAGTGGCCCCGAAACGGATGCAGCCATGGGGGCGCCGGGTGACGCAGGCCAAAGAGCAGATCAGAACCGCCGTGGTGGGCGCCGGGATCATCGGCACCAGCATCGCCCATGCGTTGCAACAGCGCGGCCATGCAGTGGCGCTGATCGACCGGGATGCGCCGGGCCGCGGCGCCTCATTCGGCAATATGGCCTCGATCGCGGTTTCGGGGTTCATGCCGATTTCCCGGCCGCGGGTCTGGATGCAGGCGCCGGGTTGGCTGCTCGATCCGAAGGGGCCGATCCGGGTCGCGCCGGGCTATGCGCCGCGCCTTGTGCCCTGGATGCTGCGGTTTCTCTCGGCCGGGCGGCCGGGCCGGCTGCGTGCCTTGCAGGGGCAGGGGGCGGCGCTCTGCGCCCGCGCCCTGGCCGACACCCGGGCGCTGCTCGGCGACATCGGGCTTGCCGATCACATGAGCGAGACCGGTTGCCTCTCGCTCTATGCCACGCCGGCCGAATTTGCCGCCGACCGCGAAGCGCTCGAAATGCTCGACCGGTTCGGCTTTGGCTACGACGTGCTTGATGCCGAGACCCTGCGCGCCCGCGAGCCCGCCCTCGGGCCGGGGCTGCACAAGGCGGTGCTGATGCCCGACAACCGTACATTGCGCGACCCCCATGCCCTCGTTACCCGGCTGGCCGAGGTGGTGAAAGCCCGCGGCGGCCGGCTGGTGCGCGCCGCCGTCACCGGGGTCGAACGCCGGGGCGCGGCCGCGACGGGGCTGCGTCTCGACGGCGGCGAAACGCTGGCGGCTGACCGCGTCGTGCTTGCCGCCGGGGCGCACACGGGGGCGCTGGCGCGGCAGTTGGGCGAGCCGATCCCACTCGAGACCGAGCGCGGCTATCACACCCAGATCGGCCGCCCGGGGATCAGCCTGACCCATGCGCTGATCTGGCCGGCGCGGGCCTTCATGGTTTCGCCCACCGGCGGCGGCATCCGCATCGGCGGGACCGTGGAATTCGCCGGTCTGGAGGCGCCGCCGAACTGGCGCCGCGCCGAGATCACCGCGCAGCGGGCAAAGACGATCCTGCCGGGGCTCAGGCTGGAAGAAACCAGCCGCTGGATGGGCCATCGGCCGGCGCTGCCCGACACCATCCCGGTGATTTCGTCCTCGGCGCGGGCGCCCGGTGTCTTTTACGCCACCGGCCATGGCCACCTTGGCATGACCCAGGCGGCGACCACCGCACAGCTGATGGCCGACCTGGTCACCGGCGCCGCGCCGCCGATCGACATGGCGCCGTATCGCATTGACCGGTTCTGAAAACTCAGCGGCCCTGAAGCACGTCCTGCCACTCTGGCGTGCGGTCGATTTGCGCCTTGGTAAAGGGGCAGAGCGGCACGATCTTGCGGCCTTCGGCGCGGGCGTCGGCGACGGCCCGCTCGACCAGCCGGCGCCCGGCGCCGGTGCCGCGCAGGGCATCGGGCACGGCGGTGTGATCGATGATGATGGCCGCGCCGCCAAGGCGGGAATAGGTCAGCTCTGCTGTCCCGCCCTCCTGGCGGAGCATATAACGGCCCTTGCTGTCGTTCTCTTCGCGGGTGATTTCGGGGTCGGACATCGGGGCTCCTGACGGCTGCGTTGCGCCCCGGCACCCTGCGACAGGCGCCGACCCCCGGTCAACCGGCGGGGTGTGACATCGGAGCCCGAGGCGCGCTGTCCCGCCGCGCCCGGCGACACCCCGCTTGACTTTTCCGCCGGCAGAGCGCATCTGACAGGTGTCGCTGCGCTGCCGCGTGAGCATGCCGCCCCTTGCAAGGGGCTCTCAGCGACAGCGATTTTCAGTTCCCCATCACGCAGGGTTCCTGACGCGACGGCCGGATGCGGCGGGACACGCCCGCACGTCCAGAGGCCCCGCGCACCCTCACAGGGCTGCGGATGCGGCCTGCAACAACGGGCTCGCCGGTCTCCCCCGGTGCGGCTCCGAAGGATACGACTTGTTCGATTTCGACATGCTGGGCCTGGCGCCCGCGCTCAACGATGCGCTGACCCGCGCAAAATTCGACAAACCCACGCCGATCCAGGCCAAGGCGATTCCGCTGGCCATGGAAGGCCACGACATCCTGGGCCTGGCCCAGACCGGCACCGGAAAGACCCTGGCCTTTGGCCTGCCGCTGATCGACCACATGCTGGCCGAGCCCGGCAAACCGGCGCCCAAGACCGCCAAGGCGCTGATCCTCGCGCCGACCCGCGAACTGGTGAATCAGATCGCCGACAGCCTGAAGAACCTGACCCATGACACCCGCATCCGGGTGGTCACCGTGGTCGGCGGCCAGTCGATCAACCGCCAGATCAACGCCCTGGCGCGCGGCACCGACATCCTTGTCGCCACGCCCGGCCGGCTGATCGATCTGATGGACCGCCGCGCCGTGGATCTGGGCCAGGTGCGGCACCTGATCCTCGACGAGGCTGACCAGATGCTCGACCTGGGCTTCATCCATGCCCTGCGCAAGATCGCGCCGCGGCTGGGTACGCCACGCCAGACCATGCTGTTCTCGGCCACCATGCCGAAACAGATGGAAGAGCTGTCGCGCGCCTATCTGACCGATCCGCGCAAGGTGCAGGTCTCGCCTCCGGGCAAGGCCGCCGACAAGATCACCCAGTCGGTGCATTTCCTCGACAAGGCCGCCAAGCCGACCAGGCTGCGCGAGATTCTGTCGCGCGACACCGAGGCGCTGACGCTGGTGTTCTCGCGCACCAAGCACGGGGCCGAAAAGCTGATGAAGGGGCTGGTCGCCGATGGCTACAACGCCGCCTCGATCCACGGCAACAAGAGCCAGGGCCAGCGCGACCGGGCAATCAAGGGCTTCCGCGAGGGGGACATCAAGGTGCTGGTGGCGACCGATGTGGCGGCGCGCGGCATCGACATTCCGGGCGTGGCCTATGTGGTGAACTACGATCTGCCGGAAGTGCCCGACAGCTATGTGCACCGCATCGGCCGCACCGCGCGGGCCGGCCGTGAAGGCGAGGCGATTGCCTTCTGCTCGGCGGAAGAGGTCGATCTGCTGTTGCAGATCCAGAAGCTGATGAAGATCGAGATCCCGGTCGCCAGCGGCACCATGCCGGCGGCGGTCAAGGATCCGACCCGCGGCGGCAACCGCGGCCAGCGCCGCGGTGGCGGCGGTCGCCGGGGTCCGCAAGGCAATGCCGGCGCGCCCTCGGGCAACGGCGCCAAACGCCGCCGGCCGCGCCGTCGCAAGGCCGCCTGAATGGGAAAGGGCCGGGGGTTTCCCCGGCCTTTTCATTTGCGTCGGTGCGGCCGCCGCGCCGTTCCGGAGGCGGTTGGCGCGCGTGCACCGGTCTCGTGTCGGGCATAGCGCACGAAGGCAAACCGCCCGCCGTCGGGCGCCCAGCTGGGCACGTTGAGGGAGCCTTGCCCGCCATGGAAGGCCAGCAGGGTCCGCGGAGTGCCGCCCGCGACCGGCATCAGCCGCAATTCGACTTCGCAGCCCGCCGGGTGCCCCTCGGTTCCCGGCGCATAGGCCAGGTAACAGACCGCGCGGCCATCCGGCGAGGGATGCGCAAACCAGTCGACGCTGGCGCCAAAGGTCATCTGCTCCGGGTCCCGGCCATCCGCCCGGATCCGCCAGAGATGCATCCCGCCACCGCGATCCGAGTTGAACCAGATCCATCCGCCATCCGGGGTGTAATCCGGCCCGTCATAATGATGCGGGCTGGTGATCAGAAGCCGCTCGTCGCTGCCATCCAGCGCGCAGGTGGCAATGGCGAACTGGCCGGCGCGCACGCAGGCATAGGTCAACCGCGTGCCGTCGGGCGAAAAGCCGTGAAACCAGCTGGGCAGCAGCGGCGTGATCCGCCGGGGCGGGCCGCCGTCGCGGGGCAGGGTATAGATGCAGGAGGCCGCCGTATCGGTCTTGTCGCAGAAGGCCAGCAGCCGGCCATCGGGCGAGAGCCCATGGTCGTTGTTGAGCGTCTGGTGCCAGCCGGTATCGACTGGAACCAGGGCCGGTTCGGCCAGATCGACCTGGTAAAGCGCGCCCTCGGCATTGACCAGCAACGCGCTGCCGTCCGGCGTCCAATTCGGCGCCTCGATGTGCCGGTCGCTTTGCAGCACCACGCGGGTTTCGCCGCTGGCAACATCGATGATCTCGAGCGAGGCGCGCATCAGCGCGCGCCGCCCGGGCTAGCCCTCACCGCGACGGCCCCTCGCGTTCCGCCGAGGCCGCCCACAGGTTGATGTTGGCGTCCTTGGCATGCTGGTCGATCCGCGCCAGCTCGTCTTCGGTGAAGTCGAGATTGGCCACGGCGCCGGCGCAATCCTCGATCTGCGACGGTTTCGACGCGCCGATCAGCGCCGTCGTGACCCGGCCGCCGCGCAGCACCCAGGCCAGCGCCATCTGCGCCAGCGTCTGGCCGCGCTCTTCGGCGATGGCATTGAGCGCGCGGACGTTGGCCAGCGCCTCTTCGGTCAGGAACCCCTCGCGCAGAGATTTGCCCTGGCTGGCGCGGCTGCCTTCGGGGATGCCGCCGAGGTATTTCCTGGTCAGCATGCCCTGGGCCAGCGGCGAAAAGACGATCGAGCCGATGCCCAGATCGTCGAGCGCATCAAGCAGCCCGTCCTCCTCGACCCAGCGGTTGAGCATGGAATAAGACGGCTGGTGGATCAGGCAGGGGGTGCCCAGTTCCTTGAGGATCGCCGCCGCCTCGCGGGTGCGCTGCGCGTTGTAGGACGAAATCCCGACGTAAAGCGCCCGGCCCGAACGGACGATGTGATCGAGCGCCATCATGGTTTCTTCCAGCGGGGTGTCGGGATCGAACCGATGCGAATAGAAGATATCGACGTAATCCAGCCCCATGCGTTTGAGCGACTGGTCGCAGGAAGAGATCAGATACTTGCGGCTGCCCCATTCGCCATAGGGGCCGGGCCACATGCGATAGCCGGCCTTGGACGAAATGATCATCTCGTCACGATAGGGCGCGAAATCCTGTTGCATCAAGTGACCAAAGGCCAGCTCGGCCGAGCCCGGTTCCGGGCCGTAGTTGTTGGCCAGGTCGAAATGGGTGATGCCGTGATCGAACGCGGTGCGGGTGATCGCGCGTTTCGTCTCATGCGGGGTGTCGTCGCCGAAATTGTGCCACAGCCCCAGCGAGATCGCCGGCAGCATGAGGCCCGAAGTCCCGCATCGGCGGTAGTGCATGGTGTCATAGCGGGTGTCGGACGCGGTCCAGACCATGGTATGTCTCCTGAGATCGCGGCCCCGGATGCGCGCCTTGGGGTGGCGGGCAGGGCAGGCCGTTGGGATACTTGTATGCGATGGATGCCGGAAGCGGCGGCCGAGGTCCACCACCCGGAGTGAAATAATCGGGCTGTGGGTTGGGGGCCTTGGACGGGGCGCTGGCGGGCGTTGCGCCGCTGCGATGGAAATAAACCCGCTGAGCAGCCGGCCGAAACCCTATCACCGCGCAAACGACCCCGCGCAGGCCCGCCGCCGTCTCCGGCGGCACGCCCGCCCGAAACCACAGATCGGATCAGGTCATCACGTCCGGTGTCTCGCGGCCGGTGCGGGCGGTGAGGGCGCTGAGTTCGGCGACCGCCGCCGCCACCTCCCGAAGCGCGGTCTGGGTCTCGATGGTCAGAGCGCCCTCGGCGGGCATGTAACGCTCGAGATAGACCCGCAGTGTCGCGCCTTCGGTGCCGGTGCCCGACAGCCGCAGCACCGCGCGTGATCCGCCTTCGAAGAAGATGCGGATGCCCTGGTTCTTGCTCACCGAGCCATCGACCGGATCATGATAGGCGAACTGGTCGGCTTTGGTCACCGTCAGCCCGTGCACCTCGGTGCCCGGCAGCTCACCCAGTCTGGCCTCGAGATCGGCCATCAGCGCATTGGCCGTGTCGCTGTCGACCGCCTCGTAGTCGTGCCGCGAATAGTAGTTGCGGCCATAGGTCTGCCAGTGATGCAACAGGATCTCGCCCACCGAGGCCTTGCGCTCGGCCAGGATGTTGAGCCAGAGCAGCACCGCCCAGAGCCCGTCCTTTTCGCGCACGTGGTCCGATCCGGTGCCGGCGCTTTCCTCGCCGCAGAGCGTGGCGCGACCGGCGTCCAGCAGGTTGCCGAAGAACTTCCAGCCGGTGGGCGTCTCGAAACACTCGATACCCAGCTTTTCGGCCACCCGGTCGGCGGCCTGGCTGGTGGGCATCGACCGCGCCACCCCGGCCAGCCCCGTGTCATAGCCCGGCGCCAGATGCGCATTGGCGGCCAAAACGGCCAGGCTGTCGGAGGGGGTCACGTAACACCGCTTGCCGAGGATCATGTTGCGGTCGCCATCGCCGTCCGAGGCGGCGGCGAAATCCGGGCCATCCTCGGCCATCACCATGTCGACCAGCGGTTTGGCCCAGATCGGGTTGGGGTCGGGATGGCCCTTGCCGAAATCCACTTTCGGCTCGCCATTCAGCACCGTGCCCGCCGGCGCGCCCAGCGCGCCTTCGAGGATCGCCTTGGCATAAGGCCCGGTGACGGCATGCATGGCGTCGAACTTCAGGCTGAACCCGCCGGCGATATGCGCCCGGATGGCATCGAAATCGAACAGGGTCTTCATCAGAGCGGTGTAATCCTCGACCGGGTCGACGATCTCGACCGTCATCTCGCCGAGGCGGGTCTCGCCAATCGAGCCGAGGTCGATGTCCTGCGCGTCGAGCGTGTGGTACTCCGAGATCCGCTTGGTCTCTTCATACATCGCCGCCGTCACCTTTTCCGGCGCCGGGCCGCCGTTGGCAGTGTTGAACTTCAGGCCGAAATCCTCGTCGATGCCGCCGGGGTTGTGGCTGGCCGAGAGGATCAGCCCGCCGTCGGTCTCGCGCTGGCGGATCAGGTTCGAGGCGGCGGGGGTGGACAAGAGACCGTTCTGCCCGACGATGGCGCGATGCGCGCCATTGGCGGCGGCCATGCGCAGGATGGTCTGGATCGCTTCGGCATTGAAGTAACGGCCGTCGCCGCCAATCACGAAGGTCTTGCCCTTGGCGCCGCCGATGGCGTTGAAGATCGATTGCACGAAACATTCGAGGTAATGCGCCTGCATGAAGACCCTGGTCTTCTTGCGCAGACCGGAGGTGCCCGGCTTCTGGCCGTCAAAGGGTGTGCAGGAGTGGGTTACTCGGGACATGACATCGGTCCTTTCTCTGCTGGAACAGGCGGTTGGCGGTTGCCGGCCCGCATGGTGGCGCCGATCTCGGCGAGGCGCGGCGAGGTCTCGAAATTCTCGACGGCGAGGCCGGTGCGGCGGCGCCAGTTGGGGTGTTCGTCGATCGTGCCAGGCAGGTTGGGCGCGTCGATCTGGCCCAGCACATCGTCGAGCTGCACCGCGACCATGGCCGCCGGCGCGGCGGTCAGCGCGCCGTGGATCACCCCGGCGATTTCGTCCGGCCCGGCGGTGGGCGCAATGTTGCAATCGCGTCGCAACCCGGCGCGTTGGTGGCTGCGGTCGCCATGGCGGCGCTTGGCCCCGGCATCCGAAAGCCAGCCCATTCCGCGCCAGACCTCGACATCGGCGCCATACCAGAAGCCGCGCAGGGTGGGGGTATCATGGGTCGAGAAACAGGCGAGGCTGAAGGGCCGCAGATCCCCTGCGGGGCGCAGGCTGCCGTCGTCGAATGTCTCGTATTGCCAGACGGCATAGGAATAGAGCCCGGCCTCGTTCATCGTCTGCCGGAACCCGGCGGGCACAAGCCCGAGATCTTCGCCCACGACGACGCAGCGGGCGCGGTGGGCCTCGATGGCGATCACCGCCAGCAGCCTGTCGAACGGTTGCGAAATATAGGCGCCCGGGCTGCCATCCTCGGGCAGCCAGTAGCTGCGCATCAGACCCAGCGCATGATCGATCCGCAGCAGCCCGCATTTCTCCATCAGCTTGCGCAACATGCGGCGCAGCGGTCGGTAGCGCGCCCGGGCGAGGCGGCCCGGCGCATGCGCCACCAGATCCCAGGACTGGCCCTGGGGGCTGAGCTGGTCTGGCGGGGCGCCGATGGTGACGCCATGGGCAATGGTGTCGCCATGCATCCAGGCCTCGGCGCCGCCCGGGCGGGCGCCGACTGCGAGATCGAGATAAAGCCCGAGCGACATGCCCGCGCCCCTCGCCGCCGCCTGCGCGGCGTCGATCTCGGCTTCGGCACGCCATTGCAGCCAGCGGTGAAATTCGGCGCGTTGGCCGGCGTTGGCCACTGCCGCCGGTCCGGGCTGTTGCAGCTCGGCGGGCCAGCGGCGGCAATCCGGGCCATAGCGTTCGCTGAGCGCCTCGAAGCAGGAGAAATCTTCAAGCGATGCATCGGCTTTGGCGCAGAAGCTCTTGAAAACCTTGCGCCGCGCGGTCTTCTTGTAGTCCGCCTCCAGCGCCGGACGCTGCCGGGCGCGAAACGCGGCATAGTCGATCAGCGCGCCGTCCGGGCTGGGGCCGAGGCCGGCGGCAACGGCAATATGATCGGCATTGAAAAAGCCGCGATGGGTCGGCGAATAGGGGCTGATCGTCTCGGTCGCGGCCCAGCCCAGCGCCGAGACCGGGTTGATCCCGAGAAACTGTGCCCCCTGCGCACCAAGTGCGCGGGCGGCAACCGCGAGGTCGTCATAAGAGCCAAGCCCGCCGTTGCGGGCCGAGCGCAGACCGTAGAGCGCGGCGGTCACCCCCCAGCTGCGGGAATGGCCCGAGGTCTCGGACAAAAGCGGCGCATGGGCCGGGCGCACCAGCAGAAAGCTCTCTTCGCGCCAGCCGCCGCCGGTCAGGTGCAGGCTGAAATAGCCGACTTCGAGCGGCGGCAGCGCGAGGCTGTCATCGGCCTTGCCGGCGGCCAGTTCGGCGCCGTCCTCGTCCAGCAGCTGCCAGCCGCAGGGCGCGGCGATCGCGATCTCGGTCGGCTGGCCAGCCCGTAGCAGGATCTCGTCCGGCAGATGGCGATGCGCCGTGCCGGCGCGCCGCAGGGCGAGCGCCTCGGAAACCTGGGCCGCGCTTTCGGCCTCGACGCCCAGCGCCCGCAACAGCGCGCGCAGGGTGGGCACCGGAGTTTCCCGCCGGGTGCCGGAGAGGTCGTGAAAGTCCAGGTGCACGCCGCAAAGCTGGGCCAGTTGGCGCAGCGCCCCGTCGTCACTCATTCCGAAACCTCTTTGCTCAGGACAAAGGCCGCCACCGAATTCGCCGCCACGCGGGTGCGCCGCACCGGCATCACCACCGCTGACTGCTCGGCCTGCGAGGTGTCGATCTCGCGCACCCATTGGCGGCGTCCGGGATCGGGCAGGACAAGCACCTCGGTCCGCGCCTCACGGTTGAAGGCCAGAAGGATGGTGTCGTCCATGGCGTCGCCCAGGGGATGTTCGGCACAACCGCGCAGCACCAGGCAGAGGCTCGACAGCCCCGGATCGCGCCAGTTCAGCGGCCCGCCGTCAAAGCCCATCCAGGCCACGTCGCGTTCGCCGTCGCTGGCGCGTTTGGCACCATGCAGAAAGCATTTCTGCCGCACCAGCGGGTGCGCCTTGCGGAAATTGGTCAGCGTTGCGGTAAAGGCGATCTGTTCCTGGTCGAGCTTGTCCCAGTCGATCCAGGTGGTCGGATTGTCCTGGCAATAGGCGTTGTTGTTGCCGCCCTGCGAATGGCCGCCCTCGTCGCCGGCCAGCATCATCGGCGTGCCCTGTGACAGCATGACCGTGGCGAGGATATTGCGCTGCCGCCGCTTGCGCCCGGCCAGGATCATCGGGTCGTCGGTCTCGCCTTCGACGCCGAAATTGTCGGAATGGTTGGCGTGGTGGCCGTCGTGGTTGTGCTCGCCATTGGCTTCGTTGTGGCGTTCGACATAGGCGGTGGTGTCGGCCAGCGTGAAACCGTCATGCGCGGCGGCGAAATTCACCGAGGACCAGGCCCGCCGCCCACGCTGATCGAAGAGATCGGCCGACCCCAGCAGCGCCGATCCCAAATCCTGGGCGCTGTGGCCGTCACCGCGCCAGAAACGGCGCACGGTGTCGCGGTAGCGGTCATTCCACTCGGCAAAGATCGGCGGGAAATTCCCGAGCTGATAGCCGCCGGGGCCAATGTCCCAGGGCTCGGCGATCATCTTGACCCCGGCCAGCACCGGATCCTGCCGCAGCGCGGTCAGGAAGGAACCATGCTGATCGAAACCCTGCCGCCCCCGACAGAGCGTGGTGGCCAGATCGAAGCGAAAGCCGTCGACGCCCATCGCCTGGACCCAGAACCGCAGGCTGTCCATGATCATCCGCAGCACGAAGGGATGGGTGGTATCCAGCGTGTTGCCGCAGCCGGTGTCATTGACGTAGTACCGCGGCTGACCGTCGAGCAGGCGGTAATAGGCGGCGTTGTCGAAGCCCTTGAACGACAGTGTCGGCCCAAGCTGATCGCCCTCGGCGGAATGGTTGTAGACCACGTCGAGGATGACCTCGATCCCGGCTTTGTGGAACCTCTCGACCATGGCGCGGAACCCGGCCACCCCCTTGGGCCCGAAATAGCGCGGCTCGGGCGCAAAAAAGCCAATGGTGTTGTAGCCCCAGTAATTCACCAGCCCCTTGTCGCGCAGCATCGGCTCGGATTTCAGCGCCTGCACCGGCAGAAGCTCCACCGCCGCGACGCCCAGCCGGGTCAGATGGTCGAGCATCGCGTCGGAGGCCATGCCGTCATAGGTGCCGCGCAAGTCTTCCTCGACGCCCTTGTTCAGCATGGTGGCGCCCTTGACATGGGCCTCGTAGATCAGCCCGCCGTCATGGCCGCAGGTCAGCGTCCTTGCGTCGAGCGGGAACAGCGCCGGATCGGAGACCACAGATTTCGGCACATGCGGTGCGCTGTCGCTGGCGGAAAAGCTCAGGTCGTCACCGCCGCCCGCCGCGTCATAGCCAAAGGTGGCGTCATGGTCGGAAAAGGCGCCGCGCAGCTCGCGGGTATAGGGATCGATCAACAGCTTGTTGGCATTGAAGCGGTGACCGCGCGACGGTTCGTACGGGCCGTCGACGCGGTAGCCGTAAAGCGTGCCCGGCACCAGCCCCGGCGCATAGCCGTGCCAGACCGCGCCGTTGCGCTCGGGCAGGTCGACGCGGTGTTCCTCGCGCCGTCCGTCGGGCGAGAACAGGCACAGGGTGATCCGGGTGGCATTTTCGGAAAAGACGGCAAAGTTGGTGCCTTCGCCGTCGAAATGCGCCCCGAGTTGATGCGAGCGGCCCGGACGGATTTCGACCGTCATCGGCGCACGGGTGTTCATTCGCTCAGAACCTCTTTGTACAGATCGGCATAGGCGCGGGCCGAGATGTCCCAGCCCACTTCCTGAGACATAGCGGCGCGCTGCATGCTCTGCCAGTCATCGGTTCTGGCATAGGTGCGAATGGCGCGGTCGAGCACCTCGGTGACACCCGCGACACCAACGTCATCAAACAGGAAGCCGGTCGCGGTCTTCGCCCGCAGTGCGGCCAGGTTGCCGTCGATCACCGTGTCGGCCAGACCGCCGGTGCGGGCCACCACCGGCAATGTGCCATAGCGCAAGCCGTAAAGCTGGGTCAGGCCGCAAGGCTCGAAGCGCGAGGGGATCAAGATGGTATCGCTGCCCCCTTGCAGCAGATGCGAAAAGCCTTCGTCATAGCCGATGTGGCAGCCGACCTTGCCGGGATGCGCTTCGGCCGCGCTGCGGAACGCGGCCTCGAGCTCCGGCGCGCCGGAACCCAGCACCGCGAGCTGGCCGCCGCTGGCGACAAGATGCGGAATGGCCTCGGCCAGCGCATCCAGCCCTTTTTGCTCGGTCAACCGGCTGATGACGCAGAACAGCGGTCCCTTGTGGGCCGGATCGAGGCCGAGGCGGGTGCAGATTTCGGCGCGGTTGGCTGCCTTGCCGGCGAGGCTGTCGGCGTCATAGCTGCGGGCCAGCGCCGGGTCGGTCGCCGGGTTCCAGGCGGCGGTGTCGATGCCGTTGAGAATGCCCGAGAGCACGGATTGCCGCGCGCTCAGCACGCCTTCGAGCCCCATGCCGAACCGCGGCGTGAGGATCTCGCGGGCATAGGTCGGGCTGACGGTGGTGATGTGGTCGGCATAGACCAGCCCGGCCTTCAGAAAGGAAATGTCGCCGTGGTATTCGAACCCATCGGGGGTGAACCAATCCCAGCGCAGCCCGAGCTGCTGGCCTTCATGCGCGGCGAAGCGGCCCTGAAAGGCGATGTTGTGAATGGTGATCACCGATCTGGGGGCCGGCACGCCGGGCTGTTTCAGATAGACAGGCGTCAGCCCCGCCTGCCAGTCGTGGGCATGCACGATGTCGGGTTTCCAGTCTGCCAGCCCGTCAAAGCTGATCCGCGCTGCCGCCTGCGCCAGCGAGGCAAAGCGGCGGTGGTTGTCGTTCCAGTCGTGGCCGCCCTCGTGGGAATAGGGACCGCCGCGCCGGTCAAAGAGCTGCGGCGCGTCGAGTAATAGCAGGGTGAGCCCCTCGGCCTCGACCTGCACCACGCGGCCGGGGCCGCCGGGCAGGTCGCCGAAGCTGGCAACTTCGGTGCCCCGGGCCACCAGCGGCATGAGCGCCGGATAGGCCGGCAGCATGGTGCGCAGGTCGATGCCAAGCGGCGCGAGCGCCCCCGGCAGCGCGCCCGCCACATCCGCCAGCCCGCCGGTCTTGATGAAGGGCGCGCATTCCGAGGTGACCATCAGGACATTCATGTCAGCCATCCAGCTTGTCGATCATCTTCTGGGTGATCAGGCAGATGCCGTTTTCGGTGCGGCGAAACCGCTTAGCGTCGGCCTCGGCATCCTCGCCCACCACAAGGCCCTCGGGAATCATGGCGCCGCGGTCGACGATGCAGTTCTTGAGCTTGGCGTTGCGGCCGATATCGGCATAGGGCAGCACGATGACCCCCTCGAGTTCGGCAAAGCTGTGGGTCCGCACGCCGGTGAACAGCAGGCAGCGATGCAGTTGCGAGCCCGAGATGATACAGCCGCCCGAAACCATCGACGAGGTGGCAGAGCCGCGGCGGCCTTCCTCGTTGTGAATGAACTTGGCCGGCGGGGTCAGCTCGGAATAGGTCCAGATCGGCCAGTTCTGGGTATAGAGGTCGAGCTCGGGCTTGAAATCGGTCAGGTCGATATTGGCCTGCCAATAGGCGTCGATGGTGCCGACATCGCGCCAGTACGGCCGGTCCTCCAGCCCCGACATCACGCAGGAGCGCCCGAAGGGATGGGCATAGGCGCCGCCTTGGGCCACGATATCGGGAATGATGTCATTGCCGAAATCATGGCTGGAGTCCGGATCGTCATTGTCCTTTTCCAGCAACTCGTAAAGGTATTCCGCCTCGAAGACGTAGATCCCCATGCTGGCCAGCGCGCGGCTCTCGTCGCCGGGCATGGCGGGGGGATTTTCCGGCTTTTCGACGAATTCGAGGATCTTGTCGTTCGCGTCCACTCCCATCACGCCAAAGGCCCTGGCCTCGTCGCGCGGCACTTCGATACAGCCGACCGTGACCTTGGCGCCGGTCTTGACGTGCTGCTCGATCATGACCGAATAGTCCTGCTTGTAGATATGGTCGCCGGCCAGAACGAGGATGTATTTCGGCCCGTAGCCGCGCAGCACGTTGATGTTCTGCGTCACCGCGTCGGCGGTGCCCTTGTACCAGTTCTCTTCGTCCATCTGTTGCGAGGCGGGCAGGATGTCGAGGCTTTCGTTGCGCTCCGCGCGGAAGAAGGACCAGCCGCGTTGCAGGTGGCGGATCAGGCTGTGCGCCTTGTACTGGGTGGCGACCCCGATACGGCGAATGCCGGAGTTGACGGCGTTCGACAGCGCAAAGTCGATGATCCGCGTCTTGCCGCCAAAGAACACCGCCGGTTTTGCCCGGATATCGGTCATTTCCTTCAATCGGCTGCCGCGCCCCCCGGCCAGAACATAGGCCATCGTTTGTTGCGCGAGTTCGTGTCGTGCCTGTGTCATCGGGTCCTCCCAGACTTGATCGGATGGTCTAATAAATGGTTGAAATTCATGTGCCTTTATAGCGCAGGAAGGTCGTCGCCAGCGGCGGCACGGTCAGCTCGATCGACTGCGCGCAGCCATGCGCCGACTCTTCCGTCGTGGCCAGCGGGGTGGCGTTGACCTGGTTGCTGCCGGCATAGGCGGCCGCATCGGTGTTCAGGACCTCCTCCCAGGTTCCCGCCAGCGGCACGCCGATGCGATAGCCCGGTCGTGTCACCGGCGTGAAATTGCAGACCACCAGCACCGGGTCGCTGCCGTCCTTGCCGTGGCGGAGCCAGGAAAACACCGACTCGCCGGCGTTGCCGCCGTCGATCCAGCGGAAGCCCTCGGGCTTGCTGTCGAGTTCGTAGAGCGCAGGGGTGTCGCGATAGAGGTGGTTGAGATCGCGGACCAGCGATTGAACGCCCTTGTGGGTCGGATACTCGAGCAGGTGCCAGTCGAGGCTCTTTTCGTTGTTCCACTCATCCCACTGGCCAAACTCGCAGGACATGAAGAGCAGCTTCTTGCCCGGATGGCCCCACATGAAGCCGTAATAGGCCCGCAGGTTGGCAAACCGTTGCCAGTCGTCGCCCGGCATCCGGTCGAGGATCGAGCCCTTGCCATGCACCACCTCGTCATGGCTCAGCGGCAGCACGAAATTCTCGGAAAAGGCATAATGCAGCCCGAAGGTCATCTTGTCGTGGTGATACTTCCGGTGAATCGGATCTTCGCCCATGTAGCGCAGGGTGTCGTTCATCCAGCCCATGTTCCACTTGAAGCCGAAGCCCAGGCCGCCGGTGTCGGTGGGGGCGGAGACGCCGGGGAAAGCGGTGCTTTCCTCGGCGATGGTCATAATGTCGGGCTGGTCGGCATAAACCGCCTCGTTCATCCGCTGCATGAAGGAGATCGCTTCGAGGTTCTCGCGGCCGCCGTGGATGTTGGGCACCCATTCGCCCTCTTTCCGGGAATAGTCGCGATAGAGCATCGAGGCCACGGCATCAACGCGCAGCCCGTCGATGTGATATTCCTGCACCCAGAATTTCGCGTTGGCGATCAGATAATTGGCCACCTCTGTCCGGCCGTAGTTATAGACCAGCGTGTTCCAATCCGGGTGATAGCCTTCTTTCGGATCGGCATGTTCGTAAAGCGCCGATCCGTCGAACCGGCCAAGGCCGTGTTCGTCTGTCGGGAAATGGCCCGGCACCCAGTCGATGATCAGCCCGATTCCCGCCTGGTGGCAGGCATCGACGAAATAGCGGAAATCGTCGGGCGTGCCAAACCGCGAGGTGGGGGCGTAGAGCCCCACCGGCTGATATCCCCAGGAGCCGCCGAAGGGATATTCGCTGATCGGCGTGGTCTCGATATGGGTGAACCCCATCTCCTTGACATAAGAAACCAGCGCGTCGGCCATTTCGCGATAGGTGAGCGAGCGGCCATCCTCTTCGGGCACCCGCCGCCAGCTTTCGAGGTGCACCTCGTAGACCGAGATCGGCCGGTCGATGCGGTGCGCGCCGCCGCGCCGTGCCATCCAGTCGCCGTCCTGCCAGTCGTAGCGCGACAGGTCGCGCACCACCGATGCGGTGCGCGGCGGAAGCTCTGCGCCAAAGCCCACCGGATCGGCCTTGAGCTGCATCAGCTGACCGTCGATGCCCAGCACCTCGTATTTGTAGGCGGTGCCATCGGCGACGTCGGGCACAAAGATCTCGTGCACACCGGTCGCGCCCCGCCGGCGCATGACAAATCGGCGGCCGTCCCAGCCGTTGAAATCGCCAACAACCGAAACCCGCCGGGCGTTCGGGGCCCAGACCGCGAAATGCGTGCCCTCGACACCTTCATGGGTCATCACATGCGCGCCGAGCGCCTTCCACAGATATCCGTGTGTGCCTTCGCCCAGCAAGTATTCGTCGAATTCGCCCAGCACGTTGCCAAAGGCATAGGGGTCGTATTCCGTCCAAACGTTGCCGCCCCGGGTCATCCGCAGCTTGTAGTCAAAGCGCTTCTTGCGTCGCGGCACCTCGGCGGCAAAAACGCCGTCTCCCCCCGTGACCCGCCCGAGCGAAACAACCGCCTTGCCGGTCTTGGCATCGATCAGTTCGACGCTGTCGGCTTCGGGGCGGAACACACGCACGACAAGCTTGCCGTCGGTCTCGTGCATCCCGAGCACGGCAAAGGGATTGCCGTGCGACCCATCTGCAAGGGAGGCTGCTTCTTCGGGGTGGATCAGGGGGGCGTCAATCATGCAATTTTCTCCATTCCACCAGTGTTGACCGGGCCCGCATGCCAGATGTCGCGCGCATAGCCCTGAATCGTGCGGTCCGACGAGAACCAGCCCATGTTGGCCGTGTTCTTGAGCGCCATGGCCGCCCAGCCGGTCTTGCTGCGATAGGCAACATCGACACGGCGCTGCGCGTCGAAATAGCTGTCGAAATCGCAGGTCACGAGGAAGTAGTCGTGATCGTAGAGATTGCCGACAAGTTCATGGTAGCGCGTGACTTCGTCCGGGCAAAACACCCCATCGACGATCTGGCCAAGCACCCGGCTCAGCCGCGGACTGGCCTCGATGGCAGCGCGGGCGAAGCCATGTTGCAGGCGGCGTTCTTGCACCTCCTGCGCGGTCAGACCGAAGAGGAAGAAGTTCTCGGCGCCCACATGCTCGCGGATCTCGACATTGGCGCCGTCGAGCGTGCCGATGGTCAGCGCGCCGTTCAGGGCGAATTTCATGTTGCCGGTGCCCGAGGCTTCCTTGCCGGCGGTCGAGATCTGTTCGCTGAGGTCGGCGGCGGGGATCAGATCCTCGGCCATGGTGACATTGTAGTTCGGCGGATAGACCACCTTGAGCAGATCGCCGGTCACCGGGTCGTTGTTGATCCGGGTGGCGACGTCGTTGATCAGGTGGATGATCTGCTTGGCGACGTGATAGCCCGGCGCCGCCTTGCCGCCAAAGATCTTGACGCGCGGCGTCCAGTCGCCGCCCGGATTGTCGCGGATTTCGTTCCAGAGCGCCACGGTCTCGAGGATGTTCATCAACTGGCGCTTGTATTCGTGGATCCGCTTGATCTGCACGTCGAACATCGCGTCGGGGTTCACCTCGGTGCCGCAGGTTTGCCTGATCCATTGCGCCAGCTGCACCTTGTTGGCGCGCTTGGCGGCCTGGAACTCGGCGAGGAACGCCTTGTCGCCGGATTTCTCGTTCAGCGCCTTGAGCTGTTCGAGATCGGCCACCCAGCCATCGCCGATTTCGCGGGTGACGAGATCGGACAGCGGCTGGTTGCAGGTATACAGCCAGCGCCGCGGGGTGATTCCGTTGGTCTGATTGATGATCCGGGTCGGGTGGATCTTGTGCAGATCCTCGAACACCGTCTCCTTGACCAGCTCGCTGTGCAGCGCCGAGACGCCATTGACCTTGTGCGCCATGATAAAGGCCAGTTCGCCCATCTGAACATGGTCATGCTCGATGATGCGCGGGCTGCCGGGGTGGCGTTCCTGGTGGTCGTGGTCGATGGCGCGGATGATTTCCAGATGCCGGGGCAACACATAGGCCATCAGCCCGACGTGCCATTTCTCCAGCGCCTCGGGCAGCAGCGTGTGGTTGGTGTAGCCCAGGCAGTTGCGGGCGATCTCGATGGCTTCGGGCATCTCGAGCCCGTGCACGTCGACCAGTTGCCGCACCAGTTCCGGCCCGGCAATCGCCGGGTGGGTGTCGTTAAGCTGGATCGCCACGTGATCGGGCAGGGCGCGCAGATCGTCGTGATCGCTCAGGTAGCGCCGCATCAGGTCCATCAGCGAGGCGGCGGTGAAGAAATATTCCTGCTTCAGCCGCAGCTGCTTGCCGGCGTCGGTGGTGTCATCGGGGTAAAGCACGCGGCTGATGGTGCGCGCCAGCGCCTCGGAGCGGCCGGCGGCAAGGTAATCGCCCCGGTTGAAGCTCTCGAGGTCAAACGCCCCCGGCGCCTTGGCCGACCAGAGCCGCAGAGTGTTGCCCCAGGTGCCCTTCCAGCCGATCACCGGCGTGTCATAGGCGGTGGCCAGCACGGTCTCGGACGAGATCCAGCGCGCCTTGCCCTCGTGATGCTCGACATGGCCGCCGAACTGGATGCGGTATTTCACCTCCGGCCGTTCGAATTCCCAGGCGTGGCGCTGGGTCAACCAGGTCTCGGCGGTCTCGACCTGTTTGCCGTCGGAAAACTTCTGCTCGAACAGCCCGTGCTCGTAGCGGATGCCGTAGCCATAAGCCGGAATGCCCAGGGTCGCCAGCGAGTCCATGAAGCAGGCGGCAAGACGCCCGAGGCCGCCGTTGCCCAGCGCCGCATCGGGCTCGTCATGCACGATTTCCTCGTAATCCTGGCCCAGCGCCTCGATGGCGTCGCGGGCTTCGCGGTCGAGGCCGAGGTTGGCGGCCATGTCCTCGACCAGCCGGCCCATCAGAAACTCGAGCGAGAGGTAATAGACGCGTTTGGCGTTCGAGGCATAGGTCTCGCGCGTGGAGCGATACCAATGATCGACCATCCGGTCGCGCAGCGCCAGCGACAGCGCGATGCGCCAGTCGTAAACCGAGGAATGCTCGGCGTCCTTGCCCAGCGAATAGCGGATATGGTGAAGGATTTCGTCTTTCATCTGGCTTGCTCACAGCAATTTCTTTGAGGTACTGTTAGCGCTAAACCCGCCATTTTTCCACTCGGAACGTCGCGTCCGGCCAATTTGCCACATTGCCCGGTCGCGTGGGCCCAAGACCGGCGGCGGGTCATTGCGCACACAGCAAGAGACGCTCAAGCCCGTGAAAATGGTAGAGGTTCGCGTAGCGCGGCGGCGCGGCGAGGCGCAGGCCGGGCAGGCGGGCAAAGAGCACCTGAAGCGCGATGCGCAACTCGAGCCGGGCCAGTGGCGCGCCAACGCAGAAATGGCGGCCGGCGCCAAAGGCCACATGCGGCTTCAGATGTCGATTCGGATCGAAACGGTCGGGGTCGACCCACATCTCGGGATCGCGGTTGGCCGCCCCCAGCAAGAGGCCGATGCGGTCGCCGCGCCGCAAGGGGCTGCGCCCGATCTCGAGGTCTTCGTATACCCAGCGGGTGAACATGTGCAGCGGCGGATCGAACCGCAGGATTTCCTCGACCGTCGCATCGATCATCGAATCAGAGGACCATTCGGGGCGCATGCCGGTCTCGAGCATCGCCTTCACCCCATTGCCCAGAGTATGCACCGTGGCCTCATGGCCGGCGTTCAGCACCAGAACGCAGGTGGCGATCAGCTCGTCCAGGCTCAGCTTTTCGCCATCGGCCTCTGCCGCGATCAGCCGGGTGATCAGATCGTCCGAGGGGGTGCGGCGGCGGGTGGCGATGTAATCGGCCAGAAAGGCCGAAAACTCGCGCGCGGCGGCATTGGCGCCGTCTTCGATCGTCCGGTCGCGGCGGGCCTGGTACATCGCCACCATGTCGTTCGACCAGGCCAGCAACCGGTCGGCCATGTCGTCGGGCACGCCCAGCAGCCGTGCGATCACGATTACCGGCACCTGGGTGGCATACTGCGGCAACAGGTCGAAATCGCCCTCGGGGCACGCGTCGATCAATTGGTGACAGAGCGCCTCGATCTCCGGCGCCAGCCCGGCAATGCCGCGAGCGGTGAAGGCATGCAGCACAAGCTTGCGCAGCCGGGTGTGGCGCGGCGCTTCCAGTTCCAGCATGGAATTGTCGTCGATGGCATAGAAGTCGCGCAGATGCGCGGGCCGCGGCTCTTTCAGCTCGTCGGGTGCCTCGCGGCCCATGCGGCTGTCGCGCAGGGCGGCATTGACGGCGGCATGCGAAAAGGCGCAGTGGATCCCATAGTCGCGCCACTGGTGCACGGCGCCCTTGGCCCGCGCCTCGGCGTAAAACGGATAGGGATTCTGGACAAAACCCGGGTCGGTCGGAGATTGCGAAAGCTCTGCCATGAGATCATCCTGACGGGCTGGCTTTCCTTTGCAAGGGGGGACGCGCTAAAGTATCGTCATGTCGTCGAAATCTTCCTCACTTCGTGGTCTGGCGGCGCTCTACATCGCATGTATAGCGGCGGTGAGCGCCGGCGTCTGGCACACCGGCTTTCGTCAGGGCCTCGATCAGATCGCCCGGCGCGGCGAGGCCGGGCTGTCGCTGGCCGCCGACCGACTCACCGCCCAATTGCAGCATCACGCCGAGGTGGCAGTGCTGACCGCCGATCACCCGGCGCTGGCGGCGCTGCACGATGGCGGCGAGCGCGCACCGGCCGATGCGCTGCTGCTCAACGTGGCCGACAAGACCTCGGCGCTGACCATGCATTACGTCGATGCCTCGGGCCGGGTGCTGGCGGCCTCTGGGCCGCGCACGCCGGAGGCTCTGGGCGACAGCGCCTATTTCCGCCGGGCGATGCAGGGCGCGCTGGGCTCGGCGCATGTGGTGAGCGAGACCTTCGGCGTGCGCGCCTGGTTCTTTGCCGCGCCGACCTTTGATGCCGCCGGCAAGGTGCGCGGGGCGCTGATCCTCGGCGTCGACATCGACCGGCTGGAAGAGAACTGGCGCGGCGACCGCCCGGCGATCTATTTCGTCGACGGCGACGGCCGGGTCTTCATCTCGAACCGTTCCGAGCTCTTGTACTGGCGTCAGCCGCCCGGCGCGCTGGGGCCGGAGACGCCGGCGGGCGAAACGCCGCGCGCGGTGCAGGTGGGCGCGCATGAGGTCTGGTGGCTCGACTGGTCGCCCTATGTGCCGCGCCGCGCCTTGCATCTGAGCCAGGATCTGCCGGTGATCGGAATGCGCGCCGAGGCACTGATCGACACCAGCCCGGCGCTGCGGCTGGCGCTCTGGCAGGCGGCGGCGGTGGCGGCACTGATGGCGACCTTCGGCGCGCTGCTGTTTCTTGCCGGGGCGCGACGGCGGGCGCTGGCACAGGCCAATGCACGGCTCGAGAGTCGGGTCACCGCGCGCACCGCCCAGCTGTCGCAGACCAACACCGCGCTGCGCCACGAGGTGCGCGAACGCCAGGAGGCCGAGGCGGCGCTGAAACGCGCCCAGGCCGATCTGGTGCAGGCCGGCAAGCTCTCGGCGCTGGGGCAGATGTCGGCCGGCATCAGCCACGAGCTGAACCAGCCACTGATGGCGATCCAGCACTATGCCGAGAACGCCCAGGCCTTCCTTGACCGCGACCGCCCCGCGACCGCACGCGAGAACCTGGGTCGCATCGCCGCCATGGCGCGCCGCATGGCGCGGATCATCAAGAACCTGCGCGCCTTTGCCCGCAACGAAAGCGAGCCGATGGGCAAGGTCGATATCGTCGCGGTGATCGACAGCGCCATCGAACTGGCCGAGCCGCGGCTGCGCCAGGGCGCGGTGACGCTGGACTGGCAGCCACCGCCGGCGCCGGTCTGGGTTTGGGGCGGCGAGGTGCGGCTGGGACAGGTCTTTGTCAATCTGATCTCGAACGCCGCCGACGCCATGGAGGACGCCCCGCGCCGCGCCCTGACCATCACGCTCGACGCCGGCACGCGTCCGGTGGTGACGGTGGCAGACACCGGGCCGGGCATTGCCGATCCCGACCGTATCTTCGACCCGTTCTATTCCACCAAACAGGTCGGCGGGCCCGACGGCATGGGGCTTGGCCTGTCGATCTCCTATGGTCTGGTGCAGAGCTTTGGTGGCACCATCCGCGGCAGCAACGCGCCCGGCGGCGGGGCGGTCTTTACCGTCGAGCTCGACCAATGGCGTGAAGCGCAGGAGGCGGCGGCATGAGGCAGGTCTTGTTGGTGGACGACGACGCGGGCCTGCGCGAGGCGCTGTGCCAATCGCTGGAACTGGCAGAGTATGCACCGGTTCCGGCGGGGTCTTTCGTGGTCGCCAAGGATCATATCACACCGGACTTCGACGGAGTGATCCTGAGCGATATCCGGATGCCGGGGCGCGATGGCTTTCATCTGCTCGACCACGCCCAGCAGGTCGATCCCGACCTGCCGGTGATCCTGCTGACCGGCGAGGGCGACATCCCGATGGCGGTGCGCGCGCTTGGCGCCGGGGCCTTCGCCTTTCTCGAAAAGCCCTGCGCCACCGAGGATCTGCTCAAGGTGCTGGACCGGGCGCTGAAGGCCCGCGCCATGGTGCTGGAAAACCGCCGGTTCAAAAGCCAGATCGAGGCCGGCGATCCGGCGGCGCGGATGATCTTCGGCACCTCGGCGCTGGCCGAGGCGCTGCGCGCGCAGGTCCGTCAGGTGGCGGCATCGACCGCCGATGCGCTGATCATCGGGCCGCAGGGTTCGGGCATCTCCAAGGTGGCCGAGGTCATTCACCTATCCTCGCCCCGCGCCAAGACGCCGTTCGAGAAACGCGCCGCGCGCAGCCTCGATCCCGCCGGCCTGCGCGACGTGTTCTCGCGCGCCGAGGGCGGGGCGCTGTTTCTCGATGGCATTGCCGATCTTTCGGCCGACAGCCAGCTTGTGCTGCTCGATCTGCTGGACTCCGGCCAGGGGTTGCGGCTGATCGCGGGGGCGGTCGACGGGATCGATGCGGCCTTTGCCGAGGGCCGGGTGACCGCCGATCTCTATTACCGGCTCAATGTCCATGTGGTGCGCATTCCGGCGCTGTCGGAACGGCCCGAGGACATCCCGGTGCTGTTTCGCCATTACGTCGACCAGGCCGCCGAACAGGCCGGCATCACCGCGCCTGAAATCAGCCCGGATCATGCTGCCGCGCTGATGGCGCAGAGCTGGCCGGGCAATGCGCGCTCGCTGATGTCGGCGGCGATGCGGTTTGTGCTGGGCATGCCGGAAGAGGTGGCGCGCAATGCCGAACAGGGGCTGGCGGCGCAGATGGCGCAGGTCGAACGCTCGCTTCTGATCGCCGCGCTCAGCCGCCAGAACGGACGCGCCACCGAGGCCGCGAAACAGCTGAAACTGCCGCGCAAGACGCTTTACGACAAGCTCGCGCGCTATGGCATCAAGCCCGAGGATTACCGCCGCTGACAGGCGGGCTAACGCGCCAGCGCCTTCATGCCGCGTTCCAGCCCTTCGAGCGTCATCGGCACCATGGCACCCTCGAAGATCTCGTGGATCATGCCGATCGACTGGGTGTATCTCCATTGCTGTTCGGGCACCGGGTTGATCCAGAGATTGTCGGGCCATTGGTCGCGAGCGCGCGCCAGCCAGACCTGGCCGGCTTCCTCGTTCCAATGTTCGTTGGCGCCGCCGGCAAAGGCGATCTCGTAGGGTGACATGCTGGCATCGCCGACAAAGATGCACTTGTAGTCCGAACCATAGGTGCGCAGCACCTCCCAGGTCGGCGTTACCTCGGACCAGCGGCGGCGATTGTCGCGCCAGACACCTTCGTAAAGGCAATTGTGGAAATAGTAATATTCGAGGTGCTTGAATTCGGAGCGCGCGGCCGAGAACAGCTCTTCCACCACCCGGATATGCGCATCCATCGAGCCGCCGACATCGAGAAACAGCACCACCTTGACCGCATTGTGCCGTTCCGGCCGGGTCTTGACGTCAAGGTAGCCGTGTTCGGCCGTCGCCCGGATGGTGCCGTCGAGGTCCAACTCGTCATTGGCACCGGTCCGTGCCCAGTTGCGCAGGCGTTTCAGCGCCACCTTGATGTTGCGGGTGCCAAGCTCGATCTGATCATCGAGATTGCGGAACTCGCGCTTGTCCCAGACCTTGACGGCGCGCTGGAGGCGGCTTTTCTCCTGGCCGATGCGCACGCCCTCGGGATTGTAGCCATTGGCGCCGAAAGGCGAGGTGCCGGCGGTGCCGATCCATTTGTTGCCGCCCTGATGGCGGCCTTTCTGCTCCTCGAGCCGCTTCTTCAGCGTCTCCATCAGTTGATCGAAACCGCCGAGGCTCTCGATCTCGGCCATTTCCTCGGGGCTGAGGTGTTTCTCGGCCATCTTGCGCAGCCAGTCCTCGGGCAGATCGACGGCGCTCAGCACGTCCTGCGCCGAAATTTCTTCCAGCCCCTTGAAGCTGTGCGCAAAGGCGCGGTCGAACTTGTCGAGGTTGCGCTCGTCCTTCACCATCGCGGTGCGCGCGAGGTAATAGAAGGCATCGACGTCATAGGTCGCCAGACCCGCGCTCATGCCTTCGAGAAAGGTGAGATATTCCCTGAGCGACACCGGAACGCCGGCGCGGCGCAGGGTTTCGAAGAAGGGAACGAACATCGCCGCGCCTCAGAGGGCCAGGCGGTGGATCACCAGCGTGGCCAACATGCCCAGAAGCGCGAAGGCCAGCGCATAGATGCCGACATATTGCACCACGTCCAGCGTCTTGCCGCCGCGCCGCCTGGCGATCGTGCCGCCGATGATACCGCCGATAATGGCGCCGATGATGACCAGCATCTGTTCCTTGTCCTTCTGTCTGCGCCGGCGCCGCCGGAACTACCCGCGCGGGCCCTTGAGCGGGTTGAGCGCGGCGATCTCGCGCAGTTTCGCGCGCACCGCCCAATCCGCGCCAAAGCCGTAGCGCGCCCATCCCAGAGAGTCCATCCGCACCTCGCGCGCTTCCGAAACCCGTCCGGTCAGATCGAGCGCCTCGGCGCGCAACAGCAGCAGCGTGCTCAGCAGCGCCGCGTTTTCATGGCGCGCGGCGGTGTCGAAATGCGGTGCCACCAGCGCCAGCGTCTGGTCCGGCCGGCCGCGCGTCAATTCGAGCGCGCCGAGTTGCGAGGCGACATAGGCCAGATGCAGCTCGGTCGCCGGGCTCATGCGATAGAACCAGTCGGCGGCCTCGAATTCGGCGCGCGCCTGATCGGGGTCGCTGATCAGAAGAATGCGGCCCATGGCGTAATGCGAAAAGGCGCGGCGGTGATCCTGCCAGCCCATGGCGGCGGCGATCTTGAGCGCCCGGGTGGCGGCGGTCCGGCGTTGCGAATGCCTGGCGCCGGGCCCCAATGCCTCCTGCACCGCCTCGATCCAGGCGCGGGGCGTGCGAGATTGCCGGTTGGTGCCGATGCCGGCGCCGCGCGGGTTCAGCCGGGCGAGGATGGCGGGCAGGCGGGCGGCGACACTCGCGCGGTCCATGCCGGAGCGCAGCGCGCTGTCATAGGTCGCCCGCAGGATCAGCATGTCGAAACCGGTCAGGACGGTGTGCACATTGTCGTCGTTGAACACCGAATCCGGCAGGCGATACAGATCGTTGAGCGGCCCCAGCGCCTGGGCCAGCTCTTCGTGCAGGCAATCGCGCATCTCTTGCGGGGTGGTGTCATTGGGCACGAAGATCGCCACCGTGGTGCGCTGTTGCAGTTGCGCCCAGTTCAATTTGCCGGAGCGGCGCTTGCGCTTGTAATCGGCCAGAGAAGTGACATTGGGCACCACGAAACAGGCCGCCATCGGCAGGGCGCGGCGGATCTCGGCCGAGCTGATCGCCTCGATCGTCACCGCCGCCGGCGCGTCTGGCGTCACCTGGCGAATGTCCAGCGCCGCCTCGCTGCGCAGCCTGTGCAGGAGCTGCTTGAGATCGCGGTCGAGCTGGGCCGGGGCATCGCCGGTCACCCGCACCCCGATCGGCCCTTCGAACCGGGTCAGCCGAGGCAGCGGGCGGCCGCTTTCAAGCTGGAAGTGCAGGTCGATGAAATCGCGGGCGATATCGGTATTCGACCGCGCCGCCGGCAGCGGGCGGGGCTGCGAAAAGGTCTTCATAACCGGCAATGTGGATTCCAGACTGGCGGCGCGGGTCGGCATATCCGAAGAGGCCATCGGCACGCAGGCCGAGAGCAACATGTAAAGCGGCAGGAAAAGACGGCTGCGGCGCATGTGTCAGGCTCGCTGGTATTTGATGAACGGGGTCAACACGCCGATCCGGTCATAGAGATCTCGGGCGGTGTGGTTGAATTCCTGGGTGAGCCAGTAGACCGAGGGCGCGCCCGCCGCATCGGCCCGGGCATAAACTGCCTCGATCAGCTTGCGGCCGATGCCACGCCCCCGCAGATCGGGCACGGCGTAGAGATCCTGCAAGTAACAGACCTCTTCCACTTTCCAAGCATGGCGGTGAAACAGGAAGTGCGTCAACCCGACGAGCCGGTCCCCGGAAAGGGCGACAAGGCCATTGAAATCGCGGCTGTCGTCTCCCAGCAAACGCTGAAAGGTGCTGTCATAAATCCGCGCCGGAAGCTCGGTTTCATAAAACGCGAGATATTGCCGCCAAAGCTCCTGCCATTGGTCCCGATCTGCGGGCCGCAGCGCGCGGATAGTCATTTCAATCGACATTCTGGTCTGCCTGCTCTTTCGGATGCATCAGGACATCCCTTTTGGCGTTATCGCCTTATGGGGGAGTATACGGCAAAGCCTGGATTTCCTAAGCCGTAAATCGGCCGAGTTTTTCCGGCGCCCGAAAGCGTTGCAATTCAGCCGAATCAAGGGGTTGGGTTGTGGGCGGGCAATCGGGATCACACCAGATATGGTGAATTGCCTAAGATTGCCGACAGGTAATGCACGAAGGGCAGGATGCAAATTCCCTGCTATGCCGGACGGGGCCGTCCGACTGGCCGTGCCACGCCGCAAATTTGCCGCCGGCCGCGAGGGATTGGCGCGTCGGTGGCCGCCGCATGCGGCGCCCGGTCAATCGCCGGGCGCCGGATCTTTTATCGCGCGATCGCGCCGGTTTCCCGATCAGGGCAGGGCGGTCTTTCCGTCCATGGGCCCTGGCCCGCTCCGCCACAGGTTTTCGACCGGAACCGGACCGGCCCGCCCCGGATCAGCGGCCGCGGCGGGCCATGAAGGCGAGGCGTTCGAAAAGATGCACATCCTGCTCGTTCTTGAGCAGGGCGCCGTGCAATTTGGGCAGGGCGTTGGCCCCGTCGCGGGCCAGATCCTCGGGCGTGAGATCCTCGGCCAGCAGGAGCTTGAGCCAGTCGAGCACCTCGGAGGTCGAGGGTTTCTTCTTGAGCCCGGCCTGCTCGCGGATCTCGTAGAACTGGGTCAGCGCGGTGGTCAGCAGCGCCTGTTTGATACCGGGATGGTGGACCTCGACGATCTGGCGCATCGTCGCCTCGTCCGGGAACCGGATGTAGTGAAAGAAACAGCGGCGCAGGAAGGCGTCGGGCAGTTCCTTTTCATTGTTCGAGGTGATGATGACGATCGGGCGCTGGCGGGCCTTGACGGTTTCGCCGGTCTCGTAGACGTGAAATTCCATCTTGTCGAGCTCCTGCAACAGGTCGTTGGGAAACTCGATGTCGGCCTTGTCGATCTCGTCGATCAGAAGCACCACCTTCTCTTCCGCCTCGAAGGCCTGCCAGAGCTTGCCCTTGCGGATGTAGTTGCGCACGTCATGCACCCGCTCTTCGCCGAGCTGGCTGTCGCGCAGGCGCGAAACGGCGTCGTATTCATACAGCCCCTGCTGCGCCTTGGTGGTGGATTTGACGTTCCACTCCAGCATCCGCAGGCCCAGCGCATCGGCCACCTGACGCGCCAGTTCGGTCTTGCCGGTGCCCGGTTCGCCCTTGACCAGCAGCGGCCGTTCCAGCGTTACCGCGGCATTTACCGCTAACGTGAGATCTTCGGTCGCCACATAGCTCTCGGTGCCCTGAAATTTCATGCCTGCTCCTTGTTTCGGCTTCTGGCGCGGAGCCTATCGATACCGAGAATTCGCCGCAATACAGCGCTTTGTGTAGTGACATTCCGGTGCTCAGGGAGTACTCCGAGCGCGCAGGGGTTGCCGGTCAAAAGGAGCATTCAAAATTGATTTCAACTGAGGCTGGCCAGAAAAAGGGAGCGGATATGAAACAAGAATCGTTTCTACCCGAAGATTATCGTCCCGCTGAGGACGAACCATTCATGAACGAGCGGCAAACTGAATATTTCCGCCGCAAGCTGATTTCCTGGAAAAACGAATTGCTCGACGAAACCCGCGATACGATCGAAGGGCTTCAGGAGAGCACGCGCAACATTCCCGATGTTGCGGATCGCGCCAGCGAAGAGACAGACCGCGCCATTGAACTGCGCACCCGCGACCGTCAGCGCAAGCTGGTCGCCAAGATCAATGCGGCCCTGCGCCGGATCGACGAGGGGGAATACGGCTATTGCGAGGTGACCGGCGAGCCGATCTCGCTCAAGCGTCTCGACGCGCGGCCGATCGCCACCATGAGCCTCGAGGCGCAGGAGCGTCACGAGCGCCGCGAAAAGGTGCACCGCGACGATTGAGCCGCGGCGCTGCATTGTAAAATAACGAAAACGCCGGGGCGCTCGCCCCGGCGTTTTTGTCAGAAGGGAAAGAGATGAGCCTTCTAGGTCTTGATATCCGCATCGTCGGCGGGGGCATCGGCGGGCTGGCCGCTGCGCTGTGCCTGGCCGGGCGGGGTGCACAGGTCACCGTTCTGGAACAGGCCGAGGCGATCCGCGAGGTCGGCGCCGGGCTTCAGATCAGCCCGAACGGGCTGCGGGTGATCGAGGCACTGGGGCTGGCGCCGGAGCTGGCGGCGCGCTCGGCCGAAGGCCGGGCGGTGTCGCTGCGCGATTTTCGCGCCGGCGACGAGGTGGCGCGGCTCGATCTCGGGCTGTTGCCGCGGGATCAACGCTATTTCTTTGTCCACCGCGCCGATCTGATCGATCTTCTGGTCACCGAGGCGCGGGCGCGCGGCGTGCGCTTCCGGCTGTTGCAAAAGGTGGCGGAGGTCCGGCCCGGCGCGGGGCCCGAACTGGTGATGGCCAATGGCGACGCCTGTACCGCCGATCTGGTGATCGGTGCCGACGGGCTGCATTCGCGGCTGCGCGAAGCGCTGATCGGCCCGGCCAGTCCGCAATTCACCGGTCAGGTGGCCTGGCGCGCGGTAATCCCGAATGTCACCGGCCAGGGTGCAGAGGTGCAGGTGCACATGGGGCCGGGCCGGCATCTGGTGTGTTATCCGCTGCGCGACGGCTCGGTGCTCAACCTCGTGGCGGCGCAGGAGCGCGCGGCCTGGGCCGAGGAAGGCTGGCAGCACCGCGACGATCCGGCCAACCTGCGCGCGGCCTTTGCCGGGTTCGGTCCGGCGGTGCAGCGGATGTTGGGCGCGGTGGAGGCGGTCCATCTCTGGGGTCTGTTCCGCCATCGGGTGGCGCCGCGCTGGGTCGGGGGGCACTGCGCTCTGCTGGGCGACGCGGCCCATCCGACGCTGCCCTATCTGGCGCAGGGGGCCAATATGGCGCTCGAGGATGCCTGGGCGCTCGGCGCCTGCCTGGCCGGGCATGAGGATATCGGCGCGGGGCTGGCCGCCTATCAGGCGCTGCGCATGGCGCGCTGTCAGAAAATCGTGGCCGCGGCCACCGGCAACGCCTGGAAATACCATTTGCGGCCCGGGCCGCTGCGGCTGGCGGCGCATACCGCGCTGCGTCTTGGCGCGCGGCTGGCCCCGGCGCGGGCGTTGCGGCAGTTCGACTGGCTCTACGGCTATGACGTAACCCGCGCGGTCTGACGCGCGGGGGCTGCGGCGCTGCGGTCGGGGAGGCCCCGGCGCGGGGCCGGGGCGGGGGTGGCTATTCGACCGTCAGCGGCTTGCGGGCGATCACCTTGCGGTTCTGGCCGACCACATAGCGCAGCTCGTAAGCGCCGGGCTGTTCGGGCAGTTTCAGGATCAACGGGCTGTCCTGACTGGTGCGGCCATAGGTTTCGTATTCATCGTCCGAAGATTGGGCGCGGGCGATCGACACGTAATCGTCGCTGAAATCAGGCCCGTCCCAATGCACCGCCAGATTGCCGCCGGCGGCGCCGCGCTCGGCGGTCTGCAAATCCGCGCTTACTTCGGTCAGGGTGATCTCCTTGCGGGCCAGGACCGAGGTGCCGTTGCTGGCCGCCACATAGCGCACTTCGTAGGTGCCGGGCACCGCCGGGGTACGCAGCAACAGGGGCGAGCCGGTCCGGGTGTAGCTATAGGCATCATGGCGGCTGTCGCCGGGCCGCGAAATCGAGATATAGTCGCGGTCATATCCCGGGCCCTCCCAGTTCACCACGATCGAGGCCCCGGCGCGGGCGGTCTCGGGAAGAGCGAGCGTCGCCTGCACATCCTGTACCTCGATCGGCAGGCTCGCCAGAACCGTGCGGTCCTGCGACATGACATAGCGCAGCTCGTAGCGGCCCGGCACCAGCGGCATGGTGAGCGAAAGCGGCATGCCCTTGCGGGTGTAGGTATAGGCCTCGTGGCCGTCGTCGCCGGGCCGGGCGACAGAGATGTAATCATTGGCATAATCCGGCCCGGTCCAGCGCACCTCGAGCGGCTGGCCGGCGGCGGCCTCGGCGGGGGCCTCGAGCGTGGCGCTGATTGCGACCACCGCGATGGGCCTGGTCGCCAGCACGGTGCGATCCTGCGACATCACATAGCGCAGCTCGTAGTCGCCGGGCACCGTCGGCATGACCACCTGCGCCGGGCTGCCCTTGCGGGTATAGGCGTAATTCTCGTAACCGTCATCGCCAAGCCGCGCGATGGAGATGTAATCATTGGCATAATCCGGGCCCTCCCAGGTCACCGGCAGGGTGGCGCCGGCGAGCGCGCTGTCTTCGGAAGCCAGTGTCGCCGTGACCTCGGTCACCGTCACCCTGCGGGTCGCCAGAACGGTGCGGTCCTGCGACATCACGTAGCGCAACTCGTAGTCGCCGGGCAGGGGTGGCATCAGCAACTGTCCGGGGCTGCCCTTGCGGGTGTAGACATAGCTCTCATAGCCATCATCGCCGGGCCGGGCGACCGAGATGTAGTCATTGGCATAATCCGGCCCTTGCCAGGTGACGGGCAACTGCGCCCCGGCGACGACGCTGTCGGCGGCGTCGAGGCTGGCGGTCACCTCGGTGACGGCGATCGGCCGGGTTGCCAGAGTCTTGCGCCCGTCCGAGAGGACATAGCGCAGCTCGTAGTCGCCGGGCAGGGCGGGCAGCAGTAACTCTGCCGGGCTGCCCTTGCGGGTATAGGCATAGGTTTCATAGCCGTCATCGCCGGGGCGCGCGACAGAGATGTAATCGTTCTGCGCATCGGGGCCGTCCCAAGTCACCGGCAGGGTCGATCCGGCCGGCGCGCTATCGGCCGCCTCGAGGCTGGCGGGCGGCAACAGCGCGGGCAGGGCCAGGGTGACGGTCTGCGGGGCTTCGCCCTGGGCAAAGGTCATCTCGGCGCTGGCCTCGTCCTCGGGGCGCAACACCGACACAAGGTAATCACCCGGCAGCAGATCGGCGCTGACGGTGGCGCCACGCTCGAAATCGAGGATTGCGGTCTCGCCCCGCGAAAGGGACCAGATCAGCGGCGTGGCGATGCGTGGCCCGTCCTCGCCGTCGGTGGCGGCGAAATCGACGGTCACCGGCATCGGCTCGGGCGCGGCGGCGACCTCGGTCAGCGCCTCGCCCAACTCGCCGGCATTGGCGGCGGTGAGAAAGCGCCCGCCGGTCTCTTCGGCCAGGCATTGCATCTGCTCCAGCGCCTCGGGGTCGCTCACGTCGAAGCCCACTACATGCACGGTGAACTCGGCGCCGGCCTGTTCCAGCGCGCGGGCGGCGGCGCAGGGATCGGGGTTGCAGGTCTCGATGCCGTCGGACACCAGGATCACCGTCGCCTTTTCTTCGGTGTAGCGCAGCGCCTCGGCGGCGGCGGTCACCGCATCGGTCATCGGCGTCTTGCCGCGCGGCTGAATGCCGTTGACCGCCGCGGCGATGGCGTCGCGGGTGCCGGCACCGGGGGCAACCAGCGTCTCGATGTCGCTGCAATCGCCCTTGGTGCGGTGGCCATAGGCGGTCAGCCCCAGTTCCTGATCTCCGGGCAGGGCGGCCAGCAGATCACCCATCACCGTCTGGGCGATCTCGATCTTGGCCCGGCCGTCGATCTGGCCCCACATCGAGCCAGAGCCATCGAGCACCAGGATGGTGCGCGGGTTTTCCTGCGCCGACAACAGGCCCGGCAGCGCGAGCAGAGAAACTAACAATGTGCGGAGAAATGACATCCCGACCCCCAAATAACCAATTGAATGCGATAACCCTGCGTAAAGTGGACCCGCCGATCAACAGGGGAAATCCTCGCCTCGGTAGATGTTCGCTTTGTGTTCTCATTTTTCCATTGGCGAAACCGGCCTCATCCCCTATGTGTTAACCACTGCCGAAGGGGGGCTGAAATGCCGGAACTGAAACATATCGAGGTGCGCGGCGCGCGCGAGCACAATCTCAAGGGCATCGACGTCGATATCCCGCGCGATCAGCTTGTGGTGATCACCGGGCTGTCGGGCTCGGGCAAATCCTCGCTGGCCTTTGACACGATCTATGCCGAAGGGCAGCGCCGCTATGTCGAGAGCCTCTCGGCCTATGCACGGCAGTTCCTCGACATGATGGAAAAGCCCGATGTCGATCATATCACCGGCCTGTCGCCGGCAATTTCGATCGAGCAGAAGACCACATCGAAGAACCCGCGCTCGACCGTCGGCACGGTGACCGAGATCTATGACTACATGCGGCTGCTCTTTGCCCGCGCCGGAACGCCCTATTCCCCTGCCACCGGCAAGCCGATCGAGGCGCAGCAGGTGCAGGACATGGTGGACCGGGTGATGACGCTCGAAGAGGGCACGCGCGGCTATCTGCTGGCGCCGATCATCCGCGACCGCAAGGGCGAATACCGCAAGGAATTCCTCGAGCTGCGCAAGCAGGGCTTTCAGCGGGTCAAGGTCGATGGCGCCTTCTACGAGCTCGACGAGCCGCCGGTGCTGGACAAGAAATACCGCCATGACATCGATGTGGTGGTCGACCGCATCGTGGTACGCGAGGGGCTGGAGACGCGGCTGGCCGACAGCTTCCGCACCGCGCTCGACCTGGCCGATGGCATCGCCATCCTCGAAACCGCACCGCGCGAGGATGAGGACCCGGAGCGGATCACCTTCTCCGAGAATTTCGCCTGTCCGGTCAGTGGTTTCACCATCCCCGAGATCGAGCCGCGGCTGTTTTCCTTCAACGCGCCGTTCGGCGCCTGCCCGGAATGTGACGGGCTGGGGATGGAGCTGTTCTTTGATGAACGGCTTGTGGTGCCCGACACCACTCTGAAGATCTACGATGGCGCGCTGGCGCCCTGGCGTAAGGGCAAATCGCCCTATTTCCTGCAAACCATTGAGGCGCTGGCCAAGCATTACGAGTTCGACAAGAGCACCCGTTGGAAGGATCTGCCGAAACACGTCCAGCAGGTCTTCCTCTATGGCTCCGGCGACGAGGAGATCGAGTTTCGCTATGACGAGGGCGGCCGGGTCTATCAGATTTCCCGCGTCTTCGAGGGCGTCATTCCGAATATGGAACGGCGCTACCGCGAAACCGACAGCAACTGGATCCGCGAGGAATTCGAACGCTACCAGAACAACCGGTCGTGCCATGCCTGTGGCGGCTACCGTCTTCGGGACGAGGCGCTGGCGGTCAAGATCGGCGCGCCCGAGGACGATCTGCTGCATATCGGCCAGGTGGTGCAGATGTCGATCCGCGAGGCCTTTGACTGGTGCAATGAGGTGCCTCAGCACCTCAGCTCGCAGAAGAACGAGATCGCCCGCGCCATCCTCAAGGAGATCCGCGAACGGCTGGGGTTCCTCAACAACGTCGGCCTCGAATATCTGACGCTGAGCCGCAATGCCGGCACGCTGTCGGGTGGCGAGAGCCAGCGGATCCGGCTGGCGTCGCAGATCGGCTCGGGCCTGACCGGCGTGCTCTACGTGCTCGACGAGCCGTCGATCGGGCTGCACCAGCGCGACAATGACCGGCTGCTCGGCACGCTCAAGAATCTGCGCGACCAGGGCAATACGGTGATCGTGGTGGAACACGACGAAGAGGCGATCCGCGAGGCGGATTACGTCTTTGACATCGGGCCCGGTGCCGGGGTGCATGGCGGCCAGGTGGTGGCCCATGGCACGCCGGCCCAGGTGGCGGCGGAACCGTCGTCGGTCACCGGCCAATACCTCTCGGGCCAGCGCGAGATCGCGGTGCCGTCGGAACGGCGTGAGGGCAATGGCAAATCGGTGACCGTGGTCAAGGCCACGGGCAACAACCTGCGCAAAGTCACCGCCGAGTTTCCGCTAGGCAAATTCGTCTGCGTTTCGGGCGTGTCGGGCGGTGGCAAATCGACCCTGACCATCGAGACCCTGTTCAAGACCGCCTCGATGCGGCTCAACGGCGCGCGGCAGACGCCCGCGCCCTGCGAGACGATCCAGGGGCTGGAGCATCTCGACAAGGTGATCGACATCGACCAGCGGCCCATTGGCCGCACCCCGCGGTCGAACCCCGCCACCTATACCGGCGCCTTCACCCCGATCCGCGACTGGTTTGCCGGGTTGCCGGAGGCCAAGGCGCGCGGCTACAAGCCCGGGCGCTTTTCGTTTAACGTCAAGGGCGGTCGGTGCGAGGCCTGTCAGGGCGACGGTGTTATCAAGATCGAGATGCACTTTCTGCCCGATGTCTATGTCGAATGCGAGACCTGCAAGGGCGCGCGCTACAACCGAGAGACTCTGGAAATCAAGTTCAAGGGCAAGAGCATAGCCGACGTTCTTGATATGACGGTTGAAGAGGCGCAGGAGTTCTTCAAGGCGGTGCCCTCGATCCGAGACAAGATGGATGCGCTGATGCGGGTGGGCCTTGGCTATATCAAGGTCGGCCAGCAGGCGACGACCCTCTCGGGCGGCGAGGCGCAGCGGGTAAAACTGTCGAAGGAGCTGGCCAAACGCTCCACCGGCCGCACGCTCTACATCCTCGACGAGCCGACAACTGGCCTGCATTTCGAAGATGTGCGCAAGCTTTTGGAAGTGCTGCACGAACTGGTCGAGAGCGGCAATACCGTGGTGGTGATCGAACACAACCTCGACGTCATAAAGACCGCTGACTGGATCATCGACATCGGCCCCGAGGGCGGTGATGGCGGTGGCAAGATCGTCGCGACCGGCACGCCCGAGAAAGTGGCCAAAGTCAAGGCCAGCCACACCGGCCATTACCTCGCGCCGATGCTCAAGCCACGCAAATTGGCAGCGGAATGACAAACAGGGCCGGGCGCCGAGGCCCGGCCCTGTTTCCTGGGCGCTTTGACGTCCGGCCGCGCCGTTCAGCCGCCTTGGGCGACAAGGGACGAGGGCGCGATGGCGGCGATCCGCAGCAGCTGGATCATCTCGTAGGCGCGCAGCGGCATCAGCAGCACTTCGCCATCGACGGCGGCGTAATAATGATCGGGCTCGGGTTCGGGCAGGTCATAGGTTGCCAGCAGCCGGTCATGCCCCGCCAATGACGTCAGGTCGAGATCCTCGACATCGAACACCTGCACGTCCTGCAACCCGCGCAGCAGGCGGATGCGGCGATAATTCTCCATGTCGAGAAGCACCGGCTGGCCGTCGATGATGATATAGGCATGATCTTCGGGAGCCGGGTCGAGCGCAAAAATCTCGACGATCCGCTCTTGCGTCAGGGCGAAATCATTGACGAAGGGGTCGAGGTCGGCGCCGTCCTCGACCTCGATGTCGAGGTCATATTCCCGTTCGATCTCGCGGTCGATGTCGCGCTGGCGTTCGATCAGGTGCAGGTGCACGTCCTCGTCGTTGCGGCTGGCCCAATCCTCGGCGGTAACGGATTTTTTCGCCTGCCCGGGCGGCACGCAGGGCACGTCTTTCCCGGCCAGCCCCGGTGGGCAATCGATCAGAATGTCGCTGAGCCCCGAGGTGCCAAGCACTGCCAGCGGCACGCCCAGCCCGGCGATCTGTGACAGCGCGCGGCGGGCAAAATCGGCGTCGCCATCGATCTCGACCTTGGACTTGCCGTCCTTGACCTCGATCTTGGCCTTGTCCTTGCCATCCTTGATCTCGATCTTGGCCTTGTCGTCCTTGATGTCGATCTTGCCCTTGTCTTTCGACTTGTCCTTTTTCTTCTTCTTTTTCAGCTTGGCCTTTTTCTTGCCCTTCTTCTTGTCTTTGTCCTTGACGAACAACAGGTCGGCCCCCGCCACGGCATTGGCCTGAACATCCGGCCGGGGCATCTGGGTCGGGGCCGCCTCGGCGGCGAAGGGCAGCGAAAGCGCGGCGGCAAGGGCGAACGGAGAGATGAAGCGGGTCATGGCGTTCCTCGCAGTATGAACTGCAACGTCAACGTCCCAGCTTTGCGCCCGGTTCCTCAGCCACGGCTCCGGGTTTCGAACCGGGGCATCATGGCCGAGAAATCTCGGCCCGACCCGTCCTCGTTTTCGACGAATTGCGCATAGAGATCGCGCGCTGCCTGACCCATGGGCGTGTCGGCATCCGCGGCTTCCGCCGCCTGCTGGGCCAGTCGCAGATCCTTCAGCATCAATTCGGCCGCGAAGCCGGGCTGATAGCCGTTGTCGGCGGGGCTTTTCGGGCCGATGCCGGGGGCCGGGCAATAGGCGTTCATCGACCAGCTGTACCCCGATGAGGTCGAGACCACGTCGAACAGCGCCTGCCGGTCGAGGCCCAGCTTGTCGGCCAGGGCAAAGGCCTCGCAGGTGGCGATCATGGTGACACCGAGGATCATGTTGTTGCAGATCTTGGCCGCCTGACCATTGCCCGAGGGGCCGCAGAGCACTGCTTTCTGGCCCATCACGTCAAACAGCTCTTTCACGGCGGCAAAGCCCATGTCGGAGCCGCCCACCATGAAGGTCAGCGTGCCCGCCGCCGCCCCGGTGACTCCGCCGGAAACCGGCGCGTCGAGCGGCTCGAGCCCGGCGGCCTGGGCCTGTTCGGCCACGACGCGGGCGCTTTCCACATCGACGGTCGAGCAATCGAGAAAGACCGCGCCTTTTTCCATCGCCGGAATGATTTCATCGGCGACGGCGCGCAGGATCGCGCCATTGGGCAGCATGGTGATGACCACCTGCGCGCCGCTTGCCACCTCGGTGGCAGAGCCGGCCTTCGCCACGCCCTCGATCTCGACGTCGGCAGTGTCGAAGCCCGTGACCTCATGGCCGGCCTTGGCCAGATTGGCGGCCATTGGCCCGCCCATGTTGCCCAATCCGATAAACCCGATCTTCATTTTGCATCCTCCCCGAATGTCAGCCCGTCCTTGCCCAGCGGTTGCAGCATCTGCGTGACCCGCGGCGGTTTCAGCCCGCGCAGATCGTCGCTCCACTTCGGGCTTTTGTCCTTGTCGATGATCGCCGCGCGAATGCCTTCGAGAAAGTCGCCATGTTCCATCGCACGGGCGGAAAAGCGGTATTCGGTCTCGAGCGCGCGGCGGATGTCGCCACCGGGGCCGCGCAGCCGGTGCACCATCTCGAGCGTCGCGCCCATCGAAAGCGGGCAGTTGCGTTCGAGCATCTTCAGCGTCTCGGTGGCAAATGCGCTGTCGTGGTGATCCAGCGCATTGACCACGTCCAGCAGGGTTTCGCCGCCGAAGGTGGCGTCGATCTCGGGCTGGAGCGCGGCCAGTCGGCTTTCCGGCGGGGTCACACAGGAGCGGTCGATCATGGTCCATTCGCCGGTGCGTTCCAACACCTCGATCAGCGCCGGCCAGTCGGCCTCGGGAATGTAGCAATCGGCAAATCCGGCGTGGATCGCATCGCCGGGGCCCATGCGTGCGCCGGTGAGACCGAGGTATTCCCCAAGCCGCCCCGGCGCCTGCGCCAGCAGCAGGCTGCCGCCCACGTCCGGCACCAGACCGATGCCGCATTCCGGCATGGCGATGCGCGAGCTTTCCGCCACGATCCGGTGCGAGCCGTGACAGGACACGCCGACGCCGCCGCCCATGGTGAAGCCCTGCATGAAGCTCGCCACAGGCTTGGGAAACTGGAACAGCCGGGCATTCATCCGGTATTCGTCGCGCCAGAACCGCCGGCCATATTCATAATCGCCGCGCAACCCACTGGCATACATTTCGGCGATATCGCCACCGGCGCAGAACGCCTTTTCGCCCTCGGCATCGATGATCAGCATTGCGACATCGGTGTCGGCGGCCCACTCCCGGAGCGCGGCGTCGATCGCCAGGCACATGTCATGCGTCAGCGCGTTGAGCGCCTCGGGGCGGCTGAGGGTGATGCGGCCGGCGCGGCCGGTCTTGCGTATCGAGATATCGGTCATCTGTTCTTCAGCAGGTGGCGCGCGACGATCACGCGCATGATTTCATTTGTGCCTTCGAGGATCTGATGCACGCGCAGATCGCGTACCAGTTTTTCGATCCCGTAATCGGCGAGATAGCCATAGCCACCGTGCAGTTGAAGGCACTGATCCACAACCTGGCTTCCGGTCTCGGTCACAAATTTTTTCGCCATGGCGCAGGCCGGGGTGGCATCAGGCGCGCCGGAATCCAGTTTCCAGGCGGCCTGCCGCAGAAAAACACGGGCGGCCTGTAGGTTGATCTCCATGTCTGCCAGGCGGAACTGCAACGCCTGGAACTGGTCGATCGGCTGGCCAAAGGCCTTACGCTCGCCCATGTAGTCCAGCGTCAGGTTCAGCCCGCTCTGCGCCGCGCCCAGCGAGCAGGCCGAGATATTGAGCCGCCCGCCGTCGAGCCCGGCCATGGCGTATTTGAAGCCACTGCCTTCCGCGCCCAGCAGGTTCTCGGCCGGCACCAGACAATCGTCGAGCTGCACCTGCCGGGTCGGCTGGCTTTTCCAGCCCATCTTGTCTTCGAGCCCGCCAAAGCTCAGCCCCTCTGCGCCGTCGTCGACGATCATCGCCGAGATGCCGCGCGGGCTGTCATCGCCGGTGCGGCACATCACGATATAGGCGTCGGAATAGCCGCCGCCCGAGATGAAGGCCTTGGTGCCGGTCAGGCGATAGCCTTCGTTGGTCTTGGCGGCGCGGGTCTTGAGCCCGGCGGCGTCAGAGCCCGAGCCCGGCTCGGTCAGACAGTAAGAGAACACCGTCTCCATCGACACTGCCTTGGGCAGCACCCGGGCCTTGAGATCGTCGGAGCCAAAGCTGTCGATCATCTTGGCGCACATGTTGTGGATCGACAGGAAGGCCGCCACCGAGGGGCAGGCCATGCTCAGCGCCTCGAAGACCAGCGTCGCGTCGAGCCGCGACAGGCCGGAGCCGCCGCTCTCTTCGGAGACGTAGAGCCCGCCAAGGCCCAGCTCGCCGATCCGCGGCCAGAGATCCTTGGGAATCGAGCCCTCGGCCTCCCATTGCCGGGCATGGGGCGCGATATGCTCCTGCCCGAACGCATGTGCCATGTCGAAAATGGCGGTCTGTTCCTCGGTGAGTGCAAAGTCCATGTCGCGGCGCTCCCCCTTGCCGTGAATTGAATGCCTGTTCAATTATCGCGGAGATGAGGGGCAGTTTGCAAGAAACTTTTTGGCCAGTCGGGGCCGGACAGGTCAGGGAACAGGTCAAAAAGATGGCAGGGCGGGCGTGGTGGCGCGGCCCAAGCAGGCCAATACGTCACAGCTCGGTGTCTTCGCCGTTGCCCATCGCCTCGGTCCCGCGCGGGGTAAGCTGATAGACGCCGCGCGTGACCCGCTCGAACCAGCCATAATGGTCGTCGGCCATGATGCGGGTGGCGGTGGTGACGCCGGTGACCGCGCGGATCTCGGCACATTTCGAGGCGCCATGGCGCCGCAGATGCAGGGCGATCTTGACCGCGTCCTGCCGATAGGCGGTGACCAGCGGGCCACTGCGCGCGGCACCGCCGAGATTGGGGTCGCCCTCGCGGCGGGCAAATTCGCGCAACAGCCGGGACTTGCGCGCCTTGACCTTGCGCGGCGCATAAGGCGCGGGGTCGAGGTGGATCTCGGTATGGCCATCGCTCAGCCGCACGGTGATCAGCCCGAGCCCGAGCCGGCGGCACAGGGTCTTGTTGTCCTTGAGCGCCCGCAGGAATCGCTTGCCGGGCAGGCGCGGCACCGCGACATAGACAAAATCCGTCATCGCCTGCCGCGCCACGGCCTGGTGAAACAGGGTCAGCGCAAAGCCGGTCTTCAGCTCGACGATCACCGGCTCGTCCTCGCCGGGGCGCAGGGCCACGACGTCGGCGGCGCCGATCTCGGCTTTCACGTCATAGCCCTGCGCCACAAGCAGCGCCTTCACATGGGGGTAGAGATCGGTTTCTTTCACAGGTCGGCCTGAAAATCCTCGATCAGATGGCTGACCACCGCGCGCATCTGGGTGTCATGATCAGCGCCGGCGGCCTCGGCCGCGACACGAACCGCGCGCTGGCGCATTGCAGAGGTGCCGCGGTCGAGGATGGTGCGCAGGTGCATCAGCTCTTCGACACAGTTCAGCGCCTCGGCGTCCTCGTGCAACAGGCCGATCAACTCGTTGGTCAGCTCATCCATCGGTACGATCTCGCCCCGGCCGAAATCGATCAATCCTTCCTCGATACCATAGCGCTGGGCCCGCCAGCGGTTTTCCGAGATCAGGAAGCGGTCGTAGATCCGCCAGCGCTGGTTGCGGGTGCGCAGGCGCCACAACATGCGGTGCAGGCATTGGATCACCGCCGCCACCGCCAGCGTGTCTTCCATCCGCGGGCAGACATCACAAATCCGCGTCTCGAGCGTGGGAAAGCTGTGGCTGGGGCGCAGATCCCACCAGATCTTGGTGCTGTCCTCGATCAGCCCAAGATCGACCAGCGCCTTGACGGAACGTTCGTATTCGTCCCAGGAGCTAAGCTGCGGCGGCAGGCCGGTGCGCGGAAGATTGTCGAAAACCGACAGCCGGTAAGAGCTCAATCCGGTGTCCTCGCCCTGCCAGAACGGCGAAGAGGTGGACAGCGCCAGGAGATGCGGCAGAAAATAGCTGAGCTGACGCAGCAGGTCGGCCCGCAGCGGGTCGTCGTTCAGGCCGACATGCACATGCATCCCGCAGATCAGCATCCGTCGCATCACTCCGCCCAGATCCTGGCGGATCCGGTTGTAGCGTTCCTTGTCGGTGTGGTGCTGGTTTTTCCAGTCGGCGAAGGGGTGGCATGAGGCGGCAATCGGCGCGGCGTTGTGCCTGGCGGCGCAATCGGCAATCGTCCGGCGCAGGTGACGCAGGTCATCGCGGGCCTGGCCGACGTCCTCGCAGACGCCGGTGCCGATCTCGATCTGGCACTGCATGTACTCCGGGCTCACCTGATCGGCCAGCGCCTGCTTGCAATCGGCCATCATGTCGTCGGGCACCTCGACCAGGGCGAGGTTGTCGCGGTCGACCAGCAGGTATTCCTCTTCGATGCCGATGGTGAACTCGGGTGTGGCCATTGCGTCGGTCCCTTCGCCCGGCTGCTGCGCATTGCGACGAGCCTGCCATAACCTGCTGGCGGCGCGCAATATTAAGCATCCGGCGCCGTCAGGGAACCCGCAGCGTTTCGGGCGCCACGGCGAGAAATCTTGCCGCTTCGGCGCGGTCGCGGAACACATCCGCCGTGATCCCGTCAAAGCCCTGCATGAGCGCCAGATACATCCGCGCGGTGCCGAAGCCGATGTCGTTCGGGGCCAGGATGGCCACCCGAACCTCTTTGGCCTGCTCATAGAAGCCGGTGCGCGAACGCGTCAGGCTCATCACCTGGGTAAAGCTGAGATCGGCACGTTCCAATCCGGTCAGGTCGCAAAAGACATTCTGATCCGGCTTTCGATCGGGACTGGCCGCGAGTTCCTGGAACAAATCAGCCATGTCCTGTGCGCCGATCCGCCCGTCCAGTCGCAGCAAAAATAAACCCCGGTCGTGATCGACATCGAACTTGTAACGCATTTACCTCTCCCGACCTTGCGGTGCCGCCATTAAGCTTCGTGTTCCAAGGAACATCAGGGGAAAAAGCGGGTCAGCTTGCCATCACCATGACGGCACATGTCGGGAAACTCCATAAAAACGAGTGGTTGCAAGGGGTATTTGACGCCATCGTCACGGTCTTGTGATGATGTATCCGATTTGCGTAAATTAACCGGGCGGACAATGACCCGCCAAAGCGCTTGATGCAAAAAAGGGCGACCGCAAGGCCACCCTTTTGGAATTATCACTCTGAGCGATTAATCCATCGCCTTGAAGTTGAATTCGCCGCCTTCCTTGATTCCCGAAAACCAGCGCGCGGTAACGGTCTTGGTCTTGGTGTAAAACCGGAAGGCATCGGGGCCGTATTGGTTGAGGTCGCCGAAGGCCGATTTTTTCCAGCCGCCAAAGGTGTGATACGACAGCGGCACCGGGATCGGAAAGTTGATTCCGACCATGCCGACATTGACCCGATGGGCAAAGTCGCGCGCGGTGTCGCCATCGGCGGTATAGATCGCGGTGCCATTGCCGTAGTCGTTGTCGATGATCAGGTTCAGCGCGTCTTCATAGCTGTCCATCCGCACCTGGCTCAGCACCGGACCGAAGATCTCTTCGCGGTAGATGTCCATTTCGGGGGTGACATTGTCAAACAGCGACGGCCCGCAGAAGAAGCCGTTCTCATAGCCCTGCAATTGAAAGCCACGGCCGTCGACCACCAGCTTGGCGCCTTGCTCGACACCGCTGTCGATCAGCCCGTTGATCCGTGCCTTGGCCTGGGCGGTGATGACCGGGCCGAAATCGACGTCATCGCCGGCGGTATAAGGCCCGACTTTCAGCTTTTCGACGCGCGGCACGAGTTTCTCGACGAGACGGTCGGCAGTCTCCGCGCCCACCGGCACCGCGACCGAGATCGCCATGCAGCGTTCGCCCGCCGCGCCGTAGCCCGCGCCCACCAGCGCATCGGCCGCCTTGTCGAGATCGGCGTCGGGCATGATGATCATGTGGTTCTTGGCGCCGCCAAAGCACTGGGCGCGTTTGCCGTTGGAGCAGGCGCGGCCATAGATGTATTGCGCGATCGGGGTCGAGCCGACAAACCCCACGGCGGCAATGGTGTCATTGTCGAGGATCGCGTCGACGACCTCCTTGTCGCCGTTGACCACCTGAAGCACACCATCGGGCAGGCCGGCCTCTTGCAGCAGCTCGGCGAGGCGCAGCGAGGTCGAGGGCACCCGCTCGGAGGGTTTCAGGATCATCGCGTTGCCGGAGGCGAGGGCAGGGCCCATCTTCCACAGCGGGATCATCGCCGGGAAGTTGAAGGGCGTGATACCGGCCACGACACCGAGCGGCTGGCGCATGGAATAGAGGTCGATGCCGGGGCCGCCGTCATTGGTGTGCTCGCCCTTGAGCAGATGCGGCGCGCCCATGCAGACCTCGATCACCTCGAGCCCGCGCTGCACGTCGCCCCTGGCGTCGGGCAGGGTCTTGCCGTGTTCGCGGCTGACCAGCTCGGCCAGCTCGTCCATGTGCTGGTTGATCAGCTGGCCGAATTTCATCATCACCCGGGCGCGGCGCTGCGGGTTGGTCGCGCCCCAGGCCTTTTGCGCTTCGGCCGCCTTGGCGACGGCGGCGTCAAGCTCGTCCTTGCTGGAGAGCCTGACCTGCGCCTGAACTTCGCCGGTGGCCGGGTTCATCACGTCGGCGGTGCGGCTCGAGCTGCTCTCGACCATCTGGCCGTCGATGTAATTCTTGATCACGTCCATGGGATCCTCCTGGGGTTCTTTGCGCAGAGCTTAGTCTTGCAATTTCGCCATGGGTAGGCGCAATGTGCCAAAGAGGATTTGCATTTTTGCAAAGGATGCCCTTATGGACCCCTGGGATGATTTCCGTGTCTTTCTTGCCGTGGCACGGCAGGAAAGCCTGTCGGCGGCGGGCCGTGCATTGCGGATCGATCCGGCGACGGTGGGGCGGCGCGTGGCGCGGCTTGAACAGCGGCTGGGCCAGCCGCTGTTTGCCAAATCGCCGCAAGGCTATGCGCTGACCGATGCGGGCCAGCGGTTGTTGCCGCATGCGGAACAGGCCGAACAGGCCACCCAGGGGGCCGTGGAGGCGCTGGCAGGGGCGACCGAGGGGCTGACCGGACAGATCCGCATCGGGGCGCCGGACGGCTGCGCCAACTTCCTGCTGCCCCGGGTCTGCGCGGCGTTGTCGCGCGACAATCCCGAGCTGGAAATCCAGATCCTCAGTCAGCCGCGTGTCGTCAACCTGTCGAAGCGCGAGGCCGATCTGGCGATCTCGGTCAGCCCGCCCACCGCCGGGCGGCTCAGCGTGCAGAAGATCGCCGATTATCACCTGCACATCGCCGCAGCCGAGGCCTATCTGGCGTCGAGACCGCCGATCGCCGACCCGGGCGATCTCAGGGGGCACCGAGTCGTCGGCTATATCTCCGACATGATCTTCGACCGCGAGCTCGACTACCTCTCGGAACTGGGCCTCGACCAGGTGCACCTGGCGTCGAACTCGGTCTCGGTCCAGCTCAACTGGCTGCGCCAGGGCGGGGGGATCGGCATCGTGCATGATTTTGCGCTGCCCTTCGCGCCAGAGTTGCGCAAGGTGCTGGCGCAGGAGATCTCTCTGACCCGGGCCTTTTATCTGGTGCGGCATGCCGATGACCGGCGTCTCGACCGCATGAACCGCTTTGCCGCGGCGCTTGTGGCGGAAATGCGCGATGAAGTGGCCCGTCTCGAACACTTGGCGGAATAAGTCTTTAGGATTGGTTGACAGGCGAAGGACTTGCGGGAAAGCTGAACGCAAGAAGCAAGGCAAGGAGCACGCGATGCTGGTCCAGCAGATTCTCAAGTCCAAGGCAGATGCAACTGTCTTTACCGTGCCCCCCGGCACTCTGGTCTCGGAAGCGGCGGAAATCCTGGCCGAAAAGCGCATCGGGACGGTGATCGTCTCGGCCGATGGTGGCAAGACGGCCATGGGGATCCTGTCGGAACGCGACATCGTTCGGGAACTCGCCAAGACCGGCGGCGCCTGCCTCTCTGAAAAGGTCGAGGCCTATATGACCAGCGATCTGGAAACCGCGACCCGCGACGAAAAGGCCGATACCATACTGGCGCGGATGACCGAAGGGCGCTTTCGCCACATGCCGGTGATCGAGGGCGGCGAGCTTGTCGGGCTGATCACCCTGGGGGATGTGGTCAAGGCGCGCCTCTCAGAACTGGCGATGGAAAAGGACGCGCTTGAAGGGATGATCATGGGCCATTAACGCCCTGATCGCACGCAACTTCTGACGATGCGCTTGACACTGCATCCTGCAACGCGGCATTCATCCGCCAAGTGACACGACCCGAAAGCGGACTTGCTCATGCGCATCGGCCTCTATCCCGGCACCTTCGACCCGATCACCGAAGGTCATATCGATATCATCCGCCGGGCGACCGTCCTGGTCGACAGGCTGGTCATCGGCGTCGCGATCAACCGCGACAAGGGCCCGTTGTTCACGCTCGAGGAACGGGTGGCGATGATCGAGCGGGAATGCGGCCATCTGGCCGAGCAGACCGGCACCGAAATCGTCGCGCATCCTTTCGAGAACCTGCTGATCGACTGTGCCCGCGACGTCGGCGCCGGGGTGATCGTGCGTGGCCTGCGCGCGGTGGCGGATTTCGAATATGAATTCCAGATGGTTGGCATGAACCGGGCGCTCGACGATTCCATCGAGACCGTCTTTCTGATGGCCGAGGCCCGGCATCAGGCGATCGCGTCGAAGCTGGTCAAGGAAATCGCCCGTCTCGGCGGCGATGTCAGCAAATTCGTCACGCCGGCGGTGCATAAGGCGCTGACCGAGAAGTTCAGCAAATAAAAACGCCCCGGGATGGCCGGGGCGCGGGGTCTCTCAGGCGGTGCGGGCTGGCGCATCAGGCGCCATAGACCGCCCGCGCCGCGATCTTGTCGGCATCGCCCTGACGGATGCCCAGGTCCAGGGCCGTGCCATGCGGCAGGCTGCGCAGCTCTTTCGCGGTGCGGCGATAGGCAACGTGTTTTTGCAGGCGGTCGCGCAAGGTGGTCATTGCATGGGTCATGGTTTGTCCTTTCCCGATCTTTGTTCTGACGCTTTCGCGCCGGTTACAGCAGCGATATGGGCCCGTTTGGCGGCCGGACAACGTCCGGCGCGACAAAGCCGCCATGCATGAGGCGTGCAGCTGAAAGCGCTGAAAACACGGGCTTTCCCCGCAGTGACCCACAAAAAGAAACGCCCCCGCAGGTCTGCGGGGGCGCTCTCGTTCAAATTCGACGGGCGTGGGCTCAGATCAGCTTGCCCATGGCGACGGCGGTGTCGGCCATGCGGTTGGAGAAGCCCCATTCATTGTCGTACCAGCTCAGGATGCGCACCATGGTGCCCTCCATGACCTTGGTCTGGTCGCAGTGGAACACCGAGGAATGCGGGTCGTGGTTGAAATCCGAGGACACCAGCTGACGGTCGGTATAGCCGAGGATGCCTTTGAGCGGGCCGTCGGCCGCGGCGCGGATCGCGTTGTTGATCTCCTCGACCGTGGTTTCGCGCGCGGCTTCGAAGGTCAGATCGACAACCGAAACATTCGGGGTGGGGACGCGGATCGCAACACCGTCGAGCTTGCCGTTCAGCTCGGGCAGCACCAGACCCACGGCCTTGGCGGCACCGGTCGAGGTCGGGATCATCGACAGCGCCGCGGCGCGGGCGCGGTAGAGATCCTTGTGCATCGTGTCCAGCGTCGGCTGGTCGCCGGTGTAGCTGTGGATCGTGGTCATGAAGCCCTTGGCGATGCCGATCTCGTCGTTCAGCACCTTGGCCACCGGCGACAGGCAGTTGGTGGTGCAGGACGCGTTCGAAACGATCAGGTCTTCGGCAGTCAGCGTGTCATGGTTGACGCCATAGACGATGGTCTTGTCGGCGTCCTTGCCCGGGGCCGAGATCAGCACGCGGGACGAGCCGTTCTCGAGATGCGCCTGGCATGCCTCTTTCGAGGTGAAGATGCCGGTGCATTCCAGCACCACATCGACGTCTTTCCAGGGCAGGTCGGCGGGATTGCGTTCGGCGGTGACGCGGATCTTGCCGCGGCCGACATCGATCCAGTCGTCGCCGGTGGTCACTTCGGCGGGAAAGCGGCCGTGCACAGAGTCGAATTGCAGCAGATGCGCATTGGTTTCGACCGGACCCAGATCGTTGATCGCAATGACGTCGATGTCCTTGCGGTCGCTTTCGATGATGGCGCGCAGAACGTTGCGGCCAATGCGTCCAAATCCGTTGATGGCAACTTTAACAGCCATGATCTTCTCCTAGCTTCGCGCAGAGTGACTGGGCAGCCAGAGCCGCCCGGCGATTCCGATTTCCGTTATCGCTAACAAACTCATTTGATCCCGAGAGTCAATCGCCGGCCTCAGCGCCAGAAGGCGACCCACTCCAGGAGTTCCAGGAATTTCTTGGCCAGAAACAGGAAGTTCTCGGTGCCGGAGAGGACGTAAACTGCGGTGATTGCGGCCAGAATGGCCAGTCCCAGGTAAACGGCGATGCGGTTCGTCATGACGGCTGGCTCCGGTTTGATGTCAGCCTGCCGCAGAGTGATCCAAGGGGCAACCGGCAAATTGGCGCTTTGCCTGATGCCGGATCGGTGGCACCCTCCGAGGTAGATTTCAGGAGGAGAGGATACCGTCATGAGATATTTTCCCGGCACGATGACGCTGGCCGCGCTGGTCGCCTGGCCGGCGCTGGCGCAGCAGGCCGCCGACGATGTCGCCCCCGAGGCCGAGATCGGCCGGCCCGCTGCCTTCGAGGCGCTGTCAGATCAGGCGCAGGCGGCGATGGATGCCAAGGCCGCGGGCATGCCGGTCACGGCGCAGGAGTGGATGGTGGTCGCAGCCAACCCGCTGGCGGTCGAGGCCGGGGCCGAGGTGCTGGCCGCCGGCGGCAGCGCCGCCGACGCCATGGTCGCCGTGCAGAGCGTGCTGGGGCTGGTCGAGCCGCAATCCTCGGGGCTGGGCGGTGGCGCCTTTCTGGTCTGGTACGACGCCGAGAGCGGCGAAGTCACCACGCTCGACGGCCGCGAAACCGCGCCGCTGGCGGCGACACCGCGATTGTTTCAGGATGAGACCGGCGAACCGCTGAAATTTTTCGACGCGGTTGTCGGCGGGCTTTCGGTGGGCACGCCGGGCACACCCCGGCTAATGGAAGAGGCGCATCGCCGCTGGGGCCGGTCCAACTGGGCCGGGCTGTTCGACCGGGCCACGCAGCTGGCAGAAGACGGCTTTGTCGTCTCGCCGCGTCTGGCGGGGCTGGTGCGCGACGATGCCGAGCGGCTCCAGCGCTTTCCCGCCACCGCCCGCTATTTCTTTCCTGACGGCGAGGCGATTGCCGAAGGTGACAGCCTGACCAACCCGGAGTATGCCGAAGTGCTGCGGCTGATGGCCGAGGGCGGCAGCGAGGCATTCTACAGCGGGCCGGTGGCCGAGGATATCGTCGCCACCGTGCGCGGCGCCGAGGGCAATCCCGGCGTGCTGTCTTCGGTCGATCTGGCGCTTTACCAGGTCAAGGAGCGCCCGGCGGTCTGCGTGCCCTATCGCGCGCATGAGGTCTGCGGCATGGGGCCGCCGTCGTCGGGGGCGCTGACCGTGGGGCAGATCCTCGGCATGCTCGACCACTACGATCTGGCCACCCTTGGAGCGGCGTCGCCAGAGGCCTGGCGGCTGATCGGCGATGCCTCGCGGCTCGCCTTCGCCGACCGGGGCCGCTACATGGCCGACAGCGATTTCGTGCCGGTGCCGGTTCAGGGGCTGGTTGCCGCGCCTTATCTCGAGGAGCGGTCGCAACTGCTGTCGGGCGATGACGCGCTGCCCGAGGTCAGCCCCGGCACCCCGGAATATGACCACGCCTTCCTCTGGGCCGATGACGAGAGCATCGAATTGCCTTCGACCTCGCATATCTCGATCGTCGATGCCGAGGGCAATGCGCTGTCGATGACCACGACAATCGAAAACGGCTTTGGTTCGCGGCTCTTCGTGCGCGGCTTCCTGCTCAACAACGAGCTGACCGATTTCTCCTTCCGCACCCATTCCGACGGCATGCCCATCGCCAACCGGGTCGAGCCCGGCAAGCGACCGCGCTCTTCGATGGCGCCGACCATCGTGCTCCGGGACGGGGCGCCGGTGCTGGTTACCGGCAGCCCGGGCGGCAGCCGGATCATCGGCTATGTGGCGCAATCGATCATCGCCGTGCTCGATTGGGGCATGGATGTGCAGCAGGCCGTCGCCATGCCGCATCTGGTCAACCGCTTCGGCACCTATGACGTCGAAGAGAGCACCTCGGCCGCCGATCTGACCACCGCGCTTGCGGACATGGGGTTCGAGGTCAATGCGCGCGGGCTTACGTCAGGCCTGCATGCGATTTCGCTGGGTGAGGCTCTGATGGGAGGGGCCGATCCGCGCCGGGAAGGGATTGCACTGGGGCAATAGCTCCGGTTCCGGTCAACAGCGGTGCGCGCATCAGATCCTCGATCAGAAGGCTGAGCAGCGCGCCGCGCCCGGACACCCCCGCCTTGCGATAGATCGCATTGAGCTGGGATTTGACCGTCCCCTCGGCCGAGCCGCGATGGCCGGCAATCTCGGGGATGGTCAGCCCCTTGAGGGTAAAGAGCGCGACGTCGCTTTCGGCCGGCGTCAGGGCCCAGGCCTCGAAATGCCGCTGCATCACCTGATGCAGCTCGCCCGCCGCGATGCTGACCTGCCGCTCCAGCGCGGTCTTGCGCTGCAAGAGCATCCGCAGATAGCGCACCTGAAAGAAGATCGCCAACACCAGCGTCAGCGTGATCAGCGCTTCGGGGATCAGGTCGGCCTCTTCGGGGGCCGTCCATTCTTCGGTCAGAAGATCATATATGACGTCGCCGACGAAATACCCGGCGCTCAGGAGTTGCGCCAGGATTGCCAGCGCGAGGGTGCGCGGTTGCTGCGTCGTGGTCGGGGCCATTGTGCCAGTATAGGTCATCGGGCAGGGGTTTGACACCGGTGAGCAAGGTCAGAACCAGATTGGCCCGGTAGTGCAGGCTGGCCCAGACCACGCCGGCCAGATAGGCCGCCAGCGCCACGTGAAAGCCCAGGGCCAGCGCCTCGTGGATCGCCTCCGTCCCGCCGCGCGCGCCGCCAAGCGCCAGCGCGGCGCCACTGAGCACCACCAGCGCCAGCATGGCCAGCAGGACAAGCGAGAGCACCGCGCCGAGGGGTGATGGCCCGAGATCGAAGCGTTGCTCGCCCCGCGCCAGATCGGACAGCTGCAATGCGATCTCGGCCCGGCCCGGCCAGAGCGCGCCAAGCGCCGCGCTCTGCGGGCCGATCACACCCCAGAGCAGCCGCAGGACAAGACAGAGGCCAAGCATCGCGCCGGCCCAGACATGGGCCGCGCCCCCCTCTGGCGTCACGATGGCGGTGAGATAGCTGACTGCCAGGGCCCAGCGCAGGCCAAGCTGCACCGGATCGCAGCAGCGGACGGCGGTGACGGAGGGGCAGGCCGAACCTGGGCTGTGGGTCATGGGGGCTTCCTCTGACAAGGCCGATATCCATGGGTCTGCCCTGACATTGGCCTGTGACAGTTTCATGAGATATCCACCAAAGAGGCAAAATTGCCGCCTATAACTTTGGTTCAGCGCCAATCCCCAGGCGGCCGCCGCAAAAAAGCCCGCCGGAACACCGGCGGGCCTGGATCGTGGGGCTGCGGAAAGGTTCAGTGGAGCAGCCGGCCCATGGCGGCGGCGACATCGGCCATACGCACCGAAAAGCCCCATTCGTTGTCGTACCAGGCCAGCACCCGCACGGTGCGCCCGCCGACGACCTTGGTCTGGTCCGGGGCAAAGATCGAGCTTTGCGGCGTGTGGTTGAAATCGATGCTCACCTTGGGTTCGGGGTCATAGCCCAGCACCGCGCCCATGTGGCCGGCGGCGGCTTCGCGCACGATCTCGTTGACGTCCTCGACGGTGACATCCTTGCCCGCTTCGAAGGTCAGATCGACGGCCGAGACATTCGGCGTCGGCACCCGCATCGCGGTGCCGTCGAGCTTGCCCTTGAGGTTGGGCAGCACTTCGCCGAGCGCCTTGGCGGCACCGGTGGAGGTGGGGATCATCGCCATGGCGGCGGCGCGGGCGCGGTAGAGGTCGTTGTGGCGGCGGTCCAGCGTCGGCTGATCGCCGGTGTAGCTGTGGATCGTGGTCATGATGCCGCGTTCGATGCCGATCGCCTCGTCCAGCACCTTGGCCAGCGGCGCCAGGCAGTTGGTGGTGCAGGATCCGTTCGAGATCATCGTGTCGCCGGGGATCAGATCGCGGTGGTTGACGCCGTAGACCACGGTTTTCTGCACGTTCTTGGCCGGCGCCGAAATCAGCACCGATTTGGCGCCACGTTCCAGGTGTACGCCGGCCTTGTTGCCGTCGTTGAACTGGCCGGTGCATTCCAGCACCACGTCGCAGCCCGACCAGTCGAGCTCTGCGGGATCGTAGGTCGAGAACATCTCCATCGGGCCGCGGCCGAGATCCATGGTGCCATTGGCGACTTTGACCTCGCCGGGAAAGCGGCCATGCACGCTGTCATAGCGGAGGAGGTGGGCCGAGGTCTCGAGCGGGCCGGTGGCGTTGATCTTGACCACCTGCACATCGTTGCGCGCCGCCTCGGCGATATGCGCCAGCGTGCAGCGGCCGATCCGGCCAAATCCGTTGATCCCGACAGTGACAGTCATCCGATTTCTCCTGCGCGTTTCCTTGGCCGTGGTGATACCGAGCAGGCGCAGCATGTCAAAGGGAAATGCCTTGTTTTCCAATGTGATAGCGTTAACCGTGGCGCGGGAGCGCATGGTGGCGCTAACCTGTTTGCGCTATCCTCGCATGGTGGCGTTAACGGCGGCGGCGGGACTTTGCGCCGGGCGCGCTAGGTAGACGTCGATGAAGACTCGACTTGATGATCTCGCGGTATTCACCGGCCGCCTTCTGATTGCCGCCCTCTTCCTCGGTGGTGCGGTGCAGAAAGCGCTGAGCCCCGGCGGCACGACCGGCCTGCTGGCCGATTGGCAGCTTCCGCTTTGGCTGATCTGGCCGGCGTTCGGGTTCAACGCCCTGGCCGGCCTTGCGTTGGTGTTCGGGGTGCAGGTGCGGGCGGTGGCGGTCCTGCTGGCGCTCTATTGCGGCGTGACCTCGGTGTTCCATTTCCTGCCCGACGATCCCTGGCAGATGACGATCTTTGTCAAGAACTGGGCGATTGCCGGTGGGTGCCTGGTCCTGGCCGCGCATGGACCGGGGCGATGGGCCTTGCAGCCGGAGAGCTGACCTCTACATTGCCCACGGACAGCCTGGGGAGAATGACATGAGCGGTTTGCTGGCGCTGCTGGACGATGTGGCGGGGATTGCCAAGGTGGCGGCGGCGTCGGTCGACGATATTGCCGGCCAGGCGGCCAAGGCGGGCGCCAAGGCGGCCGGCGCGGTGATCGACGATGCGGCGGTGACGCCGAAGTATCTTACCGGTTTCGAGCCGGCGCGCGAACTGCCCATCGTCTGGCGCATCGCCCGGGGCTCGCTGATCAACAAGCTGGTGTTCCTGCTGCCGGCGGGGCTGGCGCTTTCGGCCTTCGCGCCCTGGCTGATCGCGCCGCTGTTGATGCTGGGCGGCGCCTACCTCTGTTTCGAGGGCGCCGAGAAGGTGGCCCATGCGCTGGGTTTTGGCGCCCATCACGGCGGGCCGGACGGCAGCCATCTCAACCGGGATCCGGCGCATCTCGAAGAAGAGAAAATCAAGGGCGCGATCAAGACCGATTTCATCCTGTCGGCCGAGATCATGACCATTGCCCTGGCGGCCATTCCGGCCAGCACCTTCTGGCTCGAGGCGGCGACGCTGGCGACCGTGGCGGTGGGCATCACGCTCGCGGTCTATGGCGCGGTGGCGCTGATCGTGAAGGCCGACGACCTCGGGCTGTGGATGGCGGCGAAGGGCCGGCTGGGCCTGACCCGGGCGCTGGGCCGGGGGATCGTGACCGCCATGCCCGGCTTCATGAAGCTTCTGATGGTGGTCGGCACCGCCGCGATGCTCTGGGTCGGCGGGTCGATCATTGTGCACGGGCTGGCCGAGATGGGCTGGCACGGGCCGGAAGAGGCGATCAAGCACTACGCCGTGGCCGTCGCCGATCTTGGTGCGGAAAGCTGGCGCGGCGCGCTGGAATGGACCGGCAAGGCGGCGATTGACGGGCTGTTGGGGCTGGCGCTGGGGATCGTGCTGATCCCGATCGGCACCAGGCTGATCGCGCCGCTCTGGGCGCGGGTCTTTGCCCGAGGCTGAGGCTCAGGCCTCGGGGCCTTCGGCTTCCTGCGACAGATCCTCGATCGCCATGGCCGAGGTGAAGCCGTGCAGCAGGGTGGAAATCAGGATGGTGAAACCGACCAGCGCCCAAAGCCGGTCTTCGTTGAGAAACTCGATCTTGCCGGCGGCATAGGCGAGGTAATAGATCGAGCCGATACCGCGCACACCATAGATCGCAACCACCCACCGGTCGCGGCCGCGCACATCGGTGCCGATCAGCGACAGCCAGCCCGCAATCGGCCGTACCAGAAGGATCAGCGCCAGGGCGATGCCGGCATCGGTCCAGCTCAGCCCTTGGAGCAGCGCCGGCAAAACCGCCCCCAGCGCCACCAGAAGCACCGCCGTCAGCGCATGTTCCAGCGCCTGGGTGAAATTGTGCAGCCGGCGGTGAAACTCGTGCTCGGCCTCGATCCGCCGCAGGGTCAGCCCCATGACGGCGACGGCGATAAAGCCGTAGCCCTCGACCAGCTCGGTGCTGCCGTAACACAAGAGTACCCCGGCCAGCGCCACGACACCCGACGCGGTGTCGGCCAGCGTCGCGCCGCGGGGCAGCACGAAAAGCACCTGTCCCAGTGCCCAGCCGCCGGCGGTGCCCATGGCCACCCCGGCCGCAATCCGCCAGGCCACGTCCTGAGCCAGCCATTGCGGCCCCCAGTCGCCAAACAGCGTGCCCTGTGCCGCCACCGCCAGTCCGAGATAGACAAAGGGAAAGGCCAGCCCGTCGTTCATCGCCGCCTCGGTGGTCAGCGCAAAGCGCACCGGATGCTCGCCGCCCTCGAGCGGCGGGCCGACCTGGACGCCGCCGGCCAGCACCGGATCAGTGGGCGCCAGCACCGCGCCCAGCAGGATCGCGGCGGCGACCGTCATGCCGGCAAAGACATGGCCCATCACCACCACGGCAAGAATGGTCAGCGGCATTGCCAGCGCCAGCAGGCGGATCGTCGGCGCCCAGCGGCGGAGCGACGACAGGTTGTCGATCCGGATGCCGGTGGCAAAGAGCGCAATGATCACCGTCAGCTCGGCGACAATTTCCCAAGGCTGGGGCTGGACGCGCGGATCGGGCAGTGCGGGCAGGCCCGGCACCACCGCATAGGCCAGCATCCCCAGCAGGATCATCAGCCCCGGCGCCGCCGGCTCGCGCCGGCTCACCCAGCGGGGCAACCAATGGGCGAGGATGATCACACCGCCAAGCGCCGTCAGCAGAAAATGATAGCCATCGAGGCCGAAAAAGGCACTGTCGCTCATCGGTCGATCCTCGTGTTACGCGCCGGGGCGGGCACCGGGCGGGCAGGGCCGCCGTCGGAAAAGGAACGGGCCGGTTGCGCAGGCAGTTCCCTGCGCGCCCGGCCCGTCCAAAGATGTACCGGCCCGGGTCGCGGGCCGGAGGGGGTGCGGGCGATCAGCCCAGCAGATCCTTGACCTTGGCGACAACCGCCTCGGCGGTGATGCCGAAATGCTCGAAAAGCTCGCCGGCCGGGGCCGAGGCGCCAAAGCTGTCCATGCCGATGAACCCGGCCTTGGCCTCGCGGCCGCGCTCGCCCAGAAGCCAGCGATCCCAGCCGCCGGCCCGCATGCCGGCCTCGATGCCGACACGCACCGGGCCGCCGGGCAGGACACGTTTGCGATAGGCGTCGTCCTGCTGGGCGAAAAGCTCCATGCAGGGCATCGACACCACACGCACGCCGATCCCCTCAGCCTGAAGGGTTTCGCGCGCCTGCATGGCGATCTCGACCTCGGAACCGGTGGCGATCAGGATGACCTCGCGCTTGCCCTCGGCATCGGCCAGCACATAGCCGCCCTGCGCGACCATGTTCTTGGTCTTGTGCTCGGTGCGCACGGTGGGCAGGCCCTGGCGGGTCAGCGACAGCACCGACGGTGTCTTCTGCTGGGTCAGCGCGATTTCCCAGGCCTCGGCGGTTTCCACCGTGTCGGCCGGGCGAAACACCAGCGTGTTGGGGGTGGCGCGCGAAATCGCCAGATGCTCGACCGGCTGGTGCGTCGGGCCGTCTTCGCCGAGGCCGATGCTGTCATGGGTCATGACATAGACCACCGGTTGTTGCATCAGCGCCGAGAGACGCATGGCGGGGCGGGCGTAATCGGTAAAGCACATGAAGGTGCCGCCATAGGGCCGCACGCCGCCATGCAGCGCCATGCCGTTCATCGCCGAGGCCATACCGTGTTCGCGGATGCCGAAATAGACATAGCGCCCGGCGCGGTTGTCCACGTCGAAGACCCCGAGATCGCCGGTCTTGGTGTTGTTCGAACCGGTCAGGTCGGCCGAGCCGCCAAGGGTCTCGGGCATGATCGGGTTGATCACCTCGAGCACCATTTCCGAGCTCTTGCGGGTCGCCGCCTTGGGCTTTTCTTCGCTGACCTGTTTCTTCAGCGCCTTGATCGTGGCGGAGAGCTTCTTGGGCGCCTCGCCGTTTTGCTGGCGCTCAAACTCTTTTTGCTTGGCGCCGGAGGCCGCGCTGAACCGCGTTTCCCAGTCGCCGCGCGCCGCCGCGCCACGCTGGCCGATCGCTTCCCAGGCGGATTTGATCTCGGCCGGCACTTCGAAGGGGCCGTAAGGCCAGTCATAGGCCTCCTTTGCGGCCGTCAACTGCTCGGGATCGGTCAGCGCGCCATGGCCCTTGGAGGTGTCCTGCGCGGCATGGCCCAGGGCGATATGGGTCTTGCAGGCGATCATCGACGGCAGATCGGATTTCTTCGCGGCGGTGATGGCGGCGTCGATTTCCTCGGGGTTGTGGCCGTCGATTTCCTGCACATGCCAGCCGGCGGCCTCGAAGCGCGCTTTCTGATCGGTGCGGTCCGACAGCGCGACCTTGCCGTCGATGGTGATGTTGTTGTCATCCCAGAAAACGGTGAGCTTGGACAGCTTCTGCCGCCCGGCAAGGCCGATGGCCTCGTGGCTCACGCCCTCCATCAGGCAGCCGTCGCCGGCGATGACATAGGTGTGGTGGTCAACCAGCTTGGCGCCGAAACGGGCACGCTGGATCTCTTCGGCCATGGCGAAGCCGACGGAATTTGCGATGCCCTGACCGAGGGGGCCGGTTGTGGTCTCGATCGCCTTGGCGAGGAAGTTCTCGGGGTGGCCGGCGGTCTTGGCGCCCAGCTGGCGGAAGTTCTTGATCTGGTCGAGGGTGATTTCCGCATCGCCGGTCAGGTAGAGCAGCGAATAGAGCAGCATCGAACCATGGCCGGCCGAAAGGATAAAGCGGTCGCGGTCGGGCCACTCGGGCTTGGCGGCGTCGAATTTCAGGTGCTTTTCAAACAGCACGGTGGCCACGTCGGCCATGCCCATCGGCATGCCGGAATGCCCGGAATTGGCCGCATGTACCGCGTCGAGCGTCAGGGCACGGATCGCTGCCGCTTTCTTCCAATGGTCGGGATGGGCAGATTTCAGCGCGTCGATGTCCAAGGGAGCGTTCCTTCTTGAGCTGTGGTTGCCAGCTGAATAGCAGTCGGGCCGCAGAGTTCAAGGCGGCGTGAACAGTGTCGTGTAAGTGCTTGATGTCAATCGGGGCGCAATTTTCCACAGGGTTGGCTAAACTCGCCCGGAAAGACCCTGCGCGATGATTCGCTGCGGGGCCGGCAACAGGCGCCACAGGTGATACGCAAACCGCGATACGGTTGTGGCAGAAAGGAAAGGCAGGCGGTATGGCCGACATCGAGGAGTTGCAGCGCAGATTGACGGCTGCGATCGACCGGATCGGAAAAGGGGTGGAGCGGCTGGACGCGGACAGCGAACCGCCCGAGGATCCGGTGGATATCGAGGATTTGCAGGCCAGGCTCGGCGCGTCCGAGGCGGCGCTGGAGGAAGAGCGCATCGCCGGGCAGCAGCGCGAGGAACGGATCAAGACGCTGCATGCCAAGCTCGAAGATGCCCAAGCCACGATGAAGGCGCGGATGGACGCGCAATCCGAGGCCACGGCACAGGTCGATCTCGAATTGCAAAGGCTGCGCAAGGCCAATGAGCAGCTGCGCGCCAACAACAAGGCCCTGCGCGAGGCCAACAAGGCCGGGCTGGCCGATCCGCATCTGATCAACACCGGCATGATTGCCGAGCTCGAGGCGCTCAATGCCGCCCGTTCGGCCGAAACCGCCGAGGCCGAGGCGATCGCCGCGGCCTTCAAACAGCTGTTGCCCGATGATTCCCCAAGGGAGGACGCCTGATGCCCGAAGTCACGATCACCATCGGCGGTCGCAGTTTCGACGTCGCCTGCCAGCCCGGCGAAGAGCATTTCCTGCATGCCGCCGCCGGCATGCTCGACGGCGAGGCGCGGGTGTTGTCGGATCAGATCGGCCGCCTGCCGGAATCGCGGATGCTGTTGATGGCCGGGCTGATGCTGGCCGACAAGACCGCCGGCCTCGAGGACAAGGTGCGCGAGCTCGAGGACAAGATCACCGATCTGGGCGCCGAGGCCGAGGGCCTGCGCAACAAGCCGGCGCCGGAGCCCGAGCGCATCGAGGTGCCGGTGGTGCCCGGCGCGGTTGTCGACACCCTGGCCGAACTGGCCGCGCGGGCCGAGGCCGTGGCAGAGCAGGTCGAGGCCAAAGGCCGGTCGGACGCGGCCGGTCAATCGGGCTAGCGGGACGGGCGGGTCGATCGCACGCCACGCGTCCCGGCCTTGCGCCGGGACCTCTCCCTTGCTCCTTGCCCTGCCGGGGTCTTTCGCCAGCCCGGAGGCCCCGGCGCGGGGGCGGGCGGCGCTTAGCCGTTGGCTTCGCGGATCTTCTCGGCGGCGTCCTTGTCGAAGGCGACGCCGTTCTGCTCGAACATGGTGTCAAGTTCGCCCGACAGCGTCATCTCGGTGATGATGTCGCAGCCGCCGACAAACTCGCCCTTGACGTAGAGCTGCGGGATGGTCGGCCAGTCGGAAAACTCCTTGATGCCTTGACGCAGCCCGTCGTCGGCCAGGACGTTCACGTCCTTGAAGTTGACGCCCATGTAGTTCAGCACACCGGCGACCCGGCTGGAAAAGCCGCATTGCGGCATTTCCTTGGTGCCCTTCATGAACAGCACGACGTCGTTTTCGGTCACGGTTTGCTGGATGTTCTCTTTGACTTCAGTCATTTGTCTTTTCCCTTCGGAATGAAGCGTTTGGCGTATTCCTGCGGATCGCGCGGCACCTTGTAAGAGCTGTCTTGCCCGCCCAGGCCCGAGGAATAATGCGAATGCAGGGTGTGATATCCGCTGCCGGGCTCGGAGCCGCGGCCGGTCTGTTTCTTGTCCTCGCGGATCGCGCGCCGGGCCAGCAGGAGGGTCACTCCGATGATGGCCAGAACCAGCACGATGATGCCGAGGAGATCCATCCCCCTAGTCCGGGGCGCGGGTGGTCAGTGCCAGCGCATGCAGCTCGCCACTGTCGAGCTTGGCACGGATGGCGGCGTTGACCGCGCGTTGCTGCTGCACGCGGTTCATGCCGCGAAAGCTCTCGTCCACCACTTCGGCCGCAAAATGCTGGCCGTCATCGCCCTGAACGATGATCTGGGCGTCGGGAAAGCTCTGGCGGATCAGCTGTTCGATTTCGGTGGCATTGATCGGCATTGAGTGTCCTTTGGTCCTTTGGTCGAAAGGTAAGTGTGGCGCGTTGGGATGGCAAGTGGCCGCCGCAGCATCAGGGATGCAGCACCCGGGCCAGCCCGCGGCTGGCGATGCGCTGCAAATCCTGGTCGTAACGCTCTGACATTGCCGTCTTTTCCCTCTGCGTCCAGGGCTGAAAGGCGGGATACTCCGGCCCCTTGGGAAAGCGGCGCAGCGCTTCGGCGGTGGTCTCCGGCGTGACCTGGCCCACCTCGGCCAGATAGTCGAGCGCCCGGGCCGAAAAGCCGGGATTGGCGGCGCTCTCGGGCAAGGTGATGCGGGCGCTGGCCTCGCCCATGCACTGATGCAGAACCTTGGATGCGATGGTGGGGTAATCCTCGTAGCGCCAGAGGAAAATCGACGTGTCGCCAAGGGCTTGGCGCAAGCGCCTGACCAGTTTGAGCCAGCCGATTTCCGCCCCCTCGGCGGTGCCGAGGTAATCGCGGAAGGGGCGGAAGGCATGGCCTTTCATGTGTTCCTGCCAGGACGAGACCAGAAAGCCGGCCGGGTTGCGCACCGCCATGCCGACCTGGATGTCATGGCCGGGAAAAAGGTCGAGCACCCGTTTTACCCGCTGCGGCGCGAATTTGTAGAGCTGGCCGTCCTTGAAGGCCATGTCGGGGGCCAGAGAGGCGCTGAGGATGTTCTCGTTCATCAGCACCACGGTTTCGGCGTCTCCCGCATGTTTGTGCAGAAACCCCTCCGAAGCCAGCGCCAGCAGGTCGGGCTCGGCCCGGCCGCGCAGCAGTTCGGACAGCGGCAGAAGGGTGCCGCCGATCGGCATCGGGCCGATCACGCCGACGCCAGCCGGGGCCAGCGCCGCGCGCTGCGCCACCAGCGCGCGCTGCAAATGGGTCGAGGCGGTCTTGTGCGCGCCGATCAGAAAGGTCAGCCGGCGCCGCATCGGCTCAGCCGAAGAGCGCGGGCAGGGTGGCGCGAGAGGTTTCCCGCAATTCCGCGACAGCGGCGCTGGAAGTGCCGATGACCAGATCGCTGCCGGTGAATTTTCCGACCGTGACCAGCGGCAGATCGGCCTTGGCCGCCGCCCCCATCAGCGCCTCGGCCTGATCGAAGTTGCAGGCGATCAGATAGCGGCCCTGATCTTCGCCGAACAATCCGGGCGTGTCGGTGACAGAGAGCACCGCGCCGACGTCGCCGGCCTCGGCCATCTCATAGGTCGCCAGCGCCAGGCCACCGTCCGAGATATCGGTGCAGGCGGTGATCCAGTCGCGGTTGTCGCGGATGAAATCGCCGGCCGCCTTCTCGGCCTCGAGATCCACATGCGGCGCGTCGCCATCGCTGCGGTTGAACACCTCTGCCAGAAGCGCCGAGCGGCCCAGATGCCCCTCGGCCGCGCCCAGCATCAAGAGCACATGGCCCTCGCGCGGCACGCCGGTGATGGCGTGTTCGGCGTCGTCGATCAACCCGACCGCGCCAATGGTGGGCGTCGGCAGGATCGCGGCACCGTCGGTTTCGTTGTAGAGCGAGACATTGCCCGAGACGATCGGCATGTCGAGCGCGGCGACGGCCGCACCGATGCCCTTGATGGCGCCGACGAACTGGCCCATGATCTCGGGCTTTTCGGGGTTTCCGAAGTTGAGATTGTCGGTTGTGGCCAGGGGCTTGGCACCCACGGCGGTGAGGTTGCGATAGGCTTCGGCCACCGCCTGCTTGCCGCCTTCGACCGGGTTGGCCTGCACATAGCGCGGCGTCACGTCCGAGGTGAAGGCCAGCGCCTTGGCGGTGCCATGCACCCGGATCAGCCCGGCGCCAAAGCCCGGCGTGCGGATGGTGTCGGCCATGACTTGGCTGTCATATTGTTCGTAGACCCAATTGCGCGCGGCATAGTTGGGCGAGGCCAGAAGCGCCTTGAGCCCGTCGACACCGTCGATCTCGGGCACATCGGCCAGGGCTTCTGCGGCGGGCGTCTCGACCCAGGGCCGGTCGTATTCCGGCGCGGTCGAGGCGAGCTGCGACAGTGGCAGATCGGCCTTGGCCTCGTTGTTGTGCATGATGAGGAAACGGTCCTCGGCAATGGTCTCGCCAACGATGGCGAAATCGAGGTCCCATTTGTCAAAGACCGCCTTGGCCTCGGCCTCCTTTTCCGGGCGCAGCACCATCAACATGCGCTCCTGGCTTTCCGAGAGCATCATCTCGTAGGCGCTCATGTTCTCTTCGCGCACCGGCACATTCTCGAGGTCGAGCCGAATGCCCAGCTTGCCTTTGTCGCCCATTTCCACTGCCGAGCAGGTGAGGCCGGCGGCGCCCATGTCCTGGATCGAGATCACGGCGCCGGTCTGCATCAGCTCGAGCGTCGCCTCCATCAGGCGCTTTTCGGTAAACGGATCGCCGACCTGAACGGTGGGGCGCTTTTCCTCGATGGTGTCGTCGAACTCGGCCGAAGCCATGGTCGCGCCACCCACACCGTCGCGGCCGGTCTTGGCGCCGAGATAGACCACCGGCATGCCGACGCCCGAGGCGGCAGAGTAGAAGATACTGTCGGTCTCGGCCAGGCCTGCGGCAAAGGCGTTGACCAGACAGTTGCCATTGTAGGCCGGGTCAAAGCGCAGCTCGCCGCCGAGGGTGGGCACGCCGAAGCAATTGCCATAGCCGCCGACACCTTCGACCACACCGTTGACCAGCTGTTTGGTCTTGGGGTGCGCCACCTCGCCAAAGCTGAGCGAGTTCATCGCCGCGATCGGCCGGGCGCCCATGGTAAAGACATCGCGCAGGATGCCGCCGACGCCGGTGGCCGCGCCCTGGTAGGGCTCGATATAAGACGGGTGGTTGTGGCTCTCCATCTTGAAGACCACGCATTGGCCGTCACCGATATCGACGATGCCGGCGTTTTCGCCGGGGCCGCAGATCACCTGCGGGCCGTCGGTCGGCAGGGTGCGCAGCCACTTCTTGGAGGATTTGTAGGAACAATGTTCGTTCCACATGGCGGAGAAGATGCCAAGCTCGGTAAAGCTTGGCTCACGCCCGATGATTTCGAGGATCCGATCGTATTCATCGGGGCTCAGCCCGTGTGCGGCGATCAGATCGGGCGTGATGGAAGGCTCTTGCATATCCGTAAAATCCCCAGGCTCCGGTTTGGGCTCCGTTTACGACATGGGCGTGACGGGTACAATCCGGGTTTCGCGCGCGCTCAAACCTGTTGCGCCGGATGCTCAAACTCCGGGCAGCCAAAAAAAAGGCCGAGCACTAAGCTCGGCCGAAGTCCAACAGGGAGGTATGAAGTCTGGCGCGATGCGCAATCAAACTTCATGAAGCTGAAATAAGTCGCAGGGCTGAGTCGATCAAGGGAATTAATGCCGCATGTGCAGCATAGTGGGTATGCGTTGCAGGCATACCTCACCTCGCGAGTGATCAATTCGTGGGCGTCGGGGCGGGTTGTTGGCTGTGGCTCAGACGTTCTCACGCAGCTGGCGGCGATGCGCGATGATTTCCTCCTGAACGAAATCCCTGAAAGCAGCGATACGGCGAGATTGCCGCAACTCTTCGGGATAGGCAAGGAAAACAGGGATTTCGCCGCTCTCTTCATCGGGCAGAACCCGCACGGCCCGGGGGAAATCCTCGATCACGTAATGCGGCAGAACGCCGATGCCGAGATTGTTGATCACCGCCTGAAGCACACCGAAATAGTTGTTCACGTTGAGCGTCGATTTCACGTCATAGGTCAGCAAACGCTGAACAAAGACTTGACCGGCACCTACCTGGGTAGAATCGGTCCTTTGACAGATCAACCTGTGGTTTTCCAGATCATCCAGCGATTGGGGGGTGCTATGCTGTTCGAGATATTCCGGCGACGCATAGAGCCGCATCCAGACCGACATCAGCCGCTTGCGCACGAGATCAGCCTGGCTCGGCTCTTTCATGCGGATGGCGACGTCGGCCTCGCGCATCGGCAGGTCGAGCACGCGCTCCTCGAGCATCAGGTCGATGTTGAGGTCGGGGTATTTTTCATAAAGCTTGGCCAGACGTGGCGCCAGCCAGAGCGAGCCGAAGCCGGTGGTGGTGGTCACCCGCAGGCTGCCAAAGACCTCTTCCTCGCTGTCACGGATGCGCGCGGCGGCCGCTTCGAGCCGTTTGTTCATCGACGAGGTGGCGTCGAACAGCAGCTCGCCTTGTTCGGTGAGAATCAGCCCCCGCGCGTGGCGGTGAAACAGCGTCGTGTTCAGGCTTTCTTCGAGCGCACGGATCTGCCGGCTCACCGCCGATTGCGACAGGTGAAGCACATCGCCCGCATGCGTCAGGCTGCCGGCGTCGGCAACCGCATGAAATATTCTGAGTTTATCCCAATCCATAGTCGTTTCTTTCGTGATGCCTGTCGCCTGATTTTGCAAGAAAAACCTTTATGACGCCTAGATAACGCTAACATGGCAATGTCACGAAAAATTTTCCTCGTAAGGTCAGCAATTATGACCTAATATGGCGCTATACTCTAGCACGCGCAGCACCTTGGGAGGGGTCCATGAGCCAGCAGAAAATTTCCCTGAACGACCGGTTCGATCTGACGAAATCGCCTGTCCTGTTGAACGGCACCCAGGCGCTTGTCCGGCTGATGCTGGCGCAAAAGGCGCGCGATGCAGCGGCCGGGCACAATACCGCAGGCTATGTCACCGGCTATCGCGGTTCGCCTCTGGGCGCGGTCGATCTTCAGATGAGCAAGGCGGAAAAGCTGCTGCGGGCCTCCGATGTCACCTTCAATCCCGGGCTGAACGAAGACCTGGCCGCCACCGCGCTCTGGGGCTCGCAACAGGCCGAGCTGCGCGGCGAGGGCAAATATGACGGCGTCTTCGGCCTCTGGTACGGCAAGGGGCCGGGGGTGGACCGCTCCGGCGACGTGATGCGCCATGCCAATATGGCGGGCACCTCGGCGCTGGGGGGCGTGCTGATGGCGATGGGCGACGACCACACCGGCGAAAGCTCGACCGTGCTGCACCAGTCGGAATGGGCGCTTGTCGATGCCTATATGCCGGTGGTTTCGCCGGCCGGGGTGCAGGAGATCCTTGATTACGGCCTCTACGGCTTTGCCCTGTCGCGGTTTGCCGGGCTCTGGGTCGGCCTCAAGACGATGAAGGACACCATCGAGACCACCGCCGTGGTCAATGGCGACCCGCACCGTCTGAGCTTCCGCTTGCCTGACTTCGACATGCCCGAAGGCGGTCTCAACATCCGGCTAGGCGACACGCCGCATGCCCAGGAAGCGCGGATGATCGATTACAAGCGGTTTGCCGCCGAGGCCTTTTCCCGCGCCAACCGGATGGACAAGCGCGTCTGGGGCAAGCCCGGCGCCAAGATCGGCTTTGTCGCCGCGGGCAAGAACTGGCTCGATCTGCAACATGCAATGAGCCTGCTCAACATCCACGAGGGTGAGGCCGACCGGCTGGGTATCACCACCTACAAGGTGGGCCAGACCTTCCCGCTCGACATGCATTCCTTCCACGACTGGGCCGAGGGGCTCGACCTGATCGTCATCGTCGAGGAAAAGCGCAAGTTGATCGAGGTGCAGGTCAAGGAAGCAATCTTCGACGACCGGCGGGGCCGCCGCGTCTATGGCTGGTACAAGGGCGGGGCCGGCGGCATGCACCGCGACGAGCTTTTCCCGACCCGTGGCGCGCTCGATCCGATCTGGATTGCCGAAAAACTGGGCGACATCCTGATCGAAGAAAGGCGCGGCACCGATGGCATCCGCGCCGGGCTCGACGCGCTGCGCCAGGCCCGCGCCGGCGACAACGCCCAGGAGATCGCGGCGCGGCTGCCCTATTACTGCGCCGGCTGTCCGCACAACACCTCGACCAAGGTGCCCGACGGCAGCCGGGCCTATGCCGGCATCGGCTGTCACTACATGGTGCAATGGATGGACCGCCAGACCACTGGCTTTACGCATATGGGGGCCGAGGGCGCGAACTGGATCGGCGAGGCGCCGTTTTCCAACACCAACCACGTGTTCCAGAACCTCGGCGACGGCACCTACAACCACTCCGGGTCGCTGGCGATCCGCGCCGCCTTGGCGGCAGGGACGAATATCACCTACAAGATCCTCTACAATGACGCCGTCGCCATGACCGGCGGCCAGCCCAACGAGGGCGACCTTAGCCCCTATCGCATCGTGCGCGAATTGCAGGCGATGGGCGTGAACAAGGTTTTCGTGGTTTACGACCAGAAAGAAGACGTCGATCTCGAGAAATTTCCCAAGGGCGTGGAAATTCAGGAGCGCGACGAGATGGAGAACGTCCAGACCCGGTGCCGCGAGATCGAAGGCGTGTCGGCCATCGTCTATATCCAGACCTGTGCTGCCGAGAAGCGCCGCCGGCGCAAGCGCGGCAAGTTCCCCGATCCCGACAGGCGGGTGTTCATCAACACCGACGTCTGCGAGGGGTGCGGCGATTGCGGCGTGCAGTCGAACTGCGTCGCCATCGTGCCGGAAGAGACCGAACTTGGCCGCAAACGGGCCATCGACCAATCGGCCTGCAACAAGGATTTCACTTGTCTGAAAGGGTTTTGCCCGTCGTTCCTCACGTTGGAAGGGGCCAAGGTGAAAAAGGGTGCCACGCGCGAGCTTGACCTGCCGGACCTGCCGCAACCCGAATTGCCGGCGATCAACGGCACCCACAACGTGGTGATCACCGGCGTCGGCGGCACCGGCGTGGTGACCATCGGCGCGGTGATGGCCCAGGCCGCCCAGCTTGACGGCAAGGGCGCCGGCATGATGGAAATGGCCGGCCTTGCGCAGAAGGGCGGCGCCGTGGCGATCCATTGCCGGCTGGCGGAAAAACCCGCTGATATCAGCGCGATCCGTGTCGCAACCGGCGAGATGGATGCGCTGATCGGCGGTGATCTGGTGGTCTCGGCCGGGGCCAAGACCATCGGCCTGATGCGCAGCGGGCGCACCGGCGGCGTGGTCAACAGCCATGAAATCATCACCGGCGACTTTACCAGAAATACGGAATTTTCCATTCCGTCCGACAGGTTGCAGCTCGCTCTTGAGGCGCGGCTCAAAGATCGGCTGACGATGTTCGACGCGTCGGAACTGGCCCGCGCGGTGATGGGCGACTCGATCTATTCCAACATGATCCTGTTTGGCGCCGCCTGGCAGAAAGGCCTCGTGCCGCTCAGCCATGCGTCCATCCTTCAGGCGGTCGAGATGAACGGCCAGGCGGTCGAGCGCAACCAGCGCGCTTTCGAAATCGGGCGCTGGGCTGCGCTGTACCCGCAAGAGGCCGGCGAGATGGCCAAACCCAGGGTGGTCGAGCTGCCCAAATCTCTGGAAGAGCGCATCGCCTTCCGCGCCGATCATCTCACCCGGTATCAGGGCAATCGGCTGGCCAAGCGCTATCGCGGCCGCGTCGATGCAATCGAGGACGAGGCGCTGCGCGAGGCGGTGGCGCTCGGCTATCACAAGCTGCTGGCCTACAAGGACGAATATGAAGTGGCGCGGCTGCTGATCGACAGCCGGGAAAAGGCCAAAGGCACTTTTGAGGGTGAGTTCAAGATGCGCCTGCACATGGCGCCGCCGATCCTGAGCAAGGCGGGCCCTGACGGCCGCCCGAAAAAGCGCGAGTTCGGCGAATGGCTGCTTGGGCCGATGAAGATCCTCGCCAAGCTCAAAGGGTTGCGGGGCACGCCGCTGGATGTCTTTGGCTATTCCGAGGATCGCCGCATGGAACGCGCCCTGATCGCGCAATACGAGCGCGACCTGGACGAGGTTCTGCCCGGTCTGACGGCCAATACCCGCGACGCCATCATCGCGCTGGCGCGGCTGCCGCTCGATATCCGCGGCTTTGGTCCGGTCAAGGCGGCCAATGAAGCCAAGGCGGCCAAGCGCCGCGAAGAGCTTCTGGCGGTGATCCGCGCGGGCGGGCCCGAACTGCGCAAGGCCGCCGAATGAGCCCACGCGGTTTTGCTTTGAAGCGGGCAGGAAAGGGATGTAAACAGGCCGAAAACCCCTGACAAAGGTCTTGCCATGCAGAGCAAGCGGCAGGTCGCCAGAGACATCTCTTATGCCTATTCCGCCGAGACCCGTGGCGGCCGCGCCATGATCCGGCTGATGGAAAATGCCACCGGCCGGCTTGGCCTGATCAAGCGTGCCGATGGCTATGAGCTGGCCGTCGCCGATGGCGAGGATTTCTGGCAGGTCATGGTCGAACGTTACGGTCTGGGGCTGGAGGTGACGCGCGGCGCGCTGGACAATATCCCCAGGGACGGCCCGCTGATCGTCATTGCCAATCATCCCTACGGCATTCTCGACGGGCTGATGCTGGGCCATATCCTGTCGGTGGTGCGGGGCGATTTCCGCATCATGGCGCACAAGATTTTCCGCAAGGCCTCCGAGCTCGACCGGATTATCCTGCCGGTCGATTTCTCGGAATCCAAGGAGGCGATGCGCACCAATATCGAGACCCGCAAGGCCTCGCTGGCCTATCTGGCCGAGGGCGGCGCCATCGGCATCTTTCCCGGCGGTACGGTTTCGACCGCGGTCAAACCGTTCAGGCGGCCGATGGATCCGGGGTGGCGCACCTTTACCGCGCGGATGATCGCGAAATCCGATGCGGCGGTGGTGCCGATCTATTTCGATGGCCACACCTCGCGGTTGTTCCAGCTGGCCAGCCATCTGCACAACACCCTGCGCATGGGGCTGCTGATCCAGGAGTTTCGGCGGCGGGTCAACACCCCGGTGCGGGTGGCGATCGGCGAGCCGATCCCGCGTGCGGAGTTGCAGGCCCGCGCCAAGGATGGGCGGGCAATGATGGATTTCCTGCGCAAAGCCACGTATGAGCTGTCTCCGACACCTTTGGAATCCTATGATTACGGGTTCGAGTTCGAGGAGCGGCACAGGTCGTAAGCGCTGATGGCAGTTGGAATTTTCGATAGCGGCCTCGGGGGGCTGACGGTCTGGGACGCGGTGGCGAGGCGGCTGCCGGAGGTGCCCTTTGTCTATTATGCGGATTCGGCGCATGCGCCTTATGGCGTGCGCACGGTGGATGACATCCACGATCTCACCCGCGCCGGCGTGACCCGTCTCTGGGATGAGGGCTGCGATCTGGTGATCCTCGCCTGCAACACCGCCAGCGCCGCCGCGCTGCGCCGGATGCAAGAGGCCGGCGTGCCGCAGGGCAAGCGGGTGCTCGGCGTCTTTGTGCCGCTGATCGAGGCCATGACCGAGCGAAACTGGGGCGACCAGTCGCCGCCGCGCGAAGTCGCGATCAAGCACGTGGCGCTCTTTGCCACGCCGGCCACCGTATCGAGCCGGGCTTTTCAGCGCGAATTGGCCTTTCGCGCCATAGGGGTAGACGTCGAAGCTCAGGCTTGCGGCGGCGTGGTCGACGCCATTGAAGAAGGCGATCTGATCCTTGCCGAAGCGCTGGTGCGCAGCCATGTCGAAGCGCTTAGGCGTAAGATGCCTGGGCCGCAGGCGGCGGTGTTGGGATGCACCCATTATCCGCTTCTGGCCGAGATTTTTCAGCAGTCCCTGGGCCCCGATGTCAAGGTGTTCAGCCAGGCCGATATCGTCGCCGAGAGCCTCGCGGATTACCTGCATCGCCATCCGCAAATGGTTGGCGATGCCGGAGAAACCCGCTTTCTGACCACCGGCGATCCGCGCCGGGTGAGCGATGGCGCCACGCGGTTTCTGCGACGAAAGATCGACTTCGTCAAAGCCTGACCGTGATCCAATGCACGCGCGGCGACGGCCCTGACCGCAGGCCTCGTGCGGCACATTCATACCCTTGTGGGAGATCTTGATATGACAAAGAAAATCGCAATCCTCGGCGCGTCGGGGTATACCGGGGCAGAGCTGGTCCGGCTGATCGCCACCCATCCCGATATGGAAATCGCCGCGCTTGCGGCCGAGCGCAAGGCCGGCCTGAAGATGGCCGATGTCTTCCCGCATCTGCGCCATCTCGATCTGCCCGATCTGGTCAGGATCGACGAGATCGACTTTGCCGGCATCGACCTGTGTTTCTGCGCCCTGCCGCACAAGACCAGCCAGGAGGTGATCCGCGATCTGCCGCGCGACCTCAAGATCGTCGATCTGTCCGCCGATTTCCGGCTGCGTGATCCGGCGGCCTATGAAAAATGGTACGGCAACGCCCACGCCGCGGTCGAGATGCAGGGCGAGGCGGTCTATGGCCTTACCGAGTTCTACCGCAACGACATCCGCGCCGCGCGGCTGGTGGCCGGCACCGGATGTAATGCCGCGACCGGCCAGTTTGCCCTGCGGCCGTTGATTTCCGCCGGGGTGATCGGGCTGGACGACATCATCCTCGACATGAAATGTGCCGTTTCGGGCGCCGGGCGCAGTCTCAAGGAAAACCTGCTGCATGCCGAGCTGTCCGAGGGGTACAATGCCTATGCGGTCGGCGGCACACACCGGCATCTGGGCGAATTCGATCAGGAATTCTCGGCACTTGCCGGCCGCGAGGTCAAGGTCCAGTTTACTCCGCACCTGATCCCGGCCAATCGCGGCATTCTGGCCACCGGCTATGTCAGCGGCGATGCGGCCCAGGTGCATGAGACCTTTGCCAAGGCTTATGCCGATGAGCCCTTTGTCGAGGTGCTGCCGTTTGGCCAGACCCCGAGCACCCATCACGTGCGCGGCTCGAACTTCGTGCATGTCGGTGTCACCGGCGACCGCATCGCGGGGCGGGCGATCCTTATTGTCGCACTGGACAATTTGACCAAGGGCTCCTCTGGACAAGCGCTTCAGAATGCCAATCTTATGCTTGGGCTGGAAGAAACCGCCGGGCTGATGATGGCGCCGCTGTTTCCATAGGGAGGTCGCTGATGAGAAACCTGAAAAAACAACGCCGTATTCAGGTGATCGCCGTGGCAGCGGTGGCGCTTGTGCTGGCCACCGGGCTGATCGGCTATGCCATGCGCGACGGGATCAACTTCTTCCGCTCGCCGTCGCAAGTGGTTGCCGATCCGCCGCGCGAAACCGAGGTGTTCCGCATCGGCGGGCTGGTCGAAGCCGGCTCGCTGCAACAGGGGCAGGACAACCGGATCGATTTCAAGGTGACCGATGGCAACGCCGTCGTGCCGGTCAGCTATCAGGGCATCCTGCCCGACCTCTTTGCCGAGAATCAGGGCATGGTGGGCACCGGGAAATACATCAACGGAACCTTTGAGGCCTCTGAAATCCTTGCCAAACACGATGAGACCTACATGCCGCGAGAGGTGGTGGACGCGCTCAAGGAGCAAGGTGTCTACCAAGAGCCGGAGGGCTGATTTGCCCGCGCCGGCATCCGGCGTGGTGTGCGGCCGCCGGATGTTGCACCGCACGCTGGCATGAGCCTGCGTTAACCCCGTCCTGCCCAGACTTGTCGCGTCAACAGCGCAAGCGAGGCAGAGATGCTGCAACATTCGGTCCGGCAGATTGCCGATGAGATCATCGCCCGCGAGGGCGGCTATGTGAACGACCCCGACGATCCCGGCGGCGCTACCAAGCACGGTGTCACCATTCACACCCTGCGCCGGCTCGGGCTCGATCTCGACGGTGACGGCGCGGTGACAACGGCCGATGTCCGCCGGCTGACCCAGGAGCAGGCGGTGGATATCTTCATCCGCCATTACTTCATTCGGCCCGGCATCGCGAAACTGCCCGAAAGCATTCAGGCCAGCGCCTTTGACATGTATGTCAACGCCGGCGCCAATGCGGTCAAGATCCTCCAGCGGCTGCTGTGCGACATGGGCCAGAAGATCGCCGTCGACGGCGTGATCGGCCCGCAGACCGCCGCCGCCGCCGCCCGGGCCGAACGGGCCGGCCCGCGCCATTTCGCCGACGCCTATGGCATTGCCCGGCGCAACTACTATTTCCGTCTCGCCGACCGGCGCCCGGCCAGCCGCAAATATGCCCGCACGCGGGCCGGCGGCAAGGGAGGCTGGATCCGGCGGGCCGAGGATTTCATCTCGCCGCGCTATCACCTGACAGATGCGGAATTCGGCCGGAGGGTGGCGGCATGGGGCTGATCGAACGGGCCCTGTCGCTTGTCTTTGGCGGCGGCCGCAATGCCCTGGTCGAAACGGTCGAGGTGTTTCGCGAGAATGCCGAAAAGGGCGCCGCGCGCGAGGTGACGCTGCACCAGGCGACGCTGGCGCAATTTGGCAAGGAGTTCCGCCGCGACCGGCGCGGCTGGTTCGACCGGCTGATGGATGCGGTGAACCGGCTGCCGCGGCCGGCGATGGCGATGGGCACGCTGGGCCTCTTCGTGGCGGCGATGGCCGATCCGATCTGGTTCGCGGCCCGGATGCAGGGCATCGCCCTGGTGCCAGAGCCTTTGTGGTGGCTGCTCGGGGCCATCGTCAGCTTCTATTTCGGCGCCCGCCACCAGGCCAAGGGCCAGGCGTTCCGGCGCGAGCTGGCGCAGACCGTCGCGCAGGTGCCGCAGGTGGTCGACAATCTGCGCCGGCTTGACGACATGCAGGCGCCGGATGCGCCCGACCCCTCTGCGGGCGCCGGTGACAACCCGGCGCTTGAGGCCTGGCGCCGAGAGGCGGCGTGACGCCGCGTTTGCTCTGGCCTCGGACCTGCCATTGCGCCAGTCTCGCGCCGACAGCAAACACCAGGGCCGCGAGACATGAACTACGAAGCCATCACCCTCGAGATTTCCGACGACATCGCCGTACTCACGCTGAACCGCGCCGATGTGATGAACGCGCTCAACACCCAGATGCGCGCCGAGATCACCGATGCCGTGCGGGCGGCGGGCGAAACGGCCCGCGTGCTGGTGATGACCGGGGCCGGGCCCTCCTTCTGCTCTGGCCAGGATCTGGGCGATGCCAGCTCTGCCGCCAAGCTCGATCTGGAGCGGGTGCTGCGCGATGAATATGTGCCGATGCTGCGCGCGATCTTCGATTGCCCGATCCCGACGATCTGCGCCGTCAACGGCCCGGCCGCCGGGGCCGGCGCCAATCTCGCGCTGGCGGCGGATGTGGTTATTGCCACCGAGAGCGCCTTTTTCCTCCAGGCCTTCACCCGCATCGGCCTGATCCCCGACGCCGGCGGCACCTATTGGCTGCCGCGTCAGATGGGCGCCGCCAAGGCGATGGGCGCGGCGCTGTTCGCCGACCGGATCAGCGCGCAGCAGGCCAGCGATTGGGGCATGATCTGGGAAGCGGTCGAGGATGACGCCTTTGCCGCCCATTGGAAAGCCCGCGCCGCCCATCTCGCCAAGGGCCCGACCGAAGCCTACCGGCACGTCAAGACCGCGATCCGCAGCTCGTTCGACAATCCGCTCGACGACCAGCTCCTGCTCGAGGCCCGGCTGCAAGGCAAATGCGGCCAGACCCGCGACTTCAAGGAGGGTGTTCTGGCCTTCATGGAAAAGCGCCCGGCGCAATACGAAGGCCGCTGACCGCCCGAACCCGAAAGGGGCGCCGACCTCGGCCAGCGCCCCTGATTTCCTCTTGCTCGAAATACCTCGGGGAGCGCGAGGGGCTGGCCCCTCGCTCCGCCCTCAGGCCCGGCGCCGGCGGCCGCCGCTGCGGCCGGCCCGGCCGCGGCCTTCCTGGCCGGCTTTCGGCGCCACCTTGTTGAACGCGATCCAGGCGCCGCCATGGGCGTCGTTGTCGGTCAGCAGGTTGGCGGCGCGAATGGCCTCCATCTCCTTGCCGGGGCGCACCTTGGTCGAGCCGAGGCCAAAGAGCGTCACGAAGGTCTCGTCGTCCATCCCCTCGGGCAGAACGAGTCCGGCGGCAGCCACTTCCGCCTTCTTTTCGGCGATCCTGGCCTGGGTTACCGGCATCTGGACCGGGTTCATGATGGCGCTGGTCATGCCGGCGCCCATGGCCATCGGCAGGAAGGCGTTGTTGATGCCATGCCGGTTGGGCAGGCCGAACGAGATGTTCGAGGCGCCGCAGGTGGTGTTGACCCCCAGTTCGTCGCGCAACCGGCGCACCAGGGTAAAGACCTGCTTGCCCGCCGTCGCCATGGCGCCGATCGGCATCACCAGCGGGTCGACCACGATGTCATGCGCCGGAATGCCGAAATCGGCGGCGCGCTCGACGATCTTCCTGGCGACCGCAAAGCGCACGTCGGGATCCTCGGAAATGCCGGTGTCGTCGTTCGAGATCGCCACCACCGGCACGTTGTATTTCTTGACCAGCGGCAGCACCAGCTCCAGCCGCTCCTCCTCGCCGGTGACCGAGTTCAGCAGCGGCCGACCTTCGGCAGCGGCCAGGCCGGCCTCGAGCGCGCCCGGCACCGAGCTGTCGATACAGAGCGGCACGTCGACGAGGCCCTGCACCAGCTCGATGATCTTGGTCATCAGCGGCGGCTCGGTCTCGTTCGGGTTGGGGTTGGAGTTGTAGACCACCCCGGCGTTGATATCGAGGATATTGGCCCCGGCGGCGACTTGCGCCAGCGCGTCGGTCTCGACGGTCGAGAAATCGCCGGCCTCCAGCTCGGCGGCCAGCTTCTTGCGGCCGGTGGGGTTGATCCGTTCGCCAATGACGCAGAACGGCTCGTCAAAGCCCAAGACGGCGGTTTTGGTTTTCGACTCGACGATGGTGCGCGTCATGCGGCTACTCCTTTGAAGCGCTTCAGGACATCTGACAGCGCGGGATCGGTGAAATCTTGCAGGGTGACATGCGCCCCGGCCTGGCGCAGGCTGTGGTCGTCCAGACCCGAGCGGATGCCCACGGTATAGGCCCCCGAGCTGCGCGCCGCGCGGGTGCCCGAGGGGCTGTCTTCGAAGGCCACCGCCTGATCAGGGGTGACGCCCAACTGGCGCATGGCCTCCTGATAGGGATAGGGATCGGGTTTGCCCCTGGGGCATTCCTCGCCGATCACGATCACCTCGAAATGCTGGCGCAGCCCGATCGCGCCCAGCATCGCTTCGGCATTGAGCCGCATGGCATTGGTGACGATGGCGCGCGGCCAATCCTCGGCCACCGCCTGCGCCACCAGCGCCTCGACCCCCGGCATGGCCGGATAGGGCCGCGGCAGGCGCGCGCGGAACTGCGCTTCCTTCCAGTCCGACAGGCCCTGGTGGTCGGGCTCGTCGGGCAGGAATTCGGCATAGATATCGACGTTCAGGCGGCCGTGCATATGTGTCATGTATTCCGCGTCCGCCAGCTCCATGCCACGCGCTGCCCACATCTCCTTGTAGACCTGAAGATGGATCGGATCCGAATTGAGCATCGTTCCGTCGAGATCGAAAAGCAACGCGGGCATGTCTGTCCTCAGGTCTGGCTGGCGGGGCGGGTGGCCGCGCCGCCGTGGTCGATGGCCCAGGTGGCATTGGCCTTGATCCCGCCCAGCGGGAAGAAATGCACCTGTTCGATGTTGAATTCCGGGTGGCGGGCCTTGTGCAGCGCCAGCTCGGTGACGACGTCGGTGGGCTCATAAGGCAGCAGCAGCTTGGAGACATCCATCGCCCGCTTTTGCAGCACTTTCAGCGACGGGCCGACACCGCAGGCGATGGCGAACTTGATCAGGGTTTGCAGCTTGGCCGGGCCGGCGATGCCGATGTGGATCGGCAGGGTGATGCCGGCCTCGCGCAGCGCGTCGGCCCAGGCGATGATCGGCCCGGCCTCGAAGGCGAACTGGGTGGCGAGCGCCATTTCGGCGTCGGTGGTCTCGTTGAACTTGTTCTTCCAGCGCAGCGCCGCATCGACATTGGCCGAGCCGCCGTCGGGATCGATGTCGCGGTTGCCCTCGGGGTGGCCGGCGACATGCAGACGCTTGAAGCCCGCCTTGTCGAAGAGACCGGTTTCCAAGAGCTGGATCGAGCTGTCGAAGTCACCGACCGGCGTCGTGACGCCCCCGGCCAGCAGCAGCGCCTGGTCGACGCCGGCCTCGCCGCGGTACATGGCCAGCCAGTTTTCCAGCGTGGCGCGGTCCTTGATGATGCGCGCCGGGAAATGCGGCATCACCGGATAGCCCTCGTCGGCCAGCCGGCGGGCGGTGGCAACCATGTCCTCGATCAGGGTGCCGTCGATATGGGCGATATAGACCCGGGTGCCCGGTGCCAGCAGGTCGCGAAAGCTCTCGACCTTTTCGGCGGTGCGGGGCATCACCTCGATGGAATAGCCTTGCAGAAAGGCCTCGACCTCGGCGGCGGCCGGACGATCTGGCGCTGTGTCGCGCTTCTTGAAACTGAGCAGGGCCATCGCGGCCTCCCATAGCTTGTGTGGCGTCATCGGGTCGGGCCGCCTTAGCCGGCAGTTGCCCATCCGTCGTTGGCAATGAGAGCCTTGATCCTGTCACGATCATACTCCGCCTCGAGCCGCGCCGCTTCCTGCGCGGCCACCTCCGAGGCATCGCCCTCAACCGGATAGGGGGCGGCCTTGCGCCATTCGGCCAGATAATCATCCGTGCCGTCGGCGCCAACCTTCATTGCAGCCCTGTCGATGGCCTGTTCGAACCGCTCCGGCAGCTGGACCTTGGCAGCCCGGCGACCCTTGCCGACGATGACCTGCGCCGGAATATCCCGCCAGTAGACCACTGTCACATCAACCATGCGATTCCCCTTCTCCGATGGACCCTGAATAGATCAGGGGGGCCGGGTGCCACGTCTCAATTTCGACAATTGACCGCGTCCGAGCGACGCCGGATGCGCCCGAACTCTGGATAAAGGCAGGAGGCGCCAAGGGAAACCCTGAAGCCCGCTCATAATACTCATGCAGATGATGAGCCGGGCTCAATGCCGATTTCCCGGGCGAGAGGCCGCCTTGTTGACGATCGCATGACAGGGTGACTTGCGCGAAGCCGGGCGCGCGCCTATCCTCGGAAGCAACACGATACTCGGAGGGCGTTAAGATGGCGCCCAGGCGTCCCAAGGGTGCGGGCGCATTCCCGAAACCGGTCGAGAGCCCCGCGCCGAAACCGCCCAATCCGGACGAGCTTTATGCCGCCCTGGATCTGGGCACGAATAGCTGCCGCATGCTGATTGCCCAACCCAAGGGCAGTCAGTTTCATGTGGTGGACAGCTTCTCCAAGTCGGTGCAGCTGGGATCGGGGCTGGAACGCTCCGGGCGGCTGAGCCGCGCCTCGATGGGGCGCACGGTTCAGGCGATGCGAATCTGCGGCCAGAAGCTGCGCCGCCACAAGGTGACGCGCATGCGGCTGGTGGCGACTGAGGCCTGTCGGCGGGCCAAGAACGCCCGCGACCTGGTGAAATTCGTCCGCCGCGAGACCGGGCTGCAACTCGACATCATCGAGCCGGAGGAAGAGGCGCGGCTGGCGGTGATTTCCTGCGCGCCCCTGGTCTCGACCAAAACCGAGCAATTGCTCGTGGTGGATATCGGCGGCGGCTCGACCGAGCTGGTCTGGATCGATCTCTCGACCGTGCCCAACCATGACCGGCCGCGGGCGATCATGCGGCTGCACGCCGGCTTTCACAATGCCGACAGCCCGTTTCCGGTGGCCCGGGTGGTGGACTGGATCTCGGTGCCGCTCGGCGTGGCGACGCTGCGCGACCAGTTCAACGACGTGCAGGACGATGCCGCGCGGTATGCGCTGATGTCGTGGTTCTTCGAGGAGAACCTGGCCGATTTCGCGCCCTACAAGGACGAACAGGCGCGCGAGGGGTTCCAGATCGTCGGCACCAGCGGCACCGTGACCACGGTGGCGGCCTCGCATCTCGGGCTGAAGCGCTATGACCGGACCAAGGTGGACGGGCTGCGGATGACCTCCGACCAGATCGACAAGGTGATCAACCGCTATCTCGAGCTTGGCCCCGAGGGCCGGCGGCGCGATCCGCGGATCGGCCAGGACCGGCAGGCGCTGATCATGTCGGGCGCGGCGATCCTTCAGGCGCTGCTGCGGAGCTGGCCGACCGACCGGCTCTCGGTGGCGGACCGGGGGCTGCGCGAGGGACTGCTTTATGCGCAGATGTCGGCCGACGGGGTGCTCGAGGACGGGCCGTTCTGAGGCCGGCGCTTTGACAATGGCTGCTGCGCAGGCTTAATGAGCCCTTCGGGCCGGAATGGGGGCTCTGCCCCCAAACCCCCGGCGGTATTTGTGAAGAAAAGAAGTGCTGGACCATGGCGAAGACACCGAGCGGCAAGAACACCTCCGGGCGCGGGCAGCGCGACCTCAAGGTCAAGGTCAAGACCGCGCGGGGGCGCAAGCTGTCCTCGACGCGGTGGTTGCAGCGGCAGTTGAACGATCCCTATGTCAAACGGGCCCAGGCCGAGGGCTATCGCGGCCGCGCGGCCTTCAAGATCCTCGAGCTGGACGAGAAGTTCCGCTTTCTGGTGCCGGGGGCGCGGGTGGTGGACCTGGGCTGTGCACCGGGCGGCTGGTGCCAGGTGGCGGTAAAACGGGTCAATGCGCTTGGCGAGAAAAGCGGCAAAGCGGTGGGGTCGGTGCTGGGGATCGATCTCCAGGAGGTCGAGCCGATTGCCGGGGCCGAGATCCATCAGCTCGATTTCCTCGAGGATGACGCTGACGAGAAGGTGAAGACCTGGCTGGGCGGCGCGGCGGATGTGGTGATGTCGGACATGGCGGCGGCCTCCTCGGGGCACAAGCAGACCGACCACTTGCGGATCATGATGCTCTGCGAGACGGCGGCGCATTTTGCCTTTGACGTGCTGGAAGACGGCGGAACCTTTGTCGCCAAGGTGCTGGCCGGCGGGGCCGAGGGCGATCTTCAGAAGCTGTTGAAGCAGAATTTCACCAAGGTGGCGCATGTCAAACCGCCGAGCTCGCGATCGGATTCCTCGGAGAAATTCGTGGTGGCGATGGGCTATCGGGGGGGCAGGGCCGCGCCGGAGGCGTGAGGGCCGACGCCCGTGTGGTGCGGGACCGAGACGGGAACGAGAAAGGCCGGCCCGGATGTGAGAGCGGGGCCGGCCTTTGGGCGAAACGCTTGAGAGGGCCTCAGCCGTCCAGCGGAATTGTGATCCGGGGGGAAGAGGCCGCCGTCTCCAGCTCTGGGCGGCCGCGGGTGGGGGCCTGCGCCGGGGGCGTCTTCCACTTTCATTCGATGGGGACATGAGTAAGCCCAAGCCGCTGTTTTGACAACTTCCATCTCGAAAAACGACGCATTTTCAGCAAATTGCAGCGGCTCTTTTGCCTGGTCGGAACCATTCTGCGCGGCCTTGGGGGATTGCGCGCTCCGGCGAAACAATGCCGCGCCCGATTGCGGCGGAAATCGGGCGCGGCGATTCGCCGAGCCTACCCCTTGAGCGCGCGGTCGAGGTTCTGATCGATCTTTTCGAGGAAGCCCATGGTGGTGAGCCACTTCTGATCGGGGCCGACCAGCAGTGCCAGATCCTTGGTCATATGGCCGGATTCCACGGTTTCGACGATCACCCGCTCGAGCGTTTCGGCAAAGGCCCGGAGGGCCACGTTTTCATCCAGCTTGGCGCGGTGTTTCAGCGCGCCGGTCCAGGCGTAGATCGAGGCGATGGAATTGGTCGAGGTGGCCTCGCCCTTCTGGTGCTGGCGGTAGTGGCGGGTGACGGTGCCATGGGCCGCCTCGGCCTCGACCGTCCTGCCATCGGGCGTCATCAGGATCGAGGTCATCAGCCCCAGCGAGCCGAAGCCCTGGGCCACGGTGTCGGATTGCACGTCGCCGTCGTAATTCTTGCAGGCCCAGACGAAGCCGCCCGACCATTTCAGCGCGCTGGCCACCATGTCGTCGATCAGCCGGTGTTCGTACCAGATGCCGGCGGCCTTGAACCTGGCGGCGAATTCATCCTCGTAGACCTCTTCGAAGATGTCCTTGAAGCGGCCGTCATAGACCTTGAGGATGGTGTTCTTGGTCGAGAGATAGACCGGCCAGCCGAGGTTGAGCCCGTAATTCAATGACGCGCGGGCGAAATCGCGGATCGACGCGTCGAGGTTGTACATGCCCATGGCGACGCCGGCGGCGGGGGCGTCAAATACCTCTTTTTCGATCACCGTGCCATCGGCGCCTTCGTATTTCAGGGTAATCCTGCCGGGGCCGGGATAGTGGAAATCGGTGGCCTTGTACTGATCGCCGAAGGCGTGGCGGCCGACGACGATCGGCTGGGTCCAGCCCGGTACCAGGCGCGGCACGTTGCGGCAGATGATCGGCGCCCGGAACACCACGCCGCCCAGAATGTTGCGGATGGTGCCATTGGGCGAGGGGTACATGCGTTTCAGGCCGAATTCCTCGACCCGCGCTTCATCCGGCGTGATGGTGGCGCATTTGACGCCGACGCCGATCTCCTTGATCTTTTCGGCGGCGTCGAAGGTCACCTTGTCGTCGGTGCGGTCGCGCTCCTCGATACCGAGATCGTAATACAGCAGGTCGATATCGAGATAGGGCTCGATCAGCTTTTTCTTGATGAAATCCCACATGATGCGGGTCATCTCGTCGCCATCGAGCTCGACGATGGGGGTGTCTACCTTGATCCGGGTCATCGGGGCCTCTTTTGATAGGTCGGTTCGAACACTGGATATAGTGCTAGAGCAAACCGCGTCTCAAAAGAAGCCCTGTATGCAAATGTATACCGACTGTGGCGCTCAGGCGGACTTTTCGCGAATTTCCGCGATCACCTTTGCCCAAAGTTCGGGCGGTTGCGCGCCGGGCACCGCATGTTTGCCATCGACGATGAAGGTCGGCACGCTGGTTACGCCCATGTCGCGGGCGGCGGCGTCGCGGTCGCGGATGTCCTGGGCGTCGCTGTCGCTTTGCAGCAGGCGCAGGATCACCGAGGCGTCGATCTCGAGCCCGTCGGCGATATCGGCCAGGGTGTCATGATCGCCGATGTCGCGGCCCTCGACGAAATAGGCCTTGAACAGGGCCGAGACCGCGGCGGTCTGCTTGCCCTCGATGCCGGCCCAGTGGATCAGCCGGTGCGCGTCGAGCGTATTGGGCGTGCGGGTGATCTTGTCGAGATGGAGTTCCAGCCCGGCGGTCTCGGCATGTTCATGCACCGGCAGATAGGCCTGGATCGCGGCCTCCTTGCCGCCGAACTTGCCTTCGAGATAGGCGCGGCGGTCCATGCCGTCGGCGGGCATCTCGGGGTTGAGCTGGAAGGGGTGCCATTCGATGGTAAAGGGGTGATCGGGTGCCGCCGCCAGGGCGCGATCGAGGTAGGATTTGCCGATGTAGCACCACGGACAGATCGGGTCTGAGAGGATATCGAGCTTGACCATGGAACAGGCACCTTTGTTGCGGAATTCCCGGGCATGTAACAGGATGTTGCCGGAATGGCGAGGGGGGAGGTCCCGGCGGGGGCCGGGACGCGGGCCGCTCCGGGGCCCCGTCAGGTGGTGAACCCCTGGCGCAGGGCGCGGCGCGACAGCTTGCCGTTGGGGCCGGTGGGCAGGCGGTCCAGCCGGCGGAACAGCCGGGGCTGTTTGTAGCGGGCAAGCTGCGCCTCGGCGCGGCGGGTGAGCGCTTCGGTCAGATCGGTTTCGGCGGTGTAGAAGGCGGCGATGACGCGGGTGTCGGCCTTGATCTCGACATCGGTGACGACGAGGCCGGTCAGGCCGGGCACATCGTGCAGCGCCTGTTCCACCTCCTGCGGCGAGACGCGGAAACCGCCGGCGTTCATCATGTCGTCGGCGCGGCCGAGATAAGCGATCTGGCCGTCGGCCTCCATCCGCCCGAGGTCGCCGGTATGGAACCAGCCGTCATAACGCCGGGCGGCGGTGGCCTCGGGGGCGCCGAGGTATTCTAGCATCAGCCCGGGATCGCTGCCGGCAATGCAGATCTCGCCCGGTTCTCCCAGCGGCACCGGGCCGTCCCCGTCGCGAAGCGCGATGCGGCGGCCGGGCTGGGGCCTGCCCAGCAGCCCGGGGCGCGCGGGCGTGGCCGGGCTGGAGGATATGAAGGTCGAACATTCCGACATGCCGTAGGCCTCGTAGATCTCGGTTCCGGTTTCGGCCCGCCAGGTGCCGCGCAGGGTCTCGGGCAGCTTTTCACCGGCCGAGAGCGCATGCCGCAGCCTGGGCAGCGGCGGCAGCGGGCGCGAAAGCAGCTTGCGGAAGATGCCGGGGGCCGCGGCGAAGAGCGTGGCGTCGTGGCGTTTCAGCAGGAGCGGCAGCATCGCCGGATCGGAGCCGCGCGCCGGGATCAGCGCCGTGGCCCCGGCGGCCCAGGGGTCGAGCAGGCCGGTGCCGAGGGTGAAGGTCCAGTTGAAGGCACCGGCGTGGCAGAGCCGGTCGCTGGCGCGCAGATCGTACCAGCCCGCCACCATCATCTGCCGCGCCCAGACCGCGCGATGCGCGTGCACCACCGCGCGCGGCACGCCGGAGGTGCCGGAGGTAAAGACGATATAGGCCGGGCGGTCGGGGGCCCCCAGGGCGAAATCCGCTGGCGGCAGGGTGGCCATTTCGTGCAGTGCGGCGGCGGGCAGCAGCGGCACGTCGGTCTCGGCGCAGGCCACTGCCGGGTCACGCAGGATGAGCGCCGGAGAGAGGATGTCGATGATTCGCGCGGTCTCGGGGTCGGAGAGCTGGGCCGAGGTCGGCACCGGGATCAGCCCGGCGGCAATGCAGCCGAGGAAGGCCAGCGGGAAATCCGGGGTATTGCCCAGCCGCATCAGCACCCGGTCGCCCGGGGTCAGCCCGCGCTGCAAGAGCCCGGTGGCGATACCGCGCACCGCACCCTCGAGCCGGGCATAGCTCCAGCGTTCGGCCCGTGACGGACCGAGCAGGGCAAGCGCGATCTTGTCGGGCTGGGCGCTGGCATGGCGCAGCACGAAACCGGCCAGGTTGAAGGGCGCGGGGCAGGGCGGCGGCGGGCCCTGATCGAACAGGCTGGATGCATCGGGCGTCATCATGGCGCAAGGCCTAGGTAAGCGCAGGCAGAGTTGCAAGCGCGGCCAAGCCTGCCTATAGCATTTGCATGACGAAAGAAGACAATGCGCAGTTGATCCGCGTCGCCCGCGACAAGACCGGCGAGCCGATCCATACCGAGCCGCTCGATCTGGGCGAGCGTGTGCGCGAGCTGCGCAAGGGCCACGGCTGGACGCTGGAACAGGCCGCCAAGAAGGCGGGCCTGGCGCGGTCGACGCTGTCCAAGATCGAAAACGGCCAGATGTCGCCCACCTATGACGCGCTCAAGAAGCTGGCGCAGGGGCTGGGCATCACGGTGCCGCAGCTCTTTACCCAGCCGCAGAACGAAAAGGTCAACGGCCGGATGTCGGTCACCCGTTCGGGCGAGGGCGCGGCACATGCCACGACCACCTATGAGCATGCGCTGCTGGCCGAAGGGCTGACCAAGAAACAGATGCTACCGTATCGCGCCCGCATCCGGGCCCGCGACCTGGCGGAATTCGACGGCTGGGTGCGCCATGACGGGGAAGAGTTTCTGTATGTGCTGACCGGGGCGATCAAGCTGTACACCGAGTTCTACGAGCCGATTGAGATGCGCCGCGGCGACAGCGCCTATTACGATGCCACCATGGGCCACAACGTCATCTCCGTCAGCCAGGATGACGCCACCATCCTCTGGGTGACATCGCTGGCGTGACAGGTTGGCCGGAGCGGAAGGTCAGAGACCGGAGCGGGCCGTCAGAGCGCGGGCTCAGCCGGCCTCGAGCTCGCTGGCCTGGCGGGCGAGGCTTTGAACATAGGCCCAGTCGCGCAGTTCCTCTTCGGCCTCAAGCTCGGTCAGGTCGTGCTGATGCGCCAGATGCGCGGCAAGCACGTCACGACGCACCGGCTCGTCGCCGAACTTCTGTTCGTCGATGCGCGGAAAGCGGGACTTCAGCCGTTTGAAGCTGTCGGTCCAGTTCGTGCTTATATCGTTCCAGTCCATAATGGCGCCCTATGTCAAGATCGCCCCTCGCTGAACGGACCTTAGCATGTCGCGGCAACGCCTCAAGCGTCATTATCGGAAAATTCGAATATAAACCGGCAAGGGCGGCGGCGCGTGGCGCCACCGCCATGGTTCCGTTGGTCAGAGCAGGGTATCGACCACCGCGTCGGCGGCGTTGACCGGCGCCTTGATGACCGCCTTGACCGGGCCGCAGGCGACAAGCGTGCCGCATGCGACAATCAGGAGAATGCAACGCAATGATCAGTCCTCTTCATACCACCAGACGTCAGGCTGCCAGCCGATCCAGTCGCCGTACATCGGGATGTGCGCGGGGTACTTGAGTTCCTTTACATGTGCAATCCGGCTGATGTTGAACTGATAGATCGGGATCACATAGCGCCCGGTGGTCAGCACCCGGTCAAGCGCCCGCACCGAGGCGAGGAATTGCTCGCGGCTTTCGGAATTGACCAGCTTGTCGATCATCGCCTCGGCCGCCGGCGAATTCATCCCCATCCAGTTCTTGGTGCCCGGCGCCTCGACGCCCTCGCTGCCCCAGTAGAGGCGCTGCTCGTTGCCCGGGCTGAGCGAAACGCCGACCCGGTAATAGGTCATGTCGAAGTCGTAGTCGTTGGTGCGGTCCTTGAACTGCGCGCTGTCGACCACCGTGACCGTCGGGCTGATGCCCAGCCGTTCGAGCGCCTGGGTATAGAGGTCGATCATCGATTGCTCTTCGGTCGCGCCCTGGCTGAGCAGGATTTCGAAGCGGAAGGGCTGGCCTTCGGCGTTCTTCATCACGCCGTCCTGCACCGTCCAGCCAGCCTGTTCCAGCAAGTCCATCGCCTTGGCGATGTTCTTGCGGTTGCGGGCCGAGCCATCGGCCTGGGGCAGGGCGTATCCCTCGAGCGCGCCGGGCAGCAGCTCGTCCTCGAAAGGCTCGAGAAACTCGGCCACCAGCCCCTCGGCCGGGCCGTCCCGCATCGCCAGCACCGAATTCGAGTAATACGAGGTGATGCGCGGCTGTTCGCCGCCGGTGAGCGTCTCGTTGATGTATTCGAAGTTGAAGGCATGGATCAGCGCGTCGCGGACCCGCCAGTCCTGAAAGATCTCGCGGCGGGTGTTCATCACGAAACCGGTGATGCCCGAGGGCCGCTGATGCGGGATCACCGATTTGATCACATCGCCGCGTTCGAAGGCCGGGAAATCATACTGCGTCTCCCATTTGCCGCCGTTGAATTCGCGGTTGGTGGTGACCTCGCCGGCCTTGAAGGCCTCGAAGGCGACCGAGCCGTCGCCGTAGAACTCCATGCGGATCTCGTCGATCACGTTGGTGCCGCGGCGGAAGGGCAGATCCTTGCCCCAATACTCGGGGTTGCGCTTGAGCGAGACGAAGCGGCCAGCCTCGAAATCCTCGATCACGTAAGGCGCGGTCGAGACCGGGATATTGTCGAGCCCGGAGCGGGTGAAATCCTTGTCCTGCCACTGCGCCTTTTTCAGGATCGGCCGCATGCCGACCAGCAGCGCCAGTTCCCGGTCCTCTTCAGCGAAGGTAAAGCGGATCTTGCGCGGACCGGTCTGCTCCATGGTCTCGATCTTGTTCCACAGCCCGTGGTAGCGCGGGTGGCCCTCGGTGCCGAGCGTCTCGTAAGACCACATCACGTCTTCGACAGTGACCGGGCTGCCATCCGAGAACCGCGCCTCTTCGCGCAGGGTGAATTCCGCCCAGCCTCGATTCGGCCCGACCTCTATCGATTCGGCCAAAAGCCCGTAGAGCGAGAAGGGTTCATCCCAGCTCCGGCCCAACAGGCTCTCGTAGGCCAGAAACCGCAACTGCCAGGGAACCGAGCCCTTGGCGATATGCGGATTGAGGCTGTCGAAGCCGCCGGTCTCGCCGGTGACGATACGCCCGCCGGTGGGCGCATCGGGATTGGCATAGGGCAGATGCTCAAAATCTGGGGGAAGGGCCGGGTCTCCGTACATAGCTATGCCATGCTGAGGCGCGGCCCAGGCGAATCCGGCGACGGACATCAGTGCCGCTGCGGCACCCGCGGCGGCGAGGTGACGGAAAAAAACTGGACGCATTTTGGCAACAATCTCCCGCATGCCTTATATTATTGGCCTCGGACCGTAACGGGGGATTTATGCCTTTTCAAACTTTTAGCTTGGATACCGGCGCGAGATTGCTTATAAAGGGGGCACTGCTCGATAGGTTTCTTGCCTGTATGAAACCTGCCTCAATAACTTAACCCCGGCTTCGTGCCGGGGTTTTTTTCTGCCCAAAACCCAAGCAGATCTGCCTCTTAGCGATGTCCGCGCCCGGCGCAACCCCTTGGCCTTTTGCAAATGCAGCGACTAGGCTGCGGTGCAGAATCACGGCATCAAGGGAACGCGGATCATGACGCTCAAGGGCAAGACGGCTGTTATCACGGGATCGAATTCTGGCATCGGGCTTGGCGTGGCGCGCGAGTTGGCCAGGGCCGGCGCCGATGTGGTGCTCAACTCCTTTACCGACCGCGACGAAGATCACGCCCTGGCGCGCGCGCTTGGCGAAGAGTTCGGCGTGACCGCGAGGTATATCAAAGCTGACATGTCCAAGGGCGCGGAGTGCCGCGCGCTGATCGAGCAGGCCGGGGTCTGCGACATCCTGGTGAACAACGCCGGCATCCAGCATGTGGCACCGATCGATGAATTCCCCCAGGACAAATGGGACGCGATCATCGCGATCAACATGTCCTCGGCCTTTCACACCACCGCCGTGGCGCTGCCGTTGATGCGCAAGGCGGGCTGGGGCCGGGTGATCAATATCGCCAGCGCCCATGGGCTGACCGCCTCGCCGTACAAATCGGCCTATGTGACGGCCAAGCACGGCGTTGTCGGCATGACCAAGACCGTGGCGCTGGAATGCGCACGCGAGGAGATCACCGCCAATGCGATCTGCCCAGGCTATGTGCTGACGCCGCTGGTCGAAAGCCAGATCCCCGACACCGCGAAGAAATACGACATGACCGAGGAAGAGGCCAAGCAGAAGGTCATCCTCGAGCGCCAGCCTTCGAAGGAATTTGCCACCACCGAACAGATCGGCGGCACCGCGGTGTTCCTTTGTTCCGACGCGGCGGCACAGATCACCGGCACCACGATCAGCGTCGACGGCGGCTGGACCGCGCTCTGAGGGCGCGGCTGCGGGCCTTGCCCGTAGGTTCAGAAAGGCGGGCCTGCCGGGCCCTCCGGCCTGCCCCCCAAGGGGGTTTCCAAACAGAAGAAGTGGATAGGTGATTGCCCGAGACCGTGCGGATCAATCTGGCCTTGCAGGGCGGCGGCGCGCATGGCGCCTTTACCTGGGGGGTGCTCGACCGGCTGCTCGAAGAGGAGTGGATCGAGATTGCCGGCATCTCGGGCACCTCGGCGGGGGCGCTCAATGGCGCCGCGCTGAAATCCGGCTGGGTTGCCAATGGCCGCGCGGGCGCCCGCGAGAGCCTGCGCGCGCTCTGGAACGAGGTCAGCGGGCTGGGCGACATGCGCATCCCGGCCTGGATGGAGAACTTTGTTCCCGATCCCTATTTTGTCGCGCGTGCGATCGAGGCCTCGCCCGCCTTTGCCTTTGTCGACACCCTGAGCCGGGTGGTCTCGCCTTATGCCTATGGGCCGTTCTACCAGAATCCGCTGGCCAAGGTGGTCGGTCATTTCGACTATGGCCGGGTCTGTGACGAGGGGCAGGGCCCGGATCTTCACATCTGCGCCACCCGGGTGCGCGACGGAAAGGTGCAGGTCTTTACCGGTGACGAGATCAACACCGACGTGATCCTGGCCTCGGCCTGCCTGCCGACGCTGTTTCAGGCGGTCGAGATCGCCCAGCCCGACGGCACCACCGAGGCCTATTGGGACGGCGGCTATACCGGCAACCCGGCGCTGTTTCCGCTGTTCGACCCGGCGTTGCCCGATGACATCGTGATCATCAACATCAATCCGATCGAACGCCGCGCAGTGCCGCGCAGCGCCCAGGACATCCAGAACCGGATCAACGAGATCAGTTTCAATTCCTCGCTTCTGCGCGAGCTGCGCGCCATCGATTTTGTCCAGCGGCTGATCGGCCAGGGCAAGATCGAAGACGGCAGCATGAAAAACGCCCGCATCCACATGATCGCCGATGACGCGCTGATGAACGATCTCAGCGTTGCCACCAAGCTGGTGCCGCTCGCGACGGTGATCGGCCAGCTGCATGACGCCGGCGCGGCGGCGGCCGAAGGGTTCCTGGCCGCCCATGGCACGGATCTGGGGCAAAGACAGACCTTGGCGTTGCGCCAGATGTTTGCCTGAGCACCGCTGGCCAGCCTGACCCGGGCGGGGGCCGGGACGCCACAGAAATGCCGTATTTCCCTGCCCTGATCCGGCCGGAGTGGCGGGCGGACAGGCGCCCGAGGCCCGCCAGGCCGGGCCGGGACGACAGGAGCAGAGGGACATTCGTGGCGAGCTTGAACCGCGTCTACATGCAGAAGAAGAGCCGGATTCTGATCCGCACGCTCGAGCCGGCGGGGCTCGATGCGGTCGAGATTTCGGGCACCTGGGGCAAGCCGCTGGGCTTCAGGACTTACCGGTCGCTTTTTTATCCCGCGCATGACATCTGTCAGGGGCCGTTGCAGGAGGACGGGGCGGCGATCACCTGCGATATCGTGCTGGCCAATCAGGTCTGGGAACATCTCGACCGGCCATATGCCGCCATTCGCCATGTACGCGAAATGCTGCGACCGGGCGGCTATTTCTGGCTCGCCGTGCCGTTTTTCGTGCCGTATCACGCGGCGCCGGTGGATTGCTCGCGCTGGTCGGCGCGGGGCCTGGCCAACCTGTTGATCGAGGCCGGGTTTTCCGAGGACAACGTGGTTGCAGACCAATGGGGCAACCGGGCGGCGGGGCTGCGCAACCTGGTGGGCAGATGGCCGCCGGTCCTGGACCGTGACCATGACGACCTGAGCAATGACGAGCACTTTCCGATCTGCGCCTGGGCGCTGGCGCAGAAAGAGGGCTTTTAGGCGGCGTTGCGATAGTGGCGCAGCACAAACAGGCGGATGGCCGAGGCCAGCCCGCAATCGGTGCCGCGCTCTTCGTCGATCTCGGCGGCCAGGGCGTTGATCGCCCGGCCTTTTTCATCGGCGATATCGCGAAAGGCGCGCCAGAAGTCATCTTCGAGCGAGACCGACGTGCGGTGGCCCCGCAGCGTCAGTGATCGTTTTTTGGGCCGTCCGTTCATGACAAGCTTCCCCACAACAGCAAGCCACACCCAGGACCGGACTCTTTTGGCCAGAACGCTTCGCCACCGGTACAGGCAGAGATTGTAAAACATGGCTTATCAGAAGGTTCTGGCAGAAACCTTACCTGGTGCGGCCCGCAGACTACGCAATTTTTTCGAGTTCTACAAAACTTTAAGGCGAATTCGTGTCATCATTGGCACCGGAAGGGGGCGATTCAATCTCGGCCTGATCCAACCTGCGGCGCTGGCGCTCCGCAGCCGCGGCCTCGGCCTCTTTCTGCCCGGATGTCCGGCCAAACTTCGCGGCGTTTTCAGAAGCTTGTGCGGCTTTTTTCTTGCGCGCTATCTGCTTGCGCGCGGTCTTGAGATTGATGATCTTGGCCATTCTTCGCCTGTTCTGCCGAAACAACCTTAACTAGGCATGGACATAGGTCAAGAAAAACGCCCGGCAAGCGCGTGCCGGGCGTTTCCTGGGCTCGAAGGGCCGGCTTACCTGGGGCCGACCATGTCTTCCGGGCGGACCACCCGTTCAAAGGTCTCTTCGTCGACGAAGCCCAGTTTTATGGCCTCTTCCTTCAACGTGGTCTTGTTCTTGTGCGCGGTCTTGGCGACGGTGGTGGCATTGTCATAGCCGATTTCCGGCGCCAGCGCGGTCACCAGCATCAGGCTCTCGCGCATCAGCTTTTCGATCCGGTCGCGATCGGCCTGGAGGCCGACCACAAGATTGTCGGTGAAGGCCGAGGCGGCGTCGCCCAGAAGTTGCATCGATTGAAGCACGTTATAGGCCATCATCGGCTTGTAGACATTGAGCTCGAAATGCCCCTGCGAACCGGCAAACCCGACGGCCGCGTCATTGCCCATGACATGGGCGCAGACCTGGGTCAGCGCCTCGCATTGCGTCGGATTGACCTTGCCCGGCATGATCGAGGAGCCGGGCTCGTTTTCCGGCAGGATCAGCTCGCCCAAACCGCAGCGCGGGCCGGAGCCCAGCAGGCGGATGTCATTGGCGATCTTGAACAGCGAGGCGGCAACCACCTTGAGCTGGCCGGAGATCTCGACCATGGCGTCATGCGCGGCCAGCGCTTCGAACTTGTTGGGCGCGGTGACAAAGGGCAGGCCGGTGATCTCGGCCATGTTGGCGGCGACCTTCTCGCCCCAGCCTTCCGGCGTGTTGAGGCCAGTGCCGACGGCGGTGCCGCCCTGCGCCAGCTCGTAGATCCGGCCGAGGCCATCCTTGACCCGCTGGATGCCCATGGCGATCTGATGGGTATAGCCGCCGAATTCCTGGGAGAGCGTCAGCGGTGTCGCATCCTGGGTGTGGGTGCGGCCGATCTTGATGATGCCGTCGAATTCCTCGACTTTCTTCTGCATCGCGGCATGGAGCTTCTCCAGTCCGGGCAGCAGCACGTCATGCGCGGTCATCGCGGTGGCGATATGCATGGCGGTGGGGAAGGTGTCGTTGGAGCTTTGCCCCATGTTGCAGTGATCGTTGGGGTGAACCGGATCCTTGGAACCGAGCTGGCCGCCGAGGATCTCGATGGCGCGGTTGCCGATCACCTCGTTGGAATTCATGTTTGACTGGGTGCCCGAACCGGTCTGCCAGACCACCAGCGGGAAATTGTCGTCGAACTTGCCCTCATAGACCTCGCCGGCGGCCTGGATGATCGCATCGGCGATCGGCGCGTCGAGCTTGCCCAGATCCTTGTTGGCCATGGCACAGGCCTTCTTGATCACGCCGAGCGCGCGAACGATGGCCACCGGCTGCTTTTCCCAGCCGATCGGGAAGTTCTGGATCGAACGCTGGGTCTGGGCGCCCCAATACTTGTCCGAAGGGACTTCCAGCGGGCCGAAGCTGTCGGTTTCAGTGCGGGTTTCGGTCATCGGGACACTCCTTGACGGTTTGCCCCTTCAATACAAGAACCGCGGCCAAGATCAATGATGTATACGACGGAATACCGCGACCTTCGGCGTTAACATGCGGGCCGGACCCCGCGATGGGAGCGCCGCGCCCCGGACCTGATCCGGGACCTCTTGGCCAGCTGTGGGGGAGACCCCGGATCAGGTCCGGGGCGGGATCACTTGCGGAAGCTGTCGAGGCTCACCACCTCGGCGTCGTGCTTGTCCTCGGCGCCGTCGGCTTCGGTGTCGGGGGTGTCATCCTCGTCCGGCAGCGCGGCGAGAGATTGCTCGTCCTCTTCCTGGGTCTCGAACCGCAGGCCGAATTCCACCGAGGGATCGACGAAGGTCTTGATCGCATCGTAGGGGATGTAGAGCGGCTCCGGCGCATCGCCGAAATTCAGCGTCACCGAGAAGCCGTCTTCGCCGACATCGAGGTTTTCATACCAATGCTGCATCACCACTGTCATGTCGGTGGGGTAGCGGTCGGTCAGCCACTGCGCGAGCTCGACATCCGGGTGGGTGGTGTCGAAGGTGATGAAGAAGTGGTGATCGCCGGGCAACCCGTGTTCTGCCACATCCTCAAGCACTTCGCGGATGAGCCCGCGCATGGCGCGGTGCATGAGATTGCCGTAGTCGATACTGGTCTTCATTGAGGGTCCCCGGAATTCGTCCTTGGATCATACGGGATTCGAGCCGAAACAAAAGGGGCTCAGGCCGCCGTTTGTCACATTCCGGTGATCCACATCAGCACCACCGCCGCCAGGGCCGTGCAGAGCAGCGTCAGCGGCACCGCGAGGCGCAGAACAAAGATCAGACCGCCGGCAAATGCGGTGAGCAGCAGCGCCGTCGGATCGAGGCTGGCCGGGGCGGGCAGGGTGAGGCGGACCGGCCCGACCGCCCATGTGACGCTCTGGGCAAACAGCACGCCGATGGCGAACCAGACCGAGAGATTGGCGATCACACCGACCACCGCCGCCGTCACCGCCGAGAGCGCGGCGCCGATCCGCGGCCGGGCGGTGATCTGTTCGAGATAGGGCGCGCCGGCGAAGATCCACAGGAAACAGGGGGTGAAGGTCATCCAGAGGGTCAGCGCCCCGGCCAGGGCAAATCCGGCCCAGCCGGTCTCGTTGAAGCCGGCCAGGTGGCCGACGAATTGTGTCACCAGGATCAGCGGGCCGGGGGTGGTCTCGGCCAGGCCCAGCGCGTCGATCATCTCGGCGGTGGTGATCCAGCCCTGGGCCTGCACCACTTCCTGGGTCATATAGGCCAGCACCGCATAGGCGCCACCGAAGGTGACCAGCGCCAGCTTGCCGAAGAACAGCGCCAGATCGAGCAGGAAGGGCATGTTGAGCGTCCAGAGGACCACCAGCGGCAGCAGCCAGAGCCCGCCCCAGACCGGAACCGCCAGCCAGGGTGCGCGGCCCCGGCGCGGCGGCAGGGCCTCGTCCGGCACCACAGGCGCGCGCAGCGCGCCGATCAGCGCCGCCAGCGCGATGATCAGCGGAAACGGCAGGTGCAGGGCAAAGAGCGCCACGAATGCCGCCACCGCCAGCGCCACGTCGCCTGCGCCTTTCAGCGCCTTGCCCGATAGCCGCGCCAGCGCCTGGGCGACGATGACGATCACCGTCGCCTTGACGCCCAGAAACAGCGTCTGCACCAGCGGCACTTCGCCATAGCTGATGTAGATCGCGGCCAGCGCGGTGATGACCACGGCCCCCGGCAGGACAAAGAGCAGCCCGGCCAGCACGCCGCCGAAGGTGCCGCGCAACCGCCAACCGGCATAGGTGGCAAGCTGCATCGCCTCGGGGCCGGGCAACATCATGCAGAAACTGAGCGCGCGCAGGAACTGGGCCTCGGTCATCCACTTGCGGTCGTCGACCAGCTCGCGGTGCATCACGGCGATCTGCGCCGCCGGGCCGCCAAAGGACAAAAGCCCGATCCGCCCGAAGGCGCTGAGCATCTCGGAGGGTGTCGGGGTCATGCCTTGCCTGTCTTTGCCGCCCGGAACCGGGCCAATCACGGTCTTCGTCATAGCCCTCCCGCGTCGGGCGGTACAGGGCATCATGTGGCGAAAGACCTGTCGGCAACTGTGCCGGATCATTGCAAAACCTGCGTGACAAAGTTGCAGGTAAGCACAGGCTTTTCCGGCTGGCGGCTCCGGCTCGGCCGCAACCGCGACGCCCGCCCGGGATACTACCGGCGACAGCGCGAAAATTGCCCCGCGCATACGGATGCTATCCGTGTTCCCGTCCCGCCGACCGCAAGCTGCGCCGTTGCGCGAGGCTGTTCACGCGTATCTTGCATCACAGGATCAGGCCCCATGACCCGACCTCATGCGAATATGGGATGCGACGTCGCCAAGCCGGAACTCGCGTTTTTCGATCCCGCCGCCGCGGTCAACCATATCGCCAATATCCCGCCGGAGATCACCGCGCATCTGCGGCGCAATGTCCGCCGCCCGGAGCTGCTCGGTGGTCATGGGGTGCAGCCCGGGGTCCCGGATCGCGTCCGGGACGTGTGCCTTTTGCATGGACTTGCTGCGCGCCGACCCGGCGCCGGATCATTTTCGCGGCGGCTTGGTCGGGTCGTCGCCGTTGGGATAGACCAGCCCGGCCGAGATCACCAGTTTGGCCGCCTGTTCGACGGTCATGTCGAGTTCGATCACGTCTTCCTCGGGAAAGAACAGCAGAAACCCCGAGGTCGGGTTCGGCGTGGTCGGCACAAAGATCGACATCAGCCGCCCGCCGGTTTCGGCGCGGCGCGAAATCTCGCCCTTGGCGGTGGTCGAGATGAAGCCGATCGCCCAGATCCCCTTGCGCGGATACTGGATCAGGCAGGCTTTCTCGAACGACCGGTCCTCCTGGTTGAACACCGTCTCGGCGATCTGCTTGACCCCGGAATAGATCGAACGCACCACCGGCACCCGCTCGACCAGGCTCTCGGCATAGCGCACCAGCGAGCGTCCGATCAGCCCCTTGGCGATCCAGCCGACCAACAGGGTAAAGAGCAGAAAGACGATGACGCCGACGCCGCGCACGTTGACGCTGATCCAATCGGGATCAGAGGCATCGCGGATGCCGAGAAAGCGGTTGAGCAGGGCTTCGGGCTGATAGGCCTGCGGCACGAACGGCCATACAAAGCCATCGACCCAGCCGATTACCGTCCAGATCAGCCAGACCGTCAGGCCGACGGGCGCAATCACCACGATCCCGGTCAGGAAAGAGGCGCGCAGACTGGCCATCCGGCTTGCCATCCACCCCGACCGCGGCCGCGGCAGTGGATCTTCATCAAATGGCGTGGTCATTCAGGTCCGTGATCCCGTGGTCATCCCCGTCGGCCAAGCTATGCATTTTGCATGCCAACCTCAATGGCTTGGGACGTGAATAACCTGTTCAGGTAACGATTTTGCCCAAAGCGCAGGCGATCTCGGCCCCGAGGCGGGCATTGTTGCGGACCAGCGCGATATTTGCGGTGAGCGACCGGCCTTCGGTCAGCTCGTAGATCCGTTGCAGCAGGTAGGGCGTCACATCCTTGCCGCCGATGTTGTGGGTCTGGGCGTCGGCCAGGGCGCGGGCGATCACCGGGTCGATCTCGCTGCGCGGGATTTCGGCCTCGGCCGGAATCGGATTGGCCACCAACTGGCCACCCGAGAGGCCCAGCGCGCCGCGCGCCAGGTGGGCGCGGGCGATGGTTTCGGGATCGTCCATTCTCAGCGGCGCACGGTAAGCCGAGGTCGCCGACCAGAAGGCCGGAAAGGCCTGTTGGCCATAGGCGATCACCGGCACGCCCAGGGTTTCCAGCACCTCCAGCGTCTTCGACAGGTCGAGGATCGCCTTGGCGCCGGCCGCCACCACGGTGACGGCGGTGCGCGACAGCTCTTGCAGGTCGGCCGAGATGTCAAAGCTCTGTTCGGCGCCGCGATGCACCCCGCCAATGCCACCGGTGGCAAAGACGCCGATCCCGGCCTGCGCCGCGCCGATCATCGTCGCCGCCACGGTGGTGGCGCCGGTGCCGCCGGTGGCCATGCAGGCCGCCATGTCGGCGCGCGACAGTTTGGCCGCGCCCTTGGTCTGCGCCAGCCCTTCGAGCTGGGCATCGTCGAGCCCGATGCAGAGCTGACCCTCGATCACCGCGATCGTCGCCGGGATGGCGCCATTGTCGCGGATCACCTGTTCGACCCCGCGCGCCATCTCGAGGTTCTTGGGCCAGGGCATGCCATGGGTGATGATCGTGCTTTCCAGCGCGACCAGCGGGATGTTCTCGGCGCGGGCCTTGTTCACTTCGGCGGAATAGCGGATCTCAATCATGGGGTGTTTCTCCGGAGACATATCGTGCGGCGGCGGTCAGGGCGCGGCTGAGTGCGGCCTCGCGGTCCTGGCCGGCGGCTTCGGCGGCCATATGCGCCGCCATGAAGGTATCGCCCGCGCCGGTGACCCGTGTCACCAACACCTCGGGCGGGCGTTCCGACACCAGACCCTCGGCCGAGGCATCGGCACAGGCGTTGCCGCCATCGGTCACCACCGCGCGTTTCGCCCCACGGGCAACCAGCGCCGCGGCGGCGCCGGGGGCGTCGGCAAAATCGCTCTGGCACAGGATGCCGGCCTCTTCGCGGTTCACGTAGAGCACCGCGCCGGGGCGGGTGACAAAGGGCTGCAACCGCTCGGCCTTGCCGGGCGAGGCGGGGGCGACACGCAGATCGGCGGCGGCAAAGGCCGGATCGCGGGAAATCTTCGACAGCAAGGTTTCGGTCAGGTTGCCGTCAAGCGCGATCAGTCCGGCATAGGGCGCCTCGGCGCTGCCCAGCCGGCCGTCTTTCAGCGGCCGCAGGATCTTGTCATCGGCGGCTTCCAGCGAATGCGCATCGGCGATGGCGGCAATCAGACCATTGGCGCCTTCGATCGCCATATAGCGATCGGTCGGCAGATCCTCGGAGCGATAGAGCCAGGTGCAATCCAGGCCCATGCCCTCGCATTCGGCGATCAGCACATCGCCCAGCACATCGCGGCCCACCGCGCTCAGAAGCGCCGGTTTCATGCCGAAACGCACCAGGGTCATGGCGATATTGAGCGCCACGCCGCCGGGGATCTGGGTGATCCGGCCGGGCACGTCGGAGCCCTGGCGCATCACCGAGGCCGACCGGCCGATCACGTCCCAGAGCACGGACCCTATGCAAAGAACATTCCCCATCGAAGCCCTTCATGGCGCGAAACTTTTTTCGCCGCAAGCCGTAGCTTGGGGTTGCAGCTGGGACGGATCGCGGCATTCTGCCGCCAGGCAAACAGGGTGAGATTGTGATGAAGCGGATTTTGTTGAGTGTATTGGGCCTTTGGGCGGGCGCGGCCGGGGCGCACGAGGTGATGCCGACGATTGGCGATCTCACGGTGACCGAGGGTGCGGCGCAGATCGAGCTGCGGCTGAATGCCGAGGCGTTCATCGCCGGGATCGATCTTGACGGGCTCGAAGACACCAACACCACCGCCCGCTCCGATGTCTATGACGCCCTGCGCGCGCTGCCGCCCGAAGACCTGGCCGAGCGCATGGCACCGACGGCCGACACCATGGCCGAGGCGATCCGGCTGGAAAGCGGCGGGACGACGGTGCCGCTGGCGGTGACCGGCTTTGCACCGGGCGAAATCGGCAATCCGACGTTTGCGCGCGAAAGCATGTTGTCGCTGCGCGCGGATCTGTCGAACAGCACCGCGCCGCTGGTGCTGCACTGGCCCGACGGCTACGGCACCCTGGTGCTGCGGCAGTTGGGGCTCGAGACGGGCTATACCGGCATAATCGAGGGCGGCGACATGAGCGACAGCATCCTGCCGACCGGGCAGACGCCGAAATCCGGGTTTGCGGTCTTTGCCGAATATATCCCGGTCGGCTTTGACCATATCCTGCCCAAGGGGCTGGATCACATCCTGTTTGTGTTGGGGCTGTTCTTTCTCAGCACGCGGCTTGGCCCGCTGTTGTGGCAGGTCACCGCGTTCACCGCCGCCCATACGGTGACGCTGGCGCTTGGCGCGCTTGGCATCGTCACCATTCCCGGCAGTATCGTCGAGCCGATCATTGCCGCCTCGATTGTCTATGTCGCGGTCGAGAACATCTTTTCGCCCCGGATGCACGCCTGGCGGCCGCTTGTGGTCTTTGGCTTCGGGCTGCTGCACGGGCTGGGTTTTGCTTCGGTGCTGAGCGAATTCGGTCTGCCGCAGGGGCAATTTATCCCGGCGCTTCTGGGGTTCAACGTCGGGGTCGAGCTGGGCCAGCTTACCGTGATCGCCATGGCCTTTCTTGCGGTCGGGCTGTGGTTTGGCCGCAAGGGCTGGTATCGGCCCGCCATCGCGGTGCCGGCCTCGGCGGTGATCGCGCTGGTCGGCGCCTATTGGTTTGTCGAACGGGTGATCTGAACTGCGGCGTGGTCGGGTGAACGATCCGGCACGATGAGGGGATGCGCGGCTCTATCGAGTGGATTCTCAACCCACCGCGCATCCGCCGGTCTCAAGCGGCGAGATCGACCCAGACCGGCACGTGATCCGAAGGCTTTTCGCCGCCGCGCACGGCGGCGTCGATCTGGCAATCCTGCATCAGATCGGCGCACTCCGGCGACAGCAGGAAGTGATCGATCCGGATGCCGTTGTTGCGCTGCCAGGCGCCGGCCTGGTAATCCCAGAAGGAGTAATGCCCGGGCCCCTGAACCCGCGCGCGAAAGGCCTCGGTATAGCCCAGATTCTCGATCCGACGGAAAGCGGCGCGGCTCGCCGGAAGGAAAAGCGCGTCGTCTTTCCATTGCGCGGGCGTTTCTGCATCCTCTGATTGAGGAATTATATTAAAATCTCCCGTTATAAGTGTGGGGAGCTCTTCTGCCATTAAGGTTTCGGCGCGGATTTTCAGCCGTTCCATCCAGGCAAGTTTATAATCGTACTTGGGGCCGGGGACCGGGTTGCCGTTAGGTAAGTAAAGCCCGCAGATCCGGATTGCGTGCTGCGATCCCATTACAGTGGCTTCGATCCAGCGCGCCTGTTCGTCACTGTCATCGCCGGGCAGGCCACGGGTCACATCCTCGAGCGGCAGGCGCGAAAGCAGGGCGACCCCGTTGAAGCCTTTTTGACCATGGGTTTCAACATTGTACCCCATGTCCTCGAAATGTTCTCGGGGAAAGCCTTCGTCGACCGACTTGATCTCCTGAAGTACGGCGACATCCGGCGCGGCATCGCCAAGCCAATCGGTCAGCGCATTGATTCGCGCCTTGATGCCATTAATGTTGAAAGTGGCAATCTTCATCGCGGCCTCCTTGATCGGAGGCCAATATCCTTTCGATAGGGTCAGGGGACAAGCGCAAAATTGCGCCGGGTCCAGCGACGAAATGCGCATAAGCTATAGTTGATTCGATGGAATTTACTGCCGCAACCCGCGATTTTCTGGGATTTTCCGGCCGTGCTATAAATTTGTGCGATTTAGGTTTTATGTAATATTGGCAAATGCCTGTATACCATATCTTGTGTGGATAAAAGACTTATCCACAAGGTATAGTTGAAAAATGTTTTGAAATGCTCGGAAGGGTGGAGAAATCTGGCCGTGTCGAAAACATTCAACACGGAGACACACGATGCTCGCACTTGTTCAAGAAACCCTTAACGAAACCAAAACCGAAGAACTGGTCATCGAGACCACCGAGATCTCGGCCGGCGATCACGTCGACACGATGATGTGCGTCTCGATCGAAACCGGCACCGACATGTTCGACGGTGACCAGGTCCAGGCGATGATGTGCGTGTCCTGAGCGGCGCGCAGGACTGAACACGCTCGGACCGGGCGCATTTGATATTCATCGGAGGACCCAATCATGTCGAACGTTGTCTATTTGAATGTGCCCGGCCCCAGGGAGCGGCGAGCGGCGCGTTCCGGCGCGCTCATCCGCTCATTCGCCGCGCATCGGCGCGGCCCCGAGGATGTGTTCTGGCTCAAGGAAAACGCCGAGCTGCTGAACATCCTCGAATGCACCGGCCAGGAGGTTCCGGCGACGCTGCTGGAGCCTTATGGCGCCTTCTATGACAACGCCCGCGAAAAGCTGGCGTTCTTTCCCCAATATTATCGCTTCATCCTCTCGCTGACCCTCGATCTCGAGGCGCTCGGGATGCCGGGTGATCATGCCGAATCGATGTGCGCCTGGGCGCTGCGGCAGGATCTGGTCGGCGGAGAGACCTCTGACATCCAACGTGCCGAGGCTTTTCGGCTGATGCAACGGCGCGGAATGGATCCACTTGGCGACCAGGGTGCCGCTGAAGCGCGTCTGCGTGACTTCATTGCGCGTCCGGAACGCTTTGCATTGCCCAACAAAAAGGCTGCCTTCGAGCTGACGCACATCGTATTCTACCTCTCGGAGTATGGGCGGAAAGACCCGGATCTGGGGCCGAATGAGTTGCGGTCGCTGGAGAATGCAGGGCTTTTGGCTTTTCTTGACGGAAACCTGGATCTTCTTGCTGAGATTTGCGTGGCAATGCGCTATGCAGGTTTCAACCCCTCGGGGATTTGGGAAGAGTGGATCAATTGCAAGATGAGCGAATTTGAGATTTCAGAATTGGATGCAGGCCAGCCGGGGCAGCGGCCCGTGGCCGATGTCTATCACGAATATCTGACCTCGTCCTGGCTTGCCGGCGTTCAGGGAAAAACGCCCTTTGGCGAAGTGCCGTTGCGCCGCAGGGGCCAGTCGGGGGCCTTGGCCATTCACCGGCCGCGCGCCGGATCGGCGGCGCTGCGCGAAATCTCGGTTCAGCTGTTCCGCATGGACGACCGCTCTGACGCCTGGGCCGCGATGCGCAGCCAGATCGGCGCCAACCTGACCGACACCGCCCGCGCGCGACTGGCGCAGGCCGAGGCCTCGACCGGGCATTTCGAGGCGTTTTTCGAAGAATTCGCCCGCGCACAAAAGGTTAGCGCCTGATGCGGGTGGGGCCGGCAGGGATCAGTATCACGACTTTCGGCACCGGGCTGGTGCTGATCTATACGCTGCTGATCACCTTTTCCGATGCGATCACGAAATACCTGGCGCAATCCTATGGCGCGCCGCAGCTTCTGAGCATCATTGCGCTGCTGATCGCGCTGATGTCGCTCGGCAGCAGCCGGGTACGCGGCGAAAAGGTGACCCTGCGCACCAATTTCCCCGGTGTGATGGCGATGCGCGCCGCGCTGACGGTGGTGGCGACGGTGATGTTCTTTTATGCGCTGGCAACCTTGGCGCTGGCGCAGGTCTTTCTCTTTGTCGCGCTGGTGCCGCTGCTTTCGGCGCTGATGTCGGGGCCGATTCTTGGGGAACGGGTGCGCCCGGCTGCCTGGGTCGCGCTGGGATGCGGCTTTCTCGGGGTGCTGTGCATGGTCGAGATTCGCCTGTCGACGATTACCACAGGCCACATCGCGGCCTTTGTCGGCGCGGTCTCGGGCACCGGTTCGATCGTGCTGTCACGCTACATCGGCCGGCGCGAGAACACGCCGCTGGCCCAGGTCTTCTATCCGCAGCTCGCGGTCTTCCTGTCGATGCTGCTTCTGGCGCCTCTGGGCTGGCAGCCGATGCCGCTGTTCGATCTGATGATGGCGGTGCTCTGCGCGGTGGTGCTGTTTTCGGCGCGGCTGCTTCTGGTGATCGCGCTGCGCCATCTCACCGCCTATGCGGTGACACCGCTGATGAATCTGCAATTCGTCTGGATGGTGCTGATCGGGCTGGTCGTGTTCAACGAAGTGCCCCAGGCCAGCACGCTGATCGGCGCGATTATCGTCATGGTTTCAGGCGCTTACCTGGTGTTCGATCAATCCCAGGCGGAAACCGCGCCGGACCATGCGATGCCGGTCAGCTTTCGCAAGCCCGTCCTGGCACGGGGCTGATCCAACCTCAGATCGAAAATGACGTGCCGCAGCCGCAGGCGCTGGTGGCATTGGGGTTCTCGATCACGAAACGCGCGCCGATCAGCTCTTCGCTGAAATCGATGACCGCCTCGGTCAGAAACGGCAGCGACACGGCGTCTACCACAACCTTTTCGCCTTTGCTTTCAAGCACGAGGTCATCGTCGGACGGGTTGTCGAGCCGGATATCGTACTGAAAGCCCGAGCATCCGCCGCCCTCCACGGCCACGCGAAGGGCCTTGCCCTCGGCACTGGCGCCGATCTCGGCCAGGCGTTCAAAGGCGCGCTCGGTCACTTTCGGCGGCAACTGCATGACAAATCTCCGGTTTTCCTGCACAAACGCCCTGCCGGGCGGTTTTATCGTCTTCCATGGTGCAATATAGAAGCGGCGCAGGCCGTCAACAAGGAGGCTGCGATGATCGCGCCTTATGCGTCCAGACCCGAAACTTCGCGCGGACGTCTCAAACCGGAAGAAGAGAGCCATTTTCGCTCGTGTTTTCAACGCGATCGCGACCGGATCATCCATTCCAGCGCCTTTCGCAGGCTCAAACACAAGACCCAGGTTTTTGTCGAGCACGAAGGCGATTATTACCGTACGCGGCTGACCCATTCGATCGAGGTGGCCCAGGTGGCGCGGACGATCTCGGGCGCGCTGGGGCTCAACCAGGAACTGACCGAGGCGGTGGCCCTGGCGCATGACCTCGGGCATACGCCGTTCGGTCACACCGGCGAGGATGTGCTCGACGCCTTGATGGCGCCCTACGGCGGCTTTGACCACAACGCCCAGGCGTTGCGCATCGTCACCAGGCTCGAGCAGCATTACGCCGAGTTCGACGGGTTGAACCTCACTTGGGAAACCCTTGAAGGCATTGCCAAACATAACGGTCCCGTGGTGGGCGATCTGCCCTGGGCCCTAGCCGCATATGATGCCCGGCACGACCTTGAACTGCACACCCACGCCAGCGCCGAGGCACAGGTTGCGGCCATTGCCGATGACGTCGCTTACAACAACCACGATCTGCACGACGGGCTGCGCGCCGGGCTCTTTACCGAGGCGGATATCTGCGATCTGCCGATTGTCGGCGCCTGTTTCGCCGAGGTTGATGCGAGATATCCCGGATTGGAGGAAAAACGCAGGCGCCACGAAGGTTTGCGGCGCGTCTTTGGTGTGATGGTTGCAGATGTGATCGACACGTCTGCGGCGCTTTTGCAGGAGACCGGCGCCACCTCGGCTCAGGACATCCGCGAGCATTCCGGCCCGGTGGTCCGGTTTTCGACGCCGCTCTGGCAGGACATTCAGGCGATCCGCAGCTTTCTGTTCCAGCGCATGTACCGGGCGCCGGGTGTGATGGAGGTGCGCCGCGAGGTCGGGCAGGCGGTGGAAAACCTCTTTGCGATCTACATGAAAAGCCCCGATTTGTTGCCCGAAGCCTGGCACGCCGAGTTGCGACAGGCGCCCGATGACATGGTCAGACGCGCGCGCAGCGTGTCGGATTACATCGCGGGCATGACCGATCGCTTCGCCCTGCAATCGAACCGACAGCTCTGCGGCGGGTCGTCGGGCGACGGCTGACAGGCCGGCGCGTGCCGCCGGCGTGCCGGGCGGCGGCCCGAGGCTTCGATTGACGCCCGCGCGCGGCATGATAAACCCCGGGCAAGCTTGAAGGACCAGACGATGAACCTCTTTTCCGACCTGCGCGGGACGGTGATTGCCGCGCTCGACCAGATGACCGCCGAGGGCTTGCTGCCCGAGGGCCTCGATTACGCCAATGTCGCGGTGGAACCGCCGCGCGATCCGCTGCATGGCGACATGGCCACCAATGCCGCCATGGTGCTGGCGAAACCGGCGAAGCAGAAGCCGCGCGACATCGCCGAGGCGCTGGCCGAAAAGCTGCGCGCCGACACCCGGATCACCCAGGCCGATGTTGCCGGCCCCGGCTTTCTCAACATGCGGCTCGCGCCTGCCGTCTGGCAGGGGGTGATTGGCACGGTCCTGACGCAGGGCCAGGATTTCGGCCGCTCCGACATGGGGCAGGGCCAGAAGATCAACGTCGAATATGTCTCGGCCAATCCCACCGGCCCGCTGCACGTGGGCCACACCCGGGGCGCGGTCTTTGGCGACGCGCTGGCCAGCCTGCTGGATTATTCCGGCCATACGGTGACCCGCGAATATTACATCAATGACGGCGGCGCGCAGGTCGATGTGTTGGCCCGGTCGGTCTATCTCCGGTATCTCGAGGCACATGGTCAGGAAGTCGCCTTCGAAGACGGCACCTATCCCGGCGATTACCTGATCCCGGTGGGCGAGGCGCTCAAGGACAAGGTCGGCGACGCCTATGTCGACCAGGGCGAAGATGTCTGGCTGGCCGAGGTGCGCGACTATGCCACCGAGGCGATGATGGAACTGATCCGCGCCGATCTGGGCCTGCTGGGCGTGCAGATGGATCATTTCTATTCCGAGAAATCGCTTTATGGCACCGGCCGGATCGAAGCCGCGATCCAGGACCTCGACGCCAAGGGGCTGATCTATCGCGGCACGCTCGAGCCGCCCAAGGGCAAGAAGCCCGAGGATTGGGAACCGCGGGAGCAGACCCTATTCAAATCCACCGCCCATGGCGATGACGTGGACCGGCCGATCAAGAAATCCGATGGCAGCTGGACCTATTTCGCGCCGGACATCGCCTATCATTATGACAAGATATCCAGAGGCTTCGACGGCCTTATCGATGTCTTCGGCGCCGATCACGGCGGCTATGTCAAACGCATGAAGGCGGCCGTTTCGGCGCTGTCGGACGGCAAGACGCCGCTCGACATCAAGCTGACGCAGCTGGTCAAGCTCTACAAGAACGGCGCGCCTTTCAAGATGTCGAAACGCGCCGGCACCTTCGTCACCCTGCGCGATGTCGTCGATCAGGTCGGGCCCGACGTGACCCGCTTTGTCATGCTCACGCGCAAGAACGATGCGCCGCTGGATTTCGATTTCGACAAGGTGCTGGAACAGAGCCGCGAAAACCCGGTGTTCTACGTGCAATATGCCAATGCCCGGGTGCATTCGGTGCTGCGCAAGGCCCGCGACGCCGGCATGGCGCCCGAGGCCGGCGCGCCGAGCCAGGCCGATCTGGCCAAGCTGGACCATGCGGCGGAACTGGCGGTGGCCAAGAAACTGGCCGAATGGCCGCGCCTTGTCGAGATCGCGGCGCGCACCCATGAGCCGCATCGCGTTGCCTTCTATCTCTATGAACTTGCTGGCGAATTCCACACGCTCTGGAACCGGGGCAACGATCTGCCCGAGCTGCGTTTCCTGCAAGAGGGTGACCGGGACACATCGCTGGCGAAAATCGCATTGGCGCGGGCCGTGTCGGTTGTTATTTCCGCCGGTCTTGGTATCCTTGGCGTGACCCCGGTGGAGGAGATGCGCTAAGACATCTGGTCGCCGGTCAATAGAGCAGTCAGTAGCATAACCCCGCGGCGCGTATCGCGGGGAGCGGAGAGGCGAAAATGGCAGATTACCAGATGTCCGGATCCCCGGTGGGATACGGTGGGCAAGGCGGATTCCAGACACATACCCCAGAACCCGGTCGCAAGGGCGCCGGTATGGGCACCTATGCCAATGTGGCGGGGGCGGCGGTGTCGCTGGCGCTTTTGCTGGGCGTGGGCATCTGGGGCTACCAGCTTCTGGTGCGGGATGTGTCTGGCGTGCCGGTGGTCAAGGCAACCTCCGGGCCCTGGCGCGTGGCGCCGGAAAATCCCGGCGGCGAAGCAGCCGATCACCAGGGCCTGGCCGTCAATGAGGTGGCCGGCCGTGGCACCGCCTCGGGCCCGGTCGACCGGGTGGCGCTGGCGCCGCAACCGGTGGGGCTGGAAGAAGAAGACGTCCCGCGCGAAGCGCCGCGCCTGCGCAGCCAGGAGGCCGCAGCGCAGACCGAACTGGCCACTTTGCCCGACACCGATGAGGCCGCGCCGGTGCCCGCGTCCCTGGCGATTATGACCAACCGGGTCGAGGGGGGCACCGCCCCCAAACCGGACGGCGATGCCACGATCCAGGCGCTGGTCGATCAGGTGGTCGCGGATGCCATGCCGCTGGGCGATGACGCGCCCGCCGCGGGACAGCCGGTCAAGACCGCGCTGAAACCGGTGGCGGAAGAACAGGCGCCGGTGGTCACCGGGCCCGGCGTACGTCGCAGCCCGCGCCCGCGCAACCGCCCCGCCGAGCTTGTCCGCGCCAGCCAGGTGTCCGCCGTCACCCCGGTGGCCGCCACCCCCGCCGTGGCCGAGGTGGCGACGCTGGCCGCCGCGGATCTGGCCACCGGCACCCGCCTTGTGCAACTGGGCGCCTATGAAAGCGCCGAGGTCGCCGAGCAGGAATGGGGCCGGATTTCGGGCCGGTTCGACAGCTTCTTTGACGGCAAGGCCCGGGTGATCCAGAAAGCCAAGAGCGGCGGCCGCACCTTCTATCGTCTGCGCGCCCATGGCTTTGGCGACCTGGCCGAGGCCCGCCGGTTCTGTGCCGCGCTGGTGGCGGAACGGGCCGATTGCATTCCGGTCGTGGTGAAATGACCGCCACCGCCGCGATTTTCGCCCCGCGCGGGGAGAAGCTGACCGGCGTTGAACGGCAATTCTTTCGCGATGTGGACCCCTGGGGCTTTATCCTGTTCGCCCGCAACATTGGCGATGCGGCGCAGCTCCGCGCGCTGTGCGAAGATCTGCGCGCAACCGTGGGCCGCGACGCCGCGATCCTGATCGATCAGGAAGGCGGCCGGGTGCAGCGCATCCTGCCGCCTCTGGCACGGCGCTGGCGTCCGCCGCTGACCGATGTGGCGCGGCTCGGCGCGAGAGCGCCCGAGGGCATGTACCTGCGCGCCCGGATCATGGCCGAAGAGCTGCGCGGCTTTGGCATCGACGTCAATTGCATCCCGACGCTGGATGTGGCGGGCGAAGGCACGCATGAGTTCCTGCGCAACCGCTGCTACGGCGAAACCCCCGACCAGGTGACCGACGTCGGCCGCGCGGTGGTGCGCGGGCTGCTCGATGGTGGCGTGCTGCCGGTGATGAAACACATCCCGGGCCATGGCCGGGGCCGTGTCGACAGCCATCTCGAGCTGCCGCATACGCGGGCCTCTGTGCATGAGCTGCGGGCGGTCGATTGGGTGCCCTTTGCCGCGCTGAGCGATGTGCCGATGGGCATGACCGCGCATATGATCTTCGAGGCGGTCGATCCACATTTCCCGGCCACGCAATCCGGTGCGATGATCAACCTGATCCGTGAAGAGATCGGCTTTGCCGGTTTGCTGATGACCGACGACATCTCGATGCAGGCGCTGAGCGGCACGCCGGGCGACCGCGCCAAAGCGGCGATCGCCGCCGGCTGTGACCTGGTGCTGCATTGCAACGGCTATCTCGACGAGATGCGCGACGTGGCCGACAACGCCGGGCCGATGAGCGAGGGCGCGTCTCTGCGTGGCCGCGCCGCGCTGGCGCTGCGCCAGCCGGCAGGAGAGGTTGACACCGAGGCTCTGGATGCGCAGTTTGAGGCGCTTCTGGCAGGGCGCTAGGCTATGGACGAAATCGAATTCGACGAGACACCGCAAGAGCCGCAAAGCGTTGCCGACCGGCTGGCGGCCGAGGCGCTGATCGTCGATGTCGACGGTTTCGAAGGGCCGCTCGACCTGCTTCTGATGCTGTCGCGCACGCAAAAGGTCGATCTGCGCAAGATCTCGGTGCTGGAACTGGCGCGGCAATACCTGGCCTTTGTCGAAAAGGCCAAGGCGCTCAGGATCGAGCTGGCGGCGGATTACCTGGTCATGGCGGCCTGGCTGGCCTTTCTCAAATCGCGGCTGCTGTTGCCGCCCGATCCCGAGGAAGAAGGCCCGTCGGGCGAGGATCTGGCGGCGCATCTGGCGTTCCAGCTCGAACGTTTGCAGGCGATGCGCACCGCCGCCGCCCAGCTCATGGCCCGCAACCGGCTTGGGCGCGATGTATTCGCGCGCGGGGTGCCGGAGACGGTTGAGCGCGTGAAGTCAGTGACTTACACGGCGACCTTGCTGGACTTAATGCAGGGCTATGCCCGGATCCGCACGCGCGACGAATTCCGTCCCTTCGTGATGGACCGCGACTCGGTCTTTACCATGGAAGAGGCGCTGGAGCGGATGCGGGGCATGATCGGGTTCGCCGGCACCTGGACCGATATTTCCCTATATCTTCCAGAAGGTTGGGCGGCAGACCCGGTGCGGCTCCGTTCGGCCACCGCGGCGACCTTTGCGGCCTCGTTGCAACTGGTCAAGGAGGGCAAGGCGGAATTGCGCCAGCAAGGCACATTCGAGGCGATCGAGCTTCGCCGGATCACGGATAAATAGATGAGCGACGACGTGCAATCGACTGACACCGAAGAGAAAAGCCTCTTCGCGGCCCCGCCCATGGCGGAACAGGAGCGGATGGTCGAAGCCGTGCTCTTTGCGAGCGCCGAGCCGGTGACGGTCAGGGATCTCGAGGCCCGAATGCCGCATGGTTGCGATGCCGCCGAGGCGCTGGTGCATCTGCGCCGGCGGTACGAGGGGCGCGGCGTGCAGGTCATCAAGGTCGGCGAGGCCTGGGCGATGCGCACCGCCGCCGACCTGGCCTTTCTGATGCAGAAGGAAACGGTCGAGACCCGCAAGCTGTCACGCGCCGCCATCGAGACGCTGGCGATCATTGCGTATCACCAGCCGGTCACCCGCGCCGAGATCGAGGAAATTCGTGGTGTGAGCGTGTCGCGCGGTACGGTGGATCAGCTTTTGGAAATGGAGTGGATCCGCTTTGGCCGCCGCAAGATGACGCCGGGGCGGCCGGTGACTTTCGTTGTCACGCCGGAATTCCTCGATCATTTCGGGCTGGAAAGCGCGCGCGACCTGCCGGGGCTCAAGGAACTGCGCCAGGCGGGCCTGCTGGAGAGCCGGCCGCTGCCCGGCACGCCGCAATTCGGCGAAGGCGAGGACGAACCCGAGGCGGAAGCGGGACAAAGCGAGCTTTTCGAAGACTGACCGCAGGAGCGTCCATATTCTGGCACGATTTGCTGGTATTCCATGGGCACATCATACGGGAGAGCGGGCGATGAACGCCAATCAACTGATCAACATGGTCGTGCGGATGTTTCTGAAAAAGGCGATGAGCCGCGGCATCGATGCCGGAATCGACCGGGTCGCCAAACGCAGCGGCGCGCGGGGGACCAGCCCAAAGCAGACCAAGGCTCAGGCGCAACAGGCCAAGCGCGCAATCCGCATGGCGCGGCGGGCTGGTCGGTTGTAAGCGTCTCTTCATGTGCTGCATAAATTTAACGCGATACATTCACTTAAGGTAATGCATGAAGTTAAGGTAACGCCTTAACTTCATGTGATGGGTGAACCCTCCCGTCCGGCTTATGGATTTGCGTTAGGGTCACCACGTAAGGGATTGTTTTGAAATTGAAAAGCGACTTACTTGAAGTGCTTTGACAACTTCAACCCCTGGCCCTGGTAATTCGACTGCAAGCCGGCGCCATACAGCACGTCGGGCTGTGCCTGCATCCGCTCATAGACCAGCCGGCCGACGATCTGGCCATGTTCCAGCACGAAGGGCGCCTCGTGACAGCGGACCTCGAGCACGCCGCGCGCGCCTTGACCGCCGGCGGCATCATGGCCGAATCCGGGATCGAAGAAGCCGGCGTAATGCACCCGGAACTCGCCTACCATGGCGATATAGGGCGCCATCTCGGCGGCGTAGGCGGGCGGGATATGCACGGCTTCGCGGCTGACCAGAATATAGAAGGCGCCGGGGTCGAGGATCAGGTGACCGCTGGTGCTGTGCAGCTCTTCCCAGAACTCCAGCGGATCGTAATGGCCGATCCGGTCAAGATCGATCACCCCGGTATGGGGTTTGGCGCGGTAGCCCACCAGCGTGCCCTCTGCCGGCTCCAGATCGACGGAGAAGCCGAGGCCGCCATCGATCACCGCCTCGCTGTCGACAAGCGGTGTCTCGGCGTGGACAGCGCGCAGGGTGGCGTCGTCCAGCACCGCCTGACCCTTGCGAAAACGGATCTGGTTGAGCCGCATGCCGGGGCGGACAAGCACGGAGAACGACCGCGGGCAGATCTCGGCATAAAGCGGGCCGGTGTAGCCATCGGGGATGCGGTCGAACTCGGTGCCCTGATCGGTGATCAGCCGGGTCAGCAAGTCGAGCCGGCCGGTCGAGCTCTTGGCATTGGCCACCGCCTGGATACCTGCGGGCAGGGCGAGCGATTCCATCAGCGGCACCACATAGACCGCGCCCTTTTCCAGCACCGCGCCGGCGCTGAGGTCGATCTCGTGCATGCCGAATTCTTCCAGCCGATCCGAGACCTTGCGATTTTGTCCGGCGAGGAACGAGGCGCGCACGCGATAGGCCTTGTGACCCAGCCGCAGATCGAGGCTGGCGGGCTGAATCTGCGCCTCGATGATCTCGGGATTGCCGGTTATGGCCCCCTGGGCGATCAGATCGCTGATGTGCTGGCTTGCGAGTACACCTGTCATGTGCGGTTTCCTTTCGAACAAGAACCCGACACACCGCAGGGTGTCTTTTGGGGGAGGAGTATAATGGTCGGGCTAGCAGGACTCGAACCTGCGACCTTCCGTCCCCCAGACGGACGCGCTACCAGGCTGCGCCATAGCCCGACTGGAGTGCCTACATACCTGTTTTCGGCGGCGGGGCAAGAGGTAATTGCCAACATTTTCAAAGTCAGTTTCTGGCGGCGTGACTCATTGCGCGCGCATGGTCGCGGACCCGCACGATCAGCGTCTCGATCTGCTCGGCACTCAGCCCCAGGTCGCGGGTTTTCGGTGCGGTGAGCAGGGTCAGAAGGCCCGGGGCGGCGGCAACCTCGTGGTCGCTCGGATCGGGCGGGACATCGATGTCGCGGACGCGCGGTGCATCATCGTCGTCGTCCTCCTCCTCGGCCTCGGAGTCGCGCAGGACGGCGGCCAACAGCGCGGCGTCGTCTTCGGGCGACGCCTGTGACGGGACCGGTGCCGTGGCTTCCGGCGCCGGGTCGGGCAGGGCATGAGACAGCGGGTCTGGCTCCGGCTCCGAGGGGGCCTGCGGCGCATCTTCGGCGGCCTTCGTGGTCTCGGCCGGATCAGCCGGCGGCGGATTGTCGAGCGCCTCTTCGGGCAGCGGTGTCGCCGACGGGCCGCCGGGCGTCTCGGCCAGACGTTCCGACATCGGTTTTTGCAAGAAGTCCGGCAGACCCTCGGTGTCGGCCGTTTCGGCCGGGCTGTCCGGCGCGCTCGGGGCGGGTGTGGCTTTCTCCGGCGAGGCAAAGGCATTGTCGCTGCCGGTGCCTTCGGGCGCAAAGAGATCGGTGATCTCGGGCGTCGCCTCGCGAAGTGTCTCGTTCGGCGCGGACAGGGGCACGGCGGATTCGGGCTCGCTCGGGGCGGGCGTGTCCGGCGGGGCGTCGCCCGGGCCGCTGCGACTGGTGAAATCCAGCACCTGACCGGTTTCCGGTGCCATGGGTGCCGGCGTGGCCTGTGGAGTCGCCTCGATCATCGCCTCGAGATCTTCCTCGAGTGGCGGCGACATGGCCGAAACGTGTTTGATCCCCTGTTCACGCAGGATCTTCTGCACGCCCTTGATGGTCATGCCGTCGTCATGCAGCAGCTTCTTGATGCCGCCGAGCAGCGTCATGTCGGCGGGGCGGTAATAGCGCCGTCCGCCGGCGCGTTTGACCGGCTTGACCTGGCTGAACTTGCTTTCCCAGAAGCGCAGCACATGCGCCGGGGTGTTCAGCCAATCGGCGACCTCGGAAATGGTGCGAAAGGCGTCGGGGGATTTGCTCGGCATCGCCCGCGCCCTTTAGCGCCGATTGCCCGCGGCGACCCGGTCTTTCATCAGGTGCGATGGCCGGAACGTCAGGACGCGGCGCGGCTCGATCGGCACTTCCTGCCCGGTCTTGGGGTTGCGGCCGACGCGCGCGGCCTTGTCACGCACGGAAAAGGTGCCGAAGGACGAGATCTTGACCTGCTCACCGGCGACCAGCGCATCGGACATCAGGCTGAGCACACGTTCGACGAGTTCGGCGCTTTCGTTGCGCGAAAGCCCGACTTCGCGAAACACCGCTTCGCTGAGGTCCATACGTGTCAGTGTCTTGTCGCTCATCAGAAATCTCCCCAGATTTTCCACAGCTTAGGCGGGGGAGCAAATCCGAGTCAATATGAACGACCGGGGCAAAGGCGAAAAACCCGTGCAAAAACCGGCGATTACCAGCGCAGAACCACGGCCCCCCAGGCCAGGCCGCCGCCGATTGCCTCGGTCACGATGAGATCGCCCTTTTTGATCTGCCCGCGCTCGACGCCGACGGAGAGGGCAAGAGGAATCGATGCCGCCGAAGTGTTGCCGTGGTCCTGAACGGTGACAACCACCTTGTCCATCGGCAGGCCCATCTTGCGCGCGGTGCCCTGGATGATGCGGATGTTGGCCTGATGCGGCACCACCCAATCGACATCCTCCGAGGACACGCCGGCGCTGTCCATCGCCTTGACGGCGGTGGCGGCCAGCTTTTCGACGGCATGGCGAAAGACCTCCTTGCCCTGCATGCGCAGAAAGCCTGTGGTCTGGGTCGAGATGCCGCCATCGACATAGAGAATGTCCTTGTGGCGGCCGTCCGAATTGAGATCGGTGGCCAGTATGCCGCGATCCTCCGGGGTGCCGTCCCCTTCCTGCGCCTCGAGCACCAGCGCGCCGGCACCATCGCCGAACAGCACGCAGGTCGACCGGTCATTCCAGTCCATGATCCGGCTGAAGGTCTCGGAACCGATCACTAGCACCCGGCTGGCCTGGCCCGAGAGGATCAGCGCATTGGCATTGGTCAGCGCATAGGCAAAGCCGGCACAGACTGCTTGAAGATCGAAGGCAAAGCCGTGATCCATGCCCAGCTTGGCCTGCACCATGCTGGCGGCGGAGGGAAAGGTCAGATCGGCGGTGGAGGTAGCCAGGACGATGGCGTCGATGTCATTGGCCGCGAGCCCGGCCTGGTCCAGCGCGCGCTGGGCTGCCTTGGTGGCAAGATCGGAGGTGGTTTCGCCCTCGGCGGCGAAGTGGCGACGTTCGATGCCGGATCGCGAGCGGATCCATTCATCGGAGGTATCCAGCGTCTTTTCGAATTCGGCGTTTTCGACCACCCGTTCGGGCAGGTAATGACCTGCACCGATAACAACCGCGCGTCGCGTCATATATGCTCTCCTGTGGTCGCTCCGTCACCCTGGGCGTTGTCTTCCCTGGCTTGTTCGGCGACCTGCGCGGCTGCCGCGATATGGGCAGCCACTTTTTGGTTGAACCCGGCATTGGCCAGCTTGAACGCCAGCTTGACCGCGGCGCTCACCGCCATGGCATCGGCCGATCCGTGGGATTTTACCACAGTTCCGTTCAATCCGAGAAAAACCCCGCCATTGACCCGGCGTGGGTCGATGCGTTTTTGCAACCGGCGCAGCGAGGGCAGGGCGAGAAGCGCCGCCAGCCGCGACAGCGGGGTGTATTTGAAGGCTTCCTTGAGAAAGTCGCCGATCAGGCTGGCGGTGCCTTCGCCAGTCTTGAGCGCGACATTGCCGGTGAAGCCGTCGGTCACGATCACGTCGGCGCGGTTGCCGGGGATGTCACCGCCTTCGACGAAGCCCACGAATTCATAGCGACCGTTCTGGGCGTGGTTGCGGATCAGGTCATGCGCCTCGCGCAGCTCCTGCCGCCCCTTGTGTTCCTCGGTTCCGACGTTGAGCAACCCGATGCGCGGCGGATCGACATGCAGGCCGTTGCGCGCATAAGAAGCGCCCATCAGCGCGTATTGGAACAGATCATGCGCATCGGCGCGGACATCCGCCCCGACGTCGAGCATGACGTTGAACCCCTGTTTGTTGCGCGAGGGCCAGAGCACACCGATGGCCGGGCGGTTCACCCCCGGCAGCTTGCGCAGACGCACCATGGACAGCGCCATCAGCGCGCCGGTATTGCCACAGGAGACCGCCACGGCCGCCTCGCCGTCGCGCACCGATTCCAGCGCCGACCACATCGAGGTGCCCTTGCCGCGGCGCATCACCTGGCTGGGCTTGTCGGTCATTGCGACAACGCCCTCGGCATTGCGAATCTCGCAGCGACCGCGCAGCGTCTTGCGCTTGGCGACAAGCGCGCGCAGTTCGTCCTCGGGACCGTGCAGGATAAAGCCCAGATCGGGGTTCTTGCGTGCCGAGCGGTCACATCCCGCGACAACGGGGCCGGGACCTCGGTCCCCGCCCATCGCGTCGATCGACAAGACAACACGCCTGTCACCCGGCCCGGCCTCTGCCGCAGTCTGTCTCGTGGGTGCGGTCATGAGGGAGAGGCCTTGCCAGAGGAAGCCTTAGGCTGCGTCTTCGTCCAGCTCGATTTCGTCTGCCACGGCAACGACTTCACGTTCCGCGTAATGGCCGCAGGACGGGCAGACATGGTGCGGGCGCTTCAGCTCACCGCAGTTGTCGCATTCGTTGGGGTTGGCAGCGACCAGGGAATCATGCGCACGGCGGTTGTTCCGGCGCGATTTGGACACTTTATTCTGCTGAACAGCCATGGCTCAATCTCAAGTCTTTCTCGGGGGGCACGTCAGCCGCGCCCGCGGTTTCGGATGGTTCCGGGCAGATACGCGCACATGTGCGGTATATACAACCCCAAATCTCTCAGAGGGCGCGAAAATACGACTTTTCGGCCCCCTTGCAAGCGATTCCTTTGTCGCAGGCAACCCGCGTCCCGGGCCCGGTGGCGGTGGCGGCCAGGAGGCCCCGGATCGGGGTCCGGGGCGCGCGGGCGGGCATGGCTCAGACCTCGCCCTCGCCGTTTTCCAGCTTGCCCTTGAGGGCCGCCAGGGCGGCAAAGGGTTTGGTGTCCTTGTCGCGCAGCGGTGTCTTGCCCGGCTCGGTCACCACCATTTCGCCCAGAGGCGGCGCATTCTCGGCGCGCGGATAGTCGGGGATATGCAGCGCCAGCGCCTCGAGCATCACCGCATGAGGGTCGATATGGCTGGCCAGCGGCTCGGCGGTGTCATCCTCGGGCATCTCGGTCTCGGCGCCTTCCTGCACGGTCTCCTGCCAGTCCGAGACATAACGGCGTTCGACATCGGCCTCGATCCGCGTGGTCACCGGCTCGAGCGTCTGCACGCAGGGCTGCACAACCGTGGCGCCAAGCCGTCCGGTCAGCACGAAGTCGCGTTTTCCGGCGCTGCGGATCTCGCCTTCGAAGCGCAGCTTGCGCAGCGCGCTCAGGTCGAGCTCGGCCGCCAGCGCCCGGCGTTCGGGCTCGGTCGGGGCGAGGGCGAACCGATGCGGCCGGTTCTGCGGCAGGGCGGTGACCACCAGCGCATGGCGGCTGTAATCGATCTCTTGTGACATGAACCTGAGCGCATCCTTTCTTGAACCACGGGCCAACCTTCTGTAAGCGGGATATAAAGTACGGCAGGTGCAAAGCAAGAGGGCAGAAATGACAGGCAGAACCAAAGCCATGCGCATGGTGGTTGCCCTGGCCTGCGCCGCCGTCCTTTCGGCCTGCGTGGCACAATACCGCAATCACGGCTACCTGCCCAGCGACAGCGAACTGGCCGATGTGATCGTCGGCGTCGACACCCGCGACACCGTGGCCGAGACCATCGGCGTGCCCGGAACCAGCGGCGTTCTGGATCAGGGCAATTATTATTACGTCGGCAGCCGGGTGCGCCACTACGGCGCCTTTCCGCCGGAAATCGTCGAACGCGAGATCGTGGCGGTGGAATTCGATGCCGATGGCGTGGTGCGCAATATCACCCGCTACGGGCTCGAGGATGGTCGCGTGGTCGCGCTGACACGCCGGGTGACGGTGACCGGCGATGGCGACATCGGCTTCATCCGCCAGCTCTTTGGCAACATCGGCGGCATCAACCTCGGTGGCATCGGCGACGGCGGCTGAGCCGGGCCGCGGCGCCACAGCGCGGGTGCGGCGTGACGTGTGGTCATCAATCCGTCATACTTGTCTGACAGCAGGAGGCCGACCAGCTGTTGGTCATTGCCAGGCGGAACATTCTGATGAAAGCACTGATCAAGGGCCGGTATATGTCGCGGATCGCCGAGACCGCCGAGGATGTCGCGGCCGCCCAGGCGCTGCGCCATCTGGCCTTTCACGGCCGCCCGGGCCGCGACGCCGATGAATTCGATGCCGACTGCACCCATCTGCTTGTCGAGGACCGGCGCGACAACAGGCTGGTCTGCTGTTTCCGCATCCTGCCGCTGACCGGCGGCTCGGAGATCGCGCGCAGCTATTCGGCGCAATATTACGAGCTTTCGGCGCTTTCCGCCTATCAGGGACGGATGGTCGAAATGGGCCGGTTCTGCGTGCATCCCGAGGTGGCCGACGCCGATGTGCTGCGCGTCGCCTGGGGGGCGATGACCGCCTATGTCGATGACAATGCGGTCGAGCTGCTGTTTGGCTGCGCCTCGTTCCGGGGCACCGAGGCCGGCGAATACTACGACGCCTTCGCCATGCTCAAGGAGCGCCACCTCGGGCCGAAACGCTGGCTGCCCAAGGTCAAGGCGCCGAATGTCTTTCGCTTTGCCGCCCGGCTGCGCCGCAAACCCGACATGAAGCTCGCCATGCGGCGGATGCCGCCCCTGCTGCGCACCTATCTGATGATGGGCGGCTGGGTGTCGGATCATGCGGTGGTGGACCGGCAGATGAACACGCTGCATGTCTTTACCGGGGTGGAAATCGGGGCGATTCCGCCGGCCCGCAAGAAGCTGCTCCGGGCGGTGGCGGGATAGCTGCCGGTTCGGGTGGCGGCCGGGATCGGGTGCGGGCCCGCGGCCCCGGCTTGCGGCGGTGTCGGGAGGCCGGCGCCGACCGCGCGATCTGGCCGGCGCAGAAGGTATTTTCGGCAAGAGGAAGCAGCGGTGTCGGGCCTTGACCATCGGGCGTGGCGCCTCTAGCTGCGAGCCATGGCACAGATACCCCTTTTGCAACTTTCCGGCATTTCCCTGACCTTCGGCGGCGATCCGGTGTTCGATTCTCTCGACCTGGTGGTGCAGGAGCGCGACCGGGTGGCGCTGGTCGGGCGCAACGGCTCGGGCAAGTCGACGCTGATGAAGGTGATGGCCGGGCTGGTCGAGCCCGACCGCGGCAGCCGCGTGGTGCCGCCGGGCGTTTCGGTGGGCTACATGGAGCAGGAGCCCGACCTCTCGGGCTTTGCCACCTTGGGCGATTTCGCGGCCAGCGGGCTGGAGCCGGGCGAGCTTTACAAGGTGGAGCGCGCCGGCGAGGGGCTGAAGTTCGATCCGGCGCGGCCGGTGGCGACCGCCTCGGGCGGCGAGCGGCGGCGCGCGGCGCTGGCCAAGCTGATGGCCGAGGCGCCCGACCTGATGCTGCTCGACGAGCCGACCAACCATCTGGATATCCAGGCGATCGGCTGGCTGGAGCGCGAGTTGAAGGCGCCGCGCGCCGCCTTTGTGCTGATCTCGCACGACCGGGCGTTTCTCAATGCGCTGACCCGGGCGACGCTCTGGATCGACCGGGGCATGACCCGCCGGCAGGAAAAGGGGTTTGCCGATTTCGAGGCTTGGCGCGACAAGACCTGGGAAGAAGAGGATCAGGCGCGCCACAAGCTCGACCGCAAGATCAAGAGCGAGGCCCGCTGGGCGGTCGAGGGCATCAGCGCGCGGCGCAAGCGCAACATGGGCCGGGTGCGCGCGCTCGGCGATCTGCGGGCGGAACGCGCCTCGATGATCAAACGCGCCGGCACGGCGGCGATGGCGCTGGAGGCGGGGCCGAAATCGGGCCGCAAGGTGATCGAGGCCGAGGCGATCTCCAAGACCTTTGGCGACAAGCCGATCTGCCGCGATTTCTCGTTGCGGATCCAGCGCGGTGACCGGGTGGCCTTTGTCGGTCCCAATGGCGTGGGCAAGACGACGCTGCTGAAGATCCTGCTGGGCGAGATCGCGCCGGATGCCGGGCGTGTCACCCTGGGCACCAACCTGATGCCGGTGGTCTTCGATCAGGCGCGGGCGCGGCTCGATCTGGAGGCGACGCTCTGGGACAATCTGACCGGCGATCCCGAGATGCGGGTTTCCGGCAAGGCCGATCAGATCATGGTGCGTGGCCAGCCCAAGCATGTGGTGGGCTATCTCAAGGAATTCCTGTTCGACGAGCGCCAGGCGCGGGCGCCGATTTCCTCGCTTTCCGGTGGCGAACGGGCGCGGCTGCTGCTGGCCAAGATCATGGCGCGGGAAAGCAACCTGCTGGTGCTCGACGAGCCGACCAACGATCTCGACGTCGAGACGCTGGACCTGCTTCAGGACCTGCTGGGCGATTACGACGGCACGGTGCTGCTGGTCAGCCACGACCGGGATTTCCTTGATCGGGTGGCGGCCACGACCATCGCCATGGAGGGCAATGGCAAGGTGACCGCCTATGCCGGCGGCTGGAGCGATTACCAGTCGCAGCGCCAGCCGGAGGCGGTGGTGGAAAAGGCCGAGACGCCAAAGCCGTCGAAGCCGAAGGTGAAGCGGCAGATGAAGGCACCCGCCGGCGGGCTCAGCTTTACCGAGAAGCACCGGCTCGAGGAATTGCCGGCGGTGATCGAACGGCTGGAGGCGGAAATCGGCAAGCTCGAGGGGCTCCTGGCCGACCCGGCGCTGTTCACCCGCGAACCGGTGAAGTTCAAGAAGGCCACCGAGGCGCTGGTCGAACGCCAGGACAAGCTTGAGGCGGCCGAGGAGGAATGGCTGACGCTGGAAGAAAAGGCCGGCTGAGGCGGGTTGGGCGCGTGGCCCCGGGGCGGGCCTGACCGTCTGGCGCGCGTCCCGGTCTTTGCGCCGGGTCCGCCCGGTGGCCGGGACGCCCGCTGGATCACCGCCGGGGCGGGTCGTTCTCGGACGGGACTTTTGCGGTCTGTCTGGTCGTTTGCACGCGGGTCAGCAGGGTCAGCTCCACCACCGTCAGCAGGATGCGCAGCACGTGGTGCAGGCTGACCAGCGCCGGGCTGGCGGCGAGGCTGAGGGCGATGATCGACATTTCGGTCACGCCGCCCGGGGCAAAGCTGATCAGCAGCACCAGGAAGGGCAGACCGGTGGCAATATGCAGGCCGGTGGCCAGCCCGGCGCCGAGGATCAGCATGAAGCCCACCGAGAGCAGCGCCAGCCAGACCGAGCGGCGCAGCATCCGCGCCGTGACCCCCTTGAACCGCAGCCCGAGGCTGGCGCCGACGACGACCTGCGCGGTGGCGATCATCCAGAACGGCACATGCAGATCGATATAACCCGCCATCGACAGCCCGGCGGTGAGAAACAAAGGGCCGGTGATCTGGCCCGCAGGCAGGCGCAGCAGGCGCGCCAGCGCCAGACCGACAGCGGCGGCGATCAGCACCAGAAGCAGCTCGCCCGCGGTGATCTGCGCCGTCTCGCCGGGAAGCGCGCCCGCGGCGCTGCCCACCGGGTGGCCGAGCCAGAGCGAAAGACCGGCGGGCACCAGCGAGACCACGACAATGATCCGCAGGAACTGCTGGATCGTCAGCAGGCGCAGATCGGCCCCGGCGCTTTCGCCCAGCAGAATGCTCTCCATCAGCCCACCGGGGGTGCCGCTGAAGAAGGCGGTCGTGCGGTCGTAGCCGCCGAGACGACGGAAGATCACGACATTGCCGGCATGGGCGCAGGCGATAAAGACGATGAGCGCGGCCAGGGTCAGCGGCAGATATTGCAGCTGGGACAGCAGGTCGGGCGTGGCCTGGGTGCCGATCATCACGCCGATCAGGGTGATGAACCCGGTGCGCAGCCGCATCGGGAAGTCGTAGCTGGCCAGCGGCCCGTTCTGAAACACCGCCACCGCCAGCGCCGAGCCGATCAGCGCGCCGATCATCCAGGGCATCGGCAGCCCGAGGGCCGCGGCCAGCGCGCCGAACAGGCCGCAGGCCAGCAGCAGGAGACAGGTAAGACAGACAGTGCGAAAAGTCATTGCCGGCGTTCTATACCGCGACGTCAGGGAGGTGAAGGCCGGGCAGGTCGAACTTGCGATGGGCTCGCGCTCGGCGTGAAAACCGGTCAGACTGGCGGCATGACAGAGGCAGTTTTCATCGGTTCGGGCATCTATCGCGGCTCGACCTACGGCCGGCGTCATCCGCTGAGCATACCGCGGGTGCCGACGGTGATCGACCTGTCGCGCGCGCTGGGCTGGTTGCCGCCGGATCGCTACCGGGTTTCGCCCCGGGCCAAGCCGGCGGCGCTTCAGGCCTTTCACACGCCGGGGTATATCGCGGCGCTGCTGGCGGCCGAGGCGGCGCAGGCGGTGAGCGATGAGATGCGCGCGCTGCACGGGCTCGGCACCCTGTCGAACCCGGTCTATGCCGAGATGTACCGCCGGCCGGCCACGGCCGCCGGCGGGTCGCTGCTGGCCGCGGCATTGCTGCGCGACGGCGGCGTGGTGTTCAATCCCGGGGGCGGCACCCATCACGGCATGGCCGACCGGGCGGCGGGCTTCTGCTATCTCAACGATCCGGTGCTGGCCTTGCTGGCGTTCCGGGCGCAGGGGCTGCGGCGCATTCTCTATCTCGACATCGATGCGCATCATTGCGACGGGGTCGAGGCGGCGCTGGCCGGCGCCGGCGACATCCGCATGATCTCGGTGCATGAGGCGCGGCGCTGGCCGTTTACCGGCGCCTTCGCGGACCGCGCCGGCGGTGCGGCGCTCAACCTGCCGGTGCCGCGCGGGCTGAATGACAGCGAATTCGCCGTGATGCGCGACCGGGTGATCCTGCCCGCCATCGACCGCCTCGATCCGCAGGCGATCGTTTTGCAATGCGGCGCGGATGCGGTGGCCGAAGATCCGCTGGCGCGACTGGAGCTGTCGAACCGGGCGCATTTCGACCTTGTGGCGCGGCTGCACGGCGCGGCGCCGCGGCTTCTGGTGCTTGGTGGCGGTGGCTACAACCCCTGGAGTGTCGGGCGGCTCTGGACCGGGGTCTGGGGTGTGCTGAGCCGGCAGGAACTGCCCGACAGGCTGGGCGGCGCGGCCTCTGCGATCCTGCGCGACCTGACCTGGGTGCGACAGCGCGGCCCGGTGCCCGCCTATCTCACCACCACGTTGCAGGATGCTGCGCGCCCGGGGCCGGTCAGACCCGAGGTCGGCGAGCTGGCAGAGGCGGCGGCAAAGCGGGCCCGACACTGGGCCTGGAGTGGGGAAAATGGAGCGGGTAACGGGAATTGAACCCGTAACTTAAGCTTGGGAAGCTCGCGTGATACCTTTTCACCATACCCGCGCTCTGGATCGTCGAAATAGCGCAGAGCGCGACGCTCTGCAAGAGCGTAGCGCAGGATCCGCATCCGGCAGCCGGCACGAAAAAGCCGCCCCGGCGTTGCGGGGCGGCCCTTTGTGCTCTGTGAGTGGCAAGATCGGCGATCAGCGCGGCAGGAGCACGCCTTCGACCACATGGATGACACCGTTCGATTGCATGACGTCGGCCTGGGTCACCTCGTAGGCATTGCCGTTTTCGTCAAAGATGAACACCCGATTGCCGGCCGTCACCTTGGCCGAGAGCGCATCGCCCGAGACCGCTGCGAAGTGATAGAAGTTGTCGCGGCTCTTGCGTGCCTCGCGGATGATGTCTTCGGCGGTCCAGCTGCCGGCCACCACATGCGCGGTCAGGATCTTGGTCAGCTGGTCCTTGTTCTCGGGCTTCAGCAGGGTCTCGACGGTGCCGTCGGGCAGCGCGGCAAAGGCGTCATTGGTGGGGGCAAAGACGGTAAAGGGGCCGGGGCCCGACAGGGTTTCGACCAGACCGGCGGCCTTGACGGCGGCGACCAGCGTGGTGTGATCGGCCGAGTTCACCGCGTTTTCGACGATGGTTCTGCTGGGGAACATCTTGGCGCCGCCCACCATCGGAACATCGGCGTCCGCCATTTCCATCGCCGCATCGGTTTCCATCGCCGCATCGGTTTCCATAGCGGCGTCACTTTCCATCGCCGCATCCTCGGCGGGCAGAAGCACGGTGTCGATGACATGGATCACGCCGTTCGATTGCTTGACGTCGGCGATGGTGACGGTCGCGGTCCGGCCCTGTTCGTCCTCGATCATGATCTTGTCACCCATATAGGTGGCTTGCAGGGTACAGCCGCCCACCGTCGAGACCGGATGGGTGCCACCATCGTCGTCGATCATGCCCTTGATCGCCATCGACATCGCATCGGCGGCCACCACGTGGCAGGTCAGCACCTCGGTCAATTCGTCCTTCATGCCAGGTTGCAGCAGCGCCTCGACGGTGCCGTCGGGCAGGGCGGCAAAGGCGTCGTTGGTGGGGGCAAATACGGTGAACGGTCCTTCGCCTGACAGCGTTTCGACCAGCCCGGCGGCCTTGACGGCGGCGACAAGCGTGGTGTGATCGGCGGAATTGACGGCGTTTTCGACAATCGTCTTGTCGGCAAACATCGCGGCGCCGCCAACCATCGGGTTTTCGGTTTCGGAATGGCTTGCGGCGAAGCCGGCAGTCGCCATGCTGGCGGCGAGCGCGGTCGCGGAAAGAATACGTGTCATGAAGGTGTCTCCCTTTGAAGTCGCCGCACCGTCATCGGCGCGGGATGCAAGGAAGTACGGGATCACCAACGAATTAGTTTACCTGGATCACGGTTACGTGATGCCGCGTGTCCCGCAGCGTGACGCCGCGAGACCGCGCTGGCGCGGAGTTACGGGGTAATCGCCGCATTGGTAAAGAGATAGTTGTCGGACCCGGAGTGACAGGCGATGCAGCCTGCATCGGCGCCCTTGGCCACCCGTCCCGCCAATTGCATCCCGGCCGGGTTCTGATCAAGCGTGCCGTCGGGCAGGTATTTCACCCAGAACCAATCCTGATTGTCCGCGTCATACCCTTGCTCGCGGCGGAACATGACGGTGATCGATCCGAGATGCTCTTCGGGCGCGGCCTGCACCTCGTCGGCCGAGACGCCCGCCGGGCCGTAGTTGCGCTTGACGATCAGCGTGCCGGTATGGCCATCGACGGTGCCTTCGGTGAAAAACGTCTCGAGCATCAGGCCATGCGGTTCGATACCCTCATAGGGGATCGCGTGGATCATGCCGTCGCCGACCATCCGCAGCTCTTCCATCACGCTCCAGAGATCGGCGGCATAGGCCGCGTCGGCCTCGGTGCCGAACGGCGCATCCTGCGCGTTGGCGGTGGCCGCGGCCGCTGCGAGCGCCAGAGCGAAAATATGTTTGGTCATCTCAGTGTCCTCCCTTTTGATTGCACCGATAATCTAGCGCTTTCGGCCGGTCGGACCCTGTCACGATTTCTCACCCGCCCGTGTGTCGGGGCAACTCAGGCGGTGGCAGTGATCAGGTGAACCTCGCAGGGCAGGGTAATGCCGGTTTCGGTCTCATAGGGGGGCAGCGCCGCCGCGATGCCGTCGACGATGACCCGGCGGTCCTCGGCGTCACCTTCGTGGTGGCGCAACAGAAACGATGCAGGCCCAAGATTGCCGGCCAGTTCGGCCACGTCGCGCGGCGTACCGGGCGGGCGGATCGGGATATTTTCGGTGACAGACCCCACGTCGGAAAACCCCGCGGCGGAGAGGATATCCCGCACCCGCGCCGCATCGCGAAAGGCCGTGGGGCCGGGGGCGGTCGGCTCGGCCTCGGGGGCCGGGCCGAGGCGGGCGGCGGCGATCCCGGCGGGGATCGCGAACCAGGGGATATGCGCCGGATCGCCCCAGCAGGCAAAGGCCAGACGCGCCCCGGGCAGCATGGCGCGGCGGATATTGGCAAAGGCGGCCTCGGGATCGGCAAAGAACATCACGCCGAACCGGGAAATCACCCGGTCGAACCGCGCGCCGCCAAAGTCATGCGTCTGCGCATCGGCCCGCAGAAAATCGATCCTGTCCGCGCCGGCAAAACGTTCGCGTGCCCGTGCCAGCAGCGGCGTGGAGATATCCGCCCCGGTAACATGACCGGTCGGCCCGACACGGGCCGCCGCCGCTCCGGTTGTCGCCCCGGCGCCACAGCCGATATCGAGCACCCGCTGGCCCGGCGCCAGCGCGGCCAGGGCGAGGACGCGGTCGAGCACCGCTGTCATCGAGGCGTCCATTGCCGCCTCATGGGTGATCCACTTGCGGCCCGCGTCGCTGCTCCAATAATCGGCCTGGGCGTCGTTGTCGGACATCTGCATTCTCCTGTTGCGCCGGCCCCGGGATCAGCCGCGCCGCCGGCGCCGCCGGCGGCCACCGCTTTCGCCATCGTCGCCGCCGGTGTTGAAGCTCACGTCAGGCAGGGTGACGTGTTTGAGCAGTTCCGGGAACGGATCGGTGGCATGCGGGATGGCATTGGCATTGACGAAATGCTCCTGGAATTTCGGCTCGATGGCGGTCTCGACCTTGGTGATCTGGCGCACCACCCGCTCGATCTCCTTGCGCGCGGCGATATTGCAGAGGGCGATCCGGGCGCCGGTGCCGGCGGCGTTGCCGGCGCTGGTCACCTTGTCGAGCGGCACGTCGGGGATCATCCCCAGCACCATGGCATGCAGCGGCGAGATATGCGCGCCAAAGGCCCCGGCCAGCACCACCCGATCCACCTTGTCCACGCCGCGGGTGTCCATCAACAGCCGCGCCCCGGCATAAAGCGCTGACTTCGCGAGCTGAATCGCGCGGATGTCGCCCTGGGTCACGGTGATGCGTGGCCCGCCCTCGGCGCTGGCGTCATGGATCAGATAGGCATGGGTGCGGCCCTCGGGGACCGAACGCGGGGTGCCGGTCTTTTCGGCGCCGCCAATCAGCCCCGAGGGATCGACAAGGCCCGCCAGCCGCATCTCGGCCACCGCCTCGATGATGCCTGAGCCGCAGATGCCGGTGATGCCAGTGGCCGCCGTGGCTTCGGCGAACCCTTCCTCGTCGGACCAGAGATCGCAGCCGATGACGCGGAACCGCGGTTCCTTGGTCTCGGGGTCGATGCGGATCGCCTCGATCGCGCCGGGGGCGGCACGTTGGCCGGAAGAGATTTGTGCGCCCTCAAAGGCCGGCCCGGTGGGCGAGGAACAGGCCAGAACCCGGCTCTTGTCGCCCAGCAGGATCTCGGCATTGGTGCCAACGTCGACCATCAGCGCCAGATCCTCGGATTTGCCCGGCTCCTCCGACAGCGCCACGGCAGCCGCATCGGCGCCGACATGGCCGGCGATGCAGGGCAGCACATAGGTCTTGGCGCGCGAGTTGATGGCGGTCAGGTCGAGTTCCTTGGCGTCAATCCGCAATGCCTCAGACGTCGCCAGCGCAAAGGGCGCCTGTCCCAGCTCGACCGGGTCGATGCCCAGCAGCAGGTGGTGCATCACCGGGTTGCAGACAAAGACCGTCTCGACAATCAGGCTGGCGTCGATCTCGGCCTCTTTGGCGATTTCCTCGGCCAGCGTGTTCAGCGCCTCGCGCACGGCGGCGGTCATCTCGACCTCGCCGCCGGGATTCATCATCGCGTAGGACACCCGGCTCATCAGGTCTTCGCCAAAGCGAATTTGCGGGTTCATGATGCCCGAGGATGCCTTGACCTCGCCGGTCTCGAGATCGGTCAGATGCGCCGCCACGGTGGTGGAGCCAAGGTCGATCGCCAGCCCGTAAAGCCCGGCCTCATGCAGCCCCGGCCAGATGTCGATGACGGTGGATCGCGCGGCCCGATGATCGTGATGCAGCGCCACGGTCACCCGCCAGTCGCCCTTGCGCAGAACCTTCTGAAGTTTGCCTATCAGGCTGAGGTCGGCGCGCAGGCCCTTGATATCCCATTGCTTTTCGAGCGCGCGTTCCAGCCGCTCGAAATCGCCGGTGGGTTCATGCATGTCGGGCTCTTCGACCTCCACGAAGAACAGCCGGGTGGCCGGATCCATGAGGATGGCGCGGGCGCTTGCCGCTTTGCGCACCACCTGCTTGTGCACCTGGCTTTCGGGCGGCACGTCGATCACCACGTCGCTCTGCACCGTCGCCTGACAGCCCAGCCGTCGCCCCGGTTTCAGCCCGCGCTTCTGGTCATAGCGCTCTTCGACGGCGTTCCACGCCGACAGCGCATCGGGCGCCACGGTCACGCCATGTTTGGAAAATTCGCCCACCCCCGGGGTGATCTGGCACTTGGAGCAGATGCCGCGCCCGCCGCAGACCGAATCCAGATCGACGCCCAGCTGCCGGGCGGCGGTCAGGATCGGTGTGCCGGCGGCAAAGCGGCCGCGTTTGCCGGAGGGGGTAAAGACGACAAGGGGATCTTGGGAGGACATGGGATTCTCTTTCGCGCGTTTGGCGCGACTATAGGCACGACAGGGCTGAGTAAAAGGCCCACAAGCGGCAAGCGCCGCCGCGGATACGTCAGCCGCCGGTGTCGTCCTCCAGCCAATGCAGGATTTCGCCGCGATTGCCGTCGAGATCGGGGGCCGGGCGTCTTGTGGTGCGGTCCTCCATGCCGGAGAGCTTGATCGGGTTGCCGGCGGCGGTAAAGGCGTGGCGACCGTTGCGGTCGAGCACGTCGACAACCATCCTGCGCGCCTCGATCTGCGGATCCTTGAGCACCTGGGCCACATCCTGGATCGGGGCGGTCGGAATGCCGGCGGCGCCGAGCTTGGCGATCCAGAAGGCGGCGGTATTGTCGAGCGTCACCGCCTCGATCAAACGTTTGAGAAGGCGGGCGTTTTTACAGCGCGCCGGGTTAGTGGCAAAACGCGGATCCTCGGCGATCGGCAGGGCGAGGCAGACGCAGAGCCGCTCGAAGAGCTGGTCGTTGCCGGCGGCGATCACAAACAGCCCGTCAGAAGCATGAAAGGTCTCGAACGGGGTGATCGACGGGTGGCGTGCGCCGGTCCGCCCCGGCGGTGTGCCGGTGGCGGTGGTGATGGCAATGGCATGTTCGAGAATGGCGAGCTGGCTGTCGAGCATGGCGACATCGATCTTGCGGCCCTTGCCGGTGGTCTCGCGGTCGAACAGCGCCGCCAGCACGCCCTGGGTCAGATACATGCCGGCCACGATGTCGCCGATCGAGGCGCCGACGCGCACCGGGTCGCCGCCGGCTTCGCCGGTGATCGACATCACTCCGCCACGCGCCTGGGCCACCATGTCATAGGCCGGACGTCGGGCATCCGGCCCGGTGTGGCCAAAGCCCGAGACCGCGCCGTAGATCAGTCGGGGATAGGCGGCGTGCAGATCGCGCCAGCCGTATCCCAGCCGCTCCATCACCCCGGGGCGGAAATTCTCGACAATCACGTCGGCGCGCGCCAGCAGCCGGTGAAAGACCGCACGGTCGTCCTCGGCCTTGAGATCGAGCGCGATGCTTTTCTTGGAGTGGTTGAGAGCCGAGAAATAGGCGCTCTTGCCATCCTTGAAGGGGGGAAAGGCGCGGGTGTCATCGCCGCTGCGGGGCCGTTCGACCTTGATCACCCGCGCGCCCAGATCGGCCAGCGTCATGGTGGCGAAGGGCCCGGCCAGCACATGGGTCAAGTCGAGCACGGTGACATTGGCAAGCGGATTGGGCATGGGCGAATCCCGGATATCTCGGCGTCAGTCTATCCGGCAAGTATGACCGTTATTTTGACGCCGGCGGCAAGGCGGCAAACCCGGCTGGGCTGAAATCGGCCGGGCAGGGGCCGCACGGGGCGGAAAATCGGGCAGCCACGGCCGCACGACCGCCGCACGAAACCCGGTTTTCCATTCCCGGCGCCGCGGTGTAGCATCCGCGCGAAACCGCTCCCCGACACCAGTACGAAAGCTCCCCGATGTCCCACTTGATCTTTGCCGACAGCCTCTCGCGGCTGGGAACCGAAAGCGCCTTCATGGTGCTGGCGCGCGCCTCGAAACTGGCGGCAGAGGGCCGCGAGATCATCAACCTGGGCATCGGCCAGCCGGATTTCCAGACACCCGAACATATCGTCGAGGCCGGGATCAAGGCGCTGCGCGACGGCCATCACGGCTATACCCCCGCCAACGGGTTGCCGGTGCTGCGCGAGGCGGTGGCGGCCGATCTGCATCACCGGCACGGTGCCGAGGTCAACCCCGACAACGTGGTGGTTGTGCCGGGCGGCAAGCCGACGATGTTCTTTGCCGTGCTGATGTTCGGCCAGCCGGGCACGGAAATCATGTACCCCAACCCCGGGTTTCCGATCTACGAGTCCGTCATCAAGTATTCCGGTGCGACCCCGGTGCCGATCCGCCTGCGCGAAGAGAACGGCTTTGCCTTTTCCGCCGAAGAGGTGCTGGGCCAGATCACCGACAGGACCCGGCTTATCATCATCAATTCGCCCGCCAATCCCACCGGCGGCGTCACCCCGCGCGAAGAGATCGACAAGCTGGTCGCCGGGTTGATGGAGCATCCGCAGGTGGCGCTTTTGTCGGACGAGATCTATTCCCAGATGCTCTATCACGGGCAGGAGCATGTCAGCCTGCTGCAATATCCCGAGATCCGCGACCGGCTGATCCTGCTCGACGGCTGGTCCAAGACCTATGCGATGACCGGCTGGCGGCTGGGCTTCGCGGTCTGGCCTGACGCGGCGGTCGATCATGTCACCCGGCTCTGCATCAACGACCATTCCTGCGTCAACGCCGCGGCGCAATATGCCGGTCTCGCCGCTCTGACCGGGCCGCAGGACGCGGTGCGCGACATGGTGGCCGAATTCGACAGCCGCCGCGCGGTGATCGTCGCGGCGCTGAACGATCTGCCCGGCGTGCGCTGTTCCGATCCGGGCGGGGCATTTTATGCCTTCCCGAATATCGAAGGTACCGGAATGAGCGCGATGGAGGCGCAGAACCGCTTTCTCGACGAGGCCGGGGTCGCGACCGTCGCCGGCACCTCCTTTGGCGCCATGGGCGAAGGCTATCTGCGCTTTTCCTACGCCAATTCCGAAGCGAACATCCGCAAGGCCATCGACCGCATCGGCGCCATTCTCTGACCGCTCAGGCTGAAACCGCGCCGCCCATGGCCCCGGCATCCTCGTAAAACGGGCAGGCGACACAATGGCCCGGCGCGGCCTCGAGCAGCGGCGGCCGGGCCTCGGCACAGCTCTCGCGGGCGATCGGGCAGCGGGTGCGAAACACGCAGCCCGACGGTGGGTCCATCGGTGAGGGCAGCTCGCCCTTGAGCACCGGCCGGTGCCGCGTCCGTTCCAGCCGTGGATCGGGGATCGGCACCGAGGAGATCAGCGCGCGGGTATAGGGATGTTTCGGCGCGCCGGTGACCTCTGCCGCAGTGCCGGTCTCGACGATGCGGCCAAGGTAGAGTACGTCGATGCGGCTCGAGATATGGCGCACCACCGAGAGGTCATGGGCGATGAACATCAGGCTCAGCCCCATGTCCTTTTGCAGCCCTTTCAACAGGTTGACCACCTGCGCCTGAACCGAGACGTCAAGCGCCGAGACCGGCTCGTCGCAGATCACCAGTTCCGGCTCGGTGATCAGCGCGCGGGCGATGCCGATGCGCTGACATTGGCCGCCGGAGAACTCATGCGGATAGCGGTTTTGCAGGTTGGGCAGGAGGCCCACGCGTTCCATCATCTCGCCGACGCGGCGGCGCTGTTCCTTGGCGTCGAGGTCGCCGCGATGGGTTTTCAGCGGTTCGGCGATGATCTGGCCGACGTTCATCCGGGGATCGAGCGCCGCCAGCGGATCCTGAAACACCATCTGCACATGGCGGCCATGGGCGCGGCGTTCGGCCGGCTTCAGGGCGGTGATGTCGCGGCCTTTCCACAACACCCGGCCGCCGGTGGGCCTGACCGTGCCGACGATGGCGCGCGCCAGCGTCGACTTGCCCGATCCGCTTTCGCCGACAAGGCCGAGGGTCTCGCCCCGGTGCACCGTCAGATTGGCCTTTGACACCGCCTGAAGCGCGTCTGGCCGGGTCCAGGGCATGGCGCCGCGTTTGGCAATGTCGAAGGTGACGTCGAGATCGCGGGTTTCCAGCAACACGTCGGTCATCGGTGAACATCCTCCCTTGCGGCGTGGCAGGCGCGCTTGCGGTCGGTGTCGAAAGACACCAGATCGGGCATCCGCTGCGGGCAGGGCTCATGCGCAAGCGGGCAGCGCGGGGTGAAGGGGCAGCCGCCCGCAAGGCCCAGCAGGTCCGGCGGATCGCCGGGAATGGTCAGCAAGTCCTCCTGCGGGATATCCAGCCGGGGCACGGCCGCCAGAAGGCCTAGCGTATAGGGGTGCGAGGGCGCTTCGAAGAGCTTGTCCGTGGGGCCGGTTTCCATCACCCGGCCGCCGTACATCACCATGGTTCGCTCGCAAGAGCCGGCGACAATGCCGAGGTCATGGGTGATCAGGATGATCGCGGTGCCGAATTCCTCGCGCACCTCGGTCAGAAGCTCCATGATCTGCGCTTGCACGGTGACGTCGAGCGCGGTGGTCGGCTCGTCGGCGATCAGCAGCGCCGGACGGCAGAGCAGCGCCATGGCGATCATGATCCGCTGCCGCATGCCGCCGGAAAACTCGTGCGGGTACATGCCCAGCCGGCGTTTGGCATCGGGAATGCGCACCGCGTCGAGCATCCTCGCGGCATCTTCCATTGCCGCGCGCTTCGACTTTCCGAGGTGCAGTTGCAGCACCTCGGCCATCTGGGTGCCGATCTTGAGATAGGGGTTGAGCGAGGTCATCGGATCCTGAAAGATCATTGCCACCCGTTCGGCGCGGACCTTGTTCAGCTTGGCCTCGGGCAGGTTGAGGATCTCCTGGCCCTCGATCTTGACCGAACCTTCCGAACGGCCATTGCGCGCGAGCAGCCCCAACATGGCAAAGGCCAGCTGCGTCTTGCCCGAGCCGCTTTCGCCGACAATCGCCAGCGTGTCGCGTTTCGCCAGATCGAGCGAAATGCCGTTGACCGCGCGCACCGTGCCATCGGGCGTGTCGAAGCTGACCGAGAGGTCGCGGACGGAGAGAAGGTGCTTTGTCATCTCAGCGGTCCTTCGGGTCAAGCGCGTCGCGCAGCCCATCGCCGACAAAGAAGAAGCCGAACAGCGAGACGACAAAGAAAGCAAGTGGAATCAGTAGCATCCAAAGTCCCTGGCGCATCTGGTCTGCGCCTTCGTTGATCAGCGCCCCCCAGGAGGTCAGCGGCTCCTGCACGCCGAGCCCGAGGAAGGAGATGAAGCTTTCGTAGATGATCATCGAGGGCACCAGCAGCGTCGCATAGACGATCACCACGCCCAGCAGGTTGGGCACGATATGGCGCAGGATGATGCGGAAGGGGTGCACGCCGGTGGCAATGGCCGCTTCGATGAAGTCGCGACCGCGCAGACTCAGCGTCTGGCCGCGGGCGATCCGCGCCATGTCGAGCCAGGAGATCAATCCGATGCCGATAAAGAGCATCAGGATCGACCGGCCGAAGACCACCAGCAACAGGATCAGCACGAACATGTAGGGCACCGACATCAGCACATCGACCACGCGCATCATCATGTTGTCGAGCCTGCCGCCGAAATAACCCGAGACCGCGCCATAGATCGTGCCGACCAGCACCGCGATCAACGCGCCCACGACGCCGACCATTAGGCTGATCTGGGTGCCCTGCACCGTGCGGGCAAAAAGATCGCGGGCCTGGGCATCGGTGCCGAACCAATGGCCGGTCTCGGAACAGGGCGGGATCTCGTTGTCGGGGCCTGACAGGAAACAGGGGCCGCCGGCGTCATCGACCTTGCCGAGGATCGACCAGTTGATTTCCTCGATGGAATGCTGCGCCACGAAGGGGCCGAAGATCGCGAATGCGGCCACGAGGCCCAGGACGATCAGCCCGCCGACGGCGGCGCGGTTGCGGAAAAAGCGCGCCCGGGCATCAGCCCAGAGCGAGCGGGGCGGGCCCATCGGCGCGGCGGCGGCGAGGGCGGCGGATTGAGAGCGGGAAACAACCATCTCAGTACCGGATCTTGGGGTCGATCCACGCGTAGAGGATATCGACCAGCAGGTTGAACAGAATGGTGAGCGCGCCGAGCAGCACCGTGATCCCCATCATCACGCCGTAATCGCGGTTGAGCGCCGAGGCGACAAAGAACTGGCCGATGCCGCCGGTGGAGAAATAGAGATCGATCACTACCGAACCGGTGATCATCCCCACGAAGGCCGGCCCGAGATAGGAGATCACCGGCAGCAGTGCCGGCTTCAGCGCATGGCGCAGCACGATGGTGCGCCCAGGCAGGCCCTTGGCGCGGGCGGTGCGGATGAAGTTCGAGGTCATCACCTCGAGCATCGAGGCCCGCGCAATCCGCGCGATCGAGGCCATGAAGGAGGTCGAGAGCGCGATCACCGGCATGATCAGGTATTCGATCTGCCCGCCCTGCCAGCCGCCGCCGGGCAGCCAGCCCAGCCAGAGGGTGAAGACGAGCACCAGGATCGGCGCCATCACGAAGTTGGGCAGCACCTGCGCGCCGATGGAAATGCCGACGGCGAAGTAATCGAGCCAGGTGTTCTGCCGGATCGCCGCGACAACGCCCAGCGTGCCGCCGACGACAACGGCGACAAGGAAGCTCCAGAAACCATAGGTCAGGGTGACCGGAAATCCCTGTTCGATCAGGTCGTTCACGTCCTGATCGCGGTATTGGAACGAGGGGCCGAAATCGAACTGGGTGACGATCTTCCAGATATAGGTGCCGATCTGGGCGAGGAACGGCCGGTCGAGGCCGTATTCCCGCTCGAGATTGGCCAGCACGGCCGGCGGCACCCCGCGGTCCGAGGCAAAGGGGCTGCCCGGCGCGGTGTACATCAGGACAAAGGTGAGCACGATCAGGATCAAAAGGACCGGGATCGCGAACAGAAGGCGGCGAAGGATGAAGGCTGTCATGCGGAGTGTGTGGCGCCAGGGCAGGCAAGCTCAGCCCGCCCTGGCGCGCACCTGTTACTCGGCCGCGGCGCGGTAGAGATCGCGCACGTACCAGTTGTTCTCGGCGTTCTCCATCGGCCAGTTCCTGACCTCCGGGTTCAGCACGAAGTTCTGGGTGTAGTGGTAGATCGGGATGATCGCCATGTCGCGGGCGAGCACCTCTTCCGCCTGGGTGTAGAGCGGCTGCGGATCATCGGCCTTGGCGGCCTCGTCCATCAGCTGGTCGAACTCTTCCGAGATGTATTTGCCGTCGTTGTTGGCATTGTTCGAGGTCAGCAGGTCCAGGAAGGTCGAGGCTTCGTTGTAATCCGCGCACCAGGCCGAGCGTGCGATGTCGAATTGCTGATTGCCGCGAATGTCGAGGTAGGACTGCCATTCATAGTTCGACAGGGTGATGTTGACGCCCAGCGGTTTCCACATCTGGCTGACCGCGATGGCGATCTGCTTGTGGTTTTCCGAAGTGTTGTAGATCAGGTCGAGATCAAGCGGGTTGTCGGGGCCATAGCCCGCCTCCTGCATCAGCTCCATGGCCTTTTCCATCCGCGCGTCCTGCGACATCTGCGAATAATCGATGGTCGGCAGTTCGAAATCGGCGGTCGCCCAATGGGTAAAGCTGTAGGCGGGCTTCTGACCGGCCTGTAGGATCTGGTCGGTGATCACATTGCGGCGCACCGCATAGCTCAGCGCCTTGCGGACCTTGGGATCCTTGAGCGCCTCGTGCCCACTCTCGGACTGGTTGAAAGTGTAGTAGTAGGAACAGAGCCGCGGCACCGCATGGGCGGTCTCGGGGCTTTCCTCTTCGAGATCGGGATAGGAGCCGGCGGGCAGGTCGTCCATCATGTCGAATTCGCCGGCCTGAAAGCGGCTCAGCGCCTGATTGGCGTCATTGATGACATAGCCATAGACCTCGTCGATGATGACATCCTCGGCGCCCCAGTATTCCGGGTTCCGCTCGAGCCGGAAGAATTCGTTGACCCTGATTTCGGCCAGGGTATAGGCGCCATTGACCACGATGTTCTCGGGGTCGGTCCAATCGGCGCCATGCGCCTCGATGGTGGGCTGATGCGCCGGCATCAGGGTGTAATGCACCGCCATCTGCGGGAAATAGGGCAGCGGCTGGGTCAGCGTGACCTCGAGCGTATGGTCATCCACGGCGCGCACGCCCAGCGTGTCGGTGGCGGCGTCTCCGGCAATGATTTCCTTGGCGCCCTGCATCTGGGTCAGCTCGACATACCAGGCATATTCCGAGGCGGTGGCCGGATCGGCGGCCCGGCGCCAGGCATAGACGAAGTCATGGGCGGTGACCGGATCGCCGTTCGACCACTTGGCATTGTCGCGCAGCGTGAAGGTCCAGGTCTGGTTGTCCTCGCTCGACCATTCGGTGGCGACGCCGGGGCGCAGGGTGCCGTCGGCATTCTGGGTCAGCAGCCCTTCGAAGATCTGACGCGCCACATGGCCGCCGGCGGTTTCCTCGATCAGTTGCGGATCGATGGTCGGGAACTGGTCGAGCAGACGATATTTGAACACCTGGGTTTCAGCCAGGGGTTCGCCGGTTTCGGGGTGCGTATCCTGTGCGGCAAGCGTGGTGCCGCTGGCGGCCAGCAGGACTGCGGCGGCCGTTGTCAGCAAAAGATGGCGTGTCATTGTCGAGATCTCCCTTTCTCGCGATTGCGTCCGGGCCTCTTTTGTCGCGGGCCCGTGAGACAGACGCCAAACATCACCAAGATCGTGTCGATAGTCCAGAGCTGAGAACTTTCATGCTCTGGTTGACGTCGCGTGGCCGCCGGCGTGCGGCAATTTTTCGCTGAGCCTTACTCGGCGGCCTTGGCCGAGGGGACCGGCGAGAGATGCAGACTGTTGCCGCCGAGCCCGCGAAACGCCCGCTGGCGACAGCTCAGCACGATGATCTGAAGATCGCCGGCCTGGCGGTGCAGCGCGTCGAACATGCGCTCGATCCGGTCGTCATCGGTAAAGACCAGCGCATCGTCGAGGATCACCGGCGCCGTCCGCCCGGTTGCCGCCAGCAGCCGGGCAAAGGCCAGCCGCACCAGCAACGCCACCTGTTCCTGGGTGCCGCCCGAAAGGATGGTGATCGGCTCTTCCCGGCCATCGCGCACCAACGCGTCGGGCAGCAGCGAGCTGTCGCCCCAGGTCAGCTCGGCCTCAGGCCAGAGCAGGTGCAGCAGCGGCTTCAGCTCGCGGGCGATGGGGCTGAAATAGCGCTCCCGCGCTTCGGTGCGGGCGGCTTCGAGCGCCCCCTCGAGCCGGATCAGCACATCCTTTTCATGCGCGATCCGCGCCAGCGCGGCCTCGGCGATTTCAAGTTCCTGCCGGGTTTCCTCCAGCCGTTCCTCGACCGCCTCGCCGGAGGAGCGGCCGATGCGTTCGTCGAGCCGGGCCAGCAGCGGCTTCAGCCGGGTGATCTCTTCCCTTGCGTTCCGTTCGACCGATGTGGCGCGGCTCAGCGCCGCTTCGGTGCTGGCCAGATCGGGGGCGCCGCGGGCCTTGTCGGCATGGCGGGTCTCAGCCGCGCGCAGCGCCGTTTCCGCCTGATGCAGTTCTGCGGCCAGCGTCACTTCGGCGCTGTCGCCCAGCCGGGCGCGGGCTGTTTCGGCGCGGGCCAGCCGGTCTTGCAGAGAGGTCAGCGTGGTGTCGCTGCGGGTCGCTTCGTTGCGGGCATCGGCGAAGTGGTCGGCGGCGGTCTGATGTGCGATGCGGGCGGCGTCAAAGGCCTGTCTCGCGGCGCTCAACGCCTGTTCCGCCGCCTCGGGATCGGGCGCCTCGGCCCGGTCTTCGGGCTGCGGAATGGCGGCCAGCGCCGCGCGCAATTGATCGATGCCGTCGGGCGCGAGACTGGCCAGGACCGCGCGGGCCTCGCCGGCCCGGCGTTCGGCGGCGACGCGGGTTTCGCCCGCCGCGCGGGCGGCCTCGAGGGTCTCGACATCCAGTGACTCGAGCGCATTGCGCAGCGCCTGCGCCGCCGCCTCGACCGAGGTATCGTCGTGCTGGCCTTCGCCCGGGCGCACCTCGAGCGTGCCGATGCCGGCGATGGTCAGTTGCGTGGAGCGGGGCAGGGCGGTGGCCGTGCCCTCGGGCAGGGCGCGGTCGCCCAGCGATATGGCGCCGTCCTGTCCCGGGGCGTAGCGGGCAATGACTTGAGTGGCCGTAGCTTCGCGCGCGGCCTTGGCCGTGGCATGGGCGGTGGCGAGGGTTTCGAGCCGGCGCAACGCCGTGTCGTCGGGGCCCTGACGCGCGGCGGCGGCGGCGTCTTCCATGGCGCTGCGGGTCTTTTCGGCCTCGGCGATGCGCGCGGTGAGGGCGCGCCTGCGGTCGGCACCGTCGCGCGCCGCCTGGGCGCGCAGGGCGGCGGCGCGCTGTGTTTCCGCTTCGGTCAAAGCCTCTTGCGCGGTGGCAAGATCACCTTCGGCGGCATCCCGGGCCGCGCGGGCGGTCTCGGCCGTGGCACGGGCCTGCGCCGCTTCCTGCTCGGCCGCCGCAAGGAGCCTGGCCGCCTCGCCATGTTCGGCCAGCGTTTCGCGCAGGGTATCCAGGCGGGCGCGGGCGGTCTCTGCGGTGAGCCGGGCGGTCTGGAGCTTCTGCGCCTCGGCGGCGACATCTTCGGCATGGCGTTTGGCGGCGGTATGTGCCGCCTCGGTCGCCTCGAGCCGGGCGCGGCGTTCTTCCACCGCCTCGGGCGCCTCCCAGGCATGCAGCTCGCGCCGGGCTCGCTTGCGCTCGGCAAGGGCCGCGTGCAGCGCCTCCGCCGTTGCAGCGAGACTGTCGCGCCGCTCGGTCAGCGTTTCCACCCGGTCGAGCGCGGCGCGCCATGGGCCGCCCTTGCGCGGATTGCGGTTCTTGCCGGTGGCAAGATCGTCGAGTTCGGCGCGGCATCTGGCCAGCGCCATGTCCATGCGCCGCCCGCCGGTCATCTGCTCGACCTCTTCGCCGACCGAAGTCATCAGATCGCGCCGTGCCTCGAGCGCCAGCTTCTGCTCCTTGGTGGTGCCGCCTGTCAGCTCGGTCATGCCCTGCCGCACCCAGATCAGCCCCGAAGGCCCGCCCCCGTCACCGCCCAGAAGTTCGGCGATCCAGGCCTCGGCCTCATCGGCCTGGGCGATCAGCGTGCCGTCGCGGTGCACCGTCGCGGCGGCCTTGCCAAGCCAGCGTTTGAACAGGGTGAAGCGCCCCGCCTCGGTCTCGACCGTGACGCTGACCTCGGGCGATCCGCCGGCATGGGGCCGCAGCGCGGTGACCTCCTTGTCACGCGAGCCATGCGGTTTGAAAAACAGCGCCTGTATCGCGTCGAACAGCGTGGATTTACCGTGTTCATTCGGTGCACAGAGCAGGTTGAGCCCGTCGTCGATGGCATCGATCGCCACCGGATCGGTGAAACGGCGGACATTGTTGACGGTGATGGCGCGGAGCTTCATTGCGCGTCCTCCCGAACATAGGCGTAGAGCCGGGCAAGCGCATCCCCGGCCACCTGCCGATCCTGGTGCGACAGGGTTTCGGATTGCGCCGCCTCCTGCAAGCTCTCGGCGGCCAGCCGCAAGGCGCCGGCGCGGTCGATCTCGTCGAGGTCGCCGGCATCGTATTGCGTGCCGAGTTCGTCGGTCAGCAGCTCGAAATGCGCGAAATCGGGGGCGACCCGATCCGCCGCGTGGCGCAGATCGGCCTGATCCGACAGCCCGGCCCAGCCATTGGCCCGCACCCGCAACAGCACGTCGCGCCGCCCGGTTTCGGGCAGGATCGTCGCCAGCGCCTGCGCCGCGTCCTGCCGCGGGTGCAGCGCCAGCGGGCGCTCGGTCCAGAGAAAGGCGCCGGTCTCGACTTCTTCGACCTGCGGCGGGGCGCCGGGGCCCTCAAGCGTGACCGCAAGGCAGACGCCGCGCCGGCCATGCTTGAAACGGTCCTGCTCGGGGCTGCCGCAATAGTGCACCCGGTCCGAGACCGGCAGCCGCCCGTGCCAGTCGCCCAGTGCCAGGTAGTCGAGCCGCGCGCTGCGGTCGCGGTCGGGGGCGATGGCCTCGCCCGAGCCGGTGAAATCGGTGACGCCGCCATGGGCCAGCCCCACGCGCATCCGGCCGGCCTCGCTTTCCATGCGCACCAGCGGCTCGGTCGGATCGCTGGCCCCGGCGCGAAAGGCCACCGGTGCCGGCAGCAGCGTGGCCACGTCGCCCAGTGGTTGCGGGTCCGCCTCGGTGAGCGCCACGACATTGGCGGGCGCGTCGCGGCGGATCGCCTCCCAGAGCGGCTCGGCATCGCGCAGGTTGTCGTGGTTGCCGGGCAGGAGCCACCAGGTCACGCCGCCGGCTTCGCCCATCGCCGCCAGCGCCTGCCGGATCACCGCAGGCGAGGGCGTGGCGGTGTCAAAGGTGTCGCCGGCCAGCAGGACATGGCCGGCATCGCGGGACTGCGCCACCTCGGCCAGCCGGGCAATCGTGCCATGGCGAGCCTCCATCAACCGGCCGCGGATGTTGCCGTCTTCGGGCTGTGGGATATTGGCGAACTTGCGCCCGATATGCAGGTCGGACGCATGGATGAAGCGCAGGGTCATGGCGGCACACTCCGGCAACTGGGTATCGGCGCCTTTATCGGCCGGGACGCCCGCAACCGCAATCAATCAGCCGGATTTCATGTGCCGCCTCATCCCGGTGCCGGTTGTCTGTGGTCGCGCGCGCCGAGCCAGTTCATCGCCAGCAGCGCGCAGAGCAGCAGGGCGCCCGCGATCTCGATCTGGAGGCTGGGCCAGAATACCGCGATCATCCCTGGCACCACCAGCAGCCGTGCCCAATGCGGCATCGGGCCGAAGAGATAGGCCTCGAGCGCGGCGGCAAAGGCGGTCAGCGCCAGGATCGCGATAAAGCCGTTCCAGAGCACCAGCGGCACCGGCCCGCCTTCGATGATCGACGGGTTGTAGACCATGAAGAGCGGGATCAGGTAGAGCCCCTTGGCGTATTTCCACGCCTGCACCGAGGTCTCCATCGGCGAGGCATTGGCAATCGCCGCGCCGGCAAAGCCGGCGAGCGCCACCGGTGGCGTGACGTTGCTGTCCTGGCTCCACCAGAAGACCACCAGATGCGAGATCAGCAGCGGAATGCCGAATTCCTCGGTCAGCGCCGGGCCGACGAGGATGATCAGCACGATATAGGCCGCGGTCACCGGCAGCCCCATGCCGAGGATCAGGCTGGCGATCACCACCAAAAGCAGCGCCAGCAGCAGGTTGCCATTGGAAAAGGCCAGCATCATCGCCGAGAACTTCAGCCCCAGCCCGGTCAGGCCGACGACGCCGACGACGATCCCGGCCACGGCGCAGGCCATCGAGACGGCAACGGCATTGCGCGCGCCCAGCTCCAGCGCCTCGAGCGTCTTGGCAAAGCCTGCCCTGGCCAGCGCCACCAGTCCGGCCAGCGTCGGGCCGGCGGCGAAATATTGCATCAGCCCGCGCAGCACCGCGGCGCCGATCACCGCGAGGATGGCGTAAAAGCCGACGCGCATCGGCGAATAGCCGACCACCAGCAGCCAGACCAGCGCCACCAGCGGCAAGAGGAAATGCCAACCCTCGGCCAGCACCTCGCGCACCCGGGGCAGATCAGCCGAGGGAATGCCCTTCATGCCCTGTTTGACGGCGGCGATATGCACCAGCAGATAGACCGCGCCGAAATAGAGGACGGCCGGAAAGATCGAGACCAGCACGATCTCGATATACGGCACGCGGGTGAATTCGCTCATCAGAAAGGCGCCGGCGCCCATCAGCGGCGGCATGATCTGGCCGCCGGTCGAGGCCGCGGCCTCGATGCCCCCGGCCTGAGCCGGGCGGTAGCCGAGGCGTTTCATCAGCGGGATGGTAAAGGCGCCGGTGGTCACCACATTGGCGATCGCCGAGCCCGAGATCGACCCCATGCCGGCCGAGGCGATCACCGCCGCCTTGGCCGGGCCGCCGCGCTGGCGGCCGGTGGCGGCATAGGCCAGGTCGATGAAGAACTTGCCGGCGCCGGTGACTTCGAGGAAGGCGCCGAACAGCACGAAGACAAAGATGAAGGTGGCGGCCACGCCCAGCGGCAGGCCGAAGATGCCCTCGGCGCCGAGGGTCATCTGGCTGGCCAGCCGGTCCAGCGTATAGCCCCGGTGGTTGAGGATGCCGGGCATCCAGTCGGCCAGCCAGGGCAGTTCGCCGCGCGACCCGGCAAAGGCGTAGAGAATGAACATGGCGCCGATGATCGTCATGCCGAGGCCGATGGCGCGCCGCGCCGCCTCGAGCACCACGAGGGTGGTGATGACGCCGACGACGACATCCTGCTGCCGCGGGATGATGGCATTGGCGATGGCGTCGATATTGGCCGGCACCCAATAGCCGACCAGCACGCCACAGGCGATCAGCGGCCCGTCGATGGCCCAGCCGACCAGCCCGCGCGGCCGGTTGCCGGTGACCGGATACATCAGGAAACAGAGTACCAGAATGAAGCCCAGGTGGATCGGCCGCTGAAAGAACAGCCCCAGCGGCTGGATGCCGGCGGCATAGAGCTGGAACAGCGACAGGGTGATGGCGACGATGGCGATCGCCATCAGCACCGAGCGCGGCTGGCGGTCGGCGCCGGGCGCCTTGACTTCATAGGTGTCGGTCATTCGGGGTCTCCCGGTTGCAGAGCGATCCGGACCCGCTGGCGCGCGGCGCGGGCCGAAAGCGGGATTTCGGCGTTACCTGCAACGATCCTGTGATTGACGGCAGCGCGGCCGGGGCGGAGCACATAGGCATCCCCCGGGACCGGCTCGTCGATGTCTTCGATCCAATAGCCGCCGGCGCCGTCGGAGACCTGCCGCCCCCGGCCGGGCAGATGGCCGAGACCGGCGGCGAAATCGGGCTGGTGCGAGCGCGTGAGCACCATGCGGCCCTGGCGGTTCTGGTAACAATCCTGCACCGGAAAGCCCTGCACCGAATGGTTCCACAGCACGCACCATCCACCGCCCTCGGCGACGGCAATGCGGCCGACCTCGGTGCCGTCGGGCAGGGTGGCGGTCAGAACGCCGGCCTGGACGGTCGAAACGGTGAGGAAGAGGGCCGCAAGCCCTCTTCCGAAAGCGCCGATCACGGGCGCAGATGGTCGGGAACGGTGGCGCCGGCTTCCTCGAAATAGCGCAGCGCACCGGGGTGCAGCGGCACCGGGGTGGCGTTCATCGAGAATTCGATCGTGGTCTCGTTCGCCGCCGGGTGCACCGCCTGCATGTCGGCAATGTTCTCGTACATCGCCTTGGTGATCTGATAGACGGTGTCCGCGTCCATCTCGGACGACACCACCAGCACGTTGGGCACGCCCACGGTGGACACTTCATCATCGACGCCCTGATAAACGCCGCCCGCGAGCTTCAGCGGGGCAAAGGTCTCGTCGGCCGCATCGGCCGCCGCGAGCTGTTCGTCATTGAGGCCGATCATGCGGATCGAGTTGGTGGTGGCGAGGTTGAGGATCGACGAGGTCGGCGCGCCGACGCTCCAGAAGCCGGCGTCGATATCGCCGTTGTTGAGCGCATCGGCGGTTTCGTTGAAGTTCAGCCTCTGGGCGTCGAAATCATCGAAGCTGATGCCATTGGCCTCGAGCAGGGTGCGGGCGTTGACCTCGGTGCCCGAGCCCGGTGCACCGACCGAGACGCGCTTGCCCTTGAGATCGTCGAGCCCCTCAATGCCGCTGTCGGCCAAGGTCACGATCTGCACCATATTGGCATAAAGCGAGCCCACGGCGCGGATCATCGGCAGCTGCTGGCCCTCGAAACGGCCAGTGCCGGTATAGGCCTGCTGCACGGTGTCGGCGAGGCCGATGGCGAAATCGGCGTCGCCGGTCGCGATCAGCCCCATATTCTCGACCGAGGCGCCGGTGACCTCGGCGGTCGCGCTGTAGCCGTCGACGTGATTGTTGATCACCTCGGCCAAGCCGCCGCCCATCGGGTAATAGACGCCACCGGTGCCGCCGGTGGCGATCGAGAGCTGCATCTGCGACAGCGCCGGGGTGGCGGCGACCAGCGAAGCAATGGCAAAGTATCTGGCAAGTTTCATGTTATTGTTCCTCCCGTTTGATTTATGCCTGCCACCGTATCTTTCGGCAGAGATTATTCAAGAGGAACAAGCGGGAAGTCGGGGCGGGGCGATCTGTGCGGGTTTTGCGGCGCAGGCGGGGGCGCGGGGCAGGGTGAGGCCCCGGCGCGGCGGCCGGGACGCGCGAGAGAATCGACGGGCAACGGCCTGTCGCGTCCCGGACCCCGATCCGGGACCTCCTGGCCCGCACGAACGCCCGGCCCGCGCGGCGGCCGGGACGCGCGAGAGCAACGACGGGCGGCGGCCTGTCCCCGCGTCCCGGACCCCGATCCGGGACCCCCTGGCCCGCACGAACGCCTGGCCGGCACAAACGCCCGGTCTCGGGGCTGCGCGTGGCTCAGCCCCGGTGACCCACGGCAAGCCCGACCCCCTTCGGCTTCGGCAGGCCGGCATGGGCCTCGGCAAAGCGGCCGAGCGCTCCGGCGACCTCCGCCGACGGCGGCGCGCTGCGGCGGGTGGTCATGTCGACATGCAGGAGCAGCGTTTCGACCGTGGCGGCCAATGTGCCGTCCGCCATCAGCAGACGGTGGAACAGATGCATCTTCTTGCCGGCACCCGCGAGCACCTGGGTCGTCACAGTCACCCGCCCGCCGGCGCGCATTTCGGCCAGGTAGCGGACGTGGTTCTCGACCGTGAAATAGCTGCCGCCCGCCGCCACATAGGCGGCATCGGCGCCGATCATCTCCATGAAACGGTCGGTGGCCTGGCAGGAGACCTCGACATAATGCGCCTCGTTCATGTGGCCGTTGTAGTCGGTCCAGCTCTGCGGGATCACCCGGTCCACCGTCACCGGCAGGTCGGCGGGCGCGGCATCGGGCAAGGCCGCCTCATGCGCGGTGATCGTGCCGCCGGCGCCGCTGCCGGACTTGCGCAGGGCCCGCATCATGCCGACAAGGTTGTCGTCGCGCAGCCGCTCGAGATCGCGGATAGAGAGATGCCCGGATTGCGCCTCCGATTGCCCGGCGATCAGGTCGACCAGCTCGGGCGTGAACTCGGGCACATCCATCAGCTTGGTCCAGGGCCATTGCAGCGCCGGGCCGAACTGCGCCAGGAAATGCTTCATCCCGGCCTCGCCGCCGGCGATGCGATAGGTCTCGAACAGCCCCATCTGCGCCCAGCGCAACCCGAAGCCCATGCGGATCGCCTCGTCGATTTCTTCGGTGGTGGCGATGCCGTCCTTGACCAGCCAGAGGCTCTCGCGCCAGACCGCCTCGAGCAGCCGGTCGGCGATATGGGCGTCGATCTCCTTGCGCAGCGTCAAGGGAGACATACCGATCTCGCGCAGCACCTCTGCCGCCCGCGCGCAATGCCCGGCCTCGCCCACCAGTTCGACCAGGGGCAGCAGGTACACCGGGTTGAACGGATGGGCGACGATCACCCGCGCGCCCTCGGCGGTCAACTGCGAGGGGCGGAAGCCCGAGGTCGACGAGCCGATCACCGCCTCGGCATCGGCGGCCCGGGTGATCGCGTCATGCACCCGGTGCTTGAGGTCGAGCCGTTCGGGCACGCTCTCCTGCACCCAGAGCGCGCCGGCCACGGCCGCGTGCAAATCCGAGTGATAGCTCAGATTTCCCTCGGGTGGCAGCGCCTTGTCATAAAGCGCGGGCAGGGCCCGGCGGGCGTTGGCCAGCACCTCGTCGATCTTGCGCCGCGCCTCGGGGTCGGGGTCGAAGACCGCCACGTCCCAGCCATTGAGCAGAAAGCGCGCGGCCCAGCCGCCGCCGATGACGCCGCCGCCGATGATCGCTGCCTTGCGGGTCATGCGGCACCTCCTTGCGGCGCGCGTTTCACCAGCCCCAGCCTGTCGCGGACCTCTGCCGGGCCGATCACCTTTGCCCCCATGTTCTCGACAATCGTCACCGCGCGGTCGACCAGCTGCGCGTTGGTGGCCAGCACGCCCTTGTCGAGAAAGAGGTTGTCCTCCAGCCCGACGCGCACATTGCCGCCGGCCAGTACCGCGGCGGCGGCATAGGGCATCTGATCGCGGCCCAGCGAAAACGCCGACCAGGTCCAATCCTCGGGGATGTTGTTGACCATCGCCATCAGGGTGTTGAGATCATTGGGCGCGCCCCAGGGCACCCCCATGCAGAGCTGCACCAGCGCCTGCGGTGCCAGGGTGCCCTCTCGCACCAGCTCCTTGGCAAACCAGAGATGGCCGGTGTCGAAAGCCTCGATCTCGGGCTTCACCCCCAGGTCAGTCATCATCCCGCCCATGGCGCGCAGCATGCCGGGCGTGTTGGTCATCACGTAGTCGGCCTCGGCAAAGTTCATCGTACCGCAATCGAGCGTGCAGATCTCGGGCAGGCAGGCGCGGACATGCGCCATGCGTTCACCCGCGCCGATCATGTCGGTGCCGGTCTCGTTCAGCGGCAGCGGCGCCTCGGGCGCGCCAAAAACCATGTCGCCGCCCATGCCCGCCGTCAGGTTCAGCACCACGTCGACTTCGGCGGCGCGGATGCGTTCGGTCACTTCGCGGTAGAGCTCCAGACGGCGCGAGGGCGCGCCGGTCTCGGGGTCGCGGACATGGCAATGCACCACCGCCGCGCCGGCCTTGGCGGCGTCAATGGCGCTCTCGGCGATCTCGGCCGGGCTGCGCGGCACATGCGGGCTTCTGTCCTGCGTGCCGCCCGATCCGGTCACCGCGCAGGTGATGAAGACGTTGCGATTCATGTTCAATGGCATCTATTTCCCCTTCCAAACGGGATCGCGTTTTTCGGCAAAGGCGCGGGCGCCTTCCTTCTGGTCCTCGGAGCGATAGAGCCGCTCGACCGTGGCGAACTGGCTCTTGGTGATGCGGTTCATCGCATCCTGGAATTTCATGCCCTCGGCCTCGCGCACCACTTCCTTGATCGCCGCCTGGACCAGTGGCGGCCCGGCGGCCAGCAGATCGGCCAGTTTGCGGGCTTCTGCCATCAGTTCGCCGGCCGGATAGACGTGGTTGATCAGCCCCCAGCGCGCCGCCTCTGCGGTGTCGAGCCAGCGGCCGGTCAGCAGCATTTCCATCGCAATGTGATAGGGAATGCGCTTGGGCAGCTTGACCGAGGCGGCATCGGCGACGGTGCCCGAGCGGATCTCGGGCAGGGCAAAGCTGGCGTGATCGGCGGCGAGGATGATATCGGCCGACAGCGCCAGTTCCAGCCCGCCACCACAGCAGATGCCGTTGATCGCGGCAATCACCGGCTTGTTCAACCCGCGCAGCTCCTGCAAGCCGCCAAAGCCGCCGACCCCATAGTCGCCGTCCACCGCGTCGCCTTCGGCGGCGGCCTTGAGATCCCATCCGGGGCAAAAGAACTTTTCGCCGGCCGCGGTCAGCAGCGCCACCCGCAACTCGGGATCGTCGCGAAACGCGGTAAAGACATCGCCCATGATCCGGCTGGTGGCCAGATCGATGGCATTGGCCTTGGGCCGGTCCAGCGTCACTTCCAGCACATGGCCGCGGCGGTGGGTCTTGATCGGGCTTTCGGTCATCATTCCTCTCCGGTTCGGATCAATGCGTCCGCCGCCACCGCGCCGGTGGCGGTGCAGATCAGCGGGTTGATTTCAAGTTCCTGCGGCAAGGTTCTGGCTACATGGGCCTGCACCGCCATCACCGCGTCAAGCAGGGAGTCGATGTCGGCGGCGGGGCGCCCGCGATAGCCTTGGAGCAGCGCCGCGATCCTGAGTTGCGAGAGCGCCTGGCGCAAATCCGCGCGGCTGGCAGGCACCAGCAGCGAGACCCGATCCTCGAGGATTTCGGTCAGCGTACCACCCGCCGCCAGGGTGAGGACATAGCCATGCGCCGGATCGGCGACGACGCCGATCAGCACTTCGGCGAGGCCGTCGGTCACCATCTCCTCGACCAGAAAGCTCTGCGCCGGCATGTCCGCCGCCGCCCGGGCCACGGCGTCGGGCGTGGCCAGCCCCAGCACCACCGCCCCGGCCTCGGTCTTGTGCGCGATGCCGCAGCCTTTGAGCACCACCGGGCATCCGATGCGCGCCGCTGCGGTGGCGGCGCTCTCGGGGGTTGCGGCCGGCGCCGAAGCCGGGATGCGCAGCCCGTCGGCGGCCAGGGCCGCCTTGGCCTCGGCCTCGCTCAAAGTCCGGCCCTGCGGCGCGACCGGCGGCACCAGCAGCGGCGCGCCCTCGGCCGGGCGCATCCGGGCGGCGGCGGAAAGGGCGGCGATGGCCTCGGCCATGCCGCCGAAAGAAAGGATGCCGTTGTCCATCAACCGCAAAGCAACCTCTTCCGGCAAGGTCTCGGGCAGGGAACTGACCAGCGCCAGGGGGGTGCCGGTCGCATCCCGGGCGCGTTCCATCGCGGTGATCACCGGCGTCCAGGCGCCCGGGTCGCAGCGATCGGCGCGGGGAAGGTCCAGCACCACGCAGCCCAGTGCCAGATCGCCGCCCGTCATCGCGCTGAACACCGTGGTCATCGCCGGGATGTCGCCCCAGATATAGGTGTGGTAATCCAAAGGGTTGGCCAGCGCCACCCTGGGCCCGAGCACGCGCCGCAAGGCCGCCCGCCGGGTGGCGTCGAGCGGCGGAAAGACCAGCCCGGAGCCTTCCGCCATATCCGCCATCAGGCTGGCTTCGCCGCCGGAACAGGACATCGAGGCGATGCGGTTGGAGGTCAGCGGCCCGGTCACATGCAGGAGCTTGAGCGTTTCGAGCAGGACCGGCAGGGAAGCCACCTGGCCGATCCCCAGCCGGTGCAACAGCGCCTGCGCGCCGGCGTCGCTGCCGGCCAGCGACGCGGTATGAGTTACCGTGGCCGCGCGCGCCTGATCGGATCGACCGATCTTGAGCGCCACCACCGGTTTGCCCAGCGCCTGCGCCTCGGCCGCCATCGCCTCGAAGGCCCGCAGATCGTCGATCCCTTCGATATGCAGCCCCAGCGCCGTCACCCTCGGGTCGCGCAACAGCGTCTGTGACACGTCCGACAGGCCGGTCTGCGCCTGGTTGCCGACGGTCACCACATAGGCCAGCGGCAGCCCGCGCGCCTGCATGGTCAGGTTGATGGCGATGTTCGACGATTGGGTGACAATCGCCACGCCGCGCGCCACCGGCAGGCCGCCATGCTGATCGGGCCAGAGCGCCGCGCCGTCGAGGTAATTGAGAAAGCCGTAACAATTCGGCCCGAGCAGCGTCATGCCGCCCGCCGCCTCCAGCAAGGCCGCCTGCAACCGGGCGCCATCCGCGGTCTCGCCCCGGGCCTCGCGAAAGCCCGAGGCGAAACAGACCGCGCCGCCCGCGCCCCGCGCCGCCAGCGCCCGCACCACCGCGACGGTCGCTTCGCGGTTGACCCCGACAAAGGCCGCATCCGGCACGCCGGGCAGGGCGCCGACATCCGGGAAGCACGCCACCCCGCCAACCGTCGCGCGTGTCGGATGAACCGGCCAGATCTCGCCGCCAAACCCGATCTTGCGGCATTGCTCGATGACATTCCTGCACCAGCTTCCGCCGCCGATCACCGCGATCGAACGCGGCCGCAACAGCCGCTCCAGCCCCGAGGAGCCGCCCTGATCCCGGCATGTGTCACGCCCGGCCATCACGCCCCCAAGGGCCGAAGCAGATCGCGGCTGATGATGTGTCGCTGGATCTCCGATGTTCCGTCCCAGATCCGCTCCACCCGCGCATCCCGCCAGAACCGCTCGATGGGAAAGTCGTCCATCAGCCCCATGCCGCCGAAAATCTGCAAGCTGCTGTCGGTTACCCGTGCCAGCATTTCCGAGGCGTAGAGCTTGGCCGAAGCGATCTCGCGGTTTGCCGGCAAGCCCTGATCGAGCCGCCAGGCCGCCGCCAGGGTCAGCCAGTCGGCGGCGTCGATCTCGGTCACCATGTCGGCGATCTGGAAGCCCACGCCCTGAAACCTGCCGATCGGCTGGCCGAATTGCCGGCGCTCGGCGGCCTGGGTCAGCGCCAGATCGAAACAGCGCCGCGCCCGGCCGACGCAAAAGGCCGCCACCGTCAGACGGGTGGCGTAGAGCCAGGTGTTCATCACCTCGAAGCCACCGTCGACCGCGCCCAGAACCTGGGCGTCGGGCAGGCGGCAATTGTCGAAATCCAGAATGGAGTTGCGATAGCCGCGATGGCTGACCGAGGCATAGCCCTCGCGCACTTCGAACCCCGGCGTGCCGCGATCGACGAGGAAGGTGGTGATCCGCTTCTTGGGCCCCTTCGGCGTCTCATCCTCGCCGGTGGCCACGAAAACGATAAAGAAATCCGCGTGTTCGGCGCCCGAGATGAAATGCTTGGAGCCGTTTACCAGCCAGTCGCCGCCCTCGCGCACCGCGGTGCATTTCATCCCCCGCACGTCCGACCCGGCGTCGGGCTCGGTCATTGCAAGGGCATCCATCTTCTCGCCGCGCACCGCCGGAAGCAGGTAGCGTTCGCGCTGGGCACCGTCGCAGGCCATCAGGATGTTCTGCGGCCGGCCAAAGAAATGCGTCAGCGCCATCGAACCGCGCCCCAGCTCGCGCTCGACCAGGGTGAAATCCAGATGGCTCAGCCCGGCGCCGCCAACCTCTTCGGGGAAATTGCAGGCATAGAATCCGAGCGCGAGGCACTTGCGCTTGATCTCGGCGGCAAGCTCCGGCGGCACCTGTCCGCTGCGCTCGACCTCGGCCTCATGCGGATAGATCTCTTTCTCGACAAAGCTGCGGACGGTGGAGACGATCATCTCCTGTTCCGCGGTCAGTCCGAACTGCATGGCGCTCTCCCGGTGCTGCGTTGCCCCAGAGCTATCCGGCTTGACGCCCGGCAGGATGCGATTCTAGACAGAAAACATGCGAAACTGGACAAATCCGGCTGTCGCGCCGCAGGAGGTGGCGGTTCTCCTCTTTCCGAGGTTCTCCAACCTCTGTCTGGCCAATGCGGTCGAGCCGCTGCGGGCCGCCAATGAAATCCTGATGCGCGAGGCCTATCGCTGGCGCTTCGTCACGCTCGACGGAGAGACGGTGGAATCCTCGAGCGGATTGCCGGTGCTGCCGCATGGGCCTCTGCGCGACCATCCCGGCGGCGATCACCTGGTGGTTCTGTCCAGCTACGACGTGCGCCACCACGCCACCCCGGCGGCGGCGGCCGCGTTGAAATCCGCGGCGCGCCGGTTCGGCCATGTGGTGGGGATGGACACCGGCGCCTGGCTTCTGGCGCAGGCCGGGCTGCTCGATGGCGCGCGGGCGACGATCCACTGGGCCGAGATGACGGCGTTTTCCGAACGGTTCGACACGATCGAGACGGTCTCTGACCGGGTGGTGACCTGCGGCAACCGCACCACGTCGGGCGGGGCGATGGCGGCCTTCGACACGGTGCTGGCGATGATCCGCGCCGCCCATGGCGAGGCGCTGGGGCTCGAAGTCTCGGCGTTTTTCCTGCATCGCACCGCCGAGCCGCCGGTCGACCGGATGTTTCGCGGCCCTGCCTCGCCGCAGGTGGAACAGGCGATCACCCTGATGTCCGGCGCGCTCGAGACGCCGCTGCCGATTGCCACCCTGGCGGCGCGCTTGCAGACCACGCAGCGCACCCTGACACGAGCGTTTCAGGCCGATCTGGGGGCGGCGCCGAAAGCGGTCTACAAGTGGCTGCGGCTGGCGGCGGCGCGGCGGTATGCAGAGCAATCGGATTATTCCATCACCGAGATCGCCCTGCGCTGCGGCTATGCGAGCGCGGCGGCAATGACGCGGGCCTTCGTGGCGCAATACGGGCGACCGCCACGGTCGTTCCGGCCGTAACCCGATTGGCAATGGACGCGGCCGGCGATTGCGGCCTATCCCTATGCACAGGTCTGCACTGCGGAATGTCCGGCGACAGGAACGACGACTTTTGCTAGGGTCGAAAGCGCGGAATTCGGCGGAGAAAGGCAGCGCAATTGGCGCGAAAAGCAGTATCATTTTACCTGCCGTGACGGCACCAAACAGCCATTCGGAGCTTAACCCGCCGATATTTCGAATCAATTCGAGCTATTCGGCTCATCGTTCAGTTGTAATCAGTCCCCCGGAAAACAGGCCATTGGCGACAGAACGCCAACAATCCTCGGCGTTGTTATTGCACAATTTTCGTGGCGCCATGGGAAAATGCGGGGTTCTCCGGGCCGGAAAAACCATCCCGGACGACGCCAGGCCCGCAGCAGCGTACCGGTTAACAATTCATTAATTTCCCTAAAAATATGGGGAAATTTGCAGGAACGCTCTGACCGGACGTGGCGAAACGACAGGTGCCGCGGGCCCGGCTCAACCCGTTTCCCCGCAAGAGACGGTCTGTTTTCCGAACAATTTCTGCTTTGTTTGAGCAACGCCTCGCCATACTCTCAATCCTGCCCACTGGGGGGTAACTGCTGGCCACGGGGGCGGCCGCTAAACAGTCATACTTCTGATGACGGACACGATCAGTTGGACGGGTGCGATTGCACTGCATCCGAAGGCATCCGGCGGATTTTGCCGGACCCGAGATCCTGTCTGCATCCCAGTTCGTATGGCACTTTCAAGAGCGGCGCGTGATCCGGGCGTTTTCAGTCTGCACGGTGATCCGAGCGTTAAAAGGTAAAGGGGGCGCGATGCCTGAGACCAGAAAGACTAGTGGTGACCTTCAACCGCCGTCTTGGCGGATCGTTTTTGGCATCCGCGAAGCGATGATGCAGATCGAAACATATTTCAACAGCATTGACGAAGGGAGGCGTTCCTAACGTGCCCGTATCAGAGAACAACAACAACACCCCGCCCACCACGCAGCAAAGCGGCAATGACGGCGGCCCCTCGAGCGGTCTCGACGGCATTGTCGAAGGCACCTCCGGCGACGATACCATCGACGCGGGGTATACCGGCGATCCCGAGGGCGACCGCGTCGATTTCAGCGACAATATCTTCTCGACCGATCCGGCCGATGCCGAAGACGACATCATCGAAGCCTACGAGGGCAACGATTCCGTCCTCGCCGGCGATGGCGACGATTCCGTCGATGCCGGGGATGGCCATGATACCGTGCGCGCGGGCGACGGCAGCGACACGCTCAACGGCGGCGCCGGCAATGACGAGCTGATGTCCGACGCCAATGACGAGGCGATCGACGTGCCGACCTTTCCCGGCGTGCCGGTCGACGACGACCCGGAGAACGACCGCGACAGCGTGTCGGGCGGCGCGGGCGACGACACCATCTCGACCGGCGATGACCGCGACACCATCGACGGCGGCGAAGGGGATGACGTCATCACCCCCGGCATCGACGACGACCTGGTGACCGGCGGCGGCGGCAACGACAGCATCAACGATATTCAGGGCGCCGACACCATCGACGGCGGCGACGGCAACGACACGATCATCGCCGGGATCGACACCTTCTCGGATTATGAAGGCGACGATCCGAACCTGCCGATTGGTGGCATCCTGTCCGATCCCAACACCGACGACGGCCGCGATTCCGTCATGGGCGGCGCGGGCGACGATCTGATCGCGACCGGCGACGATGCCGATACCATCGATGGCGGCGACGGCGCCGACACCATCGACGGCGGCATCGACGACGATTACATCGACGGCTGGACCGGCGACGACAGCCTGATCGGCGGCCACGGTTCGGATACCATCCTGGGCTATGACGGCGACGATTCGATCGACGCCAGCTCGCAGACCAGTTCGATGCTGTTCAGCAACGAACCCGACGCCACCGATCCGGTGCCGGACAATGATCGTGATTTCGTCGATGGCGAAATGGGCAACGACACCATCTTCGGTGGTGACGACGACGACACGCTCCTGGGCGGTGAAGGCGACGACGTGATCGATGGCGGGATCGACGAAGACCTGCTCGAAGGTGGCGCGGGCGCCGATACCGTCCTTGGCGGCGACGGACGCGACACCATCATCGGCTCGAACGTCGGCGACAGCGTCGATGGCGGCGACGGCCCGGCCGGCGACGGCGCGGACGGTCTGCCCAACGATTATGACACGCTCGATCTGACCGGCTCGGCGCCGGCGGGCGGCAGTCTCTCGGTGACCTATACCACGGCCGACCGCGAAGACGGCTTTGTCGAATATTTCGACGACACCGGCGCGCTGCTCGGCAGCTCGACTTTCGAGGACATCGAGAACGTCATTCCCTGCTTTACCCCCGGCACGACCATCGCCACACCCACCGGCGAGCGTCTGATCGAGGATCTGCGCGAGGGCGACCGGATCATCACCCGTGACAACGGGTTGCAGGAAATCCGCTGGATCGGCACCACCGAGCTGACCGGGCACAAGCTGGCGCGCGCGCCGCATCTGCGCCCGATCCTGATCCAGGCCGGCAGCCTTGGCCCGAACCTGCCCGAGCAGGACATTCTGGTCAGCCCGCAGCACCGCATCCTGATGAGCGGCGAGAAGGCGCAGCTCTTCTTCGAGGAACGCGAGGTTCTGGCGGCGGCCAAGCACCTGACCGATCTCGATGGCGTCGACGAAGTGGGCACCCTGGGCGTCACCTACATCCACTTCATGTTCGATCAACACGAAGTGGTTCTGTCGAACGGCGTCTGGACCGAAAGCTTCCAGCCCGGCGATCAGACCATGGACAGCATGGGCGCCGGAGCCAAGGCGGAAATCTTCGAGCTCTTCCCCGAGCTTCAGACCGCCGAAGGGCTGCAAGACTACGCGGCCGCCCGCCGGTCGCTGAAGAAGCACGAAGCCAAGCTTCTGGTCCGCTAGGTTCTGATTATGCAGCGCACGGGCGTCCCTCTTTACGGGGGGCGCCTGTCTATCATGGCCAGGGGCGGCAGGACCGGCTCTGGCCGCATCTTCGCCGATCTCGCCGCGAAATCGCCACATTTCAGCGGCGCGTTTTGAGCGTGTCGCGCGTTGTCGTCAGCGCGGGCGGCGGGGCCAGTCCACGTCGGCCGGAATTTATCAAAAATTTTCATGTGATTACAGTGTTTCCACTTTGGAAACATCGCCCGCGGCGTCAAAGTTTGAACCGCTTTGGCTTTTGCCTCGCCGGGCCAACGCTCCATGATCTTTCCCGCAAGCCACCACATCGCTGACCCAAAGTCCGGTCACATCTGGGCCTGCACGCCGGCGCATCCGGTGTGGTCTTCGGTGTGCGCCGGAGGCAAGTGAAGGGGGTAACCAGTTACAGATGCAAGAATTGCGCCGCCGGGGAAGAATTCGCCCACGGATCACCGAAGGCCGGGCCAAGGCCAGCCCGTCAGACCGCAAGCCGACAGACCGCACCCGGATCGCGGGGGGCTGATCGATGGCAAATCTCATTTCGAACGGTGTCTTCGAGACCAATACCGCCTCGGGCAGCAATCAGGCCCCGGCAGGCTGGACCCGCACCGAAGGCTCGCCCGATCTTCAGACCGATGGCGGTTTTGAATGGGCCGGAAGCTGGATGCCCGCCGATCTCGATGCGGCGGACGGCACTGGCTACATCACGATGTATTCCAACGAGAGCTACAACGAGGGGCTGACCACCACGTTGGCCGCGCCGGTTGAAGCGGGCAAGACCTACACCTTTACCTTCGACTATTACGTCAACGACTCCGACGGCTCGGTTAACCAGCCGGGCGCGACCAATCTGAATGTGACCATCGGCAGCCAGACGTTCAGCATTCCGATCGACAGCACCGGGGTGACCGCGCCTTATTGGCAGGAGGTGAGCTTTACCTTCACCCCGACCGAGAGCGCCTCGGATTTCACCATCGCGACCGACAATGATCCCGGCGCCCAGACGCTGACCGGCATCGCGCTCGACAATCTGTCGCTGGATGCTGCGCGAAACTTCGTTGTCGAGGGCACCGCCGGCAATGACACCATCGATGCCGGCTATCTGGCCGACCCCGAGGGCGACCGGATCGATGCGCTGGACCACAGCGACGGCAGCAATGCCGATTCCGTCGATGCCGGCGCCGGCGATGACGTGGTGGTTGCCGGGCTCGGCAATGATACGGTGGAGGGCGGCCTTGGCAATGACAGCCTCTCCGGCGGCGCCGGTGACGATCTTCTGCATGGCGGGCAGGGCGCCGATACGCTGGACGGCGGCGAAGGCGGCGATACGCTGTATGCCGGCACCGGCCACGACAGCCTGGACGGCGGCGGCGGCAACGACTCGCTTTTTGGCGATGAGAACGACGATACGCTGCGCGGCGGCGCCGGGTCCGACACGCTTGACGGCGGCTCTGGCGACGATCTGCAATATGGCGGCACCGGTGACGACACCGTCTATGGCAACACCGGCAATGACACTCTTTTCGGCGGTGACGGCAATGATTTCCTGCGCGGCTCCTTTGGCGAGGATGTTCTCTATGGCGGGGCCGGCGACGATTCGATCTGGGGCGGCTACAACGACGATACCTTTGTCATCGAGGACAATTTCGGCAATGACACGATTGATGGCGATGCCTCGGCCGAGACGTCGGGCGACACGCTCGACCTGAGCGGCACCACCACCGGGCTGAGCATCGATCTGACCGACGTGAACCCCGAGAACGGCAGTTTTTCCGACGGCACCGCGACCGCCACCTTTACCGATATCGAAAACATCATTCTGGGCGGCGGTAATGACACGCTGATCCTGGCCGATTTCGGTGGCGCGGACATCGTTGAGGGCTTTGCCGCGCCGAGTGTGGGGGCCGACGGTACGCTCAGCGCCAATGACACGCTGGATGTCAGCGGGCTTACCACAGATGGCGGTGTGACCCCGGTCACTGCCCGCGACGTGGTGGTGAGCGACGATGGCACCGGCAATGCCGTGCTGACCTTTCCGGGCGGTGAAAGCATCACGCTGGTGGGCATCACGCCGGACACCGCCGGCGATCTCGATTTCCTGGTGGCCATCGGTATTCCGTCGAACCGGATCGTTGACGGCACGTCGGCCGGCGATGCCATGGGGGTGGATTACGTCGATGCCGAAGGCGACCAAACCGATGGCAGCGACGGCACCGCCGACACGATCCATGGCTACGCCGGCGATGACACGATCAGCGGTGGCGAGGCGGCCGACACCATCGACGGCGGCGCTGACAACGATCTGATCGATGGTGGCGAGGGCGCGGATTCCATTCTTGGTGGCGACGGTGCCGATATCATCCACGGCGGCCGCGGCGACGTGGTTGACGGCGGGTCTGGCGGGGAGGACAACGACACGCTGGTGATCACCGGCCCGGCCGTCATCACCTATGACGAGACCGATCTGGAAAGCGGCACGGTCACCTGGCTTGACGGCGGTTCCCTGACCTTCTCGGAAATCGAGAATGTTGATTATATACCGTGCTTTACGCCGGGAACCTTGATCAAGACCTTAAGGGGAGAAGTGCCTGTCGAGGCGCTGCGCGTGGGCGACCGGGTGCTGACCCGCGACAATGGCTATCAGATGATCCGCTGGGTCGGGGCGCGCCGGCTCGACGCCAGTCAGCTGGCCGGGGCGCCGGCATTGCGGCCGATCCACATCCGCCGTGGCGCGCTTGGCCCCGAGACGCCCGACCGCGACATGAAGGTCTCGCCGCAACACCGGGTGTTGGTGGGCAATGCCGCGACGCAGATGTGGTTTGGCGAGGAAGAGGTGCTTGTCGCCGCCACCCATCTGACCTGTCTCGACGGGGTCGAGGTGGCCGGGGCCGAAGCGGCGGTGACCTATGTCCACATCCTTTTCGACCAGCACGAAGTGGTGCTGAGCGATGGAATCTGGACCGAGAGCTTTCAGCCCGGCGACATGACCCTGGCCGCGCTTGACGGCGATCAGCGGGCCGAGCTGTTGGCGCTGTTCCCGGAGCTGGCTGCGCGCGACAACCTGCATCAGGTCTATCCTGCCGCCCGCGCCACGCTCAAGGCGCATCAGGCGCGGGTGCTGTTTGCCGGTTAGGCCGTCTTGCGCTGACGCCAGGTCGCCCAGGCCTCGGGCGTGTCGAGATCGAGCCGGGCGCGGTCGCCCGGCAGGGCGACAAGCCGGCGCGCCGCCTTGTGCGCCTGAAGGATGCTCCGCGCGCCGGTGTCGCCGGTGAGCTGGTGAAACGCGTCGAACAAGGCGTTGCGAAACAGGATCGGATGGCCTGGCGCGCCGTCCCGGGTCGTGGCCTGAAATATCAGCGCCTCCGGGTCGGCCTCGGCCGCGCGGACCAGCGCGCGCAGATCGGCGCTGGTGATATCGGGCATGTCGGGCGGCAGGACGAGCGCGGCGTCAGTGCCCTCGGGCAGGGCCGCCACGGCGGCGCGCAGCGAGGCGGCCATGCCTTCGGCGGCGTCTGGCACCAGAACGCGCCGCACCGGGGTTTCCGCCAAGGCCTGGGCGCGCGGATGATCGGCGCCGGGCAGGGTAACGATCACCGACAGACCGGCGCTGAGCCCACGCAGGGCCATGGCGCGCAGGCAGGGCATGCCGCCCACGTCCTCAAGCAGCTTGTCGGCGCCGCGCATCCGGCTGGAGCGGCCGGCGGCGGGCAGGATCAGGGCGCAGGTCACACAGGCACCTTTCGAAAACTTCGGTGCGGCCAGACTAGACCTGCGCGGCTTGGCAGGAAAGGATTTCGCCATACCTTTGCGTCAGCTCAGAACATCTCGTGTGATCCGGGGGTTGCCGGGCTGCGTATCAGTGAAAAAGGGGGCATTCGTGACAACACTTCTCTGGTTCCGCCGCGATCTGCGGCTCTCTGATCACCCGGCTTTGACGGCGGCCTGCAAGCGGGGCCCGGTGGTGCCAATCTTTATCCGAGACGCCAGCGTCGACAGGCTTGGCGCCGCTCCGAAATGGCGGCTGGGCCTGTCCCTCGAGGCGCTGGCCAGCACGTTAGAGGACAAGGGCAGCAGACTGATCCTACGTTCGGGAAAATCGTCAGAGGTTCTGACCGACCTGGTGCAGGACACCGGGGCGACCCGCATCCTCTGTTCCCGGAGCTATCACCCGGAGATCGAGCGTCGTGACTTCAAGTTAAAGGATAAGTTCGACGCGCAAGGCATTGAATTTGAAATGCATGAAGGGCATGTCATCTCCGATCCGCGCTCGGTCGAGACCAAGAGCGGCGGGCCATACAAGGTGTTTTCACCCTATTGGAAGGCGGTCAAAGGCCGCGATGTGGGCGCCAATCTTAAAGCGCCGGATAAGATTCCGACACCAAGTCAATGGACTACAAGCGAAAACCTGAATGACTGGAACCTGGGCCAAGCAATGCGGTGCGGGGCGGAGGTTGTGCGCCGTTACACCGATCCCGGCGAGGCAGCGGCGCAGGCGCGGCTGGCGCGGTTCATCGACGAGGATGTCGCCGGCTACAAGGACCGGCGCGATTTTCCGGCGGACGATGCCACCTCGGGCCTGTCGGAATATCTGACCTATGGCGAGATCAGCCCGCGCCAGTGCTGGCACGCGGGCCAGAGAGCACGTCACGAGGGCAAGCCGGGCGCCGAGGCCTTTCTGCGCGAACTGGGCTGGCGCGAGTTTGCCTATCACCTGATGGTCAACATGCCGCGCATTCTGACGGACAACTGGCGCGAGGAATGGGACGGCTTTCCCTGGCGGGACGACGAACGCGCCGCCGAGATCAAGGCGTGGAAACAGGCGCGCACCGGCATTCCGCTGGTCGATGCCGGGCTGCGCGAGATGTATGTCACCGGGCGGATGCACAACCGCGTGCGGATGATCGTCGCCTCCTACCTGACCAAGCACCTGATGACCCATTGGAAGGTGGGGCTGCGCTGGTTCGAGGATTGCCTGACCGATTGGGATCCGGCGTCGAATGCCATGGGCTGGCAATGGGTGGCGGGGTCGGGGCCGGATGCCGCGCCCTATTTCCGGGTCTTCAACCCGGTCACCCAGCGCGAGAAATTCGATCCCCGGCGCGCCTATGTGACCCGTTGGATCGCCGAGGGGCAGGACGATCCGCCGGAGACCGCGCTGGCCTATTTCGAGTCGATCCCCCGGCGCTGGAACATGTCGCCCGACGATCCCTATCCCGAGCCGGTCGTCAGGCTCGACGAAGGCCGGCAAAGGGCGCTGACCGCCTATGAGAACAGAGGCTTCTGATCCGCGACTTGCCAGATGATGAAAATCGCGCCTAAACTATTCATATAACAGGGAAGAAGTGGGCAATGTATCTCACGTCGACGCATGGGCAGGCCAACCTGCCGCGGTATTTCAGCCAGGTCTTCGCGGCCACCAGCGAGATGAACCATGGCCGGCTCGATTTCGTGCTGCCCGACGGGCGGCGGTTTCGTGCCGAGGGCCGGGCCGCCGGGCCGGTGGCCGAGCTGGCCATTCACAACACCGATGTCTTTGCCCGGCTGATCCGCGAGGGCGATCTGGGGTTTTGCGATGCCTACCTCGATGGCTGGTGGGACACGCCCGACCTGATGGCCTTTCTCGATCTGGTGCATGCCGACAATGACGATCTGTATGACGGCTTTCCCGGCATGTCGCTGGTGCGCGCCTATGAACGGCTGCGGTTCTGGCTCAACAGCAATTCGCGGCGGCAGGCGCGCAGGAATATCTCGTATCACTACGATCTGGGGAATGAATTCTACGGCCTCTGGCTCGATGACACGATGACCTATTCCTCGGCGCTGTTCGAGACCGGTCAGGAAAGCCTGGAAAACGCGCAGATCGCCAAATATGCCTCGATGGTCGATCAGATGGAGGTGCAGCCCGGCGATCATGTGCTCGAGATCGGCTGTGGCTGGGGCGGGTTTGCCGAATATGCCGCGCGCGAGCGCGGGCTGCGGGTGACCGGGCTGACGATCAGCAAGGAACAGTTCAACTATGCCCGGGACCGGATCGCGCGGGCGGGGTTGGCCGGGCAGGTGGAGTTCAAGTTGCAGGATTATCGCGACGAGCGTGGGCAATACGACGGCATCGCCAGCATCGAGATGTTCGAGGCGGTGGGCGAGAAATACTGGCCGGTCTATTTCGACACAGTGCGCGAACGGCTGCGGCCCGGAAAATCGGCGACGCTTCAGATCATCACCGTGCAGGACAAGCGCTGGGAGGTCTATCGACGCGGGGTCGATTTCATCCAGAAATACATCTTTCCCGGCGGCATGCTGCCTTCGCGCAAGGCGCTGCTGGACGAGATCGAGCAGGCGGGTCTGGGGGTGCTGCGCTCGGTCGAATTCGGCGAGAGCTACAGCCAGACCCTGCGCCGCTGGCACGAAACCTTCAATGCCCGCTGGGACGAGGTGGCCCGGCTGGGCTTTGACCAGAGGTTCCGGCGGATGTGGAACTTCTATCTCACCTCTTGCGCGGCGACCTTTCACAGCGGTAACTGCGACGTAACGCAGATCACCGTTCGGAGGCCCGCCGCCTGATGCCTACCATCCCCAAGCTCGTTGCCGCGATTGTGCTCTCGGTTCTGGCCTATGTCGTGTCCAAGATGGTCATGGACGTGATGCCCGAGGCGACGGATTTCGGGATATTCCTGCCGCTCAACATGGCAATCGGCTTTCTCACCGGCTGGTTCTATACCGGGCCCTTGTCGACGACGCGGCTGGCCGATGCGATCAGCTTTGGCCTGACCGGTGCGGCGATCCTCACCTTCGTGGCACTGTTCGCGCAATCGGCCAATGAAATGACGCGGCTGGCCATGCGGCACCGCTATGACGGGCCGATCGAGGCGATTGCGGCGGTGTTTCAGATCGGCGTGGATTTCGGCGCGCAGGTCTTCACGCTCGACGTGATCCTGACCCTGGCGGTGGGCGGGGTGCTGGCCGGGCTGCTGACCTACCTTGCCTCGCTGCGCTGGAACTGAGCCGATGGCCGATCTGTTTTTCTACGGCACTCTGTGCCATGTGCCGCTGTTGGAGCGGGTGCTGGGCCGGCCCGCGGCCGAGATCGCGCTGAGCCCGGCGGTGCTGCCGGGCTGGGCGGTCTTTTGGGCGGCGGGCGAATGTTTTCCGACCATCCGGGCCGAAGCCGGCGGACGCGCCGAAGGCCTGCTGTTGCGCGATCTGGATGAAGAGGCGCTGGCGCGGCTCGATCACTACGAAGGCGGGTTCGGCTATGCGCTCGAACCGCTCGAGGTGACGACGCCGGAGGGCGCCTGCCAGGCGCTGGTCTATCTGCCCGAGGGCGCGCGCTGGTCGGCGGGCGCGCCTTGGCGGCTGGCCGATTGGGTGGCGCGCTTCGGCCCGTTGACGCTGGCGGCGGCGGATGAGGTGATGGAGCGGTTCGGCGTGACCACGCCGCAGGACATCGACCGGCTGTTTCCCTGGATCCGGGCGCGCGGCTGGGCGCAATGCCTGGCGCAGGAGGCGGCGCCGACGACGGTGCGCCGGGCGCCGGCGCCGGACGATTACCGGATCGAAGCGACGCGGCCGGGCTATGACGGCTTTTTCCGCCTGCGCGCCTTTGATATCTCTTTCCGCCGGTTCGACGGCGCCCGCAGCGCCACCATCGGGCGCGAGGCGTTTCAGGCCTATGATGCGGCGCTGGTGCTGCCGTATGACCCGGTGCAGGATCAGGTGATGCTGGTCGAGCAATTCCGCTTTGGCCCGGTCTGGCGGCGTGATCCGGTGCCCTGGATGCTGGAACCCATCGCCGGGCTGGTCGACGCCGGCGAACGCCCGGCCGATTGCGCCCGGCGAGAAGCGATGGAGGAGGCGGGGCTGGAGCTGGGCGACCTGCGGCTGATGACGCGGGTTTATCCCTCGCCGGGTTATTCGACCGAGTTCTTTCATTGCTATCTCGGGCTCTGCGATCTTTCGGCCGAGGAGGGCCGTCTGGCCGGGCTGGCACATGAAAACGAAGACATCCGCAGCCATGTGATTTCCTTTGATCGGGCCATGACGCTGGTTGAAAGCGGCGAGGCCAATGCCGGGCCTCTGGCGATGATGCTGCTCTGGCTTGCACGGCATCGTGAGAAATTGCGCCGGGGCGGGCTTGTTGCGCGCCCTTGAGTTCACGCCGCACGGCGCATACACAACGACAAATCCTTAGAGGAGAGCGGACATTATGCGTATTGCATCCGATCTGGCCGACGCCGTTGGCAAAACCCCGTTGATCAAGCTGAAGCAGGCCAGCGAAGAAACCGGTTGTACCATCCTGGGCAAGGCCGAGTTCATGAACCCCGGCCAGTCGGTCAAGGACCGCGCCGCGCTCTACATCATCAAGGACGCGGTGGAGAAAGGTCTGCTCAAACCCGGCGGCACGATCGTCGAGGGCACGGCGGGCAACACCGGCATCGGTCTGGCGTTGGTGGGGGCCTCGATGGGCTTCAAGACGGTGATCGTCATCCCCGAGACCCAAAGCCAGGAAAAGAAGGATATGATCCGTCTGGCCGGCGCCGAGCTGGTGCAGGTGCCGGCGGCGCCCTATCGCAACCCCAACAACTACGTGCGCTACTCGGGGCGCCTGGCCGAGAAGATGAACGAGAGCTCGGACAAGGGCGTGATCTGGGCCAACCAGTTCGACAATGTCGCCAACCGTCAGGCGCATGTCGAAACCACCGGCCCCGAGATCTGGGAGCAGACCGGTGGCAAGGTCGACGGCTTTGTCGCGGCGGTGGGCTCGGGCGGCACGCTGGCCGGTGTCGGCATGGCGCTGCAACCCAAGGGCGTCAAGATGGCACTGGCCGATCCCGATGGCGCGACGCTGAACCATTTCTACAATCACGGCGAGCACAAGGCCGAAGGTAGCTCGATCACCGAGGGCATCGGCCAGGGGCGGATCACCGCCAACCTCGAAGGCTTCACCCCGGATTTCAGCTACAACATCCCGGACAGCGAGGCGCTGCCCATCGTCTTTGACCTGCTCAAGAACGAAGGGCTCTGCCTTGGCGGGTCGTCCGGCATCAACGTCGCGGGCGCGATCCGGCTGGCCAGGGAAATGGGGCCGGGGCACACCATTGTCACCGTCCTCTGCGACTATGGCACGCGCTATCAGTCCAAGCTGTTCAACCCCGAGTTCCTGCGCGACAAGGGCCTGCCGACACCCGATTGGCTGACCCGCGCACCGGCCTCGATCCCCGGCGTGTTCGAGGACAGCTGATGCGTATGCCTGCCTTTCTGCCGGCGCTGTTGCTGGCCCTGTTCGCGAGCCTTGTTCTCTCCACGCGTGCGTTGCATGCGCAAGATATCTCGGTCGGAGACATCGAGCCGGATCTTCAAGTCGGAATGTCGCTGGCCGCCGCTGACGAGCCGATCGATTTCGAGGCCTGGAACGAGCTGGCGCGGCGCGCCGAGAGCGCACTGGCCGCCGGCCGCGCCTCTGACAGCGCCTTCGAGACGCTGCGCCGCGAGCTGGCGGATTGGCGTGCGCGCTTTCTGACGGCGCAGGACACCAACCAATCGCGGATCCGCACCATCCAGTCGCAGCTCGATGCCCTGGGCGAGGCCCCGGCCGAGGGCGAGACCGAGCCCGAAGAGGTGGCAAATCGCCGGGTCGAGCTGAACGAACAGCTTGCCGAGCTGCGCGCCCCGATCCGCGCCGCGGAAGAGGCCTATAACCGCGCCGACGGCATCATCCGGGAAATCGACGCGCTGATCCGCGCCCGCCAGACCGACGCGCTGTTCGAGCTCGGGCCGATCCCGCTGATGCCGGAGAACTGGGCGATTGCCCTGGGCGACCTGGGCCAGACCTGGACCGCCATCGGCAGCGAGATCGACAAGTCCTGGAGCTCCGACATCGGCCAGGCTGAACTGCGCCGCAACCTGCCGATGGTGCTGCTGCTGCTGGTCGTGGGGGGCGTGCTCGTGCTGCGCGGCCGGGCCTGGGCGCGCGACGGCGGCAACTGGATGCGAAAGAATTCGGCCCGCGGCGGCGCGGTTTTCAGCTTCCTTGTCTCGGTCGGCCAGATCGCGCTTCCGCTGATCGGCCTTTATGCGCTGACCGAGGCGATCTTTGCCACCGGCACGCCGGGCGCGCTGACCACCCTGCTGCTCGACAATCTTCCGGCCTGGGGCTTGGTGATCCTCGGGCTGCGTTGGCTGGTCGACCGGCTGTTTTCACAGCACGACGGCGACCGCATGTTGCCGATGGCACGGAGCCAGCGGCGCGAGGCGCGGACCTATGCCAGCACCCTTGCGATCCTGTTGGTGCTGCGCGACGCGATCCATGAATTTGCCCAGATCGAGAGCTATGACGAGGCCACGGTCTCGGTGCTCGAATTCCCGCTGCTGGTGGTGACGGCGCTGATCCTGTTCCGCCTCGGGCAGCTGATGATCACCCATATCAAGTTCGACAGTGCCAACACCGAACGCCTGGTGCGCGCCCGGGTGGTCAGCTTTCTCGGCCGGATCGTCATCCTGGTGTCGATCGTCGGCCCGGTGCTGGCGGCCACCGGCTATGGCACCGCCGCCTCGCGGCTGATCTTTCCGACCATCGCGACGCTGGGCCTGCTCGGGCTGATCGTGGTGCTGCAACGCTTTACCAACGATCTTTACCGCTACGTGATGCGCCAGTCCGAGGAAGAGGCCGACAGCCTGATCACGGTGCTGATCGGGTTTACCCTCGCGCTCGCGGCGCTGCCTTTCCTGGCGCTGCTCTGGGGCGCGCGGGTGGCCGACCTGACCGAGCTCTGGACCCAGATCGGCGAAGGCTTTGCGATTGGCGACAGCCGCATTTCACCGATGGATTTCCTGGTGCTACTGCTGGTCTTTGTCGCCGGCTACATGGCGACCCGGCTGCTTCAGGGCGCGCTCAAGAACTCGATCCTGCCCAAGACCAAGATCGACACCGGCGGGCAGAACGCCATCGTCTCGGGCATCGGCTACGTCGGTATCTTCATTGCCGCGCTGGTGGCGATCACCTCGGCCGGGCTCGACCTGTCGTCGCTTGCCATCGTCGCCGGTGCGCTCTCGGTCGGGATCGGTTTCGGGCTTCAGAATATCGTGTCGAACTTTGTCTCGGGGATCATCCTGCTGATCGAACGGCCCATCGCCGAAGGCGACTGGATCGAGGTCGGCGGCATCCACGGCACGGTCAAGCGGATCTCGGTGCGCTCGACCAAGCTCGAAACCTTCGACCGCTACGACGTGATCATCCCCAACGCCGATTTCGTCTCGGGCCGGGTGGCCAATTATACCCGCGGCAATTCGATCGGCCGGATCATCATCGATGTCGGCGTGGCTTACGGGTCGGACACCCGCAAGGTGCAGGACCTGCTGCTCAAGGTCGCCCGGCACCACGATCAGGTGCTGATGAACCCCGAGCCGGCAGTGGATTTCATGGGCTTCGGGGCGGATTCGCTCGATTTCCGGATCCGGGCCGTGCTGCGCGACATTGGCGAAGGCATGGGCGTGCGTACCGAGATGCGCCATCAGATCGTCGAGGTCTTTGCCAAGGAAGGCATCGAGATCCCCTATGCTCAGCGCGACATTTGGCTGCGCAACCCCGAGGCGCTGCGCCCGCAGGAGGCGCCGAAGGCATCAGAAGAGGACGCCCCGGCCCGTGAGGACACCGGCGCCGCGCCCCAGCGCGAGCCTTCGCCGGGCGACGGCACCGGCGATGTGACCGGAGACGCCGGGGGCGAGCGATGACAGCGCTGCTGTTTCGCGAAGACCCCTATCTCCGCGAGGCCCCGGCCAGGGTGACCGGCCACACGCCCGAAGGAGGCATCGTGCTTGACCGATCGGTGTTCTATCCCACCGGCGGCGGCCAGCCCGGCGACAGCGGCCTGCTGGTCTGGGACGGGATCGAGATGCCCATCGCCACCACCGTCAAGGGCGAGGGCGGGGCGGTGGTGCTTGTCCCGGCGGAACCGATGCCGCTGCCGGGCACCGGCACCCATGTGATGCAATACCTCGACTGGGAGCGCCGCCACCGCCACATGCGGGTGCATACCGCGCTGCACCTGCTGTCGGTCGTGGTGCCGCTGCCGGTGACCGGCGGGGCGATCACCAGCGAGAAGGGCCGGCTCGATTTCGACATGCCCGAGGCCCCGGCAGACCGCGACATCATCGAAGAGGCGCTGCAACTGCTGATCGAGCGCGATCTGCCGGTGTCGGAGACCTGGGTCACCGATGCCGTGCTCGAGGCGACGCCCGAGCTGGTCAAGACCATGTCGGTCAAGCCGCCGCGCGGCCAGGGCCGGGTGCGTCTGGTGCGGATCGGCAAGGGCGGCGACCAGGTCGATCTTCAGCCCTGCGGCGGCACCCATGTGGCACGCACCGGCGAGATCGGCGCCATCCGGCTGGGCAAGATCGAGAAGAAGGGCCGCCAGAACCGGCGGCTGAACGTGATCCTCGACAGCTGAGAATCGACCTGTTGACACCGGAATACATCAATTGTGCGAATGACTTCGATTTGCCCTTGAAACCCGGTGAAGGTCGGGGCTAAACACCCGCGCACGGACAGTTGGCCGAGTGGTCGAAGGCGCACGCCTGGAAAGTGTGTAGGCGGGAGACCGTCTCGAGGGTTCGAATCCCTCACTGTCCGCCACCCCCCATATCCCCAGCCCCCCGCAAAAGACCCGGGGACAGGGCCAGATTTTTCTTCACTCGGACCCTTTGCTCTGCGACACAGGCGGCTCCAGAAACAGCCGGGGGCAGACCATGCGCCGTACCACTCATTCCGTTTTCCTCTCGCTCCTTCTGCTCGCCGCATGTGGCAGCGTCACGGGCACGCCGACCACGGTGGATCGGGCCGATGAGGGCGAGTTTCTGAAGCTGCGGGCCGGACCGGGCCTGGGGTTTCGGGTGATCCTGGGGCTGCCCGATGGCACGCAGCTGCGGCAAAAGGATTGTGTGACCGAGCTGGGCCAGCTCTGGTGCCGGGTGGCCCTGGCGGATGCGCCCGGTGTCACCGGCTATGTCGCGGCGGACTACCTCAGCGGCCGCTGAGCGCGCCCTGACCCCATATGAAAGGGCCGCGTGGCTGATTGCCGCGCGGCCCTTTCTTTGTCGTCAGGCGGTGGCGGGCAGGGCGGCCTGGGCCCGGCGCGCCGTGCGTTTGAAGAACAGGTAGTAGAGCACCGGGGCCGCGATCAGGGTCAGCACCGAGGCAAAGGCCAGACCGCCCATGATCGTCGCCGCCATCGACTGAAAGAAGGCGTCCGACAGCAGCGGCAACATGCCGAGGATCGTGGTCGCCGCCGCAAGGAACACCGGCCGCAGACGCGAGGTCGAGGCACTGACGATGGCCTCTTCCAGCGGCATGTCGGGATTGGCCTCGCGGGTTAGGTCGATCTCTTCGACCAGCACGATGCCGTTCTTGATCAGCATCCCCGAGAGCGACAAGAGGCCCAGCAACGCGGTGAAGGTAAAGGGCAGGCCGGCCCCCAGCAGGGCCAGGCTGACACCGTTGACCGACATCGGCACCAGCAGCCAGATGATGACCGGCTGGCGCAGAGCATTGAAGAGCAGCACCGAAATCAGCACCATCACGATCAGGCTGAGCGGCAATTGCCCGCCGAGCGAGGCCTGGGCATCGGTCGAGCTTTCGTATTCGCCGCCCCAGGCCATGGTGTAGCCTTCGGGGATCGTCATCTCTTCGATGGTGCCGCGTACCTCGGCCAGCACCTCGGTGGCGGTCATGCCGCGCGGAATGTCGGCGCCGACAGTGATCACATTGGCCCGGTCGCGGCGATGCACCAGCGTGTCCTGCGGTTCGAAGCGGAAGCCGTCGATCATCTGCGCCATCGGCACCAGGCCGCCGCCGCTGTCGGAGTAGATCACGTGATCGACCAGGGAAAGATCGGCATCGGGTGCGGCGCGCAGCACGATGGGGATCTGCCGGTCGCCTTCGCGGAACACCCCGGCGGTGGTGCCTTCGGTGGCGAATTGCAGGGTTTCGGTGATCTGCGTGCGCGAGATGCCGGCCTCCTGGGCGCGGTCCTCGGCATAGATCGGCCGCAGAACCAGTTCCTTTTCGCGCCAGTCGTTGCGCAGCGAGACCACGTTGTCGGAGGCCGCCGCCATCCGCGCCATCGCCTCGTCGGCGAGATCGCGCAGCACCTCGGGGTTGCTGCCCGAGAAGCGGACCTCGATCGGGGCACCGCCGCCGGGGCCAAAGGCCAGCCGCTTGACGCGGAACTCGCCCTGCGGCACCGCCTCGAGCGCGAATTCCTCGAGCGCGTTCATCTCGTCCTCGATCACCGCAAGCGACGAGGTGCGCACGATCAAATGGCCATAGCTCGGGTTCGGGTCTTCGCTTTCGTAGGTCAGCATGAACCGCGAGGCGCCCATGCCGGCATAGGCGGTAAAGGCCACCACCTCGTCGCGCCCGGCCAGCCAGTCTTCGAGCACCGTCAGATCCTCCGAGGTCTGGTGGATCGACGCACCCTGCGGCAGCTTGTAGTTGACGAAATAGAGCGGCGTGTTGCTGTCGGGGAAGAACTGCTGCTTGATCTGGCCGAAGAGGCCATAACAGATAACGGTCACCCCGATCAGCGCCACGATCACCAGCCAGCGCAGGCGCAGGCTGATCCTCAGCAGGCCGGCATAGCCACGGAACAGAAAGCCGTCATAGCCGTCGGCGTCCCCCGTGGTGCCCTGGCGGAAGAAGTAATGGCCCAGCAGCGGCGTGGCGGTGATGGCCAGCACCCAGGACAACAACAGCGAAATCGCGATCACCGCAAAGAGCGAGAACAGGAATTCACCGGTGGCATCCGGGCTGAGACCGATGCCGGCAAAAGCCATAATGCCGATGATGGTGGCGCCAAGCAGCGGGATCTGCGTCTTGCTGGCCGCCTCCGTCGCGGCTTCGCGCGAGGTCTGGCCGCGCCTCATGTTGATCTGCATACCCTCGGCGACCACGATGGCATTGTCCACCAGCATGCCCATGGCGATGATCAGCGCGCCGAGCGAGATGCGCTCCATCTCGATCGAGCCCAGCGCCATGAAAAAGAGCGTGCCCACCACCGTGAGCAGCAGGGTCGCCCCCACCACCACCGCAGCGCGCCAGCCCATGAAGACGGCGAGCACCACGATCACGATGCTGACCGACATGGCGAGGTTGACGAGAAAGGCGTTCGACGCCTCTTCGACCACCACATGTTGCTGATAGATCGGCGCGATCGTGACACCGACCGGGATCGCCGTCTTCAGCGTTTCGATCTTGGCATCGACCGCCTTGCCGACCTCGACGATGTTCTCGGTCGACAGGCCGGCAACGCCGAGGCTGAAGGCCTCGACGCCATTGTGGCGCAGGATCAGGTCTGGATTGGCCTCGCGGCCACGGTAGACATCGGCGAAATCGGCCAGGTTCACCACCTGTCCGCCGACCCCCACCGAGAGCGCGGCAATCGCCGACACTGTGTCGGACCCCGCCGGCCGCTGCACCAGCGTCCGGCCGTTTTCATTCTGGATCGAGCCACCGTCGACGATCTCGTCGGCGGTGGCGATCGCGGCCTGCATGATGCCCGGCGAGATGCCGAGCGAATTGGTCAGGGCGAGGTCCGGCTCGACATAGATGCGTTCGTTCGGCTGGCCCGAGATCACCGCATCGGCCACGCCATCGACCGACAGCACCTCGCGGCGCAGGAAGTCGGCCAGGTCGTTGACTTCGCTGTCCGAGAAACCGGGCGCGGTGACGGCGTAATAAAGCCCGTAGACATCGCCGAAACTGTCGTTGATGAACGGCTCGGTGGAGCCGGAGGGCAGGGCGGCCTCGCCCACGCGGTTGCGCAGCTTGGTCCAGATCGCCGGCAGCTCGGTGCCGTCATAGGTGTCCTGCATCTCGACCGTGATCCAGGACAGGCCGGGCTGGTTCATGGTCTCGATGCGCTTGACCTCGCCCATCTTCTGGATCGCGGATTCGATCGGTTCGGAGACCTCGGTCGCCACTTCCTGGGCGGTGGCGCCGGGGTATTGCGTGACCACGACGGCCATCTTGATGGTAAAGGCCGGGTCTTCCAGCCGGCCCAGCGAGGAAAAGCCCCAGATGCCGCCCAGAAGGCAGGTCAGGATCACGATCCAGGTGTAGATCGGGCGGTTGATCGAAAAGCGCGCAATGTCCATCGTCGGGGCCTTCAGTTGCCGAAGCCGGTAAAGCGGCGCACGTCTTCGCCGTCGGTGAGGGTCGAGGCGCCGACAACGACGTATTCCTGTCCGGCTTCGAGGCCCGCGATCACCTCGACCTTGCCTCTTTCGGTCGGCCTGATCTCGACCGGGGTGCGGGTCACCGTGCCCTCGCGCCCGCCGGTGGGGGTAAAGATCATCAGGTAGGTCGCGCCATCATTGCCGGTGACAATCGCCGAAGCCGGCACTTCGATGCGGCTGTCGCCGGTGTCCAGCGTGGCCGTCACCTTGGCCGAGGAGCCGGGCAGGACGGTCAGATCCTTGGGCGGAAACATTCCCAGAGTGATCGAATAGGTCTGGCCGACCGATGCCGTCTCGGCGTTGAATTCCCGCAGCTCCACCGGATAGGTCCTGGGGCTGGCCGGGAACTGCGCGAGAATCTCCAGATCGGGTTTCTGGCCGGCCTGATGGAAAAGCACCTCGGGCACGTCGATCTCGATCCGAAGCTCGGACATGTCGTGCAGGCGCACCACCGGCGTTCCGGCGTTGATGGTGGAGTAATTCGGCACCAGCCGCGACGCCACCAGCGCATCGAAAGGCGCAAAGAGCGTTGCCTTGTCAAGCGCGCGTTCGGCATTGCGCAGGGCAACGCGGGTCAGTTCGACATCGGTTTCGGCGTCCTGCACCGCGGTCTGGCTGACCGCGCTGCCCTGAAGCTGGCGATAGCGGTCAACCGTGCGCACCGCCTGTTCACTGCGCGCACGCGCCTCTTCGAGCGAGAGCTCGAAAGGCTCCTGATCGAGCCTGGCGACAAGCCCCGTGCGGGGCACGATGGCGCCTTCCTCGACCGGAAACTCGACGATCTGGCCAGAGACCTGGAAAGCCAGGTCGACGGTTTCGCGCGCCACCACATGGCCAAAGAACACGCGGCTCAGCCCGCCGGCCGTGCTCTTCGCCGTTTCGAGTTTGACGATCGGCGCCTCGGCCCTCGCGGCCTGCGGCAGGACTGCTGCGGCTGAGAGAACCAATGCGAGCATGCGGACCAGTTGACGTTTCACCTGTGCCAATTCCTTGATCTGATATTCGGAGATGCCGTTTTGGTGCGCTGCAACATCGGCACGGGTCGCTTACCTATGGGCGTTGCCAGATGATGTCTTGACATTAGAGGACAAAAATTTGTCATTTGAGGACATGACCCATGTGATCCGCGCCGCCGCGCTCAAAGGTTATCAGGAGGTGATGCGCGATTGCGGGGTTCCGGCGCGCCCCTTGCTGGCAGACCACGGGCTGAGCCCCGAGGACCTGGCGGATGACGATGCGCTGTTGCCGATGGAGGCGGTCTGCGGATTGCTCGAGGCCTCGAGCCTGGCGGCGCAATGCCCCGACCTCGGGCTGCGCATCGCGCGGCATCAGGATCTGGCGGTGCTGGGCATTCTGGGCCTCGCCATCCAGACCGCCGCTACCCCGGCGGAGGCCTCCAAGATCATCTCGCGCTTCATCTTTCTTCAGGGCACCGCGCTTCGGATGCGGGCCGAGGTGCCGGGACGGCTGGTGCCCGATACAGTGGCCATGGTGCTCGAGATCGACGGCATCGCCCCGAACCGGCAGCGGCAGATCATCGAGTTGATCCTCGGCATGGGGTTTCAGGTCGGCCGGATGCGCGATCCCTGGGCCCACAAGGTGCGGGCTGTATCGCTGCCGCATGGGCTAGGCACCGCCGGCGAGCCGCATCGCAGGTTCTTCGCCGTGCCGGTGCATGAAAACCAGACATCTGCGGCGCTGCACATGGATGCGCGCGATTGGCATGTGCCGGACCCCAACAGCCATCCGCGGTTTCAGCGCCTGATGGAGGATCACCTGGAGCGCAATTTTCCGGTCCCGGCGCAGCGGCTCAGCGACCGGGTGCGCGCCGCGCTGCGGCCGCTGATCGGCACGCCGCAGGCCAACCGCGCCGATATCGCGCATATGCTGGCAATCGAACCGCGGACATTGCACCGGCAGTTGCGGGCCGAAGGCACCAGCTTTCAGGAGATCAAGGACAGCGCGCGCCGCGATCTGGCGCTGAAACATCTGACCGAGACAGATGTGACGCTGGATCAACTGGCTGGCATGCTTGGTTTTCCGGAACAATCGGCGCTCTCGCGGGCCTGCCGCCGGTGGTTCGGCACCCCGCCCGGGGCACTGCGCCGGGCCCGGCGCGCGGATACGGATACTGCGGTGCGGCGTTAGCGCTGCAAGAAATTATCGAGCGGCCGGCATGGCTTAGCCGCCAAACTGCCCCCGCGACGTAATGCCAAGTCGGGCCTTGTCATTTTGCCAAAGGTGTCAAAGACTGGCGCCATGTCGAAAACGACAATCACACAAAAGACAGGGAAAACCAATGAAGACGACATTCGCTTTGTCAGTGATCGGTGCGCTGTTGGCTACCACAGCGTCGCTGAGTGCCGAAACCCTTCGCTGGGCGCGCGCCGGTGACGCGCTGACGCTTGATCCGCATGCCCAGAACGAGGGCCCGACCCACACCATCCGCCACCAGATGTACGAGCCGCTGATCATCCGCGACGTGACCGGCGAATTCGAGGCCGCGCTGGCCACCGACTGGGCGCCGAAGGAAGACGACCCGAACGTCTGGGTCTTCAACCTGCGCCAAGGCGTGAAATTCCACGATGGCGCCGATTTCACCGCCGAGGACGTGGTGTTCAGCTTCGAGCGCGCCAAACAACCGAACTCGGACATGAAAGAGCTTATCGGCTCGATCACCGAGGTCCGCGCGGTCGACGATTACACCATCGAGATGGTCACCGACGGCCCGAACCCGATCCTGCCGTCGAACCTCACCAACCTGTTCGTCCTTGACAAGGGCTGGGCCGAGGCAAACGACACCGTCAACGTGCAGGATTTCGAAGGCGGCGAGATCACCTATGCCACCACCAACGCCAACGGCACCGGGCCCTACAAGCTGGTCAGCCGCGAGCCCGACGTCAAGACGGTGATGGAGATCAACGAGGAGTATTGGGGCCGCGACCAGTTCCCGATGGAAGTGACCGAGATCGTCTATACCCCGATCCAGAACGCGGCCACCCGGGTGGCCGCCATGCTCTCGGGCGAGGTCGATTTCCTTCAGGACATGCCGGTGCAGGATCTCGAGCGGGTCAATAATGCCGACGGTCTGACCGTCAAGAAGGCGCCGCAGAACCGGGTGATCTTTTTCGGCATGAACCAGGGCGCCGATGACATCGAGGCCGACAATGTCGAGGGCAAGAACCCGCTCGCCGACGTGCGCGTGCGCAAGGCGATGTCGATGGCGATCAACCGCGATGCGATCCAGCAGGTGGTGATGCGTGGCCAGTCGATCCCGGCCGGCATGATCGCGCCGCCCTTTGTCAACGGCTGGACCGAGGCGATGGACGCCGAAAGCGCCACCGACATCGAAGGCGCCAAGGCGCTGATGGAAGAGGCCGGCTACGGCGACGGTTTCTCGATCCGTCTCGACTGCCCGAACGACCGCTACATCAACGATGAAGCGATCTGTCAGGCGGCCGTCGGCATGCTGGGCCAGATCGGTGTGACCGTGAACCTCGACGCCAAGCCCAAGGCGCAGCACTTCCCGCTGATCACCGACAGCAAGACCGATTTCTACATGCTGGGCTGGGGCGTGCCGACCTACGATTCCGAGTATATCTTCAACTTCCTTGTGCACGGCCGCGAATCCGACATCGGCACCTGGAACGGCACCGGTTTCGACAATGACGAGCTAGATGCCAAGATCGAGTCGCTGGCCTCGAACACCGATCTCGAAGCCCGCAACCAGGACATCGCCGATATCTGGCGGGTGGTGCAGGATGAACAGCTCTACATCCCGATCCACCACCAGGTGCTGAACTGGGGCATGGCCGAAAACGTCGGCATCGAAGTCGACCCGGAAGATCAGCCGAAGGTGAAATATTTCACCATGAACTGAGGTGGTTGCTCAGGAAATGAAGGGGGGCGGTCCTGCGAGGGCCGCCCTTTTTTTCGGGAGTCGGTCGCGGTGGGAAGAGGAGCCACACGATAGACCTCAAACATCACGAATGCCCTCGCAATATGCGCCGGGGCGGGCTTTCATTGAGCAAGCTGGATGACCGGTCCTTTGCTTGGCCGGACCTGGGGTCGAGGCTCGTTTTATGGGCGAAAACGGGCGTTCCATATGGAAATGCGGTCGCTGTCCCGCTCCTCGTATTCTCTGATCGACGCCTCAAGTTCCGTCGAGTCTGATGGGGCACGGTCTTCGCCCAGCGCTGTCAAACGCATCGTGTACCATGCCGTGACCCCGCCTTCGGGCGGATTGGCGAACTTCGGGAACTTGGGGTCATTCCCCGTGCCCGACCGCCAGCCATTCGGAAGCGCGGGGTCGAGGACGAGTGCCCGCGCGAGGCCGACCATGTCAACGTTTCCGCGGGCAAGGGCATCCGCCGCGTGCTGAAGGGTCTTGAACCCACCGGTCACCATCAGCGGCTTGCGGGTCAGGGGCCGGGCATGTTCGGCAAAATCCAGGAAATAGGGCCCCGTTCCAGCACTGTCTGAGGCGGATCGTGCACCGGGAAAGTAGGTTCCGCCGCTGATGTCGATCAGATCGATCGCGGTCCCGTCCAACGCGGCAATCACTGCAAGGGCGTCTTGCCTGTCAAGGCCCCCTTCCAACTGGTCGGTGGCGTTCAGCTTGATGGCGATTGGAATGCCGGGGCCGGCTGCGCCGCGCACCTCATCAACGACGTCAAGCAACAGCCGCATCCGGTTCGTTATGGACCCGCCATACTCGTCGTCCCGTTTGTTGAACAGAGGCGAGAGAAACTGGCTCAACAGGAATCCGTGGGCTGCGTGGATCTGAACGCCGCCGAAACCAAGATCCATGGCGAGGCGCGCTGTCCGGGCAAACTCGGACGGCAGGGCGCGCAACTCGTCCCGGGTCAGGGCCGAACAGATCAGGCCGGGAATATCGAGCGCGCTCGGACCTTTTGGATCACTGATCGGAGGATGTGCCATTGCGCCGGCATGGCCAAGCTGTAGCCACAGCTGCGCGCCATTGGCGGATCCCCGGTGGGCGAGCGTTCGGAAACGGCGCAGATCGGAATCCGCTCTCAGAACAAGATTTCCGGGCTTTTCGGCGAAACAGGGATTGCCCTGCACCTCGCCCACAATCGACACGGCCAATCCGCCTTCTGCCCAGCGCTCGTAGAGCCGGATTTGTGCATCCGTGGGATCGCCGCGACCATTGCCCAGCGAATCCGACATGGCCGACTTGGCAACCCGGTTCTTCAAGACAGTCCCGCAAGGCAATTCGAGCGGTTGGAACAATGCTGCGTTGAATTGATTCTCCATAAAGCGACCCATACCCCGAGTGGTCGTCAATGTCTCTCATTGCGCGCATCCAATCCAGATGCGGAATTCCGTAGATCGGGCTCAGGGTGAGATGCTCGGTCTGCGCATCCCCGCACAGAGGCTTGTGAATGGACCCTGTGCCCGCATGTGCTAGGCTGAGCCAAATCCAACAGGGGAGATTATCCAATGTCACGAATGATATGCGCGGCCACAGCCGCGCTCGGGGTGGCCCTTGCCGCGCCCGCGGCGGCCGAAGAATTCAAATGGGCGGTGACCACCGATCCCCAGACGATGGACCCCCATGCGGTCAATTCGACGCCGGTGCTGGGCTTTCTCAACAATACCTACGAAGGGCTGGTGCGCCGGGGCAAGGACATGTCGGTGGAGCCGGCGCTCGCCACGGGATGGGAGCCGATCGGCGAAGGCGAGGGCTGGCGCTTTACCCTGCGCGAGGGCGTGACCTTCCACGACGGCAGCAGCTTTGACGCCGAGGATGTGCTGTTTTCCTACCAGCGTGCCTCGAGCCCGGAGTCGGACACCGCGAGCTGGTTCGCGCCGGTGTCGGAGGTCAAGGTGATCGACGCCTATACCGTCGATTTCATGACCACCGCACCCAACCCGCTGTTTCCCTCGTCGATCGCCAACTGGATGATCATGGACAGCGGCTGGGCCGAGGCCAACAATGCCACCCGTCCCGACAAGGAGGCCGGCAATCACGCCACGCTCAACGCAAATGGCACCGGTGCTTTCAAGGTCACCACACGCGAGCCCGGGCTGCGCACCGTGCTCGAACCCTTCGAGGGCTGGTGGGGCGAGGCCGAGCACAACATCACCCGCGCCGAGCTGACGCCGATCCAGAATCCGGCGACGGCGCTGGCGGCGCTGCTCTCGGGCGACGTGGATTTCATCAACCCTGTGCCGATCCAGGATGTGGCGCGGTTGGCCTCGAACCCCGACGTGAAGGTGGTGCAGGGTATCGAGGCGCGAGTCATCATGCTGGGCTTTCCGCATGAGGCGGAGGCGCTGAAGTTCTCGTCCGACATCGACGGCGAAAACCCCTTTGCCGATGTCCGCGTACGCCAGGCCGTGGCGCATGCGATCAATGTGCCGGCGATCCTTCAGACCATCATGCGCGGCAATGCCGAACCGGTGAACCAACTGGTCAGCGCGGCCATGAGCGGCTATTCCGAGGCGCTTGGCGCGGCCCCGGCCTATGACCCTGAGAAGGCCCGCGCGCTGCTGGCCGAAGCGGGGTATGCCGACGGGTTCTCCTTTGGCCTGAAATGCCCCAACAACCGCTATCTCAACGACGAGGCGGTCTGTCAGGCGGTGACCGGGATGCTGGCGCAGGTCGGCATCGATGCGACTCTGGAGGCAATGCCGGTCAACAACTACTGGCCCGAGCTCAGGGCCGACAATTTCGACATGTATCTGCTGGGCTGGTCGCCCGGCACCTTCGACGCCGAACACCCGATCCGCTTTCTTGTCGCCACCCCGAACGAGGAGAAGAAGCTGGGAAGCTGGAACTTCGGCGGCTTTTCCAACGCGCGCATCGACACGCTGCTGCCGATGATCCAGTCCGAGATCGATCCGGCCGAGCGTCAGGCGATGCTTGACGAGGTGGCGCAGATCATGGCCGACGAGCAGGCTTACGTGCCGCTTTATGTGCAGCCGCTAGTCTGGGGCACGCGGGCCAATATCGAGCTGACCCAGCGGCCCGACAATTTCTTCATCCTGCGCTGGGTGACCGTGAACTGAGACATGTCGGGGCCGGCAGAGGATGCCGGCCCCGTCGGCAGCCAGCGGCCCCCGGCTGACGCGGGGCCGCGCCGGGCCCTTGGGCCCGATTTGCCTTGAGAGTCGGGGGTGTAAAGCCCTTGAACGGCACGTCACCCGAACGCTTTTGCCCTTGACCCGAAAAACCCGCCGTTATCTCTTGGCGGGCATGCTTGCTTTCATCATCCGCCGTGTCGGCCAATCCCTGCTTGTCCTGCTGATCGTGGGGCTTGTCGCCTTTTCGATGTTCAATTTCGTGGGTGACCCGATCGACAACATGCTCGGTCAGGAACGCACCGCCGAAGATATCGCGCGATTGCGCGAGCAGCTCGGCCTCGACCGGTCGTTCTTCGTGCAATACTTCCGCTTTCTGCAAGAGGCACTTCAGGGCAACTTCGGCGTCAGCTATCGTCAGGGTCGTCCGGTAACCGACATCCTGCTGGAACGCGCGCCGGCGACGCTGGAGCTGGCGGCGGTCTCGGGGGTGCTGGCCATCCTCTTCGGCATCGCGCTTGGCGTGTTCACCGCGATCCGCCGCGATGGCATCTGGGCACATGCGATCATGTCGGCCTCGTTGATCGGCGTCTCGCTGCCGACCTTCCTGATCGGCATCCTGCTGATCTATGTCTTCTCGGTCGAACTCGGCTGGCTGCCCAGTTTCGGGCGCGGCGATGTGGTGACGGTCGGCGGCTGGAAGACCGGCTTTCTGACCGAAAGCGGCCTTAAGGCACTGATCCTGCCGTCGATCACCCTGGGGCTCTATCAGATGACGCTGATCATGCGGCTGGTACGCTCGGAAATGCTCGAGGTACTGCGGCAGGATTACATCCGTTTTGCCCGCGCGCGCGGGCTCAGGGACCGGGCGGTGAACTTCCGCCACGCGCTGAAAAACACCATGGTGCCGGTGATCACCGTGATCGGGCTTCAGCTTGGCGCGATCATCGCCTTTGCCATCATCACCGAGACGGTGTTCCAGTGGCCGGGCGTCGGCCTGCTGTTCATCAACGCGATCCAGTTCGTCGACATCCCGGTGATGGCGGCCTACCTGATGCTGATCTCGGTGATGTTCGTGGGGATCAACCTGGCCGTGGACATCCTTTATTTCTTCATTGATCCGCGCCTGCGCGCGGACCGCTCGGGAGGCCACTGATGACCGATATCCCCGTTGCGCCGCCGCCGAAATCGCGGCTTCGTCTGGCGCTGGAAAGCGATGTCTTCTACACCTTCCGTCGCTCGCCGGTTGCGGTGATCTCGGCGCTGGTGGTGCTGGTGCTGCTGGTCTCGGCGATCTTCGCGCCCTGGATCGCCTCGACCAATCCCTTCGATCCGGCCTCGCTCAATCTGATGAACGGTTTCACCCCGCCGCTGGAGCCCAATGCCTTTACCGGCGACAGCTTCCTGCTGGGCACCGACGATCAGGGCCGCGACGTGTTTTCCACCATCCTCTACGGCATGCGCATCTCGCTTTTTGTCGGGGTGGCGGCGGTGGCCTTTGCCATGGTGCTGGGCATTACGCTGGGGCTGATTTCGGGCTATGTTGGTGGCTGGGTCGAAACCATCATCATGCGCGTCGCCGACGTGCAGCTCACCTTTCCCTCGATCCTGGTGGCCATGCTGATCTTTGGCATCGCCAAGGGGATCACGCCGGTGGAGTACCGCGACCAGATGGCGATCTGGGTGCTGATCCTCGCCATCGGCCTGTCGGACTGGGTGCAGTTCGCGCGGGTGGTGCGCGGCGCCACGCTGGTTGAGAAAAACAAGGAATACGTTCAGGCGGCGCGGCTGATCGGGCGGAAACCCGGCGCCATCATGCTGCGCCACATCCTGCCCAATGTGCTGTCGCCGGTGCTGGTGATCGCCACGATCTCGCTGGCGCTGGCGATCATCGCCGAGGCGACGCTGTCCTTTCTCGGTGTCGGCGCGCCGCCGACCCAGCCGTCGCTGGGCACGCTGATCCGTATCGGCCAGGGCTTCCTGTTCTCGGGTGAGTGGTGGATCCTGTTCTTTCCCGCCTGCACGCTCCTGGCGCTGGCGCTGTCCGTCAACCTGCTGGGCGACTGGCTGCGCGACGCATTGAACCCGAGGCTGCGCTGATGGCTGAACCCGTGCTTTCCATCCGCGACCTCTCGGTCGAGATTCCCACCCGCCACGGTATCGTCAAGCCGGTCGACGGGGTGAGTTATGACATCCGCGCCGGCGAGATCCTTGGCGTGGTCGGCGAAAGCGGCGCCGGCAAATCCATGGCCGGCAACGCGGTAATCGGCCTGTTGAGCCCGCCGGCGCATATCGCCTCGGGCGAGATCTGGCTGAACGGCAAGCGGATCGACCAGCTGCGCGGCGAGGCGATGCGCCGGCTGCGCGGCAAGGAGATCGGCATGGTCTTTCAGGATCCGCTGACCTCGCTCAACCCGCTTCTCAGGATCGGCGATCAACTGGTCGAGACCATGCGCACGCATCTGAAGATCAGCGAGAAAGAGGCCGAGAAACGCGCCGTGGCGGCGCTGGAAGAGGTCGGCATTCCCGGCGCGGCCAGCCGGGTGAATTCCTACCCGCACGAGTTCTCCGGCGGCATGCGGCAACGGGTGGTGATTGCATTGGCGCTCTGCGCCGAACCCTCGCTGGTGATCGCCGACGAGCCGACCACCGCGCTCGATGTCTCGGTCCAGGCGCAGATCATCGCGCTTTTGAAGCGGCTCTGCCGCGAGCGGGGCACCGCGGTCATGCTGATCACCCACGACATGGGCGTGATCGCCGAGGCGACCGACCGCGTGGCGGTGATGTATGCCGGTCGCCTGGCCGAGCTGGGTGCCGTCGAACAGGTGCTGACCCGGCCGCAGCACCCCTATACTCACGGGCTGATGGCCTCGACCCCGCTGGCCTCGGAGGGCAAGGCGCGGCTGCACCAGATCCCCGGCGCCATGCCGCGGCTGGATGCGGTGCCCGATGGCTGTGCCTTCAACCCGCGCTGCCCGCGCGCCACCGAGGTCTGCCGCACGCCGCCGCCGCCCAGGGTCAAGGACGGCATGGCCGCCTGCTGGCACCCGCTTGTCGAAGACGTCGAAGAAAAGGTTTCCTGAATGGCGCTGGTCAAAGTCGATAATCTCAGCCGCGTGTTCGACGTCTCGAAACCCTGGCTGAACCGGGTGCTGGAGCGGCGGGAAAAGGAATATCTGACGGCGGTGTCAGAGGTGAGTTTCGACGTCGCCGAACGCTCGACCTATGCGCTGGTGGGCGAAAGCGGCTCCGGCAAATCGACCATCGGCAAGATGCTGGTGGGGTTGCTGTCACCTTCGGATGGCCATGTCGAGATCGAGGGGATCGATCTGGCCAATGAGCCGGATGCCGCCAAGGTCGACGCGGTGCGCGCCGACATCCAGATGATCTTTCAGGATCCCTATGCCTCGCTCAACCCACGCTGGCGGGTCAAGGACATCATCGTCGAGCCGGTCGCCTCGCGCGGCGGCAAGACCGAGGGGATGGCCGAGAAGCTGCTGGAACAGGTCGGGCTGTCGGTCAAGGACGCGGGCAAGTTCCCGCATGAATTCTCGGGCGGCCAGCGTCAGCGGATCTGCATTGCCCGGGCGCTGGCCAGCGAGCCACGGCTGATCGTCTGTGACGAGCCGACCTCGGCGCTGGATGTCTCGGTTCAGGCGCAGGTGCTCAACCTGATGAGCGACCTGAAGGAAAATTTCGGGCTGACCTATGTCTTTATCAGCCACGATCTGACCGTGGTGCGGCACATGGCCGATGTGATCGGCGTGCTTTACCTGGGCCGGCTGGTGGAAGAGGCGGTGCCGGGGCGGCTGTTCGACGATCCGAAGCACCCCTATACCCAGATGCTGCTGGAAGCGGCGCCGAAAATGGATGCCTTTGGCCGCGAGATCCAGCCCCCCGAAGGCGAGATCCCCGATCCGATCAATCCGCCGCCCGGCTGCGCCTTTCATCCGCGTTGTCCGCTGGCGCAGGATATCTGCAAGCGCGATCGGCCACGACTGCGGCAGATCGGCGGCACCCGGGTGGCCTGTCACTTCGCGGAATAGGCGTCACCCGCGCGGCCCGGCTCAGGCGCGCTGGTTGCCGTAGTAGAGCGTCGAGAGATGCGTTGCCTCGGCGAAGAACAGCCAGCGTTCCGTCACCAGCCCGGCGGCGGCGGCGGTGACCGCGACCGGCATCAAGACCGGCCCGAGCCCGCCGGTCAGTGCCTGAAAGGCCAGCATCAGCCCGGGCAGCAGGAAGCCCCAGAGCAGCACCGAGCGGCGCAGCGTCTCGGCGTGTCTGCGGGCGACGTCATAGCCCATTTCGCGCATCACGTAGTTCGGCCGGCTATGCGGCGGCTCGAGCTGGCGTTTGACGCCCTTGAGGCCCAGCGCCATGTCGGCGGTATAAGCGCCCGGCTCGGCGTCGATCCGGCGCCAGTAGATCAGCTTGAGCGCGCCGGCCAGACCCAGCGCCAGCAGCGCGATCAGGCTGACAAGGCGGATGTCGCGACCGGCGAAGGCATGCAGCAGCACCAGCAGCAGCGCGCCCGAGGCGGCGGCATTGGCAAGATAGACATAAGGCACCTGCGGCATATGCCATTCGCGGATGGTGCGCAGCGAGGCATAGATCATGCCGGTGCACCAGACCGTCGCCACGGCGCCGATGGCGCTGAGCAGGGCCAGCGGCAGGGTCAGCCAGCCCGCGATCCCGAGGAGCGACATCAGCCAGAGCACCCCGGCCGGCACATAGGTGGCCAGGGCCGCCACGCCCTCCCGCGAGAGCCAGGACGAGCGCCATTGCGACAGCGCCCGCCAGGCGCGCTCGGGGCGGCCGAGGTGAAAGGTGGAACTGAGCAGCCCCAGCGTAATCAGCCCGAGCGCGATGAACAGGCCGGCGAAGAAGCCCCAGCCGGCGACCGGCTGGGCGCCGATGACATGGGCCAGGCTGAGCCAGAACAGCAGGCCGTATCCGGCGCCGGAGGAGGTGGTGAAGAGGATGACCGAATAGGCGGGATGCATGTTCGTCCTTAGCGGCTGAGGGCGCGGTCGGCCCAGGCAAAGAGTTTCTCGAGGGCGGAGCCGGTGGTTTCGGCCTGCGGTTCGGCGGCGATCTGCGGCGTGCGGTCCGAGGCCTTGCGCGGCGGCAGGTACTTGTTGACCGGCTTGTAGCCAAACTCGTCGAGCAGGTTGAAGCCGTCGCGCGCGGCGACGTTCTGCGACACCGCGCTGTTGGGATCGGCAAGATCGCCAAAGGCGCGGGCGCCGGTGGGGCAGGCCTTGACGCAGGCCGGCACCCGATCCTCCTCGGGGATGGTCTCGTTATAGATCCGGTCTACGCAGAGCGTGCATTTCTTCATCACGCCTTCGTCGTAATCGTATTCCCGCGCGCCATAGGGGCAGGCCCAGGAGCAGAGCTTGCAGCCGATGCAGGTATCCGGGTTGACCAGAACGATGCCGTCCTCCTCGCGCTTGTAGCTGGCGCCGGTGGGGCAGACGGTGACGCAATCGGGTGTCTCGCAATGCAGGCAGGAGCGGGGGAAATGGACGGTGCCTTTCCAGTGGTCGTTGTCGACCTCGTAACTGTGGACGCGGTTCAGGAAGGCGCCGTGCGGATCGGCGCCGTAAGGCTCCTGATCGGTGAGCGGCGCGGAATAGCCGCCGGTGTTCCACTCCTTGCAGGAAGTGACGCAGGCATGGCAGCCGACGCAGATGTCGAGGTCGATGACCAGGCCGAGGCTCTTGTCGGTCTTTTCGGGGAGGGTGGTCATTCTATGTCTCCCTGGGTCGGGTGTTGCGGGGCGGCGGGAGCCAGGCGGCGCGCCCTCCGGGGCTGATGTCGCGCGCTCATTCCGCCGGCTCCTTCCACTGCCTGCCAAAGGCCAGCGTCTCGGGTCGTTCCGGCCAGGCATCCTCGCCCAGCGGCTCGAACAGCGGCGAGGTTCCGGCGCTCTCGGCTTTCTCGATCTTCACCCGCAGGTCGAACCAGGCCGCCTGGCCGGTCAGCGGATCGGAGTTGGAATAGCGATAGCCGCCGCCGCCCTTTGGCAAGAGTTCGGAAATCAGGTGGTTGAGCAGGAAGCCCTCCTTCACCTCGGGCGCGTCATGCGACAGCCCCCAGGCGCCGCGCCGCTTGCCGATGGCGTTCCAGGTCCAGACCGTGTGCCGGTTGACCCCCTCCATCAGCCTGATCTGGCATTTCACCCGTCCGATATGCGAGGTCAGCCAGACCCAATCATCATCCTGCACCCCGATCTCGACCCCCACCGAGGTATGCACGTAAAGCCGGTTCTGCGCGGTGATCTGGCGCAGCCAGGCGTTCTGCGAGCCCCAGGAATGATACATGTGCATTGGCCGCTGGGTGATCGCGTGCAGCGGGAAGCCTGTGGTCAGCTGTTCCTCGAAGGGCGCGTACCAGAAGGGCAGCGGATCGAAGTGCGTCTTGATCCGGTCGCGCGCGCGATCCGGCGGCTGGCGTTCGCCATGGCCCAGGGCGGCCAGGCGGAACTTCTGCATCGGTTCGGAATAGAGCTGCATTATCGTCGGCTCCGGCGACAGGCGGATGCCCTTTTCGATGCCCCAGTCGAGATAGCCGCGATTGGCGAAACGGAAATAGGCATGGCTCGGGTCGAGATGCAGGCCGAAGAATGCGCCGTTCTCGATATAGCGGTCGATCTGGTCGGAGTTGGGCGCGCCGACGCAGGACTTGTCACCGTCCTCGCCGCGCCAGCCGGCGAGCGGGCCGATGCCGGGCTTGCGCTCGTGGTTGGTGATGTAGTCGGGATAGCCGCCGGGATACATCGGGCTGCCATCCTCCTTGACGAACCCCGGCAGTTTCAGCCGCGCGCCAAGATCGATCAGCACCTCCTGAAAACCGCGCACGTCGCGATCGGGCTTGACCACGGGATGGCGGATGCCATCGGCCACCAATTCCGGCTCGGAGATCGGGCGGTCCAGCAGCGAGATGCAATCGTAACGCTCAAGATAGGTGGTGTCCGGCAGGATCAGGTCGGCAAAGGGCACGGTTTCAGAATAATAGGCGTCGGAATAGATGATCTTGGGGATCACGTAATCGCCGTTGTCGTCCTTGGCGGTCAGCGCATCCAGCGTGCCCGGTACGTTCATCGACGAGTTCCAGGCCATGTTGGCCATATACATGAAGAGCACGTCGATGCCGTAGGGATCCTTGGTGGCTGCGTTGTTGATCACCATATGCATCAGCCCATGGGCCGAGATCGGCGCATCCCAGGAAAACCCCTTGTCGAGCCGGTTGGGCTGGCCCTCGCCATCCAGCAACAGATGCTCGGGCCCATGCGGAAAGCCCAGATGCGGGCCGCCCAGCGGCAGTTCGGGCTTGATGTCACCGGCGGCGCCGTGGGGCAGCAGGTTTGGTGGGGTCTGCTTGGGGTAGGGCGGCTTGTAGCGAAAGCCGCCGGGCGTATCGATCGAACCCAGCAGGATTTGCAAGATATGGATCATCCGGCAGGTCTGGAAGCCGTTGGAATGGGCCGAGATGCCGCGCATGGCGTGCATCGAGACCGGGCGGCCCACCATCTGCTCGTGCCTGCGCCCGGCCCAGTCGGTCCAGGGGCGGTCGAGCACGATTTCCTCCTTGAAGGCGACATGTGCCAGCTCTGCCGCGATCTGGCGGATCTGGCCGGCCGGCACACCGGTGCGCTCGGCCACGGCTTCGGGCGCATAATCTTCACCCAGGTAGCGTTCGGCCATCAGCTCGAAGACCGGGCGCGCCGTGCGGCCGTCGGGCAACTCGCGGGTGCCGGTGAGCGCCGGCCGGATCTCGGCGGCCTTGCCATTGCCGAAGGCGCCCGCCGCCTCATCCCAGACCATGGGATTGCCGTCGCCGTCGCGGGCGAACAGCCCGTCATCGGCCGCGCCGGGATCGTGGATCACCAGCCAGGGGGCGTTGGTATAGCGCACCAGGTAGTCGAGGTCGATCTGCTGGGTGCGGAACAACTCGTGGATCAGCGCGCCGACAAACAGCCCGTCGGTGCCGGGGCGGATGCCGACCCATTCGTCGGCCACGGCGTTGTAGCCGGTGCGCACCGGGTTGACCGAGACCACCTTGGCGCCGCGTTTCTTGAGCTTGCCGATGCCGATCTTGATCGGATTCGAGGCATGGTCCTCGGCGACGCCGAAGAGCATGAAATACTTGGTCAGATCCCAATCCGGATCGCCGAATTCCCAGAACGCCCCGCCAAAGGTATACAGCCCGCCGGCGGCCATGTTGACCGAGCAGAAACCGCCGTGAGCGGCGAAATTCGGGGTGCCGTATTTCATCGCCCAGAAGCCGGTCAGGCTCTGGCTCTGGTCGCGGCCGGTGAAGAAGGCGAGTTTCTTGGGATCGGTCTTGCGCACCTTGCCGAGCCAGCCGGTGGCGATCTCCAGCGCCTCGTCCCAGGAAATCTCCTCGAACTGGCCGGAGCCGCGCGGGCCCACGCGTTTCATCGGCGCGCGCAGCCGGGCCGGGGAATAATGCTGCATGATCCCGGCGCTGCCCTTGCCGCAGAGCACGCCCTTGTTGACCGGGTGGTTGCGATTGCCCTCGATGTAGCGGACCACCTGTTTGCCGTCGGGGCCGGTCTTGAGATGCACGTTGATCCCGCAGCGGCAGGCGCACATGTAGCAGGTGGTCTGCTTCATCTCGTCGCCGACGGGGGCGCTGGTCTCGATCTCGGGGCTGCCTGTCATGCGCTGTGTCCTGACCTCTGTGCGATTCAGCAAGGACGTTGGCATAAAAGCTTGGGGTTAGGAAATATTTCCTTTGATGCGGCGGCGGATCGGGCGGATATTCCTTGCGTCCTCCGCCGTCCCGGCGGGCTGCGCCCTTGTTCCGGGCTCCGGTGGCATCCGTCCCGGGCCTGACCCGGGACCTCTCGGAGAACCTCGAGAACGAGGCGCCGGATCAGGTCCGGCGCGCGGATCTTCCAGCGGGGCGACGGGGCCGGCTCACCTTCCGCGCGGCACCACCTCGTAGCCCGGCTCTTCCGGTTCTTCGTCACACATCTCGGCCGGGAAGCCCGGCGCGCGGATCTCCAGCCCGGTGGCCTCTTCCAGCCGCCGGATGATGTTGGGCGACAATTCGCGCGGACCGAACCGCGCGATGCCGTCGTCGATGATGCGCATCATCAGCGGATTGACCTCGAGCGGCACCCCGGCGCGGTCGGCCACCTCCTGAAACAGCCCGATGTCCTTCTTCACCAGGTCCATGGTAAAGGAAATGTCGCGCGAGCCGTTGAGGATCACCTGGCTTTCGGTCTCATGCACGAAGCTGGTGCCCGAGCTGATGGCGATCGCCTCATAGGCGGTGGCCAGGTCCATGCCGGCGCCCTTGCAGGTCACCAGCGCCTCGGCGCAGGAGATCAGGTTGGCGGTGGCCAGGTAGTTTGTCACCACCTTCAGCACCGAGGCCGAGCCCAGATCGCCGGTGTGCAGCACCCGCCGGCCCATTGTCGTCAGAAGCGGCAGAACCCGGTCAAAGGTGGCGCGGTCACAGCCGGCGAAGATCGAGATATTGCCGGTGTCGGCGCGGTGACAGCCGCCCGAAACCGGGCAATCCACCGCCGCGCCGCCGCGCGCGATGACCTCGGCGCCAAGCCGCTTGACCTCGGCCTCGTCGGTGGTCGACATCTCCATCCAGACCTTGCCGGGGCCGACCTCGGGCAGCATCTGCTGCACCACAGCGGCCGAGGCGGCGGGCGAGGGCAGGCAGGTGATCACCGTGTCGCAGCTTCGCATGATCTGCTCGGGCGAGCCGCCGTCACGTGCGCCGCGCGCCGTGAACCCGGCCACCAGCGCGCCGTTGAGATCATGCACCGCCAGGTCATGACCATTGCGCAGCAGGCTGCCGCTCAATTTGCTGCCGACATTGCCCAGTCCGACAAACCCGATGTTCATTCCGCCGTTCTCCCGTGATCGCCTGCCGTCATCTCGAAGAGAAGCCGCCCGGCGGTCAAATGAAATCGCGCCATGGGGGCAGAATTGCCGCCGAATGTCAGGCCGGGGCCAGAGCCATGATCTCGGCCATATGCGAGGCGCAGCCTAGGAGCGCGGCCTCGTCATTCTCGATCAGCCAGACCGGAAACTGGTCCATGAACTCGGAAAACCGGCCCTTGTCGCGAAACGAGGCGCCAAAGCCCATCTTGTCGAAATAGGGCGCCAGCGAGCGGCTGACCCCGCCAATGAAATAGATGCCGCCAAAAGGCAGTTGCGCCAGCGCCAGATCGCCCGCCACACGGCCGGTGAAACGAACGTAATATTCCGCCGCCTCAACCGCTTGGGCATCGCTGCCATCGGCCACGCCCGCCATGATCTCGGCCGGCGGTTTGGCACCGGGATCGCCGGCCTCGGCGCGACGCCAGCGATAGAGCGCCTGCAAGCCGCGCCCCGACAGCGCCTCTTCCACCGAGGCAAACTCGCCTTCGCTGCGCAGAAACTCCGCCAGCCCCAGCTCGTCGGGCCGGCGCAAGGCGAGGCTCATGTGCCCGGCCTCTGAGGGCGGGACAAGGGTGATGCCGCCGTGTTCGAAGACCATCGCGATGTTCATGCCGGTACCCAGCCCGATCACCAGCCGGGTGCTGCCCGCGCCCTGATCTTCATTGAGCAGCGGGCGCAGATCGTCGCCCCCCAGATGGCTGAGCGCATGGCCCTGGGCCTGAAGATCGTTGAGCACCGCCACCCGGCCGACGCCGGAGGCCTCGCGCACGCAGGCCTCGTCGATCACCCAGGAGAGGTTGGTCATCCGCAGCACACCGTCCATCACCGGGCCTGCCCCGGCGACGCAGGCGGCGACAGGGCGCGCACCGGTCTCGGCCAGATAGCTCTGAAACACCTCCGAGAGCGACCCGGCCTCGGCATTGCGGTAGCGCCGGATCGAACCGGGCTGCAACGTGGGCCCGGAGGCAAGCGCCACGCGGGTGTTCGTTCCACCGATGTCGGCAACGAGGGTGAGGTCGAGGGTCTGGGTCATAACGGTCTCTCTGGGCGCACCCGAGCGGTGCGCCGGGGAAATGGGATGGGGGTGTCAGATGCGGGCCGGGCCGCTGGTGGTGCCGACGACGAGTTCGAAGGGGATCATCTCGGAGGCGGGCGGCGCCCCGGGGGTGGAGATCTGCGACAGCAGGATCGCACCGACGCGGCGACCGGCCTCGCGCACCGAACTGCGCACGCCGGAGAACACCGGCGCCTCCGGGGTGCCGTTGCGCAGGTAGGACAGGTCGTCGTCGAAAGTGGCAACCGAGACATCGCGGCCGACGGTCAGCCCGGCCTGTTCGACCGCGCGGCGCACGCCAAGCGCGGTGATCAGCGACGAGACGGCGAAGGCGGTCGGCGGCTCGGACCGGGCCAGCATGCGGCTGGCTTCGTCGAAGCCGTAGCTCTCGGTCATGTCCCAGGACAGCATCAGCTCGGGATCGGCCTCGAGCCCGGCTTCGGTCAACGCATTCAGAAAACCGGTCCGCCGGCGATGGGCGAAATCCAGAGATTCGATCCCGTTGAACAGCGCGATGCGGCGGTGGCCCAGACCGGTCAGATGGCCGGTCAGCGCCTCGAAGGCCCTGACATTGGCCACGTCGACCCAGGAATATGGCGCCTCGATCGCGCTGGCGCGGCCATGCACCACGTAGGGCAGTTGCAATTCGTTGAGCAGGGCGATGCGGGTATCGTCCATGCTGGGGCTGTGCACCACGATGCCGTCGACGTTCCCCTTGATCTTGAGATCGCGGTAAAAGGATTCCTCGTCGCTGTCGGGCACCAGCGACAGCATCATGTCATAGCCATGTTCGGAATAGACCTCGCCGGCGCCGGTGACGAAATCGCCGAAGATCGGGTTAACCATCTCCTGCTGGGTCGAGACCGGGATCACATGACCGATCGCCATGGCCCGTCCGGTGGCCAGCGAGCGCGCCCGGGTGTTCGGCTTGTAGTTGAAATCCAGCGCCGCCTGGCGCACCCGTTCGCGGGTTTTCTCGCTCACCTCCGGGTAGCCGTTCAGCGCCCGGCTGACCGTTGTTTGCGAGAGTCCCAATTGTTCGGATAGCTGCTTTAGGTTCATGACAGTCTTTGGCCTTTCAGGTGGCACCGGGCGATATTGTTTTACATGTACTGCGAGCCAAGGCAAACTTCCATTTGCACGGGGCCGACTTTCTGCGCCGCGGCGAAATCACTGGTTTTGTTAAATATTCTCCGATTGACTTTTAGCGTCCCTTAGGTCAAGGTTAGCGCTACCAAAGCGCTTTGGCAAGGCCGGAGGAGGCTCTTGCAATGGTAAGCCGCAAGGTGTTCGATGGAACGTGCGAACAAACGCACCGGGAGGAATAAGAAATGAAGTTTTCGCTTTATGCGAGTGTTGCCGCCTTTGCCATGACGGCATCGCTGGCGCAGGCCGAGGCCCATTTGCCCTTTGCCAAGGGCGAGGGGGATTTCAACTGGGAGAGCCTCGACGCCTTTGCCGCCGAGCACGATCTCAACGGTGAAGAGATCAGCATCTTCGGGCCCTGGCGCGGCGATGACCAGGGGCTGGTCGAGAGCATCATCGATTATTTCGAAGAGGCCACCGGCGCCGAGGTCAGCTATGCCTCGTCGGAATCCTACGAACAGCAGATCGTGATCGACACTGAGGCCGGCTCGCCGCCCAATGTCGCCGTTCTGCCGCAGCCCGGCCTGATCCAGGACCTGGTGTCCAAGGGCTTTGTCGAGCCGCTGAGCGATGACACCCAGGCCTGGCTGAAAGAGAATTACGCCGCCGGCGAAAGCTGGGTCTCGCTTGGCACCTTTACCGGGCCTGACGGCGAAGACCGGCTTTATGCCTTTCCCTACAAGATCGACCTGAAATCGCTGGTCTGGTATTCGCCCGACAACTTCGATGACGCGGGCTATGAAGTGCCCGAGACCATGGAAGAACTGAAGGCGCTGACCGAACAGATCGTGGCCGACGGCGAAACCCCCTGGTGCATCGGACTGGGATCGGGTGGCGCCACCGGCTGGCCGGCGACCGACTGGGTCGAAGACCTGATGCTGCGCACGCAACCGCCCGAAACCTATGACAAATGGGTGTCGAACGAAATCAAGTTCGACGATCCGGCGGTGATCGGCGCGATCGAGGAATTCGGCTATTTCGCCCGCGATGACGCCAAGGTTGCCGGCGGAGCAGGGGCCGTGGCCTCGACCGACTTCCGTGACAGCCCCGATGGCATCTTTGCCTCGCCGCCGCAGTGCTACATGCACCGTCAGGCTTCGTTCATCCCGACCTTCTTTCCCGAAGGCATTCAGTTGGGCGTGGACGCCGATTTCTTCTATTTCCCGGCCTATGAGGAAAAGGACCTGGGCAAGCCGGTTCTGGGCGCGGGCACCCTGGCCTTCATCACCAAGGACAGCCCCGGCGCGCAGGCCTTCATCGAGTTTCTGAAGACCCCGATCGCGCATGAGCTGTGGATGGCGCAATCCGGTTTCCTGACGCCGCACACCGGTGTCGACACCGGGCTTTATGCCAATGACGTGCTCAAGAAGCAGGGCGACATCCTGCTCGATGCCACCACCTTCCGTTTCGACGGCTCCGATCTGATGCCCACGGGGGTTGGCGCAGGGTCGTTCTGGACCGGCATGGTGGATTACGCCGGCGGCACCTCGGCCGAGGATGTGGCCAAGTCCATCCAGGACAGCTGGAACGCGCTGAAATAGGCGACCCCGGTGCCCGGCCGGTCCGGCCGGGCACCCATTGAATTCGCGCAACCAAAGTCACGTCGGGAGAGGGAGGCGGAGATGCATCCAGCCATCATGGGGTTGATTACCATCGTTGTGGGTGTCGGGGGGTGTATCGGCTACTTCTATTTCTCGAACATGCTGCTCGACAAGGTGCTGTTTCCGCCCAGCGGCCCGAACGCGGGGCGCAACATCAACCGGGCCAACATGATCCGGCCCTGGCTGTTTCTGTTTCCGGCACTCTTCGCGCTCGGCCTCTATCTCGCCTATCCGGTCTTTGCCACGCTCTGGCTGTCGCTGACCGACCGCGACCAGGGCGGCGCCTTCGTGGGCCTCGCGAATTACCGCCAGATGATGTCGGAAGACAAGTTCTGGGAGGCGATGCGCAACAACATGTTCTGGCTGCTGGTGGTGCCGGCGATGTCGACCGGGTTCGGCCTGTTGGCGGCGCAGCTCACCGACCGGATCTCCTGGGGCAATTTCGCCAAGTCGCTGATCTTCATGCCGATGGCGATCTCTTTTGTCGGCGCCTCGGTGATCTGGAAATTGATCTATGACACCCGCCCCGAAGGCACCGACCAGATCGGCGTGCTCAACGCGCTCTGGGTGTCGATGGGCGGCGCACCGCAGCAATGGCTGACGATCATCCCGTGGAACAACTTTCTGCTGATGATCGTGCTGGTCTGGATCCAGACCGGCTTTGCCATGGTGATCCTGTCGGCGGCGCTGCGCGGCATCCCCGAGGAAACCATCGAGGCGGCGATCATCGATGGCGCCAGCCCGACGCAGATCTTCTTCAAGATCAAGGTGCCGCAGATCATGCCGACCATCGTGGTGGTCTGGACGACGATCACGCTGGTGGTGCTCAAGGTCTTTGACATCGTGCTCGCCATGACCAACGGCCAGTGGGAGACACAGGTGCTGGCCAATTACATGTACGACAAGCTGTTCCGCGCCTTCGACTGGGGTGTCGGCTCGGCCTCGGCGATGGTGATCATGCTGCTGGTGACACCGATCCTGGTCTGGAACGTGCGCAATGCGCGCCGCGAAATGCGCTGAGGGGGCCACGTCATGGACAATATCGCAGGACAGAAATCGACCCTGACATGGGCCGTGCATATCTCGGTGCTGGGGCTGGTACTGGCATGGGTGTTTCCGACGCTGGGGCTGTTCGTCAGCTCGTTCCGCACCTCGGATCAGATCTCGTCGTCGGGCTGGTGGGCCTCGCTCACCACCCAGGAGCGGCAATTGCCTGCCATCCGCCTGTCGGGAGACGAGTTCCGGGACGCCGATCTCTACGTGATCGAGGGCAACCTCTTTCCCGAGAGCGAAAGCACGGTCACCGCATGGGGCACCTCGTCGCGGGCACCGGAGGCCTTTGAGGCGGGCCATACCGCCGATCTCGGCGACGGCGAGACGCTGAGCCTGGACGAAACAGGCAATTTCCGTCTTTCCGGGCCGGAAAGCTGGGACGGCAAGCGCCTGCCGCGGGTCTTTACCACCGCCTCCTCGCCGCCGGAATTTACCCTGGGCAATTATGTCAACGTGCTGACTTCGGACACCGCCGGGGCAGGGATCGGCCGCTCCTTCATCAACACGCTGACCGTGGCGATCCCGGCGACGGTGATCCCGATCCTTGTCGCCGCCTTTGCCGCCTATGCCCTGGCCTGGATGGATTTTCCCGGCCGCTCGCTGCTGATCGCGGCGGTGGTGGGGCTGCTGGTTGTGCCCTTGCAGCTTGCGCTGATCCCGCTGTTGCAGCTGCACAACCAGATCGGCATCGGCAAGGGCTATCTCGGGGTCTGGCTGGCGCATACCGGCTTTGGCCTGCCTTTGGCGATCTACCTGCTCAGAAACTACATGGTCGGCCTGCCGCGCGACATCATCGAAAACGCGCGGGTCGATGGCGCCTCGGAGTTTCAGATCTTCGTCAAGATCATCCTGCCGCTCAGTTTTCCGGCGCTGGCCTCCTTCGCCATCTTCCAGTTTCTCTGGACCTGGAACGACCTGCTGGTGGCGCTGGTCTTCCTCGGCACCGATGACGAGACGCTGGTGCTGACCGGCCGGCTCGTCAATCTGATGGGCTCGCGCGGCGGGCAGTGGGAAATCCTCGCGACATCGGCCTTCGTCTCGATCGTGGTGCCGCTGATCGTCTTCTTCGCAATGCAGAAATACCTCGTACGCGGCCTCCTGGCCGGATCGGTGAAATAATGAACCAACATACGGACATCGCTATGAAACCCTCTCGGGAACAGGATCAGGACTGGTGGCGCGGCGGGGTGATCTACCAGATCTATCCGCGCTCGTACCAGGACAGCAACGGCGACGGCATCGGCGATCTCAACGGTATCACCCAGCGCCTGCCGCATATCGCCTCGCTGGGGGTGGATGGCATCTGGATCTCGCCGTTCTTTACCTCGCCGATGAAGGATTTCGGCTATGACGTCGCCGATTACTGCGATGTCGATCCGATGTTCGGCACGCTGGCGGATTTCGACACGCTGATCGAGACGGCGCATGCGCTGGGTCTCAAGGTGATGATCGATCAGGTGCTGTCGCATTCCTCCGACCAGCATGCCTGGTTTCAGGAAAGCCGCGCCAGCCGCGACAATCCCAAGGCCGACTGGTATGTCTGGGCCGATCCCAAGGATGACGGCACGCCGCCGAACAACTGGCTGTCGATCTTCGGCGGCTCGGGCTGGCAATGGGACACGCGGCGCGAGCAATATTACCTGCACAATTTCCTGACGACGCAGCCCGACCTGAATTTCCACTGCCCGGCGGTGCAGGATGCGCTGCTCGAAACGGTGCGCTTCTGGCTGGACCGCGGGGTCGACGGGTTCCGCCTGGATACGATCAATTTCTACATCCACGACAAGCAGTTGCGCGACAACCCGCCGCTGCCGAAAGAGATGCGCAACGCCTCGATCGCGCCGTCGGTGAACCCCTACAATTATCAGCTTCACATCCATTCCAAGAACCAGCCCGAGAACCTCGAATTCCTGCAACGGTTCCGCGCGCTTCTGAACGAATACCCCGGCACCACCTCGGTGGGCGAGGTCGGCGATGCGCAGCGCGGGCTCGAGATCATGGGCGAATACACTTCGGGCGGCGACAAGGCGCATATGTGTTACGCCTTCGATTTCCTTTCGGGCAAGGATCTGACAGCGCAGCGGGTGGTCGACGTGCTGACCGCCGTCGATGCGGCGGCGCCGGATGGCTGGCCCTGCTGGGCGTTTTCCAATCACGACGTTCCGCGCCATGTCAGCCGCTGGGGGCTGACGCCGCAGGCCGCCAAGGCCTATGCCACGCTGATCCACTGCCTGCGCGGCTCGGTCTGTCTGTATCAGGGCGAGGAGTTGGGGCTGCCCGAGGCCGAAGTTGCCTTCGAGGACTTGCAGGATCCGTATGGCATCGAGTTCTGGCCCGAATTCAAGGGCCGGGACGGCTGCCGCACGCCGATGGTCTGGGACGGGGCGAACCGGAACGGCGGCTTTTCCGAGGGCACGCCCTGGCTGCCGGTGAGTCGCGGGCATTTTCAGCTGTCGGTGGCGGCGCAGGAGGACGCGCCGGAGGCGCTGTTGCACCATTACCGCAAGGCGCTGTCCTTCCGCCACAGCCACAAGGCGCTGATGAAAGGCGCCCATGGCAAGCTGCGCGCCGAGGGGGAAGTGCTGAGTTTCGAACGCAGTCACGCGGACGAGACGGTATTCTGTGCCTTCAACCTGAGCGACACGCCGGCGGTGATCGACATGCCCGAGGGCGACTGGCGGCAGATCGGCGCCGAGCTTGGCGCGGCGGCGCCGCAGGCGGACGGCAAGCTGCACCTGGGGCCGTGGCAATCTGCCCTGGCGCTTCACCACTAACGCCCGAAAGGAAACCGACCGATGGCCAATCTCAAGTTGACCGATGTGGAAAAGACCTATGCGGGCGCCGTCAACGTGCTCAACCACATCGACCTCGATATTCAGACCGGCGAACTGGTTGTCTTTGTCGGACCGTCGGGCTGTGGCAAGTCCACGCTCTTGCGGATGATCGCCGGGCTGGAAAAGATCACCGGCGGCACGCTCGAGATCGACGGCCAGGTGGTCAATGACGTGCCGCCGAGCCAGCGCGGCATTGCCATGGTGTTCCAGTCCTATGCGCTTTATCCGCATATGACGGTGCGCGAGAACATGTCCTTTGCGCTCAGGATCGCCAAGAAGCCGCAGGCCGAGATCGACGCGGCGGTGGATCGCGCCGCCAAGCTGTTGCAGCTCGATGCCTATCTCGACCGGCTGCCCAAGGCGCTGTCGGGCGGCCAGCGGCAGCGGGTGGCGATTGGCCGCTCGATCGTGCGCGACCCCAAGGTCTATCTGTTCGACGAGCCGCTGTCGAACCTCGACGCCGCGCTGCGGGTGGCAACCCGGATCGAGATCGCCAAGCTCAAGGAGCAGATGCCCAATTCGACGATGATCTATGTCACCCACGATCAGGTGGAGGCGATGACGCTGGCCAGCCGGATCGTGGTGCTGGCCAACAAGGGCATTGCCCAGGTCGGCAGCCCGCTCGAGCTCTATGAACGGCCCAACAGCGAGTTCGTGGCGCAGTTTATCGGTTCGCCGGCCATGAACCTCCTGCCGGGGCAGGTGGTGGGCACCGGGGCGCAGACCCGGGTGCAGATGGCCGATGGCGGCATGGCGCTGTCGGATTACCCGACCCAGGAGGCCGACATGGGCATGATGGTCAATGTCGGTGTGCGGCCGGAGGATTTCGTCGAGACCGAGGACGCGGCGATCTTCGAGGGCAAGGTGGACATCATCGAGGCCCTGGGCGAGGTCACGCTGCTCTATTTCGAGAAGCAGGGCGCGGCCGATGCGGTGATCGGCAAGTTGCAGGGCATCCACACCGATGTGCGCGGCCAGGCGGTGCGGCTGACCGCCGATCCCGCCAAGGTGCATCTCTTTGCCAACGGGGTCTCGCTGCTCTATCGCTGAGCGCGGGGCCGGCGGGGCAGGGGGCGCTGCCCCCGGCCTGCGGCCTCCACCGAGGGTATTTCCGGCAAGAGGAAGCAGGCGCGGGGGCGTGCCGGGAAAAAGCGCTTGTGCCCGGAAGGCAACCCGTTTATACGCGCGCCACTAATCCGCAGGTGTGGGCGGGCCTTTCGGGGGAGACATCCCCGGGCGTCCACCGGTTGAAGCAAGAGCTTCTCACCCCGCACCGAGGCGTAAACCGGAAAGGAAAAGAAGCATGGCTCTTCCCGAGTTCTCCATGCGTCAGCTGCTTGAAGCTGGCGTTCACTTTGGCCACCAGACGCAACGCTGGAACCCCCGCATGGGCGAGTTCATCTATGGCGCGCGCAACGGCATCCACATCATGGACCTCACCCAGACCGTCCCGATGCTGGATCAGGCTCTGAACGTGATCCGCGAAACCGTCGCCAAGGGCGGCCGGGTTCTGTTTGTCGGCACCAAGCGCCAGGCGGCGCAACCGGTGGCGGACGCCGCCGAGCGCTGCGCGCAATATTACATGAACCACCGCTGGCTGGGCGGCACGCTCACCAACTGGAAAACCGTTTCGCAATCGATCAGCCGTCTGAAGAACATCGACGAGCAGATGGAAGGCGGCTTCGAAGGCCTCACCAAGAAAGAGCGCCTCGGCATGGAACGTGACCAGCAGAAGCTTCAGGCCTCGCTCGGCGGGATCCGCGAAATGGGCGGCGTGCCCGACCTGCTGTTTGTCATCGACGTCAAGAAAGAAGCGCTGGCCGTGGCCGAAGCCAACAAGCTGGGCATCCCGGTCGTGGCGATCGTCGACACCAACTGCTCGCCCGATGGCGTCGACTACATCATCCCCGGCAACGACGACGCGGCCCGGGCCATCGCGCTGTACTGCGACCTGGCCTCGCGCGCGGCGCTTGACGGCATGTCCGCCCAGCTCGGCGCCGCCGGTGTCGACATCGGCGCCATGGAAGAAGCCCCGGAAGAGGACGCCGTGACCGAGACCGCGGTCGGCGACGCCTCGACCGAGACCGCCAAGGACGACGCGATCGCCAAGGACGCGCCCTACGATCTCGACCAGCCGGAAGCCAAGACCGAGAAAGCCGACAGCTGAGCGTCACGCCAGCGTCACGCTTTTGAGACAGGAGGGGGCGGCCCGGGCTGCCCCCGGCCCCTAACTTTCCCGGCCGCTCCCGGCCCCGAACTTTCCGGGTTGCCCCCGGCCCAAATCTTTCAAGGAGAGCCAACATGGCGATTTCTGCCAAGCAGGTGAAAGAACTGCGCGAAATGACCGGCGCAGGCATGATGGACGCCAAGAAGGCGCTGACCGAGACCGACGGTGACATCGAAGCGGCGATCGACTGGCTGCGCACCAAGGGTTTGGCCAAGGCGGCCAAGAAATCCGGCCGTACCGCCGCCGAAGGCCTGGTGGCCGTGAATGTCGACGGTGGCACTGGTGTTGCCATCGAAGTGAACTCGGAAACCGACTTTGTCGGCAAGAACGCCGAATTCCAGGGCATGGTCTCCGATATCTCCAAGGCAGCGCTTGGCGCCTCGAGCCTGGATGAGCTGGCTGCTGCCGATCTGGGCGGCAAGACCGTGGCCGACACGATCACCGACAAGATCGCCACCATCGGCGAGAACATGTCGCTGCGCCGCATGGCGCGCCTCGAAGGCGCTTCGGTGGTGTCTTACGTGCACAATGCCGCCGCCCCCGGCATGGGCAAGATCGGTGTTCTGGTCGCGCTTTCGGGTGAGAACGACGCCTTTGGCAAGCAGGTCGCGATGCACATCGCGGCGGCCAACCCGGCGGCCCTGTCCGAAGCCGATCTCGACCCGGCCGTGGTCGAGAAAGAGCGCTCGGTGCAGATCGACATCGCCAAGGAATCGGGCAAGCCCGATGCCGTGATCGAAAAGATGATCGTCGGCCGGATGAAGAAATTCATGAGCGAAGTCACCCTGCTGGGCCAGGCCTTTGTCGTCGATCCCGACAAGACCGTTGCCGAAGCCGCCAAGGACGCAGGTGTCGAGATCACCGGCTATGTCCGTCTGGAAGTGGGCGAAGGCATCGAGAAGAAGGAAGAAGATTTCGCCGCCGAAGTGGCCAAGGCCGCTCAGGGCTGATCTTGTTCGGCCCCGCCGCGCGCGGGGCCACGCGCAGCATCGCTGCAAAAAAATGCGGAGCTGGCTGCGACGGCCAGCTCCGCTTTTTTACGGACCACCCCGGACTAATGGGGATGAGACGGTGTGGCCCGAGTGGCCGATTTGAGACGCGAAATTCGCCTCAAACCGACCTCCGGTTACCCGGGCAGAACAGCGGAGCCTAGAAATCACAAGGGGCGCTGTCCTGACGTTCCCTGGCTGAATTGCCACCACTCACGGAACGTCTTCAGAGTGCCCCATTTCCGCAGGGTAATGAAGTGGGGTTTTCCATACTAAGCGGAATCCGTCTCATTCAAATCGCTTTGGAACGTGAAAAAAACGTAAAGCGGTAAACGAGACCGTCGGATCAGAGATCGAGAACGAACATCTGGTTCTGAAACGCGGCCTTGAGCACCGCCTGGGCCGTCGTCTCGACGTTAAGTGCCTCACGCGCAAGGCGAAGGTGTTTCTCTACCGTCGCGGCGGTGAGCCCCATCAACAGCGCGATGTCCTGGGTTGTCTTGCCATCACCAACCCATTCGAGCGCCTCGCGCTGGCGCGGGGTCAGCGGTTTGGGAAGGCCGATGAAGGGCAGGGTGAGAATCTTGAGATGGGCCACATTGTTCATCGTGATGATGTCGTCGCCATGTTCGGCCCAGATCGCATCGGCCTCGTCCTGGCTGATGCCGTTGCGCGCCGTCAGGGCAATCGCCCCTTTCGAACGCTGCGACACCGCCTTGAAGGAGATCGTGTAGCCGACGGTCACGCCCATCTTGCGATTGAACTCGACAACCGCCAGCTCGGCATCGCTCAGCGCGCCTTGCCGGGCGAGATCGTCCACCAGCCGCCAACTCGAGACACCTTCGTGCCCCATGGCCCAACGGGTCATCGGTGCGTTCTTGTAGAGTTCGCCGCCCAGGAAGGCGTCGGTGTAGCTCGGATCGTGATTGGTCAGCAGAAGGAAATCGTTGGGATCGCCCAGCGAGGTCGCGGTGCGGTAATAGGTGAACCCGTAGAGCAGCCGGTCGAAGCCGTAGTCCGCCATCTTGCGGCTGTGCATGTCCCACAGCGCTTCGATTGATGGCGCGTTGGTCAGATCCAACAGGTATCTGTTGCGGTTACGGCTCATTGCGCGGGCTCCTTCAGTGCCATCCGGAACTGGAAGCAGCGGGCCGGGCCGGACAGGCAACATAACAACTGTCTGATGAATTAGACAGCATCGGGCATTTCTGTCCAGAAAAATAGACGGGCAGGGGCCGGAGGCCGGCCCCGCCGTGATTAATCGACCATGCGCACCGCGCCGCGCGCGGCCGAGGTGGTCAGCGCCGCATAGGCCTTGAGCGCCGTCGAGATCTTGCGCTTGCGCGGCTGGGCCGGCTTCCAGCCTTCGGCCTCGCGGGTTTCGCGCCGCGCCGCCAGTTCGGCATCGTCGACCGCCAGGTGAATGGTGCGGTTCGGGATGTCGATCTCGATCTTGTCGCCCTGTTCGACCAGGCCGATGGTGCCGCCTTCGGCCGCTTCGGGCGAGACGTGGCCGATCGACAGCCCCGAGGTGCCGCCAGAAAAGCGACCATCGGTCAGCAGGGCGCAATCCTTGCCCAGACCCTTGGATTTCAGATAGCTCGTCGGATAGAGCATTTCCTGCATGCCGGGGCCGCCGCGCGGGCCTTCATAGCGGATCACCACCACATCGCCGGCCTTGACCTTGCCGGTCAGGATGTCGCTGACCGCCTGGTCCTGGCTTTCGCAGACATAGGCGTTGCCGGTGAATTTCAGGATGCTGGCATCGACGCCGGCGGTTTTCACGATACAGCCGTCCTCGGCGATATTGCCGAACAGCACCGCAAGCCCGCCGTCCTGGCTGAAGGCATGTTCCTTCGATCGGATCACACCGCCTTGGCGGTCGGTGTCGAGATCCTTGAAGCGGTTCGATTGGCTGAAGGCCTGGGTCGTGCGCACGCCACCGGGCGCGGCCTTGAACAGCTGCTCGGCCTCGGGGTTGTTGGCGATCTTGATGTCCCAGTGGCCAATCGCCTCGGCCATGGTCGAACTGTGCACGGTGCAGGTCTCGCCATGCAGGAGGTTCGCCCTGTAAAGCTCTCCGAGGATTGAGAAAATCCCGCCAGCGCGGTGCACGTCTTCCATGTGGACATTCTCGATGTTGGGCGCCACCTTGCACAGGCACGGCACCTTGCGGCTCAGCCGGTCGATGTCCTGCATGGTAAAATCGACGCCGCCTTCATGGGCGATGGCCAGCAGGTGCAGCACGGTATTGGTCGATCCGCCCATGGCAATATCGAGGCTCATGGCGTTTTCAAACGCTTCGAACGTGGCAATCTCACGCGGGAGAAAGCCCTTTTCTTCAAGCTGATAGTGGCGCTTTGTGATCTCGACGATCTGGCGGCCGGCTTGCAGGAACAGGTTCTTTCGGTCGGCATGGGTGGCCAGGGTCGAGCCATTGCCCGGCAGCGCCAGGCCCAGCGCTTCGGCGAGGCAGTTCATCGAGTTGGCGGTGAACATGCCCGAGCAGCTGCCGCAGGTCGGGCAGGCGTTTTCCTCGATATGCTGGACCTGTTCGTCGGTCATCGTATCGCTGGCGGCGGCGACCATGGCATCGACAAGGTCGATCTTCTTCATGTCGAGTTCTTCGATGTCGATCTTGCCGGCTTCCATCGGACCGCCAGAGACAAAGATCGCCGGGATGTTGAGCCGCATCGCGGCCATCAGCATGCCGGGGGTGATCTTGTCGCAGTTCGAGATGCAGACCATGGCATCGGCGCAATGGGCGTTGACCATGTATTCGACGCTGTCGGCAATCACTTCGCGCGACGGCAGGCTGTAGAGCATGCCGTCGTGGCCCATGGCAATCCCGTCGTCGACGGCGATGGTGTTGAATTCCTTGGCAACGCCACCGGCGGCCTCGACCTCGCGGGCGACCATCTGGCCGAGGTCTTTGAGGTGCACGTGACCGGGCACGAACTGGGTAAAGGAGTTGACGATGGCGACGATCGGCTTGCCGAAATCATCGTCAGTCATGCCCGTTGCGCGCCAGAGCCCGCGCGCGCCGGCCATATTGCGTCCATGGGTCGAAGTTCTGGATCGGTAATGTGGCATATCGGCTTCCTTTTCCTTTGTGAACAGGAACAATATTCAGCCGGCAAAGGCAAGAGCGGCCTGGGCAAATCCCCGTGTTCGGTGGATGGATACTTGTCAAGTTTATACATAATACCGATTATACGAATATTGACCTGCCGCGATTCCACCCCCTTGATCCGCCCTTGATCGATGCCTTCCTCTCACTGTAGGCTTGGCTCAAGGACCACTCGGGAGTGTTTCCAGTGACCGGTTACCTCAAGAGATGCAGTGCCGCGCTTCTGACGGCGACGTTTCTGGCACCGCCCGCGGCGGCACTGGAGATTACCTCAGGCACGCTGGGTCTTTGCCAGGCCACGCTGCGCGGTGAGATTGCGCCCGGCGATGCCGACTTGCTCAGCACGCTGACGCTCGAGCAGCCGCTGCCCTGGCCATCGAACGAGGACGGACGCTGGAAGACGCTCTGCCTCGACAGCGCCGGCGGAGACTTCACCGAAAGCCTTCAGATTGCGCGATATCTGCTTGATAACAGGATCGGAACGGCGATTGCCGGAGATGCGGCCTGTACCGGCACCTGCGGCCTGATCTTCATGTTCGGCACCGCCGCCCAGGGTGCGGCGCCGGGGCTGACGCATCGTATTCTGCATGTCGGCGGCACATTGCGCTTTGACGCGCCCGAGATCGGCGATACCGCCACCAGCGATCTTCTTCTTGGCTTCTATGCCCTCGCGGCGCAACCACGTCCCGATGTGCCGCGGCCCTTCCTTGACGCCGATCTGGTGGCGGCGCTGCGCGGCGCGTCGGCAAATCTGACGATCGATACGGTAAACAAGGCTGGACGCTGGGATATCGGCCTCACGGGCTTCGATGCTCCGGCGTTATCGGATCGCGGCTTTTTCCATGCATGTCAGAATCTTACCGCATGGCCCTCACGTCTTGCGCAAAGTCAGGTCGCGTTCGAGCGCAACGATGATGTCTTTCAGCTTTCGGTCTCGAGCTGGACGGCGGGCGGCGCCGTGCGCGACCGCTACGAGCTGCAATTCGCCAGCGAGGACGTGCATGAATGCGCTGCCACCGTGACCGCCACAAGCGATGGCACGCCCTTGCCGCTGATCTGTGGCATAGATGGTTCCGAAAACACCGGCATCGGGCCCGACGATTGCGGCGATCCGGACCTGATGTACCTCTGGGCGCCGATCCCGGCGCTGGCGATGGTGCCGGCTGACACCAGCCTGACCGCGCTGGCCGAAGGCCGGGCCCTGCCCGCCTCTGCCGACAATGGCCACTTGACAAGACCCACGCCCTGCCGGTCCGTAGATGGTGAGGCCGAGGTTGTAAACGTAAACAACTACACATCCTTGCGCGCCGAACCTACGGTAGAGGCTGAAAAGATCGACGAGCTTCCCCTGGGCGCGACCTTTGCGATCGGCGACAGCTTTACCGCCAATACCGATCATGACGATCACGCGGCCTGTGCCGCGCTCTGTGTTGCCGCTAATGCCGGCAAGGGATTCGACCGCGCGGCGCTTGCCACCTGCGTGGACGAGAACTGGATGTGGTGGGAGATCACCGGTCCCGCGGGCGAGACCGGTTTTGCCAGCGCCAAGTTCCTCGACTTTTGACTTCCTGGACTTTTGACGGGCCGGCACAGCGCGCCCGGCGGTGATCGCCGGGCCGTGGTTCAGAAAAACGCCTGAAGCCCGGTCTGTGCCCGTCCGAGGATCAGCGCATGCACGTCATGGGTGCCCTCGTAGGTGTTCACCGTCTCGAGGTTGACCATGTGGCGGATCACCTGGAATTCGCCGGAGATGCCGTTGCCGCCGTGCATGTCGCGGGCCAGACGCGCGATATCCAGCGCCTTGCCGCAGTTGTTGCGTTTGATCAGGCTGATCATCTCGGGCGCGGCATTGGCCTCGTCCATCAACCGTCCGACCTGAAGCGCGGCCTGAAGGCCGAGGGTGATCTCGGTCTGCATGTCGGCCAGCTTTTTCTGGAAAAGCTGGGTGCCGGCAATCGGCTTGCCGAACTGGCTGCGGTCGAGTCCGTAGCCCCGCGCCGCGTGCCAGCAGAACTCGGCCGCCCCCATGGCGCCCCAGGCAATGCCATAGCGCGCCCGGTTGAGGCAGCCGAACGGCCCCTTGAGGCCCGAGACATTGGGCAGAAGCGCGTCTTCGCCGACCTCGACACCATCAAGCACAATCTCGCCGGTGACCGAGGTGCGCAACGACAGCTTGTTGCCGATTTTCGGGGCCGAAAGCCCCTTGGCGCTTTTCTCGAGCACAAAGCCCTTGATCTTGCCGTCATGGGCATCGGATTTGGCCCAGACGACAAAGACATCGGCGATCGGCGCATTCGAAATCCACATTTTGGAGCCGGTCAGCCGATAGCCCCCGTCGATCTTCTGCGCCCGGGTCTTCATGCCGCCGGGGTCGGAGCCGGCGTCCGGCTCGGTCAGGCCGAAACAGCCGATCAGCTCGCCTTTTGCAAGCCCCGGCAGGTACTTGCGCCGTTGCTCCTCGGTGCCGTAGGCATAGATCGGATACATCACCAGACTGGATTGCACCGACATCATCGAACGATAGCCGCTGTCGATCCGCTCGATCTCGCGCGCGACGAGGCCGTAGGTCACATAGCCGGCGCCGATGCCGCCATAGGTCTCGGGGATGGTGGTGCCAAGCAGGCCCATCTCGCCCATCTCGGCAAAAAGCTCCGGCGCGACGGTCTCGTTTTCATAGGCGTCGATCACCCGTGGCGCGAGCTTCTCGTCGGCGTAGGCGCGGGCGGCCTCGGCCACCATGCGCTCTTCCTCGGTAAGCTGATCTGACAGGCGCAGCGGATCGGACCAGTCGAACCGGCCAAGATCGGGCGCATCCTTGGGCTTCAGTGGGGTCACATCTAGTGCAGACATCGGCGGGCCTCCCGTAGTTCCCGGTGAATTGCGCAAAGAGTACCGCATCGCCGGGGAAGAAGGAAACCGCGATTTGATCAAATGATCTCGCGAATATACTCCGGGGCAGGCGCGACCGCCCTGCCCCGGCACAGGCCCGTCAGCCCAGCGCGTAGCCCGCGCCGCGCACGGTGCGCAGCGGATCTCCGCCGCCATGCTGGCAGAGCGCCTTGCGCAGCCGGCCGATGTGGACATCGACGGTGCGGGTGTCGACATAGATGTCGCGGCCCCAGACCCGATCAAGCAGCTGCTCGCGCGTCCAGACCCGGCCGGGTTTCTCCATGAAGGTGGTCAGCAGACGAAACTCGGTCGGCCCCAGCTTCAGCGGCTGTTCGGCGCGGGTCACCCGGTGGGTCTCGCTGTCGAGCACGATGTCCTCGTACTCCAGCCGCTCGCCGACGCTGGCCGGCCGCGTGCGGCGCAATTGCGCGCGCACCCGGGCCATCAGTTCGACCACCGAATAGGGTTTCACCACATAATCGTCGGCGCCGGTTTCCAGCCCCCGCACCCGGTCCACTTCTTCGGCTCGGGCCGAGAGCATGATGACCGGCACCGCGCGGGTTTCGGGCCGGGATTTGAGCCGGCGGCATACTTCGATGCCCGACACATTGGGCAGCATCCAGTCCAGAACGATGATGTCCGGCGATTCCTCTTCGGCCAGCAGCAGCGCCTGTTCGCCATCCTCGGCGCGGCTCACCCGAAAGCCTTCGGCCTCGAGATTGTAGGACAGCACTTCACGCTGGGCCGGCTCGTCCTCGACGACCAGCACCGTGGGTTGTTCGACCGACATGGCTCAGGCTCCCGGCTCCGGCGAAAGCGACTTGTCAAAGGACGTCTTGTCACCTTTCTGCCGTTCGTCGGGCATGGCGCCTTCGACCAGGAACACCACCTGCTCGGCCACCGAGGTCACATGGTCGCCCATCCGCTCGAGGTTCTTGGCGATGAAATGCAGGTGCATGCAGGCGGTGATGTTGCGCGGATCCTCCATCATGAAGGTGAGGAATTCGCGGAAGGTGGCATTGTACATCTGATCGACGTCGCGGTCGCGCAGGATGACGTCGCGGGCCAGTGCCGCGTCGCGCTGGATATAGCTGTCCAGCGCATCCTTGAGCATCACCTCGACCGCGCGGGCCATGCGGCGCAGGGCGGCGGTGGCGCCGTCGATCTGGGTCAGCTGCATCAGGACCGAATTGCGCTTGGCCATGTTCTTGGCCAGATCGCCGATCCGCTCCAGATCGTTCGAGGTCTTCATCACCGAGAGGATCACCCGCAGGTCGACCGCCGTCGGCGCGCGCAGGGCGATCACCCGGGCGGCCTCTTCGTGGATCAGCTCGTCAAGCTCGTCGATCACCTTGTCGCCACGGCGCACCTTGTCGCTGAGCTCTTCGTCGCGGGTCTCGAGCGCTTCGGCGGCGTCGAGGATCGCCTGTTCGACCAGCCCGCCCATCTTCATGATCCGCGCCTGGATGCCTTCGAGATCGCGGTCGAAGGAACTTACGATGTGCTCTTGCATGATATGCTCCTTACCCGATCCGACCGGTGATGTAGCTTTCGGTGCGGGGATCTTCGGGGTTGGTAAAGATTTTCGAGGTATCGCCGAATTCCACCAGGTTGCCGAGGTGGAAAAAGGCGGTCTTCTGGCTGACCCGCGCGGCCTGCTGCATCGAGTGGGTCACGATCACCACCGAATATTGCGAGCGCAGCTCGTCGATCAGTTCTTCGACCTGGGCGGTGGCAATCGGGTCAAGCGCCGAACAGGGTTCGTCCATCAACAGGACTTCCGGTTCCGTCGCCACCGCGCGGGCGATGCAGAGCCGCTGCTGCTGGCCGCCGGAAAGCCCGGTGCCGGGTGCATGCAGCCGGTCCTTGACCTCATCCCAGATGGCGCCGCGGCGGAGCGATTTTTCGACGATCACGTCGAGATCGGCCTTGTTCTTGGCCAGGCCGTGGATGCGCGGGCCATAAGCGATATTGTCGTAGATCGACTTCGGGAAGGGGTTCGGCTTCTGGAACACCATGCCCACCTTGGCGCGCAGCTGCACCGGATCGACCTTCTTGTCGTAGATGTCTTCGCCATCGAGACGGATATCGCCTTCGACGCGGCAGATATCGATGGTGTCGTTCATCCGGTTGAGGCACCGCAGGAAGGTCGACTTGCCGCAGCCTGACGGGCCGATGAAGGCGGTCACGGTATTGGCTTCGATCTGGACGTCGACATTCTTGATGGCGTGGGTGTCGCCGTAATAGACGTCGACATTGTTCGCCGAGAACTTGATCTCGTTGCTCGTCACTGCGGTCTCCGCTTTCGGGGTATCGTACATCGGGGTTCCTTTCGTTACCAGCGGCGCTCGAACCGGCGGCGCAGGACAATGGCCAGAAGGTTCATGAGGACCAGGAAGAGAAGCAGGACGCAGATCGCCGCCGCTGTGCGCGCCTCGAACGCGCGTTCGGGAAAGTCGGACCAGCGGTAGACCTGCACCGGCAGAACGGTGGCGCTGTCGGTGATGCCGGTGGGCACATCGACGATAAAGGCCACCATGCCGATCATGATCAGCGGTGCGGTTTCCCCCAGCGCCTGCGCCATGCCGATGATGGTGCCGGTCAGGATGCCGGGCATCGCCAGCGGCAGAACATGGTGAAAGCTGGCCTGCACGTTGGAGGCACCCACACCCAGGGCCGCTTCGCGGATCGAGGGCGGCACCGCCTGAATGGCGGCGCGGGCGGCGATGATGATCGTCGGCAGAGTCATCAGCGCCAGCACGATCCCGCCGGCCAAGGGCGCCGAGCGTGGCACGCCGAAGACGTTGAGAAAGACCGCCAGACCCAGCAGGCCAAAGACGATCGAGGGCACCGCAGCGAGGTTGTTGATATTCACCTCGAGGAAGTTGGTGAAGCGGTTCTTGGGGGCGAATTCCTCAAGATAGATCGCGCCCAGAACGCCGATCGGAAAGGCCAGCCCGAAGGTCACGGCCATGGTCAGCAGCGAGCCCACCAGCGCACCGCGGATACCCGCCAGTTCCGGCGCCCGGCTGTCGGCCGAGGTAAAGAAGCGCCAGTTGAAGGTTTCCTTGATCTGGCCCCGGTCCTTGAGCGTCTCGATCCAGACGATCTGGTGATCCGTGACCTTGCGCGAGGATTCCGGCTGGCTGGTGGTATAGAACCCCCAGTCGGTGCTGGCCTCGATCGGCAGCGCGGTCCGGGTCATGACCTCGCCACGCGCTTGGGTCAGGCTGACCTCGGTCAGCCGGATCCAGCCGCCGCCGGCCTTGACCAGAAGCGAGATGTTCTCGTCGTCCACCTCTTCGGTGCCGCCTGCTGCATGGGCCCGCGCCTCGATGGCGGCGGCTTCGTCCAGCAGCTCCTGTTCGTTGGCTCGGGCCTTTTCGGCCTTTTCAAGCTGTTCGGTGCGATCCTCTTCGGTTTCGGCCGCCGCGGCGCGTTCGGTATAGACCGCCACGGCATTGGTCTGACGCGCCGCCTTGACGCGCAGATCCTCGGCGTCGGTAAACAGCCGCGCCTTCACCTGCGTCAGCGCACCCGAGAAATCCTCGGCGGTGCTGGTCAGGATCAGATCGCCATCGTCGCTCTCCTGCACGCTCAGGCTGCCGCTGACCGGCTCCTGGTTCAGCGTGCCGTATTCGTCCTTGAGATAGAGATCGGTCACGTCGGAGGCGAGGAAATCATAGGTGATCGTCTCGCCCAGAAGCCCGGGTTCGGCGGTGATCTTGTCGGCAAGCTCAAAGGGCGCACCGCCGGAGATCAGGTTGCCCAGGGCCCGCCGTTCGGTGCGGCCGCTGGCCTCGGGAAAGGCGTCGCGCATGACCTGTGTGGTCAGCCCGTCGAAATCCGCGCGCAGGATCTCGTTACCGGTGGCGTCTGCGGAAATGCCAAGCGCCTCGGGGTCGAGCGTCACCTCGGCGGTGATGTAATGTTCGGTCATTGCCCGGGAAGCCTGGGCCACGACCGAGCTGAGCAGCGCGACGAGGGCGAAGCCGGCAATGCCGATGGCGGCGATGCCGTAGGCCTTGAGCCGCAGTTCGGCCCAGCGCCGACGTTTCAGGCGCGACGAGCCGGCGGTTATGCTGCCGTGATCGAAGCCGCGACCGCCTTGGGGATTGGTGGAGATATCAGCCATGTCTCAATGCCTTCTCAGTCGTACTTTTCACGGTACTTCGCGACAAGCCGCTGCGCCGCCATGTTCATGATCAGGGTCAGCACGAAGAGCGTGAACCCCAGGGTAAAGGCCGGACCGGCCGCAGTTTCGGCCTCGGTGTCGCCGGTGATCAGCGCCACGATCTGCACCGTCACGGTGGTCACCGCCTCGAGCGGGTTGGCCGTCAGGTTGGCGCCCTGCCCGGCCGCCATCACCACGATCATCGTCTCGCCGATGGCGCGGCTCACCGCCAGCAGAACCGCCGAGACGATCCCCGGCAGCGCCGCCGGCAGCACCACCTGCTGCATGGTTTCCGCCTTGGTCGCGCCGAGGCCGAGCGAGGCGTCGCGCAGCGATTGCGGCACCGAGTTGATGACGTCGTCCGACAGCGACGAGATGAAGGGAATGATCATCACCCCCATCACGATCCCCGCCGCCAAGGCCGATTCAGAGGCGACGCGGATACCGATCGCCTCGCCGCCGTCGCGCAGCAAGGGCGCCAGAGTGATCGCGGCAAAGAAGCCGTAGACCACCGTCGGAATGCCGGCGAGAATTTCCAGCATCGGCTTGGCAAAGGCACGCACCCGCGCCGAGGCGAAATCCGACAGATAGATCGCCGCGAACAATCCCACCGGCACCGCCACGATCATGGCGATCAGGGTGATCAGCAGCGTGCCGGCAAAGAGCGGCAGCGCCCCCACCTTGTCGGCGTCCATCTTGCCCTCGAACACGCCCGAGAGCGGGCTCCAGGTGGTGCCGAAGAGATATTTGTGGATCTGCCAGTCGATGGCGCTGAAAAAGCGCATCGTCTCGAAGATCAGCGACAGCACGATGCCGATGGTGGTCAGGATGGCGATCCCGGCCATCACCAGAAGCACCGCGCGGATCACCTTTTCCGAATGGTTGCGGGCGCGCCATTCCGGCGCCACACGGCCATAGGAATAAAGTCCGGCGAGAAAGGCGCCGCCCAGGCCAAGCACGATCAGCGCCCAGCTGTGGATGGCATCGAGCCGCGCGAACCGCAGGGCCAGCGCCTGGCGCAATTCGCCGCTTTCCGAGGAAATCCGCCCTTCGGCGATGGCGCGGGCGTCGGACAGGATCAGCTGGCGTTCGATGATCGCGGCGTCGGGCGCTGCCTCGGCGATCTGGGACATCAGGCTGGAGGTGACCCACCAGTTGCCGAAGATGACAAGGAAAAGAAGAATGCCCCAGCCGCTGATCAGCACCCAGAGGAAGCTGTGCAGACCGTGGTAGGACGGGCGGGAATGCAGATGCACGTCATCGGTTGCGGCCACCTTGGCGGCGCGGCGGCTGGACAGCAGATAGGCCGCGATTGCCAGCGCGAAAATGGCCAGTGTCAGGGTGAATACCATCAGTCAGGCTCCGGGATACGGCGGGTCGCTCCGGGCCTGACGGGATCGCTCCCTGCCCGGAAAAATGAACCGAGGGCGGTAACCCGCCCCCGGTGTATCGTCAATCGCCAAAAGCGATCAGTAGTTTTCCGCGGTCAGCTCGGGCAGGTTTGCCACGGCGTCCTGGTTCTTGGCCATCAGGTCTTCGTCGACCGGGATCAGGCCGAGATCGATCAGATAGCCGTCGTCGCCATTGGCGTTCACGAACTCGGTGGCATATTCGATGACACCGGGGATGACGCCGACATGCGCGTGCTTGATGTAGAAATACATCGAACGCGACACCGGATAGTCACCGGCGGCGATGGCTTCGAAGGTCGGCTCGACGTCATTGACGACGGCGCCTTTCAGGGCGTCGGCGTTCTGGTCGAGGAAAGAGAAGCCGAAGACGCCCAGGGCGCGATCGTTGGCTTCCAGCTTCGACACGATCAGGTTGTCGTTTTCGCCGGATTCGATGTATTTTCCGTCTTCGCGGATGTGCAGGCCTTCGCCTTCGCAATCGTCGCCACCGGCCTCTTCACAGCCAGCCGCCATCGCCAGCTCTTCAAAGGCGTCGCGAGTGCCGGAGGTCGGCGGGGGGCCGAGAACCTCGATTTCGACGGCGGGCAGCGCCGGGTCGATCTCGTCCCAGGTGGTGGGCATCGGGCCATTGGCCGCCAGCGCTTCCCAGACCTGACCGAGGGTCAGTTCAAAATCGGGGCCGGATTTCGCGTTGGCGATGACGATGCCGTCGTAACCGGCGACAACCTCGGTCAGGCTCACACCGTTCTCGATGCAGGTCTCGACTTCGGACTGCTTGATGCGACGCGACGCGTTGGTGATGTCAGGATGCTCTTCGCCGACGCCTGCGCAGAAGAGCTTCACGCCACCGCCCGAGCCGGTGGATTCAACGACCGGCGTGGCGAAATCGGTGGATTTGCCGAATTGCTCTGCCACGGCGGTGGAGAACGGAAACACGGTCGACGAGCCGACGATGCGGATCTGGTCGCGCGCGGAAGCGGCAGTTGCGGAAACGGCAGCGATCGCCAGGGTAGAGGCGGTCAGTTTCACAAAGTTCATGGAAGAGCTCCTGTTGTCTCGTATCGGGACGCCGGGGTTACAGCGTCGTGGCGTCCGCTGCGGGCACTGCTAGAGGCCGTCGGCAATGCTTTTGTGACACTTACGTAACGGTTTTATGACAGTGCAGAAGACAGTGCAGTATCCCGGCCACATTCGCGGAGTTCTCCCGAAGATAAGAAAATATCTATCTGATATTGCTTAATAAAAAATCGGCATGTGTCTGGTGACTATCTGGTTTGCAGAGCACCATCAGCCAGGGCGCGGCGCTGCACCCACGGGGCTGAAACCGGCTTGGCCGCCGATTGTGACACCCGGAGATTCGCCAGGCTGTTACGTGACGCAGGGTCAGGCGGGCAGAAGCACCCGGAAGGCCGCGCCCTGCCCCGGCTCGGATTCGATCTGGATGCGGCCGCGATGCCGGCCGATGATGTGTTTGACGATCGCCAGCCCCAACCCGGTGCCGCCCATCTGGCGCGACCGGTGGCTGTCGACGCGATAGAACCGCTCGGTCAGCCGCGGAATATGCACCGGGTCAAAGCCCGGCCCGAAATCGCGCACCACGAGTTCCACCGCATCGCAGCGCATGCGCGGATGATAGGCCGGCGGCGTCAGGCGCACATCGATCCGCTTGCCCTCGGCGCCATATTTGATCGCGTTCTCGATCAGGTTGGTCAGCACCTGCCGCAGCTGATCGGCGTCGCCCGGCACCGACACCGGCGGCTCGGGCACATCCGCCCGGATCTCGAGCCCGGCATCCCCGGCGATCCCGCTCAGACTCTTGACCACCGAAGTCAGCAATACCGCCAGGTCGATCCGGCTGGTCGGCCGCATCCGCTCGGTCGCCTCGACACGGTTGAGCGACAGCAGATCGCCCACCAGCCGGTTCATCCGTTCGGCCTCGGCCTCCATGATGCCGAGAAACCGGTCGCGGGCGGCGGCATCCTCGCGCGCCGGGCCATGCAGTATGGTCTCGATAAAGCCCAAGAGCGCGGTCAGCGGGGTTTTCAGCTCGTGGCTGACATTGGCCACGAAATCGCGCCGCATCTGGCTGGCCGCCTCCACGTCGGTGACGTCCTCGAAGCTGAGCAGCACACCATGCCGGTCGCCGCGGTGTATCGCGGCGCAGCGGATCGCATAGGTCACGTCCTGCCCGTCTTCGCGCGTCAGGAAACTGGTCTGGCGCGGCGCGTGGTCGCGCAGCGTTGCCTCGACCGTATCCAGCAGCGACGGCTGGCGCAGCGCGGTGATGAAATGCCGGCCCACCGCATTGTTGCCGACCAATCGGAGGGCCGGCCCATTGACGTGATGGATGCGCTCGTCGTCTCCAATCACAACCATCGGCTGCGGCAAGGCATCGACCACCGATTGCAGGAGTTCGCGCGCATCCGTCATCGTCAGATCGCCCGCGCCGCTGCCACCGCGCGGGTGAATTCCGCAATCAGCGCCCCCGGTTCCTCGAGCCCGACCGAGACCCGGAAGAAGCCTTCGGTGATGCCCAATGCCGCACGGGCCTCTTCGCTCAGGCCGCGATGCGAGGACGAGGCCGGATGCGACAATGTCGTGCCGACATCGCCCAGAGTCGGCGCAAAGGCCACGCCCCTTGCGGCCTCGGTCAGCGCATTCGCCTGCGCCCGTCCGCCCGCGATCTCGAACGAGACCATGTTGCAGCCGCCGGTCAGCAATGTCCCGGCCAGCGCGCGATCGGGGTGATCGGCGCGCGTCGGATAGAGCACCCGCCGCACGCCCTCCATGCCGGCCAGCGCCTCGGCCAGCGCCGCCGCCGTGGCCTGCGCCCTTTCGAAGCGGAGATCGAAGGTCATCATCCCGCGTTCGGCCAGCCAGCAGTCGAATGGGCTCGGCGTCATGCCGGTGGTCACCGCGAAATCATACATCGCCTTTTGCAGCGCGGCATCGCGTGCCGCGACCCAGCCCAGGGTCACGTCGGAATGCCCGGCCAGAAGCTTGGTCACCGAATGCAGCACCACATCCGCGCCCAGCTCGAACGGCCGGATGCCGCTCGGGGTGGTAAAGGTGTTGTCGACCACCAGCAGCACGCCCGCCTCTTTCGCCACCGCGGCAATGCCCCGGACATCGGCGACCCGCAAGGTCGGGTTCGACACCACCTCGAGCAGGATCAGCCGCGTTTCCGGCCGCAGCGCCTTGCGAAAGGCCTCCGGGTCGGTCGGATCGGCGAGGCTGGTGGCGATGCCCAGCCGCGGCAGATCCTCCCGCATCATGCGCAGCGAGCGACCGTAAAGCTGATCGCCGCCAATCACATGGTCGCCACTCTTGCACAGCCCCAGCAGCACCGCCGTCACCGCCGCCATGCCCGAGCCCAGCATCAGCCCGTCGTCAACACCCTCCATCGCCGCAATCCGCCGCGCCAGAAGATCGGCGTTGGGATGCCCCTCACGCGCGTAAGTATAGCCCTGCGCCCGCCCCTCATATTGCGAATCCAGCGTATCGGGCGTGTCCGAAGCATAGACCACGGAAGGTGAAAGAGGTGTTACCACCGGCCGGCTGATGCCTTCGGACAGGATCTCGGGGCGGATCAAAGTGCCCTTGTCATTGCGCATCTAGAGCGCCTCCAGCCCGGCGCGGAACCTGCGCATGTTGTCCTGATAATGCCGCGCCGATTTCCGCAGGCCTTCGATCGCCGAATCGTCAAGCTGGCGCACCACCTTGCCCGGCGTGCCCATTACCAGGCTGCCGTCGGGGATCTCCTTGCCTTCGGTGATCAGCGCGCCGGCCCCGATCAGACAGTTGCGCCCGATCCGGGCGCCGTTGAGCACCGTGGCCCCCATGCCGATCAGGGAGTTTTCGCCGATCACACAGCCATGCAGCATCGCCTTGTGGCCGATGGTGCAGCCTGATCCGATACGCAAGGGAAAGCCCGGATCCGTATGACATACAACGTTTTCCTGCACATTGCTGCCGGCGCCGACGCGGATTTCCTCGTTGTCGCCGCGCAGGGTGCAGCCAAACCAGACAGAACCGCCCGTCTCGACCACGATCCGGCCGATCAGATTGGCATCGGGGGCGATCCAGGTGTCTTCGGCGATCTCCGGGCGAAGGCCGTCAAGGGCATAAAGCGTCATGGCAAATCCTCGAATTCCGATTGCAGTTTGCGCACGTGATCTGTCAGATCGGGCTGTTGCAGCCGGCGCAGGCGAGTGGCGGTCACGATGGTCTTGAGCTTGGCTTCGGTGTGATCCAGATCGTCATTTACCAGAACGAAATCGTAACTGCCCCAATGGCTTATCTCGTCCCAGCTTTTCTGCATCCGCTTCGAGATCACCTCTTCGCTGTCCTGGGCGCGGGTCTCGAGCCGGCGGCGCAGCTCGGTGATCGAGGGCGGCAGCAGAAAGACCGAAAGCGTGTGGCGGCCGAGATCGGAATTCTCGATCAGCTGCGCGCCCTGCCAGTCGATGTCGAACAGCACATCCTTGCCGGCGTTGATCGCCTCTTCCACCGCCGCCTTGGGCGAGCCGTAGAAATTGCCGAAGACATGGGCATGTTCGAGCATCCCGCCCTCGGCCACGGTTTTCTTGAATTCCGCTTCCGAAACAAAGTGATAATCGACGCCATTCACCTCGCCCGGGCGCGGTTTTCGGGTCGTGGCCGACACCGAGAAGACAATCGAATTGTCCCAGGCCCGCAGCCGTTTGGCGAGCGTCGATTTGCCCGCGCCCGACGGCGAGGACAGGATGATCAAGAGCCCGCGTCGCTTGCTGTCCGCCATGTTTCTCACTCCACGTTCTGAACCTGCTCACGCATCTGGTCGATCACCGCCTTGAGGTCGAGCCCCACGGAGATGAGCGCGCTGTCGCCGGATTTCGAGCAGAGCGTATTGGCCTCGCGGTTGAACTCTTGCATCAGGAAATCGAGCTTGCGCCCGACGCTCGATTGCGCGGCCACAAGCTCACGCGCTGCCTTTACATGGGCGTGCAAGCGATTGATTTCTTCTGTTATATCCGATTTTACAGCCAGAAGCGCAAGCTCTTGGGCAATCCGGTCTTCGTCGACCTCGGCGGCGCCGTCCAGCACTGCGGCCAGCGCCAGCATGAGTGTTTCGCGGGCCTTGGGCCGACGCGCCTCGGCTGCGGCCTGGGCGGCGATGACCAGCGTTTCGATCTCGTCGAGATGGGCGGCAAGAACGCTCCGAAGCGTCGCGCCCTCACCTGACCTCATGTCGCAGAAAGAAGCCAGAACTGCTTGAAAATCCTCGACAAGTGCGGTTCGGAGCTGCGCGGTATCGGTGGCCTCCTCGTCCTGTTCCATCATGCCGCGCAAGGCGATGATCTCGGCGGCGGTCGACGGCGCGAGCGATACGTGGCGGGTGATCGCCTGTTGTTCGATCTCGGCCAGCGCGGTGAGCACCTGGTCCAGCTGCTGGCTGTTGAGCCGTTGGGCGCCGGCGGTGTCCTCGCGCGAGAGGCGCAGATTGACCGTGACATTGCCCCGCTTCAACGCGCCGGAGACCTGCTTGCGCAACTCGGTTTCCAACCCCTCGATCCAGTCAGGGACGCGAATGCGCAGGTCGAGGCCCTTGGCGTTGACGCTCCGGATTTCCCAGGTCCAGCTGAAGTCGCCTTTGGCGCCTTGCCCGGCGGCGAAACCCGTCATCGATTGCAGCATCACATTCCCCCGTCCCGGACGCACAATATCTTGCAACGCAAGGGCCCTTATCCGCATGATTTATCAACCGGAATAGGCAATCCCCGCGGTCCGGGCAAGCCGAAATGCCATGCGGAGCGCGACCGGCCAACGGGCTCCGGGTTAACCAACCGGGCCGAAAATCCCCACAATTCTAGATAACCGTGACATATTAGGAATTGGGTAACCATTGTCGCGCAGAGTGAGAGGCGTAACCTTTCGGGCGACAATGAAAGGGCGGCGATTGAGGGAGAAACCATGTCTTCAGGTGACAGAAAGCCCGGGGTCACCCTCGGGGCATTCCGGGATCTTGGCGGCCCGGCGGACATTCTGCCGTTGGCCGACAAACTGCGCGCCAAGTGGTGCCGGCCCCTGCAACAGGTCGAGGCCTATTGGGAGGCGATGCGCGGTGGGCGCACCGTGCCGCCGCGATCAGAGATCGATCCGCGCGGCATCGAGACCGCGTTGGAGTTTGCCTTTATCGCCGAACAGGTGGCGCCGACCCATGCCCGGCTTCGGATCGGCGGCACCCATCTGTGTGATCTGATGGGCATGGAGGTGCGCGGCATGCCGCTTTCGGCGATTATCGTCCCGGTCTCGCGCGCACGTCTGGCCCCCGCGCTGGAAGAGGTCTTTGCCACGCCCGCGCGGGCCGAGCTTTCGCTCATCGCGGAAAAACGGCTGGGCAAGCCCGCGCTGAGCGGGCGGCTGCTGCTCTTGCCGCTGGCCGATGATTTCGGCGATGTGAACCGGGCTCTCGGGTGTTTTGTCACCGATGGCCCGATCGGCCGCGCTCCGCGCCGCTTCGAGATCGTGCAGGCGGATATCTCGGCGCTCGCCGACCGCCCGCGCCAGCCAACCCAGCCTCAGCCCGTGGCGGGCTTTGGTGATCCTCGGGCGGGGTTCCGGCCGCACAAGGTGCCGCATCTGCGGGTGGTCAAAAGCGACCGCTGACGGCGCTTGGCGGGCCGCAACAGCGTGCCCCCAAAAAATACGCCCCCGCGAAGTTGCGCGAGGGCGTTGATGTGTCACCGGCGATGTCGGACGATCAGCCCGCCAGGCTCGAGGCGTTTGCATCGCGCCGCGCCACCAGTTCCTCGGCCACGAGGAAGGCCAGTTCGAGCGACTGCGAGGCGTTCAGCCGCGGGTCGCAGGCGGTGTGGTAGCGGTCAGATAGATCCTCTTCTGTCACCGCCCGCACGCCGCCGGTGCATTCGGTCACGTCCTGGCCGGTCATCTCGAAATGCACGCCGCCGGGGATCGTGCCCTCGGCCTTGTGCACCGCAAAGAATTCCTTGACCTCGCGCAGCACGCTGTCGAACGGCCGGGTCTTGTAGCCGGTGGCCGATTTGATCGTGTTGCCGTGCATCGGATCGCAGGACCAGACCACATTGGCGCCCTCTTCCTGCACCGCCTTGATCAGCCGCGGCAGGTGCTCGCCCACCGAACCGGCGCCGAAACGCGCGATCAGCGTCAGCTTGCCGGCCTCGTTCTCCGGGTTCAGCTTGGACATCAGCACCTTGAGATCCTCGGCCGTTGTGGTCGGGCCGCATTTCAACCCGATCGGGTTCTGCACGCCGCTGGCAAATTCCACATGCGCACCATCAGGCTGGCGCGTGCGGTCGCCGATCCAGAGCATGTGGCCGGAGCCTGCGAGCCATTTGCCCGACGTGCTGTCCTTGCGGGTCAGCGCCTCTTCGTACTCCAGCAGAAGGCTTTCGTGGCTGGTGTAGAAATCCACCGTCTGAAGCGCATGGTTGTTGTCGCTGGTGACGCCGGCGGCAATCATGAAGTCGAGCGCATCGGTGATCCGCCCGGCCATGGCGCGGTATTTCTCGCTCTCCTCGCGGTCGGTAAAGCCCAGCGTCCACTGGTGGACCTGATGCACATCGGCATAGCCGCCGGTCGAAAAGGCGCGCAGCAGGTTCAGCGTTGCCGCCGCCTGGGTGTAGGCCTGAAGCATCTTCGACGGATCGGGGATGCGGCTTTCGGGGGTGAACTCAAGCTCGTTGATGATGTCGCCACGGTAGCTGGGCAGCTCCTGACCATCCTTGACCTCGGTCGGCGCCGAGCGCGGTTTGGCGAACTGGCCGGCCATGCGGCCGACCTTGACCACCGGCACCTTGGCGCCAAAGGTCAGCACCATCGCCATCTGCAACATCACCTTGAACGTGTCGCGGATGCCGTCGGCCGAAAACTGCTGAAAGCTCTCGGCGCAATCGCCGCCCTGCAACAAAAAGGCCTCGCCGCGCGAGGCATCGGCCAGCCGGGCCTTCAGCGTGCGGGCCTCGCCGGCAAAGACGAGCGGCGGATATTTGGCCAGTTGCGCCTCGACGGCATGCAGGGCCTCCGCGTCGGTATACTCCGGCATCTGAATCCGGGGCTTGTTGCGCCAGTCAGATTTTTGCCACTCGCTCATCTCTCATCTCCGGTGGTTAGCGATATCGGAACGGCCCGCTTATACAAACTCGGGCCCAGAGTGACCATATGCGATTTGCGGCGGGGCTTGACCTTGCCGGGGGCTTGGGTCCAACTGGCGCCATCTGTCCTTTTGCGACACAGGGAAAGTCGAAAAGAGACCTCCACTTCAAGGGTCCGCTGCTTATGAATTCCAAGACCGAAGACGTTCAGGTGACCGCACCGGCCAAACCGCGCCGGTTTGTCTTTGTCCTGCTCGAGAACTTCTCGCTGCTGCCTTTCTCGGCGGCCCTCGAATGCCTGCGGCTGGCCAACCGCATGTCGGGCAAGGCGCTGTATTCGTGGCGCATTCTCGGCGAAGGCGGCGAAAGCCAGACCTGCTCGGCCGGCACTTCTTTCCAGCTTCAGGGCGATCTCGAGGATATGCAGCGCGACGACGTAATCCTGGTCTGCGGCGGCATCGAGATCCAGCATGCCACTACCAAGCGCCTGCTCAACTGGCTCCGCCGCGAAGCGCGCAAGGGGCCGGTGATCGGCGGGCTCTGCACCGGCAGCTATGTTCTGGCGCGCGCCGGGCTTCTGGACGGGCGGCGCGCGACGATCCACTGGGAAAACTACGACAGCTTCTCCGAGGAATTCGAGGATGTCGGCCTGTCGAAGATGATCTTTGCCATCGACGGCCCGCGCATCACCACCGCCGGCGGCACCTCGTCGCTCGACATGATGCTCAAGGTGCTGGCCGACGATCACGGGCCCGAGCTGGCGAATGCGGTGGCGGACCAGATGATCTATTCCTCGATCCGCACCGATCAGGACAGCCAGCGGCTTTCGGTGCCCACCCGCATCGGCGTGCGCCATCCCAAGCTGAGCATGGTGATCCAGAAGATGGAGGCCAATATCGAAGAGCCGATCAGCCCGTCGATCCTGGCCAAGGATGTGGGCATGTCGACCCGTCAGCTCGAGCGGCTGTTCCGGCGCTATCTCAACCGAAGCCCGAAGCGCTATTACATGGAGCTGCGGCTGGAAAAGGCGCGCAACCTGCTGATGCAGACCGACATGAGCGTGATCAACGTGGCACTGGCCTGCGGATTTGCCTCGCCGTCGCATTTCTCGAAATGCTACCGCGCGCATTACGACACCACGCCCTATCGCGAGCGCGGCACCCATGGCTCGCGCCAGGGGTCCTAGAACTTGGCGTTCAGCTCGTCGAATTCGCTGTTGAAGTTGAACACCAGCGCGACGATGCCGTCGTCGCGGTCATGCAGCACGATATAGATGTAGATGTATTGCGTGCCTTCCCAATAGGCGATGAGCTCTTGCCGGAAGCCGTGATCCATGTCCTGCCGGCGGATCAAGGCGACATTTTCGAAATCGCGCGGATAGATCTCGCGCACGCGCCGTTCCAGCGCCTCCAACTCGGCCGGATCGGTCTGATCCCCAAAAACCGGCATGACCTCGGCGAAATCGCGGTTCTTGACCAGCGTGTCGAGACGGGCGCGCATCGCGAGGTAATTGTCAAAAAAAGCCTGCGCGTTCTGGGCCGGCGCCGCGATCGGCAGCAGCAGCGCGAGGCAGAGGGCAAGGCGGTGCAAGAGGGTCATGGAAAAACTCCCGGGTGATACCGGGAGTTTGGCGGCTTGCGGGCGTTGCGTCCAGAGGCCTCAGTTGGCCGGCGTCATGCGATAGAGCGTCCCCTGCCCAACGCTGAGAAACCAGATCGAGCCGTCCGGCGCTTCGCGGATGTCACGTACCCGTTCGGTGGCGGCGGATTTGATCTGCTCGCGCTCGCGCAAAGGCTCGCCATCGAGCCGCGAGATGTAATCGAACTTCAGCGAGCCGACAAAGAGATCGCCGCGCCATGCGGGCCAGAGCTTGCCGGAATAGAACATCATGCCCGAGGGGGCGATCGAGGGATCCCAGTAATGCTCGGGCTGTTCCATGCCGGGCTTGGCGGTGCCTTCGCCGATCTTGGCCCCGGAATAATGCCGGCCATAGGCGATGACCGGCCAGCCGTAATTGGCGCCGCGCCGGATCCGGTTGACCTCGTCTCCGCCGCGCGCGCCATGTTCGTTGACCCAGAGGTCGCCTTGCAGATCGAGCGCCGCGCCCTGCGGGTTGCGGTGGCCATAAGACCAGATCTCGGGCTGCGCATCGGGGCCGAGATCGGGGTTGCCCGGCGCCGGGGCGCCGTCGCGGGTGAGATGCAGGACAGATCCGTTGTGGCGTGTCACATCCTGCGCCGACGGCCGGTCGCCCCGGTCGCCGATGGTCAGAAACAGCGTGCCGTCGCGGGCCTCGACCAGCCGCGAGCCGAAATGCTGGCCTTTGCGGCTGGGCGCGGTCATCGAAAAGATCGTCTTGACCTGGGTAAGCTGCCCGCCGTCCTCGCTCAGCCGGCCGCGCATTACCGCAGTGCCGGCGCTGCGGCCCTCGGGCCTGGCGTAAGAGAGGAAGATTTCGCGTCTCTGGCGGAAATCGCGCGGCACCAGCACGTCGAGCAGCCCGCCCTGGCCCACCGCCGCGATCGGCGGCAGCCCGGCGACTTCGGAATGCTTGCCGCCCCGGCCCACATGCAGCAGCCTGCCGTCGCGCTCGGTGATCAGCAGCCCGCCACCGGGCAGGAAGCCCACCGACCAGGGCTCGTCGAGACCGCGCACTACCGGGGCCACCTCGACCCGGCCAACGGATGTGTCGAGCGGCGCGGCCGCCAGCCCGCTCGCGGCCAGCAGGAATGTCAGAACGAGACGCAGCATGGGATCCTCCTGTTTGCCGTCAATACGATAGTGCACCAGGACCGGCCGGCCATCCGCCTGATGTTTTCGTGATCAACCACCCCTGACCCGGCGGCAATCGGTCTTTTCTTTGCCAGAAACCGCGCATAGGCTGGCCGCCGGATAGTGTTATCCAATCAGGGAGACATCACGATGAAAAAGTTTTTGCTGGCAACAGCGCTGACCGGCCTGGGGGCAATGACCGCTCAAGCGGCGAGCCACTCCGAGATGGTCAAGGTGGGAATCATCCTGGGCTTTACCGGCCCGCTCGAAACCCTTGCTCCGGCGATGGCGGACAGTGGCGAAATGGCGCTGGCCGAGGTCAACGAGGCCGGCGGCATTCTCGACGGCATGATGGCCGAAGCGGTGCGCGGCGACGGCACCTGTGCCGATGCGGCAGCAGCTACCGCTGCGGCCGAACGTCTGGTCACCTCGGACGGCGTCTCGGCCATCCTGGGCGCGATGTGCTCGGGCGCGACCGGCGCGGTGCTGACCAATGTGTCGCTGCCCAATGGCATCCTGCAAATCTCGCCGTCGGCGACCTCGCCGGGCCTGTCGTCGATCGAGGACAACGGGCTGTTCTTCCGCATGGCGCCCTCCGACGCGCGTCAAGGCGAGGTGATGGCCGAGATCATCATGGAACGCGGCATCGACGAGGTCGCCGTGACCTATACCAACAACGATTACGGCTCGGGCCTCGCCTCGTCGTTCCAGCAGGCCTTCGAGGCGGCCGGCGGCAGCGTCACCCTTTCGGCCAGCCATGAGGACGGCAAGGCGGATTACTCGGCCGAAGTCGGCTCGCTGGCCTCGGCCGGCGGCGATGCGCTGGTGGTGATCGGCTATGTCGACCAGGGCGGCTCTGGCGTGATCCAGGCGGCGCTCGACACCGGGGCGTTCGAGACCTTCGTGCTGCCCGACGGCATGATCGGCACCGCGCTTGAAAACAACTTCGGCAGCGACATCGACGGCAGCTTTGGGCAGAACCCCAGCGTCGAGAATGAACGCGGCGACGAGTTCCTGGCCATGGCCGAAGCGGCCGGTTTCGACGGCACATCGGTCTATGCCAAGGAAGCCTATGATTCGATGGCGCTGATCCTGCTGTCGATGGCGGCGGCGGGGTCGACCAATGGCGCCGATGCGGCGGCCAAGGTGATGGAGCTGGCCAATGCCCCGGGCGAGAAGATCTATGCCGGCGAACTGGCCAAGGCGATCGAACTGATCGCGGCCGGCACCGACATCGATTATGTCGGCGCCTCTTCGGTAGAGTTGATCGAGCCGGGCGAAGCCTCGGGCGGCTATGCCGAGATGGAAATGAAGAACGGCAAGCTGGAAGCGATCGGTTACCGCTGATAAGAGCTTTGCAGTCATGAGATGGAAACAGCCCGGCGGTCCCGGGCTGTTTTGCCAAAAGGGGGGCAGATGGCGTGATCCGGGTTGAGAACCTGCACAGACATTTCGGCGGATTTCACGCCGTGGACGGCGCGACGCTGGAGATCGAGAAAGGCTCGGTCACCGCATTGGTCGGCCCCAACGGCGCCGGCAAGACGACGCTGTTCAACGTGATCGCCGGCGTGCTGCCGCCGACCTCGGGCAAGGTCTTCATGGAGGATGAGGACATCACCGGCCTGGCGCCGCATGTGCTGTTTTCCAAGGGGCTGTTGCGGACCTTTCAGGTCGCCCATGAATTCGGCTCGATGACCTGCCGCGAGAACCTGATGATGGTGCCCGGCGGGCAATCCGGCGAAACGCTCTGGAACACCTGGTTCGGCCGCAGGCGGATTGCCGAGGAGGAACGCGCCCTGCGCGCCCTGGCCGATCAGGTGCTGGAATTCCTGACCATCTCGCATCTGGCCGATCACCCGGCCGGGGCCATCTCGGGCGGGCAGAAGAAACTGCTCGAACTGGGCCGCACGATGATGGTCGACGCGCGCATCGTCTTTCTCGACGAGGTCGGCGCCGGGGTGAACCGGACGCTTCTGAACACCATTGCCGACGCGATCCTGCGGCTCAACAAGGAACGCGGCTATACCTTCTGCGTGATCGAGCACGACATGGATTTCATCGCCCGGCTCTGCGATCCGGTGATCGTCATGGCCGAGGGCAAGAAGCTGGCCCAGGGCACGATCGACGAGATCAAGGCCGATGACCAGGTGATCGAGGCCTATCTCGGCACCGGTCTGAAGAACAAGGAAACGGTGTGATGGCGGCAGCGCTGCGCAGGTGGGGGCCAGCCCCCACACCCCCGCGGTATTTCCAGCAAGAGGAAGGAGCGGCGCATGGCTGACCCCTTTCTGATCGGCGAGGCGATGACCGGCGGCTATGGCAAGGGGCCGGACATCCTGCACGAGTGCACCATCGCGGTCGACAAGGGCGAGATCGCGGTGATCGTCGGGCCGAACGGCGCCGGCAAGTCGACCGCGATGAAGGCGGTCTTCGGCATGCTCGACGTGCGCTCCGGCGCGGTGCGGCTGGACGGACGCGAGATCACCGCGCTCAGCCCACAGGACCGGGTGGCCCGCGGCATGGGCTTCGTGCCGCAGACCAGCAATATCTTTGGCGCGATGTCGGTCGAGGAAAACCTCGAGATGGGCGCCTTCATCCGGCGCGACGACATCCGCGGCACCATGGAGCAGGTCTATGACCTGTTTCCGATCCTGCGCGACAAGCGTCACCAGGCGGCGGGCGAATTGTCGGGCGGGCAGCGCCAGCAGGTGGCGGTGGGCCGGGCGCTGATGACCCAGCCGCAGGTGCTGATGCTCGACGAGCCGACCGCCGGGGTGAGCCCGATCGTGATGGACGAGCTGTTCGACCGGATCATCGAGGTGGCGCGCACAGGCATCTCCATCCTGATGGTGGAGCAGAACGCCCGCCAGGCGCTCGAGATCGCCGACAAGGGCTATGTGCTGGTGCAGGGGCGCAATGCCCATACCGGCAGCGGCAAGGACCTGCTGGCCGACCCCGAGGTCCGGCGCAGTTTTCTGGGGGGCTGAGATGGACATTCTGAACGCATTGGTGGTGCTGGCCAATTTCGTCCTGATCCCGGCCATCGCCTATGGCGCGCAGCTGGCGCTGGGCGCGCTGGGGGTGACGCTGATCTATGGTATCCTGCGGTTTTCCAATTTTGCCCATGGCGACACCATGGCCTTTGGCGCCATGGTCACCATTCTGGTCACCTGGGCCTTGCAGGGCTGGGGCGTGAGCCTCGGGCCGCTACCCACCGCGCTGCTCGCCCTGCCCTTCGGCATCCTGGGCTGCATGGCGCTGGTGCTGCTGACCGACCGCCTGGTCTATCGCTTCTACCGGGCGCAGCGCGTCAAGCCGGTGATCCTGGTGATCGTCTCGATGGGGGTGATGTTCGTCTATAACGGCGTGGTGCGCTTTGTCATCGGCGCCGACGACCAGCGTTTTGCCGATGGCGAGCGGTTCATCATTTCGGTCCGGGATTTCAAGGCGCTGACCGGGCTGGAGGAAGGCCTGGGGATCCGCACGACCCAGGGTCTGACGGTGGTGACGGCGGTGATCACCGTGGCGCTGCTGTTCTGGTTCCTCAACCGCACCCGCACCGGCAAGTCGATGCGGGCCTATTCCGACAACGAGGATCTCGCCCTGCTCTCGGGCATCAATCCGGAACGTGTGGTGATGATCACCTGGCTGCTGGTGGCGACCCTGGCGACCATTGCCGGCACGCTTTACGGGCTCGACAAGACCTTCAAGCCCTTCACCTATTTCCAGCTGCTGCTGCCGGTCTTTGCCAGCGCCATCGTCGGCGGTCTGGGCAGCCCGGTGGGCGCTATTGCCGGTGGCTTTGTCATCGCCTTTTCCGAGGTCGGCATCACCTATGCCTGGAAGAAGGTGGCGGAATACCTGCTGCCCGAGGCCTGGGAGCCTAACAGCCTGCTGCAACTTCTGGGCACGGATTACAAATTCGCGGTGAGTTTTGTCATTCTGGTGATCGTGCTGCTGATCCGGCCCACCGGGCTCTTCAAGGGGAAATCGGTATGAGCCAATCCGTGAAAACCTTCGGCCTGTTCGGCCTTGTGGCCTTGCTGATCCTTGGCACCGGCTTTGTCCAGAGCTGGAATTCGGCGCTTCTCATTCTCAACATGGGGCTGGTTTCGGCGCTGATGGCGCTGGGGGTCAACCTGCAATGGGGCTTTGCCGGGCTGTTCAACGTCGGTGTTATGGGCTTCGTGGCGCTGGGCGGGCTGGCAACCGTGGTGATCGCCATGCCGCCGGTGCGCGCAGCCTGGGCGGCTGGCGCCAGCGGTGTTCTGGCGGCGCTGGCGGTGGGCGCTCTGACGCTGGCGCTGGCGGTCTGGGTGACGCGCAGGATGGCCCGAGGCTGGCCGCGCGCCCTGGTGTCTCTGAGTGTGCTGGTGGCGGGCTTCGTGATCTACCGGGCGCTGTTCGATCCGGCGGTGGCGGAGATCGAGCGGATCGACCCGGCGCTGACCGGCTATCTCGGCGGGCTGGGCCTGCCGGTGGTGCTGGCCTGGCCGGTGGGCGGGCTGCTGGCCGCCGGCGCGGCCTGGGTGATCGGCAAGACCGCGCTGGGGCTGCGCTCGGACTACCTGGCGATTGCGACGCTGGGCATTGCCGAGATCATCATCGCCGTGCTCAAGAACGAGGATTGGCTGGCGCGTGGCGTCAAGAACGTGATCGGCCTGCCGCGGCCGGTGCCTTATGAGATCGATCTGCAAAACGATCCGGCCTTTGTTGAGCGCGCCACCGGGCTGGGGATCGACGCGACCACCGCCTCGACGCTTTATGTCAAGCTGGGCTACGGGCTGATGTTCGCCGTGGTGCTGATCGGCGTGCTGGTGCTGGCGCAACTGGCGCTGAGCTCGCCCTGGGGACGGATGATGCGCGCCATCCGCGACAACGAGGTGGCGGCGCGGGCCATGGGCAAGGATGTGACCGCGCGGCACTTGCAGGTCTTTGTCCTGGGATCGGCTATCTGCGGCGTCGCGGGGGCGATGATGACGACGCTGGACGGCCAGCTGACGCCGGCCTCCTACCAGCCGCTGCGCTATACCTTTCTGATCTGGGTGATGGTGATCGTCGGCGGATCGGGCAATAATTTCGGTGCGGTGCTGGGCGGCTTCCTGATCTGGTTCCTCTGGGTGCAGGTCGAGCCGATCGGCGCGGCGGTGATCGATCTGGTGACCTCCGGGATGGCCGACGGGTCCTGGCTCAAGGCGCATCTGCAAGGCTCGGTCCAGCACATGCGGCTGTTGACCATGGGGGTGATCCTGCTCTTGGTGCTGCGGTTTGCGCCGCGGGGCTTGCTGCCGGAACGGTAGGCCAGACGGGCTTCGGGCCTGCTGTCCGGGGCGCCTGCCTAACGCCCCTTGAACAGCCCGCCGAGGATGCCACGGACGATGCGGCGGCCGGTGGTGCCCTTGAGCTCCTTGATCACGGCCTGGGTCATCGCCTCGCCGATGCGCGCGCCCGGTGAATATTGCCGGCGCGCGGTCGAGCGGGGCACCCGGGTGCCGGAATAGCGCCGGCCCGCCCGGTATTCCCGCTCTGCCACCTCGGCCTCTTCCTCCCGGCGCTCGGCCGCTTCGGCCGCGGTTGCCGCCGCTTCGGCGCGTTGGGCGAGGATTTCATAAGCCGACTGGCGGTCCTGCGCATGTTCGTATTTGCCGGCCACCGGCGAGGCGGCCATCACCTGCGCCCGGGTCGCGGCGTCGATCGGCCCGAGCCGGGAAGAAGGCGGGCGGATCAGCGTGCGCTCTGCCATGCCCGGCACGCCCTTGTTCTCCAGCAGGGAGGTCACCGCCTCGCCGACGCCGACCTCGCGGATCGCCGCTTCGATGTCGAAACGGGGATTGTCGCGGTAGGTTTCGGCCGCCAACCGCAGCGCCTTGCGATCGCGGGCGGTAAAGGCGCGCAGCGCGTGCTGGATGCGGTTGCCGAGCTGGCCGAGGATATCCTCGGGCACGTCATCGGGGTTCTGGGTGATGAAGTATACGCCGACCCCCTTGGAGCGGATCAGCCGGGCGACCTGTTCGACCTTGTCGACCAGCGCCGGCGGTGCGCCGTCGAACAGGAGATGGGCCTCGTCGAAGAAGAACACCAGTTTCGGCTTGTCGGGGTCGCCGACCTCGGGCAGCTCTTCGAAGAGCTCCGACAGCAACCAGAGCAGGAAGGTGGCATAGAGCCGCGGCGCCCCCATCAGCCGGTCGGCGGCGAGAATGTTGATCCGCCCCCGGCCTTCGGCATCACGGGTCATCAGATCGCCGAGATCAAGCGCCGGTTCGCCAAAGAGCCGCGCGCCGCCCTGGTTCTCGAGCACCAGCAGGCGGCGCTGGATCGCACCGATCGAGGCGGTGGAGATATTGCCGTACCGCAGCGACAGATCCCTGCGGCTCTCACCGACCCAGACCAGCAACGCTTGCAGATCCTTGAGATCGAGCAGCGGCAGCCCCTCTTCGTCGGCCAGCCGGAAGGCGATGTTGAGTACGCCCTCCTGCGCCTCGGTCAGCTCGAGCAGCCGGGCCAGCAGCAGCGGCCCCATCTCGGAGACCGTGGTGCGCACCGGATGGCCCTGATCGCCGAACAGATCCCAGAAGGTGACCGGGAAACTCTCATAGGTGTAGTCGTCAAGGCCGATCCGGGCGGCGCGCTCCATGAACGCCGCGTGCAGCTTGAAATCCGCGCGCCCGGCGGCGGCCAGCCCGGACAGGTCGCCCTTGACGTCCGACAGGAACACCGGAACCCCGGCCTTCGCAAACCCTTCGGCGAGGATTTGCAGCGTCACCGTCTTGCCGGTTCCGGTGGCGCCGGCAATCAGACCATGGCGGTTGGCATAGCCCAGCCTGAGGCCCTGACGCGCGCCATACTCCGGCCCGCCGCCGCCGATGAAAATCTCTGTCATGCCCTGCTCCGCCCCGGTAAAACCACGCCCGGCGCGAAAAAATCGCGCCGGGCAACCTTAACTTAACCTTTCTGTATCAGTCTCGGCAATGTCCGGCGCAGGGCTCTTGCCTGACGGCCGGATTGACTTCCTCCCTGTCAGACTGGCCGTGCCTGAGAAGGTGCGGCCCTTTTTTCGCGTCTTGGACCTTGCGGGGTCAAAGCGCTTTCGAAGCCAACCCCGAAAAAGTGAAAACTTGCCTGTTGACCGAAGGCAAAATTCTTCGTAGCGTCCCGTCAATGACTAAGTCGGCCAGTCCGACGGGGAGCAAAAAAATTCGAGGAGAGGCCGGTTTCCCGGCCTCTTTTCTTTTTCCGCCAAAGGCTTGCCTCCGGTGCGTTGACATCCCTTCACGGATATATGCACGATATGGGCCAAACGGATGGCGAAGATCGCCTGACAGGCCCGGACGGGCGTGCTAAGCGCTGCACCGAGGATGAAGCCGAACCATCCGACCGATGACATCTCAATCAGAGGGGGGCAAGATGCCCAGATTTCTTTCCTTCATGCCCGTGATCGCCCTGTTGGCCCTGTCGGCCCCGGTCATGGCACAGGAGACCGCAGACGGCGACGCCACAGCGACCGAGAGCGAAACGCCGGCCGGGGAAACCGCAGAACCCGCCACCGGCGATACGGTGCCGTCCGACGGCGAACCGGCGCTTGGCCAGACCTATGTAAAGGAAGAGGTTGGCGACTGGGAGCTGCGCTGCATCCGCACCGAAACGCCCGCCGACGATCCCTGTCAGCTGTACCAGCTGCTCAAGGAAGGCGACGGCAACGCGCTGGCCGAGATCTCGCTGTTCCGTCTGCCGGAAGAAGCCAAGCTGCCGGCCGGCGCCACGGTGATCGTGCCGCTCGAGACGCTGCTTACCGGCCAACTGGGCATTTCGGTCGATGGCGGCCAGCCCAAGAGCTATCCGTTTTCCTTCTGCAACCGCCAGGGCTGTTACGCGCGGATCGGCCTGACCGCCGAGGATATCGCCGCCTTCAAGCGCGGCGCCGAAGCCAAGGTGATGATCCGCCCCTTCGCGGCCCCCGATCAGGTGGTGACCTCCACCATGTCGCTGACCGGCTTCACCGCCGGCTATGACAAGGCCAGCGTGATCAACCAGTAAGCGCCGCACCAGGCCCGAACACCAAGACGCCGCCCTCACAGGGGCGGCGTTTTTCGCTTCAGGACCGGGCCAATCCGTCAAGCACGGCACGGGCGGCCCGGATGCCCGGCGGCTCCTGCCCCTGCCCCAGCCGCTCCATGACCAGCGCCATGGCGGCCTTCTGGCTCTCTGGCGCCTCCGCCAGCCGCAACACCGCCGCGGCGATGTCAGCCGGCACACAGGCCTTGGCGACATATTCCGGCACGACGCGGGTGTCGGACACCAGGTTGACCAGCGTCACCGTATCGACCCGCAGCAGGTGCATGATCAGGGTCCGCGACAGCCAGTTCATGTCATAGGCGATCACCATCGGCGTGCCCGCCGCCGCCAATTCGAGCGAGACCGTGCCCGAGGCCGCCAGCGCCAGGTCTCCGGCACGAAAAGCCGCGCGCTTTTCGGCCTGGGCGCCCTCGGCCGCACCGTCGAGCACCAGCGGCGCGCCGGGCCAATCCGCCACCGCCTGCTGAACCAGGGGCACCACCGGGCCCGCCGCGGGCACCACCAGCCGCATGTCCGGGCGACGGGCACAGACCTCGCGCAAGACCTCGCCAAAGATCGGCCCCATGCGCGTGACCTCGCTGCGCCGCGATCCGGGCAGCACCAGCAGCAGCGGCGCATCGGCCAGACCGTGACGGGACCGGAACGCCAGAGCCTCGGCCGCGCTGGCCTGAGGATCGGTCACCACCGGATGGCCGACAAAATCGCAGCGCATGCCGGCGGCTTCCATATAAGGCGGCTCGAAAGGCAGCAGCGCCAGCACCTGATCGATGTGCCGCGCCATTTTGGCGGCGCGGCCGGGGCGCCAGGCCCAGACCGTGGGGGCGACGTAATGCACCGTGCGGATGTTGCTGCGCGCCTTGACGATCTTCGCCACCCGCAGACAGAACTCCGGCAGGTCGATGGTGATCAGCACGTCCGGCCGCGCCGCGATCACCGCCTCGGCAGCCTCGGTCACCCGGCGTTTCAGCGCGGGATATTGCTTCAGGATCTCGGTCAGCCCCATGACGCTGATGTCGTCCATGGGAAAGATGCTCGAGAGCCCCTCTTCCGTCATTCGCGGCCCACCGATGCCGATGAACTCGACCTCCGTATCGGGCAGAAGGCTGCGCAGGCCCGCCATCAACGCCGCACCGAGTTTGTCGCCGGATGGTTCGCCGGCAATGACGAAGACCCGCATCACTCCGCTTCCGCGAGAAGGAACACCCCGGTCTCGCCGGCCGCCGCGATCAGCGCCGCGCGGTCGATCAATACCACCTGATTTGCGGCAATCACGATGCCTTGCAGCCCGGCCCTGGCGGCGGCGCGCACCGTCTCTGGGCCGATCGCGGGCATGTCGACGCGCAGATCCTGGCCGATCTTGGGGCGTTTGACCAGAACGCCGCCCTTGCCGCGCAGCGTCTGCGACGCCTCGGAGACAAAGCGCAGCATCTCGTCGGTGCCCTGCTGGGTCTCGATGCCAAGCGCGATGCCGGTGTCGACCACCGCCGCCTGCCCGACATCGAGCGGCGAGAGCGCGGTCAGGATCTGTTTCGCCCGGGTGATGTCGGCGCGGGCCGCCGCATCGGGCGCGTCGCCCGCCAGCAGGCCCGGCGCGGCGGTCAGCTCGGGCAGCAGCTCATGCGCCCCGATCACCGTAAACCCGGCCTCTTCGAAGATCGAGACCACCAGCCGCACCAGCGCATCGTCGCCGCCCTGAAGCGCCGCGAGCAGCCGAGGCGCCAGCGACTGCATGAAAGGATCGAAGCTCTGCGGATCGAGCGGCGGCCGGCCGACACCACCGGCCAGCACCAGCCGTTCCACGCCGCGTTCCTTGAGATCGTCGAGCAGCGCGCCGAAGGCCTCGAAGCGGTGATGGGCATCAACCCGCGGCACCGGTGTCTCGACGCCATCGAAGGTGACGCAGACCGCGTCGGGATAGGCCTCGGCCAGCGCCTTGGGCATGGCGCCGCGCCCGGCCAGGATCGCCAGTTTTCCGGTCATGGCGCTCAGCCTCCGGGCGTCAGGTAGTGGCGATCGCTGTCGCCGAGGATGAAATCGACGATCTCGCGCACATAGACGCTCTGGGTCTCGGCGCCCAGCCTTTTGGCGCGTTCGACAAAGGCGCCCTCGCCCTGGGCCAGCATCTGAAAGGCCGCGCGCAGTGCGGTGATATCGGCGCGGGCCACACCCCGACGTTTGAGACCGACGAGGTTGAGCCCGTCGAGCTTGCCGCGCGGCGCCTGTACCAGACCATGCGGGATCACGTCATTGGTCACCATGGTCACCGCGCCGATGATCGCACCGTGGCCGATGCGGACAAACTGATGCACGCCGGCGAGCCCGCCGATGATCACCTCGTCCTCGATGATGCAATGGCCGGCCAGCGCGGCATTGTTGACCACGATCACCTTGTTGCCGACCTGGACGTCATGCGCGACGTGACAGCCGGCCATGAACAGCCCGTCATCGCCCACCCGGGTCACACCGCCGCCGCCGGCGGTGCCGGTGTTCATCGTCACATGTTCGCGGATGCGGTTGCGCTTGCCGATCACCAGCCGGGTCTCTTCGCCGGCGAACTTGAGGTCTTGCGGGATCTCGCCAATCACCGCGAAGGGAAAGATCACCGTCTCTTCGCCGATCTCGGTCTGACCGGAGACCACCACATGGCTCTTGAGCTCGACCCGCGGGCCCAGCACCACCTTGGGGCCGACATGACAGAACGGGCCGATCCGGCAGCCGATGCCGATTTCGGCGCCATCCTCGATCACCGCGCTGGGGTGAATGAAGGTGTCAGCCATCAGAGATCCATCATCGCGGTGAACTCGCATTCCGCCGCCATCTCGCCATCGACCGTGGCCACGCCCGAGAACTTCCAGACCTTGCCGCCGGGTTTGCCGCGTTCGGTTTTGACGTTCATCTCGAGCACGTCGCCGGGGATCACCTTGCGGCGGAACTTGCACTTGTCGATCGCCATGAAATAGATCAGCAGATCCTTGTCGGCCAGATCCATCGCCACGCCGATCATCACCCCCGAAGTCTGCGCCATCGCCTCGACGATGGTCACGCCGGGCATGATCGGTGTGCCGGGGAAATGGCCCTGAAAATGCGGCTCGTTCATGGTGACGTTCTTGATACCTTTGGCCGAGGAATAGCCATCGATATCGACCACCTTGTCGACCAGCAGGAACGGATAGCGATGCGGCAAAATCCGCTGAATCAGCTGGATATCCGCAGTTTTGAGTGGCTCGGTCATTGCTCTTGTCCTTCTTCCGTCCCGTGCGGGCCTTGACGCGCGGCTGTTGTCTTGTCCCTAGCAACCGGGGCGCGCCACGGCAAGCGTTCCGCAGCCGCTCACTCGGGCTCTGGCCCTGGCGTCACGGGCGTCACGGGCGCCGCTTCCGGCGCGTCGCCGGTATCAGGCGCGGGCTCGGGCCGAGCCGGGGTCTCCTGCGGGGCATCCGGCGCGGGCTGATCGGCGGCGTCACGCTCGGCATAATTCGCGTCGAGCAGTTGCGCGGTCAGGCCGCTGACGTCGATGGCATCGTTGAAAACCAGGACATTGCGCTTTTCCACCACCAGCACGGCGCCGGCGTCGAGCATCAGCTGCCCCAGGATCGGAAAGGCGGTCTGGCGAAATTCGAGCCGGGCATTGGCCTGATCGCGGTTCAGCGCCTGGGCGCGCTGGTCCTGCTCGGCGCGCAGCGCTTGCACCTTGTCGTCGAAGGCATCGGCCAGCTTGCGGAATTCCGTGGCCGAGAGCGTCGCGCGCTTGTCGGTCAGCGCCTTTTCCTCGGCCGCCATCTCGAGATCGATCCGGGCGATTTCATCGGCCAGTTCGCGGCTTCGAAGCTCGAATTCCTCCAGGATTTCCTGGCCGCGTTGCGACAGGCGAAAGACCTCATCGAAATCCACCACAAGCACCGGGCTGCGCGGCGCCTGATCCTGCGCCGCAAGCGCGCCGGGCAAGACCAGCAAGAGGGCCAGAAGCCCGCGCGCCAGGGCCTGTCTCAGACCCCGGCCAAGCCGGCCCGGATCAGAAATCTGTGGCAAGTGTGAATTCGAAGAAGCGGTCTTCGTCATGCTCTTCTTTTTGCAGCGCCTTGGTGAAGTTGAACCGCAGCGGGCCGATGGCGGTCGTCCAGAACAGCGAGGCGCCGATCACGTGGCGCGCCGCCGGGTCGTCCTGCACCACCGAATTGCCGGCGGTGGTGGTCGAGGTATTGTCGAGCCCCCAGAGCGAGCCGACGTCGTAAAACAGACCGCCGGTCAGGCCGTATTCCTCGGGCAGACCAAGCGGGAATTCCGCCTCGAAACGGGCGACGGCAAAGTAATTGCCGCCGAGCGCATCATTGACGCCACCGCTGCCGATTTCGCGCGGGCCGATGCCGCCGGGCTCAAAACCGCGCATCCGCGACGACCCGAGGTTGAAGCGGTCGATCACCCGGCTGTCGTTGCTGCCGGTCCAGAGCGCGCCGCCCTCGACAACCGCGCGCAGGGTGACTTCCTCGTTGCGCACCTTCTTCTGGCCCACCGCGCGGGCCACCGTGGTGACCGAGGTGACATCCCCGCCCAGGCCGGCGAAATCCTGGCTGAATTGCAGCCGCACGCCGGCGGTCGGATCAAGCCCGGTGTCGATCGTGTCAAAGGTATAGGTATAGCCCAGCCCGCTGGAGAACAGCGCGCCCTGATCGACCTCGGCGGTCAGGATATCGCCCAGATCGCTGCCGGCGTTGAGCATCTCGGAATAGCGCGCGGTATAGCGGCCCTGAAGCGTGCTGTATTCGGCCACCGGAAAGGTCAGGCTGGTGGTGAACCGGCCAATCGCCGTGTCATAGCTGTCGTCGTACTGGTTGTCGGTTTCCGAATAGTTCAGCCCGATGCCGAACCGCAGATCGCGGTTGAGAAAGGCCGGCTCGGCGAAGGTGAACCCGTAGCTCCGGGTGCCCGAGGCGGTCGAAAGCTCGACCCCGAGTGCCTGGCCACGGCCCAGGAAATTGCGCTCGTTGAACGACAGGTTGAGGCCAAAGCCGCCGTCGGTCGAATAGGTGCCGCCAAAGCCGATCGAGCCGGTGGGCGCCTCTTCGACATCGACATCCACGATCACCTGCTGCGGCGTCGAACCTTCGCGGGCGTTGACATCGGCATTGCCGAAAAAGCCCAGCGCGCGGATGCGTTCGGCCGATTGCCGGATCTCGCGCGGGTTGAAGGGATCGCCTTCGACCACCTTGAACTGGCGCCGGATCACCCGGTCGAGCGTGGTGGTGTTGCCTTCGATATCGATCCGCTCGATGAAGATCCGCGGCCCGCGCGACAGCACGAATTCCACATCCAGTTCGAGCGTCCGGTCGTTGCGGGTGATCCGCGGCTCGACGCGGATGAAATTCAGCCCCCGGCGGTTGGCCAGCCGCTCCATCCGCGCAATCTCGTTCTCGACCAGCGCCGGCGAATAGACCACGCCGGGACGCACGCGTAGAATCTCGGCGAATTCGGCCGGATCGACATCCGCCAGATCGGAGGTGGCGGTGACTTCGCCAAAGGTGAACTGCTGGCCTTCCTGCACGTTGAAGGTGACGAAATAGCCGTCACGCTCTTCGGCGATCTCGGCATTGACCGAGTTGATGCGGAAGTCGACATAGCCGCGCGACTGATAGAAATCGGTCAGCACTTGCTTGTCGAATTCGATACGATCCTCGACAAAGCTGTCGCGGCGGATGATGGCACGAAACAGACCGGCCTGCTTGGTGCCCAGCACCCGGCGCAACCGGCGGTCGGAATAGACGTTGTTGCCGACGATCGACACCCGCTCGACCTCGATCACCCCGCCCTCGAGGATCTCGAAGGCGAGATCGACGCGGTTGTCGGAACGGCGGATCAGCTTGGGCGTCACCCGGGCAGCGGCGCGGCCCTGCTCGGCATAGGCCTGCACGATGATCCCGGCGTCGCGTTCAGCGGTGGCGGGGTTGAACACCCGCCGCGATTCAGAGGTCACCAGCCCGGCCAGATCCTCATCCTTGATCCGGCGGTTGCCCTCGAACACCACGCGGTTGATGGTGGGATATTCCACCACGCGGATCACCAGCTTGTTGCCAACCGGCACGATCTCGACCTCTTCGAAGAGGCCGGAGGCCAGGATGCGCTGATAGGCATCGTTCAATTCGGCGGCCGTGACCGTCTGGCCGCGGGCAATGCCGGCGTAGCTCAGGATCGTGGCCGGCTCGATACGCTGCGAGCCCTCGATGGAAACTTCGGTGAAAGTATAGCTCTGCGCCAGGGCCGGCTGCGGCAGAACCGCCGCCTGAACCGCAAGGGCCGCCGCGCTGGCAAACAGGACAGATTTGACCGCTTTTACTGCCGCACGTTCATTGTCGCGCGTTCCCACTCGATTTTTCATGAGCCAATCCGTTATCTTCCCACGCCTTGGTGAGTATCGGGATCATGCCGGGTTGTCAAAACCATGCAAGCCCGCAAAAGCAGGAATTTTTCGGGTGTGGCCACAAAATATGGGAGTGTTCAGAGGAAAGTCGCCAGATATCCGCTCAGCACCAAGGCGCCCGCCATCGTGCCGACAAACAGAATCCGGTCGGAATTGAGGTGCGCGATCAGGCGCAGGCCGCGGTATCCATCTGTCAGTGTCTGCATTTTCTCGATCTTTATCGGGCGTTACGCAGATCAACGTAACAGCGGATCTTGGCAAGATTAGGGCAACTGCCCGGGCCGGCTGGCGCCCCGGGGCCGCAGAATTTTCCGCCGGGCGCGCGCAATCGGCGATCCTCTGCCTACGGGCAGAGGATCAGATCGTTCGAGAGCGAGAACACCATGACGGAGAGCACGATGCCAAGCCCGATGGTCATCAGCACGCCCAGCACCTTGTCATGCGGCGGCCGGCCGACCACGGCCTCATAGGCATAAAACACCAGGTGGCCGCCATCGAGCACCGGGATCGGAAACAGGTTGAGCAGCCCCACCGCCGCAGAGAGCACCGCCACGAACCACAGGAAATTCGAAGTACCCTGCGCCGCCATCTGGCCCGACGTTTCTGCGATGCCCACCGGGCCCGAGAGATTGCAGCTCGAGATCTGGCCGGTGATGATGTGCCACAACCCGGAGACCGAGCCCTCCATGATCGCCCAGGTCTGCCGCACCCCGCCCTGAAGTGCCTGGCCGAACCCCGGGGTCGAGGTGGCGGGTTCAAAGAACAGCCCGCCAACTACGCCGACGCGCCAATAAGTGACAAAGCCGCCCTCGGCGCCGGGCTCGTCCACCCGGCGCGGCGCCAAGGCAAATTCCAGCACTTCGCCATCGCGCCAGACGTCGAGCAGCAGCGCCCTGCCCTCCGAGGTTTCCACCGCTTCCTTGATCTGGTCGAAGGTCGCGATCTCATTGCCATCAACGCTCAGGATCACGTCGCCGGGCGCAAGCCCGACGTCATAGGCGGCCGAGCGCGGCACCAGCCGGGTGACGTTCGGCGGATAGGGATAAGGCCCGGTGACGGTCAGTTCCTGCCCGTCGCGCAGGATGCGGTAATCGAGATCGTTCTCCGGCGGCAGCGCCTCGGCAAAGGCGGCAAATCCCTCGGCGTCGCTGAAATCCGGCACCTCCTGCCCGGCGATCGACAGCAGCACATCGCCTTCCTGCAATTCCTGCACGCTGGGCATCGGGCGCAGCTCACCCACCGTCAGCGGCTCGGAGATCACGCCGCGGGTCAGGAACAGCGCCGAAAACAGCACGAAGGCCAGCACGAAGTTGAACATCGGCCCGGCCGCGACCGTGGCGGTGCGCGCCCAGAGCGGCGCGCCGGCCATGGTGGTACGTTTCTCGTCTTCGGAAAGCCCCTCTATCGCTGCCTCGTCGGTGCCGGCAGAGGCCGCATCGGCATCGCCGCGGAACTTGACGTAGCCGCCCAGCGGCAGCGCCGCGACCTGCCAGACGGTGCCGTGCTTGTCGGTGCGCTTGAACAGCACCGGGCCGAAACCGAGCGAGAAGACATCCGCCTTGATCCCCGACCAGCGGCCCACGATGTAATGGCCGTATTCGTGGATGGCGACGATGATCGACAGCGCCACCACAAAGGCCGCCAATGTGAACAACGTACCGCCAAATTGCGGAATCAACTGCGAAATTTCCAAGCCGCCCTACCTTTTTGATCTGTCCCGGATGACCCGGTCTGCTTCTTCCCGTGCCAAATGGTCTACGCGCGCGACGTTATCAAGGGTCATTGCGGCGTCAATGAGGCCCGGCTGGCCTGACAATCGGGTGAGCACCTCTTCGACCACCTCGGCCATCTCGGTAAAACCGATGTCCCGCGCGATGAACCGGTCGAGGCTGCGTTCCTTGGCGGCGTTGAAGGCCGCACCCGACAGCCCGCCCGTCTCCATCACCTCGCGCGCCAGCCGCAGCGCCGGCCAACGGGTCTCGTCCGGCGCGCGGAAGCTGAGCGTGGCGATCTGGGCCAGATCGAGGCGTTCGACCGGCACCGCGCCGCGCTCGGGGTAATGTAGCGCGAAGCCGATGGCGTGGCGCATGTCCGCCGGGCCGACATGCGCCATCAAGCCGCCGTCGCAGAACCCCACCAGCGCGTGAACGAGGCTTTCGGGATGTACCAGCACCTCGATCTTGTCAGGCACCAACCCGAAAAACTCTTTTGTTTCAATGACTTCCAACGCCTTGTTGAACATGGACGCGCTGTCGATGGTGATCCGCTGGCCCATGTCCCAGTTGGGATGGGTGGCCGCCTGTTCCGGCGTGGCCTCGCGCAGCCGCTCCAGCGGCCAGTCGCGGAAGGCCCCGCCCGAGGCGGTGATGATCACCCGTTCGACGGCCTCGATATCCTCGCCGATCAGCGCTTGGAATACCGCCGAATGCTCGCTGTCCACCGGCAGCACCCGGCCACCGTGAGCCTTGGCCGTGGCGCTGACCAGCGCGCCGGCGCAGACCATGCTTTCCTTGTTGGCCAGCGCCAGTGTCGCACCGTGCTCCAGCGCTTTGAGCCCGGGCGCCAGCCCCGCCGCGCCGACAATTGCCGACATGACCCAATCGACAGGCCGCGCCGCCGCCTCGATCAGCGCGGTCTCGCCGGCGGCCGCTTCGATACCGGAGCCCGCCAGCGCATCGCGCAGCGCACCGAGCTTGTCGTCATGCGCCGTCACCGCCAGCCGGGCGCCCAGACGCCGGGCGTCGACCGCCAATTGTGCGATATTGTGGCCGCCGGTCAGCACTTCGACCTGATAGCCCTGTGGATCGCGGGCAATCAGGTCGATGGTGTTCTGTCCGATAGAACCGGTCGCGCCAAGAATGGAGACGCGTCGGGTCATGGCGTTCCCCCGGCGGGGAATACCAGCACCTGCGCCACCAGAAGCAGAAACAGCGCCCCGCCCAGCATGCCGTCAAACCGGTCGAGCAGCCCGCCATGGCCCGGGATCAGCGTCGAGGCGTCCTTGACGCCCACCCGCCGCTTGACAGCGCTTTCGGCAATGTCGCCCATCTGCGAGGCCATGGAAACGGCGATGCTGACGCCGATCACATCCGGCCCCGAGGCGCCCGAGAGCCAGTAGATCACGCCGACACTCCCGGCGCCGAGCCAGCCGGCAACCGTGCCCGACCAGGTCTTCTTGGGGCTGACGCGGGGCCAGAACTTCGGCCCGCCGATCATCCGCCCGGCGAAATAGCCCGCCACATCTGTCACCACCACGACCAGCACCAGCCACATCAGCCAGGCCATGCCGTAATCCTGCCGCAGCGCCACCATGCCATAGGAGGCCAGCAGGATCGCCGCCGAAAATGTCATGAAAACCGTGCGATGCGCCTTGAGCCGGCTCAGCCCGACAAACGCCGGCGCCATCATCAGCGGCAGGGCAAAGCCCGGCGGAATCAGCGTGCCGATCAACAGGCACAGCCCGGCCAACCCGGCCAGCAAAAGCGCCTGTTGCGACCCGCCGCCGATCAGCCGCACCAGTTCCCAGATCATGGCGCCGCCGATCAGCGCCACCAGACCGCCAAAGACCCAGCCGCCGAACCAGATCGCCACCAGCCCGACGCCGATCATCACCACCGCCGAGACCAGGCGGACAATCAGATCATCCCATTTGCCGCTGCTGTCTGCCATGTACTCAGACCTTTACCGCGCCGAACCGGCGCTCGCGTTTGCCATAGGCCCCGACCAGCCGTCCAAATTCCTCGCGGGTGAAATCCGGCCAAAGCGTGTCGATGAATTCATATTCCGCATAGGCCGACTGCCAGAGCAGGAAATTCGACACCCGGGCCTCGCCGCTGGTACGGATCACCAGGTCGGGATCGGGCAGCACGCAGGTATCGAGGTATCTCGGCAGAGTTTCCTCATCGACGCTCTCGGGATCGAGCTTGCCGTCACGCACGTCACGGGCCAGCCGCTTGGTGGCGCGGGCCACCTCGTCGCGGCCGCCGTAATTCAGCGCGATGGTCAGATTGGTGCCGGTGCATTCCCGCGTCGTCTCTTCGGCCTCGTCCATCAGCGCGCGCAGCTTGGCATCAAGCCGCACCCGGTCGCCGATGAAGCGAACCTGCACATTGTCGCGCCGGAAGGCCTCCATCTCTTTGTGGATGTAGCGCCGGAACAGGCTCATCAGCCCGGCCACCTCGGTCTGAGTCCGCTTCCAGTTCTCGGTCGAGAAGGCAAAGATGGTGACGTATTTCACCCCGAATTCCGGGCAGGCCTCGACAATCTCGCGCACCCGGCGGGCGCCTGCCTGGTGACCGAACAGCCGCGGCCGGTGGCGCAATTGCGCCCAGCGGCCGTTGCCGTCCATGATGATCGCCACATGGCGCGGGCCGCGGTGCGTCTCCGAATGGTTTGCGTCGCGCGCCATTGATCCTCCGTCGGTGTCAAACCGGCCCCGGTGACGAGGCGGCAAGGTCGCTCAGACCTGCATGATCTCGGCTTGCTTGGTCTCAAGCGCTTCGTCCACCTTCTTAACATAGGTGTCCGTCAGCTCCTGAACGGCATTTTCCCAGAATTTCTGGTCGTCTTCCGAAATACCGTCGGTCTTGGCCTTCTTGATCTGCTCCATGCCGTCACGGCGCACGTTGCGGATCGAGACGCGGGCATGTTCGGCATATTGGCCGGCCACCTTGGTCAGATCGCGGCGGCGTTCCTCGTTGAGCTCGGGGATCGGCAGCATGATGATGGTGCCGTTGAGCTGCGGATTGATGCCGAGGCCGCTTTCACGGATGGCCTTTTCGACCTTGCCGACAAGGCCCTTGTCCCAGACGTTGATCGTCACCATGCGCGGTTCGGGCACGTTGACGGTGCCGACCTGGTTGATCGGGGTCGGGCTGCCATAGGCATCGACCATCACCGGCTCCAGCATCGAGGCCGAGGCCCGACCGGTGCGCAGCGAGGCGAACTCGGTCCTGAGGTTGGCCATGGCACCGTCCATGCGGCGCTCGAGATCGTCGGTATCAAGAATGAAATCGTCGGACATTCTGCTCATTCCCCTTGGGTTCAGGCGATATTTCCCGGGTCATAAGACATTGGATCGCCGATGTATAGCGCTCTTGGCCGGCCATCGCGACACGCCCGGCACCGCCGGCGCGATTGACAGGTCGGACCCGGCCCCGCATCATTCCGGCACGACACCGAATTTCTATTATCCCTTGTTTTGACAATTTGAGGTCTCCAATGGCGACGATATTCGCAACCGAGTCAATTGGCCTTGACGGGCTGTTTCAATTCTCCCCTCTTCCATATGCGCATGTCGGCGGGCCCGGGAATACCACCTGGACCGGCAACGGCTATGACAACACCTATGCCGGAGGGCTGGGCGATGACATGCTCTACGGCCTTGGCGGCAACGACAACCTGTACGGCAACAGCGGCAACGACACGCTGTTTGGCGGTCCGGGGAACGATTTCCTGAGCGGCTACTCCGGATTCGACGAGATATTCGGCGCGGCCGGAAATGACACCCTGCGGGGCGGCGACGGGGCCGACGATCTGTCTGGCGGCGACGATCACGACTGGCTCTCTGGCGGGCGCGACAACGACTTTTTGTCAGGCGGCTTCGGCAACGATACGCTGTATGGCAATACCGGCCGCGACACCATCGAAGCCGGCGCCGGCGACGATTACATCAGCGGGCATTACGGCCACGACCTGCTACTCGGCCACAGCGGCGACGACACCATCCTGGGCGGGCGTGGCAACGACCGGATCTACGGCCATGCCGGCGACGACTGGATCAACGGCGGATCGCTGGATGATTCCATCAATGCCGGCTATGGCGATGATTTCGTGCTGGGCGGTCTCGGCAACGACACGATCACCGGCGACTGGGGCGACGACTCGCTTTACGGCAACAGCGGCGACGACGATCTCTCGGGTGGCGGCGGCGCCGACTACCTGAGCGGTTTTTCCGGCGACGACAGCCTCTATGTCGGCGACAGCGATACCGCCTCGGGCGGCACCGGCGAAGATCATTTCTATTTCGGCTTTGGCACCGGCACCTCTGTGATCACCGATTTCGAGCTCGGCGAAGACCAGATTCACCTGCGGTATGACGAGTTCACCGGTTATGTCGGCGGCACGCTCGACCGGGCCGCGCAGGTGGGCGACGACGTGGTTCTGACCCTGGAATGGACCGACGTCTGGGAACCGGACCAGCGGTTCACCCAGAGGATCGTGCTCGAGGATTTCTCGATCGACGACGTCAGCAGCGAGATCTTTGGCTGGTCCTGGGCGTGAGCTGCAAGGGGGGCTGTCCCGGCCCCCCGCCGCATGTCGGCGCCGGCCTCAGGGGCCGACCTTGGTATAGGTGCCCTCGCCCGCGAGGATGCCGCGGAAGCCGCCCGGCTCGTCCAGCGAAAAGACGATGATCGGCAGCGAGTTGTCGCGTGCCAGCGCGATTGCCGAGGCATCCATCACGCCGAGATGTTTTTGCAGCACCTCGTCATAGCTCACCTGGTCATAGCGCACCGCGTCGTCGTGCTTGACCGGATCCTTGTCATAGACGCCATCGACCTTGGTGCCCTTGAAGATCGCCTGGCAGGACATCTCGTTGGCGCGCAGGGTGGCGGCGGTGTCGGTGGTGAAATAGGGGTTGCCGGTGCCGGCGGCAAAGATGCAGACCCGCTTCTTCTCGAGGTGGCGCACGGCGCGGCGGCGGATGTAGGGCTCGCAGACCTGATCCATCGGAATCGCCGAGATGACGCGGGTAAAGACGCCGAGACCCTCGAGCGCCGATTGCATCGCCAGGGCGTTCATCACCGTCGCCAGCATGCCCATGTAATCGGCCGTGGTCCGTTCCATCCCCTGGGCGCTTCCCTGCAACCCGCGGAAAATGTTGCCGCCGCCGATCACCATGCAGATCTCGACCCCCAGGGCATGGACCGATTGCACCTCGCGGGCGATCCGTTCGACGGTGGGCGGGTGCAACCCGTAACCCTGGTCGCCCATCAGCGCCTCGCCGGAAATTTTCAGAAGGACGCGTTTGTACTTGGTGGCGCGGGCATCGGTGTCGGTGGCAGCAGACATGGTGTACTCCGGTGAGGCGGCTGGCTAAATTGGCGGCAAAATGTCGGAAAACACGGGGCAGTTCAATGCAGCATTCGGGGGAAAGACAGATCCCTTGCACCTCTCTTGCATCAGCGGGGCCCTTGCATGCGCCTTGACCTTGCCAATCTCTCGCCCGAGCGCTCGGTTCTGATCGCCGGCCCCACCGCCAGCGGCAAATCGGCCCTGGCGCTGGAGATCGCCGAGCGCCAGGGCGGCGTGATCGTCAATGCTGATGCGATTCAGGTGTTCGAGAACTGGCGCGTGCTGACCGCGCGCCCGGGGGCCGAGGATCTGGCCCGTGCCCGGCATGTGCTATACGGCCATGTCGCCTGGGACGCGGCCTATTCCGTCGGCCACTGGCTGCGCGAGGTGGCGCCCCTGCTGAGCGGGCCCGAACGGGCGATCATCATCGGCGGCACCGGGCTCTATTTCGCGGCGCTGACCGAGGGGCTGGCCGAGATTCCCGCCACCCCGCCCGAGGTGCGCGCCGAAGCCGATGCCCGACGTCTGGACCAGGGGCATGACGCGCTCCTGCCCGAGATCGATCCCGAGACCCGTGCGCGGCTCGATACCCGCAACCCGATGCGGGTGCAGCGCGCCTGGGAGGTGCAGCGAGCCACCGGCCGGGGGTTGGCAAGCTGGCAGGACGCCACGCCGGAGCCGCTGCTGCCCTTGGCGCAGGCCCAGGCGCTGCGCGTCGATGTCGAACGTGACTGGCTCAATGCCCGCATCGCGCGGCGTTTCGACCTGATGCTCGCGCAGGGGGCGCTTGACGAGGCCCGCGCCAACCTGGCCCGCTGGGATCCGGCGCTGCTCAGCTTCAAGGCGATTGGCGCCCCGGAGCTGATTGCGCATCTGCACGGCGAAATTCCGCTGGAAGATGCGCGGGAAAAGGCCACAATCGCCACCTGTCAGTTTGCAAAACGCCAGCGCACATGGCTACGCTCGCGCATGAAAGCGTGGCAGGGAGTGGAGGCGGCGGCTTTGTGCTGAGAAACGGGATTTCCCTTGCGAATGGCGCTGCGGCGCGGCATCAACAGGTGTCTGACCTGAAAGCCTCCAGTGACCGAAAGGACCGGCGTGGCGTGACGATGCAACGATCAGAGCCTGTCGAGGCGCAGACCGCGAAGCCGGCCCTGCCGCTTCGCGTGGTGACGCTTGCCCAGATGACACCGGGCGGCAGCTGGCAGGCCAGCCTGCCCCATGCGCGCGACGATCACCTGCTGGTCTGGATCACCCGCGGTCAGGGCCGCGCCACGATCCGCGGCATCCGTCGCGGCATCGGCGCCAACAACGTGCTGTATCTGCCGCGTGGCACGCAATTCGCGCTGGAAACCGGGCCGCAGTGTTTCGGCCAGGCAATCCTGATCGAAGATGGCGACTATCCGCTTCTACCCGACGCGCCGCAGCACCTGCGGCTCCGCGATGTCCAGGCGCAGGGCGATCTGACGGGCATCGTCGAAATGCTGCAACGCGAGCTGGCCTCGCAGCAGCCGCTACAGGCCGAGGCGCTGGTTGCCCGCTTCAATCTGGCGGCCGTCTGGCTGCGGCGGCAGATGCTGGCGATGTACGACGAGGGCGACAAGGTCTCGCCGGCGCTGATGGGGCGCGAAACCGCCGGGCAGCGCCTGTCGCGCCGCTTTGCCGATCTGCTCGAGGCCGAATTCCGCAGCGGTCGCAACATGGCCGATTACGCCACCCTGCTCGAGGTGACGCCCACCCATCTGACCCGGGTCTGCCGCGAAAATGCCGGGCTGACCGCCGCCGACATGATAACCCAGCGGGTGCTGCATGAGGCGCGGATGCTGCTGATGCGGCCGGAGCCGCCGGTGCAGAACGTGGCCGGACATCTTGGCTTTGGCTCCGCCGCCTATTTCTCGCGCTTCATCCAGCATCACACCGGGCAGCCGCCGTCGGCGCTGCGCCGCACCGCGCTGCACGAGGGCGGCTCGCGTCCGAAACCGGCGCCGGGGCCGCTGTTCCGTCACCACAGCGGCGGAGGCTGAGCCGCCGATGCGGCTGTTCGTGGCACTGCCCCTGCCCGGGGAGGCCCGCGATGCGCTGAGCGATCTGCAAACGGGCCTGCGGGTGGGCCGGCAGGTGGGGGCGGATCAGTTTCACGTCACCCTGGCCTTCTTTGCCGAGGTCGCGCCGCAGCAGCTCGCCGATCTGGACGCGGCGCTCGAGGAGATCCGCGCCTGGCCCTTCGACGTGGCGTTTTCCGGGGTGGATATCTTTGGCGGCAGCAAACCGCGCCTTGTGGCCGCCATGGTGCGGCCTTCGCCAGAGCTGGAAACGCTGCACCGCGCGGTGCAGGGCGCGGCGCGGCTGGCCGGGCTTCGCCCCGAGCGCCAGAAGTTCAAGCCGCATGTGACGCTGGCGCGCTTTGGCGCGCGACCGCCCGCCGGGCTGGCCGACGAGGTGCAGCGCTACCTGTCAGACACAGCGCGGGCCGAGATCCCGGGTTTTGTGGCGCAGGGCATCACCCTCACCCGGTCGACCCTGGGCGGCGGCGCGCCGGTCTATGACGATCTGGCCGTCTATCCCTTCCGGCCCCTGCCCGACGGCTGGGCCGATCTCTGAGGCACTCAGCTGCCCCAGATCACTTTCACGTAGTTCCGGGTTTCCCGGTAGGGCGGAACGCCGCCGTATTTCAGCACCGCACCCGGCCCGGCGTTATAAGCGGCGAGCGCCAGCCGCCAGGAGCCAAAGGCATCATATTGCTGCTTGAGATAGCGCGCGCCGCCGCTGAGGTTTTGCGCCGGATCCTCGCGGTTCACGCCGAGCCTGCGGGCGGTGCCGGGCATCAGCTGCGCCAGCCCATAGGCGCCCTTGTGGCTCAGTGCCTCGGGGTTCCAGCCGCTTTCCTGCTGCACCAGCCGAAGGAACAGATCCTCGGGGACGCCATGGGCGCGCGCCGCATCGCGGGCCATGCCGGAATAGACCCCTTTGTACGCGCCGGTGTAGCGCTGGTTCGGTCCCTGCCCTGCGTCATCCCATTTGGTCGGGGTCACCACCTTGGGCGGCTGCAACCTGACCGAATTGTTGTATTGCTGGGCGGCGCGACGGTCGAGCACGCCGGTCTTGGATTTGAAGAGATTGGCCTGGCCCTTGGTCGAGATCGTTTCGGCCTGGCCGGCGAGCGGCAGAAGAGCCGCCGCAAAAGCTACGCATAGCACCTTGCGCATACACACTGTCCCCACGTCGTTTTGGCGCAATATACCCAAAATTCCGGATTCGGCCAGACCGGCACCCGTTTGCCATTTATCAATCATGATCAGGTGAGGTAGGCTCCGCCGAACTTCGCCGCCGGATTCGGAATTCGGCGCAATCAGAACGTGCAACTTGGGGGCAATATGGCCGGGTCAGTCAACAAAGTCATTCTCATCGGAAATCTCGGGCGCGACCCGGAAGTGCGGACCTTTCAGAATGGCGGTAAGGTCTGCAATCTGCGCATCGCGACCTCCGAAACCTGGAAGGATCGCAACACCGGTGAACGCCGCGAGCGCACCGAATGGCATTCGGTCGCGATCTTCAACGAAGGGCTGGTGCGCGTCGCAGAGCAATATCTGCGCAAGGGATCAAAGGTTTACCTCGAAGGTCAGCTTCAGACCCGCAAATGGCAGGACCAATCCGGCCAGGATCGCTATTCCACCGAGGTGGTATTGCAGGGCTTTGGCAGCACCCTGACCATGCTCGACGGTCGCGAGGGCGGCGGCGGTGGTGGCGGCTTTGGTGGCGGCGGCCAGGGCAACTACGGCGGCGGCTATGACAGCGGCCCGCAGGATCAGGGCTATGGCGGTGGCGGCAGCCAGGGCGGCGGAAACCCGCCCAGCCGCGACATCGACGACGAAATCCCGTTCTGACACCAGGGCCGGCCAAGCGCCGGCCCTTTTCTTTTGCAGCAGTCTCGGCCGCCTGCACCGCGCTTCCGACCGAGGGCCCGCGGCGTTCCGGCGGGCAAACCGTCGCCGGTGTCTCAGGCGACTTCCGCCGCCCGGTCCCGGATACGCTCGACCATCGCCCGCAGCCCGTTCGAACGCTGCGCCGACAGGTGATCGTTCAGCCCCAGCCGCGCCAGCTCGCCGCCGGCGTCGACGCCCGGCACCTCGGACACCGGCAGCCCGTTGTAAAGCGACCGCAGCACGGCAATCAGACCGCGCACGATCATCGCATCGCTGTCGCCATCGAAATGAAACGCCCCGCCCTCGGGGCGGATGTGCAGCCAGACCTGGCTGGCGCAGCCCTCGACCTTGGTGGCGGGCACCTTGAGCGCTTCGTCGAGCGGGGCCATGTCGCGGCCCTTCTCGATGACGTAGCGATACCGGTCTTCCCAGTCCTCGAGGAATTCGAAATCCTCGACAATCTCTTCAAATGCAGCGCTGGCCATAACCCCTCCGATGCAACTGTTCCTCACCTATGCAGCCAAATGCCAAAGGTCCAGTCGCAATCGCTTTTCAACCCGCGGCCAATGCGCTAACCCAAGGCAACGACAAAGGGAGTGGCCCATGCGCAAACTGGTTCTGGCATCACTGGTGGTGGCGACGTCGCTGGCGGGCTGTGCCGCGGTGCGCGACTCCCGGGTGAATCCGGCCAATTGGTTCGGGCGCAGCGAGACCGTCGCCACCCCGCCGGCCGAGAGCGAGGTGAACACGCTGATCCCCGAGCGGCGGGCGTTCTTTGGCAAACGCGACGCACCGCCCTATGAAGGCGCGCTGGTGGAACAGGTGACCGAGTTGCACATCCGCCAGGTGGCGGGCGGCGCGGTGGTCGAAGTTTCGGGCGTGCTGACCTCGATCGAAGGCTATGATGTGCGTCTCGTCGCGCTCGAGGAGGCCGAAGCCGGCAGCCTGAGCTATGAGTTCCGCGCCGTCCAGCCGCGCTATGGTGAGGGGGTGGGCAATGCCCATGCGCGCGCCGTCACCGCCGCCATTCGCCTGACGGAACAAGAGCTTGCCGGCATTCGGACAATCCGCGTGCTGGCTCGCGACAACATCCGCAGCGCCAGCCGCTAATTCCGGGGGATCACGGGATCAGGGGGCGCCGCCCCCCGTTGCCCGGTGATCGTCAGAGTTCGACGATCTGCACATCGTTGCCGCGCACCGTCAGCGCGACCTGACCGGCGCACAGCCGCAGCGCATCCCGGCCAAAGACCTCGTGCCGCCAGCCGCGCAGCGCCTGGACGTCGCGCAGCCCGGCGGCAAGTGCGTCGAGATCCGCCGATGGCGCCACCAGCCGCGAAGCCACGTCGCTGGCCTCGGTCTTGGCCTTGAGCAGCACCCGCAACAGATCGGCCAGCGCCGGATTGACTTGCAGCTTTTCGCGCGAGCGATCGATCTGCGGCATCTTGTCGGGCGGACAGTTCAGCCCGGCCTGCACCGCGGCCAGGATGCCTTCGGCAATCTCGCCCCGCCGTGCCTCGCGCAGCAGCAGCCGGGACCGGCCCAGATCGGCGACCGAGCTCGGCTTGGTCGAGGCCAGCTCGAGCATGGCATCGTCCTTGAACACCCGGTTGCGCGGAATGTCCTTGGTCTGGGCATAGGATTCGCGAAACCGCGCCAGCTCGCGCACGATGGCCAGGAATTTGGGCGTCGTGGTGCGGGTGCGCACCCGCTGCCAGGCCTCTTCCGGCCGCATGATATAGGTTTCCGGGTCTTCGAGGATCGACATTTCCTCTTCCACCCAATGGGCCCGGCCGGTCTTTTCCAGTTTGGCGGCGAGGAATTCGTAGATCGTGCGCAAATGCGTGACGTCGGCCAGCGCGTATTTCTGCTGCGCCTCGGTCAATGGCCGGCGCGACCAATCGGTAAACCGCGAGGTCTTGTCCAGCCCCTTGCGGGCAATCGCCCGCACCAGCTTTTCATAGCCCACCTGTTCGCCGAAGCCGCAGACCATGGCGGCGACCTGGGTGTCGAACAGCGGATGCGGGATCACCCCGGCATCGACAAAGAAGATCTCGAGATCCTGCCGTGCGGCGTGGAACACCTTGACGACATTGCCATCCCGGAACAGCTCGTACATCGGATCGAGCGACAGCCCCTCGACCAGAGGATCGATCAGCACGGCATTGCTGTCGTCCTTGCCCGGCATGGCCATCTGCACAAGACACAGCTTGGAATAATAGGTCCGTTCCCGGAGGAACTCCGTATCCACGGTGACATACGGTTCCTGACGCGCGGCGGTGCAGAATTCGGCCAATTCCGCGGTCGTCGTAATAATACGCATAGGCGCCCTTTTTTATTTTATCGCGCTCCCTCAAAGCCAGCATATGAGCTAAAAACCGGGATGAAAAGAGCGTGCGACGGCTTATACGCGACGGAATTGCGTGCAGAATTGGCGCAATACCGCCGGATAAAGCCTGTGTTCCTCTACCAAAACGCGCGCCGCAAGGCTCTCGGGCGTGTCGTCCGGCGCGATCCTGACTTCTGTCTGGCCCAGGACCGGCCCGTCATCAAGCTCTGGCGTGACCAGATGCACCGAACAGCCGGCCTCGGCATCGCCGGCGGCCAGCGCCCGCGCATGGGTGTCGAGCCCCTTGTATTTCGGCAGCAACGAAGGGTGGATGTTGAGCATCCGGCCCTGCCAGCGGGTGACGAACTCCGCCGTCAGCACCCGCATGAAGCCAGCCAGGCAGAGGATGTCGGGGCGGGCCGCCTCCAGCGCCGCCTGAAGCTCGGTCTCGAATCCGGCCCGGTCCTTGCCGAAGGGACGATGATCGACCACCGCCACCTCGATCCCGCGCGCCCGCGCCTTGTCGAGCCCGCCGGCATCCGGCCGGTTCGACAGCACAAGGCAGGGCCGCGCCGGATGATCGCCCGTCATGCTGTCGACCAGCGTCACCATGTTCGATCCGCCACCGGAAATCAGGATGGCGACGCGCAGGCTCATGCAAGCGCCCCGCGATAGGTCACGCCGGCGCCCTCGGTGACGTGGCCCAGCGCATGCACCTGTTCGCCGGCCTCGATCAGCACCTTGATGATCTCGCTGGCGCGGTCGGCCTCGACCACCAGCACCATGCCAATGCCGGAATTGAAGGTCTTGAGCATCTCGGCCTCGGCCAGACCGCCGGTCTCGGCCAGCCATTTGAACACCGGCGGCAGATCCCAGGAATCGAGATCGATCTCGGCGCCCTGCCCCTCGTTCAGCACCCGTGGCAGATTTTCCGTCAGCCCGCCGCCGGTGATATGCGCCAGCGCATGCACGCCGCCCGCGCGCACCGCCGCCAGCGCCTGTTTGACATAGAGCCGCGTCGGCCGCAGCAGCGCCGCGCCCAGCGTGCCCTCGCCCCAGGGGCAATCGTCGTCCCAGCCCAGACCGGAGACCTCGACGATCTTGCGCACCAGGCTGTAGCCGTTGGAATGCACGCCGTCGCTGGCCAGGCCCAGCAACACATCGCCCGCTTTTACCCCCTCGGGCAAGGCCGTGCCACGCTCCATCGCGCCGACCGAGAAGCCGGCGAGATCGAAATCGCCTTCTGGATACATGCCGGGCATTTCCGCCGTCTCGCCGCCGATCAGCGCGCAGCTCGAAAGCGCGCAGCCCTCGGCGATGCCTTCGATGATCCGCGCGGCGGTTTCGGTCTCGAGCTTGCCGGTGGCGAAGTAGTCGAGGAAAAACAGCGGCTCGGCCCCCTGGCACACCAGATCGTTGACACACATGGCAACGAGGTCGATGCCAACGCCATCCACCTCGCCGGTGTCGATGGCAATGCGCAGCTTGGTGCCCACGCCGTCGGTGGCGCCGACAAGGATCGGATCTTCGTAGCCCGCGGCTTTGAGATCGAAGAGCGCGCCAAAACCGCCCAGCCCCGACATCACGCCGGGCCGCGCCGTGCGCTTGGCGGCGGGTTTGATCCGCTCGACAAGGGCATTGCCCGCATCGATATCCACACCGGCCTGGCTGTAGGTCAGCCCGCTCTTGCCCGTCTCAGCGCTCATCGCCCGCTCCGTCCTGTCACTTGGTCTGCGCCCGGTTAAAACATCGCGTCGACAGGCGCAATCTGAAAGCCTTGACCCTGCCGGCGTGGCTGGATACTCCAAGCGCAAGGCGGGCCTGTAGCTCAATTGGTTAGAGCAGAGCGCTCATAACGCTTTGGTTGCGGGTTCAAGTCCTGCCGGGCCTACCAAGCCGTCTTGCTGATGGACTTGCCTTCGCCGATCCCCTGCTGCTGCCATATTTGCTTTCGCGAGTGGCCTGAGTTGACGTAACGTCAATCGCATGACGTGCACGATTTTTTCCCTTTTCTCCTCCTGATTGATATATTCATCCGCACCATCTCAAAGCGGTTTGCACGATGTTTGTCGTTTCATGAAACTCGCAATTATCCGCCAACGCCTGCCGTCCGTGGCGCCGACGCTGGCCACGGCAGCGGCGATCGAGGTCGGTCACCTTGGCAACTTTCAGTTGCCGATTCCGTTTCTGCTCTTGATCGCAAGCATGATGTACGCCGGCACCACCGGAGGCCGGATCGGCGGCATGCTGTCGGCGGCGATCTGTAGCGTGATGCTGCTGCACGGGCATGTCAGCGGCTTTGGACCGCAGATGATCATCGCCTCGCTACCGCTCACCCTGGCCTCGATCGCGATTTTCGCTACCATGGGCTATTTCGTCGGCCGCATCGCCGATCAACGCGATGCGCTGATGGAAAAACGCCTGGAGGCGCAGCGCCGCGACCAGGAACAGCCCCTGTTGCTGGCCGCCAAGGTCGCCGGGATGGGCTATTACATCTGGGACACCGTAAACGACCTGCCGGTGGTGGTCTCCGAACAGCACGCCCGCAATCACGGCGCCAGCGTCGAAGCCTTCCTGGCCACCGCGGCCTCTGTCGGGGGCGCAATCGGCCTGGTGCATCCAGACGACCGGCAGCGGGTGAAGGAAGGCTGCCGCGAGGTATTGAAAGGCGTGCCGGTGACGCTGGAATACCGTGTTCCCGTCGGCGACGAGACGCGATGGATCCGGGCCAGCGTGGAACCGCAGACAGACGACTGCGGCAATGTCGTACGAGAGGTCTGCGCCTCGCTCGACATTACCGAGCAAAAGACCAACGAACGCATTTTTGCCGAGGCGCAACGGCTTGATGCCGTCGGGCGTTTGACGGCTGGAATTGCCCATGACTTCAATAACATACTGACCGTTGTTACAGGAAACGTCGAACTGTGCCGCCTGGAGAGCGACAGCGCTGATCAACGCGAGCTCCTGACCCAGGCGCTTGACGCTACCGCCCGCGGGGCCAAGCTCACGAAACAGCTTCTGGCCTTTGGCCGCCGTTCCGTGCTGGCGCCAGAAGCGCTGGACGCCAATCGCGTGATCAACCGGCTGGATGGGCTGTTCCGGCGCACCCTGCCTTCGACGATCCGCGTTGAAACCCAGTTGGGGCGCGATCTGGGCCCGGTCAAGGCCGATCGCACCCAGCTCGAAAGCGCGCTGTTGAACCTTGCTATCAATGCGCGCGACGCCATGCCCGACGGCGGCGAGCTTATTGTGACAACCCGCAGCCAGACGATCACCGAGGCCGAGCCAACCGCGGGATTGGAGGCGGGCACCTATGTCGTCATTTCGGTCGCCGACACAGGAACCGGCATCTCGGAAACGGCGCTGGAGCGGGTGTTCGAACCGTTTTATACAACGAAGCCAATCGACAAGGGTTCGGGGCTCGGGCTGCCGATGGTCTATGGGTTCGTGATCCAATCCGGCGGCCATATCACGCTCAAGAGCCAGCCGGGGCATGGCACACAGGTCGAGATGTTCCTGCCCCGCGCCACCAGCGAGTTGGAAACCGCCCCTGACGACGCGCCTGCGCCCGCATCCGAGGCAGTTTCTTCTCCGGTCGATCTGCCTGAAATGGGCCTTCTGATCGAAGACCCCGCGGCCTGGCAAAAGACGGCACAGACCCGCCGGGCCCCACAATGAATCAGGCTGAGGCAATGCGTGAAGTTTGCCCGGCATCCCTATGAAATGAATACTACCTTGCCACCACGATGTCGGCCTGAAGCCCGCCAAGCCGCTCTGAGTGCCCCAGTCGCAGCACCCCGCCATGGGCGCGGGCGATATCGGTCGCAATGGCCAGCCCCAGCCCGACCCCGGGCGCCCGGTTCTGGTTGCGGGAACTGTCGAGCCGCACGAAGGCCCGCGTCGCCGACAGCCGCATGTCTTCGGGAATACCCGGGCCGTCATCTTCGACCCGAATGCGCAAGGACGTCGCCGTCAAGCTCGCGCTCAACTCGCACTTTGCCCCGTAACGAGTTGCATTTTCTATGAGATTCTCCACCGCGCGCCGGATTGCAATCGGCCGCAGCGCGATCTGTCCCTCCCCCTCGATCTGACCCAGGGTCACCGGTTTTTCCGCCCGCTGCGCATCCTCGACGATCCGTCGGATCAGCCGCATCGGATCGACCAGATCGGGCGTGCTCTCTTCGGCATTGCCGCGCACGAAATCGAGGAATTCATCCAGCATCCGCTCCATCTCGCGCACGTCGCGCTGAAGATCGGTCACCTCGTCGTCCTCCAGCATCGACAGCCCCAGCTTCAACCGCGTCAGCGGCGTGCGCAGATCGTGGCTGACCCCCGAGAGCAGCAGCGTGCGCTGTTCGATCTGCCGCTCGATCCGGGCGCGCATATCGAGAAAGGCATGCCCCGCCGCCCGCACCTCGACCGCGCCGGAAGGCGAATATGGCACCACCCGTCCGCGGCCGAAAGCCGAGGCCGCATCCGCCAGCCGAGTGATCGGCCGCAACTGGTTGCGCAGGTAGATATAGGCAATCGGCGTCATGATCAGGCTGAACAGGATCATGTTGAGAATCAATTGATGCGGGTTCGAGGCCGAAACCCCCTTGCGATCGAACCGCAGCTCCAGCACCCCCTGCGGCAGATCGATATAGACCAGCGTGTCGCGGTCGTTGGGCAGCGCGATGGCGGCGATCCCCTCGAGTTCGCTGCGCAATTCCCGGATCACCACCAGACCCGACAAATCGAACCAGCGGCGGGTGTCCTGCTCCGGCGCGATTTCCTGCCAGCTCAGCGTGTAATCCAGCGCCTCGGCCAGCGGCTGCATGGCCGCCGTCGCGGCATCGCGGCTGTCTCCGGTCTCGACCTGCGCCACGATCAGCCGTATCTCGTCGCGGACCGAACGGGTGAGCTGTTCGGTCACGCCTTCGAAGTGACGCTGGACAAAGATCACCGTCACCACCAGCTGCAAGGTCACCACCGGCAGCACCAGAATCAGGGCGGCGCGGCCATAGAGGCTGCGCGGCATATAATGTTTGAGCCATTCGAACGACATGGGTAAGGCTTAGCCGCACAATCCGCCGCATAGAAGGAAAACCCGCATGGCCGCCGAGGAAAACCCGCCCGTTCCGGGGCTTGCAGAGCCACTTGCCCCCGGACTGCTCCGCGTGCTTGCGCCCAATCCCTCGCCGATGACCTTCTGGGGCACCAACAGCTATCTGCTCGGCCGCCGCGAGATCGCGGTGATCGACCCCGGCCCCGACGATCCGGCGCATCTCGAGGCGCTTCTGCGCGCCCTGCCCGCCGGTGCGCGGATCCGCCATATCATCGTCACCCATGCGCATCGCGATCATTCGCCCCTGGCGCGGCCGTTGGCCGAGGCCACCGGCGCGCCCGTTCATGCCTTCGGCCCCGCCACCTCCGGCCGCAGCGCCGTGATGGCCGCCCTGGCCGACAGCGGGCTGAGCGGCGGCGGCGAAGGCGTCGACCGCGGCTTTGTGCCGGATGAGATCCTGGCCGACGGCGCCGGCCTCCGCACAAGCGAATGGGAGCTGACCGCGCTGCACACGCCCGGACACATGGGCAATCACATCTGCCTGGCCTGGGGCGACGCGCTGTTTTCCGGCGATCACGTGATGGGCTGGGCCTCGTCGCTGGTTTCGCCGCCCGATGGCGACCTGACCGATTTCATGGCTTCCTGCGCGCGGCTCGCCAGTCGCCACTGGCAGCGGTTCTACCCCGGCCACGGCGCCCCAATCGCCGATCCCGCCGGCCGGCTCGCCTGGCTGATATCGCACCGCCACGCCCGCGAGGCCGAGATCCTCGCCGCCCTGGCCGGTGGCGCGCTGACCGCGACCGAGCTTGCGGCGCGGATATACCGCGACCCCCCCCCCGCCCTGCTGCCCGCCGCCAGCCGCAATGTCTTTGCGCACCTCGTTGATCTGACCGGCAAAACCCGCGTGGCGCCGGTATCAGAGCTGGGCTTCGACGGTGGTTTCACCCTTTCCGCGGGGTCATGAATTTTTCTGCAATTTTCTGCCAAAACCCTCTGGACGCCCTGAACCGGCCTCGTTATATCACCCCTCGTGTTCCGGCGTAGCTCAGCGGTAGAGCAGTTGACTGTTAATCAATTGGTCGTAGGTTCGATCCCTACCGCCGGAGCCAAAATCCCCTAAGTGGTCGATTTCATTGGTTGAGCCCCGACCGGAGTCGGAGCCACAAGTGCACGTGCCCAGAATGGTGCACGGACCCGTGCACTCATCGGTACGCAAGCGCGACTCCCTGATGCCCTGGAACCCGTTCCGGAGCACATACCATGGCCGGAGCCGCACACCCCCCCTACTTCGAAAAACGCCCCTCGGGCAATTTCTATCTGCACTGCCTTCGGCAAGCCGCTCCGGCGACAGGTTGCGCAGCGGCCATTTGCCCGACACCTCGGCGATCCGCGTCCGCGTCGCGGCAGAGCAGCTGCTCGCAGTCACCAGCGCGCTTCCCTCGATGTCGGGCAGGCTGGCCGCGGCGGCTGCGCCCAGCAGGCCTTCCTCCCGCAGGGCCTCGGGCAAGCCCATACCAAGGCCCGAGCCGCCGGTGACCAGCGGCATGCCCCGCGCCGCGGCCGATGGCGCGCAGGTCATCATCGCTCAGCGCGTCGATCACCGGATAGGGACAGCCCGGCTCCGCAAAGGCCGCGATGGCCGCCCGGATCGCGGCAGCGCCCTGCCGCACGGCCTGATGCGTGACACGTCCCGCCGCTTGGATGCTCTGTGCCGCCATCAACGTCATCAGCCGCGCCTCGCGCATCGGGTGAGCGGATGAACCGTCGGGCACGCCGATGATCTGCGCGACTCGCACGCCCGCCTTGACCCAGGTGTTGGCCAGATCGGTCGCGCCGGTGAAATCCTCGGCGATGGCGCCAAGGCAAACGGGCATTTCGATGCCTCCTATCCGGCGGCCAGATCTTTGGCGGCGACGCATTCGAGCAGTGCGTCGGTCATGGCACGGGTGCCCATGTCGCCGCCGAATTCCATCGGACGCAGGCGGTTGGCCGCAAACCCCGCATCGACCGCGCCTTCAATCAACGTGGCGGCGCGGGCATATGATGCGTCGTTTGATTTCTCGGCCAGGTAATCCAACATCAGCGCCCCCGAGAGTACGGCGGCCAGCGGGTTGGCCTTGTCCTGCCCGATGATGTCGGGCGCCGAGCCATGGGCCGGCTGGAACAACCCGGTCTCGTCGCCGATCTCGGCGCAGGCGGCCATGCCCATCCCTCCGACCAGCCCGCCGGCGAGATCGGACAGGATGTCGCCGAACATATTCTCCATCACCAGCACATCGGCCTCCCAAGGCGCTCGGACGAGGTGAAGCGCCTGCGCGTCGACATATTGATAACCGGTCGGAATATGCGGAAACTCCGGCGCAATCTCGTCAAAGATCTTTCGGAAGAAGGCCATCGAAGCAAAAACGTTTGCCTTGTCGACACAGGTGACGCGCCCGGGCTTGCCGCGCTCTTTCCGCTTTTCGGCGAGGCGAAAGGCAAATCGGTGCAGCTTCTCGGTCGTCGCGCGGGTAATGCGCAGGGTATCGCGCACCTCCTCGTCGCCGCGAATGTCGCTGCGGCCATGGGCGGCGGCGGAATAGAACAGCCCTTCGGTGGATTCGCGCAGGATCACCATGTCGATCCCGGCGGCACGCGGATCGGCCAGCCTTTGCGGCGCATTGGGATAGGCCTTGACCGGGCGCACCCCGGCATAAAGCCCGAAGCGGTCGCGCAGGCGCAGGTGGGGGCTGATTTCGGTGCCGTCCGCATGGCGGACCGACGGCAGGCCGATGGCGCCAAGAAAGATCGCATCGGCGGCCCCGGCGCGGGCTTCGCCGTCCGGCTCAATGTCCTGGCCGCTCTCGGCAAAGCACCCTGCCCCGGCGCGGATTTCGTCATATTCCAGCGGCTGCGCGCCGGCCCGCGCCAGGGCGGCATCCACCACCTCGACGGTGGCGTCGGACACATCAATACCTATGCCATCGCCCTTGATAAGGGCGATTTTCAATGTCGTTCCCATGTATAGTGCTCCAGTGTCGTCCGACCGTCAGAGATTTGCGAGCCGGTAGTTTTCCAGGATTGCCAATAGCTCCTGCGCGGCGCGCTGTCGGTGCTGTCGGAAGGCGGTGCGCGCGGCATCGGGGTCGCCGGCGCGGATATGTTCAAGGATGGCACGATGATCGGCGGTGGATTTCTCGGGCAGGTGGCGCATGCGCAGCGTCACCATCCGGGCCCGGTGCGCCTGGTCGTTGAGCAGGCCGATGTATTCCATCAGCCGCCGGTTGCCGTGCAGTTCCAGCAGAAGATGGTGAAACCGGTCGTCCGCCTCGGCCCATACATCGAGATCCCTGGCTTCCAGCGCCGCCTCCATTTCGGCGGTCGCCTCTTCCAGCGGCTTCAGCGCCGCCTCTGTCGGCCTGCGCCCGGCCAGCGCCGCCGCCGCCTCCGGCTCCATCGCTGTCAGGATCTCGTAGATTTCGGCCATGTCGGAGGCCTGAATCGGCAGCACCCGTGCACCGCGCCGCGGGATCAACTCCACCAGCCCCTCGATCTCGAGCCGGATCAGCGCCTCGCGCACCGGCGTGCGACTCATCCCCAACCGCAGGGCAATCTCCGGTTCCGGCACCTGATAACCGGGCGGCATCCGGGCGGAGCGGATCTCTTGCTTGATCTGCGTGTATGCGTCGCTGACCCGTGTCGGTTTTGACGATTGCGCCATGGTGCCTCTCCTTCACTGACTCACTGCTAACTTATATCGGCATACGTCGTCAAATAAAATAATGCATACATTGACGCGTTCGTCGAAAAATGCTTTGTAGTCGAAACCGGCCCGACTCGCTCTTTGCAGTCGCTGCCCGGAGCAAATGAGAGGCCTGGCATCGGGCCGGAGGAGGAAAGACATGACACAGAAATTCATCATCGCCGCCATTGCCGGCCTGCTGGCCAGCGGTGCGGCGGCGCAGCAGAACCTTCAGGTCCAGACCTCGACCCAGTCGGGCGGCTTTTCCTTTGGCTACATGAATGACAACTGGACGCAGAAGCTTCCCGAGATGACCAACGGCGAATTGACCGTGGAATTCCCGCCCATGGGATCGGTCATGCCGCGAAACGAAACACCCGATGGCGTGGCTGCCGGTGTGCTGTCGGGCGATCTGACCTCGATTGCCTATTTCTCGGGCCGCAACCCGGCCTTTGCCATTCTGGGCGACCTGATCGCCGGCTACGACACGCCGCAGCAGGTACAGCAGTTCTGCCGCGAAGGCGGCGGTGCCGAGGCGCTGCAAGAGCTCTGGAATGCCACCCTGCCCGGCCTGATCCATGTCGTCGGGTGTGGCGCGGTATCGAAAGAAGCGCTGGTCTCGACCGTTCCGATCCGGTCCATCGAGGATCTTCAGGGCCTCAAGATCCGCTCGCCCGAGGGCCTCGCCGCCACCGTTTTCCGCAAGGCCGGTGCCAGCCCGTCGAACATCCCCTTTGCCGAGGTGTTCACCTCGCTGGAAAAGGGCGTGGTCGATGCCGCCGATGCGTCGGCTTACGTCAACAACGACCAGAACGGTTTTCACCAGATCGCGCCCTACCCGCTCTATCCCGGCATCCACTCGATGGCGGTGCACCAGTTCACCATCAACAAACGGCTCTGGGACGGGCTGAGCCCGGAGGCGCAGGCCGGGCTTGAGGAATGGTATTACGCCGCCTACGCCGATCTCCTGGCCGCGCTCGATGCCGAGGACAAGTCGCTTGTCGAACGCGACAAGGCCGACCCCGAAATCGAGGTGATCGATTGGGCGCAGGAAGACCGCGACGCCTTTCGCGCGGTGGCGGTGGAAGCCTGGGAAGAGACCGCCGCAAAATCGCCCGAGGCCCGCGCCGCGCTCGATGCGCATCTGGCCTTCATGACAAAGATCGGGCTCCTGAACTGATCCGACGCCCCAAGGCGCACGGCCCGGACCAACGGGCCGTCCGCCCCAGCATGCAAAGGAGGCATGACCCGATGAGACAGCGCTTCGTTACCGCCGTCGGCAAGTTCAGTGTCTTTCTGGGCAAGGCCTGTGGGCCGTTCTACATCGCCGCGATCGCCCTGTCGGTCTGGGAGGTCTTCACCCGCTATGCGCTGGACACGCCCACCGTCTGGACCACCGAAGTGGTGATGGCGCTGTGCGCCACCGCCTGGATGATCTCGGCCGCCGCCGTGACCCAGCAGCACCGGCATATCACCGTCACGGTGATGGAGATCGTGGTGGGCCACAAGACCTGGATGCGGATGCGCCGGGTGGCGATGGCGGTCAGCCTGCTGGCGGTGGTTGGCCTGCTCTGGGCCAACTGGCAGCCCTTCCTGCGCGCCACCGCGCATCTCGAGCGCTCCGGCAGCGCCTTCAACCCGCCCCTGCCGACCTACCTGAAGGTCATGATCGTCTTTGCGCTGATCACCTATGCCCTTCAGATCCTTGCCAACCTTCTGGACCGAAAACGCCAGACACACGACCACGGTACAGGGCACATGGATCTGACCGTGGACATGAAGGACTGACCCTATGGGCATCGAAATCATCACGCTCCTGATCATCGCGAGCCTGTTCTTCCTGATGGCGGTGGGCGTCCCTCTGGGTGCCTCCACGCTGCTGGTCTCGCTCACCGCCGCGCTGTTGAAATTCGGCGCGCCGGGGTTGATCCTGGTCAGTTCCAACGTTGTCCATGTGTTCGAGAAATACACGTTGGTCGCGGTTCCGTTCTTTGTCTTCATGGCCAATATTCTCGAACGCGGCGGCGTGGCGCGCGAGCTTTTCACCTCGATGGCCATTCTCGGCGGCCGGATGCGTGGCGGCGTGGCGGTGCAGACCGTCTTTGTCTCGGTCATCCTGGCGGCCATGTCGGGCATCGTCGGCGGCGAGATCGTGCTTCTGGGTCTGATTGCCCTGCCGCAGATGTTCCGACTGGGCTATGACCGCAAGCTGTCGATCGGCACCATTGCCGCCTCCGGCTCCCTGGCCACGCTGATCCCGCCGTCAGTGGTGCTGATCGTCTATGGCTCCGAGGCCGGCGTTTCGGTCAAGGACCTGTTCTCGGCCGGTTTCCTGCCCGGCTTCCTGCTGGCGGGGCTCTATATCGCCTATATCCTGATCCGCACCCGGCTGAACCCGGCGTTGGCGCCGGCCTATGATGCGCCCGAGGCACAGTTGCCTTTCACCCAGCGACTGCGCTACATGACCGGGCTGATCCTGCCCTTCATCCTGATCGGCGGTGTGCTGGGCTCGATCTATACCGGCGTCGCCACCGTCACCGAGGCCGCCGCGCTTGGCGCCACCGGGGCCGTGGTCCTGGCCGTGCTGCGGCGCGAGCTGACCTGGGCGGGCCTGCGCGACGGGCTGTGGAGCACCACGATCACCACCGGCTCCATCGTCTGGCTGGTGGTCGGCGCGGTGAGCCTCGTGGGGATCTACAATCTTCTGGGCGGCACCGCCTTTCTCAAGGGAATGCTGACCGGCATGGACGTGGCGCCGATCGTGGTGATCCTGATCATGATGGGGATCATCATGCTGCTGGGCACCTTCATGGACTGGATCGCCATCGTCTTCATCACCGTGCCGGTGTTTGCCCCGGTGGTGGTGGAACTGGGCTACGATCCGGTCTGGTTCGGCATCCTGTTTGCCATGAACATCCAGATCTACATGCTGAGCCCTCCTTTCGGCCCGGCCTGTTTCTACCTGAAATCGGTGGCGCCCAAGGACGTGACGCTGCAAGAGATCTTCCTCGCCGTGCTGCCCTTCATCGGATTGCAGCTGATCGGGCTGACCCTCGTCCTGATCTTCCCGCAAATCGCCCTTTGGCTTCCGAGCCTGAGCCACTGACAATTTCGGAAAGGACCACTCATGCAGACCTCCGATGACAATGACGACCTGCCGGTTTACGACTTTGGCTGGTGGCCGGAAGTGGCCGGGGCGGTTGGGGTCGCGGCGCTGATCACCTTCCTGATTTCCTTTGCCACCGGCATCATGTAGGTCAGACTGCCCGGCTCAGCTCGGCTGACCGGGCAGTATTGCATTTTACATGCGCCGCGCCGTGCGCCCTAGAACATGGTGTCGGGCAGCAGCATGCTGATCACCGGAACATAGGTCAGGATCAGCAGGGCGAGCAGCATCAGAAGGATCGTCGGCAGCGTGGCGCGGAATACCTCGCCGAGCTTCATGTTGGCCACACCCATGGCAACGAAGAGGTTCAGCCCCACCGGCGGCGTCAGCATGCCGACCGACAGGTTGACCAGCATGATCACCCCGAAATGGATCGGGTCCACGCCGACCTGTTGCGCGATGGGCATCATCAACGGCCCCAGGATGATGATCGCCGAGGCGCTGTCGAGGAAACAGCCGGCGACCAGCAGGATCAGATTGAACAGCGCCATGACGACGAAGCCGTTGCTGGTGTCGCTGAGAATGTAGCCGGCCAGCTGCGCCGGCGTGCCGGAACTGGCAAGCAGCCAGGAAAAGGCCGAGGCGCCGGCGGTGATCAGCAGCAGCGGGCCCGAAATCAGCCCGGTGTTGCGCAGCACCGTAAGCGTTTCGCGCAGCGAAATGCTGCGATAGATCACCGCCCCGACCAGCCAGCCATAAAGGCAAGCAGCGGCGGCGCTTTCGGTCGGGGTGAACACGCCGGAATAGATGCCACCCAGCAGGATCACCGGCAGGCCCAACCCCCAGGCCGCGCTCTTGAGGGCACCGAGAATGCCGGCAAGCGTCGGCATGGCATCGCGCGGATATCCCTTGCGCGCCGAGTACCAGCTTGCATAGGCGATCAGGATGCCGCCGATCAGGATTGCCGGCAGCAGCCCCGCCGCAAAGAGCTTGCCCACCGAGGTGCCGGTGACCGAGCCATAGATGATCAGCGCGATCGAGGGCGGCACGATCGGGCCGAGGGTGCCGGCGGTGGTGATCAGCCCGATCGAGAAATACTTGTCATAGCCGGCCTTGACCATGGCCGGATAGAGGATCGACCCGATGGCGATGACCGTCGCCGGGCTCGAGCCCGAGATCGATCCGAACATCAGACAGGCCACCACCGCCGCCGCCGCCAGGCCGCCGGGCAGCCAGCCGACGATGGCGCGGGCCAGGTTGATCAGCCGGTCCGAGAGCCCACCGATCCGCATCAATTCCGCCGCGAGGATGAAGAACGGGATCGACATGAGCGAAAAGTTGTTCATGCCCGAGAACATGCGCATCGGCACAAGCACCGGGTCCAATCCGCCCCAGAAATAGAAGGCCGCCGCCACCGCAAGCGCGAGCGCCGCAAAGATCGGCAGGCCGAAGATGAGAAAGGCGAAGAAGACGGGGACTAGAGCGCCAACCATAGGGAATCCTCAGCTCGTTTTGATGTCGACCTGGGGCGGTGCATAGCTGCGCCCCGCCACAAGGTCTTGCAGCACCAGAAGATATCTCAGCACCATGAAGCCGCCGGAAATAGGGATGACGCTGTAGATGTAGCCCACCGGAATGCGCAGCGCCGGCGAAAGCTGGCCCATGCGCGACGTGTTGACCACCAGCTTGCCGCCGTACCAGATCAGCACCCCGGCAAAGATCAGACCGAGGCAGGTGGCCCCGATCTGAAGAAGTGTCGTCGCCCGGGGCGAGACAAAGGCATAAAGCGCCTCGACGCTGATATGCGAGGCATAGCGCACCCCCATGCCCATGGTCAGAAAGCTCATGGTGATCAGCGAATAGAGGATGACCTCTTCCGACCAGTAGAGCGAGTTGTTGAACACATAGCGTGCAATGACCTGGGCAATGGCGACCAGGGTCGCGGTCATGATCAATCCCGTGACGAGCGTGTTCTCGATCAGGTCGACTATCCGATTTAACCAGGTGATCATGTCCGCACCCCTCGCTTTGCTTATTCGCCTTTGGCGGTGGCGATCGCCTTGTCCATCAGGGCGGGCGTCACCTTGTCACGGAACTCGTCATAGATCGGCTGCGAGGCTTCGACAAAGGCGGCCTTGCCTTCGGGCGAAAGCTCCTGGATTTCGATCTGGTCCTTGATCATGTCGATGATCTTGGTCTCGTCCTCATCGGTGAAGATGCGGGCGGCATCACGGCCGACGATCATCGCATCGCTGATCACGGTCTGAAGGTCTTCGGGCAGGCTGTCCCAGGCCTGCTTGTTCATCACCGCCGCATAGGTGTGATAGGCGTGCCGGGTCAGGGTCATGTAGTCCTGAACCTCGTAGAATTTCATCGACGCGATATTGGCCAGCGGGTTTTCCTGCCCTTCCACGACGCCCTGTTGCAGCCCGTTGTAGACCTCGACATAGGCCATGGCCGTCGGGTTGGCGCCATAGGCGCGATAGGTGGCCAGGATGGTCGGCGCCTGAAGCGTGCGCATCTTGATCCCCGAAAGATCGTCGGGGCTGGAAATCGGGCGGATGTTGTTCGTCATGTTGCGGAAGCCCGCGCCCCACATGGCGATGCCGTGCAGATTGTTCTTGCCCAGCGTGCCCAGCAGCTCGGTGCCGACCTCGCCGTCCAGAACCCGCTTCATCGCCGCGTCGTCGCTCAGCAGGAACGGCAGATCGAAGAGGTACATCTGTTCGTTGAAGTTGGCGAGGTTGCCGGTCGGCGGGATGGCGATATGGACAAGGCCCATCTGGGTCTGCTCGATGATCTCGACGTCACCCCCCAGCTGCGCGGCGGGGCGGATGTTGATGGCGATCCGGCCGTCCGAGTTCTTTTCGACCTCGTCCTTGAAGACAACGGCGGCACGGGCGTTCGGCGTGTCCTCGGTCAGGACATGCGCAAAGGTGAAGGTGTATTCCGCCGCATGGGCGGCGCCGGCAAGCGCGGTGCCCAGCGCCAGAACGATGGCTTTGCTAAACAGTTTCATGGGGTCTCCTGTTGGTGAGTGGTGGGTTATTGGTGGTATTCGAAAGCGGCGCGGCCCCCAGCATCTCGGGGCCCGAACCGATGACGCGCTCGACCGCGACGGCCGCGGCCAGCAGCCGGGCCTCCTGCATCGGCGGCGCAATGATCTGCAATCCCGAGGGGATGCCATGCGCGTCGAGCCCGGTCGGCAAGGTCACGGCGCACCAGCCAAAGAGATTGACCAGCGCAGTATTGCGCAGCGCCATCATGTTGGCCCGGCGATAGGTTTCCCCATCCGCCAGATCGGCCAGCCTGGGCGCGGTGATCGGCACCGTGGGCGACACAAGGACATCCACAATGTCGAAGACCTCTGCCGCTTTCCGGCCGCAGTGTGCCAGACTGGCCGCGCGTTGCAGGTACTCCGCCGCCGAGACATCGTCCGCCGCCTGGACCCGTGCCATGACCGTCGGGTCGAGCCGCGCGATCCGCTCCGGAAAGTTCCGGTCGAGAAAGGCGCGCAGCTCCGGCGCGGCAAGCCCGCCGGCACGGAAAATCGCCAGCACCTCGTCGACGCAGGCCAAGGTGACCTGGGTCAGGGACGCGCCTGATTTTTCGAGCATTTGCAGCGCCGCCCGGGTGTTTTCGGCAATCGAGGGGTCGATATCGTCCCAGACGGTGTTCTGGATGACGCCGATGCGCAGCCCGGTGACCGCGCCATTGGCGGGAACTTCCGGGCGCTGCGGATCGATCGCGGCAAAGGCAAAGGCGAGATCGGCAATGCTGCGCGCCAGAAGCCCCGGCGTGTCGAGCGAGGGAGAAAGCGGAACGATCCCGTCCAGCGACCAGCGGCCATGGGTGATCTTCAAGGCGGTCTGACCGGTCAGCGCCGCCGGAATACGGACCGACCCTGCGGTATCCGTGCCCAGGGCCAGGAGCGCCGAGCCCTGTGCCAGCGAGACGCCGGCCCCGGCGCTCGATCCGCCCGGCGCGCGCGGCGCATCGGGCGCCGACCAGGGGTTGACCGGGGTGCCGGCATGGGGGTTCGTGCCCAGGCCGCCAAAGGCAAATTCGACCGTATGCGTCTTGCCGGTGACGATCCCCGATTGCGCCAGAACCGCTCCGACCACCGGGCCCGAGACTTCCCGATCCGCCGGAAAAGCCGCGTCGGTGCCCGCGAAGGTCGGCAGGCCCGGCACGCCGAACAGGTCCTTGACCGATACCGGCACCCCCATCAGGGGCCCGAGATCGATGCCGGTGGCCAGCAGCGTATCGACCGCACCGGCCTGTTTGCGCGCCCGGTCGCCGCACCAGGTGCGATAGGCATTGAGATGCGGCTCGGTCGCGTCATGCCGGGCCGTCGCCTGCTGCAAGAGGTCGGACGATCTGAGCGTGCCATCGCGCAGCTCGGCCGCGATTTCAGCCAGGGATCTTGTCTGTGGATTTGCGCTCACCGGCGTGGCTCCTTCCGTCCTCCGATTCTGGGATGACCATATGAGCTAATCCGATCCGCACTATAGCCGTGATTTGCACTCGGCCCCGGGGATGGCCCGGCCACGCAAATCGCGATGTGCTCATATCCATTTGTTTTTGCTGCGTTATTCACGACGACAGCACGGAAAATTCGGGCGATGCGTTGCCGATAGGGCAACAAAGCGTTGACCTCACAGCACGCCGCAACGCTTTCAAAATGCCTAGTTTGCACGCGACAGCAGCGTTCAAACTGGAGACACATGATGCCGCACACCACCGAAGCCCGCCTGAACGAAATGGGGATTATCCTGCCGCGCCGGCCCAAGCCGATTGGCAATTACCTGCCCGGCGTCGTCGTCGGAAATATCCTCTATACCTCCGGCACTCTGGGAACCCAGCCGGATGAAAACGACAATGACGTGCTGCCCCATGTGGGCAAGGTCGGCTCTGACCTGACCATCGAGGAAGGATATGCCTCGGCCCGGCTGATGGCGATCAATCACCTGGCGATGATGAAGGCGGTTCTGGGCGATCTCGACCGGGTCAAGCGCATCGTGAAGATGATCGGCTATATCTCCTGCGCCCCCGGCTTCACCGAGCCGCATCGGGTGCTGAACGGCGCATCGGACCTTTTTGTCGCGCTATGGGGCGAGGAAAACGGAAAACACGCCCGCGCTGCGCTGACCCAGCACGAGCTTGGCCTGAACGCCCCGGTCGAGGCCGACATCACGATCGAACTTCACGCCTGAGCCCCGCGCAGACGTTTCAATATCCTGGCGTCCAGTTTCTCGCTTTTCGGGAAATTGGACACCAGCGCATTGATAAAGGCCTCGCAGGCCGGTGATCGGCGCTGGTCGCGGCGCACGATGGCATAGATGAACCGGTGGTCGAAATCCTTGCAGTCGAGGTTCAGCGGCACCAGTTCGCCGGCCTCGACCTCGCGCAGGGCGGCCTGCAAGGGCACATAGACAATCGACGTCGTGCGGACGGCGTGCCGGATCAGGAAATGCAGCTGATCCGCCACCATGATCGGTTTCGGGCGCGCCGCGATCTTGCGAAAGGCGCGGTTGATCAGGTGATGAATGCCGAAACTGTCATCGGGCAGCACGCAGGCCGCCTCGACCAGATCGCCCAGGTGCAGCCGCCGCCCGTCGGCCAGCGGATGCAATGGCGGCGCCAGCGCCAGCAGCGGCTGCTGCCACTGCCCGACAATCTCGATCATCGGGTGCGTAAAATGGTCGTAGACAAAGCCGACCTGGCAAAGATGCTGTTCCAGCGCCTCCAATACCCGCTCGCGCCCGCGGATCCGTACCCGGAAATCGATTGCCGGAAACTTCTGGCGAAACGCCTGGATCTGTTCCGAGAGGAAGGGATCGGAGATCCCCTCGACGGTGGCGATCGAGACGCTGCCGGCCTTCAGCTTCAGCAGGTCCGAGATTTCGCCCTTGACCAGATCCACCTGGTCAAAGATTGCCGCGAAATGCTCGGCCGCGACCTTGCCGGCCTCGGTCAGCTCGACCCCATTGGCGCGCCGCTCCACCAGCTGGCCATCGAATTCGCGCTCGAGCTTGGCCAATTGCCGGCTGATCGCCGACGGCGAAACATGCAGCCGATCGGCCGCAAGCCGGATCGACCCCAGCCGAACGACCTCGAGAAAATACCGACATGCCGTCAGATTGACCATCGCTGCATCGCCTTGCCTGTTCCAACCCTTCGCGGTGCCGCCTTTGCCCCGGGCGTCATGCTAGATGCTGTCCTTGACCCGATCCCAGGTCTTTTTGAGGTGGCTCGCCATGGTCTCGCCGAGGCGCGGCCCGTCCCTGTCCTTCAGCGCGCGCACCATGTCCTCGTGATCGGCGACCGCGCCGGACCAGGAATCGGGTTTCTGATTGCCGATGTAACGAATCCGCTTGAGCCGGGCCTGGATGTTGGCCTGCATCTCCACCAGCGTTTCGTTCTTCGACAATTCCGCCAGCCGCGCGTGAAATTCCTGGTTCAGCTTGTAATATGGCAACCGCTCGCCGGTGCGGTAACATTCCATCATCCGGTTATGAAGTTCTATCAGGGCCGAGATTTCCGGATCGCTCGCCCGTTCACAGGCCAGTTCGCCAGCCAGCTTTTCGAGATTGCCCAGCACCTCGAGCATGGAAAACACGTCATCCGGCGTCAGCTTGCGCACGATACTGCCTTTCGAGGGCCGCACGATCACCAGCCCCTCGGCGGCAAGCGTGCGCAACGCCTCGCGGAACGGTGTGCGAGAGACCCCCAGCTCGTCGATGAGACGCGCCTCGTCGATTCGGCTCCCCGGCTCCAATGTTCCTTCAATAATCAGATCGCGCACCTTGCTCACGACCTGGTCATGGAGAGAGCGATTGGTGATGGCAAGCGAGGAACCCATCCACTAGTCCTTTGATTCAACTGCAATATTCGCGGCAATTTGCGGCAGATTCATATTATCCAAAAAAAACCTGTTCGTCCATACTTGCGACATGTATACAAAATACATTGGACGGATATGCGATTTGCTGTCCGCAAGGGAGAGGAGACCAATCAATGAAAATTCTCAGAACCGGCATGACTGCCAGCCTGATGGCCTGTGTTGCGGCGCTGGCCGGCGCCCCGGTGGCCGCCGAGACCTATATCGTCGCGGTGGGTGCCGCCTCGAACAGCCTTCAGGGGCGCAGCGCCGCCAAGTTCGCCGAAGACCTCCGGGCCGAGCTCGGGGATGCCCATAGTGTCGAATTCTATGCCGACGGCCAGCTTGGCGATGAAAAGGAGCTGATGCAGAAGCTGCGGCTGGGCACAGTGCAGTTCACACTGGTCTCTTCGATCATGACCAACGTCGCGCCGGAATTCGCCCTGTTCGACATGCCGTTCCTGGTGCAGGACCGCACGCATCTCAAGGCGATCGATGCCGAAATCGTGCAGAAACAGCTTGCGCCCAAGGCCGAAGACGCCGGGCTCAAGGTGCTGTCGACCTGGGAAAACGGCTTCCGCCAGATCACCAACAACTCGCGCCCGATCAACACGCCGGCCGATCTCGACGGGCTGAAGATCCGCACGCCGTCCTCGGAATGGCGGGTTGCCATGTTCAAGGAATGGGGTGCAAACCCGACGCCGATGTCGTTTTCCGAGGTATTCGTCGCCTTGCAGACCGGCACGATGGACGGCCAGGAAAACCCGCTGACCAACATCACCGGGGCGAATTTCCAGGAGGTGCAGAAACACCTGAGCCTGACCGGCCACGTTTATTCGCCAACCTATCTGACCACCGGGCTTCAAACGTGGAACGCCCTGCCCGACGACGTGAAATCCGCCGTCAGCAGCGTTGCCGCCACAGTGCAGGACTGGTCTCTGGCCCAGGGTGAGGCCGCCGACAATGCCCTGGTCGACAAGGTCAAGGAAGCCGGCATGGAGGTCAATGTTGCGGACAAGAAAGCCTTTATCGCGGCCTCGGCGCCGATCTACGAGGCCTTTGCCAACAAGGTCGAGGGCGGTGCCGAACTGGTGAACAGCGCCCAGGCTCTGGCCAACTGATCAACCGCAACAGCGTCGGCCGGGTTCCCCCGGCCGGCGGCTTTTGACTTGAGGGGAATTTGCGCGATGGTCGCGAAATTCGAAAAGGTGATCCTCTGGATCATCGAAACTATCTGCCTGGCCCTGCTCGTCACGCTGGCCGTGGCGGTGATCTATTCCACCACCATGCGGTATCTCGGGTCGTCGCCGTCTTGGTATGACGAGATCGCCAGCGTTCTCCTGGCCTGGCTGACCTATTTCGGCGCGACCTATGCGCTGTTCCTGCGCCACCACATGAGCTTTGGCGGCATTGTCGCCGCGCTGCCGAAACGGGCCGCCGTAGCCCTGGCGCTGCTGTCCGAGGTGCTGGTGATCGGCTTTTTCGCGGTGGTCGCCTGGTACGGCAATGCGGTTCTGGCGGTGGCGAAGTGGGATTCGCTGCTCTCGATCCGCTGGATGACGCTCGACATCGTGCAATCGGTGATTCCGATCACCGCTGTGCTGATGATCCTCGGCACCCTGCTGACCATGCCGCGCGCGCTGCGCTTTGCCGCCTCGGGGATCGATGCCGAACACGCCGAGATTGAACAGGCCATCGCCGAGGCCGAACGCGAAAACGAGAAAATGTCCGGAAAGGACACGACGAAATGATCCTTCTTGCCACCACGGTTTCGCTGATCGGGCTGATCCTGATCAACGTGCCGATTGCCGTTGCCATCGGCATTGTCGCCCTGGGCGGCCTCCTGCTCACCCCCGGCGGCGCCACGCTGTATGACATGGCCATCGCGCTCTACTCCGGCACAACGTCGTTTCCGCTGATCGCCATTCCGCTGTTCATCCTCGCGGGCAACCTGATGAACACCTCGGGCATTTCCGTGCGCCTGATCAACTTCGTCACCGCGCTGATCGGCTTTGTCCGCGGCGGGCTGGGCATGGTGAACATCGGCGTCTCGATGGTCTTTGCCGAGATCTCGGGCTCGGCCGTCGCCGATGTGGCCGCCACCGGCACCGTTCTGATCCCCGAGATGAAGAAACGGGGCTATTCCCGCACCCTGGCCGCGGCCATCACCTCGTCCTCGGCCTCGCTCGCGATCATCATCCCGCCGTCGATCCCGATGATCCTCTACGGCGCGATCGCCGAGACCTCGGTGCTCAAGCTCTTCATCGCCGGTGTCGTGCCGGGTGTGCTGGGCGGCGTGTTGTTGATGACCGTCACCTACATCATGGCCGTGCGCTACGACCTGCCCCGCGCCGAAGGGTTCGACCTCGGCCACGTCTGGCGCTCGTTCAAAGAGGCGCTCTGGGCGCTGATGATGCCGGTCATCATCCTGGGCGGTATCTTTTCCGGCCTAGTGACGGCGACCGAAGGCGCCGGGCTGGCGGTGTTGGCGGCGCTGGTGATCGGCATCTTCATCTACCGCGATCTGGATGTGTCGCGCCTGCGCAAGGTGATGCTCGAAGGGGTCAGCCAGACCGGCGTGGTCATGTTGCTGGTCGCCACCTCGGCCGCGCTGGGGCTGTTTCTGACCCAGGCGCAGGTGCCGCAGCAACTGGCGCAGCAGATCACCGAACTGACCACCAATCCGCTGATCGTGCTGGCGCTTCTGAACCTGCTGCTGCTGGTGCTGGGCATGTTTCTGCACGGAGCCGCGGCAATCATCCTGGTGGTGCCGGTGGTCATGCCGCTGGTCAATGCAGTGGGCATCGATCCGATCCACTTCGGCATCATGGTGACGCTCAACCTCGCCATCGGACAACAGACGCCGCCCGTGGCCTCGGTGCTGATCACATCGTGCTCGATCGCCAAGGCGGGCATCTGGGAAACCTCGCGCACCAATCTGCCCTTCATCGGCGTGCTCGCCTTCATCCTTCTGCTGGTCACCTATGTGCCGCAGGTGTCACTCGCTCTTACGGGGTTCATTCAATGACCGATCCGAAACCACGCATCGCCATCATTCCCGGCGACCCCTCGGGCATCGGGCCGGAACTGATCGCCCGCTTGCTGAACGAGGACGGCGTGCGCACGGCCGCCGAGATCCTGCTGATCGGCGATGCCCATGTCTGGCAACAAGGCGCCGAACAGGCAGGGCTTCCGCTGGATCTGATCGAAACCGGCGAGACCGAGATCGGCTCGCAGGAGGGGCTGGCCTGGCTGCCGATGCAAACCATCACACCCGACGAGGTGCGGATTGCCGAGGTGACGCAAGCGGGCGGAAGATGCAGCCTGCGCTGTCTCGACAAGGCGCTCGATCTGGCGCTGGCAAACAAGGTCGACGGCGTGCTTTTCGGCCCCTTCAACAAGGCGGCGCTGACCAGCGCCGGCCTCGACGCCGAGGATGAGCACCGCTACATGGCGCGCTACATCGGGTTTGACGGATATCACAGCGAAATCAACGTGTTGGGGGATCTGATGACCACCCGCGTCACCAGCCACATTGGCCTGCGCGACGTGGCCGAGCGGATCACCACCGAAGCGGTGGAAAAGGCCATCGGCCTGGCCGAAGACACGCTGAAACGCGCCGGCAACACCCGGCCGCATATCGCCGTGGCTGCGCTCAACCCCCACGCCGGCGACAATGGCAAATTCGGTCGCGAGGAGATCGACGTCCTGCAACCCGCGATCGACGCCGCCCGGGCCCGGCAGAAAAATGTCACCGGCCCCTGGCCCTCGGACACGGTATTCCTCAAGGCGCAACGCGGCGAGGTCGATGCCGTGGTCACCATGTACCACGACCAGGGACAGATCGCGATCAAGCTGATGGGGTTCGATCGGGGCGTGACCGTGGCGGGCGGCTTGCCGATCCCGGTGGCCACGCCGGCCCATGGCACCGCCTTCGACATCGCTGGCCAGCGGCAGGCCAATGTCGGCGCGACGCTGCAAGCCTTCAACCTGCTCACCCGCATGGCACGCAACCACCGCGCCGCACGCGCCGCGGCGTGACCTTCAAATCGGAAAAGGCCGGCACATCCTGGCCGGCCTTTTCCATGGTTTCTTGATTCAGGGCGGTCGCGCGCCCCTGGTCGTCAGATCAGCTTGACCTGCGTGCCCACCGGCGCCCGGTCATAGACCTCTTCGATCTGCGGATTGTAGAGCCCGATGCAGCCGCTGGAGGAGCGCCGCCCGATCTTGCGCGTATCCTGGGTGCCGTGGATGCGGTAATAGGTCCAGGACAGGTACAGCGCCCGCGTGCCCAGCGGGTTGCGCGGATCGCCGCCCTTGACATAGGCCGGCAGCGTCGGGTCGCGCTCGCGCATCGAGGGCGTCGGGCCCCAGCCCGGCATTTCCTTTTTCTCGATCACCTCGGTATAGCCGCGCTTGGTCAGTTCTTCCGAGATCGGCACCGAGGTGGGATAAATCCGCACCTCACCGTCCGACGTCCAATGTTGCAGCATCCGCGAATTGGTGTCGGCGATAATGATGCCCTTGCCCAGCCGGTCGAAATGATCGCGCCAGTCATGGGTCTGGAACGACGAGATATTGCGGCGCACGCCATCCGCCTGCCCCGCCGCCTGCGCGCGCAGCACCGCAGGCGCCGCGATCAGCGCCGCCGCGCCGGCGATTACCCCGCGCCGGTTCCAGGTGTTCGAGCCGTTTGAGGACATCATTCTGCTCCTTGCCAGATTGCCATTCTTGAGCCTCTAGATACCCCCGATACGCCGGGGGGCAAGGTTACAACCGCGCGAGGAATGTAACGTATTGTATACTTGACACGTCCTGCATTCCGACACGCGGCAACAAGAGCCCGCACGGGCTGGGCCGCGGCGTCGTTTGCCGCCGGATGACTGGGACGGCGGGCCGTGACGACATGATACATAGCCGAGGCATATCTGCCACAGATGGCGCGCACCCGAGGCTTCGGCGACAAAGGACCGGGGCGCCTGCCCCTGCCGGACCGGCATTGGCCAAAGCGATCAGGCGACAACCGGCCCAACCATCGCCCCGCGCTTGACAGGCCGGGCGGCCGGTTGCTGTAGTCTCGGCAGCCATGGCCAGACCGCCCGCCCCGGAGGCGCCGGCCGTCCCCGGGTTTGCCCGTGCCCGGATGCAGCACCGCGCGTCGGCCTGATCATTGCCGGCACCGGTGGGACCGGCGGCACGGCACAACAATCGACGACTGCCCCGGAAACCGACTGACCCGCGAAAGGAGACCTTCTGATGGACCCGACGATCTATCTTTTCTTCAAGGGCGATTGCCTTCAGGCGATGACCCATTATGCCGACGTGCTGGGCGGCGAGATCAAGACCGTGTTTCGCAATGCCGACACCCCCGATCCCGAGAGCCGCATGCCCGGCGGCGACGACATGATCATGCATATGAGCATGGCACTGGGCCAGGCCGTGGTCATGGCGTCGGACAACACCGAAGAGATGTACGACACCCCCGCCGGCTTTCGCATCTCCATCGCGCCAAGCTCGCGGGAGGAGTTCGACCGGATCCATACCGCCCTGGCGCAGGACGCGCGCGCGGTGGCGATGGAGCCGGCCGAGACCTTCTGGGCCGAGCGGTTTGCCATGTTCACCGACAGATACGGCACGCCCTGGATGCTCAGCTTTGAAGGAGCCAAGGCCCAGGGGATGCCGTCATGACCGATCTCGTCACCTGCCTTTGGTTTGACCATGGCGAGGCCGGCAAGGCCGCCGACTTCTATGCCGCGACCTTCCCGGACAGCCATGTCGACCGGGTGAACACCGCGCCGGCCGATTTTCCCGGTGGCACCAAGGGCAGCGAGCTGACGGTGACATTCACCGTTCTGGGGCGGAAGTTCGTCGGGCTGAACGGCGGTCCGAACTTCACCCCCGACGAGGCGGTCAGCTTCATGGTGGTGACTGAGAACCAGGAGGAGACCGACCGCTACTGGGCCGCCATTGTCGGCAATGGTGGCGAGGAAAGCGCCTGCGGCTGGTGCAAGGACCGCTGGGGCTTTTCCTGGCAGATCACCCCCAGGGTGCTGCTCGAGCTGACCACCAGCGCCGACAGCGACAAGGCCGCCCGCGCCTTCGAGGCAATGATGACCATGCGCAAGATCGATATCGCGGCCCTCGAAGCCGCGGCCGAGGGTGAGTGACCAGCTTTAATGAGGAGAGAGAGAAAATGAGTTATATCGACGGATTCGTGATCGCGGTGCCCACCGCCAACAAGCAGAAGTTCATCGACCATGCGCAACACGCCGACAGCGTGTTCATCGATCTGGGGGCAATCCGCGTGGTCGAATGCTGGGGTGATGACGTGCCGGAGGGCAAGGTCACCGATTTCCGCGGGGCGGTGAAGGCCGAGCCGGAGGAAACCGTGGTCTTTTCCTGGATCGAATGGCCCGACAAGCCGACCCGCGACCGGGCGATGAAGACCATGACCGAGTGGATGGAGAATCCCGACACCGCCGATCCGCGTATGGACCCGGAAAAGAACCCGATGCCCTTCGACGGCACGCGGTTGATCTATGGCGGGTTTGCCCCGGTGGTCACGCTCTGAACCGCCGGCGCGCGCCGGGGGCCGATCAGCCCTCGGCGGCCAGATCGATTGCCTGGCCCAGCACGTCCGTATCGCCGATATGGTTGCACAGGATCAGCACCAGCCGGGCGTTCAGCGCGTCACTTTCCGCTTTGCTCCGGCCCTCATGCGCGGCCAGAAGCCTGGCATAGAAGTCATCCGGGTTGGCAATGTTGGGCTCGGTGTTCAGGGCGGTCATCATCGTCTCTCCTCAGGCGCATCCGGTTGCGATCTTCAGGGCGCGCGTCACCTCGGCCGCATCGAACCCTGGCCAGCGCGCGGCGACATGTTGATCGGGCCGAATCAGGTAGACCGCCGACGTGGCATCGCCCAGATAGCGCGTCGCCAGATCGGGATTGCCCTTGGCCGAGAGCGCCACGCGGGTCACGGTGATCCCGTCAACCTCCAGGCGCTTGGGCGCCTCGGCATCGATGGTCATTAACCGGAAGTCGCCCCCCAGCAGCCCCAGCAGCCAGTCATCGCCCACCGGCGCATCGACCATCGGCGCGCCGACGCGGGTGCGCGCGGGGCCGCCGGTCAGGGCGTCGGGGCCGTTCAGTGGCAGCCCGTCATAGACGCAGGGCACCGACAAGCGACCGGAATTCACCAGCGGCCGGGCAAATGGCACCGTTTGCGCAAGCCCCAGCACCGCATCGCGGAATATCTTGCTGATCTCGGATTTCGGGGTGATGAAATCGGTCGAGCGGGTGGAGTTCAGGATGTTTTCGTCGGCCCCGTGCACCCGTTCTTCCGAATAGCTGTCGAGCAGTTTGGCCGGCGCCTTGCCCTGCACCACCAGACCCAGCTTCCAGCCAAGATTGTCGGCGTCCTGCATGCCCGAATTCGCGCCCCGCGCGCCGAAGGGCGAAACCTGATGCGCCGCATCGCCGGCAAAGATCACCGGCCCATGGCGAAAACGCGCCATCCGCTTGCTCTGAAAGGTGTAGATCGAAGACCAGACGATCTCGTAGCGGACCGGGCCGAGAAAGGCATCGAGACGGCGGCGGATGTTGTCCTCCTTCATCTCTTCCTTGCGGTCGATGTCCCAGCCGATCTGGAAATCGACGCGCCAGACACCGTCGGGCTGCTTGTGCAGCAGGGTCGAGGCGCCCTGCCCGTGCGACGGCTCGAACCAGAACCAGCGTTCGGTCGGAAACTCGGTGTCGCCGGTCATGCGGATGTCGGCGATCAGGAAGCTGTCCTGAAAGACCTTACCGGTGAACTCATAGCCCAGCCGGGTGCGCAGTGGCGAATTGGCGCCATCGCAGGCCACCAGCCAATCGGCTTCGAGGCTGTAGGGGCCGTCCGGCGTCATCACCTCCAGCACCACATGATCGTCATGCACCTCGATCCCGTCGACCCGGTTCTTGCCACGCAGCTGGATCGGCGCACCCGCGGCCTGCAATTGCCGCAACCGGTCGACCATGAACCGCTCGAAATAGGGCTGCTGAAGGTTGATGAAGGCCGGATACTTGTGGCCTTCCTCGGGCAAGAGATTGAATTCGAACACCTTCTCATCGCGGTGAAAGACCTTGCCGAGGTTCCAGACCACCCCCTTGTCGATCATCGGCCCGGCACAGCCATAGCGATCGGCAATTTCCAGGCTGCGCTTGGAAAAACAGATGGCGCGGCTGCCCTGGCCGATGCCTTCGTGATCGTCGAGCACCAGCACCGGCACGCCCTGCTGGCCGAGGTCGAGCGCCGTGGCGATGCCCACCGGGCCGCCGCCCACGATCACCACCGGGTGGCGCACCGCGCTTGCCTTGTCCTGATCGGGCGATCGTTCATAGGGATAGATCTTGTGGGCCACGGTGTATCTGTCGTCGAACATGTCTCTCGTCTCCTCCGCAAGAGGTGTCTTGCGGTGCCGCCCGCCGGTCTGTCGGGCATTGCCGGGCGGCACCGCGCTGCCGGTCAGTCTTGCAGCGCTTCCCACATCGCGACGTCGCGCTCGGCGGTCCAGATCCGCGGCGTGTCGATTCCGCGGGCCTCGTCATAGGCGCGCGAGACGTTGAACGGCAGGCAATGCTCATAGATCGCATAGTCCTTGAACTTCGGGTCGCAGGCCTCGCGCACCGCATCCCAGGCATCCTTGAGGCTACCGCCCCGGGCCGCGACCTGTTTGGCCGGCAGATAGGTGGACTCGACGAAATCGCGGGTCGAGGCGATGGCGGAATCCACCGCCTCGCGCCCGATCAGCGCACCGCCACGGCCCGGGGCGATGCTTTGCGGATCATAGGCCTTGACCGCGTCCAGCGTGCCGCCCCAATCCTCGAAATGGCCGTCACCGCAATAGCAGGCCGAGTGGTCCTCGACGATGTCGCCGGTGAACATGCATTGCGCGTCCGGCACCCAGATCACGCTGTCGCCGGCGGTATGGGCGCGGCCGATCTGCTTGATCTCGACCTTGCGGTTGCCGAGGTAGACGGTCATCTGGTCGTTGAAGGTGGTGGTGGGCCAGGTCAGGCCGGGAATGCTCTCATGTCCCTCGAACAGGCGCGGGAAGCGCTGGAATTCGCTGTCCCAGTCCTCTTGCCCGCGTTCCACCACCATGGCGCGGGCCTTGTCGGACATGATGACCTGCTGCGCATCGAAAGCCGAGGCGCCAAGCACCCGAACCGCGTGATAATGCGTCATCACCACATGGGTGATCGGCTTGTCGGTGACCGAGCGCACGCAATCAATCACCTTGTTGGCCAGCCGCGGCGTGGCCTGGGCCTCGACGATCATCACGCTGTCGTCGCCGATGATCACACCCGAGTTCGGATCGCCCTCGGCGGTAAAGGCAAAGAGCCCCTCGCCGATCTCGGTAAAGGAAATCTCCTTTTCGCTGGTGTCGCCCTGGGACGCGAATGCCTTGGCCATGTCTCTCTCCTTGAACCTCTGGTCTGCCGATGTCGTGCCGGAACAATGCCCCGGATGAATCGTTGCAGTCGAAACAAATTCTTTATCGTTGCAATCGAAACGAATGTCAATATCATTGCACATGAAACAACCCTGAAGCTGGACCATGCCCATGGAGTCTTTTGACCTTTCGACCTTTCTTCCCTACCGCCTCGCCATCCTGTCCGAGCGGATCAGCCGGCGTCTGGCGTTGGAATATGGTCGATCGCACGGCATTTCGGTGCCGGAATGGCGCGTGCTTGTGCATCTGGCGCGCAGCAAGCAGGCCTCGGTCCGCGAGATCCACAGCTATGCCAATCTCGAGAAACCCAGGGTTAGCCGCACCGTGGCGAAACTTCAGGCCGCAGGGATGGTGCGCAAGGTCACCGGTAAGCAGGACAGTCGCCTGGTCGAGATCTCGCTGACCGAGAAAGGCCAGACCGTGCTGGGGGAAATCCTGCCGGCCGCGCTGGAGTTCGAAGACCGGCTGGTTCAGGCGCTGAGCGCGGAAGAGCATGCCATGTGCATCGAGATCGCCGAAAAGCTGCACGCCGTTCTGGACGACGACCCGCTGGCGCCGATGCGGTCGCAACTGGACACGCCCGACTGACCGGCTGCGCCCGGTCAGCCCTGTTCCACATATGACGCGCCGATGGTGCGCGCCGCGGAGAAGGCCGATCCGCATCCGGTCGATGGCGCCTTCATGCAGGCACGGATGTCGCAGGCGTTCTGCGACGACACCGCCCGGACCCGGGTGCTGACCGCCTGTATGGGCCTCATCAAGCAGCGCGACGACCAGATCGGCCGGCTGATGGCCTTTGTCGAGGATCAGGGCATCGCCGATGACACGATGATCATCTTCACTTCGGACCATGGCGATTATCTCGGCGATCACTCGCTGGGCGAGAAAGAGCTGGTTCACGACGCCTCGGCGCGGGGGCCGCTGATCATCGTGGCCCCCAGCCCCGAGGCCGATAGATTTTTTTGGCGGCGCCGCGGTGCCGCATATCCTCGAAGGCCACGCCTTGCAGCCGAACACGCCCGGCTGACGATGATCTTTGACAGCCGGTGGAAATACATCTTTGCCGAAGGCGTCCGGCCGATGCTTCTCGATCTCGAGACCGATCCCGACGAGCTTGCCGCTCTGAGCGGCGATCCGGCCCATGCGCAGGTGCTGGTGCGGCTCGAAAGCATGTTCTTCGACCGGTCCCGGCGCAATTCGCAACGCCAGCCTTGGCGAGGCCAAGGCCGGTATCCTGATCGGATACCGCAACCAGAAAGAGTTGCGCGCGGTGCTGGATCCCGAAGCCGGGACCGCCCCCCCCGGATGACATCCTGATCTGCCGGAGCGAATAGCCGCAAAACGCGCGGCATTCGCGGCCGCGGCACCGGATTGACTGGAATGAGATGGTACCCAAGGTCGGACTCGAACCGACAAGGCCGCTAAGCCGGGGGATTTTGAATCCCCTGCGTCTACCATTCCGCCACTTGGGCACGCTCCCCTCGCATATCGCCCCGCGCGGCGGGCGTCCAGAGGGGAAATCGCGGTTTTGTGGGCTCTTGACCCGGCCCGCGCCGCATGCTCTGAGGCTGGCATGCTGCACAGGCTTTATACCCGCACCCTGGCCATGGCCGAACATCCGAATGCCCTCTGGGTGCTCGCCGTCGTGTCCTTTGTGGAAAGTTCGGTCTTTCCGATACCGCCGGATGTGCTGATGATTCCGATGATCATCGCACGGCCGTCGCGGGCCTGGCTGATCGCGTTGGTGGCGCTGGTGTCTTCGGTGCTGGGCGGGCTTCTGGGCTATGCCATCGGCGCCTTTTTCTACGAGGCGCTGGGCCAGCCGATCCTCGAGGCGCTGGGCAAGGGCGACGCCATGGCGGCCTTCAACACCCGGTTCAACGATTTCGGCTTCTGGGCGGTGCTGATTGCCGGGATCACGCCGTTTCCCTACAAGGTCATCACCATCATGTCGGGCTGGACCGGCATGCCCCTGATGACCTTCCTCGTCACTTCGGTCATCGCCCGCGGCATCCGCTTCTTCCTGGTCGCCGGGCTGCTCTATTTCTGCGGCGCTCCGATCCGCGATTTCATCGAACGGCGGCTGGGTCTCGCGCTCAGCGCCTTCATGGTCACCCTGATCGGTGGCTTCGTCCTAGTGAGGTATCTCTGATGACCCGCACTTCGCTTGTTCTGCTCGCCGCCGGCGGCTCGTTCCTGCTTCTGGCCGGGGCCTTCCTGTTTCAGGCGCTGGGCTGGGCGCCCTGCGCCATGTGCCTCTGGCAGCGCTGGCCGCATGCCGCCGCCGTCCTGATCGGCGCCTTGGCGCTGGCCCTGCCCGGCCGCCTGCTGCCGCTTCTGGGGGCGCTGGCGGCGGCAACCACCGCCGGGATCGCCGTCTTTCACAGCGGCGTCGAGCGCAAGTGGTGGCAAGGCCCGGCAAGCTGCACCGGCAGCGGCGAAGACCTTGGCAGCCTCACCGGCGGCGATCTGCTGCCGGGCGGTTCAGAGGCGCCGGCGCTGGTGCTCTGCGATAGCTTCACGCCTTTCCTGTTCGGGCTGACCATGGCCAATTGGAACGCCTTGTTCTCGGCGCTGCTGGTTCTGGTCTGGCTCAAGGCGGCGCGCGCCGCCGCCTGACCATCGGACCGGCCGCCTCAGCCGGATTTGCGCGTCGAAAGCAGCAGGCTGGTCTCTGACCGGGCCACGCCGTCGAACCGGCGAATCTGCGCCAGCACCGCATCGAAGGCCTCGAGCGTCTCGGTGCCGATTTCGGCGATCACGTCCCAGCGGCCATTGGTGGAATGCAACGCCCGCACCTCGGTCAGCCCCTGAAGCTGGCGCAGGATACGATCGGTGCCGCGCCCCTCGATGCCGATCATCATCAGCCCGCGCACCGGGTCGCGCGCCGCATCCCCCTTGAGCACCACGGTAAAGCCGAGGATCTCGCCGCGGGCCTGAAGCCGCTCGATCCGGGCGCGCACGGTGGTACGCGACAGCCCGAGACGCGCCGCCAGATCGGAGAGCGAGGCCCGGGCGTCATGACGCAACGCCGCGATAAGCCGCTGATCGGTTATATCCATTTCGGTCAATTCTCCCGTCGATCTGTCAAATCAACCCCCGAACCGGGCAGTTTGAGCGCTGCACTCCGTCCGTTCTATCCGTCATAGTGTCTGTGGATCAAGTCACCGGGAGCGATGGATGAAACCGAAAACCTGTCTTTTGATCGGCGCGCCAATGGACAGCGGCAAACGCCGCGACGGCTGTCTCATGGGGCCGGATGCCTATCGTACCGCCGGCCTGGCGCGGGCGCTGCGCGATCTGGGCCTCAAGGTGGTGGACGACGGCAACCTGACACCGGCCAGCCACAGCCCCGACGATGCCAGCGGCCGGCTGCACAGGCCGCAGGAAACCATCGCCTGGACCTATCGGCTGATCCGCGAGGCGGAACAGGCGATGGCGCGCGGGCTGCCGATCTTTCTCGGCGGCGATCACGCGATCTCGCTCGGCACCGTGCCGGGCGTGGCGGCGCATGCCGCCTCGAAAGGCCGGCCGCAATTCGTGCTCTGGCTCGATGCGCACAGCGATTTCCACACTGCCGAGACCACCACTTCGGGCAATCTCCATGGCACGCCGCTGGCCTATGCCACCGGCCGCAAGGGCTTTCCCGGCTTTCCCAAGGTGACCGCGCCGGTGCCGGAAGAGAACATCTGCATCATCGGGCTGCGCTCGGTCGATCCGGCGGAGCGCGCGATGCTGCAAGACAGCGGCATCCATTACCACGACATGCGCGAGATCGACGAGACCGGCATCGCCACGCCGCTTTCGGCCTTTCTGAGCCGGGTCGAGGCGGCCGATGGCGCGCTGCATGTCTCGCTCGACGTGGATTTCCTCGATCCCTCGATCGCGCCGGCGGTGGGCACCACCGTGCCCGGCGGCGCGACGATCCGCGAAGGCCATCTGGCGATGGAACTGATCTGTGACAGCGGCCGAATGACCTCGATGGACATGGTCGAACTCAACCCCTTTCTCGACGAACGCGGCCGCACCGCCCAGGCGATGGTCGACCTGGCCGCCTCGGCGTTGGGCCGGCGCGTCTTTGACCGGCCGACCCGGTCCTATATCTGATGGAGCCCCCTGTGAAACCGCTGAAACCCGCCGAACTCGCGCCGTCGGACAAGGCGCTGGTGCCCTTTGTCTCGGTCGATCACATGATGCGGCTGATCCACCATATCGGCGTCGAGGCGATGCTGCGCGACCTGGCCGGCTATATCGAGGCCGATTTCCGCCGCTGGGAGCTCTTCGACAAGACGCCGCGCGTCGCCTCGCATTCCGAGGTCGGGGTGATCGAGCTGATGCCGACCTCGGACGGCGAGGCCTATGGCTTCAAATACGTCAACGGCCATCCCAAAAACACCAAAGAGGGGCTGCAAACCGTCACCGCATTCGGTTTGTTGGCCGATGTCTATACCGGCTATCCGGTGCTTCTGACCGAGATGACGCTGCTGACCGCGATGCGCACGGCCGCGACCTCGGCGATGGCGGCGAAATACCTGGCGCCCAAGGGCGCCCACTGCATGGCGATGATCGGCAATGGCGCCCAGGCGGAATTTCAGACCCTGGCGATGAAGGCGCTGCTGGGCATCGACAGCGTGCGGCTTTACGACATCGACAGCCGGGCCACCGAGAAGGTGGCGCGCAACCTGGCGGGCCACGGGCTGACCGTTGTCTGCTGCGACACGGCGGAAGAGGCGATCGAGGGGGCGCAGATCCTGACCACCTGCACCGCCGACAAGCAGAACGCCACCATCCTGACCGACAACATGGTCGGCGCCGGGGTGCATATCAACGCCATCGGCGGCGATTGCCCGGGCAAGACCGAGCTGCACCGCGACATCGTCGCGCGGGCCGAGATGTTCGTGGAATATCCCGAACAGACCCGGATCGAGGGGGAATTGCAGCAGATGCCGGAGGACCATCCGTTCACCGAGCTCTGGCAGGTGGTCAGCGGCAGCGCGCCGGGGCGCCGCGATGCCCAGCAGGTGACGCTGTTCGACAGTGTCGGCTTTGCGATCGAGGATTTCTCGGCCCTGCGTTTCGTGCGCGACCGGATCCGGGGCACGGAATATTACACCGATCTCGACCTGCTGGCCGATCCCGACGATCCGCGCGATCTCTTCGGCATGCTGATGCGGTCGGTCTGAGGGTCGGCGCTTGGGGGCGCTGCCCCCGCCCGGCTGCGCCGGCCTCCCCCGAGGGTATTTTCGGCAAGAGGAAGATCAGCCGGGCCAGGCGGTCAGGGCGGACACCTCGATCACGCCCCGCAGGGCGTTGCAGAGGCGGATGCGCGGGGCGGCGCGGAGATCGGCCTCGGTGATGCCGGCGACGCGCAGGCCACCGCCGGCAAGCAGCTCGGCGCGCATCACCCCGGGCAGCACGCCGTCGGAGAGTGGCGGGGTGATCCAGACGCCCTGCCCGGCATCGATCATCAGGTTGGTGATCGTGCCTTCGCAGACCCGTCCGCCCTGATTGAGGAAGATCGCCTCGTCGAGATGCTGCGGCAACAGCGCGCGGGTGCGGTCGTAGAGCGCGCGGTTGCTGGATTTGACCGCGCGCCAGGGATCGGCGCTGTCGAGCTGGTCGGGGGCGATGGCAATGCGCCAGTCTGCGGCCGGCGCCGGCGCGGGCGCAAGGCTCGTTTCCAGCCGGCCACTGGCGTCGAGGGTCAGCCGGAGGCGCATGGGCGCCGCTTCGGGTATCGCATCAAGTGCGGCGTCGAATGCCTTGGGATCAAACGGATATCCCAGCGCCTTTGCGGCCAGGCACATGCGGTCGCGGTGGCGCTTGGCCAGGACGACGCCCTGGCCCGGTTGCCAGAGCATGGTCTCGATCAGACGGGTTCCGGCAGGGGCGTCGCGAAACGGCTTTTCCACAGGGCTTCCTCGTATTCCAGCTCGGCACGGCTGTCCCAGACCAGACCGCCGCCGACATTGAGCACCGCCTGGCCATCCTCGACCAGCAGCGTGCGGATCGCCACGTTGAACTCGGCCCGCCCGTCCGGCGCCGCCCAGCCGATGGCGCCGCAATAGATCTCGCGCGGGGTCTCTTCCAGCGCTCGGATGATCTCCATGGCGCGGATCTTCGGCGCGCCGGTGATCGAGCCGCAGGGAAACAGCGCCCGGAAGATATCGGCCAGCGTGATCTCGGGGCGGAGCTGCGCCTCGATCTGGCTGACCATCTGGTGCAGCGTCGCATAGGTCTCGATCTTGAACAGCTCGGGCACCGCGACCGTCCCCGGCTCTGCCAGCCGCGACAGGTCGTTGCGCAGGAGGTCCACGATCATCAGGTTTTCGGCCAGGGTCTTTTCGTCGCCGGTCAGCGCGTCGCGCAGCGCGCGGTCCTGCGCCGGCGTGGCGCCGCGCGGCGCCGTGCCTTTCATCGGCCGGGTGGCGATGCGGCCCGAGGCGTCGGTGCGAAAGAACAGCTCGGGCGAGCGCGACAGCACCGCGGGCCGGCCGGGATCGAGGATCAGCGCGCCATGGGCCACCGGCTGGCGGGCGCAGAGCGCGGCATAAAGCGCCGCCGGGTCACCCCGGGCCTCGGCCCGCAGCGGGAAGGTCAGGTTGGCCTGATAGATATCGCCGGCGCCGATCCAGTCATGCACCTTGCCAAAGGCGCCGGCATATCGCGCCGCCGTCCAATCCGGGCGCACCGGCGCCAGCCCGGCGACACCCTCGGGCAAGGCGCGCGCCGGCGCCGGCGCGGTGAAGGCACCAAAGGACAAGAGCGGCATGCGCCGACCAGCGGGCATCAGCCCGGCAAGCCGGGGCTCGAGCGCATAACCCAGCTCGTAGCTGGCAAAGCCCGCCAGCCACAACCCCTGGCTCTGCGCCGCCGCGAGGGCATCAAACGCAGCCGGCACATCGGCGGCCTGCCAGGCGTCGATCCGCGTTACGGGCCGGGCGAACTCGGCCCCGGCCCCCATCGGCCCCCGATCAAATCTGATCTGCATCGCTTGTCCCCGGTCGTCCCGTCTCACCCGTGGAAAACCACGTTCCGGCCCCGGTCAGCCGAGGTAATCCGACCTTTGCAGGCCATATTTGGCCATTTTCTCGTTCAATGTCCGCCGCGGCAGGCACAATTCGTCCATCACGCTGGAAATCGAGCCCTTGTGGCGCCGCATGGTATTGTCGATCAGCATGCGCTCGAAGGCTTCGACATATTCCTTGAGCGGCTTGCCTTCGGTGGTCATCACCGGCTGCATTTCCTCGTGGTCGCTCATCAGCAGCGAGGCGATGGTGCCGGAGCCGCGGCGCGATTGCAGCACCGCGCGCTCGGCCATGTTGATCAGCTGGCGCACATTGCCCGGCCAGGGCGCCTGCAAGAGCTGCGCCGCCTCCTGGGCCGAAACCTCGGGCGTTTCGCAGCCGTATTCATCGGCAAATTGCTCGCTGAGCCGGGTAAAGAGCGTCAGGATATCCTCGCCCCGCTGGCGCAGCGGCGGCACGGTGATCCTGAGCGCCGCCAGACGATAGAACAGGTTCGGCTTGATCGCATCCTCGGGCGTGCGGTTCTGCTCCTGCATGTTGCAGATTGCCACGATGCGGGTTTCGGCCGGGGTGCCCTGTTCATTGATCGCATTCAGCAACCGCGCCTGATTGGCCTCGGAGAGCGACTCGATATCCTCGAGCACCAGGGTGCCGCCGCGGGCCTCTTCGATCGCCGGCAACCGCGCCTCGTCGGGCTGGACCGGGCCGAACAGCCGTTGCGCCAGCGCCTCGTCCTCATAGGCGGCACAGCTCACCAGCACGAATTTCTTGCCGGCGCGCGAGCCCACCGCATGCAGCGCGTGGGCCACCAGGGTCTTGCCGGTGCCGGTTTCGCCATCGATCAGCACATGGCCGTCGGCCTGACCCAGATCGAGGATATCCTCGCGCAGCCGCTCCATCACCGGGCTGGCGCCGATCAGCTTTCTCATCAGCTGGCCGCCGTCGGAGAGCTCGCGCCGCAGCTGCCGGTTGTCGAGCGTCAGCCGGCGGGCATTCACCGCCTTTTTCGCCAACTGGCTCATCTGGTCGGGCTGGAACGGCTTTTCCAGGAAATCGAAGGCCCCGAGGCGCATGGCCTCGACCGCCATCGGCACATCGCCGTGACCGGTGATCATGATCACCGGCAGCGCGCTGTCGGTCGACATCAGCCGTTTCAGAAATTGCATGCCGTCCATGCCGGGCATGCGGATATCGCTGATCACGATACCGGGATAATCCGGCGTCAGCGCCTTCAGTGCCTCTTCGGCGCTGGCAAATGTCTCGGTGTCATAGCCCGAAAGTGCCAGCCATTGGCCGATTGACTGGCGCATGTCCTGTTCATCATCGACAATCGCGATCTTCATGAGCTTGGCCATGGTCTTACGCCCTTACCTTCATATTTCTACTCCGCGGCCTGATGGTCCGCGGCTTCGTTCAGGATCGGCAGCTGCATTTCGAACACAGCGCCACTGTCTTCGCCGTTGCGCGCGGTCAGCCGTCCGCCCAGATCGCTGACGATCCCGGAAGAGATCGCCAATCCAAGCCCCACGCCTTCGCCCGGCTGCTTGGTGGTATAGAACGGTTCGAACAGCGCATCGAGATCCTCGATCCCGTGACCGTTGTCGCGCACGGACAGAGTCGCGGTCTCGCCGCCCGACAGGATCACCTCGATCTGGGGATCCCGCAGCCCCTTGGTGGCATCTAATGCGTTTCGCAGAAGATTCACCATCACCTGTTCCACCCGCACCCGATCGGCCATCACCCGCACCGGCTGCGGCGGCAGAACCCGGGTCAGGTTGACGTGCCGCTGCTTGAGCTGCGGCTCCATCATCGCCAGCGCCGAGGACAGCGAATCCCCCATATCGACCGGGCTCAGCATCTCTCCGCCCTTGCGGGCATAGCTTTTGAGCTGCCGGGTGATCGCGCCCATCCGGTCGAGCAGGTCGTCAACGCGGGCAAAAGACGACAGCGCCTCGTCGGGACGGTTGCGGTTGATCAGCAGCCGCGCGCCGGCCAGATAGGTCTTCATCGCCGCCAGCGGCTGGTTCAATTCGTGGCTGACCGCCGCCGACATCTCGCCAAGCGCCGCCAGTTTCGAGCTCTGCGCCAGCGTCTGCTCGGCCACGGCGAGGGTCTTTTGCACCCGTTCACGCTCGGCGATCTCACGCTGAAGGCGGGTGTTAAGTGCGCGCAATTCCGCCGATTCCCGCTGGAACAGAGCCATGCGCACCGCCGTCTTGCGGCTGAGGAAATAGAAGGCCAGCGCAAAGAGCATGGCAAATCCCATGATCTCGAGCGCCAGAACGGCGTTCACCTTCTCGCGCACCGAGGCATAAGGCGTGAAGCTGACGATCCGCCAGCCGCGAAAGGCGATCCGGGCCTCCATCCGCATCACCGCCTCGCCCTTGAGATAGGCATCGGCCGGCACATGGGTCCAGTCCGAGGTGGCGCGGATGGCGCGTTCGATGGCGCTGTCGGCCGGCTCGCGGCGCAGCGCATCGGCCTCGGTCAGCCCGCGCCAGCGCGGCTCGGTGGCCAGAATGATCACCCCTTCGCTATCGCTCACCAGAACCGCGTCGGCGATCCCCACCCAGGCGCGTTCGAACTTCTGCAAGTCGACCTCGACGACGATCACGCCGACCAGCTCGCCATTGCTCTCGATCCGCCGGCTGTAGGCAAAGCGGAAACCGCCGGCCTCTCGCGGCAAAGTGGAGAACACCGTGGAGTTCGAGCGCAGCGCGCCGATGAAATACGGCTCCTGCCGGTGGGTGGAGCCAAGGATATTGCGGTCGGTCGCCGCCACCGCCCGGCCCCCACTGTCGAGCAGGATCAGCGAGGCGGCACCGATCTCGTCGACAAAGGAAATCAGCCGCTGGGTGGATTGTGAATAATCGGCCGAGTTCAGCGCCCCGATCAGCGCCGGGTCGCGCGCCAGAAGCTGCGGCACGATGGAATTGCGGCGCAGCTCCGACAGCACGTTGCCGGAATACAGCGCCAGCCTCAACTCGGCACGGTTGCGGGTGGTCTCGGTGAAACGGTCGGTGAGCAGCCGGTTGGTGAACCAGACCGTGGTCACCGCCATCAACAGCAGCGAAAACAGCGCCAGCCGGACCCGCCAGGACAGCGGGCCGCTGCGACGCAACAAACGTTCGCCCGGACGGGTGCTTCTGCGGCTTTGCGGTTTCATTGCATGACTCTACGCCGCCGCCGTCGCCTGCTCAAGCAACAGAGCTGCGATCTCAGGCAACCACCCGTGCAAGCGCCGAGGCCAGGGCGTCGAACACCGGCTTGCCGTCGGTATTGCCGTGCGCCTCTTCGGCGGCCCGCTCGGGGTGCGGCATCATACCCAGCACCCGGCGGTTTTCGGACAGGATGCCGGCAATGTCACGGGCCGAGCCATTGGGCGCGTCGCCATAGCGGAACGCCACGCGATCCTCACCCTCGAGCCGGTCCAGCGTCGCCGGGTCGGCAAAGTAATTGCCGTCGTGGTGGGCGATGGGGATCTGGATTTCCTGTCCCTTTTCATAGCCTTGCGTAAAGACGCTATCCTCGGTCCCGACGATCAGCGGCACCGTGCGGCAGATGTATTTCAGCCCGGCATTGCGCAGCAGAGCGCCCGGCAGCAGGCCGGTCTCGGCCAGCACCTGGAAACCGTTGCACACGCCGAAGACATAGCCGCCGGCCTCGGCATGGGCCTTCAGTTCGCGGCAGATCGGCGAATTGGCGGCAATCGCGCCGCAGCGCAGGTAGTCACCATAGGAAAACCCGCCCGGCACGCCGACGATATCGACCCCCTCGGGCAGCGCGTGATCCTTGTGCCAGATCATCGAAACGTCGAAACCCGCCGCCTCGAAGGCCTTGGCCATGTCGCGATCACAATTCGATCCGGGAAAGACGAGGACTGCGGCTTTCATGTGGACACTCCTGAAAAACTCTTGGCTTTCAATGGCTCACGCCACTTACTGCATCTCGATCTGGTAGCTTTCGATCACCGTGTTGGCGAGCAGCTTCTCGCACATCTCGGCGACCTGTGCCTCGGTTGTGCCCGCCGCCAGCTCGAGGTCGATCACCTTGCCCTGGCGCACACCTTCGACACCGTCAAAGCCCAGCGCGCCAAGCGCATGGCGCACCGCTTCGCCCTGAGGATCCAGCACACCGGTTTTCAACATCACATGCACTCGTGCTTTCATGCCGTTCGTCCTTGTCACGCCCCGGGGCGTCCCACCCCAAGGGTCTTCTTCTCTTTTCAAATACGCAATTCTGCCGCAAGACCGAGGCGCATTCAGTTGATAAGTTTCGGCTTTTCCATAGGAGTCGCCTGGCGCGGCATGACCCCCAGACGGGTCGCCACCTCGGTATAGGCGTCAGTCAGATTGCCCAGATCGCGGCGGAAGACGTCCTTGTCCAGCTTCTTGCCGGTTTCGATATCCCACAGCCGGCAGCTGTCGGGGCTGATCTCGTCGGCGACAATCAGGCGCTGGAAATCGCCTTCATAGACCCGGCCGATCTCGATCTTGAAGTCGACCAGCTTGATGCCGACGCCATACATCAGCCCGGACAGATAATCGTTGACCCGCAATGCCAGGCTCAGGATGTCGTCCATGTCCTGCGGGCTGGCCCAGCCAAAGGCGGCGATATGCTCTTCGGTGACCAGCGGATCGCCCAGCTTGTCGTCCTTGTAGCAATATTCCACGATCGGACGCGGCAGCCGGGTGCCCTCTTCGATGCCCAGACGCTGGCTCATCGAACCGGCGGCAAAGTTGCGCACGATCACCTCGAGCGGCACGATCTCGCAGGCCTTAACCAGCTGCTCGCGCATATTGAGACGTTTGATGAAGTGGGTCGGCACGCCGATCTCGTTCAGACCGGTCATGAAGAACTCGCTCAGGCGGTTGTTGAGCACGCCCTTGCCGTCGACCACATCCTTTTTCTGCGCGTTGAAGGCGGTGGCATCGTCCTTGAAGTATTGCACGATGGTGCCCGGTTCGGGGCCTTCATACAGAATCTTGGCCTTGCCTTCGTAAATCTTCTTGCGACGCGCCATCTCGCAGCCTTTCATGTCTTGCGCGGCTCAGGGCCGAGTCCCGCCGCGCGTGCGCCCTCTTACGCCATGCTCCGCATTGTCGCAAGCGGACCTCACCTCTTGCGGCGAAGGCCGAGGGGCGGCATATCTGAATGACGAATACGGCACCAGAGGACCTGCCCATGACAACTTTCGACGACCGCGAGCGCGCATTCGAGAACATGTACGCGCATGACGAGGAAATGAAATTCAAGGCCGAGGCCCGCCGCAACAAGCTGGTCGGACTCTGGGCGGCCGCTCTGCTGGGAAAATCCGGTGACGAGGCCAATGCCTATGCGCTCGACGTGGTAAGGGCGGATTTCGAGGAAATCGGCCATGAAGACGTGGTGCGCAAGGTGGCGGCCGATCTCGAAGGCAAGGCCGAGGAGGCCGAAATCCGCGCCAAGATGGCGGAAATGCTGATCGAGGCCAAAGGCCAGATCGTCAAGGAATCCTGAGCCCGGTTCCATGGTTTCCAACGGGCCGCCCCGCCATCGGGGCCGCCCGCCCCCGGCGGTGGCCCCGAGATTGCGGCCGCGCGGCGCGACGCCGGCCCGGATCGGCCGACACCGCGCCAACCTCATAAAGATCATGCACATTATGAATTTGCGCACAGGTGCCGGCTGTGTCATCTGCCGCGAGACATCAAGACAGGAAGGCCCTCTCCATGACCGACGCGCTGAGCAAACTGCTGCAAGACCGCGACTGGCTGCTCGCTGACGGCGCGACCGGCACCAACCTGTTCAACATGGGGCTGATGTCGGGTGATGCGCCCGAGCTGTGGAACGTCGACGAGCCCGAAAAGATCCGCGCGCTCTATCGCGGCGCGGTCGAGGCCGGGTCCGACATCTTCCTGACCAACAGCTTCGGCGGCAATGCCTCGCGGCTGAAACTGCACGAGGCCCAGGACCGGGTGAGTGAGCTCAACCGCATCGCCGCCGAACTCGGCCGCGAGGTGGCCGATGCCGCCGGCCGGCCGATTGTCGTCGCGGGCTCGGTCGGGCCCACCGGTGACATCATGGAACCCGTCGGCACACTCAGCCACGCCGAGGCGGTCGAGATGTTTCACGAACAGGCCGAGGGGCTCAAGGCCGGGGGCGCCGATGTGCTCTGGGTCGAGACGATTTCCGCGCCCGAGGAGTTTCGCGCCGCCGCCGAGGCCTTTGCCCTGGCCGGCATGCCCTGGTGCGGCACCATGAGCTTTGACACCGCCGGGCGCACGATGATGGGCGTCACCGCCTCCGACATGGTGCAGCTGGCCCAGAGCCTGCCCAATCCGCCGCTGGCCTTCGGCGCCAATTGCGGCACCGGCGCCTCGGACCTCCTGCGCACCACGCTGAGCTTTGCCGCCCAAGGCCCCGACCTGCCGCTGATCGCCAAGGGCAACGCCGGCATTCCGAAATATGTCGACGGCCACATTCATTATGACGGCACGCCCGAGCTGATGGGCGATTACGCGGTCATGGCGCGCGATGCCGGCGCCTCGATCATCGGCGGCTGCTGCGGCACCATGCCGGAGCACCTGCGCGCCATGCGCGCGGCGCTGGAATCCCGCCCCAAGGGTCCGCGCCCGACGCTGGACCAGATCGTTTCGTCGATCGGCGGATTCAGCTCGGAAAGCGACGGCTCCGGCGAGAACGCGGTCGAGGCGCCCAGCCGCAACCGGCGGCGCCGGCGCGGCTGAGCCCGCCCGGGCCCCGGCCCGGCCCCTTTCATCACCAACCTTGGATCGGCCACACCCATGGCATGCCTTCCCCGTGCAAACAGCGGTCTCCCGGCACCGGGCTCAGAACAGCGAGAGCTGGTCGCCGGCCTGCCCGGGGCGGGCAAAGAGATCGCAGCACAGCGGCGAAACCTTTCGGTCGAGGCCCAGCGCCCGCGCCTGGCGCCGGAAACGGGCGGCGATGATCTCGGCATAGGCGCCCTCGCCACGCATCCTGTGGCCCCAGCGGGCGTCGTAATCCTTGCCGCCGTGCATCTCGCGCAGCCGCGCCATGACGCGGGCGGCGCGGTCGGGGTAATGTTCGGCCAGCCAGGCCTGCCAGAGCGACGAGACCTCGCGCGGCAGCCGCAGCATGATCCAGCTCGCCGCATCGGCGCCGGCCTCCGCCCCAGCCTCGAGGATGGCCTCGAGCTCGGGATCGGTGAGCGCGGGCACCACCGGCGAGACCATGAGCCGCACCGGGATGCCGGCCTCGGTCAGCCTTCGGATGGTGGCAAAGCGGCGCTTGGGCGCCGGCGCCCGCGGCTCCATCTTTCGCGACAGCGTGGCATCGAGCGATGTCACCGACAGGCCGACCCGCGCCAGGCCTTTCGCGGCCATCGGCGCCAGGATGTCGATGTCGCGCTCGACCAGCGTGCCCTTGGTGACGATCGCCACCGGATGATTGCAATCGGCCAAGACCCCGAGACAGGCGCGCATCAACCCGCGGTCACGCTCAAGCGGTTGATAAGGGTCGGTATTGGTGCCGATCGCCAGCGGCGCCACCTGATAGCGCGGCGCCCGCAACTCGCGCCGCAGCACCGCCGCCGCATTGGGCCGCGCCACCAACCGGGTCTCGAAATCCAGCCCGGGCGACAGGCCCAGATAGGCATGGCTGGGCCGGGCGAAACAATAGATGCAGCCGTGCTCGCATCCCCGATAGGGGTTGATCGACCGGTCGAAGGGCAGATCCGGCGACCGGTTGTAGATGATCAGGCTGCGCGCCTGTTCCTCGCGCACCTCGGTGCGCAGCACCGGCAGATCCTCCTCGATCTCCCAGCCGTCATGCGTGCCCACCCACGCATGGCGCTCGAACCGCCCGGTCTGGTTGCGGCTGGCGCCGCGTCCGGGGCGCTGGCGCGGGTCGATCTCGCAAGGCAAATCATCCATGGCCGCAGATTAGAACGAACGCGGAACATTTGCAATTCGCCGCTACAGGCGCGCGCCGCGGCCGCGGCATGCGTCGGTGACAGGACCGTCGATGTCGCAATCCGCCAACTTGGCCTGCGGCAATCTGGCCATAGCTGGAAAAAACCGGGCCCATATGCCCAAGCAAGGGAATCACGCAATGTCTGACGAAGAAGACGACATCATCCTTTCCGAACTGGACGACGAAGAACTTGTCCAGCAGATGCATGACGATCTTTACGACGGTCTCAAGGAAGAGATCGAGGAAGGCGTGAACATCCTGCTGGAGCGCGGCTGGCAGCCTTACGAGGTGCTGACCACGGCTCTGGTCGGTGGCATGACGATTGTCGGCAAGGACTTTCGCGACGGGATTCTCTTTGTGCCAGAGGTACTTCTGGCCGCCAATGCGATGAAGGGCGGCATGGCCATCCTCAAGCCGCTGCTGGCCGAGACCGGCGCGCCGCGCATGGGCAAGATGGTGATCGGCACGGTCAAGGGTGACATCCACGACATCGGCAAGAACCTTGTATCGATGATGATGGAGGGCGCCGGCTTCGAGGTGGTCGATCTGGGCATCAACAACCCGGTCGAAAGCTACATCGAGGCGGCCAAGGCCGAGGGCGCCGACATCCTCGGCATGTCGGCCCTGCTGACCACGACGATGCCCTACATGAAGGTGGTGATCGACACGATGGTCGAAATGGGCATCCGCGACGATTACATCGTTCTGGTCGGCGGCGCGCCGCTGAACGAGGAGTTCGGCAAGGCGATCGGCGCCGATGCCTATTGCCGCGATGCCGCTGTCGCGGTGGAAACCGCCAAGTCGCTGGTCTCGCGCCGTCACAACCAGATGGCCGGGTGACCGCGCGGCCGCTCAATGACACGACCCTGACCGAGGCCGGCCTCGCGCCCCGCGGTCAGGGCCGCATCCTGCTGATCGCCTGCGGCGCCCTGGCGCGCGAGATCCTCGATCTGAAGGCGGTCAACGGCTGGGATCATCTCGATCTCGCCTGCCTGCCCGCCAAGCTGCACAACACGCCGGACAAGATCACCGATGCGGTGCGCGCCGCCGTCGCCAAACACCGGGCGCAGTATGACCGGCTTTTCGTGGTCTATGCCGATTGCGGCACCGGCGGCCAGTTGCAGGCGGCCTGCGAGGAGATGGGGGTCGAGATGGTGCCCGGCCCGCATTGCTACAGCTTCTTCGAGGGCAATGCCGCCTTTGCCGAACGCGAAGAATTCACCGCCTTCTACCTGACCGATTTCCTGGTGCGCCAGTTCGACGCCTTTGTCTGGCAGCCCCTGGGCCTCGACCGCCACCCCGAGCTGCTGAACATGTATTTCGGCAATTACGACAAGCTGGTGTATCAGGCCCAGACCGACGATCCGGTGCTGACCGAAAAGGCCCGCGCCTGTGCGGAACGGCTGGGTCTGGCCTTCGAGCGCCGGTTGACCGGGTATGGCGATCTGGCGACGACGTTGGGCGGAATTTCGCGGTAGGGCCTGGGCAGCGTGTTTTCAGGGCGTCATCCTCGGGCCTGACCCGAGGGAGACGGTGCAGAAATCGCCCCGGGGAAACGGTCCCCTCAGCGGTCCGCCAATCCATCCCGCAGTACGGAGAGCACCGCATCGCCGGGTACGTCCGTGGCCACGAAGGCCTCGCCGATGCCGCGCGCCAGAATGAACCGCAGCTCGCCGTCCACCACCTTTTTGTCCTGCCCCATCAGGTCGAGCAGCGCCTCGGCCGAGGGCAGGTCGCCAGGGATATCCTTGAGGTCGCATTTCATCCCCATCGCCTTGATATGCGCCCGCACCCGGCTCGGGTCTTCCTGCGCACAGAGCCCCAGCCGAGACGACAGCTCGAAGGCCAGCGCGCAGCCCACCGCCACGCCCTCGCCGTGCAACAGCCGGTCGGAATAGCCGGTCGCCGCCTCGAGCGCATGACAGAAGGTATGCCCGAGGTTCAAAAGCGCCCGATCACCCTGCTCGGTTTCGTCGCGCACCACGATCTCGGCCTTCATCTCGCAAGAGCGGCGCACGGCGTGGATCCGCGCGCTCTCGTCGCCGGTCGCCAGAGCCGGGCCGTTCACTTCCAGCCAGTCGAAGAAATGCGGATCGCCGAGCAGCCCGTATTTCACCACCTCGCCATAACCGGCGAGGAAATCGCGCTCCGGCAGGCTGTGCAGCACATCGGTGTCGGCCAGCACCAAAGACGGTTGGTGAAATGCGCCGATCAGGTTCTTGCCCTGCGGCGCATTGATCCCGGTCTTGCCGCCGACCGAACTGTCGACCTGCGCCAGCAGCGATGTCGGCACCTGGATGAACCGCACCCCCCGCCGCAGCACGGCCGCGGCAAAGCCGGCGAGATCGCCGATCACCCCGCCGCCGAGCGCCACCACCACATCGCGGCGCTCGATCTTCTGATCGAGCAGCCATTCCACCGCGCGGGAAAACTGTGGCCAGGCCTTGGTGCCCTCGCCCGGAGGCAGCGCCAACGCCACCATCTCGACGCCTTCGGCGGCAAGCCCGGCGCGCAGCGCTTCGAGATGCGCCGCCGCGACGTTCTCGTCGGTCAGCACCGCCACCCGCTTGCGCGCCAGCAGCGGCGCAATCTCGGCGCCGGCGCGGCCCAGCAGCCCGCCGCCGATGCGGATGTCATAGGCGCGGGCGCCCAGCGGCACATGGACGGTTTCGCTCATCACTTCTTCTCCAGAACATCGGGGCGCGCCTCGAGCTCTTCGATCACCCGGCGCGCCATCTGGTCGATCGAATAGGATTTGTCGGCCGTCACATGCACCTCGGCCTTGGCATATTGCGGCACCCGCGCCTCGAACAGTGCCTTGAGCGTGGCATGCGGATCGGCGGTGCGCAGCAGCGGCCTTGTGTCCTTGTGGCGGACCCGGCTCCACAGCAGGTCGAGATCGGCATCGAGCCAGACCGCCACGCCCTTGTCGGCGATCATCTCGCGGTTGGTGCCCGACAGGAAGGCGCCGCCGCCGGTCGAGAGCACGCAGCGCTCGGTTTCCAGCAGCCGGCCGATCACCTCGGTCTCGCGGGCGCGAAAGAACGGCTCGCCGTCACGGGCAAAGATCTCGGCGATGCTCATATGCGCCGCCTCGACGATCTCGGCATCGGAGTCGAGGAAGGACACACCCAGCTTTTGCGCCAGGGCCCGGCCGACAGCCGTCTTGCCGGCCCCCATCATGCCGACCATCACTATGGTCTTCTTCACCTGCCACTGCATGATCTTGCCGATTTCGGTCTCAACTGCTCAAAAGTTTGTATCTTGGACGTGAATGACGTGAACTTGCAAAAAAGGCCAGATATAAGAGGAAAAAAACCACCCCAATGCGGGTATGATGAAGAGCAAGGCAGAGGCAGCACCCGATGGGCCGATTGATCAAATACCTCTTTTATCTGGCGGTTCTGGCAGGGATCGCGCTTGTGGGCTATGCCTACATCGGGCCGTTTTTCGGCGCCGATTTTTCGCCGCCCGCCGAAGAGATTCGCAAACCGGTGGTGCTTGATGCGGGCTGACGGCGCTTTTCTTGCCGTGCTGCTGCATGTCGCGATGGCCGCGCCGCTGGCCGCGCAGGATCCGCTGTCGGCCATTGACTGGCTCGACCAGCAGCCGCAGGAAGACACCGATTTCGGGCTGGTCCCCGATGCCGCAGCGCTGGCACCGCAAAAGCAGGAGCCGCCGGTCACCCGGGACGCCAGCCGCCCCGAGGTCAGCGTTCGGCCGCTGGATGCGCCCAGCGTCGATGCGGTGGGCCTCCTGCCGCCGCATGTCACCGGCTTTCCGCAGACGCTCTGGCAGGCCAGCGACACCGCGCAGCTTGCCGATCTGCTGATCGCGCAGAACGTCGATGGCCAGCCGGCGATGCAATCGCTGCTCTTTGCGCTGCTGCTGGCCGAGGCGCTGCCGCCCGAGCCGGCCGACGGCAGCTTTCTGCTGGCGCGGATCGACCGGTTGATCGCCATGGGGGCGATTGCCCAGGCGGCCGAGCTACTCGCGCTGACCGATGCCAAATCGGATCAGGCGCTGTTTGCCCGGGTGCTTGACCTGTCGTTGCTGGCCGGGCCCGGCGTCGCTGCCTGCGAAGTGCTCGCCGGGCAGCCGAATCTCGCCCCCGGCACCGATTACCGGGTCTATTGCCTGGCCCAGACCGGCAATTGGGATCTGGCGCTGACCACGCTGACCACGGCCGAGGCCCTGGGCGACATCCCCGCGACAAAGGTCAACCTCCTGCTCGGCTTTCTCGATCCCGAACTGGCCGGAGAGCTTGCCGTACCGCCGCCGTCGCTACGCATGAGCCCGCTGGAATACCGCCTGTACGAGGCGCTTGGCGAACCGGTGCCGACGCATACCCTGCCGCGCGCCTTCGCCAATGCCGACCTGCCCGGCGACAGCGGCTGGAAGGCGCAGATCGAGGCGGCGGAACGTCTGGTCCGCGCCGGCGCGATCTCCGAACAGCGGCTGTTCGCCTTCTATGTCGCCAACCAGCCTTCGGCCTCGGGCGGGGTCTGGGACCGGGCGGCGGCCGTGCAACGCTTCGAGCGGGCGTTGGACGGCGGCGATCCCGAAGAGATCGACAATGCGCTGCGCCAGGTCTGGACGGTGATGGCCGAAGTCGGGCTGTCGACGGCCTTTGCCAAGGCCTATGGCGCCCGGCTGGCCGAGGTCGACCTCGCCGGCACAGGGGCCAGCCTGCAAATGCAGGCGGCGCTGCTCTCGCCCGAATACGAACGTCTGTCACGACGGCTCGAGCCGCGCGGCCTGAGCCAGGAATTCGCCGTGGCGCTGGCCCAGGGCACGCCGGAAGCGGCCACCGCCCCCGACCCCCACGCCCGTGCCATTGCCGAGGGCTTCGTCAATCCGCCGCCACCGCATCTTCAGGCGCTGCTCAACGGCGGGCGTCTGGGCGAGGTGATCCTGCGCGCCATGTCGCTGGCCTATCAGGGCCATCTCGGCGATGACGCGGCGCTCTCCGAGGCGCTGGCCACCTTCCGCGCCGTCGGACTCGAGGACACCGCCCGGCGCGCCGCGCTTCAGTCGCTGCTGCTGACCGCCGAGGGCTGACACCGATGGACGACGCCCATATATCCGCCTTTCTCGAAGCCCAAGCCGCCGAGCTTGGGGCCGCGCACAATACGCTTCTGGCTTATGGCCGCGACCTGCGCGATGTCGCCGACTGGCTCGCCGCCAAGGACCGGAGCTTCGAGACCGCCGCGCGCGCCGACATCGAAAACTATCTGGTGCATTGCGAGGCGCAGGGGCTGGCCCGCGCGACCCGGGCGCGCCGGCTCTCCGCGATCAAGCAGCTTTATCGCTTCGGCTTCGAGGAAGGCTGGCGGATGGACAACCCGGCGATCCAGATCGCCGGGCCCGGCAAGGAGAAGCGCCTGCCCAAGACGCTGTCGGTGGATGATGTCGAGCAGTTGTTGCAGGCCGCCGAGCGCCATGGCCGCACGGCCGCCGACCGCGCCCGCAACCTCTGCCTGATGCAGGTGCTTTATGCCACCGGCCTTCGGGTGACCGAGCTTGTCTCGCTGCCGGTGGCGGCGGTGCGCGGCGATCCGCGGCTGATCCTGGTGCGCGGCAAGGGCGGCAAGGAACGCATGGTGCCGCTGTCACCGCCGGCGCGCGAGGCGCTGACCGCCTGGCTGGCGATCCGCGATGCCGCCGAGGAGGAGGCGCGGCTCAAGGGCAAGCCCGCCTCGCCCTTCCTCTTTCCCTCGCGCGGCAAGGCCGGCCATCTGACGCGGCATTGGTTCTTCAACCTTATCAAGGCGCTGGCCGTCGATGCTGGCCTGACGCCCGCGGATGTCACCCCGCATACCCTGCGCCATGCCTTTGCCACCCATCTGTTGCAGAACGGCGCCGATCTGCGGGCGATCCAGACGCTTCTGGGCCATGCCGATGTCGCCACCACCGAGATCTACACGCATGTGCTGGAAGAGCGCCTGCGCGAACTGGTGCTGGAGCATCATCCGCTGGCGCGCGAGTGAGATCACCTACCCACCCTGTCATCGCCTTGATCACCGGCCCGTTCCGCCGCATAACCCGGCGCAGTTCAAATGAAAGTCAGACGTAATGGACCCCTCGCCCAGCCTGCTTGACGGCGCCTTCTGGATCACCTCTGCGGCCATCCTGCTGCTCCTTGTCCTCTCCGGCTTCTTCTCCGGCTCGGAAACCGCGCTCACCGCCGCCTCGCGCGGCAAGCTGCGGGCACAGGCCGACAAGGGCAACCGCGGTGCCGACCGGGCGCTGACGATCACCGAAGACAACGAGCGGCTGATCGGTTCGGTGCTGCTGGGCAACAACCTGGTCAATATCCTGGCCACCTCGCTGGCCACGGCGCTGTTCACCCGGCTGTTCGGCGAAAGCGGCGTGGCGCTGGCCACGCTGATCATGACGCTGCTGGTGCTGATCTTTGCCGAGGTGCTGCCCAAGACCTTTGCCATCACCAATGCCGAACGCGCCGCCGCCTTTGTCGCCGCACCGATTGCGCTTGTGATCCGCGTCTTCGCCCCGGTGGTCGGCGCCGTGCGCATCCTGGTACGCGGCATTCTCAGCCTGTTCGGCGTCAAGACCGACCCCGACAGCCATATCCTTGCCGTGCGCGAGGAAATTGCCGGCGCGCTGCATCTGGGCCATTCCGAAGGCGTGGTGGAAAAGGAAGACCGCGACCGCATTCTGGGCGCACTCGATCTCTCGGAGCGCACGGTGGAAGAGATCATGCTGCACCGCTCCGGCATCGAGATGATCGACGCCGACACTCCGCCGCGCGAGATCCTGACGCAATGCCTGGAGAGCCGGCACACCCGGTTGCCGGTGTTCAAGAACGACCCCGAGAACATCATCGGCGTGATCCACGCCAAGGACCTGCTGCGCGCCATGAACAAGCTGGTGGATGGCAGCGAGGACCAGACCGGCGTGCTCGAAGCCTTTGACATCACCTCGATCGCGATGAAGCCCTATTTCGTGCCCGACACCACCTCGCTCGACGATCAGATGCGGCAGTTCCTGCGCCGCCGCACCCATTTTGCGCTGGTGGTCGATGAATATGGCTCGCTCGAGGGGTTGATCACGCTCGAGGACATTCTCGAAGAGATCGTCGGCGAGATCACCGACGAATTCGACCCCGACGCCGAACATTCGGTGCGTCGCGGCGAGGATGGCCACTACCATGTCGACGGCGCGATGACGATCCGCGACCTCAACCGCGCCACCGACTGGAACCTGCCCGACGAGGCCGCCAATACCGTCGCCGGGCTGGTCATCCACGAGGCCCAGATCATTCCGGCGGTGGGCCAGGTGTTTTCGTTTCACGGCTTTCGCTTCGAGGTGACCGGGCGCAAGGACAACCGCGTGACCCGGCTCAAGATCCGGCCACTGGCCTGACGGGGCGCCATCGCGGATCGGCCGCCCCGCGCCATGTCTCAGCTCCGCAGGCCGGTATATTTCCCCTTTCTTCACAACCATAAAGCAGCGTGAGCCCGCTCACATTCATCTTTTCTTATCTCTTGACCGATTGGCGTTTCAGCGGCACTCTGTTCGCGGGTCGAGGTGCACAATTTTTCAATGCCCGCCAAATCTTTAACCGAAACGGCGGCCTGCATGTCGCTACGCTTCGTCGCTATTGAGAGGATTTTTCATGTCGGAACCATTTCTTGGAGAGGTCAAGCTGGTGGGCTGGAACTTCGCGGCCCGCGGCTATGCGCTTTGCGATGGTCAGCTGCTGCCGATCTCTCAGAACACTGCGCTGTTTTCACTGCTCGGAACGATCTATGGCGGCGATGGCCGCACGACCTTTGCCCTGCCGGATCTGCGCGGCCGAATGGCCATGCACTTTGGCCGCGGTCCCGGTCTGAGCGACCGGCGGATCGGGCAAAGGGGCGGCAGCGAGACCAATACTCTGACCGTCAACCAGATGCCCAGCCACAACCACACCGCAAGCCTGCATGCCGAGCTGGGCGCACCCGACCAGTCCAATCCGCAGGACAACATGCTGGGTCTGTCCAATATCTATATCGCGCCAAACGCGGCGCCGAACCGGACAATGGCGTCTGAAACCATCGTGGTGAACAACAACGGCGGAAACCAGGCGATCAACAACATGCAGCCCTTTCTTGTGATGAACTATCAGATCGCCCTGGTCGGGCTTTTCCCCTCGCGCAACTGATGCGTTCCACAGGTATGCCCGCAGGAGAACACACATGAGTTCGGACACAGATATCAGCCGACGCGGCTTTGTGGCCACCCAGGTCGCCGGGGCCGCGGTTGTCGCCGCCTTGCCCGCGACCGGCGCCAGCGCCGCCACCGGCCTGCTGACAACGACAGAGTCCGCGCCGGCCGCCGGTCCGTTCAACTGGCTCAGCTCCGGTTCGGCCGAATTGAAGGCTCATATCGGTCGCCGTTTCCGGTTTCAGACCGAGGATGGCCGATCCGCCGTGCTGAAACTGGTGGCGGTGGAGCCGATAGACAGCGGACCGCATCGCCCTGCCGACCTGCCGCGCAGCAGCGGCGTCATCGCGGTCTTCGACGGGCACGACAAGGCGCCAATGGTCGAGGCCGGCAGCCAGACCTATCGGGTCTCGGCGCCGCGCATCGGCGCTGCCCGGCTGATGGCCGGGCCGACCCGCAAGCGCGACGGCTCGGACGTGATCGAGATCGTCCTCAACTGATCCACCGTACGGGGCGCAGAGCACGCCCCGGCCCAAACCAACCGGACTTTAACATGCTCGACCGTCCACGCGGACAGGTGGCTTTCCGCCTCATCCACGACACCGACCGTCCCTTTCTGGAATATCTCCATGCGACAACGCGCGCCTGGGAATTCGAATTGGTGGCTTGGGAAGAGACGGAAAAGGCGCGTTTCCTGAAACAGCAATTCGAGGCGCAGGATCTGAGCTATCAGCGCAGCTTTCCCAAGGCCAACCGCCAAATCATCACGCTCGATGGCGTGGATATCGGCCGGCTCTATCTCGACCGGCAGGACGACGTGCTTTACATCATCGAGTTCTCGTTGCTCCCGCAGTACCAAGGGCGCGGCATTGGCACGGACATCCTGCGCAGCCTGCTGAACGAGGCCCATGGCGGCAAGGTGCCGGTCCGGCTCAAGGTCGAGCGGCTCAATCCGGCGCAGCGGCTCTACCTGCGCCACGGCTTCGTGCAGACCGGCGTGGTGGGGCATCATCTGGCGCTGGAATGGCGGCCTCAGCTTGGCCCGCGGGAGGTCTGACCGTGGCTCAGTTGAAGACCGCCTCATACAGCATGCAGGTCCGGTCTTGCCGGAACGGCGAGAGAAAGAGCCTCAATACGCCAAGCTGCGGATGGCGGATTTCGAACATCTGGCTGTCGAGCTGCGGCTCGCGCGGCCCCTCAAAGGTCAGGGCGAAGGCCTGGCGCGGCGGCAGGATGCGTCCGTCGATCTCGACCTCGTTGTCGCGGATCGACGACCCCTCGAAACGCTTCACGTTGTCGAGCACAAGGCGCACCGGATCGGGACGCGAATCGACCGCGAAGATATCGCCTATAAGGGAATCGAAATCTTCCGGCGCGGCGGCGGCAATATCGATGGTCATGCGGCTCCCCTGTAGGCCCAATTCCTCGGGAATGGTAAAGAGTTACAGCAATAATGTGAATATTTACTTTGTCCTTGGGCGAGCAATCGCGTTTCGGATTGTCCACGTCGGATATTGCTCGACCGAAAGCTGCGGATCGCTTAACGTTTAGGTAACGATGTTTCACTAGTAGACTTAGAAAAAGGAATTCAACATGGCCACATATACCGGTGACGTACACTTTTACTTCAACGGCAATCTCAACGCTGCAAATTTTGACAATGAGACAATTGCCGACAACCTTCTAGATGCAGAATTCACAGCCGGCGAGATCGTCAACGACGGAACCGGAAACCTCTTTGGCGACGGGTTGGGAACCTATGTGGGTTCCATTGATATCGGCGGCACCCTTTACCCGATCTTCTCCGACGAAAATGCCGGCACGTTGGCAGATCCGGCGCTTTTCCTCGTGACCCCGACAGGTTTTTTCACCGCTGCGAATTTGCCGGCCGATCTCAGCTCGGCGACGACTGCGTCTACCACCGAATGCTTCCTCACCGGCACCCATATCGCCACCCCCGAGGGTGAAACCCGGGTCGAGGAGCTGAAAATCGGCGACGAGATCCTGACCGCCGCGGGCGAGGCCATCGCCATCAGGTGGATCGGCGTGCAGCGCGTCTATACTGCCTTCCGCCCGCCGGAACGCCTCCGCCCGGTCCGTGTCAGCGCCGGGGCGCTTGGCGATGGTTTGCCCAAGCGTGACCTGCGGCTGACCGCCGATCACGCGCTGGTGGTGGACGGGCTGCTGATCAACGCGGGCGCGCTGGTCAATGGTGCCAGTATCGACTGGGCCTCGGCCGAGGAGATGGGCGAATTCTACACCGTCTATCACATCGAGACCGAAAACCACGAAGAGATCCTGGCCGAGGGCACCCCGGCCGAGACCTACATCGATTATATCGGTCGCAGCCATTTCCACAATTACTCGGAATATGTGGCGCTGTACGGCGAAGAACGCACCATCGCCGAAATGGACAGGCCGCGGATTTCCACCCCGCGTCTGGTTCCGGCGGCGATCCGCGCCAGACTGGCCGCTGACAAGGCGGCCTGAGCCCGCCTGAACGACCTCACCGGTGTGACAGACCCCGGTTCCGCCTCTTTCGGCGGAGCCGGGGTTTTCCGTCGGGCAGGCCCCGCTTTTGCGCCCCGACCAGGCGGCCCTTCCCCCTCTGCGCTTGTCACCCGGCGATCGGCGCGCGATAGGGGGCACAGTCCTGTCACCCATACCCGGATCCTGCCCGATGTTGCGAAGCGGCCCCTTGCTGATGACGGTCTCGATGGCGCTCTTCGCGGTCGAGGACATGTTTCTGAAATCCGCCATGCAGGAGATCAGCGTCGGGCTGGCGCTTAGCGCCTTCGGACTGGGCGGGATGAGCGTCTTTCTGATCTGGGCGCGCCTGCGCGGCCAGCGGCTGTTTCACCCGGCGATTGTCACCCGCCCGCTGTTGCTGCGGTCTACGTCCGAGGTGCTGGGGCGGCTGTTTTATACCCTGGCCTTCGCCCTCGCCCCGTTGTCGCTGGTGTCGGCCATCCTCCAGGCGACGCCGCTGGTGGTGGCGCTTGGCGCGGTGGTGTTCTTTGGCGAGGTGGTCGGCTGGCGCCGCTGGCTGGCGATCGCCCTGGGCTTTGTCGGCGTGCTGATGATCCTGCGGCCGGGGACCGAGGCCTTTGCCGCCACCAGCATCTTTGCGGTGCTGGGCATGCTGGGCTTTGCCGGGCGTGATCTGGCGACGCGGGCCAGCCCGCCGTCGATGTCGAATGTGCAGCTCGGGGTCTACGGTTTCCTGATGCTGGTGATCGCCGGTCTGATCATGATCGCGGTGACCGGCCCCGGGCCGCTGCCGGGGCCACGGGCGTCGGTCGAGCTCGGGCTTGCGGTGGCGGTCGGCGTGCTGGCCTATACCAGCCTGACCGCGGCGATGCGGGTCGGCGAAGTCTCGATCACCGTGCCCTTCCGCTACACCCGGCTGCTCTTTGCCATGATCCTCGGCATTGCGGTCTTTGGCGAACGACCCGACCTGATGACCTGGGCGGGCAGCGCGGTGATCGTGGCAAGCGGGCTTTATACCATCTACCGAAGCCAGCGCGGCGCCGCGCCGCTGGCGAAAAAACCTGTCTGATCGGCGCCCGCGCCCCCTTAACATCCCGGCCCGTGCGCCCTATATTCAGCCTTGTCCTTCGGGACTATGGACATAAACGCGCTCGTAATAAGCGGATCGGACCCGGGGGCGGTACCCGGCGGCTCCACCAACCATCCTTCGTTTGGGGATCATGGGGCCGAAACAGGATCGACGAACGTCTAAAGGGGTTAGCTTTGTCCCGGTGAGTTACCACCGTTATCGGTACAACTAAGCTAGTTGCAAACGACAACAAAGCTCCGGTGGCAATGGCTGCGTAAGCAGTCGGATCTACCGAAATCTTAAGTCCTAGGGCCTAGCAGCTTTAGGCGGGGTTCGCAGGTACCTGGCAACAGAAACCTGCATTCCTCTCTTCTTCTGCATCGGCCCCAATCCTCTCGGTTCCGGAGGCGATCCGGCAATCGTGTTCAAGCATTGAAGGGTTGGCGGTCCCGGATCATGGCGGTGACGTCGATCAACGGCTTCGGGGCGACGGCCACGCCAGCGCCAGGTAGGATCCACCGCGCCGAGCCACGCACCACAGCCCGACTGCCGGCGATCTCGCATCGCACACCACCCGGCGCCGGGCGCCGCCCGGCGACCGGCTCACCTCATGCCCTGGCCTTCTTCTTTTTCTTCTCCGCCACGACCTTCTCGGCCAGATCGCGGGCGATGGCAAAGGCGCCCTTGATCTTGTCGGCGTCACTTTTCCAGTCGCGGCGGACGACGATCTTGTTGTCCTTCACCTTGGCCAGCCCCTTCTGATCCTTGATGAATTCCACCAGCCCCTGCGGCGAGGCGAACTTGTCGTTGTGGAACTGGATCGTCGCCCCCTTGGGCCCGCCGTCGAGCTTGGCAATGCCGGCGCGTTTGCACATCGCCTTGATCCGCACCACCAGCAGCAAGGTGTTGACCTCCTTCGGCAGCTTGCCGAAACGGTCGATCAGCTCGGCGGCAAACCCCTCCAGCTCGACCTTCGTCGTCAGCTCGGACAGCCGGCGGTACAGCCCCAGCCGCACATCGAGATCGGGCACATAGTCCTCGGGGATCAGCACCGGAACGCCGAGGTTGATCTGCGGTGCCCATTGATCGTCGGCCTCGGTCAGCCCCTCCATTTCGCCCGCACGGATCTTGGCAATCGCCTCCTCCAGCATCGACTGATACAGCTCGTAGCCAACGTCGCGCATCTGGCCCGATTGCTCTTCGCCCAGAAGGTTGCCGGCGCCGCGAATATCGAGATCCTGTGACGCCAGGGTAAAGCCGGCACCTAGGGTATCGAGCGAGCCCAGCACGCGCAGGCGCTTCTCGGCAGTGGCGGTCAGCCTGGCACGGGGTTTTGTCGTCAGATAGGCATAGGCCCGTGTCTTCGACCGCCCCACCCGGCCACGGATCTGATAGAGCTGCGACAGGCCGAACATATCCGCGCGGTGCACCACCATGGTGTTGGCGGTCGGGATATCGAGACCACTTTCGACAATCGTCGTCGCCAGAAGCACGTCGTATTTGCCGTCATAAAAGGCGTTCATCTTGTCGTCGAGCTCGCCTGCCGGCATCTGCCCGTGCGCCACGACATAAGAGACCTCAGGCACCTGATCCTTGAGAAACTGCTCGATCTCGCCCAGATCGCTGACCCGCGGCACCACATAGAAGCTCTGGCCGCCGCGATAATGTTCACGCAAGAGCGCCTCGCGGATGGTCACCGCGTCGAACTCGCTGACATAGGTGCGGATCGCCAGCCGGTCGACCGGCGGCGTGCCGATGATCGAGAGATCGCGTACGCCGGAGAGCGAGAGTTGCAGGGTGCGCGGGATCGGCGTCGCGGTCAGGGTCAGCACGTGGATATCGGTGCGCAGCTGCTTCAGCCGCTCCTTGTGCGAGACGCCGAAATGCTGCTCTTCGTCGATGATCAGCAGCCCGAGATTCTGAAACCGGATGCCTTTGGCCAAAAGCGCATGGGTGCCGATGACGATATCCGCCGTGCCTTTGGAAATGCCCTCGCGGGTGAGCGCCGCATCGCGCGCCGAGACAAAGCGCGACAGCGGCCGGACATTGACCGGGAAGCCACGGAAGCGCTCGGCAAAGCTCTTGTAATGCTGCCGTGCCAGCAGCGTCGTCGGCGCGATCACCGCCACTTGCATGCCCGACATGGCGGCGACAAAGGCGGCGCGCATCGCCACCTCGGTCTTGCCAAAGCCCACGTCGCCGCAAATCAGCCGGTCCATCGGCTGGCCGGAATGCATGTCGTCCATCACGTCGGAAATGGCGCGCAGCTGGTCGTCCGTCTCCTCGTAGGGGAAGCGCGCCGAGAAATCTTCATAGGCGCCATGCGGCGGGTCCATCACCGGCGCCTTGCGCAGCGCGCGCTCGGCCGCGACGCGGATCAGCCGGTCGGCCATCTCGCGAATGCGTTCCTTGAGCTTGGCCTTCTTGGCCTGCCAGGCGCCGCCGCCCAGCTTGTCGAGCAGACCGGCCTCGTGGCCGTATTTCGACAAAAGCTCGATGTTTTCGACCGGCAGATAGAGCTTGGAGGCCTCGGCATATTCCAGCGCCAGGCATTCATGCGCGGCGCCGGCGGCAGTGATCACCTCGAGCCCAAGATAGCGGCCGATGCCGTGATCGACATGCACCACCAGATCGCCGGGGCTGAGCGATTGCGTTTCGGTCAGGAAGTTCTCGGCCCGGCGCTTTTTCTTCGGCGCACGGATCAGCCTGTCGCCCAGCACATCCTGCTCGGACACGACGGTGATCCGGGCCTCTCCCCCCGTCTTGCCGCCGCCCCAAGGCCCTTCAAACCCGTGCTCCAGCGCCCAGACTGCTAGATGCAGCCCGTGCCGGCCGATGCTGCGGGCATCCTTGACCAAGATCGTCTCGGCCAGCCCCTCATCCTCGATCAGGCCGGAAAGCCGCTCGCGCGCGCCCTCGGAATAGGAGGCGACCACCACCGGACCAAGCTCAAGTTTTGCCTTTATATGATCCGCCAATGCGCCGAAAAGGCTAATGTTTTCCTGCTGCCGCTCGGGCGCGAAATTGCGCCCGATACGGCCACCGGCATCCGAGACGCCGGGGCCCGAGGCCTGGGCCAGCGGATGGAACTGCAACACCCGGCGGCCGGAGGTGGCGGCCTGCCAGGCGGCATCGTCGAGATACAGCGTCTCGGGGGGCGCGGGTTTGTAGACCGTGTCCATCCGCGATTTGCTCGCCATCGCGATCTTGCGGGTCTCGTATTGATCCTCGATCATCTCCCAGCGGGCCAGCCGCGAGGGGGTGACCTGATCGTCCTGGGTGATGGTGGCCTCGGGCAGATAGTCGAACAGCGTCTCGAGCCGCTCGTGAAAAAAGCCCAGCCAGTGCTCGGCGCCCTGGTGCTTGCGGCCGGCGCTGATCGCCTCGTACAGCGGATCGTCGGAACCGGCGGCGCCGAATTCGATGCGGTAATTCTGCCGGAAGCGGGTGATCGCCGCCTCGTCGAGAATGACCTCGGAGACCGGCGCCAGCTCGACCATGTCGAGCTTTTCGGTGGTGCGCTGGCTGACCGGGTCAAAGCGGCGTGCGCCGTCCAGCGTATCGCCAAAGAGGTCGAGCCGTACCGGGCCGCCTTCTCCGGGCGGATAGATGTCGATGATGCCGCCGCGCACCGCGTAATCGCCAGGCTCCATCACCGTCGGCGCCTGAACGAAGCCCATCCGCACCAGGAAGGCGCGCAGCGCCTTTTCGTCGATCCGGTGGCCGACCCGGGCGGTAAAGGCCGCCTCGCGCAAAACCTCGCGGGCCGGGATCTTCTGCGTCGCCGCCGACAGGGTCGTCAGCAGCACGAATTGCTGCGGCATGCCATGCACCAGCCCGGCCAGCGTCGCCATCCGCGCGGCCGAGATATCGGCATGGGGCGAGACCCGGTCATACGGCAGGCAATCCCAGGCCGGAAAGGTCAGCACCGGCATCTCTGGTGCAAAGAAGCCGAGCGCCGCCTGCATCGCCGCCAGCCGCTTGTCATCGCGGGCGACATGCAGCACCGGGCCACCACTTCTGGCGGCCTCGTCGAGGATCAACCGGGCGTCAAAGCCTTCCGGCGCGCCACCGATGATGCGGGTCTGAAGGTCTGGCATGGCGTCTCACTTGCGGCAGCGGAAGGATCGGGTCAATGGCGCGGCTCAGAGTCCCAGAACCTGAACCGAGAAATTCTGGTACATGCCCCACATGGCGGTGACAAAGATCGACAGCACGCCGATCACCTGGACATAGAAGCGGTGGCGGATCAGCCGGCGTTGCAGCGCCTCGCCATGCAGGCCCATGTCATTGATCCGGCGCGAGGTCGAAAGGCTGAGAAGGCCGACGAGGCTCATCGGAAAGAGCAGCAAAAAGACCGCCTGGGCGAATTCGACCCAGTAGAAAAAGCCCAGCACCGCCAGCCCGCTGAGCAGAAAGCAGATCAGGCCCAGCAGCCAAATGCCCGCCACCCGGCCGATATAGAGCAGCCGCGAGGTGTTGATCCGCACCAGTTCCTCGAGATCGCCCTGCGCCTGGCCGCCGTACTTGCGGGCGTGGGTGACCATGTCGAACGGCACGCCGATCACCCAGTGACTCGCCGTCGACCACATCACCGCCAGCGCGATCCAGAACCAGAGATTCGAGAAGGACCGCATGTCGATATGTTCAAGAATGACGAGTTGCAGATCGGTCACCGCGTGTTCCCCTGAGGCATCTCGGGCCTCCTTACCGCAAGCTCCGGGCATTGCCCAGAGGCCGCCGCCGCGGCGGCCTGCGGGTGCGCTTCGGGCTGGACTTGGCGCAACAGGCTTGGCAGGTACGGGAGAGAATTTCGGAGAACGCCATGCCCCTCGCCCCCTTTCCCGACGCCCGCTTCCGCCGCACCCGCAAATCCGCCGCGCTGCGTGATCTGGTGCGCGAAAACACCCTGACGCCCGGCGATTTCATCTGGCCGATCTTCCTGCGCGATGGCGAGGGGATCGAAGAGCCAGTGCCCTCGATGCCCGGCGTGGTGCGGCGCTCGGTCGACCTGGTGGCGCAGGCGGCGCGCGAGGCCCATGCCCTGGGCATTCCGGCGATCTGCCTCTTTCCCTATACCGACCCGAGCCTCAAGACCGAGGATTGCGCCGAGGCCTGGAACCCCGAGAACCTGTCGAACCGCGCCACGCGGGCGATCAAGGCGGCGGTGCCGGAAATGGTGGTGATGACCGATGTGGCGCTCGACCCCTACAACATCAACGGCCACGACGGCTTTGTGGTCGATGGCGAGGTGGTAAACGACGCCACCGTCGGCGCGCTGGTGAAACAGGCGCTGAGCCAGGCCGAGGCCGGGGCCGACATCATCGGCCCGTCGGACATGATGGATGGCCGCATCGGCGCGATCCGTGGCGCCCTGGAAGCCGGCGGCTTTCCCAACGTGGCCCTGCTCAGCTATTCGGCGAAATATGCCAGTGCCTTTTACGGCCCGTTCCGCGATGCGGTGGGCGCCTCCGGCGCGCTCAAGGGTGACAAGAAGACCTATCAGATGGACCCGGCCAATTCCGACGAGGCGCTGCGGCTGGTGGACCGCGATCTGAGCGAGGGCGCCGACATGGTGATGATCAAGCCGGGGATGCCCTATCTCGACATCTGCCGCCGGGTGAAAGACCGCTTCGGCGCGCCGACCTATGCCTACCAGGTCTCGGGGGAATACGCGATGATCCAGGGCGCCGCGCAAAACGGCTGGATCGACGGCGAACAGGCGATGATGGAGAGCCTGATGGGCTTCAAACGCGCCGGATGCGACGGGGTGCTGACCTATTTCGCGCCGGCGGCGGCGCGGCTTCTCAACGGCTGAGCCGCTCCCGCGCCGGCGCGGCTTTGCCACAATCCCGGCGCCGGGTTTTCGCGGCGTGACACCCCGGGCCAAAGCGCCTATACTGCGCGCGACCGGCGACAAGACCGGCCCCCAAGGCAATGCGAGCAGAGACCCAAGATGACCCAGCTTCCCCGACGATCCTTTGTGTTTTCCGGCCTTGCCGCAACCACGCTGGCCGCTTGCGGCAACGGCGTCGGGTCGCGCGGCCCGGCCACGATCGACGCCCGTGTCGACAGCACCTTGGCGCAGCTCTATTCGGATTTTCCCGCCACCCGCGAAGTGGCCGAGAAATCCGTCGGCATGTTGATCATGCCGCTGGTGACCGAGGCCGGCCTGGGCCTGGGCGGCGGCTATGGCCGCGGCGCCATGCGCATCAACGGCGCGACGGTGGATTACTATGCCATGACCAAGCTCTCGACCGGATTGCAGATCGGCGCGCAACAATATGCGCATGTGCTGTTCTTCATGACCGACGAGGCCTTGCAGAATTTCCGCCGGTCGCCCGGTTTTGCCGCCGGCGCCGGCGCGACCTATGCCATCCCCGACAGCGGCGGCAATCTGAGCGCCGAGACCACCACCTCGCTTGCGCCGATCATCGCCGTGGTCTTTGGCCAGGCCGGGCTGCGCGTCGGCGCGACGCTGGAAGGCGTGAAATACACTCGGATCATTCCCTGACGCCCGGGCGTTGATGCGCAGGCCGGGCTGGGGGCGCTGCCCCCGTCGCCCCGGGCGACTCCCCCGAGGGTATTTTCGGCAAGAGGAAGATCAGGGCGATCTGGTTGCGACCGGGGGGGCCAAGGGCCACAGCGGTCAGTGATAGGTGAATTCGCCGACCAGGTTCTGCCATTCGCCGGAGGCCAGCATCTTGCGGTGCGAAAAGCGCACCGAATGCAGCGGGCCCTCGATCTCGTCCTGCCAGAACTCGATGAAGCGGAAGAGCTTGGGGTGATCCGGCGCGGTGTCATATTCCTGCCAGATATAGCTGTTGAGCACATGGGTGTAATCCGGCATGTGATAGAAGAATTCCGCCGTGGTCAGCCCGTAGCCGCGCAGCATCATTTCGGTCTCCGACATCTGCATCTTGCACCTCGTCTTTTTTTGCTGTGCCGGAATCGTGCCAGAAATCTGTTGAAAATCAACAAATACAATCTGTTAGCCACCTGGCATGATGGCTGCCAAATCGACGGAATCCAAGGATTGCACCCCATATCCTGTCTCTGATATAGTTTGCCTCAACTATATATAGAAACCGACAAAAAGCGGTGAAGACGACGTGAGCGACACGCCCCAACCCCCTGAGAACGATGAACAAAAACCGGACCGGCCCGAGCATCACGGCCCCACGGTCTCGATCACGGACGAGATGCAGTCGGCCTATCTCGACTATGCGATGTCGGTCATCGTGTCCCGCGCGATCCCGGATCTGCGCGACGGGCTGAAACCGGTGCATCGGCGCATTCTTTATGCGATGCATGAAACCGGCAACAGCCATGACAAACCCTATCGCAAGTCGGCCCGCCCTGTGGGCGACGTCATGGGGAAATACCACCCGCATGGCGACAGCGCGATCTATGACGCGCTGGTGCGCATGGCGCAGGATTTCTCGATGTCGCTGCCGCTTCTGGACGGTCAGGGCAACTTCGGCTCGATGGATGGCGACAATGCCGCGGCCATGCGTTACACCGAGGTGCGGATGGACAAGCCCTCGTCGTATCTGCTGGCCGATATCGACAAGGAAACCGTCGATTTCCAGGACAATTACGACGGCAAGGACCGCGAGCCCAGCGTGCTGCCGGCGCGCTTTCCCAACATGCTGGTCAATGGCGCCGGCGGCATTGCCGTCGGCATGGCGACCAACATCCCGCCGCATAACCTCGGCGAGGTGATCGATGCCTGTTTGGCATTGATCGAGGATGCCGATCTGACCTCGGAACAGCTGATCCATTATATCCCCGGCCCGGATTTCCCCACCGGCGGGCTGATCCTCGGCCGCTCGGGCGCGCGCAAGGCCTATCTCGAAGGTCGGGGCAGCGTCATCGTGCGCGCCAAGACCCGCGTCGAGGAGCTGCGCAAGGACCGTTATGCCATTGTCGTCGACGAGGTGCCCTATCAGGTGAACAAGGCGGCGATGATCGAAAAGATCGCCGAGGCTGCCCGTGAAAAGCGCATCGAGGGCATTGCCCATGTGCAGGACGAAAGCGACCGCAACGGCGTGCGGGTGGTGATCGAGCTGAAGCGCGATGCCACGGCGGAGGTGGTGCTGAACCAGCTGTTCCGCTTCACCCCGATGCAGACCTATTTCGGCTGCAACATGCTGGCGCTCAATGGCGGGCGGCCCGAGCAGTTGACCCTGCGCGCCTTCCTGACCTCCTTCCTCGATTTCCGCGAGGATGTGGTGGCGCGGCGCACCGCCTATCTGCTGCGCAAGGCGCGCGAACGCAGCCATATCCTCTGTGGTCTGGCGGTCGCGGTGTCGAATGTCGACGAGGTCGTGGCGACGATCCGCGCCTCGGCCGATGCGGCGGAAGCCCGCGAGAAGCTGATGACCCGGCGCTGGCCGGCGCAAGAGATCGCCGCCTATATCAAGCTGATCGACGATCCGACCCATACGATCAACGAGGACGGCAGCTACAACCTCTCCGAGGCGCAGGCCCGCGCCATTCTCGAGCTGCGGCTGCAACGGCTGACCCAGCTGGGCGTCAAGGAGATCACCGACGAGCTCGAAGAACTGGCGGCGAAGATCAAGGATTACCTCGATATCCTGTCCTCGCGCGAGCGGATCATGACGATCATCTCGGACGAACTGACCGAGGTGAAAGAGCAATTTGCCGTGCCGCGCCGCACCGAGATCACCGACTGGGCCGGTGACATGGACGACGAGGACCTGATCGAACGCGAGGACATGGTCGTCACCGTCACCCAGGGCGGCTATATCAAGCGCACGCCGCTGGCCGATTTCCGCTCGCAGAAGCGCGGCGGCAAGGGGCTGTCGGGCGGTGCGCTCAAGGATGACGACGTGGTGACCACGCTGTTTGTCGCCAATACCCATACGCAGCTTCTGTTCTTTACCACCGACGGCATGGCCTACAAGCTCAAGACCTGGCGGTTGCCGCTGGGCGGGCGCACCTCCAAGGGCAAGGCGATCGTCAACATCCTGCCGATCCCGACCGGCGTGTCGATCGCGGCGATCATGCCGGTCGATCGCGACGAGGGCGAATGGGACGATCTGCAAATCGTCTTTGCCACCGACAAAGGCACCGTGCGGCGCAATCGGCTGTCGGATTTCACCAACGTGAAGTCGAACGGTAAGATCGCGATGAAGTTCGAGGACGAGAACGAAGGCATGTCGTTGATCAATGCCCGGATCTGTTCCGAGGACGACGACGTCATGCTGGTCACCGATTCCGGCCGCGCCATCCGCTTTCCGACCACCGATGTGCGGGTGTTCAATTCGCGCAATTCGGTGGGGGTGCGGGGCATCCGGCTCAACAATGGCGACAAGGTCGTCTCGATGTCGGTGATCCGCCACTTCGAGGCCGAGGCGGAGGAACGCGCCGCCTATCTGAAGCAGCGTCGCCTGATGGCGGGGATCACCGATGACCCGGAGACCGACGAAGAGGCCGCCGCCCCCGGCGCGCTCTCGCCCGAGCGCTATGCCGAGATGTCGGCGGCCGAGAACCTGATCCTGACAATCACCGCCAAGGGCACCGGCAAGCTGTCGTCGTCGCATGACTATCCGGTGCGCGGCCGTGGCGGCCAGGGCGTGGCGGCGATGGACAAGGCGATGCGCGGCGGGCCTCTGGTGGCCTCTTTCCCGGTGGAACTGGACGATCAGATCATGCTTGCCACCTCGCGCGGGCAATCGATCCGGGTGCCGGTCGATGGCATCTCCTTCCGGTCGCGCAGCGCCGGTGGCGTGCGGGTGTTCAACACCGGCAAGGGCGAGGAAGTGGTCAGCGTGGCCTGGATCGCCGAACAGGCCGAAGACGAGGGTGAGGCCGAGAGCTGAGGCGCCTTGCAAATTCGCACAAGACTTGTGTGGTTTGCCTGAATTGATCGTGGATGCACAGATCGAATAGTCCTTCCGACAGAAACTCGGAAGGACACTTCACATGACCCACACTCTTCAAAATGCCGGCCTGCTGGTCGCGCGTATCCTGCTCTCGGCAATGTTCATTCTGGCGGGCATCGGCAAGCTGGGCGATGTTCAGGGCTTTGCCGGCTACGTGGCCTCGGGCGGCCTGCCCGGCTTTCTCGCCTGGCCGGTGATCGTCCTGGAGATCCTCGGCGGCCTAGCGCTTCTGGTCGGCTTTCAGACCCGGCTGGCGGCGCTGGGTCTGGGCCTGTTCTCGGTGGCGACCGGCGTGCTCTATCACTTTGTCCCGGCGGACCAGATGCAGATGACCATCTTCATGAAGAACCTGGCGCTTGCCGGCGGCTATCTGGCGCTGGCGCTGGTCGGCGCCGGCCAATGGTCGGCCGATGCGGCGCTGGGCCGGAAATCGGCGACGGCCACCGCGTAAGCACAAGGCCATCGCCCGGTCTCGGCCGGGCGATGGCATGTTCCGGGGGCTGCTTTGTTTTGTCAGTCGGTGCCGGAGCTCGACCCGCCTTCGTCGCCGAGCAAGGCCAGCCCGAGCAGCGCGATGCCCACGGTCGCCGGCAGCGCCGCGCCGCCGTTGGTCTGGAAGGAACTCAGCCTGCGGCACAGCCGGGCTGGTGTGCCGTCCGGCAGCGTCGTCAAGGTGTCGCGGCACCAGTATTGAATGCCGTTGGCTTCCACGTACAGCGGATAGTCCGGGTCAGGGCTCAGCCCCGGTGCGGCACCCTGCGCCAGCGCCGATCCGGCAAGACCGGCAATGACACCCGCGGAAAGTAATAACTTTTTCATAGTCCAATCCTCTCCCGTTCTTCGTAATGCCTGTCGGACAAGATTACACCGTTTCCGGCCTTTGCGCTATCGGTCTGATGATCCGGGCCCGCAACATCCCGCCCGGTTACCACGCCCATCGGCGCAACCGGCTCCCGAGCCGCAAAAGCGGCCTGTCAGACGGGCCAGGCGCCTGATTGGTGGGTTTTTTCAGAGATCGTAGAGATCGGCGAACTTCTGCTCAAGATAGCCCAGCAGCGGCGCCTCCGAGGGGGCAAATCCACAGGCCTGCTCGATCACCGCACGCGGCTCGTAAAGCCCGCCGAACCGCTGCACATTGGCATGCAACCAGCCGGTGGCTCCTGAAAGATCGCCCCGCGCCAATTGCCCGTCGAGGTCGGCAACATCGTCCTGCAACGCGAGATAGAGACAGCCGGCATAGACATTGCCCAGGGCATAGGTCGGGAAATAGCCCAGCAGCCCGGCGGCCCAATGCACATCCTGCAACACGCCGTTCGACGGCTTGTCGACCGAATAGCCGAAATCCTCGGCAAAACGCGCGTTCCACGCCTCTTCGAGATCGGCCACGTCGAGCTTGCCCCGCGCCATGTCGCGTTCGAGGTCAAAGCGCAGCACAATGTGAAGGTTGTACTGCACCTCGTCCGCCTCGGTGCGGATGAAGCCGCGCTGGACGCGGTTGACGGCCTTGTAAAACGCCTCTTCGCCGGTAACCCCCAGATCGCCAAAGGCATCCCGCATCTGGCCATAAAGCCAGTGGCAGAAGGCGCGCGAGCGGCCCAGCTGATTTTCGTAGATGCGGCTCTGGCTTTCATGCACCCCGAGCGACACGCCCTGCCCCAGCGGGCTCAGCGCATAGCCCGCATCGATGCCCTGTTCGTAACAGGCATGGCCGACCTCGTGGATGGTGGAATAGGCGCAGTTGAACGGATCGTCGGCCGCGGTGCGGGTGGTGATCCGCACATCGGCGCCGCTGCCCGAACTGAAGGGATGCACCGCCTTGTCGATCCGCCCGCGATCGAAATCATAGCCAAAGACCTCGGCCAGACGACGTGACAGCACCATCTGCGCCGCCGGATCAAAGCTGCCCGAGACCGGATCGGGTGCCGGCCGGTCCAGCACCGCGGCGCGCAGCGCCACCAGACCGGGGCGCAGATCATCGAACAGCGATGCCACCTCGGCCCCCGTCGCCCCCGGCTCATAGCCCTGGAGCAGCGCGTCATAGGCATCCCCCGCGCCCGCGATATGCGCCGCCTCTTCGCGGCGCAACGCCACGATTTCCGACAGCACCGGGGCGAAGGCGGCGAAATCCTCGTCAGCCCGCGCCCGCGCCCATTTGCCATAGGCCACCGACGTGGTGCGGGCGATCCGCGCCGCCAGCGCCGCCGGCACCCGCACCGCGCGTTCGTAATTGCGCCGGATGTGGCGCATCTGCGCCCGGCCCACCGCATCCAGTGTCGAATCCTCGACCGCCGCCAGCCATTGGCCGACCTCTGGCGCGGTGCGCCGCGCATGCAGCATTTCTTCCATCGCGCCCAGCTCTTCGCCGCGTTGTTCGGCGGCGCCCGGCGGCATCATCGTCTCCTGATCCCAGCCCAACCGGCCGGCAACCTGGGCCAGCGCCTCGGTCTGGCGCTGGAACGTCATCAGCTCGTCATAAGCGCTCATCGCACCGACCCCCGAATGCTGTCGGCGGTGGGATAGCCGGCAATGAATCGCGCCCGCAGGATCAGCACCCAGAGCACCACCGCGCCAAGTTGATGGGTGATCGCGATATGCAGCTGCGCCGAATAGAGCACGGTGACGACGCCTAGCACCACCTGAAGCGCCATCATCGCCAGCACCGCGTTAAAGGCGAAACGGGTCTTGCCATGGGGCGATCTGCGCGCCCGAAGCCAGACCACCACGCCGAAGATCGCCAGCAGATAGCCCGCCATCCGGTGCATGAACTGCACCAGCCCATCGTTCTCGAAGAAGTTGCGCCAGAGCGGCTCGATCTCGAAGGGGAACGGCGGAAAGAACCCGCCCGCCATCAGCGGCCAATCGGTATAATTGCGCCCCGCGTCGATGCCGGCCACCAGCGCGCCGATCAGGATCTGCAAGAAGGCGAAATGCGTCAGCCCGGTGCCCATCGAGAACAGCTTCGCCTCGCGGTTGCGGCGGCATTGCATCAGCTCGCGTTCCTCGCAGCCGAGCAGGAAAATATACCATGACAGCACCCCGAGGATCACGAAGGCCAGCCCCAGATGCGTCGCCAGACGATAGCTCGCCACGTCGAGCATGGTGCCGGTCAGCCCGGAGGAGACCATCCACCAGCCGACGGCACCCTGCACCCCGCCGAGGAGCCCGGGGATCAGCAGCCGCCCGGTCCAGCCCGGTGGGATTTTCCGCAGCATCAGGAAGCCCGCAAAGCCCAGCGCCCAGACCAGCCCGACAAAGCGGCCCAGCTGCCGGTGGCCCCATTCCCACCAGTAGATCACCTTGAATTCCGAAAGCGTCATGCCCTGGTTTTGCAGCTCGTATTCCGGGATCGCCTGATATTTCTCGAATTCGGCGGTCCAGTCGGCTTCGGACATCGGCGGCAGCGCCCCGGTCACCGGCTTCCACTCGGTGATCGACAACCCGCTGTCGGTCAGCCGGGTCAAACCGCCGACCAGGATCATCGCCACCACCAGCGCGAACAGCATCATCAGCCAGACCCGGATCGCGCCACGCGCGCCGCGCCGGCCGCGGTCGATCATGCCGGTCCGGGCCGGGGTCTCGGGGCGTTTGGCCTCGCCCACCTCTTCGAACAATTTGCGTTTCTCTGCCATGGGCCTCTCCGTTTGCGCGGACAGTAGTGCGCGCCCCGAGGGGCTTCAAGCGCCACCCTTTGCCGCAGGGCGCGGCGGTCGCCTTCAGTCGCGCGGGCTGCGTTCGGCGGTCTCTTTCCAGCGCACCATCTGCCGCATCACCCCGTGCAGCATCTGTACATCGGCGCGGGTCAGCCGCATCCGGCTCCAGAGATTGCGCAGGTTGATCTTCATCCCCTCGGCCTTGGTCGGCGGAAAGAAGAAACCGGCCTCCTCCAGCCGCTCCTCGTAATGCGCGGCCAGTTTCTCCATCTCGATGCCGCTGGCCCAGTCAGTCTTGGCCATCTCCACGGTCTCATGGGTGATTTCCGCGCCGGCGCGGCGCCATTCATAGGCGGTCAACAACACACATTGCGCCAGGTTGAGCGAGGCGAACTCGGGGTTCACCGGCACCGAGATGATTGCATTGGCCAGCGCGATATCGTCGTTTTCCAGCCCGGCGCGCTCCGGCCCGAACAGCACCGCCACCTTTTCGCCACCGGCGATCTTTTCGGCGGCCATCTGCATCGCGCGTTCCGGGCTCACCACCGGCTTGGTCAGCCCGCGCTGCCGCGCGGTGGTGGCAAAGACAAAGGAACAATCGCCCACCGCCTCGGCGGTCGTGGCGAAATGCCCGGCCTCGTCCAGCAGCCGCCCGGCGCCCGAGGCCATCGCCACCGCCTTCTGGTTGGGCCAGCCATCGCGCGGCGCCACGACGCGCATCCGCTCCAGCCCGAAATTCCACATCGCCCGCGCGGCGCCACCGATGTTTTCGCCCATCTGGGGGCGGACAAGCACCATGGCGGGCTGCGGGCGGTATCTGTTGCTCTCACTCATGGCCGCCCTGTTACGGCGCCGCCGGCAAAAGCGCAATTCCCCTGCTGCATCCTGGCCGATAAACTGCACCCTGACGGCGTCCCCGCCGCCCGCCTTCGCGGAGTTCCGACAATGGCCTATGATCCCGGACATGAAACCCTGCTGCGCGAGGACATGGGCGAGGCGCTTGGCCCCCGCGTGGTGGAACTGTCCGAACGCAAGATGTTCGGCGGGCTCTGCTTCATGCTCAACGGCAACATGCTCTGCGGCGTGCACAGGGACGGGCTGATGTACCGCGTGGGCAAGGAGAATGCCGATCGCGCCCTGGCGCTCGAGGGCGCGCACCCGATGGCCTTCACAGGCCGGCCGATGGGCGGCATGATCGAACTCTACGAGGATGACCTCGACCGCGACACCACCCGCCAGGGGCTGATGGCGCTGGCGCTCGACTTCGTCGATGCCCTGCCGCCGAAATGACCGGGGGTCTCGCCAGTGATGGCCATGGCCGAAATTTGCCGCTATAGGGAGCGCAGCCACCTGAATGGAGCCCGAAATGGCCGATATCGAGCACCCGCAAATCTACCTCATCACTCCAGCCAGCTTTGAATTGTCAAGCTTCGGCAAGGAGTTGGAACGGGTCCTCGATGCCGTGCCCGTGGCCTGCCTGCGGCTCGCCATGGCCAGCCACGACGAAGACCGGATCGCCCGTGCCGCCGATATGCTGCGCGAGATCACCCACCGCCGCGACATTGCCATGGTGATCGAATCCCACGTGCTGCTGGCCGAACGGCTGGGCCTCGATGGCGTCCACCTCAAGGAGGCCCACGGCGTCCGTGCCGCGCGCAAGACGCTGGGCGAGGATGCCATTGTCGGGCTGCATGCCGGCAGCTCGCGCCACGACGGCATGTCGGGCGGCGAGGCCGGCGCGGATTACGTCTGTTTCGGCCCGGTGGGCGCCGCCGGTCTCGGCGATGGCGACCTGGCCGAGCGCGATCTCTTCGACTGGTGGTCGCAGATGATCGAACTGCCGGTGGTCGCCGAAGGCGCGCTCGACGAGAGCCTGATCCGCGCGCTCTCGCCGGTGACCGATTTCTTCGGCCTCGGCGAAGAGCTCTGGTCGGCCGAGGATCCCGTCGCCCGCGCCCGCGCCTGCCTGGCGGCCATGGGCGGCTGACAGCCCCGAAGGCCGCGAAAAAGCGCGCGCCAGTCCTTCTTCTGGCCAAAAAAATCCTGGGGGGAGGCCGAAGGCCCGGGGGGCAAAGCCCCCCTGTCTCGCCCCCGCGGGCAAAGCCCGCCTTTTTGCAGAACTGGCCCCCTCCTCCGGTCCCGCCGGGGCGCAGCCCCGGCCCCCCGTCGACACGCGCAGGCGTGGCGAAATCCCGAAGCGTCGCTATCCCCGCAGCGCCGAGCGATGCGCCGCGCGCACCGTTTCTTCGAGCGTCCTGGCCAGCGCCTTGCGATCGGCAAAATCCGCGACCTTCAGTGGCGGGTGAAAGATCACCTCCGCCGAGCCGTGCCGCCGTGCCACCAGCATCGCCAGCATATGCGCACCAAATCCCATCTCGCCCCACCAGCCATAAAATCGCGGGTCGGTGCCGGCGGGCGCGTGATAGACTAGGGTCACCGGCTGGACATGCAGCGCGTCGCGCAGTGCCGGGTCGAAACAGGCGGCAAACAGCGTCGGCTTGAATGGCAGCACGCGGCGCGAATCCGTCGAGGTGCCCTCGGGAAAGAACAACAGGTGGTGCCGGCCCATCAGCCGCGTGCGGAACAGCTCGGTCTGTGCCCGCGCCTCGCGCCGGTCGCGGGCGATAAAGACCGTGCCGGTGGCCCGCGCCAGCAGGCCGATACCGGGCCAGCCCGCCACCTCGGCCTTGGAGACGAAATAGACATCCCGCGCCGCGTTCAGCACGAAGATATCCAGCCAGGAGGCATGGTTGGCGACAAAGGCGCCATGGTGGCGCATCGGCGCGCCCTGCAATCGCGTGGCAAGCCCCAGGAGCCGCAGCACACCGCGACAGACCACCACGGTGATATAGGGCGAGACCGGGCGGCGTGCCCCGAAAAGCGGCCATTCCACCAGCCGCACCAGCAACAGCAGCGCCAGGCCGAGCCCCAGCAGCACGAGGATCGGCACCCCGCGCCGCAGCACCCGCAGCCAGTCGCCCAGGCCCTGCGGCCGGCCCAGCGGCGGCGCCGGCGTCTCGTCGGTCCAGGTCGGGGTCATCGCCGCGCCCCCGAGCCGGCATAAAGCTGGCGCTGACGGCTGTTCATCCGGGCGGTGTCCATCACCAGACAGACATCGGTGGTGTTGAACTCATGATCGATCCAGGCGCCCTCGCCAACAGTGCCGCCCAGCCGCAGATAGGCCTTGATTAGCGCCGGCGTCTGCAACATCGCCTGCTTGCGGTCGATCCGGTCGCGCGGCAAGAGGTCCATGCGCTGATATTGCGCTGGCCGCGCCCGCACCCGAAGCTCTTCCGGCGCCAGGTGGTTGTGATAGAGCGAGGACAGCGGCTGCGCCAGAGCCGCGGCATCGGTGCCGTGAAAACTCGCCACGCCGAACAGCACCTCGATGCCGTGCCGCTCGACGTAATCGGCGAGCGCCTGCCAGAGGTGAAACATCGCCGCCCCGCCGCGATAGTCCGGGTGCAGGCAGGAGCGGCCCAGCTCCATCAGCCGCCGGCCCGAGGCGCGCAGCGGCGCGAGGTCGTATTCCTCGTCGGAATAGAACTGCCCGATCGCCGCCGCCTGATCGTCGCGCAGCACCCGGTAGACCCCCACCACCGGCGCCGTGTCGCGGGCCCGGTCATAGAGCAACAGGTGATCGAAATAGGGGTCGAAGCGGTCCTTCTCGAGGCCGGTCGCATGATCCACCAGCGCGCCGCCGCCGCCCAGTTCCTCGACAAAGACCTGATAGCGCAGGGCCTGCGCGGCGCGAATCTCGGCCTCTGTGTCCGCAAGCCTGACAGAAAACTCCGGTGTGCGCATGGATATCCCGCTTCGCTTGGCCGTCGCGCGTGTCATAGTGCCGTCGCCGCGCAAAGACAACGTGTGGCCCCGGATTGCGCCGCCCTGCCGCACCGTGTTTAACAGGGCGTTAACCCCGGGCCGCGTAGCCTAGGACTCGAAGACAGGTTCCAGAGCGATCCTGTTGCCATCTATGACAACTTTACCCGCTTCACGGAAATTCACTGTGATCCTGCCTGCGATATTCGATTGCACCTGCCCTACGCCCCAATCCGGGCGCTCCGGGTGGCGCACCAGATTTCCCGGTTCGAGCAAGGCGTTCATGTCGGTCATCCGTGGCACCTCCGGAGTAGATTGATGACCTCCTATACGGCAAAGCTCGCCTCCCTGATAGCCTCGCGCATCTGCCATGACCTGATCTCGCCGGTGGGCGCCATCGCCAACGGGCTGGAGCTGATGTCGCTGGGCGGCGCCAGCAACGGCGGACCCGAGCTGGCACTGGTGACCGAGAGCTGCGACTACGCCAGCGCGCGCATCCGGTTCTTTCGCATCGCCTTTGGCGCGGCGACCGACAATGCGATGGTCTCGCGCAACGAGGTTGTGGCCGTGCTTCAGACCCTTGGCGCGGCGGGACGGGTGTCCTACGACTGGGCCCCCGGCGGCGATCTGCCCCGGCGCGAGGTGCAGCTTGCGCTGCTGGCGCTGCAATGTGTCGAGGCCGCCCTGCCGCGCGGCGGCGAGATCTGTATCGAATACCAGCCCGGCCATTGGTCGGTCACCGGCCTGTCGGACCGGATCGCCCCCGACCCGGCGCATTGGCAGCAGATGGAGCGGATCGCGGCCGCGCCGGTGCCGGAAGCCGAAGAGCCCGCGGTGGCGCCCAACCATGTGCAATTTGCCCTGCTGCCGCTGCTGGCGCGCGCGCTGGACCGGCGGCCGACGATGGACGAGGCCAGGGGGCGGCTGACGCTGACAGTCTGACGCCCCGCTTTCGGCGCGCTTATGGCCGGGTGGTGCCGTTGCCGTCGACCAGATATTTGAAGCTGGTGAGCTGCGCCGCGCCGACCGGGCCCCGGGCGTGCATCTTGCCGGTGGCAATGCCGATCTCGGCCCCCATGCCGAACTCGCCGCCATCGGCGAACTGGGTCGAGGCGTTGCGCATCAGGATAGCGCTGTCGACCCGCTGGAAAAAGCGCTCGGCGGCGGCATCGTCCTCGGTGAGGATGCATTCGGTATGCGACGAACTGAACTGCCGGATATGGGCAATCGCCGCGTCGAGATCCTCGACCACCCGCGCCGCCAGGATCGAATCGAGGTATTCCTTGCCCCAATCCGCCTCTTCCGCCGCCACCGTGCCGGCGATCTTCCGGAGCGCGGCATCGGCCCGTACCTCGACCCCGGCATCGATCAGCGCGCGGATCACCCCCTGGCCGATGGTGTCGACAATCTCGCGGTGGATCAGCAGACATTCGGCGGCGCCGCAGATGCCTGTGCGCCGAGTCTTGGCATTGAGCACCACGTCGAGCGCCTTGACCGGATCGGCCGCCTTGTCGAGATAGACATGCACGATGCCCTCGAGATGGGCAAAGACCGGCACCCGCGCCTCGCGCTGCACCAGTCCGACGAGACCCTTGCCGCCGCGCGGCACGATGACGTCGATGAAATCGGTCATCGTCAGCATTTCGCTCACCGCCGCCCGGTCGCGCGTGGGCACCAGCTGGATCGCATCCGCCGGCAGCCCGGCCGAGGTGACGCCGGCAACCATCGCCGCATGGATCGCGCCCGAGGAATGAAAACTCTCGGAGCCGCCGCGCAGGATCACCGCATTGCCGGCCTTGAGGCAGAGCGCGCCGGCATCGGCGGTCACATTGGGCCGGCTTTCGTAGATCACCCCCACCACGCCCAGCGGCGTGCGCACCCGGCGGATGTGCAGCCCCGACGGCCGGTCCCATTCCTCGAGCACCGCGCCCACCGGATCCGCCTGTTCGGCCACCGCGCGCAGCCCTTCGACTATGCTGCCGATGCGGGTCGAGTCGAGTTTCAACCGGTCGAGCATTGCCGGGCTCAGCCCCTTTTCGCGGCCAAATTCCATGTCCTTGGCGTTGGCGGCGATGATCGCGTCGCGGGCGGCCCAGACCTCGTCGGCCGCGGCGGTCAGCGCGGCCTGCTTGGCCTCGGCCGGGGCATAGGCCAGTTCGGCGCTGGCCGCCTTGGCGCGGGCGCCGATGTCGGCCATCAGGGCGGGGATATCTGCGAGGTCTTTCATGTCGGGTGCCTTTTCTCGGCCTTGGTCCAGAGACTTTATGCCTCCGGCGGCGGTATTTTCAAACAGAAGAAGTGCGGATCACAGCGCCATGTCATCGCGGTGGATCAACACCGCGCGGCCCGGATAGCCCAGCAGCGCCTCGATCTCGTCCGAGCGGTGCCCCTTGATGGTGCGGGTCTCGGCCGCGGTGTAGCGCGTCAGCCCCTGCCCCAGCACATGGCCCGCCCCGTCGAGAATTGCCACCGGCTGGCCCCGGCCATAGGTGCCGCTGACGCCGGAAACACCGGCCGGCAGCAGGCTGCGGCCCGCGCGCAGCGCCCGCACCGCGCCGGCGTCGAGCGTGACCTCGCCGCGCGGTTTCATCGCCGCGATCCAGCGTTTGCGCGCCGCCTGCGGATCGATATGGGCGGTGAACCAGGTGGCATTGGCGCCCTCTTCCAGCGCCTTGAGCGGCCGCAGCGCCTCGCCATGGGTGATCACCATGGCACAGCCCGCCGCCGTCGCGGTCTTGGCCGCCATCAGCTTGGTCTTCATGCCGCCCTTGGACAGGCCCGAGCCGGCATCGCCGGCCATGGCCTCGATCTCGGGGGTGATCTGGTCGATCACGTCATAGCGCCGCGCCCGCGGATCGACCGCCGGATTGGCGCTGTAGAAGCCGTCGACATCCGACAGCAGCACCAGCACATCGGCGCCCACGGTGGCGGCGACCTGCGCCGCCATCCGGTCATTGTCGCCATAGCGGATTTCATCCGTCGCCACGGTGTCGTTTTCGTTCACGATCGGCACCGCGCCGAGCGAAATCAGCGTTTCCAGCGTCGCGCGCGAATTGAGGTACCGCCGTCGGTCGCTGCTGTCTTCCAGCGTCACCAGCACCTGTGCGGTGGTCAGCCCATGCGGCGCCAGCGCCTCCTCGTAGGCGCGCGCCAGGCGGATCTGACCGACCGCGGCGGCGGCCTGGCTCTGCTCCAGCGCCAGCTCGGACAGCCCCAGCCCCAGCGCCCCGCGGCCCAGGGCAATCGAGCCGGAAGAGACCAGGATCACCTCGGCGCGGGTCTTGAGCCAGGCCACGTCCTCGGCCAGGGCGCGCAGCCAATCGGCCTTGAGCGCGCCGGTCCGCCTGTCCACCAGAAGCGCCGAGCCGATCTTGATGACAATGCGGCGGGCGTCGCTCAGGGTTGCCACGTCTCGGGCTCCTCGTCCTGCGCTTTCTGCCGCAGCTTGTCCTCGGAAATCTCGGCGCGCAGCGCGCGAAGCACCTCGGTCACCCCGTCGCGCGCGACGCCCGACATCAGCCTCACCGGCCCGCCGACCTCGGCCTCGAGCGCGGCCTTGGCCTCGGCGCGCTCTTCGTCATCCAGCGCGTCGATCTTGTTGAGCACGGTCACCCGCGGCTTGTCGGCCAGATGGCCGCCATAGGCCTCGAGCTCGGTGATGATGGTCCGGTAATCCTCGGCCACGGTCTCGGAGGTGCCATCAATCAGATGCAGCAGCACCGAACAGCGTTCCACATGGCCCAGAAAGCGGTCGCCGATACCCCGGCCCTCATGCGCGCCTTCGATCAGCCCGGGTATGTCGGCGACGACGAACTCGGCGCCATCGACCCCGACAACCCCGAGATTGGGATGCAGCGTGGTGAACGGGTAATCGGCGATCTTCGGCCGGGCGTTCGAGGTGGCGGCCAGGAACGTCGATTTGCCGGCATTGGGCAGGCCCAGAAGCCCGGCGTCGGCGATCAGCTTGAGCCGCAGCCAGATCGTGCGTTCCACCCCCGGCTGGCCGGGATTGGCGCGGCGCGGCGCCTGGTTGGTGGCGGTCTTGAAATGCAGGTTGCCAAAGCCGCCGTTGCCGCCCCTGGCCAGCACCACCTGCTCGCCTACCGCCATCAGCTCGGCCACCAGCGTCTCTTCGTCCTCGTCCAGCACCTCGGTGCCGACGGGAACCCGCAGGATGATGTCGTCGCCATCCTTGCCGGTGCGCTGCTTGCCCATGCCGGGCTGACCGTTCTTGGCAAAGAAGTGCTGCTGATAGCGGAAGTCGATCAGCGTGTTCAGCCCCTCGACCGCCTCGATGATCACCGACCCGCCCTTGCCGCCGTCGCCGCCGTCGGGCCCGCCGTATTCGATGTACTTCTCGCGCCGGAACGACACCGCGCCGCCGCCCCCGGCGCCGGAACGGATATAGACCTTGGCAAGATCGAGAAATTTCATGGCGTGGGCCTCATTGATTGCTGCACCGGCGATAAAGAAAATGCGCCCCGGCCTCAAGCCTTGGCGCATCCCCTGCTTCTTCTGTTTTCAAATGCCCTCGGGGGGTCTGCCCCCGCGAGGACGGGGGCAGACCCCCCAGGCCCTACCTGAGCTTGCGCAGATAGGTCCAGGTCGGCACCTGGCTGCCGCGCGCCACCGAATAGCTCTCGGCGTCGCCGATGTAGTCAAAGCCGCAGTTGGTCAGAACCTTGGCCGAGGCCGGGTTGTCCTGGAACACCGAGGCGAACATCGTGTCATGGTCCATCGGGTTGGCCTCGACCAGCGCGCGCACGGCGTCGGAGGCCAGGCCGGTGTTCCAGAAGGCCGGCGCCACCCAATAGCCCACTTCCGACTGGTTGCGGTCCATCCGCTCCAGCGAGATCAGCCCCATCAGTTCCGGCCCGTCCAGCCGCGTGCCGTCCATTGCCCAGACATCTTCGTCCCGCTCGGCCGCCATGGCGCGGGTGACAAAGGCTTCGGTCACCCCGGGCGGCAGCGGATGCGGGATCGAGGTCGTCATGCGGGCCACCCGCTCGTCGGAGGCATGCATTTCGATCAGCCCCATGTCGGACCGGCGCAGCGGGCGCAAATCCACGCGCTCGGTTTCGATCAGGGGTTGGGCAACCAGGTATTGCTGGGCGGTCATGCAGTTCCTCCTCAAAAACGGCAGTCTCGGGATCGGGCCGGTGACAGGCGCCCAAATTGGCGGATGTCAGGCCCAAAAGGGATTACTTCAGCGCGGTCCGGACAGGTGCGAGGCAAGCCGCCCGCAGTAGAACCCGTTCAGATTACTCCGAAAACATGGCAGAGACATGGCGATTGGCGGTTGATCATGCAAGGGGTCCACCCTCCTCCCGGGTGCGGCATCTGCCGAATGGAACACTGACCACTTGTCGATCTTCATCTGGTATTTCTATCCGAAAAGCCGTCAATTCAGAAACACCAAATCGCCGCAGGCGCCGCGCCCTGCCGGTAGCAAAACGAAACGGGGACCGGCTTTCGCCGATCCCCGTTGTTTGTCGTGCAAACCTTTAGGTCGGCTTATTCGGCGGCCTCCGCGGCCGGCAGCACGGAAATGAAGGTGCGGCCCTTGAAGCCCTTGCGGAAGGTGACCTGGCCTTCGACGGTTGCAAAGATGGTGTGATCCTTGCCTTCGCCAACGCCTTCACCCGGCCACCACTTGTTGCCGCGCTGACGCACGATGATGTTACCCGGGATGGCGCGCTGGCCACCGTAGAGTTTCACGCCCAGCCGGCGTCCGGCAGAGTCGCGACCGTTGCGGGAGGAGCCGCCTGCTTTTTTATGTGCCATGGGGTACTCTCCTTATTTCCCGGCCAGTTCTTTGGCCTGTTGCGTCCATTCCGGCTTGATCTTGACGGCATCGAAGCTGTCAACGTCAACCTCTGCAAGCTGGGCGAAGCTGGTGATCCCGGCATCGTTCAGCTTTTTCGCGGCCGCGGGGCCCACACCGGTGATCTTGGTCAGATCGTCGCCCGCAGCGGCGTCGGCTTTCGGAGCCTCTGCCTTGGGGGCGGCTTTTTCGGCCTTGGGCGCTGCGGCAGCCGGCGCACCGGTGACGGAGCCCGCGCCGATCGCGGCCTTGACGCCCGACTTGTCGGCGCCTTCGGCCAGAATGTCGGTCACGCGGATCAGCGTCAGTTGCTGACGGTGGCCCTTGGTGCGCTTGGAGCTGTGCTTGCGGCGGCGCTTGACGAAGTGGATGACCTTGTCACCCTTGATCTGGTCGATCACTTCGGCCTGCACGGCGGCACCGCTGACCAGCGGGCTGCCCAGCACGGTGGTGTCCCCACCCAGCATCAGCACGTCGTTGAATTGAACCTTTTCGCCGGCATCAGCAGCCAGTTTCTCGACGCGAAGCGTATCGCCCGAGGAAACCTTGTATTGCTTGCCGCCCGTCTTGAGGACTGCGAACATTCTCGTCTTCCTTTGTTTCCGCGTTCTGTGGCCCCGGGTGCCCGGCGTTGGTGGCGTCTGTCTTTCACATCTGCCGCCGCGAACAGCGCGCCCCTTCCGGAGCGTCATGAATATCAAACCCCGCGAGGCCTGGGCCCGGCGGGGTGTGGGCCTTATTCAGAGGATGGCCCCGCGTGTCAAGCGATTTCCCACCCTGGCGCCCGGCAATCCTGCGGCGCGGGCCGCCCTACAGCTCCTGCGCGGTCATCTGCCGCGCCAGTGCCAGGCCCAGCGCATAGGAGATCTCGGCATACATCCGGTCATAGCCGGCAAACAGCGCGCGGTTGAGCGCCCTGCCCTGCGCGCTCGACGCAAGGTCGACATAGTCGCGCAGCGCCGCCTCTTCCAGGGGCCGATAGGCCAGCATCATGTAAGAGAACAGCCATTCGCGGGTGTCGCTGCGATTGTCGGCCTCGCTGTCCCAGACCACGCCGAGGATCTCCTCTTCGCTCATCTCGAAGGCGCCGCCATCGACCAGCCCGGCATAGAATTCATAGCTCGAATTCATCGCACCGACCACATTGGCATCGATCAGGTCGTTGGCCTCGATGAAATCGGCGATCAATTGCAGCCGCGGATCGCCGGCGCCCGCGTCGAGGCTGTCGCGATAGGCATCGCGCGCGGCCTCTTCGACCCCGGGATCGATCATCGCCTCGCGCGCCGAGATCTCGAGGCGGATCACCTGCTGTCCTTCCGCCGAGGCAAAGAAACCGGCAATCGCCTCGAGCGGCATGTCCTCTTCTTCCCAGGCCGAGGCAAAGCCGCGGCGCACGGTCTCCTCCATCCGCTCGACGTCGTAGATCCGGGCCACCACCTCGCTCCAGCTGCGGCCGCCGCCGCCGGGCAGCATCTCGTCCGCCAGCTCTTCGCCGTAATCGAGCCCCTCCTGGCGCATCACCGCCACCGTTTCCGGCAGACCGAGCTGGTCGAGCAGCGCGTCGGTGGCCCGCGTCGCCTGGGCCCAGACCGGCGTGGCCAAGGTTAGCGCCGCAGCGGTGGCAAGAGGCAGGAAGCGATGCAGCATAAGGAGGCTCCGATGAGTGGCTTTGCGCGAATCTAACCTCTGGCCGCCCGGTTTCCAAGCCGGGCAAAGGGGCAAAGGCTTCACATGCCGGTCACCGCCGAAAAAACCGCCGGCGAAAATTGCGGTGAAAAAGTTCGGTTTGCCGCTTGCACCCGGCCAAAAGTCGGATTAAACGCAGCCCCCAGACCCCCGCGGAGAGGTGCCGGAGTGGTCGAACGGGGCGGTCTCGAAAACCGTTGAGCCTTCACGGGTTCCCAGGGTTCGAATCCCTGTCTCTCCGCCATTAATCCGACGATTATGGCTCTCAAGTCGCTGAGAACAAAGGGAAAATCCCTTTGCTTTCCGCCGGGCCGTGCAGGTTTGCTGCACATTGCGCTACACAATTCGCTGTCCAATTTTGCTTGGCGCGACTTGAAAACGCTGCTTATGTCTCGGGCATGAGTTACATTCATCGCCGCAACAACACACTCCATCTGCGCCGCCGCGTCCCCAAACGTTACCAGAGCGTGGAAAGCCGCAAGGTCGTTGAAGTATCCCTGCACACTGACTCGGAAAGTGTCGCAGCCCATAAAGCGCAAGCCACATGGGCACAGCTGGTCGAAGGATGGGAAGCCCGCCTTGCCGGTGACAGTGAGGATGCGGAACGCCGCTTCGCCGCAGCACAGGAATTGGCTGCGGTGCGAGGCCATCGCTACATGAGTGCCCCCAAGGTTGCGCAATTGCCGGTTGAAGAATTGCTTGCCCGCGTCGAAGCCGTCATAGGTCGCGATGGCAAGCCCGATAAAACGGAAGCCGCCGCATTGCTCGGCACTGCCAAGGAACCGCCCATCACGGTCACCCGTGCGCTCGATCTCTACTGGTCCCTGGCGGCTGACAAGACCCGGGGCAAGAGCGAAGACCAACTGCGGCGCTGGCAGAACCCGCGCAAGAAGGCCGTGAAGAATTTCGTGGCGGTCGTCGGTGACAAGGCGCTGCATGAGATCAGCGGCGACGACATGCTGGATTTTCGCGGCTGGTGGATGGAACGCATAGAGGAACAGGGACTTACGCCCAACAGCGGCAACAAGGACTTGATCCACCTTGGCGACGTTCTGAAAACCGTCAACAAGATGAAGCGCCTCGGACTGGTCCTGCCCCTGTCCGATTTGAGTTTCAAGGAAGGCGACAAGAAACAGCGCCCGCCCTTCTCGGAAAGATGGATACGCGAAAGGCTGGTGGCCCCCGGTGCGCTGGACGGGTTGAACCCGGAAGCGCGGTGCATCGTCCTTGGGATGGTCAACACTGGATACCGCCCCAGTGAAGGCGCGGCCCTGACCCGCGAGACGATCCGTCTGGACGGCAAGGTTCCGCACATTTCGATTGAACCGGACGGGCGCCAGTTGAAAAGCCAATATGCGAAGCGCGTCATTCCCTTGGCAGGCGTCAGCCTTGAGGCGTTCAAGGAATGCCGCGACGGGTTTCCGCGATACCGCGAAACCTCGGCAAGTCTCAGCGCGACCGTGAACAAGTTCCTGCGCGGGAACGGGTTGCTGGAAACCCCGGAACACAGCCTCTACAGCCTTCGCCATGCCTTCGAAGACCGGATGCTTGCAGCCGGGATTGATGATCGTATCAGGCGCGACCTTTTCGGCCACCGGCTGACGCGGGAACGCTATGGGAAGGGTGCGAGTCTGGAACATCTGCACAGCCTGATTCAGGCACTTGCCATCTGAGCGGCCAGCTTTGCGCGGGCGCGTTCGATGGGGCAGTTTATGTTCGCGGTCTCAGCAAGCCTCAGTTCTTGGTCAAGTCGCTGGAAGATGGGCGCATATGCGTCGTCTTCCGCGTAGAGTTCAGCCACGGCGGCATGAGCGGCGCGAAGCCGCTCCACAGTGATGTGTGCCGCCGTGGCCATCAGTCTCAGAAGCCCGACAGACGCACGTTGACCGCGCCAGCGCCGGTGCCGGCCGCAGCAACAGCGACGCCCAGTTTCGTGTTGTCGGTTGCCGTGATCGTGGCGAGTTCCGCGGAATCGTCCCAATAGATCACGTCGCCAAGCGCCATGTCATCGACTGCGACCTTGGCAATCTCAAAAACGCCAGAGGTTGCCACGTCCACGGATGCGCCGCTTGCGGCGTCGCCCAGGGCAATGCCGACGATCTCCCCTGCAATGACGGGGGCACCGCTGGTCACGGTCGCGGGGGCTGGAATGGTGAGGTTGTCACCGTGTTGCACGAAATTGGTTGCCATGGGTCAGACTCCCTTGCTGGTCTGGAATTGGATCATGCGGGCGGGCTTCCGCGCGCCTGCGATTTGCGATTTCAGGTCGAGGATGTAGAGGCGCAGCGCGTCGCGGTTGGCGGGTCGGAATTCGACCCGCTCGCCGTTGCTGTCATAGACCGCGACCACCGCCTGACCCGTCATGAGGTCGTGCCAAGCCTTCTCAGCCTCAGTCAGCCGTTCGGCCAAGGTTACCATCAGCTGTCACCGGGGTTCTTGTATGCGCCGCGCCAATCGGTCCAGCCGCAGCCGAAGTCGAGGAAGGCGCGGTATTCCATGCCCAGCGTGGTCCAGGCGTCCTTGCGCTGAATCTGGACGCCCTGCGCCGATTGCAGATAGGCGAATTGCAGCGCCGGAACCCGTGCCGGATCAGCGAACAGCCACCAATCGTTCGTGTCTTCCAGACGCGGTTCCACGATCAGTTCCAGACGCGAGGCGAAGGGGTTCGCATCGTCCACGGTTGCCGGGTAGATTTCCGCCATCAGGCGTTCGGCTGCGGTTTCGTGATCCGGTCCCACCAGCAGGAAGCGCGGCTTGGCGTCCACGATGGTCTTGCCGTCCAGCCCCTTGGTCTTGCGCATCGCCTGCCGTGCGGCGTCCAGTGCGCCCATGTCGCCCGCGCTGCCGATCGAGGTGCCAGAGCCTGCGAGGTTGCCCCGCGCGGCGTAGAAGACCGGGTTGCCGTCAGCCATGTTCGGGTTGCTGGTCAGGATCGAAACCAGTTCGTCAGCCTCGGTCTGCGCCGCAGCCTGACCAATGGCAGAGGTCATATCGCCCAGCATGTTCAGGTCGTCGTCAATCAGCAGCTTGCGCGAAACCGAAATGGCGCGACCGAAGGTTTTCAGCGACATGGACTCGCCGGTTTCCGCGCGGCTGGTATGGGTGAATTCGCCCTGTTCCGACATTTCTTCCAGACGGCCCATCTCGCCCAGGCGAATGGATTGCGACGGTTTGAAGTTGGGAAGCGTGCGTTGCCGTGCCAGACGTTTCAGCGGCGACTCTGCGGCGCGGTAGCTGTCCAGCGCGACCTTGCCCATTGCGCCCGAGACCACCAGCGGAAAGTCGGATGTTCCATGCGCGGCGCGAGTGAAAATCTCATCCGTCGAAAGGCCACGGGTCGCTTCGCCTGCGCGTTGCAGGCTATCCCGCGCCATGTCGCGCAGCGTCATGTTCACAAAGTCACGGGACGCTTCCGGCAAATCGCCGCCCGCCATGCGGAAGGCCACTGCGTCAGCCTGCCGGGTGCGGATCGTCGCCGGATCTTCGCTGGACCCGTGAACACGGATGTGCGGCGCATCGGTGCTGCGTTTCAGCATTTCTTCACGCGCCGACTCGCGGATTTCTTCGTCGGTCATTTCGGCGTCAGCCATGCGGGTTGCCCAGTCTTCGGACAGGCCGCAAGCCTTGCGCAGGTTTTCGACCAGCTCTGCCCGGTCATTGGTTTCATCAAGTGCCATGCTCTTACCTCGCTTTTTGGCATTGGGATCAGCTGGGATTGCGACAAGCGAAACCTCTTGGATGGTCCAAGCCGTCGCGGTTCGGGTTCGGGTGCCTTCGGTCACGCCATCGCGCCACGCGGCGACGCTGTAACCGACGCTGAAACTGGTCAGGGTTCCGTCGCGCACACGGTCCACGATGGGGGACACGTCCTGCGCGGTGCTGAATGTGAGGTCTGCGACCACGGCCCCGTCGTCCAGCCGGAAGTTCCTGGCGCGCCCGATGGTTGCGGTTGCGCGGTGCCGGTCATGCGAGTCCAGAAGCGGCACATCGAGGGTTCCGAGATCCAGCGCCGCCGGGTCCAGGACTTCCAGATATGCGCCGCGTTGATCACGTCGCCGGACGGGTGTTGCGGTTGCCACGGTTGCCGTGATGGTCAGCGGCCCTTCGGACGCGCCGCCGGGTGCCGTGACCGGCATTTGCCGGGTCAGCAGTTCAAGCGTTGTCATTGTCGTTTTCCTTGAAGGTCAGATTGAGCGCGGTTTCGCGGTCG